>Ga0082335_1000028_pt1 | contig 484339 bp, 498 predicted proteins | sample Subgrocontami58m_FD_72375 | JGI IMG/M metagenome (GOLD analysis project Ga0082335, IMG submission 72375) | Subsurface groundwater microbial communities from S. Glens Falls, New York, USA - GMW37 contaminated, 5.8 m (SPADES assembly) (version 2) ... | reverse complement strand
GACCCGGACCTCCACTGGGGCCGGTTGCATCATAGATGCCGAGGCGCAGAGAGCCTGCGGCATTAGTGACATAGAACGAAAGCGATTGGATGGTGGCGGTCTGGGAAAGGGTTGCTTGCTGGGCAAGGAGGAGGCCTGCGTTCCCGCCGTCATCAGCAGAAGTAATGGCTGTTTCGCCAATAGTGAGAGTGGGGCTAACGACTTTCTGCAAATTATCCTCCACGCTCCATCCGTCAGGCGCATTGTCATAATTCACATTCCACCAGGTGAAGCCGCTTGCGGCGGTGGGGCCTCCGATAATAGTGCCTAGTGCGCCCACAGGTTGAGAACCGAGGAGTGTGCCTGAGGTGGAAGGAGTGGCACGGACATTGAGAGTTCCGGTGACGACTTGGACTCTATCGTTGATTGAGAATTTCGTGGAAGGCGGGGGTGTGACACTTTGCGTCGTCCCATTCACAACACTGGAATACCCTGAGAGATTCCCCGCGGCGTCAGTGGCGCGGACTCTATATCTATATGTAGCCGCCGCAGTGAGACCGGTATTGGAATAAGAGTTTGTGGGTGGAGTGGCGATCTGTGTGAATGTGGTGCAAGTACTTCCAGTGCAGCGTTCCACCCGGTATCCTGTCACACCAACATTGTCGGTAGACGCAGTCCATGAAAGATTTATTTGAGATGAGGAGATGGCGGTGGCAGATAGTCCAGAAGGAATTGAAGGAGTAGTGGTGTCTGAAGGTGGAGGGGGTGGAGGTGGAGGAGTGCCGCCTTGCAAGGGATGTGGGTAGATGTAAGGAGTATAGTGAACCAACCAGGTATTAGTAGAAGCGCAACGATAGAGTGTGCCTTGTGGACCTACGTCGGTGGCGAAATAACCTACTCCGCCCTTGCCTGCATCTGCTGGATCAGTAAGTCCTGTGGAACAGGTGGTAGGGCGATTGGCGAGCGTGCCGAAGCCCGTTCCTGTTGTACCGTTGAAGGGCGAGGTTGGTGATATTTGAACACCGCCGACAGTGTCATAATAATCACGGTTTGCCACATCATGAAGATTTGAGTACCCACCACTTTCGAATGATAGATGGACTGGTGAGTTATTCTCATCTTTATTACCCCAAAGATATACCGGCTTCAACGTAAGGTTGTTATCGCGACCGGGCTGATGCCAACAAGGGTAGCCACGATATGTCGTTATTGGCAGACGGTTCCCATCCGGCCATCCCGTTGCTGCTGATTGCGTTCCATCACACACTTGGCTCGTACTCACACTACCGTTTGGAAGCTGTGATACATCAGAGCGGTAATCCAAGAGAGCGATGTGCCCGCCCGAAACCGTATTATTGAATATCATTATTTCACCGGATCCCTGGTGGTGCATATTTCTATAATTAGCAGTCGCGGGACTGGAAATCGTGTTGCCATACCATTCGGTGTTTGCCGGACCACCGTGCGCAGCTCCATGACTTACGATGCGAACGTTGGTAAGCTTGTTGTATCGCACAACAATTCCTGTTGCCGTCCATGAATCAACAAATCCAGCGTAGTCAGCATTCGTCGTAAATGTTGCCTGGTTGTCTTCAATGAAAATATTATTCGCACTACCCTGTGATCCTATGGGCCAGGATTTTCCCGTTAAGGCTTTGAGCGCGCCGAAAGAATTTGTGCCAGTAAAGAGATTGTGATCAATGACGCCGTAGACATACCCATTAACGCCTGCATCAATTGCACCAACAAAAATTGCAAAGTAACCTGAAGGGAAATTGCGAAACGTATTATTGTCAACTCTAAATGATGTAATATCGCGAGTGCCGGCCATCCAAATTGCCGCAGTGCCGGGAGTTCCCGAAAATACAAACCCGCTGATACGAATAAGTCCGCTGATTACCGTCGGAGTATTGTCAATTGCAATTAAATCTCCTGAAAAAGAAACATTGCAGCCACGAACAGTTGCGCATATGAGCGTCACGCCGTTTTTTGCGCCTCTTAGCTGAATTGTGCTATTCCAAGTGTAGTTTCCGTTGGCAAATGTAATGGTTGCGCCGCTTGCTGCAGTATCAATAGCATTTTGAACTTGAGTAACGGTAGCACCCGCAGCACATGACCAGCTAAGTCCCGAACCTACGCACCCACTAGTAGTCGGAGGAGCTTGCGTCGTCCCATTCACGATACTTGAATAGCCCGAGAGGTTGCCCGCGGCGTCAGTGGCACGAACTCTGTATCTATATGTAGTCGCCGCAGTGAGACCGGTGTCTGAATATGAGTTTGATGTAGGAGTTCCGATTTGAGTGAAGGTGGCACATGTAGAACCCTGACATCGTTCAACCCGGTAACCAGTCACACCAATATTGTCCGTACTTGTAGTCCAGGAAAGATTGATTTGAGAAGAAGAAATTGCTGATGCTGTTAGACCAGAAGGAACAGAGGGAGTCGTGGTGTCGGAGGGAGGAGGTGGGGGTGGAGGTGGTGGAGCTTGAGTACTCAATGTGGCATAGAAAGACCAATGACAGTCGCAAATTGAATTAGACGTCGCAAATGTCGCAGGCATTACGCCATAGGCAAAATTATAATACTTAGTTAAGCCACTCGTATTATCAACTTTGAACCCCAAACCACTGCTTGATGGCGTATAGGCGAGCCAATAGGTACCCGCAGGGAGTGAGACGGGGGTGACGACCGCTTGGGTATTCCAGCCGGTAACGGGAGTGAAGGATGCAGTCTCGGCTTTCTTCTGACCCGGACCTCCACTGGGGCCGGTTGCATCATAGATGCCGAGGCGCAGAGAGCCTGCGGCATTAGTGACATAGAACGAAAGCGATTGGATGGTGGCGGTCTGGGAAAGGGTTGCTTGCTGAGCGAGAAGTAAGCCACCGTTTCCACCATCGTCAGTTGCAGCAATTGTCGTCTCCCCAATGGTTATGGTTGTCGTCTGGGCAGAGGCTACTTCGGGCACTCCCAAATAAGTAAGGTTGATGGCGTTGATGATAGAAAAACTCAAGGCCAGAGACAATCCTACAAATATCGCCCAGTGGATGTGGGGGTGATAGGGATGATCGTGCCATTTATCGTACAGCTGGCGCACAGTTTTTTTGATTTATTCCAATAATTTTAACACATTTATGAAACAGATCTGGTTAGAATTTACTAGACTGAAATGATCGTCATCTCATCATCTACTGGTTGATTGACCTAGAGTCACAGAAGCTGGGACTGTTTGAAATATTTGCCTTAATTATTTAAATTTTTACGACTAAAATAGTAATCTTTATTAACCTTTTTTAATAATCGTTATGTATGTTTATCATACTAACTGATGTTATAGATGTGAGGTAAAAATTAAGACTTAAACTCAAATAGATAGTAAAAAACTGGAATCAAAACTCAAGTTGAATTCCGAGTTATCCACACTTATGCTTCATAATATTTTTTACCTCTTATTTTCTCCGGTAGTAAATCTTCCTCGGTATATTTTTCGTAACCATCATGATAGCCTAGATCCTTCATCAGTTTGGTCGGAGCATTTCGGATCTTAAGAGGAATAGCTAGATTACCATGCTCTTTGGCATCAGAGAGCGCCGCAAGGTAGGCATGGTAGACGGCCCTATCTTTCCGCGCCAAGGAGAGATAGATCGTTCCGTGAGAAAGATTTATTCCGGCTTCAGGGTAACCAATAGTTTCCACCGCTCGAAACACGGCATTGGCCAGAGACAGGGCGTGAGGATCTTTCATACCAATATCTTCGCTTGCAAAAATCACCATGCGTCTCGCAATAAATTTTGGATCTTCACCGGAATCAATCATCCGAGCGAGATAATAGAGAGCGGCATCAGGTTGACTGGCGCGCATACTTTTTATAAAAGCGCTCACAGTATTGTAATGCTCATCTCCTTTTTTATCGTAGCGCAAATGTTTTGACTGAAGAGTGTTCTTTAAATTTTCTAGAGTGATCTCTCCATAGAGTCTCTCTGTATTCTCAATCATGGTAATGGCTTGCCTGGCATCACCCGCGGCCATCCTAATAAGCCACTTGCTTGCTTCTTGGTCTATGGAGAATCCGGTACGTTTTATAATCTCTTTCATTTCTGTATCAGACAATTCATTTAAAACAAAAACTCGGCAGCGTGACAGGAGAGCCGATATTATTTCAAAACTTGGGTTCTCGGTCGTGGCCCCTATGAGAGTCAGTTTGCCGGACTCGACATAAGGTAGAAGAAAATCTTGCTGAGCTTTATTGAAGCGATGAATCTCGTCGAGAAATAAAACTTTCGGTCCGAAGAGTCCGCCCGCGGTATCGATAATCTTTTTGATATCTTCTTTACCCGCAGAGACTGCCGAGAGTTGGTGATACTCGGCATTGAGAGCCTCTGCATAAATTTTTGCCAAAGTGGTTTTACCCACTCCAGGTGGTCCCCAGAGAATAAAAGAGAGCAGGTGCTTTTTCGCTATGGCGATTTGAAGTGGCTTCCCTTCCCCAACCAAGTGTCTCTGGCCGATAAATTCGGCAAGACTTCGAGGTCTAATTTTAAACGCGAGCGGTTCCATCCCGTTAGAAGTCCAGTTTGCCTTAGGTGAATCGGCAGAAATCTCTGATTTCTTACTTCTAACGGGATCCATAACCGCAATTATACTCTTTTACATTCCTGCGAGCTCCGGCGAGCGAAGGCGGTCATGTCGGGTTAGGTGCCCCTAGGCATAAAGTCATGTAAGCGTGTTTTGGCACCTTTCAATTCTCGAGATTAAGGTACTTGGATCAGTTACATATCTTTATTTTAGCAAGTTCTTGCGGTAGAGTTCTTAGAATGGACACGGATAAGATAGAAGAGAAAATTAAAGTATTTTTGGATAATGTTTTACCACGTATCAAGTGGGCGGTGTTGATCTCTTTACTTATGGCTTCTTTTACATCTGCGTACCTGCTTACGCATAACCATTTCAGATACAACATACCTATTAATAACTCAATCACAGCTACCTCCACAAAAATAATTCCACCTAGCCTGAACTTGCCCGATAGAGTGTTTTTATTTTCAAATACTTACTCTTGGCAGACCTTCTTACCGATGTTTGTTCCATTATCATTTCTTAACTATTCCCAACTTTGTTATGAAAACAATAACCAGTCTTACTTTGAAGAAGGAAGGTTGATTTCTGAAGAGGAGATTGAACCAAAACAGCGTGGTGATAACGGGAAAATATTAATTTCTTTTTCGTATAGAGATGGCACCTACACGCCATTTGAGGTACCACACGGAGAAACAAGATGCAAAAAAATTGACACGCGTTTACTTGACCAACTCCTTGTGAACACAACTTTTTTGATTCGGAGCGACGGAAAAATAGTGTCAGAAGTACGCACTGATAAATCTGCAATGTATGTGTGGCCGGGCCGCTTAAATGAAGTCTTTCTTGCTGGTATCTTGTTTTTAGTGTTTAGCTCTGCTCTATTATACCTGGGTGTTTTAAAAAAATTAATTCTGAGGGATTAAGCAGAGACAAATCAAATTGTAGGCACTCGGATCACTTCCTATACTTAGTTTTCTTGGCGGGGACGATTGCCGGAACTTTGAACCGATAGTACGGCTTAGCTACAGCAATGTTGATAGAATTATACGAAAATTAAGGCGAATGTACCAAGAGAAGCCTGATTTGTTTGATATTCCTACTTTTGCGCAGAAGGTTTACTAATCGCGTTCAAAATATGCTCAACTTGCTCATTGGTAACTTTAGAGCCTGAAAGACGAAGTGATGAACCGGTAGACGCAATAAGCGTAGCACGACGAAGCTCCGTTAGATGTTCTGAGGAGATATCGATGTTCTTTTTTGCTTGCTTAGGCTTTGTCATAAGTATTATTTATCGTGTCCTGTCCGAAACTTTAGATTAGGAGGGGTTACCTTGCTTTGACCTCCGCCATATTGACTTTGAATCTTCTGAACAACCGGTTCATCCAATTGCGCAAAGACCATCATCGCAATAGGATCTTTAAATTTTAATTTAACTCTAAAGTTACCTACATTTTTTATTTCCAGTACAACCACATGAGGCATTTCAAACGTACCATCAGCAATAGAAGCCGTAATATGAGTTGTTATACCAAGGCGAGCTACAGTGCTTCTACCATCTAGTATTGCCAACACATTTGGAGGGGTTTGTATCGCTTCGTAGGTTGCACCAAGAACAAATTCATTCGGTTCCAAATAAAATTCTTCTTTCGATAAATCAACCTCTCGATATTTTAAATCTTGTTGTCCCGTGATTTCTACCGTCTGTCCTGGTTCTGGAACAAGAAGCTCTTTAGCAAGGTGAATCCGTAAACCTACAGGACGAATGTTCTTTTTGTCGAAATCCGGATTGATGATTATTTTCCCCTCATCAATATATTTTTCAATTGTTTGGTGTGATAGAAACATGGTTCGAATCCCTCTAGGGTTCTTACATTTTACAACTTTTCAGTTTTGAAATCTAGCTTAAAACAAGGATATTTTAATGCTCACTTTTCAAAACTACTGGCGGAGACGGACGGATTCGAACCGTCGAGGGCTTTTAAACCCTACCTCGTTAGCAGTGAGGCGCTTTCGACCACTCAGCCACGTCTCCAATAAATTACAACCTAACATATTTTCACCTTCAAATCATTCTTAAATGATATAAACCAGTTCTGTATAAAACGAGACCGCGTCGGACGGAGTAAGGGGCTCCGTCCGACGCGTGGTCATGAATGCCGATTGAAAGGATGGCCGTTGGCCGGCTTCCACTTGTTCTCCGCACTGTGCGCTCGAGCATACCACTCGAGAAATGGAACTAGCTTCTCTTTCTTCTCGAGTGGCACATGCAGGTGAAAGAGCAAATAGCCCGGCTTGGCATCGGAGACCACCGCCTGATGTTCGGCTTCACCTCCTGGGAAGCGGGTGTTGAATGCCTTGACGAACTTGGCCCGATCGAGACTCTTGTCAAGCCAGAACTCGGTCGTCCACCTACCTATACTCATATGACATCCCCCTTTCTTGCCTTACTCTACCATTTTTATTTTATTGAGTACAAGAAATTATCTCAACCCGTCGACCGGTGGGCAAGTTTGCTAGAATAAGCCAATATATGATGAAAATTTTTGTTAAGGCTAAGACAGGAGCAAAAGAAAATAAAGTTACTCCCCCGCCCTTAAGGCTCATACCGAACGTGGAGGAGTGCTACACCGTCTCGGTTAAAGAGAGGCCGGTAGAAGGCCGAGCAAACGAAGCTATCGCTAAGCTCCTTGCGAAACACTTCAAGGTCTTGCGCTCTCAAGTCCAGCTTATCTCTGGCGCCACGTCAAAAAGAAAGACCTTCGAGATCCGAGATTAAATAGAGAGTTTTTATTTGTTTATCTGTCTCCAGAGCCAGATGCCCACGAGAACAAGGTCTATTAGCAATACTAACCAAACCAGACTACCCCAGATTCCCGCTGCGCCCATCATGCCTCCGTAGCCAAATCCATATTGCATCATACAACCATTATACACGAAGATCGCATTGTTGACAGATCATGATGCTTAATGTTAATAAGGTATAAGACAGAACACAATTCACCCACTCACCCACAGTAAGGAGGACTTGGATGAAGATCAGGTATAACCGCTCGTGGTGCCTTTTGTTGATCGCCGTTGTGTCGGTCGTCCTATACGACTTCGGCGCCTTCTCATCGACGCCAACACCCGTCGCCGCACCTCCAGCCCTTCACTCGTTGGGCATCGCCCCACTTGAGATGGCGGGGAAACTCTCCGACACCGAGAAGGCACGCAACAGGGAGATCTTGGAGATCCTACAGAAGGACCGCCTCGAGGCACTGACACCGGGACTGCCAACGTGGGTGAAGAATCATCTCATCACCTTCGAAGGCTCGGGTGAGCAAGGTGTTGCCTTCTCGCGCTCCGTAGCGTGGGGCGCTGGCTGGTACAAGGGCAGGTTGTTCTACTGGTTTGCGTACTCAAACTCGGACGGGTGGCTCCAGATAGACCTCTCAATTAGTATCGATGAGAGGGATATCGGCGCAATCAACGGCAGGAAGCCAGGTGACCCGGAATACGTCCTGACAAAAGACCGCATGGTGAATGTGCGTATTGGTGGAGACCTCGACACCGCCGGTACAGCGACGCATGTAGCCTTCAACGACGGCGGCGTGGACTGGACAGATTGGACAGAAGAGTTTTGTCTCAAACCGAACACAACTCTCTGTGACACAGCAGGTGCGCTGGAGAAGTACTTCCTACCCGCCGCCAACGACATCCTGCCCACGAAGCTCATGTTCGCCCTCAGGGGACGCTTCCCCTACTAACCCAGTGTGCCGCCCAAGCCCTGACCGTTCAGGACATGCCCCACCCCTCGCTTTTGGGATGGGGCATTCTAAATTTATAGGAAATCTAAAAAATTATGATTAAGTTTTGAAAGTTGATATAATCCAACTTTGTAACTAGTCTGTCCGCAAAATGCTTGCATTCATAAAGGAGAGAAAGGTTCTCGTCTTGATAGCTGTCGCAATCGCAGTGATCGTTTTTGTAGCGATCAAAGTCAAATCAAACGGCAAGGTAGAGACCGCTTCTCCTGTCGTAGGAGACCTCGTACGTACGGTCGAAATTTCTGGCAAGGTTACTCCCCAAGAAAGTGTCGAGCTCGGCTTCGAGACATCTGGCACAGTCACAAGCGTACCTAGACAAGTGGGCGAACCTGTCAGACATGGAGACTTACTGGCAAGAATTGACACCAGCGCTATCTCAGCCGATATTCTTAAGGCCGAAGCAGAACTCAATTTGGCCCAAGCTAGCTTGGAAAAACTCGATGGATCCGGTGTCTATGAGGCGCAGGTTGAGAATGCCAAGCTCTCACTCATCCAGACGATCATAGACGCCCATACCACAGCCGAAGACGCCGTTTACAATAAGACTGACCCATTTTTCTCGAACCCCGATTCCAGCCGACCAGATATCACGCCTACATTCGGCGGCAATCCTAATTTAAGAAATTCTATAAACAATGGGCGAGTATTGATGGGAGAAGTCCTCGACGCCTGGAATGCCCTAGTCTCCGGGCTCAACACCTCGACATACGCAGACACACATTTATCACAATCAAAAAAATATTTAGCACAAATATCTTCCTACATCGCTGACGTATCCCGAGCAGCTAGTTTGTTTGAAGAAAGTAACGCATTCTCGCAAGCTACTATAGATGGCTACAAAACGGATACGACCTCGGCTAGAAACAATTTAAATAACGCTTCGCAAAGCCTGATTGCCGCAGAAGAAAAGCTGGGAGGTCTCCTTCGCGAGGTGCCCGTACAGATTGCTCGTGTGGAGTCAGCTCGCGCTTCCCTTCTCAATCATCGCTCTCAATTCTGGAAAGCTTCTCTGATTTCCCCCATCAACGGAGTCGTCTCCAAACAAGAAGCAAAGATCGGACAAGTAGTTTCTCCTAACACCAGTCTAATCTCGATCATTAGTGAAGAATTTGAGATAGAAGCTTTCGTCCCTGAAGTATTGATCTCCGGTGTGAGGATTGGGAATCCCGCTTCTATCACCTTGGACGCTTATGGAGAGAAGGAAGTTTTTACAGCGAAGATAGCGCATATCGATCCAGCGGAGACCATCCGTGACGGCGTTTCGACTTACAAAATCAAACTACTTTTTACTGACCCAGATGATCGGATCAGATCTGGCATGACGGCCAACATAGCGATCGAGACCTTCAGGAAAAGCGCCGTGAGACTCATACGGGAGCGCGCAGTATTGGTAGAGGGTAACGAGACCTTCGTATACGTATTACGAGAAAATAACGAGCGAGAAAAGACATCCGTAGAAATCGGCGAGAGTGACTCTATGGGCAATGTTGAACTAATCTCCGATTTGCCTCTAGATACTGCACTCATTATCAACCCTACAGAGAATTAAAGCTTTGGAACAATGCCCAAATTTATTCGTCTAGGATTCTTCCTTGCCTTGCGCCAGATGAGGCGTGCGAGTAAATGGACCACGGGGCTTATCATCTTCGTGATGACGCTTACTTTTCTCAACCTCGTTGTCGTTCCCGGCATTCTGGTGGGACTCATCGAGGGTGCGGTCGCAGCCAATAAGGAGTACTATACTTCGGATATACTGATCTCCACTTTGGAGAAAAAGAATTACATTGAGCAAAGCCCTCGTATCGAGAACATTATCCGCTCAATGCCCGAGACACTGGCGGTTTCGGCCCGTTATCTTAGTTCCGGCGCAGTGGAAGCCAACTATAAGGAGGCGTCGGAGGCGGAAGAGATTGACTCCGCCAACGCCCCCTTCGTCGGTATAGATCCAGTGGCGGAAAATGGTCTCACCGGCATATCAAGGTTTGTCATTAAAGGAGAATATCTTAAGCCTGAAGATTATGACCAGATTCTTCTTGGTTCATATTTATTGACAGAATACTTTCCGGTGGAAACGGCGAGTTTCTCCACATTAGATGACGTTAAGGTAGGAGATAAGGTCCGAATCACTATAGGCGATATTAAAAGAGAGATGACGGTGAAAGGCATCGTGCTCTCCAAGGTTGACGAACTTTCCTATCGAGTTTACTTTGTCAACAGCCAATTCCGCGCTCTGGTAGGCAGAGATGACTACAATGTAGGAGAAATCTCTGTCCGACTCAAAGCAGGCACCGACCCTAGTGATTTCAAAGAAGCGCTCCTGCGTTCCGGTGTGGGAGAATACGCTAGAGTGCAAACCTTCGAAGAAGCCCAGCCGAAATTCTTGCAGGACATCAAGAACACCTTCGCCCTCTTAGGAAACCTAATCAGCTCCATAGGTCTGGTCGTGGCATCTATCACCATCTTTATCGTCATCTTCATCAATGCCATCACTCGGCGAAAATTTATCGGTATTCTCAAGGGAGTAGGGATCAGTGGCAGGACCATTGAGACATCTTATGTTTTCCAATCTTTTTTCTACGCGGCCTGCGGTTCCGTCGTGGGCGTACTTATTCTCTACGCATTCCTGGAGCCTTTTTTCCTCTCACACCCCATAAACTTCCCCTTCTCTGACGGCATACTGGTAGCACCTATAGAAAGCACTTTCGCCAAGATCGCGATCCTAGTATTCACTACCATTATTGCCGGTTATATCCCTGCTAGGATGATCGTGAGGAAGAACACTTTAGACTCTATTCTAGGCAGAAATTGATAAACATATGCCACTAATACAGGTAAAAAATTTAATCAAAACCTTCAAAGACGGGGACAAAGAGACTCGAGTATTGAAAAGTATAGATTTCTCGGCTACGGAAGGAGAGTGGATATCCATCATGGGACGATCAGGAGCTGGCAAGTCAACTTTTATGTACCAAATGTCTCTGCTTGACGATCCGACTTCAGGAGAAATAAATCTCTTCGGCCGAGACACTCACAACATGAGTGCCGGTGAGAAAACGGACTTAAGATTGAATGAACTGGGATACGTCTTTCAAGATTACGCCCTGCTACCGGATCTTTCGGCTCTTGAGAATGTAGCCGTACCTCTGATGATGCAGGGTAAACATAAATCAGAAGCTTACGAAGAAGCCAAAATATCGCTTGAAAGAGTAGGCCTAGGCAATCGGCTCGACAACCTTCCGGGCCAACTCTCTGGCGGAGAACAACAGAGAACTTCAATTGCCCGCGCCTTGGCGCACAAACCGAAAATTCTCTTCGCCGATGAACCAACCGCCAACTTGGACAACGAATCTTCCAAAACGGTCATGCGACTTTTCCAAGAAGTACATAAACAAGGCCAGACAATCATCATGGTCACTCACGAAGATGAGTACAGTAGCTTATCGGATCGCGTCATCCTGCTTGATGACGGCAAAATAATAAGCGATAAACAAGTAAAATGATTCTATGTCCCCAGATAAAAAACTCATAGAAATTTTCCGTATCTTACCCGCGCAAGAAAAAGCTCTTAAGAAATTAGGGATTGAAACGGTGAGAGACCTACTCTATCACTTCCCCACACGCTATGGCGACACAGCGCAAGTGACGAGTATCGCTCGTTTGCGTCAAGGAGACACTGCGGTAGTTTTCGGACAAATCTCGGGATTAAAAACTTCCAAAGCTTTCAGGAAAAAAATTCCCATGGCTGAAGGAGTAGTCGGAGACAGTACCGGCCAGATAAAAATCGTCTGGTTCCATCAGGCTTACTTAGCGAAGATGATCACCGAGGGCTCGTCTGTCAGAGTGGAAGGAAAAGTTTCAGAGAGACACAATCATTTATATTTTTCTAATCCAAAGATCGAGAGCGCGCCGGATTTATTTACTCAGAGCAAAGCTCATTCTTTATATCCAATTTACCCCGAAACTCGCGGTATCACTTCCAACTGGATTTATCACAAAATCCAAAATATCTTCGCATCTGGTATCTTGAACGAAATCCGGGACCCAGTTCCCGAGCTTATCTTGCAGACTTACAAACTTCCTGACTTAAAAACTTCTCTGATCTATATTCATACACCTCAAAAGGAAGAGCATGCCCAGGTGGCGCGTAAACGCTTCGCCTTCGAAGAGATATTTTTCATCCAACTTGAGCGACAGAGGACGCGGCAAGAGTCTAGAGAGCGTGCCGCCTTTATTATTGATAAGGAATCAGGGGATGTTGATAAATTTATCGAGCGTTTCCCATTCCAAGCAACCGGGGCCCAGAAAAGATCCATAGGGCATATCCTCGATGACTTCCGCCGCGGTCATCCTATGGGTCGACTCTTGGAAGGCGACGTCGGCTCCGGTAAAACGGCTGTAGCCGCCACCGCGGTTTACGCGGTGGCTACTTCTCGACCGAAGGGGCAGAACTTCGGCACTCTCCAGAGCGCCTACATGGCGCCGACCGAGATTTTAGCCCAGCAACATTTTGAATCTTTCATAAAATATTTCAGGCATTTGCCTGTAAACATTGCCCTCATCACCGGTAGTGGTTCGAGAAAATTTCCATCAAAGCTCGACCCAGATGGCTGGACCAATATCTCGCGCAACCAGCTCCTCAAGTGGGTCGCCTCCGGCGAGATCGCTGTCCTTATCGGTACTCACGCCCTGATAGAGAAAAGTGTTAAGTTCAAACACTTGGCGCTGGTCGTCGTGGACGAACAACACCGCTTCGGCACTGCCCAGAGACAAAAACTCGTTAACAAACACGAGACCACCCCTCACCTATTGTCCATGACAGCAACACCTATACCCAGGACGCTTGCTTTAACGATCTACGGCGATCTTGACTTGTCGCTTCTAGACGAGATGCCGGCCGGCCGGAAAAAAATTATTACCGAAATCATCACCCCAGAAAGGAGAAGTGGGGCGTATGAAAAAATGAGAGAGGAACTCAAGGCCGGCCGGCAGCTTTATGTCATCTGTCCAAGGATAAACGAACCTGACCCGACAAAAGAACTGGCTATTCAAGCCAAGTCAGTCAAAGAAGAAGCTAGGCGGCTTAAAAAAGAGATCTTCCCCGAATATAAGATTAGTATTCTCCATAGCAAAATGCGGCCGATTGAGAAAGAAAAAATCATGCTCGATTTCAAAGACAAAAAGATTGACATCTTGGTGGCTACGTCGGTAGTGGAAGTCGGGGTCAGTGTCGAAAATGCCTCACTCATTGTTATCGAAGGCGCGGAGCGGTTTGGCTTGGCGCAACTTCACCAGCTTCGAGGTAGAGTCATCCGCTCGAACCACCAAGCCTATTGTTTTATATTAACGGAAAGCCGGGGCGAGAAGATAAAAGAGAGACTGAGAGCCTTGGTTACTGCTCAAAACGGTTTTGAATTGGCGGAATTTGATCTGGCTCAAAGAGGCGCAGGCGAATTAGCGGGCGCCAGACAGTGGGGTATCTCGGATCTTGGCATGGAAGCCATCAAGAATATTAAAATGGTCGAAGCGGCCCGCCTTGAGGCGACTAAACTCATCGAGAACGATCCTCGACTTTCAAAGTTCCCGCTCTTGGCAGAACACCTTGCATCTTCCACCAACAAAATCCATTTTGAGTAACGTGTCCACCCTCTTGGATTCGAACCAAGGACCGCAGAGGTATAAGCTCTGTGCTCTAACCAACTGAGCTAAGGGTGGTGGCTCTATCATAAACAGTGGTACTATTTATACAAGTCCTATACTTATGTTCCCTCTGGCAATTATTGTTAACGCTCTGGCTATCCTGGTATTTCTCGTCTATTGGGGATGCTCTTTCATCATTCTCTACCACCTGACCCGTTTCGGTATCGGCGTCCAGCCTAAAAGATTTGCCGCCGTTTTTCTTTTCGGTTCGGTCGTACTGTCCGGCGCCGCCATAATCCTTTTTATGAATCTTGATACCACTTTGCTTATACCAAGATGATCAAAAGACTTTTCTCAATCTTCCGAGATTCACCGAACTCTTTCGAGGGCCAGGAGAAGGAAGAAAGGGTCGTGTTACTCTTGCGGCAACATCCTTTTACTATATTGGTCTCGCTTACTTTCTTCGGCTTAGCTAGCTTAGTGCCAATCGTGGTGGGAGTCGTATTTTGGTCATACCTCTTTCTCCACGGCTGGCTCCACTTGTATCTCTTCGTCTCCAGTGTCTGGTTCTCGGGCCTCTGGCTGGCGATTTTCCACTCTCTGACAATGTACACGCTCAACACAGTTATTATTACTGACCGGCGTGTCATTGACAGCGACCAGCACGGACTCTTCAATCGAAAAATTTCAGAACTGCACAGCCATCGCATACAGGATGTCTCCGTACACACCAACGGAGTAATCGAAACATTTCTTCAATTTGGAGACGTGACGGTCCAAACCGCAGGATCAGAAAAACAATTCGTCTTTCATCAAATTCCCCAACCCGATAGAGTGAAGAACGCTATCATGCAGATGGCTCGCTCTAGAGACTCCGGAGTCAAGACTGTGATACGATAAATACGGGCCAGTGATAACCTTAACAATTAATTTATTGTATGAAAATTCATCCAATTACTTTCACTCTACTTATTATCGGCGGTCTTAACTGGGGCCTCGAGGCCGCAGGCTACGGCATCGGTGGCTACATCCCGGAGGGAGTCGCCACGACCATCTACGCGCTAGTGGCCCTTTCGGCTCTCTATGAGATCTTTAGTCACAGAGGACTCTGCCGCAACTGTGCGCCTCAAGGTAGTCAACAAGGAGGAATGTAAAATGAACAAGGTCTGCCTTGTACAAAAACCGCCCTCTAGGGCGGTTTTTGATTTAGCAATTTTATACTTGACATAACATACATAGGATTCTACAATGATACTAGAGGCGCATTAAAGGACAGGAGATAATTCTGTCCAAGATTTGACCCTAACCTGAAAGCCTGGAAGGAGACCTTGTGTCATGGCTTCTCATATACACTTGCGCAGTTATATTCGGTCTTTCCTCACTGCTGTGGGCGACTGCCTCGGTTTCCCTGGATTCACTGTGGGATATCTCTGGGATACCTTCTTGGAGCAGGTCTCTCACAGGCTAGGGTTCAAGTATTGAGAGCACAAAGCCATGGGTGAAAGGAGAATCCATGGTTCGCCGTCAGAGGGAGCTGCGCTTTCTTTGGCGGCTTTCCTTTTTTTAAATAACTATGCCTGATGTTCGATATCCTTCTTTTTCTTGGGCGTGATGCCGTGCACTACTAGTATTTCTTCAAACTCTTTTTGTTCGATCGTCTCTACTTCGATCAGTCGTGCCGCGATAGTATCGAGTACTTTTCTATGGTCTTTGATAATTTTTTCCACTTTCTTCATCGCTTCATTCATCATCTTAGAGACTTCAGCATCAATTAAGGCTCCCACTCTCTCCGAATATTCTTTATCGCCTACTCCCAGACCAAAAAGTGGTTTACCGCCGGCACCCTCAAGCGCTACCGGCCCCATTTTCTCGCTCATACCGTACTTGGTGACCATATCACGGGCAAGGGCCGTGGCCACCTGGAGATCGTTCGACGGGCCGGTGGTCAAGTCGTTAAAAATAGTTTTCTCAACCACATAACCACCAAGCGCCACTGCTATATCGTCAAGAAACTCTTTCTTGGACTGAAGTTTACGGTCTTCGAGCGGCAATTTCAAAACATAGCCCGCCGCGCGGCCGCGGGAAATGATGGAAATCTTATGGACCGGGTCGGCATAAGGGAGTACAGAGGCTGTCACTGCATGGCCCGCTTCGTGGAAAGCGGTGAGCTTCTTTTCTTGCTGTGAGAGGATGTGGCTCTTTCTCTCCGGGCCAAGCATCACCTTCTCGATGGAACGGATAAGATCAAACTGCGAGACTTTGCTGCGCTCTTCGCGGGCCGCGAGTATCGCCGCTTCGTTCATCAGCGAATAGAGGTCGGCACCAGAGAAACCGGGTGTTCTCTCGGCGATGAGGGCTAGTCTGACATCTTCGGCAAAAGGTTTGGCCCGCGCGTGTATCAAAAGAATTTCTTCTCTGTCTTTCCTGTCGGGCAAATCGAGAGTCACCCGCCGGTCGAAACGCCCGGGTCGCAAAAGAGCTGGGTCAAGCACATCTGGACGATTGGTGGCCGCCATGACGATGACCTTCTCGTTTGGCTCGAAACCGTCAAGCTCAACTAGAATCTGATTGAGTGTCTGTTCACGCTCATCATTGCCGCCGCCGACTCCCGTGCCTCGTACTCGACCGACGGCATCTATCTCGTCGACAAAGATAATGGCCGGGGCCGCTTTCTTGGCCAAGTCGAAGAGGTCGCGCACGCGCGAAGCTCCAACACCCACGAACATTTCTACGAACTCCGAACCAGAGATGGAAAAGAATGACACGCCCGCCTCGCCCGCGACCGCGCGGGCAAGCAGGGTCTTACCAGTCCCTGGCGCTCCCATCAAGAGTATCCCTTTGGGGATGCGCGCGCCGATGTCGAGAAACTTTTTAGGATTCTTGAGAAAATCCACTATTTCGCGGAGCTCTTCCTTGGCTTCTCTGCACCCGGCCACGTCTTTGAAGGTCACCTTCTGGCTCTTATCATCCGGATGAGTCATCCGCGCCTTAGATTGGCCGAAGGTGAAGGCTTGCATACCGGCACCCTTAACCTGCCGCGAGAGAAACCATAAAAAGAAAACTATAAAGGCAATGGGCAAAAGAATGGGGGCGAGCGAAGCAAACCAATACAAGAACCCTTGGTCACTCTTCACCTCGATATCCACTTTGGAGAGGGCTTCCGGAGAGACGTTGTAATTCTTGAGGGTAGTAGTTAGGGCAGTGCCGGTCTCTTTTTTGGAGACTTTCTCCTTTTCATCATTCAGATATGTAATCTCGAGCTTATCACCGATAACCGTGATAGAGACGACATTACCAAGAGAGATGTCTTCGGCGAGGGTGGAAAGAGAAATCTCTTCAGCAGATCTGGAAGAGTCAGAAATAAAAGAATAGATACTCACCAAAGAGAGGAAGATGATGAGAGCCAGAAGTGCCTGTCTTAAAAGAGTCCTGCCAGGCGGAGTGTCGCCACCCTTAGGCGACTTGGTGATGATGATTTTCTTGGGTCTATTAAGTGGCAATTTCATTCCGACATTATATATAAAAGGCCAGATTTTGCTATTATTCCTTCATGGCTAGGTTTAGTGACAATTCAAAAGCTCTTTTCGACTATGAGATTCTTCAGCGCTTCACGACCGGTATCGAACTCTTGGGAATGGAAGTGAAATCGGTGCGAGAGGGCAAGTGCAGTCTAAGAGGAGCATTCGTGGTGGTACGAGGGAGCGAAGCTTTTTTGATCGGCGCCGATATTCCAGCATACCAACCTAAAAATGCGCCGAAAGAGTATGACGCCCTTCGAGCGAGAAGGCTCCTCTTAACCAAAAGCGAATTGGAGGAACTCAAAGATGCCGAAGGAACCAAAGGATTGACAATCATCCCTCTTTCGGTGTATAACAAGGGTAGGTTTCTGAAACTCGACATCGCTATCGCTCGTGGCAAGAAAAAATTCGACAAGCGCCAAGCAATCAAGAAGCGCGATGTCGAGAGAGACCTGAAGAGGACATTGTAATTTAAATATGGGGATGATCGGCCTAGACAGGTTGATTCATCGGATTAATGCGCGAAGGAGCTGAAGTGACTCCTAAATCCGCTTCAAAAATAAATGCAAAATCAACTTTTGCAAAAGTTGTTTCGCCTTATTTTAAGGCAAGCGACTTTCAGTTCGCATACGCTCGAGTTTAAACTCGCGTAAGCAGACTCGCGACTCCGTGAGACGTCTTGTGTAGCGGAAGTTGTGTTATTACTTGAGACTATGTCCCGGCACTCCTCGGACCGGGACGAAACTTAGAGGATAGAGACTTGAGAGCTTTTGTTTGCTTTGTATCTCATGTCTCGAACCAAATGAAGTAAACTACTTCGCGTAGACTTCAATCCGATCTCTTCTTGCACGGCGGTTCGATTCCGCCCATCTCCACTAGTAAAAGATACTGGCTCCCGAGAGAGGGCTTTTGCCTGATATAATGAAGAGCGGTTTATAAGAACTAATAATCTATATATGCCAAAGGACAATTGGTATAGAAACGTGGCAATTGTTTTGGGAATCGTAGCAATCGTGTTTGCAGTATTGTACTTCACGAAAAACGAGAAGACCTCTGACTCATTAGAGGCTGCTTCAAATAAACTTACTGAATGTAGAAACAATATTGCAGTGTGGCAAAATAAAAATAAAACCGGACCTCTCACTGTTGAGGCGCAGGGCGAGCTATCTGGCATCTTAGACGATTGCCAAGGCGCCGCAGAATAGATAGAAACGAGATTTAGTCTGAACACGTAGTTCTGTTACAAAATTCACCCACTCGGGTGTTTTTTGTTGAGCTTGGCAAATAATATATTAAGTGTACTGTATTGGTCAGACAGAAAGGCAACTCACCATCAGACTGGGAGGCAAAATGAGTATTCGATATATACCCAAGTGCAACATCTCTGACGGTGAAGGTGGGACAGTCGAAGTCTGTGCGGGAGAGCAAGTTGAGTTGCTTCCGACACACCCGGAGAAACCCTGCGGGGAAGAACGTAAGTATCTATCGCATGAGAATGCAAGATTCATGCGGAGATTTCTCGAGGTTGATGGCCCCTACACGATTTCCTGGATTGGTATGTGGCCATGCGGGGGTATCAATCTTTACCTCAAGATTCCTGGTCGAGAACCTGGTACCCATGCAAGAGATTTCCGTCCTGCTACGCAGAAGTGAATTCCGTTCGCAAGAACCGTTCTTGCGAGTCCTTGGACAGGCCATACGCCGCGGGAAGTCGCGGGGCATCAAGCTCCACGTCCCGCGGCTTTTCATTTAATACATTCCTATCCCACCTTGGAAACTAGCGAGTCGCAAGAACGGTTCTTGCGAGTTTTTTATTTCACCAAACTGCCGAGTGGGGTCTCTGATTCAGGGTGAAGTAAAACAGGTCGACCATCTGCATCAGCGCAAAGCATCATACCCTGACTTTCCTCCCCTTTCATCACTCTCGGTTCAAGATTCACAAGCACCGGCACCTCTTTACCGACAAGAGACGGCAAGTCTGTATAAAATTCGGCGATACCGGCAAGGATCTGCCTGACTTCCCCACCGAAGTCAATAACGAGTTTTAAAAGTTTATCGGCGCCAGTTATTTTCTCCGCTGATTTGATTTTCCCTATTCTTATCTCTAGTTTTCTAAAATCTTCGATATTTATCATTTCTCGTGATTATATAACTAAATACGCTATAATGAATTATATTGTATGGAAGACAAAGAAACAATTTCGGCATTAAAACTTTTAGACACGAAACCCGAGACGGGTAACGTGATGACGTTCATTTTTGAGACTGGAGGACTCACCTGGATCGCCGGACAATTTCAAAGATATATCTTACCGCAAGCGGGTACGACAGAAGATGAGGCGGAGCGCTGGTTTACTATCGCCTCTGCGCCGAGCGAAGGTACGATACGCATCTCTACTCGGATCTCGGAGAGTAAATTTAAACAAGCGCTCAAGGCACTCAAACCCGGTGATACAATTCAGAGAAAGAGTTTGCAGGGTGACTTCACCTGGGAAGAAGAACAGAGCAGGCCCGCGGTATTGATAGCGGGTGGTATCGGTATCACGCCATTTCGTAGCATCTTGCTTGAGCGTCACGCCACTCTCAAAAAGATCAATGCCACGCTTCTCTACTTCAACCGGACGGACGAAATACCCTTTCTAGCAGAACTGGAAACATTGGCCAAGGAACAACCCGAGTTTACCCTTGTGCCTATTGTCGGAGAGACTATCACTGCAGAAATCATTCTGAAGCGAGTATCTCAGGCTAGCGACCGAACTTTTTACCTCTCGGGTCCAGAGCCAATGGTCGAAAGCGTGGGAGCCGAACTTATAAAACAAGGAGTGAACCTAAAGCAAGACTGGTTCCCTGGCTACGACGAGAAGAATTATTAGGTATAAAACTATCTTCTCTCCACTTTACGGATCAACTCCAGAAGTAATTCGTTCTGGTTCTCAAGATGCGCAATGATGATCTCGACTTCGTGTTCCGCTTTCTGATTGATTTCGAAATCCGCTTGTGCGCGATGTTCAGCGAACTTGCTCTCCAGGTTCTGCCCGACCATGATCAGCGGCAGAAGCACCAATTGAATGATGTTGGAGGTGAAAAGCCAAATGACAAATGCCGGCGCCGGATCGAAACGCATCTCAAGCGGCCCAAAAAGATTCCAGAGAAGCCAGCCCGCTGTCCAAAAAGCCAGAAAGAAAAAGAAACCGACAGTACCAACACCATGAGTGATTCTGACCGCAAAGCGCTCCAAGGGAGAGAGAGCAGCCCACGCTTCTATGTGAGAATGCCTAATAGGTTTTCTATATGCTCTTAACTCGGCTAAAGTAGGCGGGTTATGTTTGTATTCCATTACCTAATAGTGTACAATAGCACCGATCATAAGTCATACTATAGACGTTGCAACAACCTCGCATTAATCAGCAGATAAGGGCACGTGAACTTCGTGTCATCGGACCGAAAGGAGAGAATCTTGGTGTGCTCACTCTTGAGGAAGCTCTTAAGAAGACCGAGGAGTTCGGAGGAGACCTTATTGAAATTTCTCCCAATGCTACCCCACCAGTGGCCAAGATCGCCGACTTCGGCCGCTATCTCTACGAAGAGAACAAGAAATCCAAACAGGCCGGCAAATCCCGTTCAGCGGAAGTCAAAACCGTACAGGTTAAGCTCGGCACCGGCGACCACGACCTCATTCTGAAAGCCAAAAAGACCAGCGAGTGGCTCTCGGAAGGTAATCGCGTTAAAGTCGATCTCTTTTTGCCCGGACGGGCCAAGTATCTAGATGAGAAGTTCTTGAAGGAACGAATCGAACGCATGCTCAAATTCGTGAGTGTGGACTACAAGGTCGCCGACCCCGCGAAAAAGAGCCCCAAGGGCATGACCGCTATCATCGAAAGAGCTTGAACTAGACAACTGGCCAGAAATAAGTAGTATGTAGAACCGTTATGTCGATGAAAACCAACAAGTCTTACGCCAAGCGCCTCAAGGTCACCAAGAGTGGCAAGATTTTGGCGCGTAAGTCCGGGCGGGACCACTTCAACGCCAAGGAACGCCGGGCAACAAAATCGGCCAAAAACCGCGATACCGAATTTCATATGAGCAATAAATCAAGAAGTCGCTATTTAGTTAATCTCTAATGCAATGACCAGGGTAAAAAAAGGAGTAAACGCGCTCAAAAGCCGAAAAAATATTCTCCGCAAGGTGAAAGGTTACAGATACGGTCGCTCAAAGAAGGAGAGACAGGCAAACGAAGCGATCGTCCACGCTGGGACCTATTCCTTCGATCATCGGCGAGACAAGAAGGGCGACTTCCGCCGCCTTTGGAACGTACGCTTGTCTGCGTATCTAAAACAGAATGGCCTTTCGTACTCACGATTTATTCCACTTCTGAAGAAAAAAAACGTTGCTCTCGATAGAAAAATGCTCGCCACACTCGCCGAGAAGCAGCCCGGTATTCTCAAACAAGTTTTAGAAATCGTCTCGCGACCAGAAGTGCCAGAATAGCCCCCAGAGCATCCGATAACAAGTCGTGTATCACATCAAGAGAATATCCCTCCGTGGATTCGGTGAGACCATTTGTATATTCGAAAATTTCCCAAACACCGCCGAGTACCATCACGGATATAAAACTTAGGGAGATTACTTGCGATAAAGATAATTTGTTTTCCAAAAGACCAGATTCATAAAAAATATAGAGGGAGAAAAATCCGAGTGATAATCCGGCCAGAAAATGTGACAGGTTATCGAACCACCAGAAGATCCAGTAGAAATAAAAAGCGGTAGCGATAAAGTGGACAACGGCCAAGAGGGCTACTAGACCGAAAGCGATATATAGAAGTGGATATTTTCTCATCGGTTAATTCTAACAAAAATTCTCCGCAAAGGCGGAGCGCTTTTGGAGGGTTATTTTGGTATACCCTAGTTTAAAAACTAGGTGGGTGTCCGCAGATTCATCCCAAGGGACGAAACAATTAGGACTCCCTAAAAATATTTTAGCTAGATAATACCTCAAATAACCCTACCAGTATTATAACTCATGGAAATCAAAAATCTGTTGATATCATATAGACTTACCTCCCAAAATATTTCGTAACCTGCTAGTCGACACCAAAGCGCTTGTAATCATGCGCCTTGAAATCACCGAACCAGTGTGTTATCTCGTGTCGAGCTTCCTCAGGCGTCTCCGAAGCGTGTATGAGGTTCATCACAGCTCGCTTTTCGCTATTGGCAAGAGCCGGAGAATCGTTTGAGAAGTCACCCCGAATAGTGCCCATATCAGCCTGGTACGGCAGGGTCGAGCCGGCGATCTTCCTGACCATGTCAACAGCATGTAGACCTTGCACTACTATGCGCACGAGCGGTGCGGATGACATGTAATCTATGACCCAGCTTCTGACCATCTCACCAATCTCCAATTGGTCAGTGGTACCAAGGAGTGGCTTAGGGTCAATACCGTACTTTTCATAGGTGTTAAGGCTCTTTTCCCCCAAGCGCTTAATCCATGTCTTGTCCTTTGGATAATGTTTATCAATCTGCTCTACTGTCGGCAGAAACATCTCCAAAGCCACGATTTTCAGATCCCTCTGTTCAAAACGCTTGATGATCTCTCCGATTAATCCTTTTTGCACACCGTCAGGCTTGATCAAGACAAAAGTTTTTTCCTCTTTTAGATGCTTCATCATAAAGTCAGTATTATATTGCCTTTTTCTGTAATTGCAATCGAGTGTTCAAAGTGGGCACTTCTCGAGCCGTCGCGAGTACGGATAGTATAACCATCGGATGACATTTTAATGCCAGACTTGCCAACGTTAACCATGGGCTCAAGGGCAATAACGAGCCCCGGCACCAATTGCTTTCCCCTACCTTCTATGCCGAAATTTGGTACTAAAGGATCCTCATGCACCTTGTATCCGACACCATGACCGACGAGATCATCAGCGAGAACAAAGCCACTAGAGCGGACGACCTTGCTTATGGCGGCACCTATATCACCGGTAGTTTTACCAGGCAAGGCGGCCTCGATACCACGCTCAAGCGCCGTTCTAGTGATCTCAATGAGTTTCCGCGACTCCTCGTCAATGATTCCTGCCGGAACGGTGATGGCAGCATCGGTGATGAGACCACGATGCAGAAGACCGAAATCAAGGGAGACGATATCGCCTTCTTTTATAATTTTCTCCGCCTCATTTGGTATGCCATGGACAATCTCATCGTTTATGGACACACAAAGCACCGCAGGAAATGGGCGCTTGGCACCTTGTGGTCTGTATCCTAAAAAGGCCGGCTTGTCTCCGCCCTCTTCGATGAGCCGCCTCGCCTCTTCTTCAAGCTTGAGTACCGAGACACCGGGCGCCACTTGCAAGGCAAGGATGGAGAGAATCTCTGCAAGTCTCCTGCCCCCTTCACGCATGATTTCAACCTCTTCTTTTGTTTTAATCTTAATCATCCTACCAATCAAGTGCAGAAATAATGTCTTGATGCACCTGTTCGATTGACTGTTCTCCGTTGATATTAATTGTCGTGTAACGATCGTTATGACGGAAATACTCGAGTGCAGGCACCACATGGGTGTCGAACCACTCCACCCGGCGTTTAATATCGTCCACGTTATCATCATTTCGCCCGCGCTCACGCAAGCGCTCTGTCGCCCATTCACGAGAAACATTGATGACAATGATCTTTGAGTATCCGCGATTGTAAAATGTAAGCGCCGAGTCAAGAATCGGTGCTTCGTGTGGTTGCCGCGACAAGCCGTCTAAGATGAGATGTTCTTCGCCAGTTAAGTTTTCGATAAACGCATTCGTCCAGATCCAGATCGGCATAAATGCCGGAAGAAGTCCACCTTGATCGATCCGCTCGCGAGTCAGACTTGCTGTGTAGTTATCATGTGTGGCGAACTCCCGAAGCCTTTTGCCAGTCTCGATGTAGAGCGCCTTCCTTAGTGGGTCACGAGCGGTGATAAATTTAAGCAGAAGATCGGCCTGTGTCCCCTTTCCTGACCCAGACCGTCCAAAAAGGATCAAAGTTTGCACTTTCATGTATATGATACAATAGCACATCGCTTTAATATGGTAAAAAAAGAAATAATCACTATAAACGGAGGGTTAGGTAGTGGAAAATCCAGTACCTCCGATCTGGTCGCAGAGAAATTAGATTTTAGACGTTTCTCTTCGGGTGATTTTTTTCGTCAAGTTGGTTTGGAACTTGGTCTATCCCTCAACGAAGTAAATAGAAAGGCGGAAAGTGATCCCAAGATTGATATGATGGTTGACAACAAATTAAGACAATTAAGAGATGCTGAAAGAATTGTTATAGATTCCCGTATGGCCTTTCACTGGATTCCAGAATCATTTAAGGTGTTTCTCGATTTGTCACCAGATATCGCGAAAGGACGGATCTTGAAAAACATTAAAGAAAACGCATTGCGCAGACAAAGCGAAGGACAACCAGCTTCCGAAGAAGAAGTTTACGCTAAAATGCGGGAACGATTCGAAAGTGAACAGAAAAGATACCGGAATTTTTATAAAATAAATAACACTGACAAAAACCAATACGACATGATCGTCGATACGAGCACGAATAACCTTGAGCAAGTCGTAGATATGATCGTCCGCGAGTATAGAAAATGGATCACGCAGAACTAATATTCTCTCGCCGAGACTTGCGCGTCAATTTTTTTGATTAAGTCAATCACTACCGAGACCACGATCAAAAGCGCCGTGCCTCCGATGGCCAGGGCCTGAATGCCCGTCAGGGAGCGCAGAATGAGAGGCAGGACAGCGATAATACCCAAGAAGAGTGCCCCGACCAGAGTCAGCCTGGTCAGAATGCGCGAGATGTATTCGGCAGTCGCTTCACCTGGCCGCACTCCAGGTACAAAGGCACCGGATTTCTGGAGATTAGTGGCGACGGAATCAGGGTCGAAAGTGACGGCGGTATAGAAGTAAGTGAAGAAGAAAACCAAAAGGAAATAGGCGGAAGTATAAAACCAATTGTTCGAGAGCAGCGCTAGCGCAGAACTAGCGACATTGGCGATCACTGTCACAGTTGATTGAGTCAGAAATTGGAAAATCATTTGAGGAAACAGGAGAATGGAGAGGGCGAAGATAATAGGAATAACGCCTGCTTGATTGACACGCAACGGAAGATAAGAAGAGAGACCGCCATAAACACGACCACCCCTAACTTGTTTGGCGTAAGTAATCGGTATCGGCCGCTCTGCCTCCGTCACTATCACCACGCCCAAAACGACTAGGACGGCAATAACAAGACCGATAGCGTAGACAGGTAGCTGCGCCAGATCAAAGGTGAAAATAAGCTGACCCACTGTCGTCGGTAACTGAGAGACAATACCGGCAAAGATAATGAGAGAGACACCATTACCGACGCCGAACTCTGTGATGAGTTCGCCGAGCCACATGAGAAGCATGGAACCGGCCACAATGACCAGGATATCTACCACCAAGTGGCCCATCGGCAAGGGTGGCAGAACACTCTGCCCTTGGAGTAGCCTTATGAACGCATAGCCCTGGATCATCGCTAGTGGGACAGTCAAGAGCCGAGAATATTGAGCGAATCGGCGCCGACCTGCTTCTCCTTCTTCTTGGTAAAGTGCCTTGAGTTTCGGCACCATCACAGTCATAAGTTGCATGATAATCGAGGCGGTGATGTAGGGGCCGACACCGAGCATTACAATGGAGAGATTCGAGAGACCGCCACCAGAAAAGATGTTTAAGAGATTGAGAAACTCACTACCGGCAAATAAACTCTGTAGACGAAGGGTATCGATACCCGGAAGAGGAATGATAGCAAACAGGCGAGTGATGGCTAAAATACCAAGAACAAAAAATATTCGTCTGCGAAGTGACTGGTCGCCGAAAATCAGTCTCAATTTCTCACTAAGCTTGGACATTTTTCTTTCGGGTTAAGAATTCTTTGAGAGCAGTCCCCCTGAGCTTGGGTTGGAAAGATTTCAGAGATGACTTACCACGACCGCGAAGTTTCGGTACGCGTTTAATGATATCGCGCAACTCCGGCCGCTTCTTGCGGCCGGCGCGAGCATTCTGGCCTTTGGTGCCACGACCCGCCGTCTTGCCGCGCGTACCGCCACGACCCACTTGTCGCGCGTACTTTCTCTTCGTTTTGGCTTGGAGATTATGAAATTGCATGTTCTTTGTAATCCCCGCCTGCCGGGTCCTGGCGGGCAGGTTTTATTTTAGTGGCTTCAAGTTGTTTAAGCGCCTTTATGGCTACATAGGCATTGTTAGCGCTGTTCTTACTTCTTGAAAACAGTTTAGCACCTATCTCCCGAAGGCCGGCAAGCTCAAGAACCGTTCGTACGGAGCCGCCTGCGAGAATCCCCTTACCACGAGCCGGCATAATTTTGACGCGTGAAGCGTTAAACTTGGCCTCCACTTCGTGCGGAATGGACATTTCCTTGGTGCTATTAACGGTAATCATGTGCTTTTTAGCGTCACGAAAAGCTTTCTCTATGGCAAGCGGTGTATCTCCAGCCTTACCTTGGCCCACGCCTACAGACCCCTTTCTGTTGCCTGCCACTAAACAGACCGAGAAACTGAAGCGTCTGCCCCCAGCCATCACGCGAGTAACACGTCGGAGACTAACGATTTTCTGCTCGAACTCCGGTTTAGTACGAGTGTCACGCCGTGACGAGCGGCGGTTTGACCTCTTCCCCCCTCTATCACCCCCCTTGCTTTCTCGCACTTTGGGAGCGGGAGCGACTGGAATTGGATCGAGAGTGGTAATTGTATCTATGTCTGTTTCTGGTTCCATATTTATTATCTAGAATTTCAGCCCGACTTTACGCGCACTTTCGGCCAGAGCACGGATCTTGCCTGTGTAAATATAGCCACCGCGATCAAAGACTACTAGTTTAATCTTCTTGGCGTGTGCTTTTTTCGCAATTTCTCTACCTACCTCAAGAGCGTCTGTGCCCCTCGCGGAAGCGAGAGTCGTTGCCTTCTCGTCATCAATAAGCTGGACATAGATGGCCGTGTTTGATTTGAAAACGCAAAGACGAGGGCGGAGGGCGGTACCAGAAACTTTGGCCCGAATCTTTCTATGCTTTCTGTCGCGTGTGGACTGCATTATACTAACTTTTTACCCTGCTTGCGCTTAATGACCTCATCACTGTAACGCATACCCTTACCTTTGTAGGGTTCCGGTGACTTCCACGAGCGTAGTTTGGAAGCGAACTGACCGACCTCTTCCTTGTCAGAGCCAGATATGGTTATGACATTTTTCTCAGCGGTGACCTTTAGGCCCACGGGAATAGAAACGGTGACCGGATGAGAGAATCCGAGCGCGAGAAGGATTTTATCATCTTTAACTTCAGACTTGAAGCCGATACCTTCAAGAATGAGTTTCTTTTCAAATGGTTTGTTGACGCCGGACACCATATTGGTCAGGTGCGAAGCGTAAGTACCCCACAGAGCCCGCGATTCTAGTGTCATCTTTTTCGGAAGGACACTGACTTCATTACCGCTAATCTTAATCTCGATAACCGGGTGAAGGGGTCGGGTGAGTACACCAAGTGGTCCTTTCACCGATACAGAACCGCCTGAGACATTTATCTCGGTTTTCTCCGGCAGGGTGATAATTTTTTTACCAATTCTAGACATATTAATTATTTATAGTGAGCGTAGTCGAACTACCAGATAGAAAATAGAGCTTCTCCTCCCAGTTGAGATTTCTTCGCCTCTCGACCGGACATGATTCCTTGAGAGGTAGAAAGAATGAGGGCGCCGTAGCCACTTTTCACAGAACGAATCTCGGAAGATTTCTTATAAACTCTTCTCGATGGTTTGGAAATCCGCTTTACCCCCTTGATTTTCGGTACACGATTCTCCATGAAAAGATCTATGGCCAACACCTTTCTGCCCCTCTCAGATTCAGTCTCGACATCTTTGACGAAGTGTTCTTTTTTCAACACCTCGGCTATGGAGTGCTTGAGCTTAGAGTAAGGGACTGACACACGATCGTGGCCGGCACTGCCGGCATTCTTGATCTGTATCATCATGTTAGAAATCGTATCCATATTACCAAGAAGATTTCTTTATGCCCGGAATCTTACCTTCATTAGCAAGCTCTCTGAAACATATGCGACAGAGATCGAAATCGCGCATGTAACCACGTCCCCGACCGCAACGAAAGCAACGAGAAGTCGCCCTAGTAGAGAACTTGGGCTTCTTTTTCGACCTTGCGATTACTGATGTCTTGGCCATTTAAACTAAATAAGCTCTCTGGAGCTATATGGAGAGCTTAGCATAGAGATTCCCCAAATTCAAGGACTCATAATGAGCGTTCCGAAATAGAAGGAGGCGCCGGGGTTGTGCCCGGCGCCTCGGGGGTGAGCGTCTCGGTCCTACGGGTAGTGCGTCCTCATGGTACCGAAATCGGGGGCACCCTTGGTCAGAAGAACAGTCGTAGCTACATGGAACCTCCCGCTCTCATCAAAGCTTGGAAATGGTCCCTCGAGAAATGTCTCGAAGGCTACTATGTGATTAGCGGGCAGTTCCCCTGAATCGAAGAGATACTGTTCAGGGATCTGGGCGAAAACCTCATCAAGGGTGGGGTAGAACACCCGCCTACCCAGCATCATACCCGGCACATGGAGCGTTTTGATCCTTCCTTCTGCACACAGCCGGAACGGCACAGGCCGGAGGTGCGGCCCAACAAGAAAATTGTCTAGGCGCAGATCCTTGGGCCGTTTGAGATAGTAGACTCGAACTTCTTCTTGTGGCCACCTCCCGATGGGAGTGGTCGTCAGACTTATGACTGGTTGGATCAACCTGGCCAGTCGTCCCAGTCGACGGTTGGATATATCCGGAATTTCCATCCCAGAATAGCCCATAAACCCTCCTTATTGCCCACGAATTACTCTCGTGGGAGAGGCTCCGACGGAATTGTCGTCGCGACTCTAATATATAGAAATCATGCTCAAAAGCAAACTACTTCTTAAACGGGAAACCGAGATGGGTAAGATATGCGAGGACTTCTTCTTTTGACTTGGCGGTAGTCACGATGGTCACGGCTAAACCAAAAACGTCTTTAAGCTCTTCGTCCGAAGTCTCGGGGAAAATGTTGTGCTCTTTGATGCCCAAAGTATAGTTGCCCATCTCATCAGCTGCCTTCGGAGAGATGCCGCGGAAATCCTTGGTGCGTGGTAGGGCAAGGTTTATCAGTCTATCTAGAAAATCGAACATGCGCGAGCCGCGCAGAGTGACTTGATAGCCGACAATATCCCCCTGTCTAGATTTGAAGCTGGAGATTGAAACCTTGGCGCCGCGAGGAGCCGGTTTTTGACCAGTGATACGAGCCAGACGATCTTCGACTACTTTGAATTTGGCCTTATCTTTAAACGAACCCACCCCGGTAGAAACTACTACTTTCAACACCCGAGGTGCTTGCATCCGGTTTTTGTATCCCGGCATAGTCTTTGATTTGTCTTTAAGATTTTCCATGGATTTTTACGTTTGAGACATGGATAGGAAAGTTCTTTTCTATGATCGTGCCTTTGGCGCCGCTCTTTTTCTGACGCTCGTGGACCTTCTTGGTATTGACCCCTTCCACCAAGACCTGGTCTTCGCGGGGGAAAGCTTTCAAGATTTTACCAGTCTTGCCTTTGTCTTTACCTGCTAGAACTATTACATTGTCTCCCTTTTTTACATGCATAATTTTATTTATAGTGAGCTTGTCGAACTAAACTACTTCTGGCGCTAGGGAAATAATCTTCTGAAATCCTGCTTCACCAATCTCTCTTGGAACCGGGCCGAAAACTCTGCCCGCCAACGGCTCCTTTTTGGTACCATCCAAAATAACTACGGCATTCTCATCAAAACGCACATACGTGCCATCCTTGCGACGGAAAGGCGCTCTCTGTCTGACCACTATTCCGTAAAGAATATCCTTCTTTTTAACCTGCTTTCTGGGTTCGGCTTTCTGGACCGAGAGCACCACCAATTCTCCGATGGAGGCGTAGCGCTTTTTAGAGCTTCCGAGGACCTTGAAGACACGCCCGAGTTTAGCTCCGGAATTGTCTGCGATTTGAACGATAGATTGTGGTTGAATCATGACTTAAGAAATGAGAAGTTTGAAACTTTTTTCCTTTGATATCGGCCTGGTTTCGATAATCTGCACTTTATCACCAATCTTGGCAGTGTTGCCAAAATCATGGACCTTGAATTTCTTACGCTTCTTTATGAATTTGCCGTATCTTGGATGCTTTTCATAGCGCTCAACCAAGACGACAATAGTGTCCTTCATTTTATCTGAAACCACTGTGCCAGAAAGAATTTTAGCCATTTTATTTACTTGTAGTGAGCTTGGTCGAACTATTTAGCTCCGTCATGATGCGGGCTATATCTTTTCTCATACCCGCCCCACTTTTGACGTTGCGAGTTTTGGAACCAGTTGATCCAAATCTTACCTTGCGCAAAGCTTCTCGTCTTTCCATAAGAGCTTTAATCAGGTCCTCCTTTGATTTATTTTTGTAACTTGTTTTCTTCATTGTCGTAAGTTGTCGATCGTAGGTCGTAGGTCATCTAGCCACTACTTTAGTCTTAACCGGCAGTTTAGTGCCCGCTTTGCGAAGAGCTTCCCGAGCCCCTGCTTCATCGACCCCGTCTACTTCGAAAATGATTCTGCCAGGCAAGACCGGTGCGGCATAACCCGCGAGATCCCCCTTTCCTTTACCAAGCTTCACTTCCGCAGGCTTAGTGGTATAAGGCATGTCCGGGAAAATACGAATCCAGAAGCGGCCAGTCTTGCCTACAGAGCGAGAGAGGACCTTCCTAGCAGACTCAATCTGGTTAGAACGGATACGGGCAGAACCGAGCGCTTTTAATCCATACGAGCCGAAGGCGACCGAGAGTCCCCGAGTGGCCACGGACACTCTCGAAGGATTTCTCCTCATGGTATGCCATTTTCTGTATTTAACTTTCTTTGGAAAAAGCATGTTACTTGAAGATATCACCCTTATATATCCAGACCTTAACCCCGATAGTGCCGTAAGGCATCACTGCTTTGGCGAGCGCATAATCGACATCGGCTCGCAGAGTCTGGAGAGGAATGCGGCCGAGCTTGCGATCTTCCGTCCTACTCATGGTGGCACCACCCAGACGGCCAGCTAGAAATACACGCACCCCGAGTACATCACGGTTAGCCATGACCTTTTCGAGCATTTGCTTCATCACCCGTCTGAATGGCAAGCGTTTCTCAAGACCCTCGACTATCATCTGTGATACTATGGCAGCGTTGGTCTCGGCCGACTTAATTTCCTTGATGTCGACTCTGACATCTACTTTTTCTTCCAAGAGCTTGTGTTTCAAAAGGAGCGACTTAATCTCTTTGCGCAGTAAGTCTGTTCCGTCGCCTTGTCGGCCGATAATCATACCGGGACGAGAGGAACTCACGATGACACGTAGGGCCTTCACACTTCTCTCAATCTCAATATCTGCCACGAATGACCCTTTAAGTTTTTTTTCTAAATACTGCCGAATCAAGATATCTCCTCGTAAAGCATATTTATATTTTCCCTTCGGTGCAAACCAGCGTGATTTCCAATCCCGCAGAATACCTAGACGATGCGAATATGGGTGTACGGTATGAGTCATGTTATTTCTTGGGACCAAGAGTCACGCTGATGTGGGAAGTACGCTTTCTTGTAGTGCTATCACCTCCCCTATAAGAACGTGGTTGGCTACGATAGAGAGTAGCGCCAGTATCCACTCTGATTTCTTTCACCACTAGATTTTCTGGCGGCAGAGAAAGATTCTTGGCATTGGCCAGAGCTGAAGCCAAAAGTTTCTGAAGAGGTAGGGCGGCGCGCTTGGGAACAAATGAAAGTGCGACGAGAGCATCTTCGACTCTTTGACCACGCACGGTACGAGCTACCAGGCGCACTTTGCGCGGGGATTGTCTGTAGTTATTAAGATATGCTTTTACTTCATTCATCATTTCTTATTCTTGAGAACTATTTCTTTGTTTCCGCCGCTCCCTTAATTGCTTTAGCGGCAGCGATTTCAGTCTCCTTCTGTTTCTGTTCAAGCTCTTTCTGCATCTTGCCACCATGTCTCGTGAATTTACGCGTCAGTGAGAATTCACCGAGACGATGTCCGACCATATCTTCGGTAACAAAGACTGCTATGTGATCCTTGCCGTTATGTACTCCGAAGGTGAAGCCTACCATCTCCGGCGCAATCTGGCAGGCCCTTGACCAGGTCTTAATTACTCCCGCCGTAGTGGGATTCTTGCCCTCTAATTTCTTAAGCACACGAGGATCAACGTATGGACCTTTTTTAGACGACCTGGTCAAATTAAATAAGCTCGAAGTGAGCTGTTGTGAATAGTATAGAAATTAGGCGCTAAAGTCAAACAAACCCAAAGCCCCTCTAGAGAGGGGCTTTGGGAATCAGGAAACCACGCAGGTATTATCTAGCTAAATAACACCTGAGAGTTAGCCGTGATTTTTACCACTCATTTCTCCGCGAAGTTTTTCAATGAAGCGAGAAGCCGCTTCCTGTCCGCCGAGACCGAAAGACAAACCTAGAGAGAGCGAAACTGCGATAACGATGCCGGTGAAGAGAGTTTGGGCATACGGGTCACCAATGCCAAGCTGGGAGAGCGCCACAAGAATGGCGAAAATCCAAATAGCCCACTTGGCAACCGCGCCAACGAAATGGGCAGAGTCTACGCCAGCCGTCCTTGCAGCGGTAACGACAACACGTCCAGTAACATCACCAATAACACCGGCCACTAGAAGGACTAGGACAGCAGCAAGCACGCGTGGAAGATAGCCAAGCACTACGTCTTGAAGAAAAAGGTTAACTTGCGAAAGGCCTAAAACATCTAGGGCTGCCACCAGAAATATGACGATCACAAACCACTTCACCAAACCTCCAATGAACGCTCCGGAATCAAGATTAATGCCTCCGCGACGCATAAACGACTCGAATCCCGCTTGACGAAGGGCGTCGTCAACTTTCAGAGACTTGAACACTTGCCAAATTGCCCGGCCAAAAAGCGCACCGACTAACCATCCGAGGATAAGGATGATTATAGCAACGACAAGGTTCGGGACGAAGCTGACTACTCCCACCCAGAGATTCTGGAAGGAAAGGGTCAGAACTTCTCCCCATGTATTTAATAACATATGTTCTTAGACTTGATATCTGTGCGAATGCACTTAGCTTCTAATCATTACCACTCTTAAAAGGGGTATGTTGTTCATTATACACCCATAAAACAGAGGTAATTCTAAGGCTGTGGATAGTTACAATCCCAATTTATTAAGAATTTTCTCGTGCTGATAGTCCAGAATATCTTTGATCAGTTTGTCGTAGATACTCAGACGATACTGGAAATCAGTGGTCTCGAAGGCGGCGTAACGCAGTTCCTTGCCAAGTCTGGCCTCGATAGAGGACACGACTGACGCAAGTTTGGCTGCTTTGAGACGGTCTCCCACTACGAGAATATCGACACGAGAGTCCCGGTCATGCAAAAAAACGCCAGAGATCAGGATGAGTTTAATATTGCCGGTACGAGAAATTTTCTTGATAATCTCTTTCTCCGTAATAGGAGAAGCGTCTATCAGAAAATTCTCGATTGCTGGAAGATGCGAATAGGCAGAATCAAGTAGGAAGCCCTTAGCACGCTGTTTGACGAGACCCGCTTTGGCGAGAATACGGAGTTCGCGGCGGGCTACACTAGGCCTCTCTTTGGCACGGTTAGCAACTTCGGCGGGACTGAATGTGAGGCCCGGATTAAAGATAAACAGGCGCATAATCTTGACTTTGGCCTCTCCGCCGAAGATGTGAGAAACGGATTGCATGCCCCTATCTTACTACTTGAGCGTGACTTTACCACCGGCGTCTTCAATCTGCTTTTTGAGCGCTTGCGCCTCTTCTTTCTTCATATCTGCCTTAAGCATGGAAGGGGCGGCGTCTACTAAATCTTTGGCTTCCTTGAGGCCAAGACCGAGGACCTCTTTGACTACCTTGATGATGGCAATTTTGTTGGCGCCGCTGTCAGTGAGCTCCACACTTGCTGTTGATTTTTCCTCTTCAACTGGACCGGCAGCAACAGCTGGGCCGGCGGCAACAGCCGTGGCGGAAACACCGAACTTCTCTTCAAATGCCTTTACGAGCTCATTGAGCTCTAAGACGGACAGCAGCTCTACTTCTTTTATAATTTTTTCTAATTTTTCAGTCATTTTATCTTTGCTATCTCATTCAGAGCTATAGCCAATCTCTGTATGGGTGAATTAATAATGTTGACGAACTTACCACGAAGCACCTCCAGAGTGGGAATCTTGGCGACCTCTTCCATTTCGCCTGCCGTCATAAAACGACCTTCGAATACTCCGCCCATAATCTTGAGACTCTCTGGAAACTTTTTCTGGAAACCATAGATCCCGCGGGCCGGAGCGACAGGATCTTCCCCCCACGCCAGCGCCAACTCGCCCTCGAGCACGGGCTCTACGCCCTTGAATTTCTCTCCTTCAAGCGCGAGCCTGGTCAAAGTTTTCTTGGCTACTGTGTACGAGACGCCTTCAGATTTGAGAGCACGGCGCATTTGAGTGGCATTCGCCACATTTAAGCCTCGAAAATTAACAAACACCAAAGACTTGGCATCTTTAAGCGCTTTTTTCAACTTCGCAACAATTTCCCCTTTCTTGGCTTTGGAAATGGCCATTAATTTAATAAGGCCAGAGTGATTAGTCTCGAGAGGACTTATGAATGCCTCTTGTCTTTGACCTTATGGGAGATACTTTACAGATCTAGAAAAATAAAGCAAGTCATTACCTCTTCCCCACTCTGCGACGGTCGACGATAAACTTGTTTGAATACTTTTTGGCTCGGCGAGATTTCTGGCCCTTGCCTGTCGGCTTACCATAGATAGAGATGGCGCGTCTGCGACCTCTGCCGGAACGGCCTTCGCCGCCTCCGTGTGGATGGTCAACGGGGTTCATGGCCGTACCGCGCACGGACGGACGAATGCCAAGCCAGCGTGAGCGTCCTGCCTTACCAATAGTTACTAGACGGTTTTCATTGTTGGAAACCTCTCCGATGGATGCCCAGGCATTGGCGGGAACCTTCCTCACTTCGCTTGAAGGCATCTTCAAATCAACGTAGCCGCCCTCCTTAGCCAAGATTTCGACGTAATTACCTCCGGAACGGGCAATCTTGGCGCCACCCTTATGTTTCAGCTCAACATTGTAGACAAAAGTACCGACGGGCAGATTACCTAGAGGTAGACGATTGCCGGGGATCAAAGAAGCATGTTCGGAGACCACGTAAGTTTCCCCGACCCGCGCGCTCGAGTGCAGAAGTACGTATCGCTTCTCCCCATCTCGGTAAACTACCAAGCCGATAAAACCAGAACGATTAGGATCATACTCGATGGTTCTCACCGTGAAGGGGACATCGTATTTATCGTATGAAAAATCGACCGCCCGATAGAGACGCTTGTGCCCGCCTCCTTTATGTCGAGTGGTGATACGACCGCGATTATTGCGACCTGACCCTCGTCTGAAGCCGCTTGTCAAAGACTTTTCGGGCGCATTGGCCGTTAGAAATTTACGGAAATCTATTCCGGACATGTGGCGACGCGAGTCGGTTGTGGGCCTATACTTTTTCATATTAATTCAATTTTATCGCCATGCTTGAGATAGACATACGCTTTTTTACCCCCGCTCTTAACCCCTCTTTTGCCTCTGACGAAGACTCTTTTGGCGTGGATGGGGGCTACACGCACCTTTTCTGGCTTCACGCCGTAGACATCGTGTATAGAGGCGCTGATAGACTGCTTATTAGCGCCCGCTGTTACTTCAAAAATATAGACATTGGACTTGTCAGCTCCGAGAGCGGCCTTCTCGGTGATATGCGGTCTTAACAGTACGTTATTTGGTTTTAAATTAAGATTTGGCATAAAGTAATTTAGGGTTCTCGATTATCAAGTATTTGTATTCGAGTAGTAAGAGAGGATTGAGGTTTCTAGCCTCAATCGTTGCTACGTTACCGAGATTGCTGAAAGCACTTTCGATTTCTTTACGCTTTCCCGACAGAGCGATAACTACCGCATTATTTTTCTTCGAGAAGAGACTTTCAAATCCCTTAATGCTGGAGAGGGAGCGTAGTGTCTGTACGGCCATTTTCGTCTTGGGTACGGTCAGGCTGACTGAATCAACGAAAAGCACCTCGCCTTCCCGCCATTTGCGGGAAAGGATGGTGTAAAGAGCTTTAACTCTCATCTTCTTAGAAACTTTGCGCTCGAAGTTCTTGTCATTCCTCGGACCACCAGTGACGCCACCACCAACCCAGATGGGAGAACGGGTAGAGCCATGGCGCGCGCGGCCGGTACCTTTCTGTCGCCAAGGTTTCCTGCCACCGCCACGTACTTCGCTCCTGTCCTTAGTGTGAGCCACGTTTTTACGCTTGGTTGATAAGAGTGAATCTGCCACCTGTTTGACCAAGTCGGCATTCCAGCGGACACCGAACATGCGCTCTGGCAAAGAAACTGTGCCAGATTTTTTCCCATCCATACTGTAGACTGCCGCGTCCATAATTTTATTTGACCTTGATCTCGACAACACTGCCTCGTCTCCCAGGAATAGCTCCTCCTATAAAGATCTCACGGGTTTCGGGAAAAACTTTTACAATTCTAAGATTTTTGACAGTGACTCGCTCGCCTCCCATCCGACCAGCCATGCGCATACCCTTGATGACCCGACCACCAGCGCGACCGCCACCACCAATCGAACCTGCTGTACGCTCTGAATGCTTACGTCCGTGCGAGCGGCTATCGCCTTTAAACCCGTGCCTCTTAACCACCCCTTGGAAACCCTTGCCTTTAGATATTCCAGACACGGTGACTACCTCGCCCTCGGCCAAATCGGGGCTCGGATCTGCCATAGCCCCAACGACAACAGTCACAGGAAAGACTTCTCCTGTTTCAGAGAAGATTTGGGTCATGTTTACCTTCTTAGCGATAATTTTTTTCATTTTATCCTGAGCCTAGTCGAAGGACTTAAATCAACTTCACATCGATATTGACCCCGCTTGGCAGACTCAGATTGGTCAATGATTCGATAATTTTGGGAGTCGGATTCATAATATCAATGAGTCGTTTGTGAATCCGCATCTCAAATTGTTCTCGTGCGTTCTTGTAGATAAAGGCAGCACGGTTGACGGTGTATTTCTTAATTTCCGTCGGCAGCACCATGGGGCCTCGTACTTTGGCATCGTAGCGGAGAGCCGTGTCTATGATCTGTTTAACGGAGAGATCCAGAATCTTAGACTCATAAGCCCTGACCCGAATACGCAGGTGGGAAGTTACTTCTTCCGCTTTCGGAATCTTAGGAGTCGCGGGCTTAGAAACCCGTTTTGGTTTTAGAGGTGCTTTAGGCACTTTGTTTACGAGATGACTTTGGTAACCACACCGGCTCCGACGGTCTTACCACCTTCACGGATAGCGAAACGCTGTTCATTTTCAAGGGCAACCGGAGCGACAAGCTTGACCGTAAAGGTCGCAGTATCGCCCGGCATAACCATTTCCACCCCTTCAGCTAAAGTAACCTCGCCGGTAACATCAGTAGTGCGGATATAGAACTGCGGTTTGTAACCGGTGAAGAACGGCGTGTGGCGACCGCCTTCCTCCTTTTTGAGAATGTAGACTTCGGCGGTGAAATTGGTGTGAGGAGTGACAGAACCGGACTTAGCCAGAACCTGGCCTCGGTGCAAATCTTCCTTCTTAACACCTCGCAATAGAACACCGGCATTGTCTCCGGCCAAACCTTCCTGAAGAGACTTGTTGAACATCTCAATACCTGTAACCGTAGTCTTGGAAGTGTCTTTGATTCCGACAATCTCAACTTCCTCACCCACTTTTACCTTGCCTCTTTCGATACGGCCAGTGACCACTGTCCCGCGACCTTCAATCGAGAAAATGTCCTCAATAGGCATGAGAAATGGCTTATCCGTCTCACGAACCGGAATTGGGAAATAGGTATCAAGAGCATCCGTAAGTTCTAAGATTTTCTTTGACCATTCGTCGTCAACACCTTTCGCTTCAAGGGCCTTGAGAGCAGAGCCCTTGATCACAGGAGCGTTGGCACCGTCGTACTCATACTTCTTCAAGAGATCGCGAACTTCTTCCTCAACCAGAGCCACAAGCTCTTTATCCGAAACCATGTCGCACTTGTTGAGAAAAACCACGATTTTCGGCACTCCGACCTGCTTAGCAAGCAGAATGTGCTCGCGAGTCTGCGGCATGACGCCGTCAGTAGCCGCAACCACAAGGATAGCACCGTCCATCTGGGCGGCACCGGTAATCATGTTCTTGATGTAGTCTGCGTGGCCGGGTGCATCAACGTGTGCGTAGTGGCGCGCGTCGGTTTCGTATTCCGAATGGGAAAGGGCGATGGTAATACCCCGGGCCTTTTCTTCCGGGGAGTTGTCGATTTGGTCGACGTTCTTGACTGTCGCTTTCTTGCCTGCGCGATTAAGCACATTGAGAATTGCGGCGGTGAGAGTTGTCTTGCCGTGGTCAACGTGGCCGATGGTGCCTACGTTGATGTGCGGCTTGGAACGATCAAATTCTGCTGCCATAGAGTTAGTTTAATAAGTTAGATAAGTTTATAAGTTTGGATAAGTTTACTTTTAACGCACTAAACCGCTTATATGGTCTATGAAGAAAATATCAAAGAGCCTACAAACGTTAACGCGTAAGGGCTATGGTATACAAATGGGCCCAAATAGTCAACAGCTTATTAGGAATATAAAAAGGGGTACGCAACAACGCCGTGTTACGTACCCCTCCGGTGCTTCGGGTCGGTCTTAGAGTTGTGCTACCCCCTTGTAAACGAGGTACGCCCCCAAACCGAGGAGGGCGAGAGTGATGAAGCCGAGAATCGGCGACGGCATGATGTTCTCGCCCTCATTCAGCTCCCGGCCCCAGGCCTCTTTCGGCCCTTTGATTTCCATCAGTAACACCTTGTAGGCACCGAAACCTACAAGAACCCCGAGGGCAGCAACAACGATGCCGAGTGCAATGTTCATACCAATCTCCTCTGGTCTCCGGTGACTGCTGGTTGTTTAGGATACGTCACACCTCGTATGTCTTCTAGCAGGATATCATATCTTTATAAAAAAGTCAAGTTCACCGTGTAGTCTCAATAACTTGGAAACACCTATCCCAATAAAATACTAGAGATAAAAAGCACAGCCAGCTCTGGCATAATCACTCTTGCGAGTGATGGCCAGAACTGGCTGGATATTGAACTCCATGACGAGAACCCCTACCTAGATCAGTCCCTGCATAAAAATCAGCCCCCAGTCGAACTGGCCATCTCGGCCAATCGACCGCATATATGCAACCGACGCCTCCTGCAGCATTCCATGTCTGACTCTTTGGAGCTCCTGACTTATTTCCATGGCTTCCCGAGGTATGTAGACTCCCAAACCGTCATGGAGTGAGCGGAATCGCGCGTATTTCTCGTTTACTTCGACCTGACTTAAGGCCATGGCACGATCTCCCTTAGGTTGATGGCGTGTAATGCAGAGAATTACTATCCAATATCAACAGTAGCACAAGTCAGGCTTATTTTCCCCCTGTTCTAGCTTCAATAATAGTTTGAGCCACATTCTGCGGCACGATGGCATAGTGATCGAATTCCATGGTGGAAGAACCGCGACCTTCGGTCATGGAGCGGAGCGAAGTGACGTAACCAAACATTTCGGAGAGAGGCACTTTAGCCCTTACCACCTTCAGCTCCCCTCTATCCTCCATAGCTTCGATTTGTGCGCGCTTACCTGAGAGATTGCCGGTAATATCACCCATGAATTTCTCCGGCATGATCACTTCCACTTTCATAATAGGTTCTAGGAGCACTGGTTTAGCGCGCCTCGCCGCTTCTTGGAAAGCCTGCGAAGCGGCAATTTTGTAGGCAATTTCGGAAGAGTCGACATCGTGGTATGAACCGTAATTAAGCTCGGCGGAAATATCCGTCATTTTATAACCAGCCACGATACCTCGATCCATGGCCTCCTTAATGCCTTTCTCCACAGCCGGAATAAATTCTTGAGGAATCACGCCACCCTTGATAGCGTCGATAAACTCGAAGCCAGCTTCGCGATGAGCATTCTTGGGGACTTTAGCCTCCGGATCATACTTAGGCAGAGATTTAATCTTAATTTTGACGTGTCCATACTGACCTTTGCCTCCAGTCTGCTTGATATATTTATTTTCCACTTCCGCTTCGCCGGTGATAGTTTCTTTATATGCTACTTGCGGCTTGCCGACATTGGCCTCCACAGAGAACTCTCGCTTCATGCGGTCCACAATAATCTCGAGGTGAAGTTCGCCCATACCCATGATGACTGTCTCACCAGTCTCTTGATCAGATTTAATTTTGAAAGTCGGGTCCTCGTCCGAGAGACGCTTGAGAGCCATGCCCATTTTCTCTTGGTCTGCTTTGGTTTTCGGTTCGATACGGAGAGAGATAACCGGTTCCGGAAATGAAATCTCTCCGAGAATGATGGGGTGAGCTTCGTCTGAGAAGGTGTGACTGGTCTTAGCATTCTTTAGGCCGACGGCAGCGGCAATTTCTCCAGCAAAGACCTTCTTCACTTCTTCTCTCTGGTTGGCCTGTAGGCGCACGATACGGCCGAGCCGTTCATTTTCACCAGTGGTCGAGTTATGTAAATAGGTACCAGATTCAATCGTGCCAGAATAGACGCGGAAAAACGTCAACTGGCCGACGAATGGATCGGACTGGAGTTTGAACGCCAGGGCCGAGAACGGTTCTGTATCTGAGGCATGACGTTCTATTTCTTCCCCCGAACGAGGATCAATACCTTTGATCGCCGGAATGTCCAGAGGGGAAGGTAGAAAATCTACCACCGCATCGAGCACGAGCTGAACGCCTTTATTCTTGAGAGCCGAACCGGCAAAGACTGGGAAAATGTTATTGGCGATCACTGCTTTGCGGAGTGTTGCTTTAAGAGTATCGAGACCGATCTCTTTCTCTTTACCTTCGAGATAGGTATTCATGAGCGCTTCATCATTCTCCACGATCTTCTCCACCAGTTCGGCGCGGTACTTCTCCGCGTCAGCGCGAAGGTCGTCCGGAATTTCTTTCTCAACGACCAGACTACCCATGTTGCCCTCGAAGTAATAGGCTTTCATCCTAAGAAGATCCACCACGCCCTCATGTTTAGCTTCTTCTCCTATCGGCATCTGCATCCGAACCGCTTTTTTAGAGAGCCGGTCGAGAATCGATTTGTATGAACGCTCGAATGAAGCTCCGGTACGGTCAAGCTTGTTGACGAAACAGATGCGAGGCACTCGTGCTTCTTCGGCATAACGCCAGTTGGTCTCGGACTGCGGCTCGACACCGGCCACACCGTCGAAGACTACGACCGCGCCGTCAAGCACGCGAAGTGAGCGCTTGACTTCCACAGTGAAGTCGATATGACCAGGAGTATCGATGATATTAAAACGGAATTTTTGTTCTTTCTTTTGTCTGTCGGTTTCAGTCAGATACGTGGGCGCCCAAAAACAAGTGATAGCAGCAGCAGTGATCGTAATACCGCGTTCACGCTCCTGCTCCATCCAATCGGTGGTGGTGTCTCCTTCATGGACTTCGCCAATATCATGCTGGGAACCGGTATAAAAAAGCACCCGCTCGCTTGTCGTGGTCTTGCCAGCGTCAATGTGGGCAATAATGCCGAAATTCCTCACTCGTTCTAATGGATAGTCTCGTTCCATGAATTATTTATAGTGAGCGTAGTCGAACTACCACGCGAAATGGGCGAAGGCCTTGTTGGCTTCAGCCATCTTATGAGTATTTTCCCGTTTACGGACAGCATCGCCCTCGTTATTGGCAGCGGCGATGATTTCCTCCGCTAGCTTCTCGTGCATTGGTTTGCCCTTCTTAGCACGAGCGGCGTCAATAATCCACTTCATCGAGAGAAACTGGCGGCGTTCGGAGCGTACTTCGCGAGGAATCTGATAGTTGGCTCCGCCGACACGCCTCGAGCGCACTTCCATAGTCGGGCCGGTATTTTTGAGAGCCGATTCGAAAATTTCCAAAGGATTGGGATTCTTGGTCTTCTCCTTGATCGCTTCTAGAGATCGGTAGACAATCGACCGCGCAGTAGTTTTCTTCCCACGTTCCATGCAGTAGTTGATAAACTTCGTTATTTTCTCGGAATCGTAAACGAAATCCGGATTTATTTTTGGTTTGGCTTTGAGTTTGCGTCTCATTTTAAAAATTGGAAACTATCTACTCTTGGGTCTCTTTACTCCGTATTGACTGCGTGTCTGTCTCCTATTCTCAACACCGGTAGCGTCCAGTACCCCGCGCACGATGGTGTAGCGCAGACCGACATCTTTGACACGCCCGCCTCGAATCATGACCACCGAATGCTCTTGGAGATTATGTCCGATGCCAGGTATATAGGCAGTGACCTCCATACCATTGGTCAGACGCACTCTGGCAATTTTTCTGATGGCAGAATTTGGCTTCCTGGGCGTCTTGGTCGTCACCTTAGTAATCACTCCTCTTTTAAAAGGAGAATCGAAAAAGACCGGATGATTCTTTTTGTTGTTAAAACTGCGCGTCAAAGCAATCGTCTTGGTTTTGCGGGTGATGATCTTCCTTTTGTGTCGGATCAGTTGGCTTATAGTTGACATTGGCGATAAAAAATCCCTCAACGGGATGTCTGTACTCTACTAGACACTGGCCTAAATTGCAACACCGGTTAGGAGACGAAAGAGTAGGACTATGACCGGAAAGATAAATTGCCAGAGAAAGAAGATGAAGAGGAGAACGAGAACAAGTCCATATCTTTCGAAAAATCCTCTAAGTTGGTACAACTTGTCCGGAAAAGCAGCGAAAAGTAACTTAGAACCGTCTAGTGGAGGAATAGGCACGAGGTTGAAAATGGCGAGGAGAATATTGATGAAAACTATGACGGAGGTAATTTGAATAAAAGCGGGGCTCGTCGTCACACCGACGCGCAAGAGTAGTCCGAAGATAAGTGCCAAAGCAATGTTGGAGGCCGGCCCGGCAGCGGCTACGACCGCTTCCGACCATCGACCCGGCTTAAGATTATACGGATTGTACGGCACCGGCTTGGCCCAGCCGAAGATAAACCCGCCTAAAAAGTAGGCTACGGCAGGCACCAGAAATGAGCCCATGAAGTCGAGATGTTTGAGAGGATTCAGTGTGAGGCGACCTTGATACTTCGCTGTTTGGTCGCCCAAGAAGCTTGCAGCATAACCGTGGGAGACCTCGTGGATGACTACAGACATGATGAGGATGGCGATCTGGAAAATAAACTCCACTTGCATTTGTCGATTATATCATGTAAGTTGTCTCAAATGCCGAGAATTTGCCCCATAAATCAAAAGGGTTCCAAGATGGGAGGTGGTTACTCCAATCGCACCCGCGCCACTCAATTTAACCCTACCGGGTCTGTTCGCAAGTATCCCAATCTCCAGAAAAAGCGTATTTACGTGCCGGAACTAAAGAAAACTATCACTCTTATTCTCTCCACGAGAGCCATCAAAACTATCAACAAACGTGGCGCGCATGCCGTGCTCAAAAAAGCCGGGGTGATTTAGACATGGAAACTTTCTTATTTTGGTGGTCAATAGTATCAACTATACTAGGAGTCGTTTTTCTAGTCGCTAACGTTGGTCAACTTGTAGCTTATATTAAAGAGAAGGGCTTAACTCTTAAAGAAAAAGAGATACATAAAAGCCAAGTTAAGGTCTGGCAGCAGCACGCTTTCGGAATTCAAAGGGGTCTCTTTGTTGTTACATTAGGAAAATTTTCTACAGTTGAAGATATCCGAGAATCTGTAAAAGCTATGCAACAAGATGCCGACTCCCTTTACAAATCCCTAAATGAGGAGAGACTTTTTAGTGACGAGGAAATAAAAGAAAGACAGATTCAAAATGAGAAAGATATCCAGGAAACATTGAGAAAAACTAGTGAACAAAATCGAGGAGTTTCGACTTCATCAAGCTCAAGTGCTCCAAGAGGATAGTCGATTTACTTCAGGTTTATAGTTTTTCCGTTGGTTTCGAATTTGATTGTGCCACTATCAATAGTGCTGATGGTTTTGGCGTCGACTTTTTCTAAAATATCGAGCACTTCTTTGTGTGGATGGCCGTAGGAGTTATCTTCGCCGGCTGAAATCACAGCGTATTCCGGAGAAACAGCCTCGGCATACTCGAGAGAAGTGGAAGTACGTGAACCGTGGTGACCCGCTTTCAAAACATCAGAATCTAGAAAATTAGGCCTTAGGTTAATTAAAACATTTTCAATCGCTATGGGTGAGTCTCCGGTCAACAAGAATGATTTATCTCCATAAACCAGTTTTGCTACGATGGATGCTCTATTAGTCTCCCAGTTTGTTACATCTTGAGTGGGAAAGAGCATTATAAGTTTGACCCCATCACCAAAATTAAGCACCATGCTCCTTCTTGCAAGTACGCTAGGAATATCTTTCTGTTCTGCTCTCTTTTTTAACTCATCATCAATAGCATTTTCCGATTCCACTCCTGGCTCAAGAAACATCCCAACTTCATAGCGACTTATTACCTCGGGCAGACCACCAATGTGATCTTTATCTGGGTGAGTCTCTACTATTATATCTATGCGTTTATCAGCGAAGGGCAGAATCTTTCCCAATTCACTCAAAACTTTTCTATTTGGTCCACCATCTATAAGGACTCTCCCGTGTGTAGGAGAATCTATAAAGATAGCATCACCTTGGCCAACGTCGAGAAAATAAACAGTCAAAATGTCACCCGGTTGTCTCTGATAGACAGCAATCCAAACAAAGACGTTCGAGAGAAAAAGTACGCCTAAAATAACTTCTCTCGAGTGCTTCCTTACGAAATCCATGTCTATAGTATAATGTAGACACTATGACCAAATTATTTGAAGAAAAGAAATTTAACATCCCCAAACTCAATGGCATAAGCGCGAAGACGATCGAGGTGCACCTTGGTCTCTACGCAGGATATGTAAAGAACGTTAATGAGTTGTTGCAAGAAGAAGGGTACAATCGCCGATTCCCATTTGAATTCAATGGTATGAGGAACCATGAAGTTTATTTCACACATTTCGAAGGTGGTTCGACTCCGCTCACCACAAGCAGTCCTCTCATCAAAGCCGGCTTTGATCTTGATAAATTCAAAACCATGGCACTCACGCGCGGAGTGGGTTGGGCTATTGTCTATTACGATCCGGTATCAAAACAACTTCTGGAAGCCTGGGTAGATGAGCATCATCTGGGCATTTTAACCGGACTTTCCCCGATTCTGGTACTGGACATGTGGGAACACGCATATTTTATCGACTACACTCCCGGAGAAAAAAAGAAATACGTTGAAGCCTTTTTTGGAAATCTCAATTGGCAGAGTGTGGAACAAAACTTCGCCAACGCCATACAAAAATAACTATCGCCAGATAAATAAGCGTCACCACCCATATAGATACAGGCGGAACGGTGATGGAAGCGAGAGGAAGACGGCCGAAAACACTGGAAACTCCTAAAATCCAAGCCAGCAGGACATACGCAACATAGGAGAAGGGTAGCGCCAAAATGGAGCTTGCGTACGCAATCAGCGTAGCCATAAACCCTAATAGCATGGTGGCGGGGATAATGAGCAAGACCAGAATATTGGCGGGCAGCGAGACCAGAGAAAAATCACCCATAGAATAGATTAGGAGTGGCAGGACTGTCGCCTGGGTAGCTAGAGTGGTAGCAATAGTCAATCGCAGACCCCACTTTTCTGGTACGACCTTCAAATACTTCTCAATGATCGGCACAATATAAATGAGGGCGCAAGTGGCCAAGAAAGAAAGTTGGAACGACGGGTCGAAGACAAGGATCTTGGGGTTGTGGATAATCATCAGGAAAGCCGCAACTAAAAGTGCGCGCGGCGCGGAATAGGCGCGGCCAAACATTTTGGCCGCGATGACGACAAGTACCATGAGCGCCGCGCGTACCACGGTTGCCTCTGCGCCCGTCATCAGCACAAAGAGGAGTACGCCAAGGACCGATGCAGTAGCTACTAGCCGTGGAGTAACTCGCATGCGGACCGCTAAGAAAAAATTTTCAAGCATTTTGCGCATAAATTCAGCAATAATCGTGATGTTGTAGCCGGAGAGCACCACGATATGGATAATACCTGCACGACGGAACGCTTCGAGGATATCCTTCGGCATCGCCTCTCTCCCGGAGACAATGAGACCCGAAAGAAGGCTGGCGTACGGCTCTGCTAGAATTTCTTTAGTCTTCGCTACGAAACTGCTTTTAGTCCTAAAGAGGATCCGTTTGACAGGATTGCCATGGCCACTAGAGAGCACTTCTACTGTGGCAAAGCTCAAAGTGAAGTAGATATCGTCTTTCGATAGATACTTTCCATAATCGAAGGGTCGGCCGTTCACTTGCCCTGAGCTCGTCGAAGGGTCGATAATTCCCGGCTCGTCTAGTCTGCCCTCCGCTTTCACCCTGTCGCCATACTGGACAGCACTATATAAATCCGTATTCACCAAAATTTTCTCTCCATTGTCTGTCCGCAAGATAAAACGAGTAGTATTTTCCTTCTGTTCTGGTTCGCTTACCACAACACCCGTAGATAGAGGAACGAGTGACTCATGGAAATCCTTGATCGAGTAACGTAGAGCCCCGAGACCAAATGAAAGAAAGACGAGTGAGAGAAACAAAACTTCCTTGCTTATCACTTTATTCCAGATTTTCTCCGCAACGAGAAGAGTAGAACCGATTATTATGACCAAGACGCCCACTAATGGAGCAATAAAGATAAAAGATGAAACAAGAATACCCAAGATGAAACCGAAAATAAAAACGAAAATACCCCTCGACTGTGCTCGGGGTAAACTATCTGTACTTGTCTTTGGGTCCATCGTAGAGGGCAGGATCGAGACCGTCGGCAAAAGTGGTGGCTATCTCATCAGCGCGTTCGTTTAGAGGTATGCCGGAGTGTCCTGCCACATATTTCCATGCCACCTCTCTCCCATCTGTAAGTAGAAGAAGTTTCTGCCATAAGTCTTGATTGAGCACGGGTTTCTTACCTGCTGTTCTCCAGCCTTTCTTCTGCCACCTCTTGATCCACTCCGTCATGCCTTTCGTTACGTATTCAGAATCCGCGTAAATGATGATCTCCTTTTCTGCTATAAATTCTAAAGCTTTGATGGCCGCCGTAAGCTCCATCCTGTTATTAGTCGTGTGTGTTTCTCTGCCTCCAAGTTCTATCACTTTACTATCATGGATAACGACCGCCCCCCACCCACCGGGCCCAGGATTGCCCCTCGACGCCCCGTCTGTGTAGATTGTAATCATGATTTCGTAATATCAACAATTCTTAAACGAAGTTCGGGGCGGTTGCGGAAAAATGATTTTTCGAGATTCGCAAGCAGAGAGATCCGGGTACCGGGAGTGAGCATCATGGAGTAGGAGGCGGGGTCGGAGAAAAAAGAAATGGCTTTTATTTCTTTTTCTCCCCCATTGAACACGACTTCCAGATGATTATTCTCCTTACCAAATTGTTTGACTGACTTAATCTCTGCTTTCGGAATCTTAAAAACTGGTTTCTTGTTGCCCATACCAAACGGCGCAAAATTTGAAACCAGACTCCAGAGATTTTCTCCAACGTCATCCATATTTATATGCAAAACCGAACTCTCGACACTTGGAGGCTCGGCCTCCAAGCTGCTTAGAGCTAGAGATAACCTCTCTTCAAGTGTCGAGAGACTTTCGAGGGTAACTGAGAATCCTCCGGCCCCGGTATGTCCGCCGAATTCCACAAATTCGCCACTTGTTGCGCTCATCAGGGCAAAGAGATCATAGCCGTCATACGAACGACAAGAACCTTTGAGTGTCCCGTCCCCGCTCCTGCCCCAGACGAAGGCTGGCCTCTCGTACTCCTCGACAAGTGAATTGGCGACGAGGCCGAGAAGGGCTGGCCGCCACTCCGGATTGCCTATGACGATGACACGAGCCACTTCTTGACGCCCGGCAATCCGAGACTTCGCCTCTTTAACGATACTAGCCACGACTCCCTTGCGCTCGTTGTTGATCTTCTCCAGATGGAGGGCGAGTCTCTCCGCCTCCTCATGATCTTTTGTCTTCAAGAGTTTGAAAGCGTCTTCGGGTACTCCCATGCGCGAGGCGGCATTGATACGTGGAGTAATCATGAAAGTGACGTCGTCTTCCGAGACTGTTCTCTGGTCAATATTCATTCTTTTGAAAAGCGCGGCGAGCCCTGGTCGGGGAGACTTGCGCAAAACTGAGAGCCCAAAACTGGTAAGAATTCTGTTCTCGCCGAGGAGAGGCACCATATCCGAGAGGGTCGCAATGGCTACCATGTCGAGAGACCACTTCTCCATGCCAGGCTTAACACCAAAAGGCTCGCGGTCTATGACCGCTTGCACCAGCTTGAAGGCAACCGCCGCGCCACATAGCCCCTTGAATGGATAGTCGGAGTCACTCCTATTTTGGTTAACGACAGCGTAGGCTTCTGGTAGGACCGGGTTCGGCTTGTGATGATCGGTAATGATGACATCAATACCCTTCTCATTAGCCAGAGCCACTTCCTTGGTATCGGCAATGCCGCAATCGATAGTGATGATGAGCTTAGCGCCACGCGTGGCAATTTCTTCTATCGCGTCCATGTTGAGACCGAAGCCTTCGTCATGCCGGTGCGGAATGTAGAAAGAGACGTTCTCGAATCCTACCCGCGTAAAGAAGTCAGAAAGGACTACTGCGCCCGGCAAGCCATCGCAGTCGTAGTCGGAGAAGACAACGATATGTTCATTATCCTTGATCGCTTTTATCACCCTATCGCGAGCTTTCTCCATGTCCGGTAGCGACAGCGGGTGATGGAGTTTATCGTAGTCAGGATTTAAAAAATTTTCTTGCTCCTCTGGTACTATACCGCGCTGTTTCAGTAGCGCCTCAAATAGTTCCGGAAAATGTCGCATTGGCTTATTTTAACATGCATATGTAAAATGGGTTCATGAAAAGCAATACAGTTGAAGGTGTAGTCATTCTAGTGATTCTTATTGTCGTCATGATAGTTATGCTCATGGGAGATTCTGGCTCTACAGCCGGCCCCTCTAATACCTCTAATTCTTCAGAAAATACGAGCCCCAGCGGGAAAGAGACCGTCTCGACAAACTCACCCCACGCGCAAAACATTTCTATCGGCGCCGGCAATGCAGCCTACGCTTACCAGTCCTACGAAGAGTACATCACTATCTACAACAGAGGGAGAGAACCCGTCGACATTACTAATTGGCAGCTTAAAAATGGCAAAGATAAACGTGCCTACGATCTCGGTGGTGACCTGCGATATTTCCCAGCGGATACTGCCAAGATTGGCCAAGCGGGACCCTTCGTCTCACCCAGTGGCCCGAATCAGTTTCAGAATGTAGTGCTCAAACCAAGCGAGGCAGCGATCATCACGACCGGAAAAGTGGGACCACAGTCGCCTTATAATATCGTGAGCTTCAAAGAAAATATATGCAGTGGCTATCTCGAAGATCTGCCAGAATACGCATTCACTCCGCCACTGACATATAATTGTCCCAGACCGGAAGATGAGCCGGGTGTCGGCGCACTCGATACCGAATGCCGAAGATTTATAGAGAGAATGCCGTCTTGCCGTACGCCGGAGTTTAATACCCGAGATGCGGAAGGAGACATTTGTCACAATTGCGTGGACTCTAAATTGCTTTCGGGTGCTTGCGTCGCATTTATCAAAAATCATTTTAATTACAGTTCTTGTATCACCAACCATGCTAACGATCCAGGCTTTTCCAACCAGACCCACACATGGCGGATATTCCTCGGTATAGGTTGGGAAATGTGGGCCAAAGAGTATGAGACGATAGAGCTTTTTGACCAATTGGGCCGATTAGTGGACTCTAGAAGCTATTAGTATGGAATGTGTATTTTGCAAAATTGCTGAAGGAGAAATTCCCGCATACAAAGTGTACGAGGACGAAAATTACCTGGCTTTCCTAGACATCAACCCTCAATCTCCCGGTCATACTCAAGTGATACCAAAAAAGCATTATCGGTGGGTCTGGGACATTCCTCATGTCGGAGCATATTTTGAAGTTGTAAAGAAAGTTGCTCTAGCGCAACAAAAAGCATTTGGAACAAACTTCGTACTTTCCAAAATTGTCGGCGACGAAGTGGAGCACGCGCATGTTTGGGTCTTTCCAAATTCTAATGTTGCAGGCAATCCAAAAGACTTCGCCGGCAACGCAGAAAAAATCCTCCGATTTATATCTTGATTAACGTACTTATTTAATGTAATGTCCACCGTAGACACTAGATCCTTAACAACAAACTCGAAACTCACAAGGAGAAAAAGCGTATGAAAAAGATTCTTCTCGTCCACGGCTGGAGCCATGACAGCTACACATCGTCAGGATGTAGAGACGCTTGGAGTAACCGCCCACACTTCGTGGAAGCTCTCTCGGCACGCCTTGAGGTCGTTCGCTTCAATCTTCCCGGATTCTGTGGGGAGAAGGAGCCAGAACGTCCCGGGTTTCTCTCTGACTTCACTCGATATCTAGATCAAGTGATTCAGAGAGAGAAGCCGGACATCGTCCTCGGGTACTCTTTCGGGGGAGCAATATTACTCCGCTGGAAAACAGTACCCAGTAACAAGACTGTCAAGGCACTTCTTGTCTCTCCTGCCATCATTCGCCAGTACGAGCATAAGAACGTCTCGATCGATTGGCTTAAAGCTGTCCTACCGGAAAGATTCATAGCCCTAGCCAGAGACTTCTATCTGGTAAGCGTGGTGAGAAATCCCTACTACGCTAAAGCCAGTCCAGTGATGAGAGAGACCTACCGCAACATCGTCGGTCTCGATCTTAGAGAGGACCTACTGAAAGTGCCAGATGAACTCGTCCTGGTCTACGGAGAGAAGGACTCTGCCACCCCACCGAGGCCGGTAAAGGACTTTCTTGTCTCACGCAAGAGCCATCACACGCTTCGTGTCATCGAGGGTGGCGGACACGACATCGCTAACACTCACACCGATGAGCTAGTTTCAGTCATCGTCAGTCTGGCCACCTAGAAAAGATGCGACATAAAAATATCAAGTCAACCTGCACTATTTTATTTAAGGGCTTCGATGCCGGGCAAAGTGCCCGTGGCTAAGAAGTCGAGCATGGCGCCACCGCCGGTGGAGACAAAAGAGAACTTATCGAAAAGGTTCAACTCCTTGATGGAGGCAATGGTGTCCCCTCCTCCAATTATAGACTCGCAGTTCGACCCCGATATTATTTTAGCCAAAGCAAGCGTGGCTACCTTGTAACCACTCTCATAACCTCCCAGGGGTCCGTTCCATAACACAAGTTTGGAGGTAGAAATGACTGATTTTAGATTCTCCATTGTTCTCGGACCAGCGTCTAGAATTTTGCTATCTTTGATAATAGTGTCCTCCGGCAGAATAATCTTGCCAGTGTTCAAGAGCTCTTTGAGCCCGAAACTACCCTCGCTCGCGAGCGAGTGGCCAATATCCGCTCCCTGCTCTTTGAAAAAATTGTTGGCTAAAGCACCCCCAACAAAGATGTGATCGGCGATATGAATAAATTTCTTCAGAAGCGGCAGTTTGGTGTCAAATTTAGCTCCTCCGAGAATCAAGAGAAACGGTTTCTTGGGATAGAAAGCCTTGGAAAGCTCTTTGACCTCGAGAGCAAACTGCAGACCAATATAACTCGGGAGATAGAGGGGCACTCCCACTATGGAAGCGTGCCTTCTGTGCGAGACGGAGAAGGCCTCGTTGACATAAATATCCATTTTAGAAGCTAGGGCTTCGGCGAATTCTGTCGAATTACTTTCTTCTCCGGGATTGTCTCGCAAATTTGCCAGAAGTCTCATTCCTTTAGGCACATACGTGTGCAGAAGTTTAGCGTCTGTGCCCTCTGGTTCCAGATGGGTAGCGATAACGACTTTCGCGCCAGCGTCTTTGAGATACTCAAGCGTGGGTAAAGATTTTTTAATACGAAAATCATCAACCACCTTGCCGTCTTCTATCGGCACATTCCAATCAACTCTCACGAGGATCTTTTTGTCTTTTAAATCTCCTGCCTCAAAAATAGATTTCATTTTTTAATCAGTGACTCTGCTATACCCCGGAAGCTTCGAGCATTAAGAGAAGCATGTCCGACTAAAAACCCTTTAATACCCGTTTCACTAAAAAGCCTCTGGGCATTAGCGGGCTCGACGGAACCACCGTAGAGAACAGGAATACGTTCGGCGGCCACTCGTCCGAAGATATCGGTCAGAACCTTTTTGATAAATAGCACCGTCTGTGAAAGATCAGTAGGTGTCATTGCGTCTCGAGCGTGCTTGCCTATAGCCCAGACCGGTTCATAGGCAAGCGCCAACCTGGACACAGCCATTTCCCGATTCAGGCCAGCAAGCGAGAGCTTGAGTTCGTCACGCAGGTATTCGAAGTGTTCACCGTCCTCGTCTCGAGACGATTCACCGATGCAGACCAGAGGCACGAGACCCAAACGGAGAGCCAATTTTACCTTTTTAGCAATATGTTCTGAAGTTTCTCCCAGCCCGCGACGCTCACTGTGGCCTAAGATGACTAACCGGACACCAAAACTTTTTAAGATATCTGGAGTCACTTGCCCGGTGTAATTCCCTGAGGGAAGAGAGAACATATCCTGGGCGGCTAGTCGGCCGAAACTACCAAGACGCTCGGAGACAGATTCGAAGTAAGGATAAGGAGGGGCGATAAACAGCGAAAGATTCCTATAAAGCCTGGCATCTTTCGCTAGTTCCTTGAGAAGGGTTCTGGCTAGAGTGAGGGAACCGGGATGATTTTTCCAATTTGCGACCAAAATGGGTTTAGCCATGACTCTTTCATACTACTCTATTTCCTCCCAACCCAAAATGTCGTAGCCTCCGCCCGGACCGCTGGAAAAATGATTGTTAGCCAATCCGGATTCATAAGTAACGGTCGCGAAGTTACTTATTTTGAGTTTGTAGGCCGTAATTTCTTTAAGGGCCGCGCTGTTGCTTATTTCAATTTGGCCTTCGCCTGCATAAAGAATCGCTGCCACGGAGTTATTGGGGGTTTTAATCGCATTTGTCCCCATCTCTCTTTGCGATAGTAGCATGATGTAACTGCCTACAGAACCTGAACCCAGGGCTTCGGCATCATTAGAAACCTCAATGTAACCCGCAGTTGTGCTTTCATCGACACCGGCCATGACCACGCCGCTCGAGCTGCCGTAACCCGGGTCTAATCTTAATATGGCATTGTTACTAAGCTTGATCTGGCCCGTCACCCACAGAGTGCCGGTCACCACCAGTTCGGCCGTGTTGCTTAGGATCAAGTCGCCATTGATTTTTTTCGGACCTAGATTCCTGGTTCCACTGCTGTAAATCTGATCGCCCACTACTCCTCCTGCTTCCGCCTCCACTTCCCACAAGTCAATTTGAGCTTCCGAGACCGGCAGGGGCAGAGTGTCCGCAGGTACAAAAATATCGGGATTGGGAGTGGTTATAGTTCCAGTAACATTACAGCCTGATCTCGTATCATATGTGGCTGTGCCTCCGATCGTACAGTTAGAAATGGCATCCGCCACCACATTACCGGTAACTGTCGTAGATTGAAGCACGGCATGAGTAGCATTTCCCCCGACGTTGGAAAGTCCTCTTATGGTGTGGGACCATGCATTACCGCTGATATCCATACCATCAATAATGCCAGTGGGTCCGGAAGCGATCGCTGTGCCTTCGATTCTGGCTGAGTTGTTGCCAATGATATCACCGCCTGAATAAACGTTACCAATGACTCTGGATAAGTTGTTCATCTCTAACCCGCCTTGCCCGACTTGAACTCCATAGTGAAACGCTATCCCAGTCCCCAGCAAGAGATCGGCTTTGACTTTACGCACCGCTTCTCCGACCTCTCCTGTAGCCACAATCTGCTTGCCTTCAGAAGTGTCAGTGACGACAGTCGTGGCGGTGCTACCATCTAGGCTCAGAGTTTCTGCCGTATCAACAGGTTTGCCAGTTTGCAATCTATAGACCACATCTTCGAGACCCGCTTCAGCCAGAAAGTAACTTTGGCGCGATAGAACTAGGCCAGAAGCAATTCTTTGCTGTTTGAGAATCGGTCCGGCCAGACCGAAAATGATAGTGATGGAGACTACCAAGAATAATACAGTAGCCACCATCATCGCTTGTCCTTGTTCTAGATTAATTTTCGTACTGCTCATCATTAAATTATCTTAAGATTGCCGAGGAATAAAACTTCTTGGAGCGATAATGGGTACTCGTCCCACTTTCAAGAGTCATTTCAATTCTAATGCCTTCAGCATTCGGACCAGCAAAGCGCCGGAAGATCAGACTGCTGACCTGGGCGTCAGATTGGGAAAGAGCGCCCACATCTACTCCATTCTCCTTTAAAAAAAGCCTACCGAGAGAGAGATAAAATTCGACAGTCCGCGGAGAACCTGCCTCGTCGGTACCTTCAAGGACGAGTCTGCCTGGATTTGAGCCTAGAGTACTCAAACTGACATTTATACTTTCCGCCTGCCTTAGTTCCCTAGTGATACGTTCAAGGCTCACTACGGCTGAATTTTCAACATTTCTTAGAGCATTAATAATCCGTCCCGAACGAACCACGGAAACAACCATATTCATAATAACCGCGAGCAAGAGGACTAGAATGGCGATATAGATAAGCATTTCTAGGATAGAGAACCCCCGGTGTTTGGACGAGTATGGCATTTTATTCATTTGATAGGTCGGTGAGATAAGTCGAGATGGATTTCGTCGTGGTTGCCCCGTCTTTCCACCAAGACACATTGGAGACAACCAAGAGAGTGCCCGGGTCAAGCGTCCCTCCTCCCCCGGAGGTGATGTCTCCAGAAGAGTCTCGATAGACTGCCGAGAGTACTACAGTCCTCTCGAAGGTGCCATCAACCCAAATATTGGTAGTGGTGGCTTGCCACGTGCCAGCATCTAGAACCAGACCGTAGTTGACGCCAAGCGAAAGTGGCACGATATTGGCGTCCCAGGAAGAGTCTCGCAAAAATCTCATCACTTCCAGACTCTCTTCTGCAAGCTCTGTTGCCTGGATCACCTCACCGCTGGAAAAAGCCGTTTTCAAATAAAGATTCTGCACCCCAAAGAGAGCCAAGAGAAACGCCAACATAATAGATGTGGCGATAAGTACTTCTACTAGTGTTAAGCCGGAACTAGAATTTTTATTAAGACTATTCATAAAAAACCGCTAATTTAATTCTACTATCCCTGTGGCACTAATGGTAATGGTGCGAAAGGTTGTTGGGGAATCTTTAAGAAAGATCTCCATTGTTCCTGTCTGGTCCGTATTACCGGTGAGACGTTTAAAAACCACGCTCGTACCTCCGCCAGACAGAGTGATATTACGCAGGCCCACAAGAGAATGAAGGTCGGTGATCACGTTGGCGGGGTCAGTTGACGAGTAAATAGCCCCTTTGAATAAGGTCACTTTTGAATTTTCGAAATATACACCGTATTGAGAATCACCCTTCGAAGAGAACGTCAGTGATCGCGCCTCATCTAGGACAGAAGTGACTAAAGTGGCACTTTTCTCAAGTGTTTGGGCAGAGTTTAGTTTAGAAAACGAGATGGTGACGATGGTTACCATGAGCGTGATAATAGCGATAGCGATCAGCATTTCGAGAACAGTAAAGCCCTTGTGTCTCATGAAAGATTAAATGTAATCTACTAGTGAATATGTGGGCGCGAGCATCGAGATGGCAAAGATACCCACCCCTATCCCGATAATAATCATCAACACCGGTTCGATGATGGTCGAGAGATCTTTGGTTTTCTGATCCACTTCTTCTTCGTAGTAATTCGCCACGGACATAAGCATTTCGGAAATCTTGCCGATTTCCTCACCCACAGAGACCATCTCGCCAACAAAGACAGGGTAGAGGTGATCATGTCTGATGAACACGGCCGACATGGGTTCCCCTTTCTCTACAGCCATCCGGACCTGTTTAAGAACGTCTTTATAGAGATGGTTCTGGAGAACATCGATGGTAACGTCAAGCGCTACTATAATTTCCACGCCGCTCGAAAGGAGCGAGGAGAGGGTGCGAGTAGCGCGAGCGGATTCAAATTCTTTAATCATCCCGCCGATAACAGGAATGCGAATGGATACGTTATCTATAAGATGCCGACCGACTCTCGTCCGTAGAAAGAGGACAATGGAGATCACCAAGAGTATGACGCTGACCAAAACGGCGAGAGTATTCTCAACAAGAAAATTGCTCGAACTAATGAGAATGCGGGTCGAAAGTGGCAGCTCCACTCCCAGACCTTCGAAAGTGGCGGTCAAGGTTGGCACCATAAAGATGAGCAAGAGTATGGCGATCACTATCATGACCAAGATAATGACGGTCGGATAAATAAGCGCACCGCGCACCTTCTTGGCCAAGAGATAAGATTTCTCCATCTGGCTAGAGACAATTTCGAGCGAGCCAGAGACGTTGCCAGATTCCTCCCCTGCCTTAATCATCGATACGAAAAGACGAGAAAACACTTCTGGCCGTTTACCTAGTGAGTCCGACAGAGTCTTGCCACGACTGACATCCGTCTCGAGATTGGAGAGCAATTTTTTGAACGTTTTGCTCCTTGATTGCTTACCCATGACAGAGAGCGCGCGGGTCATCGGCAAGCCGGCCCTCATCATGAGACCGAGATTTTTAGCGAAAGTAATTTTCTGGTGCGTTTTGATCCTACCAAACATGCTGCCTAGAGAAATGAACGCCGCGAAATTCCTGACTTCCCTGATAGAAACCACGCTTCCACCCTCTTCGCGAATAACAGCGTATAAATCGAAACGACTTTTAGCTTCTATGGTACGTTCGTAGATCTCGCCTTCCTTATTCTTGGCTTTATATTTATAGAGAGTCATATTATTCTGAGACTACCCTTAAGACCTCTTCTATGGTGGTGATGCCTTGCGCCGCTTTGAAAATACCGTCTTCAATCATAGTCATCATGCCTTCCGACTTGGCTTGCTCTTCTATCTCCCCTGCCGTCGCCCCTTTCATAATCAGACTTTTGACAGTGGGCGTCACTTTAAGCACTTCATGTATGCCTATGCGCCCCAAGTATCCATCTTCGCTGTCTTTACCCGGATTCGGCTTCCAAAACGGAACTTTATTAAAGTCGTCTTTCTCACCGATAATTTTCTCCTCTTTCAAGAGAGTGAGTATTCTTTCCAATGAGATCACATCGCCTAGCGAGGCCTGTTCTCCTTTACTTAAGAAATATTTTGTCTTCGATGTCGAAAGTTTCCTGACCAAACGCTGAGCAATGACAATATTGAGGGTAGAAACGAGTAGAAAGGGCTCCACCTTCATATCTAAGAGTCTCGGAATTGCGCCGGAGGCGGAATTGGTGTGAAGAGTCGACAGCACCAAGTGTCCAGTGAGCGAGGCGTTGATAGCGAGTGCGGCTGTCTCATTGTCGCGAATTTCTCCCACCATGATTACGTCCGGATCTTGACGTACTAGGGTGCGTAGACCGTTGGCAAAAGTGAGGCCTATCTCTGGACGCACCTGCGTTTGGTTGATACGCACCATCTGATACTCGACCGGGTCTTCGATAGTGGAAATATTGACGTTGGGAGTATTGATAATGTCGAGCATGGTGTAGAGGGTGGTGGTTTTGCCAGAGCCGGTCGGGCCGGTCGCGAGAATCATGCCAGTAGTCACCTTCAGCGCTTTGTGCAAATCATTGAGACCTTCGCCGTGGAACCCCAGACTCTCCAAAGTGAAGTTGGAAACAGACTCTCGCAGAAGTCGCATGACCGTCTTCTCGCCATAATAGATAGGCAGAGTGGAAACTCTGAAAGAAACCTTCTCGCCTCCAGCATCAATTTTAAAACGACCGTCTTGAGGAATGCGCTTCTCGTCGAGCTTGAGGCTGGAGAGCACTTTTATTCGCGCGGTAATACCAGGGGCGGTATTCTTCGGCAGAATCATGGCGTCGCGCAGAATGCCGTCTATGCGGTAGCGCACCAGCACCTTATCTTCCTCTGGTTCAATATGAATATCAGACGCGTCTTGAATGATGGCGTGCTTAAGCAAAGTGTCTACGATGCGCACCACCGGTATATCCTCGGCTAGTTTCTTAAGATCGCCCTCGGTAACATTGTCACCGCCTATTTCGTCACTTGTGGCCTTAAGCGAGTCTGCCTCTTTCTGGATAATGTCCCCGAATTCGGCCTTCAGTGTCTTCTGATAAGAAAGCAGGGCCCACTTCATAGACTCATCATCTGTTAGACGAGGCAAGATTTTCAGTCCAACCTTTTTCTTGACGAAATCAATGGCAGTTAAATCTTCGGTATCGAGCATGGCTACTTCCAGACCATCATTAATCTTTCTGAACGCGACAATGTTATGGTTCCTGGCAATCGGCTCGGGGATGAGAGAAAGTACGGCGAAGTCCAGTTTCTGATCTCTAAGATCCACAAAGGGAATACCCAGAATATAGGCTTGCATTCTACGCAAACCGTCTTCGGTCAGGATACCCTTGTTCACAAGCACCTTCCCGATACCAGAGTTCTTCCCTTTAACCTCGCTTTTGGCAAGTTCGATCTCCGAGGCCGGAACTAAGCCGGAGTCAATCATAAAACTCTCAAGTTGGCTCTCGTCAATATGCATAATTCACTAAAGCTATCACTGCACCGATTTCAGAAGATAAGAAAGCTGGACAAGAGTCTTGCCCTCTCGACTGCTCACAGCTATAGAGAGATTTCTACCTTCCTTCACCCCGAAGATGGCTCTGACTGGAGCGCTCGTATTTTCCTCCGTCATCTCATAACCTGAAGCTGTCATATAATTTTTATACTCCGCATACTTTTGCGTTACTGTCCTTGAGCTCCAATAACTAATACTTAGTTGTCGGACACTCTGCTCTGGGTAGTAAGTTGTGGCGCTTTCAATGAGATTCCCCCTTTCCAGAGGAATATCTTGCGGAAACCCAGCCGGTAGAGAGAGGGTCCCATTGATCAATGGAGTGTTCTCTACCACAACCGTTCTCGACTCACGGTTGGTACTGTCGGTTATGGGTGGGTTTTCGGACTTAGGGAGGGTACGATACTTAAGAAACAACAGGAAACCAGCACCAAGAACCAGAAGGATAATGATAACGGCTGAAATTGTTTTTGTGTGTTGCGGCTGTTCCATGGTGCAAGTCACTAAAATTCTTCAAACCTAGGATCGAATTTAATTTGCACGGTACCGACTGGACAACTGGACTGTACAGAGTCGGTGTCAGTCACCGTGACAGTAGCAGTCTTTTGGCCAATGGTGCTGTAGACAATACTGAAAGGATTGGAGTTGGGAGCCGGACTCGTCGGGATGTTAGTACCGCTCCATGAGTAGGTGAAAGGCGGCGTGCCTTCAGAAATCGTAGCAGTCCAGGTGACAGTTTGGCCCAGGAACGCCGGCGACGGAGAAGCTGAACAGGAAACTGTAAAAGGGCTACCCGTTATGACCAGATTGAAGTTTGTTTGTTTACCCAGTGGAGAGCCCGTCACAGTGATGGGATAGGTGCCCACGGGGATGCTTGAGGGTACAGTGAAAGTAATGACCGAAGTACACGTCGGCGAGCACCCCTGGTTCGAAATATTTGTAGAGACACCGGCCGGCACTCCAGAGAGAGAAAGTGTGACTGACTCTGTGGTCCCTGTCGTTAACGTCTTGGTAATGGTGTTTGTGGTAAAGGCGTCACCGCTAGTCTTCGTCACATTCGACGTGCCGGAATTGGAAAGACTGTAATTAAACGGCGGCGGCGAGGCGCTGAAGTTGACACCAGCAGTTTTGTCACCGTCTACAAGCGCAGAGCAAGTACTCCCTTGGCCACCACAGATAGATCCGGCACCGGAAGCCCAGCTGGTGAAAAAGTAACCGGCAGACGGAGTGGCTATTAGAGTAACCCAAGTCCCGTCAGAGTAAGATTCGTTACAGTCTCCCGGACAGCTGATGCCAGGACCAGTGATAGTCCCCGACCCAGAGTCAATAGAAGCGGTAACGTTGTAGTTAGTCAGTGGTGGTGGCGTGCAGTTTGGCGTAGTTACGAGTAGATAGTCGTGAGAAGCTTGATTCCGCGGACGAAAAGTATAAGTGTAAGTGGTATTAGAACTGCGCCCGGTCAAAGTTTTAGTACCCACACAGGGTTGTGCATTAAAAGGGAAGGAGGGTTGCGGCGGCAGTTGAACGCCATTTTCCAAAATTTGGAGCCAGTTATCGCCTTCGGCATCACAGCCCTGTCCTGACCCCTCCGGCGTTGACCAGCTAAGATTAATAGTTGCAGTACCACCTTCGCAAGTTACAGTGTTGGACGCGCTACCACATGCAGGTACAGAAGTGCCGAGGCCGGTCGCCTCTGACCACTTAACATTATCCAGTGCAACACTACTTGCTGCCACACCCCAAAAAGAAAACGAGAAAATAGTGAGAGAGATAAGAACGCCGACACTAACAACAGCGCCGGCAATATAATTCCACTGTTTTTTGAAATACAGTCTTCTTAGGATTCTTAGGCACCGTAGAGCTAGAGTGAAGGGCATTTGTATAAATATAACACAACGGAGTGTGGCTGTTTAAAAGTTATCCACACACACACATAGTTCTCGTGGCGGTTACTGCAAAAAAGAGTTGGTTTTCTCAAGGTTAGAGCGAATTGTCTCGCGAAAAGCCGTTAGGCCCGCTTCAGCACCATTTGGGCTGTTACCTGGATAACTCTTTTGCCAATCCTCTCTCGAAAGCGTGGCGGCCGCAGACTGGGCTTTTTCAAATGATTCCTTAGCCGCTTCATATTCTCCGAGGTTCAGTTCGGCAAGACCCAAGGCATTCCAAAGCCACGGATTTCGCTCCACGTCAGTTGTCCTGCTTAGCGCCAGAAGCACTGTATCTTTGGCGTCTTGATATTTAGCTTCCTTTGACAAAATCCACGCCAGGTCGTTATAACCAGCCCATTCGCTGGGCGCCCAATAGGTAAAACGTCTGAAATCATTTTCTGCCAGCTCAAGATCGCCTGCCTGCGCAGGCAGGCCCACCTGATTGCGATACCCGTAAATAAGTCCTCGTATGTAAAGTGAGCGGAGATTTTCTGGATTGGCTTCAAGCTCGCGGTTAATTTCTTCGAGTGCTTGTTCATAATTTCCTTTCACAAAATAAATCCGCGCCAACTGATAATGCCCCCATAAGACTTTTGGATTGATTGAAACAGCTTTTCTATACGCTCGCCCGGCAGTTTCCAAATCATACGCCCCGCCATTGAAATAATAATTACCGATAGACATGGTTAACTCGACATCATCCCTGACTAAGAGTATCGCAATTTTGGGCGAGCGGTATTTCTGCCATGCAAGAGACGCAAGAGCATCACCACCGACAAAGACAGAGATAGACGCAATCGATAGAAACACGAGTGCAAAACTATACCACTGTTTCATGATGCTTATATATTACGTTTTTCCACTATTGTTTGGTGTTGCATTTTTAGGTTGAGTATGGTATACTGGACGTAGACAGTTCGTATCGAGCAGCTCACCCCAAAATATAGGAGGCGACCATGAAGATGCCCTCGCTGATCGTGGCGACAACCGTTCTCTTTTTCATCATCACCCTCAACCCGGCGCTCGCGTCGGCCCAGCAGGACCAGCAGATGGTCAAGACCACTTCTTCCAACGCAGGGCTCTCGGAAGTGCTGCAGAAGTACATCCCCAAGGACATCCCGGTTCTTACGGACATCAGTATCGCACCGCCGGACCCGAGTGTCCCTCACGAACTGGCACGGTTCTCCGGTGCCTGGGCTGGCGAATTGCGTGGACAGCGTACGAATGCGCACATGGCCGACCAACTCTATGTCTTCGAGAAGGTCTCGCCCACATCCGTAACGTTGGTGTCAGGAGGTATCGGCCGATTTACTGGCGGATCCGACAGCAACTACGGGAAGACCTGGTCGAGTCGAAACAAGCTCCAGCCCGAGGGATCCAAGTTGACAGTGACCTTCCAGAACGGCAACTGGACCACGTTCCAGATCGAAGGAGAACTTTTGAGTGTCCGAAGCCGCACGTGGGTCGGGACGTTCAAGAGGATCCAGTGAGCTCGATGGTTCACCTAGTCATACCGAGGGACGGGAAGCAACTGCTTCCCGTCCCTTATTCGTTCTAAAAAGCGGGAACTTCTTTTTATCGCGACCATGCCTGTTTTATTTTCTTATCCATGAGGACTATTGAGACTAGAAGAAAGGTGATACTTATGAAGCTAAGTTCAGTACCATTAAAAGGAAGAACTATCGCCAGACTTGAGGCACCAAACAGCGAAGCGAGGAAAACAGTGGCGAGCGAACCGCATGAAATACAGCTGACTCCGAGAATTGCGCTTAGGATACTTCCACTGCCCAGCGCGGCCATGGCAGAGAGAGCAGTGGCTTTATAGAGTCTGACGTAATAGACAATTCCAGCGAGGTTGATACTAAAAAGCAAAGAAGACAATACCACAGTTAGAGAACGTAATGAAAATTCAGAAACGTATCCGTAGGGAATATTCACTAGAATCTTTATTTTAACGGACACCCGAAGAGCGCCATCAAAGATGACGTTACCCAAAATACCCATATTAGAGAAAAAAGTCAGTGCTACAAAGACGACAAGCGCGGTCAATGCGATTAGAAATATATAGCCAGGTCTTTTAAAAATGACAATTAACCCCACAGCGCTTCTTTTAATTTGTTAATTCGAGTGCTCCAAGAACAGTAGCATTGAGCACGGCATAACTAGGTGATTTCCTGAATACAAACACTTTACCATTAGGTGCGGTTACAAAAAGCTGGGGTACGGAATCGACGTCAAGCATGAAACCGGACTCAATATCGTCTCGCACCCGTGCTTCGTGACGATTACTGGTCAGACATTCATTAAATACTTCTTTAGGGATACCGACTGTTTGGGCAAGTTCTGGGAGTACCGCCAAGTCTATTTTATTATTAGAAGGGGTTGCTTCATAGAGCGTTTCGAGATACGACCAGAAAGACGAGCTCCCGCCAGCTTCAGTGGCGCACTCAAGAGCTATCGCCTCATTAAAAGATTTAGTGTGAATCGATAATGGGAAATGTCTATACACCAACGCTACGTTACCTTTGTTCTCATCAACAATACGCAGAAGCACTGGATGGAGTCGTTTGCAATAGATACATTCTGCTTCCGCATACTCGACTATTTTAACCGGTGCAGTCGGCACCCCCCAGAGATGCTCATTGTCTCGAAGCGGTACTTTTAGTCCGGCGCGTTGATACATGCCTTCTCCACGATTTCGACTATCTCGCAAAAGAATGGCAAAAGCAACGATTAAAGCAAGCGCCAGAACGACAATAACGGACACCATTAACACTATCCTTTTGTATTGTTTCATATTATTGCTGATACGCGAGTGAAAGCTATTAGATTACCCAGCCCAGCGTCCTTAGAAATTGGGCAAACTGCGCATCCATGCTCGCAAGTAACAAATAGTCATCTCTATTGCCAAGGGCCCCATCTTTTTCATTTTTGATGGAGCGGACAGTATTTGTAGATGCATACTTCGTCCCTACATAAAAATCATTGAGTAACTTTTTAATATCATCGATCCTGTCGTCACCGTACATTTCTGCCAAGAAAACAGCGTATCTTAATTTTGCGGCAGATTCCTGTCCCACCCGAATCGCTGACAATTCTAGCGCTTTTTTGAATGTCACTTCCGGATCACCGAAGCTAGTATCACCCGCCAGGTACAGTTCCCCCAGTACCGCTCCCTTTCTGTACAGCACTTCCGCTGTGTAAGATCTAGCCTGTTCGTCTGTTGAAATCTCAAGAAGATACTTGTCACCACTAACCAGTTTTTGCCTGATGATAGACTTCATTCTCTCTATATTATTTTTCGTTACCTCATCGCTCGCTCCGCTTTGGACTAATTTTAGTACTTCGGTCGAGTACCACCTGGCGATTCTCAATTCAGGTACACCGAGCGGATAAAAGGAGGAGGAGTATTCATATAACCTACGGAGTGCGAGAGGGTAGTCACCCTCAGCCAGAAAACTTTTATAAGGTTCATCCTTGTATATCTCGTCTCTTATCTCCGATGTATTGTATGAAGAAAGAAGATGCGCTAGCTGCTGTACTGCATACGCACGTATCATTGGAGTATAATTTTCATTTGCGATAACTTCTTTGAGTAAAGCAATACCTTCAATCGGTCGGCTACCCAAGCTCTTCGATATGGCAAGCTTATGTTTTAGTTGCCCTTCCTCTTTATATCCCTCTGCTTTGTCGAGGGCAAGTTCAAAGTAGCTTGCCGCCTCATCATATTTACCCGACTTTAAGAGTCCTTCAGCGTGAGCAAATTCCTTATTTTTTTCAAGCATCTGTACATAAAATGGTTTTTGTGACTCCACCGACTTCTGAAAAGGCCAGTAAACAATAGAGAGAGAGCCGATCACAACCACTACCGCAAGCGCAATAAGGATAGGTTTTGCTATACTATTGTTCTTATCCACGCTACTGTTCTCTTCCATTATATTACTAATATAGAATAAAATTCCCCAAACTACCTGTCACTCACAATCACCACCGCTATCACAATCAGCACCATCGCTACCGCCACCACCGCCACCACCGCCATCGCTATCACTACTGCTACCGCCGCCGCTGCTACTGGGAACGTCAGCGTTCACAACAGGGACTGTCCCTCCGTGTGGAACACCTACAAGAGTACCGACACTTCTTTCAAAAGAGACCCAAGAGGCAACAGATGCAATCGCAAGGAACAAAAAATATTTTGAATATTTGGTAACTTTCTTTATCCTGACCGTCATGCTCTCAATTGTATTAGACAATTTGTCGTTGCACAAGCTCTATACAGGCGCGCTGGGGATATCCTGCAGCCGGTGGAAATGTCAAATTTCTGGGTCATGCATACCAGAAATGAGCCTTGAGATTCCGAGCAGGAAGTGCGCCGCTCCATCAATCCATGCTTCAGGGTTGGTATGGTCATGACGTAGACCACCGTGCAGCCTATCTCTAAACGCAGGAGGGACAAAGTAAGTGTTGTGTTTCCCGTACTGCATTCGTGCAAGCCAGTGGAACGAGCTCCCTAGAGCCTTCTCATATCCAGTAGGAGTTCCGGCAAGCGCTTCAAAAATTTTCCCTGTGCCACGTGAGTAAGCAAATGACGAACCGACGCTTGAAGGAAATGCGCCATTTCCAAACTGCTCTACGAGAAACCACTCTTTCACCTGTCCGGCTTGCTCCGTATAAATATCTTTCCCCGTCAGCTGGTGGAGTAATTCAAGAACATGGATAAGTTCAGGGTACTCGGCAAGTTGAATATGCCGCTTTGCGCTAAGTTTTGTTCTAAAATCAGCAAACACTTGTTCGGCAAGTGCGGTGCTTTCTTGTAAAAGAGTTTGGTTATCTCTCGCCTGAAGCGCGAAAAGTGTTGCCATATTTGCCGCCAAGATCGGTTGGTAACTCAGGTTCTGCCAGCAAGACAAGACCTGAGACATGATATCCCGAAGGGTAGAGTCCTCTTTCAGAGCCATGGCCGCTCGTGCCAAGTACACCAATGCAGCAACACGCCCATCCACAGGAACAGGAGGAACCCCAAGAAGATAGCGTAAAAGATACGAGAATGTCTTCTGTGCTCCTTTCAGAAACTGCTCATTGCCAGTGACTTTACCATAACACGAAAGTGCGTGGGCAGCGCATGCGAGTCGCACCCAGTCAATCCTGCTGAAAGAAGAACGAAGAGGATCGGCATAAAGTGGTATGCACCCATCCTCATCCTGCATTGAAAGAAGCCACTCTGCGGCGCGATCGCCCCTAGCTTGCGCTTCTTCGATGAAAAGCAGAGAGGAATTTTCGGTATCTGTCTCATCAAAAGCTACAGCCCCATCAAGAAGCAGCACCTTATCACTCCGTCCCTCTATAAATCCCTCAACCATAAAAGCATAGAGTGAGACTTCCTTCGTCACATCCCGCGAAATTTTTGCCTTCTCCTGTATTAAACTCTCGCGTATATGCGCCATTCCTCTGAATTTCAGGCAGTTGAATACCGCCGGGAGGTACCAGCCGTGCTTTTCTCCGTAGGCAACATAATAGCCCTTTCGCCCATCAATATTGGAATCGCAGAGATCTTCCTTCCTTAGAGGCAATCTTAAATCGGAGAAGATAGTAATCTCTATTAGCGCCTGTGCTAATTCGTGAAACTCGACCGGTTTCATCCTCCTATCACGAAGCGCACCCAGACTCGCCCGCTTAACCCCTTCGTAGAGAGGCTTATTTTCGATAATGATGGAGCCACGGAGATTTCCATCTATCCACAAGGCCACGTCCACGCTAACTTTCTCCTCTTCCTTCGAAACAGTATGAGCAGTATGCTCGGCTTGGTCCTTGGTTGTATCCTTGAAAAATTTCTCCATACATTCCCTAGCAAAAGAAAGAAGTTTATTTTTCTCTTTCCCTCTTATCCCAAAGCGTACAGGCAAGGTTTCTCCGTGGCGTGATGTGTTTTCCCAAATTTCTATGCCCGTCGCGTAAAAAACCAGATGCCAAGATTTTTCGTTTACGGCATGATTTAAGATTTTTAGCGAAGAGGTGAGTTGTCTGGGTTCGCAGATTATGAAAGCAACCTTGGGCTTACTTTCGTAAGCTACTCTTTTGCGCGTTTGGTTATCTATGAGCTCTTGTTGTAAAGGAAGATTTAAGAATATAAGTTCTTTGACGTCGCACGTAGTACTAGAGTGAAGCCAGACAAAGAATTCCTCGATCTGGGAACTGTGGTAAAAATCATCAGCTTGTACAGTAATTTTTCGAAAAAAATTCCACAACATCATGAAAATCCATAATATCACGGAGTATAAGGTATAATCATAGCCAAACCAACGTGGTACAAGATTCACGCACATATCTGAAGCAAATCGTCGCGCAAAAAGTCTTTATTCCAAGGGGCAAGGAGTACTTCGTCTCTCCTAGCGGAGACAGGCCGAATTGGATTTTCGATTTCAGAAAAATTCTTTTGACGCCAGAGGTGCTCCGCGCCGTTACTGATCTTTTTCTAGAGGAAGTTCAAGATACCTCTGGTTTTCAAATTGGCGGACTTGAGGTCGCGGCTATACCACTTGTTACCGGTATGACAATGAGTTTGAGTGGGCGAGGACGAGATGTTAATGGTTTTTTCATCCGCAAATCACGAAAAAAGAACGGGCTTCTTCGCATGGTTGAAGGAGAGATCACCACTGACAAAGTAATTTTGGTCGACGATATACTAAATACCGGTAACAGCTTCATCAGACAGGTAGAAGTAATTGAGTCACTAGGCAAGAAAGTGGATACAGTATTTGCCGTCTTGCGTTTTCGCAACCTTGAGTATTATAAATATTTTCAGGACAGAGGCATCAGAATTATTTCTTTGTTCACTCTAAACGATTTCACGGGAACACTCGGGGTCGCTAATATAATTAAGGGAGACGAAACACCTGTACCAACGCCGTTTACAGTAGAGTGGTGTTTCAGAAGCGAGAATCCTAATTATTTCTACGTTATCCCTAAATCAGTCCCCGTCCTAGACGATAAAAAAGTCTATTTCGGCTCTGATAACGGCACTTTCTGGGCATTGAATCAAAACGATGGTTCTATCTCTTGGAGATACCGAATCCTGGGGTTGGGTAAAAAAATGGTTTTTTCCTCACCAGTACTTTATAGGGATATGGTTTATTTCGGCTCTTATGATGGTAACTTCTATGCACTCGATACCAATACTGGAAAGAAAAGATGGGTTTTTATGGAAGCTGACTGGATTAAATCATCTCCCTCTATTGCACCAGACCTTGATCTGATTTTCGTAGGACTTGAATTCGGCCTTTGGAAAAAAAGGGGGGGTATAGTCGCGCTTGACCATAGAACAGGAGAAAAAAGGTGGGAATATATCGTGGGTGGACAAGTCAATTCTTCGCCTGCTTATTCAAAACAATTCGGGATAGTACTCACAAGCGCAGACGATTCGATCGTGTGTGCTCTTGCCGCGAGTACCGGAAGATTATTATGGGAACTCAAAAGTGAAGGGGAAATTCGAGCATCATTTGCTTTTGATAAAGAAGAGCGCGTTGTGGTATTTTCCTCTTCTGATGGGCACGCTTATGTTCTAGAAACGACGACTGGCAAATTGCTCCGTAGAATCGAGGTGGGCGAATCACTCTATTCTACACCGCTAATCCACGACGGACGGCTCTACGTCGCCTCTCTTGATAAGTACCTTTACTGTTTTGAGTTAGCGACGGGACGCTTAGTCTGGAAATTTGAGACAAAAGGAAGGATTTTCGCTTCACCTGAGATTATTAATGGGAAAATTTATATTGGTTCTAACGATGGGCGATTTTATGAGATTGAAGCAGAAACCGGGAAAAATAGTGCCTTTTTCCAAGCCACGGAACGAATTACCACTAAAAGTACGTACAATCCTGAAACAAAACGTTTTTTCCTACCAACGTTCGCAAATGAGATATACTGCCTTTCGTACAAACTCTAAGTCTTGCAGGGAATGACACTGCTCAATTGGAAACCCGCAGTGGCCGCGGACCGGGTCGTCTCAGTGGGAAGGCCTAGAAGAATCCAGTTTTCGATACCACCCTCGATGCGCCAAATATTGAAAAAGCCGTAATGTTGGAGATAACTGTAGGCGATCCCGGAAGCACGTCCTCCGCTACAGATAAGAACTATTTCCTTCCCACTTTTAGGAAGTACGTGGCGCTCATCGTAGAGTAAATTGAGCGGGATATTGATAGACCCAGCCGCGTGAAGATCATCATACGCCTCTTCAGGACGGACATCAATGAATAGATACTTATCCTGATTTTCAACGAAGTCGGCCTGGAATGCCCTAGGGTCAACATCTCTTATTGTCGGCTCAATGATGTTTATCCATTTTAGCGGAGTCAAGTAAATAACGGCTGCGGTTAACAACACCGTTACGACATAAGGCAAAAGTTTATTTACAATCTGTGTTAATGGCATCAGTTGAATTGTAACAAAAAACAATTCAAACTACATATATAGTTGTGGATAACTACCACGAAATGATACCAGAAAACATAGAAAACGGGGTTGACCTTGCGGCCAACCCCGTGGACACCCGTACATCGCGTTCAGGCTGGACTAGCGAGAGCGCGATTGGAGCTCGAGTTCTCTGATAACTCGAGCGAATTCGGCGCGTATATCCGGCTGGATATCCGCGTTGTAGGCGCCGAATTTCCTGACTATCGAGCGCCCAACCTCCGAACCGTAGAAGTCAGCCAGTGCGTTAAGCTCTTGCGCCGTGAAGCGCTTGAGCATGGCCTCCCTCATGATGGAGGCCATGCGGTCCGGTCGGATGAGTCTACCCATCAGCCGGGCGGCTTCCTCACGCTGTCCCTCAGGGCGAAGCGCGGTAAGCTCGCGGATACCGTCGGCGATAAGCTCGGCCGGCGGCGCTGCCGCAAGGTACCGCTCGGCGGCGATCCGCCGGTTCTCCAGCGTGTCCGGCAGTCCTCCTTGGCCGTAGGCCAGGGGCACGATTGCCAGAGAGAGAAACGCAACGACAGCCACTCCGCTAAGGGTAAACTTGAGGAGCTTCATAGCTTCCTCCTTCTTCGGGTTGAGGGTTGTACTCCATTGCCATTCCGTCTGTCTCAAGCATAACATATAAAGTTTGATTTTGCAACAGTACAACTTTTAGCATTACTTGCTGTTCTAGAGTAAAATTCGAATAAGCACATGAAATCCATCATCTCCTGGAATGTCAACGGACTTAGAGCCGCGCACCGTAAGGGAAACCTTGCGCAAGTGTTCCATATGAAACCAGACATCCTGTGTGTACAGGAGACTAAGTCACTACCAGACCAGCTCCCTACTGAATTAAGCGCTCCAGATGGCTATCATTCGTACTTTCACTTCCCTACCATTAAGAAAGGCTATAGTGGTGTAGCCATATATTCGAAAGAGAAACCCCTAAAAGTTTCACGTGATATAGGTATTGAGGAAATGGATAAGGAAGGAAGGCTAATTATGGCTGAATATAAAGACTTTATCCTAATAAATACTTACTTTCCTAATGGTGGAGGGGCCCCGGAGCGGCTTCGATACAAGCTTGATTTCTATGATTATTTCTTAGAATTTATAAATAAGTTACACAAGAAACAACCAAATATCATCTTTTGCGGGGATATAAACGTGGCTCACAAGTCTATAGATCTGGCCAGACCGAAAGAAAACGAAACTCACGTCGGCTTTCTACCTATAGAAAGGGCATGGATGGATAAAGTTATTTCTCACGGTTGGGTGGACGTTTTCAGACACTTTTACCCGGATCGGGCGGAGATATATACATATTGGGATATGAAAACTTTTGCTCGAGAGAGAAATGTTGGATGGAGGATAGACTACTTTTTTTCATCTCCGGAAATGTTGGGGAAAATAAAATCAATGGAAATACTTGACAACATCTTGGGTTCGGATCATTGCCCTATCAAATTAACCCTGTATTAGAGCCTTAAAATTAAAGGACATCTCTATCCACAGTTTTCGCTGGTATTGTGTCCTTTATAAGATAGAATGGTGTCAGACGCTTGGTGGATATCCCCGGTTCTCTAATCGGTGTTGGAATCCAGGCATTGTTCTTGGAAGGCCGTTCCAGTTACCGGAAGTTAATTCTGGTTTGGGAGTCTGGGCAAGGATGACGAACCCTCAACTTTATTTATTTTTGGTCCCGTGCATCCCATGAGCCCTGCTCTTTCTCTGGAATAATCTTCCTTGGCACGCCGAAACTCGCAAGAGTGAAGGCGGCCCGATCCCGCGTTTAGACCGGGATCACCCCGCTCCAAGCTTGTCGAGGAGCGGGTTTTGTTTACCATGAGTGTAGTCGGATGGTTTATAATGTCTCTGACTAAATTAGCAAATAAAAGCTGGCGGATGTAAAAAGTTCTTTATTTAAAGGCAAACTAGACCATAGATTAGTCAAACTGTGGATAATTATGTGGAAAGTGTGCATTAAAAGACAAATGTCCTTCATCATAGCCATTTTATATGGATAGTAGAACCGAGAAGAGGAAACTGGGAGATATAGGGGAAAATATAGCTTGTGATTGTTTGAAAGGAAAAGGTTTCGAAATTATAGAACGTAATTACCTGAAAAAGTGGGGAGAGATAGATATCATTGCCAAGAAAAATAACATAATTCACTTCATAGAGGTAAAATCAGTTACACATGGAACATCTAACTATAGACCGGAAGACAACATGCATCCATGGAAACTCAGGCGGCTGGCACGAACGATGCAGACATATTTATTGGATAAAAAGCTAGATTGTGACTGGCAATTAGATCTCGTCACGGTCAAAATCGATCAGACAAACCGTAAGGCTCGAGTTGAAATAATCGAAAACTTGATTATTTAGTTCACACTGAGTATATCGAAGTAGTGCGGGATACCGTAATCGAAACGGTGACTACAGTTTGGAAAACTGTCGTTTTGCCACTAAACTAATCCCGCTTTGTCCTTCGGAGTGCCGGGAGTCGAACCCGGGTTGCATGACCCCCAGCCATGAGTAATACCGTTATACCACACCCCGTGAATTTCATTATACTATCGGGCCGCCGAGAATCGAACTCGAACCTTGTGCTCCCAAAGCACATATACTACCACTATACTACGGCCCGGGCCTTCGGGCTGCCGAGAATCGAACTCGGGTCTCACGCACCCGAAGCGTGTATACTACCGCTGTACTACAGCCCGGTGCGGGTAGGGAGAATCGAACTCCCGCCAGCTGATTGGCAACCAACTGTTCTACCACTAAACCATACCCGCTTAGTGGAAAGATCATAGCGTAATCAAGGAAAAAAATCGAGTTTTAAGGTACGATATCGATGCTGCCCCCATAGCTTAATGGATAAAGTATCTGTCTTCGGAACAGATGATGTGGGTTCGATTCCTGCTGGGGGCACACTTTAGAATTTTTTGACACCGTCACTTTCTCCTCCGAAGAATATAATGCCTCGCTCATCTCGGTTCAGTTGGTAGAGTACTTCGCCATTCGGCGCGATGACCGCCGAAATGCCCGTTTTGTAAGCGCGGAAAATCCATACATGCGCTTCGGTGGCGCGCAGACGCGCCATGCGAAGCGTACCGTTAAATATTAAACTGCTTAAAAACGGCCTGTCACTTCCGGAAACCACCAGTATGGGGGAGTTAAGTTCTCTGACGTGTCGAACCTTCTCTCGCGAGAACGGTTCATTACAAATAGCGGCGGCCACGAAACCGTCCGGCGTCAAGAGACCATTGGTCTCTTTTCCAAACGCCCCGTCAAAAGCAGAAATAGTATAGCTAGGTTCTCCAAAAAGATACCGATAGAAGCCGGCGGGGCGATAGTCAGACACTGGAAATAGAACTTCTTTCCGGTACTGTCCTATAACTTCGCCTCTTCGAATCGCAAACATTGTCTGATATATAAAACCATTCTCGGTTTTGATGGGAATATAAAAGATAACCGTGACATCAGAGTCGACCAGTGAGCGCCCGATTAAACGTACCCAGAGGTCTTTCGAGATTTCTTCTCCTTGCGTCACCGGCGAGAGGATTTGGGCGGGGAAAATAATGATCTCGGGATTTCGGGTCAGTGCTTCTTTGATGAGAGGACCGTAGTAGGCGTCGCCCTCGACCGGATACACTTCGGGAAATTTTACATTCGGCTGAAGAATCGCCACTGACGGAAGATGTTTCGGATACTCGATCGTATCCGCCTGGAACAGAACAACACCATACAAGAAAAGCGCCGCCAGTGCTGATGCGAGTAAACCAATACCCGTCACGACGTGCTGTCTCAAGGGACGAAGACTGTACACCACATAAAGCAGACTGCCTACAAGGACCACAACTAGACTCAAGATGGGTACACCGCCTAAAATCGCCATTTCGCGAAACGGGCCGGCAGCGATAAGCGGGATGCCGACAAGCCACCAATCGAATCCAAAAGTAAAATAACGAATCACCAGTTCGGCTCCAACCCATAAAACAGGGAACACAAAGAGGATTAGAGAGGGCGCAGATACTTTCTCTTTAGCACATTTTAGTGACGCGAAAAGGAGACTGAAGACAGCACCGTACATGAGGGAAGCAACTGCGAAAAAGCCGGCTAACTTGGCATAAAACATTAATCCGGCACCCGGCGCCGTCTGGAAAACCTCTGGTTCAACGATGAGAAGCGGCAGAAGCCCTAAAACGAGAAAAAGTACCCCGGCCAACATCCCCCAAAGTAACATTTTTATCATGCTGCCCTCCAAGATTTTTCTTACTCCATGGATGAAAGGAGGAAAGGCAAAAAAGACAAGCACCCATAACGGTTCAATCCAGTAAGAGAACCAGAGGATTAAGGTCGAGATTGCGAAAAGAAAAAAAATTTGCATTCTGCACGGAAACTCCTGCTCGTGATCTAGATATCCTTTGAATGTATTTTCTTCCACCAGCGAATCACTAACACTCGTAGACCATATGCTAAGAAGAGCGGCCCAATGATGAAAATAAGCGCGATGATAACTCTCATATACTTTTTCAGTCTATATTATTAATACATTATTTGCCTCCACCACCGCCGCCGCCACCACCAGCCCCTCCCGCATCCCCACCACCAGGACCGCCACCACCGGGGCCAGCATCGCCCGTTCCATCGCCCGGGGCCCCGCCTGGGGCACCACCTGGAGCTCCACCCGCATCACCGGGTGCATCACCACCAGCAGGCGCACCAGCTCCCGGTGCACCTGGAGAAGCACCAGAGCCTTCTTCACCTGCGGGGGCACCCACCCCTGAATCACTACCGGCTCCACCAACGCCTCCACCACCAGGACCACCGCCGCCCGGACCAGCATTGCCCGTGCCTTCTCCCGGGGCTCCCGGCTGTCCTTCGGAACTTTCACCCTCGCTAAACCCGGCGGGACCGGTAGAACCGTCCGGATCCGCGTCTATACCACTAACCCTAGCACCAAAGATGCCTGCGATCGCGTTTGCCACGCCCATAACTGCGTTACCGATAGCGCTAAGTAGACCCCCAGTTACACCATTGACTGCGTTACTCACCTGGCCATTTGTCACGGCATCTGCAACGGCCAGGCCAATCGATACCGCCATTCCAATAGGACCAAGCCCAATCGAAAGCCCCAGACCTATGGCACTTAACCCTACCGCCGCAGAACTGGAAGGAGCCGGACCTATGCCAACAGCAGACGCGACTGCGCCCGTTACAGAGTTACTGATTCCGAAACCAACCGCATTACTCATAGAAAAACCGCTGGTTGAATCGCTCGACGGCGCTGGGCCAGTCGCACCAGTATCGCCTTCGCCCGTTCCAACATCCCCTGGAGCTACACCACCTTGGCCTGAATCTCCAGGATCACCTGGTACTCCGCCTGTGTCACCTTCACCAGTCCCTACATCTCCTGGGGCTACACCGCCTTGGCCTGAATCTCCGGGAGTGCTACCACTTGTCGAGCTTTCTCCTCCCGTTGTTGGAGACCCATCACCGCCATCACTCGACGGAGTTGGTGGAGATGCTGGGGCTTGCGTGACATTTTTAAATGCAACGTAGTAATAGACATTGCCATTCGTATTGTTTGCTAACCCGACTGTAAAATTCCCGGCTGCATCCGGAGTCATTATCGTCCGAGATGCCGTGCCGTCACCCGTATACAGACCAACGCACATCATGCCTCCTGGCGAACAACCGGAACCAGCGAGCGCGAAGTACGTGTAGTGGATATTAGCGGTATTGATTTCCTGGACTGGCGACACCGTAAACCCATCCGCGCTTAAGACAATGCCGGATCCCGTGTTGCCCGCAGTGGCAATGCCCAGATGCGTGGCCGTATTCCCAGACGCGGCTGACGATTGCCATATTGAGCTCAGTGCGGCATCAGATCTAACGACGACTGCCTCTGGCGTAAACCCAAGTCCAGAGATAGAGAGACTTGCGCCGTTACCATAGTAGCCTCCCGCTTTAATTGCAAAGGTGGTTGACGCCTCCGCGCTTGACGTGGCGGCGAACGAGTAAATGCCAGTCGAGGCTACAGCGAACGCGAAAACCACCCAGGCCGTAAATGCCTTGTTCTTAATAGTAGGAAACATACATTTATATTGTACCTCTTTTTTGATAGAGTGAACAAGTTATGCCTGTGGAAAAGACCAAACACCAATTCAAGATTCCGGAGGAGGTGAAAGATATTTCATGGACGCTTGGCGCGGCTGGATTTGAAAATTTTCTAGTGGGCGGCTGCGTGCGCGATTTGGTTATAGGGAAAGCACCTAGGGATTGGGACGTTGCAACAAACGCGAAGCCAGAGGAGATAACCAAACTCTTCCCTAAAACCTTTTACGAAAACGAATACGGTACGGTCGGGGTGGTTAACGGACAGACAAGCGATCAAACCCTTAGAGTGGTGGAAGTAACCCCATACCGACTTGAATCTGGCTATTCGGACTTCCGCCGACCGGACAAAGTGGAGTGGGGCAAAACTATAGAAGACGACCTGGCGCGCAGAGACTTCAGCATGAACGCCCTTGCCTACAGCGTCGAGACAGGAGAACTGCTTGACCCATTTGGAGGCAAGGCGGATATTGAGAAAAAACTTATCCGCACGGTAGGCCTTCCAGAGGAGAGGTTCGGTGAGGATGCTCTCCGCATGCTTCGGGCATTACGTCTCGCGAGTGAATTAAACTTCGCCATAGAACACGAAACTCAAATGGCGATCACGAAACATGCTCTACTTCTGGAACATATCTCCCGCGAGCGCGTGCGTGATGAGTTCACGAAAATCATCATGTCGGATACACCTGCGTTTGCCTTCGACCTGGCCGCCCGCCTTGGACTCTTGAATTTTATTTCGCCAGAGTTTGAAAAGGGGATAGGAGTGGAACAAAACCAAGCGCACGCCTACACTGTTTGGGAGCATTTGCTCCGTACTCTCAATCACGCCGCCAAGAAGGATTTCCCGTTCCATGTGCGTCTGGCCTCGTTCACTCACGACGTGGCTAAACCCCACACGAGAAAATGGCTCAAAGGCCAGTGGACTTTTTACAATCACGAGGTTCTAGGAGCAAGGCTGGCGAGAATCATTCTCACAGATTTGCGATTTCCAAAAGAAATTATTGAAAAAGTGGTCAAGCTGGTGCGCTGGCATATGTTTTTCTCTGATACGGAAAAGATTACCCTTTCGGCCGTGCGGCGAATAGTGCGCAATGTCGGACCAGATCTTATCTGGGACCTTGTCGACCTGCGTGTCTGTGACCGCATCGGCACCGGACGGCCCAAAGAGACCCCTTTCCGTTTGCGAAAATATAAATCTATGATTGAAGAGGTCCTGCGTGACCCTATTTCAGTTAGACAGCTCAAAATAAACGGCGCGGATATTATGAGACTCACCGAAATTAAACCCGGTCCGTCTATTGGTTTCATTTTGGAAATTCTCCTCTCTGAAGTGCTCGAGAACCCGAAATTCAACACACGTGAGTATTTAGAAAAAAGGGTAGTGGAGTTATGCGCGTTGAAACCGCAAGAATTGACTAGTCTCGGCGAAACCGCCCGCGCCAAAAACGAAAGCGAGGAAGAAAAAGAAATCGAAAAAATCCGAGAGGAGTATAAGGTCTCCTAGTTTCATACTTAAGTAGATCCCACACCCAGTTACACAATCATTCAATCTATACATCCATCGTAAGCTATAGCTTATTATAAATGTAAGCAGTTAAATTAGGCCAAATTCTTCACGCAACCTCTTGTCATTCTCAATCTCATCCACAATCATATACAAAATATCTTTGCCGACACCAAACTCTGTCTTTAAAAGCCCCATGATATCTTCGCAATCGTAAGGAAACACCCAGACACTGTCTTGTAGACGATACAAACCTGCTCGGGCAAAGAGTCTGCGTATTTGTTCTCTAACCTTTTTCTTTCTCTCTGGAATATCAAAAATGATTACCCGCCATTTCTTATCCCACTTTCCAGATCGAGGCAGTTGGTAATCGCGTAACTCCCATTGTCTCAATCTATGTTGCCCTTCCAGAGTAAGTTCGTAAAACTTGCCGTTATACTTAAGCAAACCCTTCTTTACGAGCTTGCTTGCCGAAGATTTCACGATTTCCTCTTGGCGCTTATTAGGCAACAGGCCGAGTTTCCCCATGGCTCCAATCACTTGGGGAGCGACTAAGCCGACGCTTAAAACCCCTGCGATTTTTACCGAATCCAAAATTAACTTCTGAATCTCCCCTCGTCTTACTCTTTTTCTATTTGCTTCTTCAAGATTCCCCATACATCTATAATACGCTATAGCATATTATAAATGTAGAGGAATTGTGATTATTCGGGGTGTATTTTGGGCGCTTCACTTCCGGCAACTGGTTCTTCGCGAGATTCCCAGACCATTTCAAAAATCTGCCGCATGGTATTTGCAATATCGGGATTTTCCAACAAAATCACTTGCATATGGCGAAGTGAGAAAATTTGAACAAAATTGTCGCCTATTTCTATAGAACAGTCGCTTAAGTAAACTTTTGGATCTAGGTACTTCATTTTGGCTCCAAAATATTCTCCCCGTTCCTTATACCACTGAAGCGAGGGGTCGTCTGGAGTTATCCCGCGTAGAGTAACACCAAGTTGTTTGCCTTCCTCGTTCCATTCGTGAAAAAATTCCTTCATCTCTGAAGAAATTTCTTCTGTCTCTCTAGCATAAAAGCCGAGAATCTCTTTCCCTTGCATGCGCTTGTTGAGATTACTCAAAACTGTTTTAACATTCTTTTCACCTTCGTAATAAAGCGTTTTGAAATTCTTTTCAGGCTTTTCGGCCATAGCGAGGAGTTGAGGCAGGGCGCTCTTTGCCAAACGCAGACGATCCTCGGCTTCGCTAAAGAATTCTTCCGGAGATTTAGCAGTAAAAACTTGTTTCTTCGCATGGGGGATTTTAAGCACCAAGCCCTTTTTCCTAAGATCGTCTAGCACAACATAGACTGTGGGACGTTTAAGCCCACTTTTTTCTGCCACAGCATAGGCGGTGGTATGACCAAGACTAAGCAGAGCGAGATAAACCGCGCCTTCTTTCTCATTCAGACCTAGACTTCGTAAAGATTCTTCTATTCTCATATGCAAGGTATTATATTTTATACTAGAAAAATAGTCAAGTTTCTTGACTACTATATAAATAGTATCCTAAAATACTATATTTTATAAGCTTTTTTAGTTATATAGTTATTAGTAATTATTGACTATTAACTTTCAATAGTATATAATGTTCGCAGACAGTTCGCTACAAGCCGATAAGCCCTGACCAGCGATGGCAGGCACGGTAAGGAGATTACAATGCAAATCACCGGGACCGGCCAGGTTTTTGCACGCTTCGAGTCTTATGGCGAGATTCGTACGCTCGCCAACACTCAGCACGGGACGCTCATGATCAGTGAGCGTAACGGTAGCGGCCAGGATCTTATTTTGGAGGGTCTTACCCTCCGGAATATGGAGCAACTGGTCGCCGCACTCCGCGAGATGATTCGGTGCGATCTGGAAACCAATCAGATCGCTCGCGGATACCGTGCGAGGCTGGTACAGGAAGATGTCTCGTGATTTCATTCAGGTCGAGCAAAACATCGCTCGACCTCCCACCAAAGTTTTCAAGTTTATTGAAAGTTTTGGTGGGTGAATAGTTCACCCAATGTTCTTTACAATGACCAGGTGGCGAGGCATACCCTACCCAAGGGTGTGTAGAGGGCCACCAGCCGTTGCAGCGGCTAAAGATTGCCGATGTAAGACCATCCCAGTAAGGGAGGCAGGGGCAATTACTGCCGCCGCAGAATACCGCGGCGAGTCGTCACAGGATCTGAACTCAGACTGTGGCGCAGGGTCGCATGGAACCCTTAACTGGAGACACTCCGATTTGGGAAATCGGAGACCCCCAGACCATGCATTCTTCTGAGTTCTTATATGGATGAGAATTCAGAAGAGTGAAAATAGTTTCACTCTTGTTCTTTAACGTTCGATGCGGCAAGACCGCAGAGGAGACTCACATGGAAGCTCACGACGTGCGCGAAGCCCTTCTTCTTTCCGCCCTCTTCGCCAAGCGTGTAGTGTCCCTTCTTCGAGAAGGGAAGGCCGCAGATGCTCTGGAAGATGTAGAGCGTGTGGCTTCCCTCACCGCAGAGCTTACCTCCTTCATTTGCTCCCAGGAGGAAGTCAGAATATGACTTCCTCCTCCCACCAAAGTTTTCAAGTTTATTGAAAGTTTTGGTGGGCAAAATAATGATTGCCCAATGTTCTTTGATTAATATCCACAACAAAAGGAGAGCTACATGAAAACCATGCTTCGCCTGTTGGTAATCCCAACCCAAGTCTGTCGGCTCTGCCGGCAATATGACGAGGGGGACCGGGTCACAACTCCCAGCACAGATCGCTGTCCATCTTGCCATCGCACGATCCCTGAGGCGTTGCGAACGGATAAAAATTTCCGCGCACGACTCAAGAGAGCAATGCGAAAAGCGAAGTGAACGGTCTAATTTCCTAAACCCACACCTGTGGCAAAAGCCGCGAAAGGAGAGGATATGAAAATCATCATCGTCTTCATTCTGGTCATGTTCGGGCTCAAGGTAGCGGAAAAGATTCTCTGGCTCTTCATGAGCCAAGAGGATCGCAACCGTTGCCAGCGGTACGAACGGGAGGCACGCGAGCGTCTCCGGCGAGAGAGAATTGAAGAACTCTCTCGTTACCACCAACCTTCCGCCGTACCACGGCGTTAGGCGTGATTCTTGTCTCTAACAAGAACGATGCCATGGTGGCGAAGTGCAATGCTTCGCCCGCTGTTCCGACGAACTAATTAAAATTAGTTCTTCAGAAGAGTGCAATCAAAAAATCCGACACGTGTCGGATTTTTTGATTATTCTTACTACTTACTTCTTTCTACATTCTACTTAACTGCTTCTTTCAATGCTTTGGCTGGGCGGAACTTGGGTACTCGCATAGATGGCACCGAGATGGCTTGTCCTGTACGAGGGTTTCTAGCCTGACGGGCGGCACGGACTTTAGTTGAGAAGATGCCAAGACCAGCAATTGAAACTTCGCCACCCTTCTTGAGGGTAGAAACAATTGAATCAATGACAATGTCTACAACTTCTTCCGCCTGCACTTTTGTGCCACCAAGTTTCCCGTGCACCGCATTTGCAATATCTACCTTATTCATTATGTATTATCTACTAGTTTATTTGATAAACCTAACTCTATAACGACTATAGAATCACGTTCGATTATATACTAAGCCATTTTTTTCCGCTAGCGGGCAAATTCTATGGAACGAGCCTCGCGGATGACATTAACCTTAATCTCACCCGGATATTTAAGCTCACTTTCAATACGAACGGCTATATCTCTAGCCATTTTTTTAGCCTCCAGGTCGGAGATCTTGTCCGGTAGGACGAAAACACGGACCTCACGACCGGCAGCCAGAGCATAAGCTTTCTCCACACCCTCGAAGGAAAGGGCTATGGCCTCTAGGTCTCCAAGACGTTTGAGATAGCGCTCGGCTGTATCTCGGCGAGCGCCGGGTCTGCCCCCCGAGATAGCATCTGCGGTCTGCACGATAATGGATTCAACCGTCTCGTACGGATATTCTTCATGATGCGACTGCATAGCCTTGATAATGTCTTCAGAAATATTGAACTTAGCTAAAATCTTGCGGCCAATATCGACGTGCGTACCAGAGACCTCATGGTCGAGAGCCTTTCCAATATCATGGAGCAGAGCACCGGCTCTCGCCGTCGAGACATCCGCCCCAAGTTCACGAGCAATCATGCCAGCTAGGTGACTCATTTCTATCGAGTGATCGAGTACGTTCTGGCCGTAACTAGAACGGAAGTGAAGGCGTCCTAGAATCGAGATTAGCCTCGGGTCCAGGTTGTAGACTTCGCACTCAATGGCCGCCTCTTCCCCCTTCTCTTTTATAATCTTATTCGTCTCGGCCACGGCTTTCTCTACGAATTCCTCGATCTTGGCCGGCTGGATACGTCCGTCGAGAATTAGATTATCCAGCGCCAGTTTAGCCACCGCCCTACGCACCGGGTCGTATGAGGAGAGGGTGATGGAGTTGGGTGTGTCGTCCACTATCACTTCCACACCAGTCGCACGTTCAAACGCTTTAATATTTCTACCTTCTTTGCCGATAATCTTACCTTTTAGTTCATCCGACGGTAAAGAAACTGTCGTGCCCATCATCGCACTCGCTGTCGATATCGCTAATCTCTGAATCGCGGTAGAAAGAATCTCCTTGGCCCGCGCTCCAAGACGCTCCTCTCCCTCGGTTTCAAGTCTTTGCATGCGTATGAGCAAATCTTCTTCGGCTTCTTTCTGTACGGTTCTCAAGAGCTCATCTTTAGCATCGCTATAAGATAGGCCGGCCACTTTGGAGAGCTCGGCCTGACGAGCCTCCACAAGTGCCTCTGCCTTCTCTCGGAGAGAAACTATTTCTGCAGCCTTTTTCTTCACATGAAGAGTTTCTGTGTCCAAATCAAGCGTGCGCTTGTCAAGAAATTCCTCTTTCTTCACAAGACGATCTTCGATTTTTTTTACCCGATCCTCGCGTTCTTTAAACTCTTTTTGGATTTTCTGGAGGATTTCTTCCGCCTGAGTCTCCGCTTCCGCAAGAATCCGCTGGGCCTCCTCTCTAGAGGAAAGCTCCATCTGCTTGATATCAAGCTCTAATGAACCCTTCTTGCCAAGGGAGATTAAGAGGCGCAGTAAATAACCGAAGCCGATACCGGCAGATGCGGCAAGCAAGGCTAAAAGTAGCGCTAATTTAAGAGACATGATTGACTGAATCGGGCAGACAGTGCGGTCAAGCAGGAACTAAGAAACGTTTCGAATTATTTTTTAAGTGAACAACCTGAGAATACTCTGATTAAAGAATCTTGTCAATTATTCCGTATTTTTTCGCCTCCTCAGCGTTCATGAAAAAATCTCTATCAATATCTTTTTGAATTTGGGCGAGACTCTGGCCGGTATTCTTTGCCATAATTTTAGCAAGACTTTCGCGCAGTTTGAGTATTTGTTTGGCACGAATTTCTATATCTGAGGCCTGTCCTTCAGCACCGCCAAGTGGTTGATGAATCATTACTTCGGCATTGGGAAGTGCAAACCTTTTCCCCTTTGTGCCAGAAGAAAGTAGCCATGCTCCGCCAGATGCAGCCATGCCAACACAGACGGTAGAAACATCTGGTTTAATATGATTCATAGTATCAATCATGGCGAGAGTTGCCGAAGCAGAGCCACCAGGAGAATTTACGTAAAGAGATATATCCTTTTTGGGATCTTCAAACTGGAGGAAAAGTAGTTGGGCGATAACAATATTGGCGACATCATCATCGATAGGCCCACCAAGAAAGACGATACGTTCGCGGAGGAGCCTTGAGTAAATATCATATGCCCGTTCTCCGAACTGACTTTTTTCTATAACGGTTGGAATTAAATAACCCATAACGGGTCTAGAGTATAACAAAGGACCCGATAGCGCAACTACGGATTACGAGGCGTTTAATTCCGCGTCTAAACTTTCAATATCGATGGCGTCTAGATCAGCTTCAATAGCGGCGGTTTCATCAGAGCTACTTGCTGTACTGGTTTCATCAATCGCCGCACCATTGTCAGCACGCTGGCTCCAGAAGTAGAGACCTCCCAAAATAATAACCGCGAGGATCACTATCGCACCAATAAGTGGGCCACTCGAGCCTCCGCCTTCTCCTACACCCATATTGACATTGTTTTGTTCTCCTTCCATGGTGAGTGTTAATTAGGAATAAAGATTACTCTGCAGAGCTATCGGCTTCTAGATTCAACTCAACTGAGCCGAGTGAACGCACCGCCATCATTAGATTTCGATGGGCGGCCCGGATATGCTCTCGAGTCTCTGCAGCCGCGGCGCGAATTCTCTGGAAGTTCTCAAGAGCCTTCTCGCTTGTAAGATCAATGCTGACGAAAGCATCAACGGCTAAACGAGCATCTGAAAGATTCGCCCTGGCGGCGGCCACAAATCCTTCGCTCTCGGAGGTTACGCCGCCTCGAGCTTTAATTTTAGCAATTCTTGATTCAAGTCGGTCGATAATATTCTCCAGACGCCCAATGGTGGCCGAAATAACTCTGGCGGTATTTTCTACTTGGCGCTTGGCGACTGCCTGCTGAAACTCTACTCGTTTGGTTTGAGTTTGGGCCCTCTTGGCTTCGGCTTCAACCCTGGTAGCTTCTCTTCTCTCATCTGCTTGAACTCTCCTAGCTTCTACCTCCGCTCTGATCTGTGCTTGCGCCCGGATGGCTCTGGTATCTACACTAGTATCTACAGATGTGTTGAGAGAAGCCTCTTGCGCCAATACTGAAGAAGATACTCCAAAGACAAGCGCTAGAAAAAGTAGAGTAGATAAATATTGTTTGGTCATTGCTATATTTTATATTGCTTAGCGTATAATTCAAGGCTCTCTTCAAACGCGGTCTGGGCCTCTGTTTTACCCTTGAAACCCTGTACTTCCACTTCTTTATTTTGCAACTTCTTATAAGTAGAATAGAAATGTCCAATTTCTTTAAGAGTGTGCGGATTGATATCTCCAAGATCTTGCACTTTATCGAAGCGAGGGTCATCTACGGGCACCGCAATAATCTTGTCATCTCTATCACCAGCATCGATCATGTTCATAAGTGCGACGGGACGAGCGCGTACCAGAATCCCCGGTAAGAGCGGGTGAGTAGTCAGCATCACTACATCAAGAGCGTCTTGGTCGTACCAAAGACTGCGCGGAACGAAACCGTAGTCGAAAGGAAAGTCTTGTGCGGTATGAGCTACACGGTCAAGGGCAATCAGACCGGTTTTTTTATCTATTTCGTATTTATTCTTCGAACCCTTATTAATTTCAATGATGACATGCATCGTCTCCTTCGTACCGGGTTCTATGTCATGCCAAAGATTCATAGAATTATTATAACCTATTATCTCCTGCCTGCGCAGGCAGGTCCGGAACGTCAGCGACTGCAAGCTCGACACCCTTAGCAGACTGGATGTCAATCCTCCAGCCGGTAAGCTTGGCCGCCAGACGCACATTTTGTCCACCCTTACCGATGGCAAGCGACTGCTGGTCTTCGGAAACGTTGACTACCGCCGACAAGAGCGCTTCATTAATTTCAATATTAAGAATTTTGGCCGGTGAAAGGGCCTCTTCGATAAATTTCTTGGGCTCGGCTGACCATTCGATAATATCAATCTTCTCACCACGCAGTTCAGACATAACAGTTGAGACTCGCACTCCCCGTTGGCCCACCAGTGCGCCGACAGGATCAATGTGACTATCTAGAGCAAGAGCGGCAATCTTAGAACGATAGCCGGCTTCTCGGGCAATCGCTTTAATCACTACCGCACCACTCGCCAACTCCGGCGCCTCGGCTTCAAAAAGTTTTTCGAGAAATTTGGGATGTGAACGCGAGAGACGGAGAAATACTCCTCTGGGACTTTCTTCCACCCTATAGAGATAGGCACGCACACGTTCTCCCTGACTGAAACGTTCACCAGGAATCTGTTCTTCATAGGGCAGGAGGCCGGTAGCTCTGCCCATATCTACAAAGATATTGCCACGCTCAATACGTTGCACTGTGCCATTCACAATTTCTCCCTCGCGCTTGCCAAATTCGGCAACCACTGAAGTCTTTTCTGCTTCGCGAATTTTCTGCATGATGACTTGCTTAGCAGTCTGGGCGGCAATGCGGCCATAGTCACCCTTACTCTCGATAGGGAAGACGATTTCCTCGTCGAGTTGAGCATCTTTCTTAATCTTACGAGCATCTTCGAGCAGAATGTGATGCTCGGCGTTATAGACCGTGCGTTCGTCCTTCTCCTTGGGCTCAGCTTCGTCGAAGATCACACGTGAGTCGTCTATCACAATCTTCACTTGGAAAAAATTAGTTTCGCCAGTATTCGGATCGAAAGTTGTGCGAATGATTTGTCCCTTCTTGCCGTATTCTTTCTTGTACGCGGTGGCTAGGGCCGCTTCTATCGCCTCGATAATGGAGGCGCGCGGAATACCGCGCACTTCTTCGAGTTCGCCGAGCACGGAATTGATGACTTTTAGATCAAACATGTTTTTGTATTTATGAAAGAAGTCCGCCTTCCGGCGAACTTCTCTCGATAACCCTTTACCCCCCAAGTATAGCAAATCCGTAAATTTTTTGCAAGACCTCTAGCTTTGTCTCGATATTTAAAAGTGCAGCCAGCTCGTACCGATACGAGCTGGCTGGGAGAAGAGCAGGGTGCCGCCACTACAACGTCTTGAGAATCTGGGTCTTGAGAATCTGGGAGATGAGAGCCGAGACTTCGTTCTTCGACGCCTCGTGGCTACAGCCTGCATCCATCAACGTTCTCCGGAAGTCGGGACGACCAGAGGCCGCGATAATCGGCCCCTTGAAGGTTTCGTGTATCTTCTCGACCAACCACATTGAGTTCGGCCGATGGAGACCCGGGACACAGGCGTCCATGATCACGAGGGTGATGTCAGGATTGGCTTCAAAGAGCCGCCAACCCTCCTCCAGAGAAGAGGCCTTGAGAACTTCGGCACCCTCCCTCTTAAGGCGGCGCGCCCATCTGTCTCGCCATTCTTCTTCGTCATCGACAATCAGAACCTTCGGACTCGTCGCGGTCATTTAGAGCTCTCCTTGAGTTGTTGGGACGGGTTATGAACCAGGACGGTAGTACTTCCAAATCAAGAATAACATAAAAAGGGCTCCTTATTTCCTCCTTGAATGGAACTTCTTGTGCGTGTCTCTAAGAGCTTTGTCTGTGACATGCGTATAGATCTGGGTTGTAGCAATATTGGCGTGACCGAGAAGCATCTGGACGCTGCGCAAATCGGCACCGTTACTTAAAAGATCAGTGGCAAAACTATGCCGAATAACATGCGGAGTGACTTTTTTAGAAATACCGGCTTTGATGGCATAGTGTTTCACAATTCTTTCTACAGAACGACGAGTGAGAGGGGTGGCATCTTTAGTTTTATGTTCTTTTCCCACCTGGACAAAGAGAGCGTCATTCATATCCTTGCGAGCCTTGAGATAATTGGATACAGCCCTTCTCGCTTCGTCAGAGACAAATACTACCCTCACTTTGCCACCCTTGCCTCTAATCGAAAATTCTCCGAGTGAAAGATCCGTGTCGTTATTCAACGAACAGAGTTCGGATACGCGTAGACCTGTCGAGAAAAGTAGTTCGAGGATAGCCTTATCGCGAAGTTCTTTAATTCCATGTCCGGCAGGAGCCTCAAGTAAGCGGGAGAGTTCGGCGGGGGAGATAAGGTCTAAAGATCGTTCGCCGACTTTAGCTAGTTCTATTCGCTCCGCCGGAAGACTGGCAATTTCTTGCCGGGCAAGATATTTGAGAAACGCACGCAAGGCAATAAGATAATAATTCTGTGTTTTCTTCGACATAGTTTCACCAGTTTGCCTGTTGTTGCCAGTCGACTGGCGGTTGAGCCACATCCTGAATTCTCTGACTACTTCGTCAGTAATATCTTTCGGGTTCTTGATCTCCGTATGGGCTAGAAAAACGGTGAGATAATGATCATAGTTCTCAATAGTCTTGAGCGCCCGCCCCTTCTCAATCTCCGTGTATTCCAGAAACTCTCTTTTTAGCCTTTCTAATTCACTAGTACTAGCCATGTCGCACAATATTATAGCATTTTCTACCGTTTGATGAAAAAGTGCGGTGAGAGCATTTTTTTGTAACGCTCTATTTTTCTACGGTTTTTAGAAATAACGAGTTTATTTTTACTACTCTTTAAAACAAGTTTCTGTAAAGCAAGGTTTGCTTCTTCATTCCACGTTTTTGTTGTTTTATAAAACTCGTCTAATTCTTCGACGATTTTTTCATCGAAATAAACTTCCATTAAATAATCACCAAAGACAACAAAATAGTAATTTTCTTTTGGAAACAAGGACTGCTCAATAATATGATACTGAAGTAAGTCTCCTTGATAGTATCTTCGTAACTCTAAATCAAGCGGATCGCTATGTGACGAAACAAGAAAGAGTTGCCGACCATCTTTGTGCATTGCTTCTACAAACATTTGTTCTGCTTCACGACGAGCCCAGAAAAACCATTCGTGAGGATTGTAGGCAAATACCGGCGTATGTTTTTCGGTGACCATCCCCATCATATGAAGTGCGTGAATTCCGAAGGCATCCGACAAATTCAAATTTTTAAACAAATAGATTATTTTGTCTCGACCTTTAATGTTTAAGAAACTGTCTGTGCCAGTAGAACCGGAGTAATAAAATTCAGCAAGAGAATAAAATTCGCTCATAGATTTGAGCCATTGGATATTAAGCGAGACTGACTTCCCGTGGATGACTACTTTCTCCTCATCCTTCAGCTTTCTAAGCACTCGATAAACTGCCTGTTTGGTAGTCTCGGGACGTAATAGGGAAGCTTGCCGAACAATTTCAGCTCCTAAAAGTGTTCCTTTTTGAAGAATCTCTAACACCGCCTCTTCGACTGAATTATCTGCCAATTTCATATTCCAGAGCCTAACAAATTAAAGGATAAAAGTAAACAATGTAGTTACTTTAATATATAAAACAAATCATTTTTTGACTGTAAGTTATATTTAGTATGAAATTTTTGCGGACAAGCACCTTAACCTAATAAGGAGGGCGATCATGCCATTATGCGGTTTCAACCCAACGATGATTCACGGTCTTGCGGAGTTCACCAGGGGCCTGTACGAGCAGGCTCTGAAACGCTCGCGCGAAGAGACTATTCCAATCGAGCGGGCGTTTGAGATCGAGGTCGCGGAGATGACGATCTTCCTCGCGAAACTCGACGAGAAGTACTACCACGAGCTCCGGCCGAGGCACGATGTCGCCACGGCGCAGCAACAGCTCATCGACTGGGCAGCGTTCTATCCCAAACAGGAACAGAGTGTCCAGTCAGAAGGACCTCGTCGGCCGGGCCTGTGGGCGCTTGGAGGCACCCTTGTCGGCTTAGCGATCGTGCTGATCGGTCTATGGCTTTCAAGGTAGGTAGAAAGGGCCGCGACTACGTCGCGGCCCTTGTTCTATTTACTATAATGTGATATACTTCAAAAGTGATTTCGAAGACCAAAAAACTTAAGCTCATTAAGGAGGCAGCTATCCACGACAAAGATACCGGCTCTCCTGAAGTGCAAATTTCCATACTGACAAAACGTATTGAGGAGCTCGCCCAACACCTCAAGACGCATGCCAAGGACAATCACTCGCGCCGAGGGCTACTGGCCATGGTGGCAGACCGTCAAGCACACATGAAGTATTTGGAAAAAAGAAGTCCCAAGCGCGCTTCGGCTTTGCAGAAGAAACTAGGTCTTAAGAAATAGTTTATAAGTTTTATAAGTTAATAAGTTTAGTAAGTTATGACTGTTATTAAGCATAAGGCCCAGCGGGTCGGCATTTTCATAGACACGCAAAACATTTATCATAGTGCCAAAAATCTCCATCACGCCAAAGCGAACTTCGGCGCGATAGTCAAAGACGTTCTCGATGGGCGGGTTCTTATTCGCGCCTTGGCCTATGTGGTCACAACCGAATCCGGTGAAGAGAACGCCTTTTTCGGCGCTCTGGAAAAAGCGGGTATTGAAATACGTTCGAAGCCATTACAAATCTTTCTCGGTGGAGCCAAGAAAGCAGACTGGGATGTCGGACTCGCCATAGACGCTGTCACCATGGCGCCCAAACTGGACAGTATTATCCTCTTATCCGGTGACGGCGACTATGTGCCCTTAGTCGAGTACTTGCAAAATACTCATGGCTGTCAGGTAGAGGTAGTGGCCTTCGGCAAGTCGTCTTCAGCCCGCCTCATTGAAGCGGCTGATGACTTCATCGACCTTGACCAGAATCCCAAGAAATATCTTCTTAACATCAACAATATAAAAACTCGTGAAGGAATTTCTAGATGATAGAATAGAGCGATGACCCCTGATGAGACTCCCTTAAAGCAAATTCGCACCTTTCAAGGAGATGTGGCGGAAGCTCTCCGCAGGGAACAGAGGTCTCTTGTTTCGATTCAGCAAGCAGAACATTTAAGAAAGGGCTCAACTCTATCTGCGACTGATACGCCTTCAGAAAATACGCAGAGGAAAAAAGAATTTTTTTTCCTATTCTTGGGAAGTCTCATACTTTTTGTCCTAGGAACAGTTGGGGCTTGGTACGCCTATAATGAATTCGTCAGAAGGACCGTTACTCCCATCATGACCGCGCCGGCCAACAGATTCGTGTCTGCCAATATCGAAACTAATATTACTCTGACGGCCACCTCTCGTGAGGCCCTGATCAATACTCTTTCCGAAGCTGTTCGAGACGCGCCCAGCGGGGAGCTGGTACATATAAACTTCCCTCTGTCGACCGCCGAGTTTTTAGAAATGCTTGGAGCTCAAGCACCTGGCAGTCTCATAAGGGCGTTCGATCCGCTTTTCATGTTCGGCGCTTTCGGGGAAAGCACTTTTCTGATAATTAAACTGGTATCTTTTGAAAACGCCTTCGCGGGTATGCTAGCATGGGAAGAAAACTTAAGCCGAGACATTGGCCCTCTATTTTCCACAGCCGAACTTGCCAAAAATGTAGCGCCCGAATCCACCTTTACGGACGTCACAGACAAAAACAAAGATATTCGAATGCTCGCGCTCGGGGACCAGCCCGTCCTCCTTTACTCTTTTTTCGACAATAATATGCTCATCATTACGGACCACCTTGAAACCTTAAGGATTTTGATGGATCGTCTGACGCGAGAAAAACTTTCTCGCTAGTCTCCTTTCTGCTAAAATGTCGATATGACCATAGACATCGAACATTTCAAAAAGAAACTGGAAGCGGAAGAAAAACTTCTGGAAAAAGAACTGGAAGCAGTTGGTAGGAGAAACCCGGACAACCTCTCGGATTGGGAAGCTACTCCGGCAGACAAGGACGTCTCTCAAGCAGACGAAAATACTGTCGCTGACGGCATCGAAGACTACGAAGAAAACGTGGCCATCGTCGACACTTTAGAAATCCGTTATCAAGACCTTAAAAATGCCTTGGACAAAATCAAACGTGGTACCTATGGTCTCTGCGAAGTTTGTGGGGAAGAAATAGATGCCGAACGGCTCGAAGCCAATCCCTCAGCCCGCAACTGCCGCCTGCATATGAAATGAGTTTCTCCAAGGTTTATAGCGCACAGACAAACCTTCTTTCTGTCATACCTGTTTCCGTCGAGACGGATATTTCTCGTGGGACTCTTTTTGCTTTCGCCATTGTCGGTTTACCGGATAAAGCAGTAGAGGAGGCGCGCGATAGGGTAAGTGCCGCCATCAAAAACTCCGGCTTCAAATCACCCAAAGCCAACAACCACAAGATTGTCATTTCACTCGCACCAGCTGAGATTAAGAAAGAGGGAACTTCCTTCGACCTCGCCATCGCGCTCTCGTTTCTCATGGCAAACAGCGAGATCAAATTTGATCCGGAGAAAAAATTATTCTTAGGAGAGCTGTCTCTCGACGGGAAATTACGCCCAGTCCACGGCATTCTGCCTGTGGCAAGATTCGCCCAAAAACACGGCTTCGCAGAACTTTATGTGCCAACGGAGAATGCGCGCGAAGCAGCCATCATCGATGGATTGAGCATCTTTGGCGTCTCCTCCCTACCCACTTTAATTGAACACCTCTCGGGTACTGTCAAAATTCCCAAAGCGAAACTGACTATCGTCGATAAAGCCAAGCTCGTCTCGAGTATCGATTTCTCTGACATCAGAGGGCAAGAAAGGGCGAAACGCGGACTTCTTATCGCGGCAGCAGGTGGACATAATGTGGCCATGTACGGACCACCCGGCACTGGTAAAACGATGCTCGCCAAAGCTTTCGCAGGCATCCTACCAGAGCTTTCGTTTGAAGAAGCACTCGAGGCTACAAGCATACACTCCGTGGCTGGCACACTTGCCGACACTTTGATCACTAACCCTCCCTTTCGAGCCCCGCACCATACCGCCTCTTATGTTTCGCTAGTCGGTGGTGGGACAGTGCCAAGGCCAGGTGAAATTACTCTGGCTCACTATGGAGTACTTTTCATGGACGAATTTCCGGAATTCGACAGAAGAGTGATTGAAAGTCTACGCCAACCGCTTGAAGACAAGGTGATATCGGTTTCTCGCGCCAAAGGTACAGCGCACTTCCCAGCGAATGTCCTCCTGGTAGCCGCTATGAATCCATGCCCTTGTGGGAATTTCGGCTTCCGAGGCAAACCCTGCATCTGCACACCCTCCGCGCTATCTCGATACAGACGAAAAATGTCTGGTCCCATCATGGACCGCATCGACATCTGGTTAGAAGTGGACAGGGTCTTACCCAGCCATCTTTCTGGCGATACGGAAGGAGAAGAGAGCGAGGCTTTCCGCAGTAGAGTAGAAAAAGCTCGCGCGGCCCAAATAGAACGCTTTAATAAAAAAGGAAGGAAGTTATCTCGTAATGCAGAAATGAGCGCGAGAGATATGGTCACACTTGTCACTCTCGATCAAGAATCACGAAAGACGCTGGATCTGGCCGCTCTACGACTAGGTTTCTCCCCGCGCGTCTATCATCGGATGATTAAGGTGGCGCGCACTATAGCCGATCTTGAGAGAAGCGCAGAAATCACTAACGCCCATATCCTCGAAGCGGTCGAGTACCGCCCCAAAAAGTTTGATGTTTAAAAGAACTATAGTCCTTGATTCTTAGATTGCCGAGCACGCTCTATAAGTTCATCTCGAAGTTGTTCGGCAACTTCGCGAGAGAGACCAGGCAGCCTACCTTCACCTTGCATTGTTTGCATACTTGTGCCAGCAGTTTGAATGTTTAAATCCGAAAGACCTAGAATGCGAGCCACTATTCCACGATAGATGTCCACATTTTGAATACGGTCGTAAGGAATGGTTACATATTTTTTATAAATAACCCCAAGCTCTTTGCGGAAACCGGCATCCGTGAGTTCATAGCGATAAAAACGATATGCCAGGCGCGCCCAGATGTAGAGCAAAATCAGGAAGAAGACGCCAAGCACAAGCAACAAATTAAAAAAAGAGGAGGTAAAGTATGTACTCCCGGTACCTGTTTGAGTATCTCCAAGAGTAAAGACAGACACGTATGCAAAGACAAAGGGTCCAAACAGCACAGCCCATCGTCCGAGGTAAATGAAGAGGAGAAGCCAGACTGCTTTGGGATCTAATTGTTTCATATATGAATTATACAATACGTGAGTAAACTTAACTAAAACGGATTCTTGGCACCGCGGACTTCAAAATGGACATGGGGGCCGGTAGACTTACCAGTACTACCAACAGCCCCGATGACTTGACCCTGTTCGATGTTCTGCCCAACCAAGACATTAACTTTGCTCATGTGGGCATAGAGTGTCTGGGTGCCATTAGTATGACTAATAACTACATAAGATCCGTAACCACCGTTGTATCCACCGGCGCGCGAGATGATAACTTTACCATCCGCTGAAGCAAGAATAGGAATACCCGTAGGAGCCGCCAGGTCAACCCCATTATTGCCATGAATACCTTGAGTCTTTCTCCCGCCGACTATCGGCCGAATATAGAAACCTGAATACACAGGATAAGTATGTGAGCCAGAGGTTTTGGCCAAAGAGGTTTGCGTGGCGCTGATGACACCATCAGGAATCACTACAATATCGCCTGGCTTAATCTTGGCATTAGCAGACAGGCCGTTATACGAGAGGATTTCGTCGAAATCTGCTTTATACTTGGTCGCGAGAGACTTGACGGTATCGCCAGATTTGACGACATGGCGCACGCCCGAGATTGGCAGAATGACCAGTTCTTGTCCTTCTTTTATTGAATTTGCTTTTATATTGTTAGCCCAGACGATAGTGTTAGTAGAGACGCCGAACATTTCGGCGATCTCGCCTATAGTGTCGCCCTTTCGTACGACATAGACACTAATCTGGCCGGTTCCTGATTTACCTAGGTCAACGAAAACTTCGCTCTCTCCTCTCTTAGATTCAAGAGCAACATTGTCGACAATAGCGATCTCCGCGCCACCCGTACTAGCAGGATTAATATTTAAATAACCTTCCAAAAGATTCATGGTCTGGGAATTACCAGCGTCACGCACTTCTAGCATACGCAGGATTTCTCCCCCCTGGCTACGCGCGTAGACAAAGATAGGAAGAGCGGTCAGGGCAAGAAATATATATTTGACCGTTTTTTTACTAATAGAATAGGGCTAAACTGCTCATACTGCGTCTTTTGGCCTCAACTCATCATTATACCTTCATATGCTATAGTGTCCAGCATGTTAAAACTCTCCGAAAGCCTTAATTCTCAACAGAAAAAAGCGGTTGTATCCACTCTGGGACCGGTCTTGGTTTTGGCGGGTGCCGGTGCTGGTAAGACCAAGACCATCGCAGAACGAATCCGCCACCTTGTCGAGACGGGGATACCCCCTTCAGCCATTCTGGCTATCACTTTCACCAACAAAGCAGCCAGAGAAATGCGCGAACGGATAGTGCAAGGACTTCGCAACGCCTCCGAAGAGCCTTTCGTAAGCACCTTCCACTCACTCGGGGTCTACATTTTGCGAGAGCAGTCAGCACAGGCGGGTATCAAAAGGCACTTCACTATTTTTGACCGAGCTGACAGCAAGAAGGCGGTGAGAGAAGCGCTTTCAATCGCCGGTCTCGACCCTAAAGTACACGATCCCGAGCGCATTATGAGCATCATTTCCAGAGAGAAAGGTCAGGGTCTTGGTGTGGAAGATTACGGCGATCGAGGAGAGTACGGGTATTTCTCGGGCATAGTGGGACAAGTCTGGCCAGACTACGAGAAGATTTTGAAACGAGACAACGCGCTCGATTTCGATGATCTCTTACTCAAGACTATGCACCTCTTGAACGACAACCGGGCCGTGCGCGAGTTTTACCAAAATATCTGGAAATATATCCACATAGACGAATATCAGGATACCAATCGTGTCCAATACAAGATCTCCAAGATGTTGGTGGGAAAAGACAAGAATATCTGCGTGGTCGGAGATATAGACCAGAATATCTATTCTTGGCGCGGAGCCGATATCAAAAATATTCTCGACTTCGAGAAGGACTATCCCGATGCCAAAGTTATCACTCTGGAAGAAAACTATCGCTCCACCCGAATTATCTTGGAGGCAGCCAATAGAGTGATCGAAAAAAATAAAATCAGGCTTAAAAAAAATCTTTTCACAACGAACTCCGAGGGCGAGAGGATCTCTCTTTTTAGAGGAGACGACGAGGCGAGCGAAGCGGAATTTATCGCCCAAAGAGCGGCGGAACTTATAAGAAAAGGTGTGCCGCCGGGAGAGATCGCGGTGCTTTTCCGAGCCAACTTCCAGTCGCGAGTGCTTGAGGAAGCATTCATGAACCACGCGATCCCTTATCAATTGCTTGGTACGCGTTTTTTCGAACGCAAGGAAGTCAAAGATATCGTTTCGTACCTGCGCGCGGCCCTTAATCCTGATAGTCTGTCGGATAAAAGACGTATCATCAACATACCAGCGCGCGGTATAGGTAAAACCACGGCGCTTAAAATATTTTCGAACGACGAGTTTTCGCTTCCCTTGGCCATGAAGACCAAACTCTCAAGCTTTAGAACCTTGCTCGGAGAAATTGAGAGAGCCTCCAAACAAAAGAAGCCTAGCGAGACAATCACTTTTATTATTAAAGTATCCGGACTGGAAAGAAAGTGGCAGGATGATGGAGACGAAGGTCGGGCTCGGCTTGAGAATGCGTACGAGCTGTCAAATTTTGCTTCCCGATATGATCAAGAGCCTCCGGCAGAAGGAATCCTACATTTCCTCTCGGATGCGGCTCTCCAAAGCGACCAGGACGAAATGAGAGACGAGGAGAAAGCAGTACGTCTAATGACCGTACACGCCTCGAAAGGACTGGAATTCGACACGGTCTTCGTCAGTGGGCTTGAAGACGGGCTCTTCCCTCACCGAAGAACGAACGAGGAGTTGACCAAGCCTGAAGAAAGAGAGGAGGAGAGGAGACTCTTTTATGTCGCGCTCACTCGCGCGCGCAAGAAAGTGTTCCTTTCGTACGCCGAGACCCGTACTTTGTTTGGCAATAGACAAGTCAATATTCCTTCGGAGTTTATTTTCGACATCCCTGAAATATTGGTGGGAGAAGAAATTTTCGATAACTACAGTTTCCCCAGAAGACCGCTGCTCGAAATCGAATTTTAAGAATATGAAAGCGAAGAAATCACTGGGGCAACATTTTTTAAGAAGCGAGAAAGCGCTCGCGACTATTGTCAAAGCCGGCGATGTCGGCGCGGAGGATACTATTCTTGAGATAGGACCAGGAACCGGTGCTCTGACAGAAAAGCTCTTAGCTCTTAACTGTCAGGTGCTAGCAGTAGAGAAGGACGATAGATTGTATGAATTTTTAAAAACAAAATTTAAGAAAGAAATAAAAAATGGGAAACTGAGACTGATACATAATGACATTCTCGAGTTTGATTTATCCAAGCTCGAAGCCAGAACCTATAAGCTAGTAGCCAACATACCGTACAACATCACAGGAGCAATCTTGAAAAAATTTCTCGAGACAGATTATCAGCCTGAGAAAATAGTGTTGCTAGTACAAAAAGAAGTAGCAGATAGAATTACGACTCGAGATGGTAAGGAAAGTATTTTATCTCTCTCAATTAAAGCCTACGGCACGCCAAGATATGTAGAGACGATTAAAGCTGGCTCGTTTACCCCCACACCCAAAGTAGACTCGGCCATTATTGTCATAGAAAATATTTCCAAAAAATTTTTCGCCCGTTTCTCAGAGAAAGAATTTTTTGAGACAGTGCGTACCGGCTTTAAATCCAAACGCAAAAAGCTTTCTTCCAACCTCTCGACAATATTCGCCAAGAACAAGGTCCGAGAAGCGTTTCTGAAACTTAACCTGGATGACAACCTGCGGGCCGAAAATATCAGAGTTGAGACTTGGGGAAGACTTGTTTATTTACTTAGGTAGTTAGTACCCACCTTATTCATGAGACCAACGGACGGGACAGTCACACACCCCGTACCAGCATACATCCAACAGGCTTGGACTCCAGGAATATAATCACCCAGATGCCACGTGCCGGGAACACCAATATTGTAATAACCATAAAGAACGGTCGAGAAAGGAGAATAGACTAAGGGGCCGGTAATAACTACTGGTCCACCTAAATAAAGTGGAGTAAACCATATCCAGAGATTGCCGGGAGAACATGTGCAAGTGACTGGAGAGGAAACGAGTCCACCGAAAGGAAGTAATCCGGTCTGGGCCCTAGTCTGCGAGGTTGGCAGAAATAACCCAACAAGAGCCAGAGAGACAACGAGCGTAGTGAATTGCTTTTTTCTCATATTATTATTTCGAGCTTATACGGATCTTTGTTGATGCCATGTTCGTTTTGAACGTAAATCCAAAGCGCCGCCTGATATTTCCCAAGGGTAAATTGTCTAACTTGGCTGTACCGAGAAAGGTCGACGACGCGGAAAGTAAGAGTGGTGCCATTGGAAGATACCGGACCGGAAGAATCTCCAAGAGTGGTAAAAAGCTTATTTGAGGAAGTGAAGCCTTTGCCAATAAGAGTGACCGTATCGCCGGTTATCGAAGCACTCTCGATGACTGGCGGCGGCTCTGGATTATTTGTAACCTTGACAACAACATCGACACCCGGATTTTCGGAAGAACCCAGCACGTTGGACACGGAGAGTTTGTACTCGCCCTCGACCAGACCGGCGGGCACGAGAGCCTTTAGTATGGCACCGTCCGTAGAGATAGCAGTGACCGGGCTACTGCCACTAAAATAAACTTTGTTTAAAGTCTTGCTGAAGCCAGAGCCGTCAAGCGTGACCAAATCGCCTGGTCGAATTTCAAAAGGGGTTGCCCGGAAAAGCATTAACTGATTGGCTTTCATACCAGGGGCAGAAGGGGTATCAGTTTCTATGCTCGAAAAAAGGTTTGCCGGAGTAGGTACTGAGGGAGAAGGAGTTGGGTCCATGGGGGCGCTGGAATCTGGAGTAGTAATAGCGGTACCTATCTGCGGAACGATAGCCTGGCGTGAAATCGGACCAAAGTAACCTACGGCAGGGGCAATCCCGTTGGCCGCTTGCCATCGTGCCAAAGCCCCTTTAGTCAAAGGACCGAAGTAGCCGAAAGGCACACCGGGCGGCATCTGGAGGTAGCCCTTTGAAACTAGGAACTGCTGAAGAGTCGCAACATCAGGACCTTTCGATCCGACTGTGAGATTGGTGTCGAATGTTTCGGCGCTTGCCGAAGCGGCCGGAAGACTCAGAACGAACGCCAGGGATAGCGCTGCCAAGACAGAAAGAGATCGCATACTCTTAATTATACACAAAAAGGTGGAATCACTTCTGATATACTAAATGTAATGCCGCCGATTCGACTGATCATCGCGTTTGCTATTTCTGTCGCTCTGGTGAGTGGAGCCATGTGGTTTAGATTCGTCCGTATTCCTCCCTACTCTGCCCAGTTGGTTTCGGTCGAGACAATTGGACAATCTCCAACCGAAGAAGATTTCTTAGAAGATCTTTCTAAGACGGACACCCCTCTTTATGCGACGTCTACCGCCACTCTTGCCCAGACGGACATAATCGGCAGACAGCTTTTCTCAGACTTTATGGCGCTTAAATCACAAGGCCAAGCTACTCCAGAAAATATCAAGACTCTCGCCGGCAGATACGCCGAGGAACTCAAGAATTTCGAGATATCGATACCTAAAGTGAATCCGGATCAAATTATTGTTCTTCCGGATTCGACCGCGAATCTAGCCGCATACGGCAACACTATGACGAGTATCCGCAATAAGTATAAAAATTTCGTAGCCGCTCAAGTCGAAAATAGTGGGGGCGATATTAAAGACACTACTAGCGAGGCTTTTGCCACATTTATGGGTGCGGTGGGCAAGTTGTATCAAGCTGCTACCAACGAACTACTCCTGGTCGGAGTACCCGCCACGCTTGCCTCAAACCACCGAGATCTCATCAATAATTATCTGGAAAGCGCCGAGGTTATGGCATCTATCAGTAACACTTCCCAAGATCCGGTACGAGCGTACGCGGCGCTAAACATTTACGCCCAACACACCGATAAAGAAGCAGATTTGTTTCTGAATATCCAAAAAGTCATGATGGCCAATGGTATAATTCTTGATAGCGGTATATGAATTGCAAAAAACTCTTAGCTCTTGTTCTTATCCTCACTTTTACCTTCGCTCTCCCGGTCTCGACACGTGCCGTAGATTCTGTCCCTCCGATTCCGGTATCAGATTCCATCATCCGTGACAAAGAGGCGGGCCTCACTATTTTTGGCTTTACTGTCCCCGGTTTAACCTGGGACAGTATCGCTATTGCTATCGCTAAAGTGGCCTTGGAACAAATATTACAAGCTACCACTAACTGGGTCAGAAATGGTTTTGAGGGTAACCCAGCTTACGCGACCGACCCGGAACAATTCTTCACTGATATCGCAGACAATATCGCGGGAGACTTTATTGCCGGTTCTGATCTGGGATTTTTATGTTCGCCCTTTCAGACAAAAATCAGACTTGCTTTGCAGAGATACCATACTCAAAGGCGGCAATTCCAATGCACTTTGACAGACGTGGTCGCAAATATTGACGCATTCTACAATAGCTTCAGCGAGGGTGGATGGGATGCATGGTTTGTTATGACTCAAAATGATTTCAATAATCCCTATGGAGCGTATCTTGGAGTCCAAGTCGAACTAGACTCCCGCATCGCCAAAGTTGTTGGTATCCAGAGTCAACAGCTCAGTTGGAACAGCGGTTTCTTAAGTTGGTCTGAATGCATTATGAAGGATAATATGACAGGGAAGTGCCTCCAGCGCGGGCCAGTGCAAACACCAGGCAAAGTTATCGAGAGTCAACTTGAGGGCGTGTTGGGAAGCGGGGTGAGACAGCTTGAACTGGCGGATGAGTTCGACGAGTTGGTCAGTGCTTTATTCGTCCAGCTCTTGAAACAAGTAGTGTTTGGCGCCAAAGGATTATTCCAATGAGATGAAAAAATATATTCCACATATCTCTATTTCCGCTCTTACCTTTGTGCTTATCTTTGCGACAAGCGGACTCATTTTCCCCCAAACCGCGCACGCAGCATGGTGGGATCCAACGACTTGGATGACCATTGGTGATTTCGCCACTGACATTCTGCTTTCACCTTTAGGCTGGTTAGCCATTCTGCTTCTTCAGTTAGCCAGCCTCATTACTTATCTAAGCGGGATCATCTTGAACTACGTCGTCCAATTCACCGTCGTTGATATGAAGGACCATCTTTTCCCAGCGGGTGGGGGCAATTCGATCAATACAGCCTGGAAAGTTATCCGCGACGTTGCCAACATGAGCTTCATCTTCGTTCTACTCTACGCGGCGATACGGACCATTCTGGGTATAGGCAGCGATACCAAGAAACTGATTGTCAACATTGTCGTCGTCGCTATCCTAATCAACTTCAGTCTTTTCTTCACCAAGACAGTCATCGACGCCTCTAATGTCTTGGCTGTAACCTTCTACGACGCTATCGCGCCAAGCGCGCTTCGAAGCAATTTGAGTCTCGGGCTCTCTGGCAGTTTGATGGAGCCGTTGATGATTACGTCACTTATGAAAACAGGCCCCAATGCTTTTGCCGGGAAACAACTCATCATCGTAGGAATCATGGGAACCATTGTTGTACTAATTGCAGCCTTTGTCTTCTTCGCCGTGGCTATTATGTTTGTGATCCGTTTCGTAGTACTTATCTTTGTTCTTATTTTGTCCCCTCTGGCGTTTATGGGATTCATCTTGCCTCAATTAAATAAATACAAAGACCAGTGGTTGGATGCCCTTCTTGGCCAAGCCTTCTTCGCGCCCATTTACTTTATGCTTACTTGGATAGTAATTATTGTCTCCCGTGGGCTCCTCACTAACACAGGGGGTGAGATGTCTACAGTCTTTACCGGCATAGTTGGGTTAGACGGAAACGTAAAAAGCCCGGAGCCGGCATCAATTGCGCTTTTAGTGAACTTTATCATCATGATTGTGCTTCTTATCGCTTCGCTGATCATCGCCAAACAATGGGCCGACAAGGCGGGACATGGTGTCCCCGGCCTTACCAAGTGGGCCATGGGCGCCGCAGGGGGAGCAAGTTTCGGCTTAGCTGGTAGATTTGGAAGAAATACAGTCGGAGCTGGGGCAGATAGATTAGCCCAATCAGAGGGTTTCCAAAGATGGGCCGGCAGGAGTATCGTTGGCCAAACGTTATTGAAAGGTACTAGAAAGGCGGCCAAATCTAGTTTTGACTTGAGAGCTACAAAAGTGGGTGGTGTTGCGCTTGGCCAGGTAGATGCCGGCCAAGCAGAACTAGGTGGATTTGAATCAAGGGTCCAGAAGAAGACAGGGGCAAGAGAAAAATTTGCTCAGGCACTTAGAAGTCCTCAGGCCAAGGAAGCATATGCGGCCAGAATTTCTAGAGGTCCGATTACTAGAGGAGGAACCAGGAGTAGTGGTAACACCGTCTTTGGAGCTTTGGGTAGACACAATAGAGTTGCTGCTTCCATAATACTTAATAACCAACTAGGCCCGCTTGAGACGCAGGAACAAAACCTGCAGAACAGAGAAACCCAACTATCTCAACAGCTTACAAATATGAACAACGAGTTGGGAACTATTAATGCTACCCCTGCGGTAACTCGTACACCAGCACAAAATGCGAGACTTGCTGTTCTTAATGGCCCAGTTGGAAACCGAAACAGTATTGCTTATATCCAAGATCAACTCACAACAACTCAAGCTAATTTGGCCAGGATAACAATAGAAACCAATCGTATCCGTGGGATAATAGCCGCCAATCAGTTAACCAATCCTGCAAACCAAATTGTAAATCCAGTAACAGGGGCGGCTAGGGACATACGCGCCGATGAACAACACTACTAAAAATATATGGATTTCCAAAAAGTAGCTGAGGCAATAGAAAATAGTCGACCAGAGATAAAAAATCTGCTCTTCTCTGAAGAAATTGGCCAATTCTTGCAAAATATTACCAAACAACATGGCTTAGACGAAGAAACTTCTCTTAAAGTGATAGACGAAGTTGGTTACATCATCTTGGAGTTAAAAGAAAGGTCGTCAATAAAAAGTTCTTTATCTAATATTGGGATAGAAAAAAATTCTATACCTTCAATTATTCAGGAAATTAGTCAGGTGGTATTCTCTGAGTTAGACAAAATCGAATCCGCTAAGAGCACGGAAACCCTAAAACAAACCTCGGCGGAAGAAAAAACTGAGACAGAAGGACCAATAGTCATTACTGCAGAAACAAAAGAGGAGGCCTTGAAAGAACTTTCTCGTAGATCAATGAAAAATCAAAATCCTCCAGCACTTGTACCAGAACTCGCTCCATCTAATCTCCCCATGATCGAGGAGGGAGAAGCCGCACACGACACGCCGCAGATAGAGCCTAAGGCTCTATCTCAAGAGACTAAATCTGAACCAAAGGTATCTCTGCCAGATTATCGTTACGAAGGCGGCCAAGATCCATACCGCGAACCACTGCTATGAGATTCCAAGTCCCGCAATTTATCGAAGTGGAGGACAAGCTTTTCGGGCCTTTGACCTTCAAACAATTCGTCTACGTCGCGGGCGGAGGCGGCTTCTCGGTCATCCTTTTTCTCTTTCTACCAACATTTTTGGCCATTATCGTGGCCCTACCGGTGATGCTCTTTGCCGCCGCTTTAGCCTTTTACAAAGTAAACGGTAAGCCGTTCGTAAACGTAGTCGAGGCTTTCGTGAGGTACACCCTCACCAACAAACTATATATTTGGAAAAAGGAGCCGCCTTCGCTCCAGAGCTCCGGCGAGCCGAAGGAAAAGAAGATCGAGCAAGTCTATGTACCGAAACTTTCTAGCTCAAAGCTCAAAGAACTCACTTGGAGTCTCGACATTAAAGAAAATAGAAATCCTGTTACCCCGAACGAAAATGAGTCTAGTGTATAATTAAGGAATGGCTCCAACTACTAGCGCTACTCAAGAATTCGTTCCCATCAAGGAGGTGCGCGATGGCATTGTTCTCTTAAAGGATGGCGGGATGCGCTCGATTCTTTTGTGTTCGTCTCTAAACTTCGCGCTTAAATCAGAGGACGAAAGACAGGCGATTCTCTTGCAGTTTCAAGACCTTCTTAACTCTCTGGACTTTTCGATCGAGATAGTTATCCAGTCCCGTAAACTCGATATCCGCCCATATATAGCCCTCCTCGAAGGGCAAGAGAGGGCGCAGACAAACAGCTTAATGAAAATACAGGTACGAGAATACATTGAATTTATAAAGAGTTTCACCGAAAACACGAACATTATGACTAAAAACTTTTTCATCGTGGTGCCATACAGCCCGGCCATTTTGACTACCAGTCAGTCAAAGATCACTTCACGCTTAGGATTTGGCACTAAGAAGGAGCGAGTGGCCGCCACGGAAGCTAGTTTCGATGAGAATCGTAGCCAACTTGAAGAGCGTCTGTCTGTAGTAGAACAAGGGCTCATTCGCACCGGCATTCGCGTGGCTCGTCTCGGTACCGAAGAAGTGATCGAACTTTTCTACAAAGCCTTTAATCCCGGAGAAACCGAAAAGCCTCTAAAAATAAGCTGAGTATGAGCATCCTTGATAAATTATTTGGCAAAAAGAGCGAGAAGCCGGATATTTCCTCAATCCTGCCTCAAGAAATCTTCGAGGCCGGGACACTGGAACTGAAAGACATTATCGCCCCATCAGCTCTGAAGGTTACGCCCAGAGAGATCAACCTGGGCGAAAAAATTTTGCGAAGCTTCTTCGTCATCTCGTACCCGCGCTTCCTTTCTGAAGGTTGGTTCTCGCCTATTATCAATATGGACAAGGTTTTCGATGTCTCCATCTTCGTCCATCCTATCGAGACCTCCAGAGTCTTACGCCAATTCCAGAGAAAGGTGGCTGAAGTCCAGAGTCAAATCCACAGCCGGGAAGAAAAGGGGCTGGTGCGCGATCCCATGCTGGATGTCGCTTATCAAGACCTAGAGAATTTGCGCGACCAGCTCCAACAAGCGCAAGAGAAACTTTTCGATGTCGGCCTCTACATCACTATCTACGGCGAGAGCGACTCCGAGCTTGATAAAGTGGAGTCAGAGGTTAAGTCCATTCTCGAAGCCAAACTCATCTATGTCAAACCCGCGCTCTTCCAACAAGAGCAAGGATATAAGAGCACCCTACCTCTTGGTAACGACCTCTTGGAGGTGCACTCCAAACTGAATTCGTCTCCGCTCTCCTCTCTTTTCCCCTTTACTTCCTTCGACCTCACTTCCGACAAGGGTATCCTCTACGGCATCAACAGACACAACTCATCTCTGGTACTTTTCGACCGCTTCTCGCTTGAAAATTATAATTCCGTCACATTTGCCAAAGCCGGTGCGGGCAAATCCTATGCCGCCAAACTTGAAATCTTGCGTACGCTGATGTTTGACGCGGACGTGATAGTGATAGACCCCGAGCGGGAATATGAGTACATGGCGGAAGCCACTGGCGGGAGATATTTCAAAATTTCCCTCAACTCCGAGCATCATATCAACCCGTTCGATTTGCCGGTACCCGGACCGGATGAAAGCGCCGCTAACGTGCTGCGCTCAAACATCATCAACTTAGTCGGTCTTTTCCGGCTAATGATGGGCGGCCTCACGGCGGAGGAAGATGCGATCATCGACCGGGCCATCACCGAAACTTACGCTCTGAAAGACATTACAGTGGAATCAGATTTCCGAACCATCGAACCGCCGCTCATGTCCGATTTCGAACTGGTGCTCACTGGCATGGAAGGCGGGGAATCTCTGGCTCAACGCCTTTCCAAGTACACTAAAGGAACTTGGTCAGGCTTTATCAACAGGCCATCGAATGTCGACATCAACAGAAAATTCGTAGTCTTTTCTCTGCGTGACATGGAAGACGAGCTTAAGCCCGTTGCCATGTACATCGTCACCCACTACATCTGGAATGCCATCAGGAAAGACCTAAAGAAACGCCTCTTGGTCATTGACGAGGCCTGGTGGATGATGAAGTCGGAAGACACCGCCTCATTTCTCATGGGTTTGGTCAAGCGCGGGCGCAAATATTTCCTCGGTGTCGCCACTATCACTCAAGACGTCAGCGACTTTTTGAAGTCGCCTTACGGCATCCCCATTATTACCAACTCCTCTATTCAAATTCTCTTGAAACAATCTCCGACAACGATAGATGAACTCCAGAAAACCTTTAACCTCACAGACGAAGAGAAATTTCTCTTACTAGAATCAGATGTGGGGGAGGGAATCTTCTTCGCCGGACTCAAACACGTGGCGATCAAAAATATTGCTTCCTATACGGAAGATCAGATTATCACTTCCGACCCCTCACAAGTGTTGGCCATCAAGAAGGCCAAACAAGAAGCTATGGAAGACAGAGAAGTAGCCCAAGAGACTGCTAAAACAGAGATAAAAGAAGCGGGGGAAAAGATTTCATGATGATTGAAATTTCATGAATGAAAACGTTGTTGATATACACGAGTTAAAAAAAAGAAAGAATGCGGAACTTTTGAATAAGGCCGGGGATATCCAGAAAAAGTTTGAGAAAAGAAACCGCGCTCACCCTACGACATTTGTTTTAATGTTGGGTGTGGCGATTTTTTTTGATGCTCTTCAAGCTTTGTTTTTGTTAATCCCATTCTTGGGGTGGATTCTCTCTTCCGTGATTTCTATATTTGCTTGGTTAACTTTCTATACATGGACTTCTATCAAAGGATGGGGGCTTTCCGACACTTTAAAACAAATCTTGGTAAATTGGGCTTTGCCTCTTATAGAAATTGTTCCCATCTTGAACACATTTCCCACATGGACACTTAAGGTGATACTTTCATATTCTTTCCTCAAGGCAGAAGACGCTTTATATAATGTAAGTGGTGGTAAGGCGGACGCTGAAAAGTTAGAAAACTTGTTAAGAAAAGTGGCGTGAGAAAATGTATAATAAAGAAATGAGAAAGTCCTATTGGATCTTAACCACCATTCTGCTTATTCTGCCCATTGTACATTTGCGGGCGCAGGAAGTGGATCTCCTCTGGCAAGGAGAGACATATACCCCACCTTTCTATAAAGGCAGGACACTGTGGTCCAGCCAGTCTAGGATTACTTTCTTGGCGATACCGCATGGCGCGGGTATAGGTAACCCGGCCAATCTAGCTTACAAATGGACCCAAAACGGCACGGTGCTCGGCAATATCAATGGCATCGGCAAAAGTACTCTCTCTTTCACTGACTCCGTCCTCTCGAAACCGCAGACTATAAAGGTGGAGATTTTATCCGGACAAGATACTGTTTTGGCAAGCGCCTCTGTCATCGTGACCCCGATATCTCCGCTGCTCGCGATTTATGAAAACAATCCGTTATACGGATTCATGTTCCACAGAGAAACGAGCGGAGTACATGAACTGGAAGGCAGGGAGGTTACTTTCACAGCATTTCCCTTTTTCTTCAGCGCTCTCAATCGTAACGACAATGGAGTAAGCTACGCTTGGCTCACTAATGTTGGCGGAGAAGCGGATACCAAAAACTCGGTGACCTATCGGGCACCGGATGATACCGCTGGCTCGTCGCAAGTAGAGGCGCGTGCCTCAAGCAAAGACAAGATTTTGCAGAGTGCTAATAAAAGTTTCTTGATAAAATTTAAAGACCTGACCGGAATATGAAATTCTTTCTTATCATAACCACTCTCGGGATAATTTTTGGCACAAGCTTTGTCCCCCATGAGGTCTCGGCTCAAGAAGCCACTGAATACAAACTGCTCCAACCTATCCCTCTAGACAGAGCCAACTCACAACCTTCTGATACCACCACCGCCGAGCGGTATATCAAAGGCATCTTTACGTTAATCATTGCCATAGCCGGAGGGCTCGCGGTGGTTAGAATAATTTTCGGCGGCATCCAGTATATGTCCACCGACGCTTTTGAAGGGAAGAGCGAGGCCAAGACTATCATTCAAAACGCGATATGGGGACTCTTACTCGCCATCAGCGCGTGGCTCATCCTTTTCACCATTAATCAAGATTTGATAAAATTTGATTTGACAATACCAGTGCTAACAGTAAGTTCTAGTTATGAAGGGGGAGGGAGGTCGGGTGGTGGAGGCATCACTGCAGCAGGTGGTGCACCTCTCAGTCAACAGACCGTCCTAAATACGTTTAGGACGGTGGGTATCACCGTCGCTGGCGCCATAATGCTTGAAGGCCTCAGGCAAGGTATTGTCGATGAGATTGTCCGTCTTAAAAGTGAGTGCCCCACATGTAATGTCATAGTTACTTCCGCAACCGGCGGAGAGCACGACGCAACAGTGCAACCAGTATGTAATCATAAAAATGGCTACAAAGTGGATTTAAGAAGTAATGGCCAGGGAGCCACTCTTACTAACTATATTAAACAAAATTACCAGAAATTTCCCAATCGAACTAATGATGGTGCTGAAATGTATAGGTCTCCCAGCGGTGTCTTCTACGCCTTTGAAAGTAATCATTGGGACGTGACTAAGTGCTAAAAATGAAAAAAATACTGATAATTTCGCTAGCTGTTATCTCAATTGCCCTTGTCGCTTTCTTGGGATGGTATTTCCTACTAAGAGACCCGGAAGTCCCCCTGGTCGAGGTAATCAATAACTCTCTGCCGTTCGGTTCAGAGGACAATCCTCTGTCGCCGGTCAGCGGCCAGCGACCGGTCGAGGAAACTCCCGAGTTGGTTGATCAATTTAGTAGCCCGAGTGCTAACCTCTTACGTCTCTCCACCACTCCCGTAGCAGGCGCAGTAGTCTTTGAGAGAGGAAAGCGGCCAATTGTTCGGTATGTTGACCGCGCTACGGGTCATCTATATGACGTTGTTCTCCCCACAGAGACAAGCCCCGTCGCTCTCGAGAAAACGAAGGTAACCAATAATACCTTACCCAAAATTTATGAGGCTTATTTTAGGACAGACGGCAACGCAGTACTGCTAAGATATCTAAAAGATGATTCTGACGTAGTAGAAAACCTTTCTCTCGCTCTCAGCCCTCCTCAAGGAACCTCTACAGACGCCCTCTATACTGTCGCATCTACCGCTCTACGCGGCAAGATTAGCGCCGTCGCTCTAGGCCCCGGCAACGCTTTATTCTATGCCCTAAAGGACACTTCTTCTATCGTCACATCCACATTTAACGGCGCGTCAGTGAGAACCATTTTAACCTCTCCCTTCACAGATTGGCGCCTGGCAGCAGCCGGGGGCCATCTGATTGTATATACAAAAGCGAGCGCTCGCATAGCGGGTTATGCCTACACCCTAAACACCTCAAATAGAGCTTTGGCAAAAATTCTCGGCCCACTGAATGGGCTTGTAGCGGTTCCTAACACTTCCGGCAATCAAGTGCTATATTCATATGTCGAAAATGATAAGACAAAACTATTTGCTAAAAACCTCGCGAAGAACACACTTTCTGAAATACTGCCCGCGACACTAGCGGAGAAATGTGTTTGGAGCGCAAGAGATACGAGTGTTCTTTTCTGCGGCGCACCGACCGACAATCCAGGGTCCAGAGAGCCAGACGAATGGTATAGAGGAGCGACACACTTCTCCGACGATATCTGGCTCTTCAATACCAACAGCGGTGTGGGTAAAGTTTTAGCAGAACCAAAGCAGAGCTTACGTATCGATATCGATGTGGCGGAACCCAAACTTTCCCCCAACGAAGACTATCTCATCTTTTTAAACAAAAACGACTTAACCCTCTGGGCGCTTAGATTGGAAGCTTTGTAGATTGATCGCCCTTAATGTTTTTCCTAATGAAAAGTTCTTGGGCGATACTGAAAAGATTGGTCGTAAACCAATAGAGAGCGATTACCCCAGAAATCTTATACGAGATAAAGAAAACAATTACCGGAAAGAAATACTTCATTTGGGTCTGCATGCTGCGGGTAAGATTATCGCCGAATGAATTCCCTTTAGGTTGAATTTGCCCTTTCATGGAAATTTGGAATTGGAAAAAGGTGGAGGCGGCGGCCAAAAGAGCGATGGTGAAACTCTTCGCCGTGATATCCAAAAGACCCAGAAAGAGAGTGTTGATGTCTCCAGGCACTTTCACAAATGAATACAGGAGAGCGGAGTTAACTTCAGGAAAATGCAGAAAAATTTGATACAGGGCAAAAATGATAGGAATTTGGATAATAACAACTAATATGCCTGAAAACGGATTGACCCCCTTTTCTCTGTAGAGAGCAAGGGTTAGCTTCGCCTGCTCTTCGGCTTTGTCTTTATATTTTTCTTTTATTTGGGCTAGATCCGGACCAATTTCGGCCATTTTTACTTGAGTAAGCACCGCCTTTCTAGAAAGCGGAAACATAATCAGTCGAACTAAAACAGTGAGAAGGATGACGATGATACCGGCGTCAGCCCAGGGAAAGAGGCTAAATAAAAGCACGAGGACGTTGTAGAGCGGATCGAAAAAGAAAGTGTGGTAGAGAAAAGACATCAGACTATCATAAGTGATTTTAATTCTTTTTCCAATGCTTCTCCCTTAAGTTCTTCGGCCCCCGGCTTGGCAATAACAAAATAAGCAGCTGGTTTAAGAGAGGAAATAAATTTTTGCAGTATCGGACGCACACGCCGACGAATCCTGTTCCGTATCACCGCCTTCTTAGAAACCTTTTTTGAAACAGAAATTACTAACATAACTCTATCGGCCGGAGTGACACGCAAATAAAAAAGCGCCATTAGACTGACAGACGCGCGCGCCCTTTTCTTCGTCTATTTCTAATGGTCCTTCTACCAGTAGACGTTTGTTGTCGCTTAAAAAAGCCGTGAGTTCTAGCTCGCTTGCGCCTTTTTGGTTTGTATGTTACGGACATTTTTTCTTAACAGGTTATAAACACATTATAAACATTATTCGTGTCTTTAACAAGTTTTTAACCAACTCTAAAAAGATATACTATGGTACCTGACAACTGTTACCATGGACTACAAACAACTTTGGCAAAGCGTTCTGATAGAGATAGAGCTCGGCATCTCAAGTACCAACTTCACCACCTGGTTCAAAGACACCCGCATCGTCAAAGAAGACGGCGGGGTGATAGTGCTCTCTGTGCCAAATGCTTTTGTTAAAGAGTGGCTCCTGACTAAGTACCACAACACCATCCTTAAAAGCTTGAGGGGTCTCGAGAACTCCATCCATACCATCGAGTATGTGGTCAGCAAAGAGGGAACTCGCAAGAGAGAGGAGAGACCGAGTCAAGAGCTTCATACCAAAGAACTCCCTTTGCCGGAGACAGTTGTAAACAAGGACGACAATTTAAACCCGCGCTATACTTTCGAAACTTTTGTCATAGGCCCCTTCAACGAACTGGCCCATGCCGCCGCCCAAGCCGTGATTAAAAAACCCGGCATCATGTACAACCCGCTTTTCATACACGGGTCTACTGGCCACGGCAAAACTCACTTGATTCAAGCCATTGGCAATCACATCAAGGCGACTAGCCCCGGCAAAAAAATTTATTACATGACTTCTGAACAATTTGGGCAAGATTGTATGAATGCGCTCCAAAACCAGAAAATGACTATTTTTAAGGAGAAATATCGCAAGTATGACGTTTTGATTGTCGACGATATCCAGTTCTTCTCAGACAAACAGAAATTCCAGGAAGAATTATTTCATCTGTTCAACACCCTCTACGACAATAATAGGCAGATTATCTTTTCTTCCGACAAACATCCTTATTTCATTACTGGCCTTGAGGAGAGACTCAAATCTAGACTCTCCGCCGGTATGACAGTTGACATCCCAGCACCCGATAAAGAGTCGAGAATCGCTATTATTTCGGCGAAAGCGCGACAACAAAACATTGCTCTGTCGCCAGAAATCATAGATTACCTCGCCCACACTATAAACGGTAACATTAGAGATCTTGAAGGGGCGGTTAATACTCTGCTTTGTCACGCCCAACTCAAAAACAGAGAGATATCAATGATTGACGTCAGAAACTACATAAAGAACAACGTCAAACCTAAAAAAACAATTGCTGTTAAGGACGTTGTGAGAATTGTCTCTGACTTTTATAACATTAAAGAAGACAGTATCTATGAAAAAACGAGACATAAAGAAGTAATACGGCCGCGTCAAATCGTCATGTATATTCTGCGTGAGGATTTCAATATATCTTATCCGTCTATTGGCCAAAAGCTAGGCGGGAGAGACCATACCACAGTTATCTATTCATGCGAAAAAATAAAGACTGATATTAAAGTGGACCAATCGTTACTGGAAGAGGTAGGCCAGATTAGAAATTTACTAACGGTGTAGTAGTATGGGGAAAAATAGTAGAAACAATGTTAGTAAGATGTTTAAACAAGAACTAAAAAGTTCTGCCGACACGATATCAACTAAATGTTTTATGACTTATCCTCAAATCAACCACAAACAAAAACTTGAAATATCTTTTATTAAGAGCCTTAAACCAGCTATACACATATCCACACCACTAATAGTATTAATAAATTTTTATATATGAAAATAGAATGTATTAAAGACCAATTAGAGGAAGCACTCAATAAGGCTGATAAAATAGCCGGTAAGAATATTAACTTACCAGTATTAGCTGGTCTTTATTTAGATGCGCGTCAAAATTCTCTCACAATAAAGGCTACTAACTTAGATATTGGTATCTCTATTACTTTACCAGTTAAAGTTACTGAAGCGGGGATTGTGGTAGTTCCTGCTCATATAATTTCTTCATTTATCTCATCTTTATCGAAAGATAGAAATATTACTATCAACACCAAAGGTCAGATATTGGAGGTAAAAACTTCAAGTACTAAAACCAGTATCAAAACTCTTCCAAGCGAAGACTTCCCAGTTATCCCAGAAATAGACGAAGATAAAACCTTCTCAATGCCTATAAGAGACCTTGTTTTCGGTATAAGATCGGTTATTTATGCGGCGGCGGTAGGGAGCATCAAACCGGAACTCTCTTCTGTTTCTGTAACATATGAAGGAGAATTTTTGGTTTTTGCCGCGACAGATTCATTTAGACTGGCGGAGAAAAAAATAAGGGTAAAAAAGATACCGCACTTTAAACAAATCCTTATTCCTCAAAAAAATGCCGTGGAAATAATAAAAATTTTTGATAAAGGCGACGAGGAAGTATCTATCTCCATAGAAGAGCACCAAATAGCCTTACGTTCGCAAAATATTTATCTGACGTCGCGTGTCGTGGAAGGAACTTTCCCGGACTACCGGCAAATTATTCCCCAGGAGACCACTTCTAAAGCAGTTTTGCTTAAACAGGATCTGACGAACTCACTGAAAACAAGTCTTATCTTCTCTGATACCTTCAATCAACTGACTCTGAAACTATCTCCCAAGGCCAAAAATTTTGAAATTGAGTCAAAAAATTCCACCATAGGAGAAAGTGTCTATACTGTTGAGTCTGTGCTTGAGGGGGAAAACATTTCTATTAACGTCAACCACCGCTACTTTACAGACTGTTTCCAGTCCATCAACACAGATAGTGTATCTCTTCGCTTCAGCGGCCAGGCCAAACCAATTATCATCCAAGGTGTGGGGGATACCAGTTTTCTCTATCTCGTGATGCCGATGAATCAATCTTAATTGGTTTGTGGGCTCAAACTATTGAGAGCCGCCCAACGCCCCACACTGTATTCCCAATTTGAGAATTGCGGATCATTCGAAGGGTTTTGAGGTATAGGGCCGCGTGGGTTGTCTTTTTCTGCCCAATAGAGAATGGAGTGGACGCCGCCGGTAGACCAGTCTCCACGTAAAATAGGTTTTAAATCAGCAAGGTTCTCCGGTTCCGGTGGCGTGAAAGTCTCAACGGGGAATTGGGGCAAAACCTGTTCCATATATTCGCGCCAGAGGGGTGCGACGACAAGGCCGGAGACCTTCTTCTCCATTGGGCGATTGTTGTTGTTGCCTACCCATGCGCCCACAGTCAGATTGGGGGTATAGCCGATAATCCAGGCATCGCGGTAGTCGTTTGACGTACCTGTTTTGACCGCGACAGGCCGAGAGGGTATATAGAGAGCTGAATTCGCGCCGAAACCTGGCGTTCGTGCGACATTATCAGAAAGTATACTGGTAATAAGGCGTGAGACTTTTTCCGGTAGTACTCGGCGGGGTGCCGGAGAGTACCTGTCTACAACATTACCGTCGGAGTCTTCCACCCAGAGCACTGGGTTGTAGGCATTGCGGACTCCATCATTGGCGAATACAGAGTATGCCGAAGTCATATCGAGAAGAGAGACTTCCCCGCCACCCAAGACCAAGGACAAACCATATCTCTTAGGGTCGTTGAGGGTTTCTATACCCATACTCTTAGCAGTGGCGATCGAGTCACCGATTCCGGCAAGGTAGAGTCCTTGGACCGCAGGAATATTGACTGACTGGGCGAGGGCGTTCCTAATGGTTATAGGGCCACGAAACCGATCATCGTAGTTGTTGGGGGCATAACAAGTATCGTCTGTAATGAAGTTATCGGGCGCACAGCTAGCGGCGAATTGGATTGGCGTGTCATAGAGAATCGTTTGATCAGTATATCCCTTCTTAAACATGGTCGCGTAGATGAACGGCTTAAATGTGGAACCGGGCTGGCGGAATCCGGTGGTGACGTTGAAGTTGCCGTCAATCTCTTTGTCAAAATAGTCGCGCGAACCAACCATCATCAAAATATCGCCGCTTTTAGGATCTATAGCGACCATCCCATTGTTTTCACCATTAAACTTTTCTTTATTTATAGTGCCGTATTTTCTGGCGATAGCTTCGGCTTCCAATTGCATCGGGTAGTCAAGAGTGGTGATCACCTTAAAACTACTATCCGCCAGCACGCCCTCACCGTACTTTTTTGTTAAGTAGTCAACAACAAAAAAAACAAAATGTGGCGCCTTAATACTACCGGTGTTTCCTCTAGGCTTGAATTCCACCTTCTCTTTCACCGCATTCCCGTACTCCTCTTCTGAGATAAAGTTGTTGGCGAGCATCTCATGAAGAACCAAATTTTTTCTTGTCTCTAGCTCCGGCAGATTAGGACCGTAAGGAGAGTAATAAGTCGGTGCTTTTGGCAGAGAAGCGAGATAAGCTGATTCGGCCAAGGTGAGTAGAGAGGCTGGTTTGCCAAAGAAGTTTTGTGCCGCCTCCCCTATACCATACACAGTTCCTCCATAAGGAATTTCATTTAAGTAGAGAGATAGAATCTCATCTTTAGTCAAGACTTTTTCGAGTTTGATAGCCAGAATCAATTCCTTCAGCTTCCTGGTCGGGGTTTTATCCTTAGTCAGAATAGAGTTTTTGACCACTTGCTGGGTAATAGTTGAGCCACCCTGGCTGAAAGAAAGGGTGCTGACGTTCACGAGCACCGCTCTGAGAAACGAAGTCCACTGGAATCCGTTGTGCGAGTAGAAATTCTTATCCTCGATTGCGAGAGCCGCCGCTTTGGCATAAGGAGAAATATCTTCGAAAGGAACGAGCGCACGCCTAGCGTCGCTCGACATGTCGTAAAGCAGGATTTCCCCGGTGCGATCATAGATCTTGGTTGATTGATCTATCCTGCGCTCAGAGATGTCCTCAAGGGCTGGAATACGAAGCGAGGCCATCCACAAGATGAATATGCCTGAGGCAAACAGGCCCAAAGTTAGAATAGCCAAGAAGTGGTTGGAATGGCGGAATCTCCTGATCATTTTCACGAGAATGCCTATTCTAACATATTTCGCTTTTACGCCGAACGTGTTAAATTGGCTAGTATGAATAAAGGGATAGAAGAATTACTTACTCGTGGGGTTTCAGAGGTTATAGATAAAGAGCATCTTAAAAAAAGACTGTTTTCTGGAGAAAAATTAAGAGTAAAACTCGGTATTGACCCTACGAGCCCAAGCATTCATATCGGTCGAGCGGTACAGCTTCTCAAACTCCGTGCATTTCAAGACATGGGCCATACCGCAGTATTTATTGTCGGAGATTTTACTGGAACGGTTGGCGATACATCCGACAAAGATTCTGAGCGCCCAATGCTTTCTAAAGAGCAAATATATGCAAACATGCAGACTTATCTAGACCAAGCTTTCAAAATTCTTGATAAAGACAAAACGGAGACTTACTACAATTCTGAGTGGCTTGCAGAATTAGGATACGCAGAGATTTATAGAATGGCGCACTTGTTTAGTGTTCATGAGTTTTCTGAAAGAGAAGTAATTGCTCGCAGATTGGGAACAGGCCAACGTGTTTCAATGGTCGAAATGATCTACCCTTTAATGCAAGGGTATGATTCGGTTGCGGTAAAAGCTGACGTTGAATTAGGAGGTACCGATCAAAGATACAATCTTTTGGCCGGGCGCAAAATTCAACCAATCTATAACCAAGAACCTCAGGACATAATGATGATTGATTTGCTCGAAGGGACCGACGGACGCAAGATGAGCTCTTCGTGGGGTAATGTTATTACAGTAATGGAAGAGTCAAATAATATGTATGGCAAAGTGATGTCAATCAAAGATGATTTAATAAGAAAATACTTCCAATTATGCACCAGACTGTCTATGCTGGAAGTAGAAAAAATTCTCTCAAGCCACCCCAAGGAAGCCAAGATGCGTTTAGCCTACGAGATTACCAAAATTTACCACGGAGAAAAAGTTGCCGAGGAGACAGAAAAAAACTTTGTCGAGACGTTTTCAAAAGGTGGTGTGCCGAAAGGTATCCCGATAGTAAAAGTCAAAACCGGTACGCCTCTTGTCGAGATTCTTCTCGAGCAGGGTTTGGTAGCGTCTAAATCAGAATTCAATAGGCTAGAGAAAGCCGGGGCCATCAAAGAAATAGAAAACGGCGTTTACCGTGTTGGCAAACACCGTTTCTTAAAAATTGAGCAAATTTAGATTGGATTGACGTCGTCAAACGGCTCGACCTCTTCGTCGTCCTCCTCTTCTGCTAATACCTCAACACTTTCAGGGTCTTCATCCAGGATGTCTCCGCCCTTTTCAAGGTCGTGAGGGAGCTTGAGATCAAGGTCTTCGTCTTCGTCTTTAAGAATATCATCTTCCATATTGCAAATAATATAATTATTTCTAATTTTGAATGCTCTTATTTGTACCAGATACCTTTTTTCGTTGCAAGGTGAGTAATCCCCACTGCGATGGCGTCAATTTCGTCGTCGAGCCTTTTTGAGGATTTCTTTGATAAGTGGACTAATTTCTTGACCATGTTTGCCATCTGAATTTTATCCGCTTTGCCGTAACCTGTCACAGCCGTCTTTATCGTTTGTGGGCCGTATTCGAAAATTTCCATATCTCTCTTCCTCGCTTCGTAAATAATAATACCCCGGGCTTCTGCCACCCCGATAGCACTTGTGGTATTGGTGTTGAAAAAGAGGGTTTCTATGGCGAGAGTTTCCGGTTGCCATTTTTTAATAACATTTTTTATCCTTCTTCCTATGGAAAAGAGTCTCTCGGGCCGCGCCTTTTTTGAATCAGTTTCAAAGCATTGTGAAAACAAAAGTTTCGGCCCGTCTCGCTCAAGTTTCATAATAGCTAAACCGACACGGTCAAACCCCGGGTCGATGGCCATTACAGTTTTAGACTGCATTGGTATAGACGTCCTGGACTTCGTCATTATCTTCAAGTTCTTCAATTAAAGCGCTTAAAATTTTTCCATCAGTTTCTGAAAGAGGAATAGTGGTATTGGGTTTCCAGGCGCCTCCCTCTTTGGTAAATGCCCAAGTGGCCGAGCCAGGAGTAGCGAGAGAGAAGCCGTGTTTGGAAAGAATAAATTTTATTTCTTGAGCGGCTTTATTACGGTTGGTGGTCAGGGCCTCAATGATTAAAGCTGAACCCGCGGGGCCATAAGTCTCGTAAGTAATCGCTTCCAGAGTCTCAGCGTCCGAGCCTGTACCCTTTTTAACTGCTCTCTCGATATTGAGAGCGGGCATGTTGTATTCTTGCGCCTTTTCTATCGCCGCTCGCAAGATGGGGGAGGTAGTGTCCCCTCCAACTTGTTTTGAAGCGGTGGAGATGAGTTTGGCCATTTTGGAAAAAATCTTAGACTTGGCCGCGTCCGTCACCGCCTTCTTATTTTTAATCTTTGACCATTTGTTGTGTCCGCTCATAAGAGTTTCTTTTGAAAATTGGCTGGAGGGGTTTTGCCAAGGTGAGTGTAAGCGTGCGCGGTAAGTGAGCGGCCGCGCGCGGTACGCTCTATGAGGCCGAGCTGTAAGAGATAGGGCTCGTTGAATTCCTCTATGGTCGCTTCTTCTTCCGAGAGCGCGGCCGCTAGGGTCGAGAGGCCGACAGGGCCACCAGCAAATTTGTCGGCGATGACTTCCAATAGTCTGCGGTCGGAAGGAGAAAGTCCTTTCTCGTCTATGCCCAAGAGTTTCAAGGCCGACTCAACCGTTTCTTTATTAAGTGTTTTCCCTTCGACTTGGGCGAAATCGCGGGCGCGTTTGAGAAAATAGTTGGCGGTACGCGGAGTGAAACGCGAACGCTTGGCAATTTCTTTCTCCGCCCCATCTGCTATCTTGACGCCGATAATTTTTGCCGACCGACGCAAGATTTCCGCGATCTCGTCTTCTGTGTAGAAGTCCAAGCGGAACACCCCGCCCGAGAAACGGCTGCGTAAAGGTGAAGAAATCATCGCCACGCGTGTAGTGGCCGCAAGTAAGGTGAAGGGTGGTAGTTCCAACTGAATAGTGCGCGCCGACGGGCCCTTACCGATGATGATATCAAGCACGCCGGACTCCATCGCTGGATAAAGCACTTCCTCGACGGTTTTATTCAGGCGATGGATCTCATCTATGAAGAGAATGTCACCAGCGGCAAGATTAGTTAAAACTGAAGCAAGGTCGCCGACTCTCTCTACGGCCGGCCCCGAAGTAATTTTAATAGCTCGACCGGTCTCCTTGGCCACCAGGTGGGCGAGGGTGGTCTTACCGAGGCCGGGCGGACCGTAGAAGAGAACGTGCTCGGGAGGGGTGCCGCGTTCCATGGCCGCTTGAATGAGAATTTTAAGGTTATCTTTGACCGCCTTCTGTCCTATATAATCCTGCCAGTTTGAAGGTCTAAGTTTATTGTCTAAAAACGAGGCGTATCCGCTCTCTTCCGTTGCGTTTTTTTTCTTGGGTGATTTACTTGACATAAAAAGTATTATGTGCTAGACTGATGATGAGAAAATTAGTTCTTATCCAGACCATAAATCTCTAAGCAACGTGCCCTTCGGGGCATTCGGACCATTCTTTAAGGACGCTCTTGGTATCTTCACGGGTTTCTGAGGCTATCCTCGAAAGATTCGTTCAGTCCCGACGCAAGTCGGGGTGTTGCTTGGAGATTCATGTGCTGGATTCCCAATCTCTCTCCATTATTCACGAAATTGATGAAAGGTCTACTACGCGGTCCAGTTCTTCGAGTGTAGTCACGCCGGAGAGCACCTTAATCACGCCGTCTTCAGCTAGAGTGAGAAACTTTTGACTCCTGGCCGCTTCGCGGATGTCGCGCTCGGAGGGATTGATGAGCACCGCTTTTTCTATCTTGTCGTCGACTACGATGGCCTCGAAGATGCCGATTCGACCTTTGAATCCAAGTCCGCTGCACTCCGGACAGCCCACGGCAGTCCAGACGTGCTCTTTCTGGATGCCGTCGAGATAAACGGGATCTGTGACCTCTGCCAGCACTTTTAGAACCACCTCCTTGTTTTTGCCTTCGAGAGGGATTTCTTTCTTGCACACTTGGCAAAGTGTACGAACAAGACGTTGGGCGATGGAAACATTCAGGGCGGAACTGATCACTTTGGGGTTAACACCAAGGTCTAGGAGCCGTGGGAAAGAACCGGCGGCGTTGTTGGTATGAAGCGTGGAGAACACCAAGTGGCCAGTTAAAGCGGCATTGACCGCCACCGTGGCAGTCTCGTCATCGCGAATTTCTCCCACCATGATTACGTCCGGATCCTGGCGGAGAGCGCTTCTCAATCCTTCGGCGAAACCGTAACCCTTTTCCGCCTCCGCTTGTGTTTGCACGATACCTTCAATGTGATATTCAATCGGGTCCTCGATAGTGACCACTTTGATGTCTGGAGTATAAATCTTTTTTAGAAATGCGTAGAGCGTCGTGGTCTTGCCCGAGCCGGTTGGGCCAGTAGTGAGAATCATGCCGTTCGGTTTCCTGATCTCCTTCTTGAGAACTCCTAGGAGGCGCGGGTGAATGCCAAGAGCTTCTAGTTCGACGGCGATAGCGTCCGGATTAAGCACGCGCAGAACGACTGATTCGCCGTAAGGGCCGGGCAGAAGTGAAGTGCGCACTTCAATCTCAGTCTCGGCGAGCTTGATGGAGAAACGTCCGTCTTGGGCTTTCTCTCTGACGTTGAGTCGGAGCTCGCTTATCAGTTTGATGCGGGACAGTAGAAGCTCAAATGTCTCGGAATCGAAATGAAGAATATCAGTTAAAACACCATCCAGCCGGTAACGTAGGCGTAAGTTTTTCTCCTCTGGCTCAAGGTGCACGTCAGAGGCCTTTAGGCTAATCGCGCCGGCCAGAATAATTTCTAAAATTTTCGAGATGCGATAAGTGCGCTTCATCGAGAGGACATCCTCGATTAGTTTTTTCACATCCGCGAGCGAGGTGACCCTCTTGGTCACTTCGAGCACTTCTTCGTTCGATATGTCGAGGGCACCGGACTTAGTCTCAAACGAGTACGAAAGGTCCTTATACCTCTCCCAGACTTTCTCAAGACTTTGGTGGGAGACCATGAAGATTTCTGGTATGTAACCACGCCGCTTCAAATCCTCAATCGCCTCCACAGTTTGCCCGTTTTGGGGTGAGAGAACTGCGACATCAATTCTTTTGTCTGTGGCGTTGAAGACTGCGAGCTCGGCGGCGCGTGCGTCTTGCTCTTTAATCACGCGCAGAGCGTCAATGTTTATGGGGTGCGTCGAGAGGTCAAGATATGGGATGCCGTGGCGGCGGGAAAGGGTGGAGGCAAGCTCCTCCTCCTCTTTCTTGAGGAGGGCTTTGACGCGTTCCTCCTGTTTTTCTTCATCGAAGACAACCATGGCTATATTGTACCCTATTTTTAGAGCTATTTTGGGTGCTTGACTTTATAATACTAGTTATGGTATAATTAGAACAGACAGATAGTTCAAGAATAACTTCTCAACCTACCTACACAGGAGGAAGCGTCATGAAAAGGTTCTTGCTAGTAGCGTTGGTTGCACTGGTGGCGGCTGGTTGTGTAGCCTTTCCCGTCGGTGGGTCCGATGGGACTCTTCTCTACGTGCCGTATCAGGTCGGGGTGTTCGCGCGCGTGGTGAACAACTGCGCGCCGTTCCTCGACTTCGAGACGGTAAACGGAGTAGTGTTTCATGGGCTGCCTTACGGCAGCTCTGCCACGATCCCGATGATCTCGGCACCCTTTAGCGGTAACTACCGTAGTCTCGAGTTGACCGCGAAGGGCTACACAGAGAAACGAGAGTACCTCGGTTCTCTCACAGCCCAGTTCTACTTGAACACTTACGAGGGCTCGCGTAGCGTGGTCTGGGAGGTGGATCAGCTCCGTCTCCCACGCGGACGCGGTGGTTGCCAGTAGTGGTCGAGGCAAGGCCTCGATCGAGGGGCGGGGACACAGGTTCCCGCCCTTTTTGTATATAATACGATAATGAAAGCTACAGTAGTTGGGCTTCAAGGAGAACTGGGTTCTGGCAAAACTGCTTTTGCTCAAGCACTAGGGAAGATGATGGGCATCGACGAACATATCGTTAGCCCGACTTTCGTGATAATGAAAAGCTACGACATTGACTGGAGAGGATTTAGAAAGCTCATACACATAGACGCCTACCGAATAGAAAGTGAATCAGAGCTTCTCAATCTAGGTTGGGACGAGCTGGTCGAAAATCCCCAACATCTGATTCTTGTCGAATGGCCTGAAAGAGTGGAAGGTATTTTGCCGAAAGATTCCAGAAGAATTTTCTTTAAACATGAAATCTAAAAAACTCATTCTCTTTGACGCTCATGCCATCATTCACCGCGCCTATCATGCTCTGCCGGAGTTCCAGACGTCTAGTGGTGAGCCGACTGGGGCACTCTACGGCCTCTCTGCGATGCTTCTGAAAATTATCGGTGAGCTCAAGCCGGACTTCATGGTTGCTTGTTTTGATTTGCCCGGACCCACTTATCGCCATGAGGCGTACAAGGCTTACAAAGCTGGCAGGGCTAAAATAGATGACAGTCTGGCACTCCAACTTGAACGCGCCAAAGACGTTTTCACCGCCTTCGGCATCCCTATCTATTCTAGTCCCGGTTTTGAGGCGGACGATATCATTGGCACCATCGTTCGTGATTTGAAAAAAAATACAGGCCCAGAAATTATCATAGCCTCCGGTGATATGGACACCCTACAGCTTGTGGACGATAAAAGAGTCCAGGTTTATACCTTGAAGAAGGGTATTAGTGACACCATTCTGTATGATGAGAAAAAAGTGGTAGAACGCTTCGGCTTCCCGCCAAAGCTTCTGGTAGATTACAAAGGTTTGCGCGGAGACCCCTCGGATAACATTATCGGGGTCAAAGGTATCGGGGAGAAAACCGCGACGGCACTCATACAAGAGTGCGGCACCATCGAAAATATTTACAAAAATCTCAATAAAGTTAAATTAAGTGATCGTCTAAAAAATCTACTTGAAGAAAATGAGAAAGGGGCGCTCTTTTCAAAAACCCTGGCGACTATACGCACTGACGCGCCCATTCACTTCACCTTGCCACTGGAGTGGAGGCAAAATTTGGAACTTGATAAACTCCTTGACCTTTTTAGCAATCTTGAATTTAGAACCATGGGGGAGAGGGTTAAAAACCTATTAGCTTCGGTGGAGACAGGACGTCCTCGCGCTACGCCGAGAGAATCGGAAGATTCTTCAGAAGCCAGAGAGCTCCGCCTAGCACTTTGGGTCATAGATTCAAATATGACTAATCCGAGCGTTGAAGATGTCTTGCGTTTTACTAAGGTCGAGAGTGTCAAAGAAGCTAAAAAAGTGATTGAGTCAGAACTTGATAAACGAAAAGTGAGAAAAGTTTTCGAGGAGATTGAGAGGCCTATTATGAAGGTGGTCGAGGAAATGAACGAGAGGGGAGTCAAGATTGATCGAAAGATCTTAGAAGATCTTTCCTCGAAATATCATGCAGAGCTCGCACGTCTCGAAGAGGCTATTTGGAAGGAGGCTGGAGAAGAGTTCAATATTAACTCGCCCAAAGTGCTCTCTGACATCCTCTTCAACAAATTGCAATTAGCTGAAAAGCGCCAGAAGAAGACGCCGACGGGTGCTCTCTCGACCAAGGAGTCAGAGCTGGAAAAACTTCGGGACAAGCATCCTGTGATCGCTCTGATTCTCGAGTACCGTGAGCTCGCTAAACTGCTTTCCACTTATGTTGATGCTATACCGCCTCTTTTAGATAAAAATTCTCGTCTGCATTCCACTTTTCTTCAAGCAGGTACTACTACGGGACGTATGGCCTCCAACTCTCCCAATCTCCAAAATATTCCCAATAAAACTATCCTCGGTAGAGCGATCCGCCGCGCTTTCGTGGCAGAGCAAGGGTCGAAGCTAGTCTCGCTTGATTACTCGCAAATCGAATTACGCATCGCGGCGATCCTCTCGCATGACCAGAAGCTTATCGAGATATTTAAAAATAGGGAAGATGTGCATGCAGGTGTAGCCATGCGCGTCTTCAAGGTTCCCAAGGAGTCGGTGGACAAGAGCATGCGCACGAGAGCCAAGACTATCAACTTCGGTATTCTCTACGGTATGGGAGTCAATGCTCTCAAGGCCAATCTTGGTGTAGAGCGTAGAGAAGCGCAAGAATTCTATGACCAGTACTTCCAAACCTTCACCGGTCTTGCTAGGTACTTGGATAAAATAAAGACTGAAGCTGGGCGGAGGGGGTACACGGAGACTCTCTTTGGTCGGAGGCGATACTTTGCTGAACTCAAATCGCCCCTGCCTTATGTGCGCGCGCAAGCAGAGAGGATGGCTGTGAACGCGCCGATGCAGGGCACTCAAGCGGATTTGATAAAAATAGCCATGAAGAAAATTGACGAACATATTAAGTCGGAGAAACGTAAGGACGATATCCGCCTCATTCTCCAAGTGCATGACGAATTGGTCTATGAAGTGAAGGACGCTTTGGTAGATGAGGTAGCCACCCGTTTCAAATCATTGATGGAGACAATCTTGCCTGAAGAAAAAACTTTCGGTGTACCGATTATCGTCGAGGTCGAGACGGGAAACAATTGGGGAGAAATGCAACGGATATGACAGAGGAGTTTTATCACAAAGATATCTTTGGTACCGTGGTCGACATCAATCTCGGCCTAGTCGAAGAAGAAGACGAGAAGCCGCTCCTTGATAAGAAGGGCCGGGAGTTTAATATTTTTACTCTGACTGATGCCTTGGGTGCTCGAAAGAGGAAAGAAGCGTGGGTGCTTTATCGGGAAGCGCTTGGAGCCGGTTTAACTCCCGAAGAAATTTTCTTTAAGATAGTCTGGCAGGTGAAGTCTATGCTCATAGCATCGAGAACGAAAAATGTCGGGGAGACAGACATGAAAGCCTTTCCATACAACAAGGCCAAGGGTTTCCTCAAGAATTTTGAGCCCGGCGAGCTTGAGAAACTCTCAGAATCTTTAGCAGTTGGCTACTACCGCGCGCGCAGGGGAGAGGCCGAGATTGAGACGCTCGTTGAAAAGCTACTGCTCGGTCTGTAGAAAGTACGCTTCAAGCAAATTCTGGAAAAGAGAAGCCACAGTCATTGGGCCGACACCGCCCGGTACCGGCGTAATGGCTTTCACGATTTCCCGAACATTCTTGAAGTCCACGTCTCCCACGATTTTTTTGTTTTGTGTGATATTGATGCCGATATCCACCACGATCTGATTTTTAGAAACGTGTTTTTTGGTAATTAAGTTGGGATGCCCTACAGCCGTGATCAGGATATCGGCGCGCTTAGTTTCCTTTTCCAATTCCCTCGTATTTTTATGGCACATGGTGACTGTGGCGCCCTTGTTTAATAGGGCTAGCATAGCCGGTCTGCCCACTAATGATGATTGTCCCACTATCACGACCTTGCTTCCGGTGAGTTTTGTTCGGTATTTTTCGAGCAGGCCTATAATACCTTTGGCAGTAGCGGGAATGAATGCCTCGTTATTATCAAAGAGATGTTTGGTATTAATTGATGTCAGTCCGTCCGCGTCTTTCTTTGGATCAATAGACTCAAGCACGAGCTCTATGTTGAAGTCCCTCGGCGCGGGGAGTTGCACCATGATGCCGTGGATAGAAGAATCACGGTTACATCTTGAAATATCAGAAATTATTCGCGATTCCTTCACATGGCTCGGATATTTTTTGTGCAGAGCCACAGCGCCAATCTTTTCGGCGAAAGCTTTCTTATTTTTGATATAAGTGTTTGATTCTGCGAGGTCGCCTATCTGTATGATGACGAGCTTCGGCTTAGCCTGGAGTTTCTTGATTTTCTTGGCGAGAGAAACCGCTAGCGATTGACTAAGCTTCTTGCCGTCTAAAATTTTTGACATGGTATATGAGAAAGTGCGCCCAGTTGGAATCGAACCAACAACCTCTTCCTTAAAAGGGAATTGCTCTACCAATTGAGCTATGGGCGCGGCCCTAGAAAGATTACAACTCTTAGAGCGGGATGTCTATGGCGTAGGCGCCAGCGCCGGTCAGTAAGAGGGCTAGAGAGATCGTGAAGATTAGGAGATAGAAAACCATGTCACGCTTGAGAATTTCGCGCGCCTGCCATTCGACATAGAGTTCAATACCGGAAAAGATTACAAAAGCGAGAGCTGCCACTTGTGTCCAGAGGCCAACCAGCAAAAGAAGTCCGCCTATTATCTGGAGTAGAGCATAGAGCGGCACAAATAGCTCTGCCGGGCGTAGGCCAAGGGTTTCAAAAGAAGCAAGCGTTCTCTCTTTCTCACTCCGGAATTTCAAGAATCCGAGGTCGATAAAGATGAGGCCTAAAAGGACACGCAAGATAAAGGGGCCGAGAAGCGAGTACATCAGGAGCTCTGGAAACGGATTAAGCATAGTTTTTATGATAGCACAAACAAAGCGACGCCGGCTGCCACGGAGACATTTAGCGACTCTTTATACCCTAGCATAGGTATTTCTGCGACTACATCCGATATACCAAGAGTCTCTTCGGATACTCCAGTAACCTCGTTACCTACGATGATCGCGAATTTGTCTGGTTTTGCCAGACCTTTTAAATCTTTGGCGTCAGGAGTTTGTTCAAGAGCAATGATTTGGAATCCTTCTTCCTTCAAGTTTGTAACAACTGGTCCAATTTCTTTTTTATATTCCCAATTAACTGTTTCTTCTGCTCCTAACGATACTTTGGTAAAATCTTGGCGTTTTCTTCTGAAACGGTCGAGCGGTGTAGGGGTGGTGCCGACTAAAATAATTTTTGAAATACCAAATCCGTCAGCCGTGCGGAAAATCGAAGCTGTGTTCTCGACACTTCTCAAGTTTTCAAGGATAAGGATACTAGTTCGTTTCATTTATACAACGTTTGATGAACGGGACAAAAGTGGGCGCTGCGCGCACCCACGACAATGCGTTTGATCACACCCCTGCATCCTCTCTTAGCACAAACGCGGCCTGTCTGCCGGTAAGCATGATGATGGTTTTGGAAGAGGCCTTTCTCTCCTTTAATGTTTCGGTAGTCGGACATGGAATCTCCGCCTAAACCGATACCTTTTCTCAAGGTCTCTTTAATAGCCTTAAACATGGCTCGAAGATTTTTCTCGGGGATCCGGTCTGGCCGCGAGAGAGGATGAATGTCCGCACGCCAGAGAATTTCATCGGAATAGATATTGCCTATTCCAGCAATCAAACTTTGGTCCATCAAAACTTGTTTAATCCTACCCTTTGGTCTTTTTAAAACTTGAGACTTAAAAACTTCAAACTTAAAAACTTTTTCCAGCGGTTCTGGCCCTAAGTGTTCAAGATGCAAAGATTTTTCTAGTTCGGAAGTTTTGACCAATGTCACTTTGGCAAATTTGCGCATATCGGAGAGCATCAGATGCTTACCGTTATCAAGCTCGAAATCAAGTCGGACGAATCGAGTTGCCGGACGATCGTAGACAAAATGCCCCGTCATCTTCATATGGACGATGATTGTGTCTCCACTCAAGAGATGGATGAGTACATTTTTTGCCCTTCTTTCTGCTTTCAGGATCTTTTGACCAGCCACTCTTTTCTTAAATCTTCTGAAGAATTCTGGATTCTTAATTTCCTCTTTATTTTTGTAAAATTTACTGTTGTAAGTGGTTGAGACCGCGACAATCCTCTTACCTCTAACCGTTTTATTTAAACCGTTAACAGTTGTTTGGACTTCCGGCAGTTCAGGCATGTTGCGATAAAACTTTCAGGGCAGCTTTAACGCGCTCGCCCGCTCCTACTAACTCTTTGGGTACTCGTTTCAGAGCTTCGCGGGCGTCGCGTTCACTGTAGCCGAGCGAGACTAGAGCTTCAAGAGCGTCACTCTCGGAGCGTGTGTCCATGCCGGTATCCTCTTTCGTAACCTTGAGTTTATTTTTGAGTTCGAGCACAATCTTCTCGGCGTTCTTCTTGCCGATGCCGGAGACTCGCGTCAGATAGGTCGTGTCTTCACTAGCGACTGCTTGCCGCAGCATTGAGGGAGTGGCAACGTTTAAGATACCGAGAGCGCTTTTCGGCCCGATGCCGGAGATGGTAATCAGAAGTTCAAAGACGTCGAGGGTTTCTTTGTCCAGGAAGCCGAAGAGTTCAAGAGAAGTTTCTCTGACCACGAGATGTGTCCAGAGGAAAATGGGGGAGCTCGGTGTAACATCAAGTGCCGTCTCGGTGGTGACCAAAACTTTGTAGCCAACACCAGAGATGTCTACTACTAGATAATGAAGATCTTTGTGTCGGACTGTTCCCGAGAGGCAAGCGATCATGACATTGCCATTATAATGCAAAGTCTGCTAAGATGCTCCCATGGCAATTACCCGAGGAGCCAAGAAGGCCCATAGAAGTTCTCAACGCAAGCGAGAATTTAATCTGCGTCGCAAGGACAAGGTTTCTCGGACTATCAAATCTCTCAAGAAATTCGTTGCCTCCGACCTGCCTGCGCAGGCAGGCAAGAAGAAAGAAGCCGAGGCCATAATGCGCGAAGTGCAGAGCGCACTCGACAAGGCTGTCAAAGGTAAGACCCTGAAAAAAAACACCGCCGCTCGCAAAAAATCTCGCCTTTCGAAATTACTAAAAAAGCTATAGACTGTATCCGAAATTTTCCATTGCTCCCATCGTTCAATGGATAGGACATAACTTTGCGGAAGTTAAAATGTAGGTTCGATTCCTACTGGGAGCACCAAAATCTGACTTTAGGGAAGAGGTTGACTTTTAATATCTTATAATATATAATGTTGTGAGACGTTCTTGGTGTACTCTTTAACCAACAATAGGGAGGGAATACGACATGTGCAGCGTTCGTATACGCACAACGCATGAACAGCCGCAGTTAGTAGTAGTAGAGATCATACGTGGCGAGGACGACATCTACACCTTCACCGTCAAGGATTCACGGGAGCTACTCTGTAGCATACGGCCTCGTGGCGCCTCCCCTGATGCGCTCCGTGCATGGGACGAGTGCTGGGGGCGGACCAGCAGTAAAGGTTTCCGTCCGGCGGGAACGTTTCTCGGCGACTACCGCACGATGAAGACCGTCGAGATCACGCCTGGTCAGGTCGAGCAGCTACGCCGCCTCGCAAGAAAGGAGGAGATCTAATGATCACAGAGGAAGTAACAGAAGAAGTAGGAGGACCGAAGGTCCAGCTTCTTGTCGGAATCTCTGAAAGCGGGCTGACGTGGTGGTTTCGGCACGCGCCGACGGCGATCGCACTCTCAACGGTGCGGCCTGTCGACGAGAAGTTTCTTCCCGTGCTGAGGCAGCGCTTCATGGCTGTTGGCCCGATGAAGGAACCCGGCCGGGGACTTTACACACCGCTTGAGTTCTCGTTAAGGGAGTTGGCACAAATCGGCTTCTGCCAGGAACACATCGTCGCGATGCTGTGTCCCCCGATGATCTAGGAGGGCTCTATGTTAACCGCCCGATGCCGATTCGGTGACAAAGTGGGAACGTTTCAGGAAGTTCTCGAGCACGTGCTGGAAGAGGGTGGGGATCACGCGTTGATCTCCCCCGAAGACGGCGGTGTCCCTCTCTCGGCCCAGGAGGCCGGGAAGCTGAGGGAGCACAATGCTGATGACGACTGAAACAAGGGGGAGACGACATTCGCCTCCCCCGCTTCACCCGAGTTCATAAATGTTTGTGATTTCAGGTGAGGAAAGGATTGATACGATCAGAAACCTAAATATTCGAGTATTCTCTCAACAAGAGGGAGGGAATGGAATTCTTCTGGGAGGAATTGTGAAAGATTTCCATAAAGTGCTTCTACGTCGACTTCATTGCCGAGCGGTACAATGACGAGCGGCATCAATAACTTCTCGGACCGCAAGATAATTTTTTTATGCGGGTGTTCCGTATCTATCCAGAAAGATCGGAGAGTTTGGTACGGATAACGAACCTTGCCCCGACTGATACCTTTCTCGTCTATAGAGACGTGCAGTGTGCTTGGCGGGCGGCTGGCAAAGAGCGAAAGCGTGAAGACGCTAATGAGTATCAAGATTCCCAAAATGATGTTGCCGAAAATCACAGTGGCGATAGACAAAGAGACAGAAATAATGCCTACCGCCCAGAACCAGTCAGGACTTCTTTCCTTGTGTTCGTACTCATGAGCGTCCCACTCTATTTTAAAAGATGGTTGTGGCATGAACACTAAAATTGTATCATAACCTTCACGTCTATAATTCCAGATTCCAGAATGATCGAATTACTCTCGTACTCGGCTCTCATTATGCTCGCTTCTCTCGTCGGGGTCTTCTCTCTCTGGCACAGGGTGGGGCAGGTTATTGAACGCAACTTGAGTCTTTTAGTCAGTTTTTCCGCGGGGGTCTTTATCGTCGTGGCCTACCAGTTGGGGGTAGAAGCGGTAGAGCATGCAAATACTCTTGGCTCTGGGCTGATCTGGATAACGATTGGGGTACTTGTAGTCTGGCTCCTGTTTAAGTTGTTGCCATCATCACACCACCATCACGATCAAACCCTTGAGGTGCATCTTCATTCAAGGATTGATGCTAGGCGCATTATGGCGAGTGACGCTTTCCACAATATGGGAGACGGTATTCTCTTGGCGACCTCTTTCGCCGTAGACTCTTCGCTTGGGGCGCTCGCCGCTTTAAGCATTTTTGTCCACGAGCTGGTACAAGAGGTATCCGAGTTTTTTGTTCTTCGGCAGGCCGGTTATTCCACTAGACAAACTCTGGTCTTGAATTTCGCGATTTCCGCTTCGATCCTTTTGGGAGTGCTCGGCGGGTTCTTCTTGTTGGAAAGTTTCGCAATATTTGAAGTGCCTCTCTTAGGACTAGCCTCCGGGGCGTTTCTAGTTGTTGTTTTCCACGACCTTATTCCTCATTCTGTCAGAGCTTCGAAACAGAAAAATCTTTATCGAAAACATTTGCTCTGGTTTCTGATAGGAGTGATTTTGATGTTTATCTTAAATATTCTTACCGTGCACTAAAAACTATTTGGCGGCAAATTCTTTCAAACATATCCGCCGTAGTGGCTATCACGATAGAAATGAAAGTAGCCACGATAGATAGGGCGATAGCACCCGCCGGATCATCACCTTTAGCATGAAAAATCCTTATGTACAGTGCTGCCATCACAATTAAGATACTTAGTGCAATTGCGCAATATTTTATAATCCCTAAAGCTTTCACAGAGTCTAGAGAGAATACTTTATTTTGCCGGATATATCCGAGCAACTTGAACGCCTGATACAGGGCGACAAAAAATGCTATAGACGCTAGATACCCATACACTATAAACGGATCAGTGTAAATACTAAACAGGTCTAAGTTTGTGGCCCTTCCCTCGGTCAGGGGAAATCGGATCATGACGGTGAACGCCACGATGCCGATAAGCACAATAACTATCTGAAGAAATATTGTTGATTTTTTCATAAGTTGATTTTCAATCTGCGGAGGGGGTGAGATTCGAACTCACGGTGCCTTGCAGCACAACGGTTTTCAAGACCGCCGCAATAGACCTCTCTGCCACCCCTCCAATCTGCTTACTCTACTCGCTTTGTTCAACCACTTCCACTTTGTATTTTTTGGCCACGAGAAAAAGGTAAATGATTTCTAGAATACCAAGAGTGTTGATGAGCAGGATAGCGATAAACCAGTACCTTTGTCTAAGTTCAGCCGATCTCCATAGGGCAAAGCCTTTCCAGACAAGAGTCCACACGATCACTAGGATTATGAGAAGAGGGCTCACTCCGGCCCATTGGGCCAGTATATTTATTGGTTCCATTGTGACGAACTAATTATACTATAATTCTACCCATGAGACTCATGGCTATAGACTACGGCCACAAGCGCGTCGGTATCGCCTCTACGGATGAGACCGGAGACTTTGCCCTGCCACGTGCCGTCTGGCCCAATGACGAGACTCTGGTAGATAAGATTTTGAAACTCCAAGTCGAGGAACAAATCGAGAAAATTATCATTGGCGAATCGAGAAACTTGGACGGTAGCCCCAACCCAATTCAGAAGGAGATAAACAACTTGAAAAGTGAACTTATCAAACGCCTGCCTGCGCAGGCAGGTGGTGTTGAAGTCGTTTCCCATCCGGAAGTTTTTACTACTATCGAGGCTCGACAGCTTCAGGGGCAGACGGAGATGACCGATGCTTCCGCCGCCGCTCTGATTCTCAAGAGTTTCATCGATACCATGTATAATAGAGATGTATGATTACGCTCTTGAAGCAAAAAACTTTTCTCGATCTTTTCCCCGTGCCAGAATTTCTTCTGCTCTCGACTACTGGTATTGATATCACAGACGCCGATATTAAGTTTGCGCAATTGCGCCGGAAGGTTTTCGGAGATGGATTCGAGTTGGCGCATGCGAGTAAAGTAAGCAATCCTATAGGAGCAGTGGGGTCTGGACCGATCCATAATTCTAATGAGCTCGTTTCTGTCTTGAAGAAACTTGCCTCACACTACAATATCCGCTATGCCAGAGCCAGCTTGCCAGAGGAGAAAGCCTATCTGTTTACAGTAAGCATCGACCGGGTACCTTCTCTAGAACTCCGAGACGCAGTTGCTTTCGTTATTGAGGAAAATGCTCCAGTGTCTCTCGCTGAATCAGTTTTCGACTTTGAGGTTGTGAGCGAAACTGAGGGCACTGGGGAGATTAAGTTGGCTGTCTCCGTTGTACCCGCAAATGTCGTCAATGCCTATGTGGAACTCTTTGAATCCGCTCTTATCACTCCTGTCTCCTTCGATCTTGAATCGCGGGCTATCGCCCGAGCAGTCATTCATCGTGGAGACAAGCGGCCGCAACTCATCATCAATCTCTCTTTGAAGAAAACGGGTTTCTATGTTGTTGAGAAAGAGGTAGTCCAGTTTAGCACGACATCGACTTATGGTGTTGGGGGCGATGACCCGTATGTGGATCTCAATGATTTGAAAGCAGAAATGCGTAAAGTCTTTGCCTTCTGGAATGCCCGGACTGATAAGTCTGGCAAAGCAGGGAAGAAAATAGAACAAGTCATCTTGTGCGGACTCGGAGGGGGCAAGGTAGATTTTATTGAGAAATTGATGAGCGAAAGTGATGTCCCATACGCCCTTGCGGATGTTTGGCTGAATATGTCCCCCTCACGCAGTCATGTTTCTGCGATACCATTTGAAGAATCCCTTGGCTACGCCTCTGCTATAGGCTTGGTTCTGCCTCGCGGCAACTAAGGTATGTTTAAACTACTCACAGAAGAAGAGAGGCGAAAGGTAGCACACGAATATGCCGTCCATCGGGCGATTGTCATACTCTTGGCGCTTATCGGGGTATTCGTGGTAGGGATCATAGGGCTCTTACCATCCTACGTGCTCTCAAAGGCCCGCGAGAATGAAGCACTTGAGCGCGCCAGAATCGTGAGCAGTGCCACAGAGAGAGAGGAAAACGCCCTCCTTCAAGCCTGGCTTGAAAAAACTAACCTCAAACTCCAAATTCTCTCCCCGACACGTGATACCGAACGACCATCAGATTTTATTAAAAAGATTCTAGACCAGAGAGTGGCCGGCATAGTGATCACTGGTTTCTCGTGGATGAAGGTGGAAGACAAGATAACTCTCTCGGCGAGCGGCGTGGCTGCTAGTCGTCAGTCTCTCATAACATTTGAAAACCGTATTAATTCCTCGAAGTACTTCTCAGAGGTGGTCCTACCGATATCTAACCTAGCCAAAGATAGAGACATCGATTTCCAAATTAAATTCTCACAATGACTTCCAATAACTCCACATTACCGCTCATCACGCTCGTGCTCATCTCAGTTGTCCTTCTTGTTGTTCTCGTTCTGGGAGCCTACAACATACAATCCAAAAATCAGAAGATTCTCGAACTTCTCGATCTGGCAGATGAGGCCGCCGAGTCGAGGACCATGGCTCAGTCTATTAGAGTGCTACAAAGCAATGCTGCCGAAGATCTAGCGACTTTGGATAATTTGACACTTTCTGACGATAAGCTAGTACCTCTCATCGAGGATATCGAGGGAATGGGCCGCGCGCTTGGTCTAGAGACCAATATTGTATCCGTCGGGAAGGCGGAAGATAAAAAGTCCGCCGAGCCGGACATCATTCGCATAGTGATGGAGACTAGAGGTTCTTGGGCCCAGACACTTTCCTTTCTTAGTGCTATCGAAAGCCTACCTCACCGGGTTATGATGGAAGAGTTGGGCCTCTCGAGAGCGGAGACCGGCTCCGCTGGCAACAGGGTAAGCTGGCGCCTGAGAACTGTCTTGTCGCTTTACTCATTTGATTAAGCTATGGAAGATCCACAAACATCTCTTAAAAAGTCTGGATGGAAGATTCGTGGCAGGCTTGGTTTTGGCACTAGTCCCGAGGCCGACTGGATAATTATTTTAATCTCGACAATGGTCCTAACCATCTTTGTTGTAGCGTTCAGCGTTTGGATATTTATCAAAGTCAATCAAAGAGAGTTCTTCACAATGGAGCCACTAGAAGAAGAAAAGGGAAAAACCCTAGACACTCTTCTCTTAAGAGAAACTGTCTCATACTACCAAAATAAGGCGCTTGAGTTCGAGAGAATCAAGAATGCCGGAACCTCAACAGTCGCCAACCCTTCGCTGTAATGTGTCCCCAGTAGGAATCGAACCTACATCAACTCCTTAGAAGAGAGCTACTCTATCCATTGAGCTATGGGGACTATGAATTAAAAGTATCAGCCTGAGGGCTAAGTAGCAAGTTTTTTCACAGCGTTAGCGACAGTCAGCACCACTCTTTTATCAAAAAGATCGGGAATAATTTTTTTGGCGGTGGGTCTCTTGACCACGGCCGCGAGCGCTTCGGCCGCCGCGATTTTCATTTCGTCGGTGATTTGGGATGTGCGAGATTCTATTGCGCCTTTGAAAATTCCCGGATAGACCAGGACGTTATTGATTTGGTTTGGGAAATCGGAGCGGCCAGAAGCAACGATCGACGCTCCGGCGCGCAAAGCCTCGTCTGGCATAATTTCGGGCGTGGGATTGGCCATGGCGAAGATCATTGCTTTCTTCGCCATAGTTCTGACATCCGAGGCCTTAAGTAGGTTGCCTTTGGATACCCCGATGAAGACATCAGAGTTTTTGAGAGCGTCATAAAGTGAGCCAGAAATATTTTCTCCATTAGTAATTTTGAGAATCTCTTTTTTAATAGCGGTCAAGTCACGCCTTCTCTTACTGATTATTCCCTGACTGTCACAGACTAGGAGATTGCGTAGCCCATAGTGATGAAGCAATTTCGTGATAGCCACTCCAGCCGCGCCTGCGCCGTTTACGACCACGCGTATAGATTTCTTATCTTTGCGAACCACTTTTAGCGCATTGATTAGCCCCGCGAGTACCACAATCGCTGTGCCATGCTGGTCATCGTGCATCACGGGTATGGAGAGCTCTTTTTTCAAACGAGTTTCTATCTCGAAACAACGCGGCGCGGAAATATCTTCCAAGTTAATGCCGCCAAATGTTGGAGCAATGGCCTTCACTGTGGCTACTATTTCATCGGTATCTTGCGTAGAGAGCACAATGGGGAAGCCGTCGATGCCCGCGAAACGTTTGAAAAGCACGGCCTTGCCTTCCATGATAGGGAGTGCCGCTTCTGGGCCGATGTTGCCGAGCCCGAGCACTGCCGAGCCGTCTGAGACGATGGCCACGCCATTTTTAGTGGCGGTGAGATCATATGCGAGCTTCCTATTTCCTGCTATAGCGAGTGCTGGCCCGGCCACGCCCGGTGTATAGGCGATGGATAAGTCCTCGTGGTTATTGATAGGCAGTTTACCGACGACCGAGATTTTTCCACGAGCTTTTCGGTGAGCCCTGATGCTTAATTGCTGATAGTTTTTTTTCATAAGTCACTCATTGTACCACTTTTGTTGCGTTGACTTTTCATCTTAGTTATATCATCATAAAATCAGAGGTTCACAATATCATCGACGGAGGTTTGGCATGCAAGAGCTTGGTCTCGCGGTACTCATTTTCGTTCTACTTGTGCTTGAAGTGCCGGCCGGGAGTCGCCACAAGGTAGTTATACAGTTAGCGATCCTGCTCGCGATGTATGTTACTAGTGTAGTGGGGGCCAGTCTCGCTGGTCGGGGCGGCGGTATCTTCGGATGCCTAGCTCTCTATGTTGGCCTGTCGCTTACCGGAGTGCTCGATTCGATCCAAGAGCCGTATCCTTAGCGAGGAGCGGCTCTTTCCAACAAAGTTTCTATATGGTGGGCGGTAGAGGACTTGAACCCCTGGCATCCTCAGTGTAAATGAGGCGCTCTACCAACTGAGCTAACCGCCCTTCTAGCCATCAGGGTAAGCCCTGATGGCACGATGTTATCACATATTGTATTGTCTCTCTACGGCTTCGCCCTGCGGAGCCTTGGCGAAGTAGGGGCACGTGGCGGAATTGGTATACGCGTACGCTTCAGAAGCGTATGCCGCAAGGCTTGGGAGTTCGAGTCTCCCCGTGCCCACCAAGAAAAATTTTTTAATTAATTATTCCAATGAGATACCTCCGTTTATTTCGTATCAAAAGGCGTAACAAAACACTTCTCGCTCTTAGCGCGGTTATCCTGACGTATACATTCGCAACCAGTATTATGCAGTATAATCTTGCACTTTTTACTGATGCCCTTGCTTCAAACTACACGCTATTCGGGTTGGTAATGGGGTTGCCTTGGTTTTTCTCTCTTTTGACAGATATGCCGACGGGCGCGTTTGCAGATCGTTTTGGGCGGAAGCGCACGATTGTACTTGGTCTTCTGGGATTGGGAATGAGTGGATTACTTTTTTACACAGTTTCTGGGTTACTACAATTATTTTGGGCACTTGTTATTTTTGGAATGTTCGAGGGCTTTCTAACTGTGGCTGGCATGGCCTCGGTTATCGCTGTCTCTCATGTTGGGAAAGAAAATCAGTTTCTCGGTGGTTATTTTAGCGCGTCGGCATTTGGTTATTTTGTCGGGCCGCTTGCCGGAGGCCTTGCTGTAGCGTGGTTTGGTGATAGAACCCCTTTCCTATTTTTTGGTGCTATTTGTTTTGTCGCTGCCGCTATCGCCTGGGTATCTATTCATGAATATCATCAGCCTGTGCACGAGACATTTTTTCAGGCCGTTAAAAATGTTTTTCAAAAGGACCACCTCTATTTGGCTGAGCTGAAGGAGTTTTTTTCTGTCGGAAGGCTGGCATTTTTTGTTGGCTTCTTCATGTTGCTTATTGGCATGTGGTCTGAATTTATCTGGGCGATGGAGCCGCTTTTTGTAAATGCGCTCAACACCTCGCCGATTATCGGCGGCATTATTCTTTCTGCTTTCGTGGCGCCTATCGCACTTCTTGACTATCCGGTCGGTCGTTGGATTGATCGCACGCAAAAAAGATTTCTTTCGATTCTTTTCGGGCTTATCCTTGGTGGCGCTGGTATTATTCTATTTAGTTTTGTATCGAATCCTTACGTCCTCGTATCTCTCGCGGCTGTCGTTTCAATCGGATTTGTATTCTTCTACATTGCAGTAAACGGACTTTTTGATTCATTTTCCGACCATCATCGCCGAGGATATATGACGGGAGTGTGGCAATCGGCGGAGGATATCGGGTTTGTTCTAGGCCCGATTTTTGGAGGAGTGATGGCTGACCTGTTTGATCTTCGCGGAGCTTTTTTAATCTTTGGCATTACCTTTCTTCTGTCAATCCTTTGGGTATTATGGGAAAGGAAAAATATTCAGCAGTATGAATACTGATTTATCGAAAAATATTCTCTACGAAGACAATGATATGATCGTGCTCAATAAGCCGGCGGGATTAGTAGTGCATCCAGACGGCCGAACTACCGAGCCAAGTGTATCAGATTGGTTTGGGGAGAAATATCCGGAGTCTAGAGATGTGGGCGAGAAGCTTGGCGATATCGAACGTCCGGGTGTAGTGCATAGGATAGACCGAGAAACTTCGGGAGTACTTCTTCTCGCTAAGACTGGGACCGGTTACCAAACGCTCAAAGAGCAATTCCAGAAAAGAGAGATTGGAAAAATTTATCACCTTTTTGTCTACGGTAATCTCAAAGATAACCAGGGCACTATTGATTTGCCGATCGCGAGGAGTGCCAGTAATTTTCGCAAGTGGTCTGCCCAAAGGGGGGCAAGGGGAGAGCAAAGAGAGGCGGTCACGTATTATCGGGTAATCAAACGATCAGGTGATAGAAGTACCACTTTTGTTGAAGCTAAACCAAAGACGGGTAGGACTCACCAGATTCGAGTGCACTTTAAAGCCCTCCACCATCCGGTTGTCTGCGACAAGCTTTACGCGTCTAGTAAATCTTGCCTTCTTGATTTTAATCGTCTCGCCCTCCACGCTCGCGCCATCACTTTCAAAACCGCAGGTGGCAATGAGGTAAAAATCGAAGCCTCGTATCCAGAGGATTTCATGCAAGCCGTGGACATTATAGGTCAAGGTGTGTTAGATTGACGCCTACAAACAAATGGCTAACAGAGTAATCAGCCCGGTAAATATCGAAGAAAGGCGGGGGCTTGACCTACGGTCGGGAGATACCGTGCGCGTCTGGCAGAAAATTGTCGAGAAGGACAAGACTCGCTTACAGGCCTTTGAAGGCTTGGTCCTGGCGCGTAAACACGGTAGGGAGGCGGGCGCCACCTTCACTGTTAGGAACGTCTCTTCCGGCGTGGGCGTGGAAAAGATTTTTCCCCTCTATTCTCCTGTGATAGATAAGATTGAAGTGATTAAGCGCTCATCGGTTCGCCGCGCTAAGCTCTACCATATCCGAGAAAAAGCGGCGAAGGAAATCAATCGTCAGATGAGGAATATCAGGATGGCTAAAGAAGTTGAAGGGGTGGTCTCGGAAGCAGAAGCAAAGTAATATTAACGACAATGCGCGGGTGTTGAAATTGGTAGACAAGCTACCTTGAGGTGGTAGTGCTCGCAAGGGCGTGGAGGTTCAAATCCTCTCCCGCGCACCAGAAGTAATTTTGTCTGATGTCCTACGCCTACTTATGGCACAGAATAGAAGCGCTCTACGAGAAGTATGAAAGACGCATCTCCTCCTTCGCTTTGATTGCTGGCTTCGTCTTCGACAACCTCACCTTGCAGAGAATAGATCTGCTCTTTGAAAATTTAACCATGCTCTTTTATCTTGTTATCTCGGGTGGGAGTATTGCTCTTCTTAATTATTACCACGAATACCCTCCACGCAGAGATTTTTTTATCACTACTGAAAATCTACTGCCGCTCTTTATCCAATTCACTTTCGGTGGACTCTTCAGTGCCTTCTTTATCTTCTACTACCGAGGAGCCACTTTCTCTTCAAGCTGGCTTTTTATGCTCATTCTTCTTTCCCTCCTCGTCGGAAACGAATTTTTCAAAACGTATTACCGCCAGCTGACTTTCCAAGTCTCAATCTATTTCCTAGCTATTTTTTCTTTTTTTATCTTTTTCGTTCCCGTTCTCTTAAAGACTATGGGCGCGGCCGTCTTTGTCTTGAGCGGCGTCGCCAGTTTGGTTTTCATTTACTTCTTCTCCCTTGTCCTCTTCAAGGTGGTATCGAAGCGATACGGAGACAGTAAGATAAATCTTAGAAATTCTATCCTCTCTATCTTTGCTCTTATCAATATCTTGTATTTCTTGAACCTTATTCCCCCGGTGCCTCTTGCCCTGAAAGATGCCGGTGTTTACTACTCTATAGAAAGGGTAGAAGGAAATTACGTTGCTATTGGAGAAAAAAAGGAATGGTACGAATCACTCTCATTTTTCACTACCGAGACGGTTCATCTAAACACAGGCTCGCCCTTATACGTTTTCAGTTCTGTCTTTGCCCCGACTGACCTAGGCACGCGGATCACCCACGATTGGCAGTATTTCAGTGACCAAGAAAGTAAGTGGATCAGTGTGACTAGAATCACTTTTCCCATTATAGGAGGCAGGGATGGGGGCTACCGAGGTTTTTCAAAGAAAGAAAATCTCTTTGCGGGCAAGTGGCGTGTTGACGTTAAGACGGAGAGAAACCAGATCATAGGAAGGGTGAGATTTAACATAACAACTCCGTCATCCGGAAGAGAATCTGTAGAGAAGATTTTATGATAAAGTAGTCGCTGTATGGCGGCTATAGTTTAGTGGTAGAACCCCAGCTTGTGGAGCTGGTCGCGAGAGTTCGATTCTCTCTAGCCGCCCCCGCGTCGAACTATGAGAAAAGTATTAACACTATTTGTTATTGCGTTTATTCTGAACGCCATTTGGGAGAATCTCCATGCTTTTTTATATGATAATTATATGGGTGGCGAAATCACCGAACTCGTCCTTCTGAGAGCCACTCTGGCTGACGCCATCATGATCACGGTTATTACTTTGCCTTTCGTACTGTTTCCATCGTGGAGAAGACAGAATTGGATTATCATTTTTGTTGGGCTTGTCCCCGCCATCGGTATTGAGTGGTACGCGCTTCTGACGGGCAGATGGGCATACAACGTTTATATGCCCATAATCCCGTTTCTCTCGGTAGGTCTAACGCCCGCCATCCAACTTGGTTTACTAGGATTTCTGTCTTTCCGCATACAGGAATATGTTGGCTCGTCAGTTTGGTATAATAGGATTGATGAAAAAAGGTTTTAAAGAGAATATTGAAAAGGCGACGCTTGATAATAGTGATTTTAGAAGAGTGCTGTATACCGGGGGGCATTCTCAACTGGTTCTCATGGCCCTTCTACCGGAGGAAGAGATCGGGCTAGAGGTACATCCAGACAATGATCAATTTTTTCGCTTTGAAATAGGTCAAGGACGAGTGTTTATTGACGATACTGTCTACGATGTGGGCGATGGTGATGCTGTCATAGTACCCGCTGGCGCACAGCATAATGTTGTCAATGTCTCTAGCATCGAGCCGCTCAAGTTTTATACTCTCTACTCGCCGGCTCATCACAAAGATAAAATTGTCAGACAGACGAAACAAGAAGCGGAACAGAATAGCGCTGATTTTGATGGTGTGGCTACTGAATGAGAGATGAGGACAGTTCTTATCACCGGCATAGGGAAGGGAATTGGCCATGCCCTTGGAGAACAGTTCCTTTCCGAAGGTTGGTTTGTACTGGGAACATATCATAAGGCTAAGCCAGCTCCCAAAGAAAATTTTTTATACTTCCCGCTTGATTTGTCTTTGCCACAAAGCATTTCAGAGTGTGCTCGAGTCATCGAAGAGACTAACAAGAAAATTTCAGTCCTCATCAATAATGCGGGGGTATTGATTGATGAGGAAGAGACGGCAGTGGTAGTAAAAAAATTGAGAGAGACACTTGAAGTGAATCTTGTAGGCACTATTGATTTCACCGAGCACATTGTCCCTATTATGGAAGATGGCGGTCATATCATAAATATTTCGTCCACCGCCGGCTCGCTTGAGCTTGCCACAAATGATCAAGCGAGTCATTATCCGTACCACTATCCAGCCTATAAAATTTCAAAAGCGGCTCTGAACATGTACACCAAGACTCTCTCAGCAAGAATGAGAAACCAAGGCATCATTGTTTCGTCTGTCCATCCTGGATGGGTTAAGACGGCAATGGGTGGACTCGAGGCCGACATTTCCCCGGAAGAGGCAGGAAAGTATATTTATGAATTTGCTATGACCCGCCCAGAGACAGGAGGGTTTTGGTTTCAAGGCGAGAAGTTGCCGTGGTAAATTTTTTATGAATAAGTTTAAACTAATTGCTTTTGATATTGATGGGACGCTGACGCAGAGTAAGTTGCCGCTCGATGCAGAGATGGCGGGGCTCCTCTGTCGGCTGATGGAGAAATACAAGGTGGCGATTATCTCTGGCGCCCATCACGAACAGTTTCAGTGGCAGATTCTCGATCCTCTGGCATGTCGACCAGAGATAATGGAAAATCTTTATCTATTGCCGGTAGATGGCACCGTCTTCTGCTATGATCACGATGGTTGGCAGTGTCAGAATGATGCCCCGCTCTTGCCGGAAGAACGGGGGCGCATCAAGAAGGCCTTTGAAAATATTTTTGAAGAGTCGGGATTTGTAAAACCTGACAAAATCTACGGGGAGTTGGTAGAAGACCGTGGAGCTCAATTTAATTTCTCTGCCTTGGGGCAGGAGGCGCCCATTGGACTGAAAGAAAAGTGGGACCCTGACAACAAGAAGCGTGAACGGATGGTGGAGATACTGAAGCGCGCTCTGCCGGATTTCTCAATACGTATCGGTGGGACTACTTCCATAGAGGTTACGAAAGCTGGTATAGATAAAGCGTATGGATTGAATAAACTCCTGGAACTGACTAGTGTTTCCAAAGGGGAAGTACTTTATGTTGGAGATAAACTGTTCAAAGGCGGTAACGACGAACCGGCTCTAACCTTGGGGATAGCATCAAGAGCGGTCGAGAATCCAGAGCAAACCAAAAAGATAATATTGGAGATGTTGGAATAAAACTGCCGGTGCTATAATAAAAAACAAATATGGCCGCGCCTAAGAAGAAAAGGACTGGTCCCAAGAAAAGATCTAGAGCAACTGCCAAAAAGGTTTTGAGAAAGCGAGTATCTAAGCGAGTACGAAAAGGCAGAAAACCAAGAGCCCTGGACCTTCGCAGGTCCGCACATAATCCTATCATCAGCCCAGCGCCGAGTTCTTATTGGGAATCAGAAGCGGTCTTTAATCCCGGAGCAGTAATCCATGGAGGACGAGTTCATCTTTTTTATCGCGCCCTTGGTTCTGACGGTGTCTCTCGTGTCGGCTATGCCTCAAGTAGAGACGGCATTCATTTCGACAGAAGATCTTCTTACCCGATCTACATGCCCGAGACGGTGACTGAATCCGCGAGACATCGCCCGTATACTTCGCCAGCCAGACTCGCGTACGACACAGGTCTCTACATTTCCGGCGGTGGGTGGGGCGGGTGTGAGGACCCCCGAGCGGTCAAAATTAATGGTCGCGTCTATCTGACATTCAATATCTTTAATGGCTGGCATTCCATTCGCGTTGGGCTGACCTCCATCAGTGAAGCCGACCTCGAAGAAGGTCGATGGGATTGGCGTCGTTTCGTTTTCCTCTCTCCTCCTAACGAGAGACATAAGAATTGGACACTCTTTTCCGAAAAGATAGATGGCAAGTATGCCCTTCTCCATAATCTTCATGATGATGATCCGGCGCGGGTACGCGTCGAGTATCTCGATGATCTCGAGGGTCACATACCACCCTTTGATAGTCCCGATCCTCATCTCATGCCGGATCGAGAACTTGCTTGGCACAATCGTACCCGCAGTGTTGGTCCGCCGCCTGTCAAGACTCGCTACGGCTGGCTCCTGTTCTATCATGCCATGGATAAGTCGGATCCTGGTCGTTACAAACTGGGGGCCCTGCTGCTTGATCTCAAAGATCCGAGGAAAATTCTCTACCGTTCTCATTACCCGATACTGGAACCGGATGAGTGGTACGAAAATGACTGGAAGCCAGGCATCATTTATGCTTCTGGAGCAGTCGTCAAAGACAATACTCTCTTAATCTATTACGGTGGCGGAGATAAATATATCGGCGTGGCCTCCGCTAATTTAGACGACTTCGTCAGTAAGCTTATGAGAAATGAGCACGCCGTTTTGTCAGTCAGATCCGCTAAAGTGGCATAATCATTATGTTTGTAATCAAGCGGACAGAGGATAATCCTATCCTAGCTCCCACTCGGGATCATCATTGGGAAGCATCAGCCACGTTCAACATGTCTCCGGTGAAGCGGGGCAGGAGTATCTATGGCCTGTATCGAGCGATATCAAGCAGGGATGCGCTGAGAACCCTGGATCAAATATCTACTATTGGGATAGCTAAGAGTTTGGACGGTCTGCATTTCGAGGATCGTAGACAGTTTATTAAACCGTCTGAAGAATGGGAAAGGTTTGGTTGCGAAGATCCGCGCGTAACCTTTTTCGAAGGGCGTTATTACATTTTCTACACTGCTCTTTCGATGTATCCTTTCCGTGCCGAGGGTATTAAAGTAGCCGTGGCGGTGACTCGCGACCTTAAATCAGTAGATGAACGGTATCTAATCACCCCTTTCAACGCCAAGGCCATGACCCTTTTCCCGGAACGGATAGGTGGCAAAGTGACAGCTATTTTCAGTGCTCATACAGATAGCCCACCGGCGAAAATGGCTATCGTCCAAACAAATAGTGTGAAGGATTTGTGGTCGCCTGCTTTCTGGGAGAAGTGGCATGGCGAGATTGATAAACATGTCATAGATCCACGCCGGACACCACAAGACCATGTCGAAGTGGGAGCGGCACCTATCAAGACCAAGCACGGCTGGCTTCTCATTTATTCGCATATCGAGCACTACTTCTCGTCAGAAAATTCTAGACCACAGTTTGGTATCGAAGCGGTTTTGCTTGATCTGCAAGATCCACGCAAAATTATTGGCCGTACCAGGGGTCCCTTCTTGGTGCCTGAAGAACCTTATGAGCTCTCCGGCCACGTCTCCAATGTCGTTTTCCCATCCGGCGCGCTTCTGAAAGATGAGACCCTAACCATTTATTACGGAGCTTCCGACACTACTACTTGCTCGGCTCGCATTAATGTGAGCGACCTAGTCTCAACGATCTTGGCTAAGACAGGGTCGCGTTATCGTTTCAGACGCTTCGAGGGTAATCCAATCATTACGCCGGATCGTAATCATTCTTGGGAGTCGAAAGCGACGTTCAATCCCGCCGCTGTTCATCTTGGAGGCAAGGTTCATATCCTCTATCGTGCCCTTTCCGACGACAACACTTCTACTATCGGTTATGCCGCCAGTATAGACGGGGTAAAGATCACGGAACGCCTGAGTGAACCCGTTTATGTCCCGCGCGAAGATTTTGAAACCAAGAAGATAGAGGGAGCCAATTCAGGTTGCGAAGACCCGCGTATTACTAAAATTGGAAGTGACTTATACATGTGCTACACCGCGTACGACGGCGTTGGTCCGCCACGAGTGGCTGTCACTTCTATCAGAGCCAAGGATTTTCTCTCGCGCCGTTGGAATTGGTCGAAAGCCGATCTCATCACTCCCAAGGATATTGATGATAAGGACGCCTGTATCTTCCCGGAAAAAATTGGAGGAAAGTATCTCATTTTTCATCGTATTGGGACAGATATTTGCGCTGACTTTCTTAAATCCCTCGATTTTAAAAAGGAAGTAGTCAATAAATGTATTCGTGTCTTCGGTCCAAGGTCCGGCATGTGGGATAGTCATAAAGTCGGCATTACCGCTCCACCCATCCGAACCAAACGAGGTTGGATTCTCTTGTATCATGCCATCTCGAAAGACCATCATACTTACCGCGTCGGAGCTGTTCTCTTGGATCTCAAAGATCCGACAGTAGTACTATCACGCTCGGCTGATCCGATATTGGAACCAGAACAGCCTTATGAGAAGGAAGGAATCGTACCGAACGTAGTTTTTCCTTGCGGTATGATCGTACGTGATGGGCTCGTCTACGTATATTATGGAGGTGCGGACAAAGTCGTCGGAGTGGCTACTATGGAGCTCGATATCCTTATGTTAGGCTTAAGGACATGATGTTTCCAAATTGGGCAAAGAATATCCTTTTTCTTCTGGTCTACATGATCTCTGGGCTGGTGCTCGTGGTTATTATTGAAGGCTTACTCTCTGGTACGGAACTCACGCCTCTGAATACCGTCATAGAACGAGCAGTAGTGCATATGCGTACGCCCTTTCTGACGACTATTATGGTGGCTGTGACCAGAATGGGTGATCCCTTTGTCCTTGCCTCTGCTGCTCTATTAATCGCCGTCCTACTCTTCATACGTGGTCGCCGTTATGATGCAGCACTCTTCGTCGCGGCCCTGATTGTGACTGTGATTTCTCTTACTGTGCTCAAAAATACGTTCCAGATCGTGCGGCCGACCTCTCCTATCTATGAAGCCAACGGCTGGAGTTTCCCCTCTGGGCATGCCACGATCGCCACTGCCTTCTTTTTCATGTTGGCTTACTCTTTCTTTGATAGGATGAAGACGTTGGGGAGTAAGACCATCTTGATACTAGGCTCAATCTTCGGTGCGGCCTTCATTTACTTTTCTCGACTTTATCTCGGAGCACATTGGACACTCGATATTTTGGCTGGCATTGCTCTAGGCCTCTTGTCTGTAAGCTTCACAGTGCTCATTTTCAGCGTCTTTATTGGGGATAGACGTTCGTTGAGAAATAGACTTAGTTAATGATATAATCAAGGAATGGATACAAACACAGAAGAAGTCAAAAAAGTTTTAAAGTGGGTCTGGATCGTGCTCGTCGTTCTAGCCATTTTTCTGGCGGTAGAGACTCTTGGAGCGTTCAAAAATCTACGTAGTCTTGACCCAACATATAACTCCATTTCGGTCTCGGGCGAGGGAGAGGCTATCTCTGTTCCTGATATTGCCGTTTTTTCCTTTACGGTTTCGAGAGATGCTAAAGTGGCAAGTGATGCCCAAGGTCAAGTGACGAAGTCAATGGATGTGATACTGGCCAAGCTCAAAGCGCTGGGAATCGAAGAGAAAGATATTAAGACAACCGATTATTCTCTCTGGCCGAAATATACTTCAGAGACCATTGTCTGCTCATCAACATTTTGTCCGCCGTCTAGGCAAGTCCAAGACGGTTACACTGCCAGCCATAACGTTTCTGTGAAAGTGAGATCGACTGAAGACGTAGGGGAGGCACTGCGTGTTGCGGGAGAAAATGGCGCTACTGGTCTCTCGAACATCTCCTTTACCGTTGATGATCCTGACAAGATACTGGATGAAGCTCGAGCGGAAGCGATTAAAGATGCAAGAGAGAAAGCGAAGCTGCTTTCTAAAGAGCTTGGAGTCAGGTTGGTGCGAGTAGTCAGTTTCTACGACAATACCGGTGGAGGAGTGATGCCTTATTATGCCGAGGGTCTCGGGGGTGATGCTATGGTCAAGACGGTTGCCGCTCCGGCCCCAACTATCCCAGCAGGAGAAAACAAAGTGACTATGAATGTAACAATTGTCTACGAGGTCAGGTAATTTCTAAGTTGACGACGTGGACCCAGCTATAGTATGATGAGAGAACGCCCGAGAGGGTGTTTTTTCTAAAAGAATGATGAATAGATTCATAAACTACATTAGAGATACGCGTGGGGAACTTCAATATGTCTCCTGGCCGACACGGCGTCAATCAGTCATCTTCACGGTTGTAGTGATCGCCATCTCCATTTCAGTTTCTATCTTTCTGGGTTTCTTCGACTATCTTTTCTCTCTGCTACTTCAGAAGTTTATTCTATAGTTCGATAAACTCACTATAAATAATATGGCTAAGCAAAAGATTTCCGAAGGCAGACATTGGTATGTTGTTCATACCTATGCTGGATATGAAAACGCGGTGATGCGTAATCTGAAACAGCGCATCGAATCTCTAGGCATGGAGGATAAAATTTTTAACGTGATCGTGCCAACCGAGAAGAAAATTAAGATTAAGGGTGGTAAACGAGTTGAAGAGGAAGAGAAGATTTATCCTGGCTACATCTTGGTAGATATGATCGTGACCGATGATTCTTGGTATGTGGTTCGCAATACCCCGAGGGTGACAGGTTTCGTTGGTTCGGGAGTTTACCCGGTACCGATTGATCAGTCGGAAGTTGAGGCACTCTTCGCCAGAATGTCTGCCGACAAAGTGACACACACCATCAATCTCTTGGAGAACGATGCCGTTGTCATTATCGATGGTCCCTTTAAGGAGCTTGAGGGTAAAGTTTCCGAGATTGACGAAGAACGTGGCAAAGTTAAAGTCTTGGTAAACATGTTTGGTCGCGAAACCCCTGTCGAATTAGACTTCTTGCAAGTTAAAAAAGCTTAACGTATTGTACTCTTTGTTATGGCCAAAAAAGTTGTAAAGGTTCTCAAGCTTCAGATCTCCGGCGGACAGGCGGTGCCGGGCCAGCAGCTCGGGCCGGTGCTCGGCGCCGCCGGTATTCCTATTGGCGAATTTGTCAAACGTTTTAATGAAGAGACCAAAGACCGTAAGGGCGAGACGGTGCCTACCGTAGTTCAAATTTTCGAAGATAAAAGTTATGCTCTGACTTATAAGACCGAACCAGCTTCGGCTTTGATTCTCAAGGCTTTGGGCAAGGAGAAAGGCTCGGGCACGAACGCGACTCTCAAAGTCGGTACATTGACCAAGGTCCAACTGAAAGAAATTGCCGAAAAGAAGATGGCCGATTTGAATGCCAACGATATTGAAGCCGCGTCCAAAATTATCGCAGGAACAGCAAGAAGTATGGGTGTGGAAGTGAAATAAGATCCCGTTCTACTTCTCCAGTATTAGATAAGAATATTTTAGTCCTTCAAATTCACCGGATTCTTCCGAAATCTTTTTGGTAAATATATTTGAATATTCTGGGAAAAAGGCGTCACCATCTACGTACATGTCTACTACTGTCACATAGAGCCTATCTGCTAAAGGTAGGGTCTCTTTATAAATTTCTGCTCCGCCGATAATAAAAATTTCTTCTCGATCAAACTCCTTTGCCTTTTTGATTGCCTCAATCGCAGAGTGGACGACTATGCATCCGGGGATTTCTAAGCCCATGTCTCTGGTGACCACGATATTTGTCCTGTCTGGTAGAGGTCTATTGATAGATTGGTAGGTCTTTCTCCCCATGATTATGGGATGGCCAGTGGTCAGCTTTTTGAACCTTTTGAGGTCATCGGGTAGGCGCCAGACTAGGCTGTTTGCCTTGCCTATGGCCATATTTCTGGAGTGTGCCACTATAATACTAATGTGTGGTAACATGATTCCATCAATTATGTCTCAATACGAAATCGAAATCAAAAGTCTCCTAGGCAGCTCTGAAAGGGCTCGTAAGTTGAAGGAGAAGATTAAAGAGAGGGGCGGTGTACTTCTCAATAGTAACAAACAGCTTAACCATTATTTTATCATCGACGATGTCAACAAGTTTAAAGAACAATTTAATTCGCATCTCTCTGGAGAAGATAAAGTTAAGTTCAATAAGATTATAGAAGAGGGGAGTGATTTCTCGGTTCGCACTCGCGATACAGATGGTAAGGTTCTCTTGGTGATCAAGGCATCAATCGGCGATGATACCAGCGCCAATGGTATTTCTAGGATGGAATTTGAGTCGGAAATGGAAATGACACTTAACGGATTGGATCAGCTTCTCCTCGACGCAGGCCTAAAATATCAGGCCAAGTGGTCGCGTGAGCGTGAGGAATATAGATTGGATGATACCAATATCTGTCTTGATAAAAACGCCGGTTACGGCTATCTAGCGGAATTTGAGAGAGTAGTCGAAGACCCGGCGCTTGCAAATGGCGTTAAAATAGAACTGCTCGGGATAATGGAAGATTTCGGCGTCGAAGAGTTGCCCCAAGTCCGCTTGGAAAGAATGTTCGCGCATTATAATGAAAATTGGCGTGATTATTACGGAACGGATAGAATATTTAACATAACCTAAAATGTTTTTATCTGACATCGATATAGAAAAGGCCATTAAGGCTCGTGAGATCATCCTGAAGCCTTTCAGCTTAGAACGTCTACAGCCAGTAAGCTACGATATTCGTCTCGGGAACAAGTTTATTGTCAACAATGAAAATGCTACCCATATCATTGATCCAGTCAAAAAAATTTATGCTAAAACCAGAGAAATCTTCATTAAAGATGGAGACGAGTTTATCCTACATCCGGGAGTTTCTGTTCTAGGAACTTCCAAGGAATATTTTGGTTCTGACAAATACCTCATCCAGATTGGCGGAAAGTCATCGCTGGCTCGCGTGGGTCTAATGATTCACAACACCGCAGGGATCATCAATCCTGAGCATTATCTTTGCATCACCTTTGAACTTACCAACCAGAACAATGTGCCTATAATCTTACGGCCTGGAATGGATATTGCTCAACTAACCTTCTCTACCATTTCTTCTCCCACCAAGCGAAGCTATAAGAACATTGGTCGCTTCGCTAAAAATAATTGGAATAACTTCGCCTCACCCAAAAAGAAAATTAGCAAAAAAACAAAGAAATAGAATGAACAATAAGAAACATCCGGAGTATCAATATTTAGACCTCTTGCGAAAGGTTTTTGAAGAAGGAGAAGAACAAGTAGATAAAGGAACGGGCGTGAAGACCTATAGCGCCTTCGGCGCGCAGATGCGCTTCGATCTTGGAGAAGGATTTCCTCTTCTGACCACTAAAAAGGTCTATTGGAATGGAGTGTTACACGAGCTCTACTGGTTCTTGTCCGGCCAGAACAATATTAAGTATTTGGTGGACAATAATGTCCACATTTGGGATGACTATCCATACAAAATATATAAAGAGAAGACGGGCAGTAATGAATCAAAAGACGAATTTATAGAGAAAATTAAAAATGACCCTGCTTTTGCGGAAACTCATGGCGTGTTGCCGCGAATCTATGGAGAACTCTGGCGCAAGTGGCCAAGTACTGATGGTCGCGCTATCGACCAGTTGGCTTGGGTGGTGGATGAATTGCGTAAGGATCCCGATGCCCACAATACTCTCGTGACCTCGTGGAATCCTCAATATCTCTATGCCATGGCTAAGCCCGGTGAGGCATCGAAATTCCCGATCTGCCACAATCTCTACCAAGTGAATATCAAGAAAGACAAGGTCTGTCTGCAGCTCTATCAACGCAGTGCCGACATGTTCTTGGGAGTGCCATTCAATATAGCCAGTTACGCCTTGCTCACGATAGTGCTAGCTCATATCCTGGGACGAGAGCCTGGAGAATTTATTCATACTTTCGGCGACTTTCATATGTATGAAAATCATCGAGAACAAATCAAGGAACAACTCTCCCGTGAGCCCAAACCGTTTCCAAAAGTTTCCATCGAAGGTGGCGACACGACGCTCAGCTCATTCTTACCTAGCCAAGTGAAGCTTGAAGGCTATGATCCTCATCCTCCTATCAAAGCCGAGTTGAGCGTGGTGGGAGGATTTAATCCGAAACTTCACAGTTAGCTAGATGAAAGACAAGGAAATCAGGAAGTTAATCGAAGAGGAGAAGAAGCGTCAGAAAAACGCCGTGAGTCTCATCGCTTCTGAAAATTATGTCTCAGAGGATGTACTAGATGCGCTGGGTTCAGAGCTAACCAATAAATATGCGGAAGGTTATCCCGGGCATCGCTATTATGGTGGCAATGAAGTATCGGATAAAATTGAGAATTTATGCCAAGCCCGCGCGTTGAAACTTTTTAAACTCTCTCCTCAAAAATGGCACGTCAATGTGCAAGCTTTATCTGGTTCTCCGGCGAATCTCGCTGTTTATCTCGCGCTCGTGCCGCCTGGCGGCACAATCATGGGGATGTCCTTAACCGAAGGTGGACACTTGACGCATGGCCATAGAGTGTCAGCGACCGGGAAATTCTGGAGGGCGGTCCAGTACGGAGTCAGTCCCAAGACAGAGAAGATTGATTACGAGGCGGTGGAAAGACTGGCTAAAAAAGAGAAACCCAGTATTATCGTTGCGGGCTTTACTGCTTATCCAAGAGCGATTGATTTTAAAAAGTTTAGGAAGATCGCCGATTCGTGCAAAGCGTACCTAATGGTCGACTTGTCGCATACAGCGGGACTGGTTGCTGGCGGGGCGCTTCCGTCCCCGTTTCCATATGCCGATGTAGTGACTACCACCACGCACAAGACATTACGTGGGCCAAGGAGCGCTCTGATATTTTCTAGAGTAGATGATCGTGAATTGTATAAAAAGATAGATAAAGCGATCTTTCCCGGGCTCCAGGGTGGCCCGCATTTGAATCAAATTGCAGCAGTCGCCGTAGCTTTGGCGGAGGCATCCCAACCGGCGTTTAGGATATACGCGAGACAAGTGATTAAAAATGCCAAAATGCTCGCGGACGAATTAAGAAAGCTCGGCTGGCGAATTATCTCCGGTGGCACAGACACACATCTCCTTCTGGTTGATACATGGATGGGGGGAAAAGGGCTTTCTGGCAAAGAAGCAAGCGATAAGCTGGAGAAAGCGAGGATTATAGTTAATAAAAATACCATACCGGGAGAGACAAGAAGCCCCATGGATCCGTCAGGTATTCGTATCGGGACAGCGGCAGAAACCACTCGAGGTCAAAAAGAGAAGGACATGAAGATAATTGCTCGAAAGATAGATGCAATTTTAAAAAAATAACGTGGCCAAACGAGATATAGATTTTTTATTTGAGATTGGGTCACTGCGTAATGTGCCGAGAGCATGGCAGCAAGTTTTGACTGGGAAAGTGCAGAATATCTCCGAACATATTTTCCGAACCGCGATGATCGGCTGGGTTATCGCCATGGCTGAGAAGGCTGATGTCTCTAAGGTGATTAAGATGTGTCTCATTCATGACATAGCCGAATCTAGGGTCGGCGATATCTCATTTATGCATAGAGACTATGTGACAAGACATGAAAAGTTAGCCGAAACTCATATTTTCCAAAATACTATGCTCGAGAAAGAAGCACAAGTTCTTCTTAAAGAATATGATGAAAGAAAGTCTCTTGAAGCAAAAATTGTTAAAGATGCAGATAATATAGACTGTGACCTTGAGCTTAAGGAATTAGCTAGAATTGGTGATTCCGCCGCCGTCGGCATGCGAGATCATCGGCATATAATCAGAGCAAAAAAACTCTATACCCAGACTGCTAAAAGAATGTGGGACGAGATCCAAAAGGTTGATCCTGACGCTTGGCATCAAGTTCTGACTAGCAAATGGGTGAAAAATAACAAGGGAGCGAAATAATCTAGATGAAAGACACGCTCCAGCATTTAATTACAGAAACTCTCGATTCTCTTGGTTTAGAGGCGGGAGATTTTGTCATAGAGCATCCTACCGACTTAAAGATGGGGGACTACTCAACGAATGTCGCCATAAAATATGGGCGTGGAGAAGAAATTGTAAAAGCCCTTCGACAAGCTCAGGGTGATTTCATAGATGAAATCAAATTAGCTGGGCCTGGGTTTATTAATTTTTATTTATCAAAAGAATTTTTCAAAGAGAGTCTAAAAAAGATTATCGAGAAGGGAGAGGATTTTGGACAAGGAGAACACGCCAAGGGATTTAAGGTGATGGTCGAACATACCGATCCGAATCCATTCAAGGAATTCCATATAGGACATTTGATGCCCAATGTCATTGGCTCAACTATTTCGAGGATTTTAGAATGGAAAGGTGCTGAAGTTAGGCAGGTAAATTATCAGGGAGATGTGGGGCTTCATGTGGCGAAAGCAGTATGGGGGATAATGCATGGAGAGAAAGATCCTTATGTTGCAGGAAACAAAGCTTACGAAGATCATAAGGAAGAGATAGATGAGATAAACAGGAAAATTTATGAAAAGTCGGATCCGGAGGTAAACCAAATATACAAAAGAGGCAGAAAAGACAGCCTGGAGGGTTTTGAAAAGATCTATGAGAAACTTGGCACCAAGTTTGACTATTATTTCTTCGAGTCAGAAACGGGGGAGATTGGTAAAAAGATTGTGGAGGAAAATATAGGAAAGGTTTTTGAAAAATCAGACGGAGCGATTATATTTAAAGGCTCTCACACTAGAGTATTTATAAACTCTCTTGGCCTGCCAACGTATGAAGCTAAAGAGCTCGGTAATGCCAAAAATAAATATGAGAAATATCCATACGACCTATCAATCGTAATCACCGGCAACGAAATTCAAGACTATTTCAAAGTGGTGCTTGAAGCGATGAACAAAGTTTTACCAGAATTAGCAAAGAAAACTAAGCACTTGCCTCACGGCATGCTCCGCTTGCCGACAGGCAAGATGAGTTCAAGAACGGGAGACATTATAACTGCAGAAGAATTGATAGGGGATGTGAAGAAAAAGGTTAAGGAAGATGAGCTGGTGGCTATAGGCGCTATCAAATATATGATTCTGCGTCAGACCATCGGTAATGATATTGTCTTTGACATAGAGAAATCTGTTTCGACAGAGGGGGATTCTGGAGTTTATCTCCAGTATGCCTACGCACGTTCGAACTCACTTTTGGAAAAGGCTGACCAGAAAATCGACATCAATGCTCCGAGACGAAATACTCATGAGATTGAAAGGCTGTTGTACAGATTCCCGGAAGTAGTTGAGAGAGCTGGCCGAGAATACGCCCCGCATTACATCACCACTTACCTCACGGAACTTGCTGGCAGTTTCAACAATTTTTACGCGCTCGAACAAATTATCGGCGATTCCCCGGAATCCCCGTATCGCCTAGCCATTGTCAAAGCGTTTAACATCGTAATGAAAAACGGTCTGACTATTCTCGGTATCCCGACTCCCGAAAGGATCTAAAAGGTGTTAAAATGGCCAAAATATGGCTGAGAAATCTGAAAGAGCTCAAAGAGAGGAGAAAATCCTTCAATTCTGGAAAGAGCATAAGATATTTGAGAAAACGTTAGAGAAAGATTCTCCCAAAGGAGACTTTATCTTCTACGAAGGTCCGCCGACAGCCAACGGTAGGCCAGCTATACATCACCTTGAAGCGCGCGCCTTTAAAGACGCCATTCCGCGCTATAAGACCATGCGGGGCTACAGAGTACCAAGAAAGGCTGGTTGGGATACTCACGGTTTGCCAGTAGAGCTTGAAGTAGAAAAAAATCTTGGACTAAAAAATAAGAAAGAGATTGAGAAATACGGCATTGCCAAGTTTAATCAAGAGTGTAAGGCAAGTGTCCAAAAATATATTGGTGATTGGGCTCGTTTTACTGACCGTATCGGTTACTGGGTGAATCTAGATAACGCATACTTCACCTACGACAACTCATATATCGAGTCCGTATGGTCGATCCTTGCTCATGTAGAAAAAAGGAAACTTCTTTACAAAGATTACAAAGTAGTTCCATGGTGTCCACGTTGCGGTACGGCCCTCTCCTCCCACGAACTTGCGCAGGGATATAAAGACGTCAAAGATTTATCAATTTATGTGAAGTTTAAAATTGTTGGTTTCCCCAACGCCTATTTTCTTGCTTGGACAACGACTCCGTGGACTTTACCGGGCAATGTGGCTTTGGCGGTAGGGGAAGATATTGAATATATCGAGGTGAAAGTAGGTAAAGAGATTCTCGTGTTGGCCAAGGACAAACTTTCTCTAATCACTGATCCATATGAGATAGTGGCCGAGCATAAAGGTAGAGAAATGGTAGGCATGGAATATGAACCGCTTTATGGGTTCTCGCCACAGAATGAAAATTCTCACAAGGTTTATGCAGCGGATTTTGTTACCACGGAAGATGGCACAGGCATAGTCCATACCGCAGTTATGTATGGTCAGGATGACTTTGAATTGGGAACAAAAATTGGCTTGCCTAAGTACCATTTGGTGGATGAGACAGGTCACTTTAAACAAGAAACAAAAAATCTTGCGGGTAAGTCTGTAATAGAAGAATCAACAGCAGTAGAAATTCTGAAGGATCTTAAAGACCGAGGACTTTTGTTCGACAAAGAAAGCCATACTCACTCCTACCCATTTTGTTGGAGATGCAAGACACGTTTAATTTATTATACTCGTGATTCTTGGTACATAGACATGTCTAAACTGCGAGATGAACTGGTACAAGAGAATAAAAAGATTAACTGGGAGCCAGCACATATCAAAGAAGGCAGGTTCGGTGAATGGCTTCGTGAAGTCAAGGACTGGGCAATCTCTCGAGAGCGCTACTGGGGGACACCCTTGCCGGTTTGGCAAAGTACCGATGGTTCAAAGAGAATTGTGATTGATACTATTGAGACGCTAAAAAAGTATACGAAAACTAGTGGCAACAAATATTTCGTAATGCGACATGGCGAGGCGGTAAATAATGTAAAAAACATTCCAGACATGACCGGTGATCCCAACAATCACCTGACAGAAAAAGGGAAAAAGGAAGCTGGAGAAATAGATGGCAGAAAATTTGATGTTATTGTTACCTCACCATTTGTACGTACCCGAGAAACTGCTGAAATTATCAGAAAAGATTTCGTAGTAGATGAACGCTTGCATGAAGTTGGCCCGAATGAAAATGGAGCTGAGCTTCGACGGCGTATAGGTGAATTTATTTTTGATATCGATAAGCGCTACAAAGATAAAAAAATTCTAATAATTTCTCACGGGATGCCATTGTGGGTACTAGAAAGAATATTTATGGGTCGCCAAAGTAATGACTTTGTTTCTGGTGAACAATTTCATACTGGTGAAGTCAAAGAACTTGAGTTTGCCCCATATCCTTGTAACGAAGACTTCGAACTCGATCTACATAAACCATATATTGACGAAATAGTACTCGTCAAAGATGGCGAAGAATACAGAAGAACTGAAGAGGTACTTGATGTCTGGTTTGATTCGGGCGCGATGCCTTTTGCTCAAGATCCTAACAATATTCTTTATCCCGCAGATTTTATTTCTGAAGCGATAGACCAAACGCGAGGGTGGTTCTACACACTTCATGCTATTGGGGTTTTAATGGAGAAAGGTATCGCGTATAGAAATGTGATTTGTCTCGGGCATCTCCTGGACAAAGATGGTAAGAAGATGAGTAAATCCATAGGCAACGTCGTAGATCCATGGGAAGAAATGGAAAAGAATGGGGTAGACGCCCTACGTCTCTGGATGTATTCGGTCAACCAACCCGGAGAGTCAAAGAATTTCGATACCATGGTTGTGTCAGAGGTAGTTAGAAAGGTTTTCAATATCCTAGATAATGTTTACGCATTCTATGATTTGTATCGAGATAGGAGACTAGAAACCATCGATTCTGAACTGGGAGCTAAACATGTTTTAGATAAGTGGATTATTGCTCGATTCAATGAACTTGTAGCATTATCAACCTCTAGGCTAGATGAATATAGACTTCTTGAACCAACTAGAGCTATGAAAGATTTTGTAGATGATCTATCTACGTGGTATCTGCGCCGTTCTAGAGGACGTATAAAGAACGGAGATGAGGAAGCCAAGCTCACTCTCTATTTTGTGCTGAAAAATCTCACCAAACTCATGGCACCATTCACCCCTTTTACATCAGAGGATTTGTATCAAAAATTACGAATAAAGAAGGATCCGGAGAGCATACATTTATGCGAATGGCCTGAAGCGGGCAAGATTGATGAAGACGTCATCAAGAACATGGATAGTACAAGGAAAATTGTTTCTCTAGGATTAGAGGCGAGATCAAAAGCTGGTATAAAAGTCAGGCAGCCCTTGCTCTCTATATCTGCCAAGCTTTCTGATGCTTATGAAGAGCTAATCAGAGACGAGGTAAATGTAAAAGAAGTGATAGATAAAGATATTGAAGGAGTTGAACTCGACACCAATCTAACGCCGGAGCTTGCCGAAGAGGGGGAGGTTAGAGATGCGATACGTGCCATACAAGATATACGTAAAGAAAAAGGGTTGAAGCCAGGTGAGAAAATGCTGTATCAAGTAACGGAGAAGGAAAAGGAATTATTTATCAAGTATAACGTTGAGATCAAGAAAGCTACCAACATAGAATTCTAAGTGTCCTATCACATCTATACAACCCGAGGAATAGTGCTCTCCGAAAGGCCGGTGCGGGAAGCCGACAGAATTTATACCATTTTGACTCGTGATCTTGGTCTGGTGCAGGCCACTGCCTTGGGTGTCCGCAAAGAAGCATCGAAGCTCCGTGGGGCTCTTGAGCCGTTCGTGCTCTCGAAGATCTCTCTAGTCCGAGGCAAAGAGTATTGGCGGGTCACTTCCGCTGAATGCATTCAGAGTATTTCTCCAACGCCAACTGTCGCAAGACCCCTCGTCCTCCTTGAGAAACTTGTCCGGGGCGAAGCCTCCCATCCGGAGCTCTTCGACGCAGTAGAAACACATATCGAATCAGACGAAACCACTCTCGTCTCACAAATTCTCTATCATCTTGGCTATCTCAAGAAGGGAGACTTAAATTTGCCAAAAAAAGAGCTAACTAAGGCTATAAACGAAGGCATCCAAGCCAGCCACTTGACTTAGAATTTATTTTACGGTTTGATTGTAGCAGAACTGAAGCAACGGCGACAATTTTCCTGCCTAGCTAGTGGGCTCATGAGCCCAGAAAGGAGCAGAGGACATGTCCTCTTTCTCGGAAGGGCAGATGCATCAACTCGCAGACGCGATGGAAAAGGCTGGCTTCACGGCTAAGCATATTACTGCACTCGGGCAGTCGTCAGAACTTCTGGAGCTTGTGCGGTCTGTGCTCGACGGCGTGGCAATGATCGTTCCGATCAAACGGCCTGTTGTCACCGAACCCCCGCTCGACTTCATCATCCGGGTTGACAGATCGGTTCGCCCGACGTATCCCCAGTGGGTGAAGAAGGTCATGTATCCAGAGCTCGAGCTCACGGGTCCTGCCGAGTATAACCTTGCGACAGAAGTCGAAGAGTGGTTACACGATGGCCAGAAGTCGGGCGAGGTCAGTGGCCGAGTGATCTACGATTACTTGAAGAGGACAAATGTCCTCGCTGACCAGCTCGGTCTCGCGGATCTCTGGGCCATCCAAGCCAAGGGCATCCAGGTCTTCCGCAAGCTCTTCTCTCGCAAGTCAGTATTCGGCTGGAAGTCGGTCGTGCAGGACTGCGACCTCAACGACGGTCTCATCGTTCCGCACCTCTACGTGGAAGGCGACGAGGTGGTGCAGTCCTGGATCTGGCTGGGTTATGTTTGGTACTGCTGCAACCCGGCTCTGCGCTTCAAGTAAGTTCTTCTAATCTCGGGCCCCGTTCGCGCAAGCGACGGGGCCCGTTAGTTTTTATTGTATAATCAAGAGACTTATGGATGAAAAAGAGAAGGGTAAAATCGAGGGGCTTAATGACACACTCTATTCGAGAACACGCTACCGAAACCCGCTAGACAAGCGCAGTCCGGTCAAAGAGTTTGAGTTATCGGAAGTCGAGGAGAAGTGGCAGACTCCGGAACTGGACGAGATGCTCAAGCACGAACGCATTCCTCATAAAATTAGTCCCCTGATGAAAAAAGTTTTTATTCTCGCCCTTCTGTTTTTTATAGCTACCGTCGGAGTCGCTGGTTTTGTCTTCTTGGGGGGTGCGAACTTCGTGTCTTCCAAGAATGTGGATATTGGCGTGCTTGGCCCGACCACAATATCAGCCGGGGAAGTGCTGGAACTGGGTGTCACCATTTCGAATACGAACAATGCCGACCTAGAATTTGCTAACCTCTCCATACAATATCCCCAAGGTAGCCGCAATCCGGATAATACTGCCGAGCCCTTGACTTATACCAAAGATAATCTGGGAGTCATCGGGGCCGGTGCGGAGATTGCGCGCAATGTGCGCATGGTTCTCTTGGGCTCCTCCGGGGAAATCAAAGAGATCAAACTTTCGGTCGAGTATAAGGTCAAGGGTTCTAATGCTACTTTCTACAAAGACAAAGTATTTGAAATCGCTATTGGTAACGCCCCGATCACATTCACCGTTGAGAACCCTTCTTCCACCACTTCAGGAGAGACCTTCACGACCGTGGTCTCAGTCACCCTGAATTCTACAGATGTCTTGAAAAACGTTGTCTTGAAAGCGGAATATCCTCACGGATACAGCGTTATCGATGCTACCCCGGCCGCCATCGCCGATAATAATATTTGGTTACTGGGAGATTTGTCCCCGAGGGACAAGAAAACGATCTTAATTCGCGGGCAACTTACGGGAGAGAATAAGGAAGAGCGGACTTTCCGGTTTTACGTCGGTGTTGCAGATGGAAGCAGTGCCAGTTCTAATCTGAAGATTGTGATTGTGTCCCAACTGGATACTGTTGTCATCGACCGACCATCCATCGGCCTCGACGTCTTATTCAACGGAGAGGATGTGCCTACTTATATAGCGCCAGCTGCTCGGTCAATCTCTACTTATATCAAATTCCAAAATAATCTTTCGGATAAACTGCTTAACCCTCGTCTGGAAGTCAGTCTCTCGGGTAGGGCTTTAGACAAGCTCTCTGTTACACCTGGAGACAACGGCCTCTACGATCCCGGAAGTTCGAAAATCGTTTGGAACTTGGGGAATACTCTCGGACTACCGGAATTGGCTCCTGGAGAAGGCGGGCAAGTAATTCTGAGATTCTCCTCTCTGTCGAGCCTTTCCCTGCCGGCGGGAGGAAATAATGATATCGTGCTTGGGCTATCGATTACGGGTGTACCAGTTGACGCTCTCGGGCACCCGGTGGTGGTGAAAGAGACTCGCACTGTGAGAGTGTCATCACAAATCAGTTTCTCTTCGAGGATGCTGCGCTCGTTGGGCCCGTTCGCCAACCAGGGTCCTATACCGCCCAGGGTAGGGGAAGAAACTACCTACACTGTAGCCTTTAGCATAGGCAATACCCAAAGTGATTTAACAGATGCGAAAGTAACGGCCAGTCTGGGGCAAGGTGTAAGTTGGCTCGGGGCTTCGAATTTCACGAATGAAGATATTTCTTATGATCCTTCATCCAAGCTCATTACTTGGAATATGGGCCTACTCCCGTCTGACACAGGATTCTCTTCTGCTGCGAAGGAACTAGCTTTCCAAATCGCTCTGACCCCGTCCCTCGGTCAGATTGGTAAAGCGCCGAGTTTAGTCACCGGGATTGTGTTCACCGGCCGGGACACTCTGACTGGAAATGTAGTCATGGTTAATAATCCTCCTTTAACCACCCGCTTGACGGCTGACCCGGTCTTTATCCAAGGGGATGATATAGTGGTCAAGTAGATTTAAGATTTATGATTCAAGATTTAGGAATAATGGAGAAGATAGTCTCGCTGTGTAAAAGGCGAGGATTTATATTTCAAGGTTCTGAGATATACGGAGGACTTTCCGGTATTTATGACTACGGCCCTTTGGGGGTCGAGCTTAGGCATAATATCAAGCAGTACTTTTGGAATAAGTTTATTGCCGAAAGAGAAGATGTGTATGGTATGAGTGCGGCCATTCTTATGCCTGAGCGCGTATGGAAGGCATCAGGGCATATGGAGCTTTTTTCCGATCCTATTATTGAATGTGGAAAATGTAAGAGGAGGTGGAGAGCAGATGCAATTACAGAAAGTCAACATGCAATGCGCGAGGAATATTTGTGTCCAGCTACGGATTGCAGAAATTCTCTGGGCACAATAGAAGAAATAACAAATAAAACTCGTCCATTCAATCTTCTAGTAGAGACACGCCTCGGAGTATCAGAAGATAGTGCGACGAAAGCATATCTACGCGGAGAGATTACACAGGGAGTCCATGTGAATTTCAAAAATATCTTAGATTCAATGCACCCTAAAATTCCTTTTGGAATTGGGCAAATCGGCAAAGCTTTTAGAAATGAAATCACTCCACGAGACTTTCTTTTCCGCCAGCGCGAATTTGAGCAGATGGAGTTGCAATATTATATAAAGCCTAATGAAGAGGAAGGTAAGAAACAATTTGAATACTGGAAACAGTTCGCCTGGGACTGGTATACGGGTCTTGGATTTAAAGAAGGAAATCTCCGGTTTAGACAGCATGCACCAGATGAAAGGGCTCACTATGCAAAAGATGCTTGGGATATCGAATACAATACACCTTTTGCTGGATGGAAAGAGGCGTGGGGGGTGCACCATCGGGGTGATTGGGATTTGAAGAGACATACAGAATATTCTGGGGTTGACCTTTCTTATTTTGATGAAGAGAATAAAGATAGATTTGTCCCTTGGGATATAGAATGTTCTGGTGGTGTCGATAGGGCAGTACTTTTCGTCTTGCTTGAGGCTTATGATGAAGATGAGCTTGGTGGGGGAAAAAGAGTAGTACTACGTTTAGCAAAACATTTAGCACCTTATCGTGCCGCTGTCTTTCCGCTCTTAAAAAATAAGCCCGAACTTGTCTCGAAAGCAAAAGAAGTGTATGAGGGTCTTAAATTAGAAGCTAGAAGCAAGCAGCTAGGAGCTGTGGTTTTTGACGACAATGGCAATATCGGCAAGTGCTACAGGAGGCAAGATGAAATCGGTACGCCTTATTGCATCACTGTAGATTTCGACACCCTCACAGACGATACTGTTACTCTTCGAGATCGCGATACGGGGGAGCAAAAGCGAGTAAAAATCGCTGATTTGAAAGAAGCAATAGTTTAGGGTATGCTGGTTCTCCAATATCAATATGTTTAAGGTAGAAAAACATATATTACCTAATGGACTGGAAGTTGTCTTGGTACAGGCGCCAAATTCTCCAACTACTACGGTCGAAGTCAGAGTCGAGACTGGCTCGAAATATGAGTCTAATAAAGAACTCGGGCTCTCGCATTGTCTCGAGCATATGTGCTTTAAGGGAACGCAGAAAAGACCATCGGCAGCAGAAGTGCATAAATCTTTCGATGAATTGGGAGCAATTAATAATGCTTTTACAGGCACTGAGGTTACAGGTTATTGGGCCAAAGCCAGTTCTAAAAATGTGTTAAAGATTATAGACCTTGTGTCTGATATCTATCTAAATACTATTTTTAGAAAAGAGGATCTAGAAAAAGAAAAGGGCGTGGTAATCGAGGAACTAAACATGTATGAAGACCAACCACAATCACTGGTAGGCGAGCTATTTGATGCCACGATGCATGGTAATCAGCCTGCAGGTCTCCCGATACTAGGTAATAAAAAAAGCATCAGTTCATTTACAGTCGAAGACTTGTATAATTACCGTTCAAAACATTATGTAGCAGGGGCCACAACTGTTATCGTTGCAGGACAATTCGACGGAAAAAAAGTTTTATCCGCTATTAAAGATTTATTTAACAAGGCTCCTCGCTCGAGAAAATTCGGCAAGAAGAAAACAAAAATTATGCATCGCGGAGTCAGGATTGTCCACAAATACAAGGATACTGATCAGGCGCATTTAGTTGTCGGTTTTCGCTCTTTTCCCTACAAGGATAAGAGAAACAGAGTAGTTAGTTTAATTAGGGGTATTTTATCGAGCGGAATGTCTTCGCGGCTCTTTCATAGATTGCGTGAAGAGTTGGGAATCTGCTACTACGTTAGTGCTCTTAATGGCCCGTCTACCGATCATGGTGAATTCGGGGTTGTTGCCGGGGTTGATCCCAAGCGCATAGATGTGGCAGTAGAGGCGATCATGGGCGAGTTTAAAAAATTAAAGAAAGACCTTGTTTCAGAAGAGGAACTTAAAAAAGTTAAGACTTCCTTGATTTCTAAAATGTATATGTCGCTTGAAACTTCTAACGCTGTGCTCGACTACTTTTCCAACAGGTCGACATTTTATGGTGACTTAAAGATGCCGACCGAGATAGAGAAGGAAATATTAGCTGTACAACCAGAGGATATTAGAAATATGGCCAATGAGTTATTTACAAACAAAGATACACTTCTTGCGGTAGTTAGTAAAAATATAAATAAAACAAAGCTTAAGAAAGCCCTTTTTCTTAAGTAGTGATATTATAATTTTATGGATAATAGGCAAAAATGGGAGATTACTACAGGTAGCTGGGTGCGGGGCGTGGTTGTCTTGGCCATAGCCTATGCGCTCTATCTCATTAACGAATTTATCCTAGTGGTCATTGCTTCAGTGGTCATTGCTTCAGCTATAGAACCGATAGTCGGCTGGGCGAAGAAGAGGAACATCCCTCGTCTGCCCGTAGTCTTTTTGGTCTATTTGGTCTCGGCGCTGGTGTTTGCCGGCCTTTTTTACTTCCTTCTTTTGCCTCTTGTCGGCGAGATCTCGAGTTTCATCAAAACTCTCACGATCTATTCTAACTCCGTCACGAATGGTGGGATTCTCTCTGAAATGTTTCGAACCCAGAACCTATTTGGAGGTTTCGACACTCCCATTTTAATCAGGGAATTAAGTTCTCAACTAAATTCTTTAGCCAGCTTTCTTTCACAGGGAATATTCTCAAGCGTCTCCTCAATTTTCGGCGGGGTCTTGAATTTTGTTCTCATTCTAGTGCTCTCTTTCTATCTGGTAGCTCAAGAAGACGGTATCAGCAAATTTCTGAAAATGATTACACCTATCGAGCATGAGGCCTATGTCATCAGACTCTGGCGACGTTCACAGCACAAAATTGGCCTCTGGATGCAGGGACAGCTCCTCTCCTCGGCTCTGATAATGATACTTGTCTATATAGCACTTCTGATTGTGGGCGTGCCGCATGCCTTACTGCTCGGAGTCTTAGCTGGAGTCTTTGAGCTCATCCCGCTTTTCGGCGCGACTCTCGCAGCTATCCCGACTTTATTTGTGGCCTATACTTGGGGTGGCATGAGCATTGCACTCGTCGTGGCTGGCATCTACATAGTGATTCAACAGCTTGAGGGTAATCTTATCTACCCTCTAGTGGTCAAGAAGATAGTAGGGATGCCGCCCATGATTTCCATCATCGCCCTAGTCATTGGCGGGACTCTAGCCGGTTTTCTTGGCGTTCTTATCTCGGTGCCGGTAGCGGCCGCGATCATAGAGCTTGTTTCTGACTTTGAGGAGCGCAAGATCACCAAACTCTCGGAGACTTCCTAATGAAATCATTTTATATCACCACTACTCTGCCTTACGTCAATGCGGAGCCGCATATCGGTTTTGCTATGGAGCTCATCCATGCCGATATTATCGCTCGCTGGAAGGAGTTGAGCGGATTCGAGGTTTTTTTTAATACCGGTACGGACGAGCATGGTCTGAAGCTCTACCAGAAAGCTTTCGATTTCGGCGAAGAACCTCAAAAATACGTAGACAGATATGTTAAGAGGTTTACCGCACTTAAGGATATTCTTGGATTGAAAGCCGACCTGCATTTTATCAGAACTACTGACCCGCATCATACAAAGTCCGCTCAGGCTTTTTGGCAGCTCTGCGAGAGGAATGGCTACATCCACAAGAAGACTTACAGGGCAAAATATTGCCCGGGTTGTGAACTAGAGAGAACTGACCACGAGCTTCCAGGAGGGAGATGTTTCTTGCATCCTAATATAGATATTATCCTTCTTGAGGAGGAAAATTATTTTTTCAAATTCTCCGCTTTTCAAGAGTTGCTAGAAGACTTTTATAAAAATAATCCGAAGTTTGTCGTCCCAGATTATAGATTCAATGAGATAAAGGTTTTTCTGAAGAGGGGGTTGGAAGATTTCAGTATTTCCCGCCTGAAATCGAAAATGCCATGGGGAGTGGAAGTACCGGGAGACCCTCTGCATGTGATGTACGTGTGGTTTGACGCTCTTGTCAGTTATATCTCCACTATTGGTTGGCCCGAGAACATGAGCGAGTTTAAAAAGTGGTGGCCGGTGGTTCAATTTGCCGGTAAGGATCAGGTACGCCAACAGGCGGCGATGTGGCAAGCCATGCTCATGGCCGCTGGCTTGCCGCCGTCGCGGCAAATCGTTATTCATGGCTTCATAAATTATGAAGGCCAGAAAATGTCCAAAAGTTTGGGAAATGTGATAAGCCCGCAGGAGATTATAGACGCATACGGGTTAGACGTCTTGCGTTATTTTGTCACACGAGAGTTCAACCAATTTGAAGATACTGACGTCTCAAGAGAGAAATTAAAAATTGCTTACAATGCAAATCTGGCAAATGGATTGGGAAATTTAGTGTCTCGCGTGATGAAATTGGCGGAGACGCATCTTGATGTGCCGATATCGAGATTGAACCTTGACATACATAACGAATTAAGAGAAATGCTTGATAAATTTGAAATCCAGAAAGCTGCCAATTATGTCTGGTCAGAAATAGGGAAATTGGATGCCGAGATTCAGGAAACGAAACCATGGGAAACTAAAGATAAGAAAATCATTGCCGATCTGGTGTCAAAACTTTCTCAAATCGGTTTTATTCTGAAACCATTTATGCCCGGGACAGCGGAGAAAATACTGGCTGCTATTAAGAATAACAAGCTAACAGCCCCTCTGTTCCCCCGTAAAGACTAATAATGCCTAAATATTTTGACGTACATTCTCATCTGAATGCCACTGAATATTCAGAGGATATTGATGAGGTTATAAAGAGACTAAAGGAGACCGACACTTATACCATAGCAGTGGGAACAGATCTCGAATCTTCAAAAATGGCCGTAGATTTGGCAGAAGGGCACGAAGAAATTTACGCCTGTGTAGGAGTACATCCTGTAGACAATAGAAATGAGCACTATGATATATCAAAGTACCAAGAACTGGCGCAACATCCGAAAGTGGTGGCCATAGGAGAGTGCGGATTTGATTTCTATCATGCTAACAAGGCTCAAGATTACGAACGGCAGAAAAAATTATTTTTAGACCAACTTCACTTCGCTCTTGACTACGACAAGCCTCTTATGATTCACTCTCGAAACGCTTATGAGGAATTACTTGACATTCTTGAACCACTTAAAAAAGAATATAAAAGTAAGCTTCGTGGTAATATCCATTTCTTTGCTGGCAATCTGGAAATAGCAGAAAGACTATTCAAAATTGGGTTCACAGTTTCTTTCACGGGGGTAATCACGTTTACTAGAGACTACGACGAAGTTATCAAAGCTGCTCCACTGGACATGATTATGTCAGAAACGGATGCGCCTTATGTAGCTCCCGTACCATACCGAGGCCAGCGCAACGAACCCAGCTTTGTCCAAGAGGTGGTGAAATCAATAGCAGAGATTAGAGGGGAGGATGAAGAGGGGGTGAGAGCCACCCTTGTCAATAACGCACTCTCCATGATAGGCTAGTTCGGTTATGGTAAATGCGAAAACTCCTATGGAAGAGGGAACGGTCTATGAGATCGGTTATCTTATCTTGCCAAGTATCCCAGAAGACAAGCTCTCTCTAGTAACGGATGTTATTAGAAAAGTGATTACCAAAGAGGGCGGCGTGGAAATCGACGCAGAAGAGCCTTTCAAAGAATCTCTGGCCTACTCGATGTCCAAGACTATTGGTGCCAGCCGCTACGTGCTCTCTGACGCGTATCTGGGCTGGATTAAGTTTGAGGTCGATAAAGCTAAGGCTCCGGCCATTGAAGTCGGTGTGGGAAAAATAGAAGAAGTGCTACGATTTATTTTGGTTAAAGCTCCGCGCGAAACTACCTTTACTTTCGCCAAGGCGAGAGCCGCCTTAGCAGAGAAAAAGGAGTCTACATCTGGCGCTACCGACGAGGCGGTGGTAAAATCATAAGATAATGAATATAAACAAAGTCATTCTCTACGGTAACCTCACCAGAGATCCGGAACTCAAATCTCTACCTGGCGGTTCAGCTGTGGTCAATTTTTCCGTAGCTACTAATCGTGTATGGAAAGATAAAAATGGCCAGCGCCAAGATAGCGCAGAATATCACAATGTGGTGGCGTTTGGGCGCACGGCAGAGACCATCAATCAATACATGAAGAGGGGCTCCAGCATCTTTGTCGAAGGCCGTATCCAAACGCGGAATTGGGAAGGTGCCGATGGTAAGAAGAACTATCGTACCGAGATCATAGCTGATAAGGTCCAGTTCGGTCCCAAGAGGGATGGTTCTCTGCCGCCAGCCTCGTCCTCCTCCAAGACTGATAACCAAGAAGCTCCTCCCATCGATGCCATTGAGTATCCTGAAGATAGTGTCAGTGTGGACGACATCCCATTCTAGTATGAGAAAACAAAATTATTTCAAAGAACACAAGATTGAGCATATCGACTACAAAGACGTAGAGACTCTTAAGAAATTTCTGACGCCGCATGCTCGCATTCAGTCTCGCAAGCGTTCTGGTATTCCTGCTAAGTCTGGACGAGAGCTTGCCACCGCGATCAAACGAGCTCGCTTCCTCGGTCTTTTGCCATACGTTTCTCGTTAACTGGGTTATAATTTAGGAATGCATGTACCGTACTCCATTCAGGGAGCGCTCTTTGGGCCGGCGCTCATAGGGCTTACTCTCGTCTTGAAAGTAATGTGCCCGGCGCCTCTTGGCACCGGCTGTTTCGCGGACTCTCTTGCTGTCCCTATTTTCCTGCCTTTAATATTTGTTTATAAAATTGTTGGTGGGGGACTGGTAATGTATCACGAACTATGGTTTGTCGTCCTATATTGGAGTTCGGTCGGACTCTTAGCCGGTCTTATCTTCGATCTACGTACTCCCCGGTCTCCGTATTGACCCTCACGATATCACCTTCTTTAATAAACATCGGTACCTGAATGAGGACTCCCGTCTCAAGCTTCACCGTCTTGGTCGCTCCTTGGGCGGTGTTACCTTTGGTCGCCGGGTGGGCTTCGGTCACTTTCAAGTCCATCTTGATGGGCAGTTTCAGGCCGATGATTTCGTCCTGGAAGAGCATCGCAGTGACTAAAATATTGGGCTTGAGGAACTTGGCGGCCGGTCCGATTAGTACCTCCGGTAGCTTGAAACGCTTCGATGGATCGTCTGCTTCAGAGAACCAGTACTCACCTCGATTGGTATATAAATACTTAACTTCTTTTTTATCGATGAGGGCTTCCTCAATCTTGTCAGAGGCGTGGAAAGAATGCTCAATAATCCTCCCAGTTAAAAGGCTCCTAAGCTTAGTGGCGTTGACGGGTTTTCTCTGTTGTTTGCGGAAGACATGAGAGCTCGTGACCTCATACGGCCCGCCTTCAAAAACTATGTACTTACCCTCCTTGATTTCATTGTATTCGAGCATAATTACAAGTAAGGCCTAAAATATAGCTTATTTAAGGCACAGAATATACTTGACATATGAATGATATAAGTGTTTAATACTCACAGAATGGTTCTTTGCACTTCACACTGGATATCGATAGGGGGGTGACATGGATTTTGTTGGTAGTCGTCAACGTGCGAGTGAGCGCTTTAAGAGAATCCTCGCTGGCTTAGACCAGCAGCATAAAGAAGCAGTTAGGCAGAGCCCGTTCGTGATGACACCCGATTCATTCTTTGAGCTGTTTCTAGTTTGCCTCTCGTGGCAGTACAACAGCTTGAAGGGTATCCAAGGCAACTGGACTACCGTCGATAAGGTTGTGCGCGTTCTTTTCAATCTAGGCCTGGCCACTGAGAAGCAGCGACGCGCTGTCTTCACTAACAAGCGCGTGCAAATGAAATTCAAAATGCACGCACATCGGGTGCCATACAGTACAGGGCTCTTTTCTGAAGATGAGATAGCCATCTCTCCTCGTCCCATAGTGATTCCATATCACATTGAGAGTGAGCAGAGTGATGAGCGCATGCTCCGTGACTGTCGCATCTGGCTAACGCCGTGTGGTAAGGAAAAAGGAGATCGACTCTCGTCGAAGTACCAACGTGTTATCACGCGCGAACAGTATGAAGTAGAACTCAAGAAAGATGCAGAATTTCGCGAGCTCCATCAAGGTCGCCACATGGGTGCAGTAATGGACAATTACCGCGCAAAGGTGGAGGACGAAATAAGTGACAAGCAAGCCGGCCAGCGATCTCAAAAAAGGCGGCGGCGAGCTACTTGAGGGATTCGCCTGACTCGATTGAGCCACATTGAGGGCCGTCCAAGCGTAAGCTGGACGGCCCTTTACATAAATAACATTTGTTAAACTTCGCAGGTTTGTGAGTCAAACCTCCTTTAGCTTTTGTCGAATGTCTTTCAATATCTGGTCGGAGACTTTTTTATTCTCGCGCAGGAACTGGCGGGTAGCATCGTAGCCGCGGCCGAGTTTGACAGGATCGCCACCTGCCTGCGCAGGCAGGTATTCATACGAGTTTCCAGACTTTTTCATGATGCCGAATTTTTCACCGAGCGCTATCATTTCTCCCTCTCGTGAGATACCCTCGTTATACATCAGGTCAAATTCTGTTTGTCGGAAGGGCGCTGCCACTTTATTCTTGACCACTTTGACCCGCGTGCGTCCGCCCATTACCTCTTCCCCTTTCTTAATCTGGGCGATACGACGAATGTCGAGACGTACAGAAGTATAAAATTTGAGCGCCTTACCACCAGGAGTAGTTTCTGGATTGCCGAACATCACCCCTATCTGCATACGGATTTGGTTGATGAAGATGACGATCGTCTTGGACTTGGCCACGATCGCAGTGAGCTTGCGCAAAGCCTGACTCATCAGGCGTGCCTGTTTGCCGACGTGGTAGGCTCCCATGTCGCCCTCGATTTCATCTTTGGGAGTTAGTGCTGCCACCGAGTCTATGACTATGACATCCAGTTTGCCCGAGCGTACTAAAGAGTCCACAATTTCTAAAGCCTGTTCACCAGTATCGGGTTGGGAAATTAAAAGTTCGTCAATCTTGACCCCGAGACGTTTGGAGTACTCCGGATCCATGGCATGTTCGGCGTCGATGAAGGCGCAAATACCGCCCGCTTTCTGCGCTTCGGCTATGACGTGGAGCGATAGGGTAGTCTTGCCGGAAGACTCCGGCCCGAAGATTTCGATAATTCTGCCTCGTGGTAGACCGCCGACGCCGAGTGCTGCATCCAGACCAATGGAGCCGGTGGAGATGGCGTCCACACCCACTTTAGGCTTGTCTCCGAGCTTCATAATGGAGTCTTCGCCGAACTTTACTCTAATAGCATCGAGAGTGGTATCAATATTTCTACTCTCTGTATTTTTAATTTTTGTCATTTAAATATTTAATTTAGACCTGTCTGTGCAGGCAGGACAATTTGTACGCTCTTCGTTGTTTCGCGACCGAAGCGGTCGCGAGCCTTCATGGTCATTATACTCAAGCCGGGAGAGACTAACAATTTCTCACTCCATTCCCCCTTGTCGTTTGTAAATATCTGGCGGTCGTTCAAACTAATCCAAGCGATATTCTTTGATTGACCTTCCACAATGACTAAAGGGTTCTCGACCGTCTCGCCGTCTTGAGGATTGTTAATCCAGATTTGCGGACCGGCCAAGAGAGCGCGTGCTTGATACAAGGAGTAAGCGACAAGCAGTATCAATAAAATAATCAAGAATCCGTATTTTGGCTTAATATCGGTTTTCATGGAGTAGTATCGTCTACATTTTCTTCGTCCAACCTTTCTTCTGTAGTTTCTACTTCTCTATCTATCACTTCTCGCGCCTTAGCTCCCGAGCCCGCGCCTACGACTCCACGCTCCTCGAGCATGTCTACTAGGCGTGCGGCGCGGGCGTAACCGATGCGCAGTTTGCGTTGGAGGTATGAAGTCGAAGCCTTACCTGCCTGGACAACAGTGGCTCTTGCTTCTTCATACAGTTCGTCATCGTCTCCGTCGTACGAATCATCTTCCAGCGTAGCTGTAAAAATTGTGTTACCTGCCTCGGTGGACAGGCCAGTGTTTTCATTAGAGAAATTAATATCACTCTGAAGTTCGTCAACGTAGGCGTCGGCAAGATACTTGGTCACAGCCTTAACCTCCTTCTCCGAAATGTAGGCTGACTGGATGCGTAGAGGCTTGGACATCTCCCCGGAGAGGAAAAGCATGTCCCCAGCGCCGAGAAGCTTCTCGGCGCCGGCCGAGTCAAGAATGGTGCGCGAATCTATCTGCGAGGAGACTTGCAGGGCGATACGTGCTGGAATGTTGGCCTTAATCAATCCGGTGATTATGTTGACCGACGGCCGCTGGGTTGAGAGTATGAGGTGGATACCAACGGCGCGGCTCATCTGGGCCAAGCGCACCACGGCGGCTTCCAGTTCCCTAGGATAAGACTGCATCATATCGGCTAATTCGTCTATGATAATGACGATAAAGGGCATGGACTTGTCATCTTTGGTGTGCTGGTGATACGAGTCTATATCTCGCACGCTATTTTTTTCAAGAATGTCGTAGCGGCGCTCCATCTCTTTGCCAGCCCACTTGAGAGCGAGAATCGCTTTCTTAGGGTCAGTCACTACTGGAGTCAGGAGATGCGGAATGTTGTTGTACATCGTGAGCTCGACGCGTTTCGGGTCTATCATGATGAATTTGAGATTCTCAGGCGGATTTCTGAATAAGAGTGACGTGACTATAGCGTGAATGGTTACAGATTTGCCCGAACCGGTGGCACCGGCTATCAGGAGATGCGGCATTCTGCCCAGGTTCGCGAACTGAGTACGACCGGCGATATCTCGGCCGAGCGACACTAAGAGTGGCACAGCGCTTCTGGTGTATTGTTCGTCAGAGATGAGAGAACCGAGACCGATAATGGATTTAAGAGTATTAGGGATCTCAATGCCCACCAAAGATTTTCCCGGTATCGGCGCTTCTATGCGCACGGGATGTGCCGCGAGCGCCAGTTCAAGATTATTCTGGAGTGCGAGAATTCTCGAGAGCTTGACGCCTTCGGCTGGCTTCAGGGCGTAACGGGTGACAGATGGGCCGATTGAAATCTCGTCCATTTCGACCACGATACCGAAATTCATCAAAGTGCGTTTAATCAAATTCGCGTTGGCCTTGATGTCGCCGACACCCGGTTTGCCGCGATCTCCTTCAAGAAGTGAAAGTGGGGGAGGAGTCCATCGTTTACCACTTCGGCGTGTAGTCATCGGTACAAATCCTTCGTCATCGTGCTTGGGTTTCTCGTGAGTAAGGTCTCTCTTCACTTCTGTCTTCTCCATTTTCTCTACAGCCTTATCGATAGCAGCATTTTCCAGAGGGGCCAGGGGGAACGTCTCTTTCTTTGAAAGAAATCTTTTGATAAACGAAATGGCGTCAAACTTTATGGAGGCATTGAAAATGACTAGAATCGAGATGACCACAAGCGCAGAGAGAAACACTCCGCTAAAGTAGATATGAAAATATGAATCCAGAGGCTTTGATACAAAGTTCCCTATGATGCCGCCTGCTCCCGAGAAGAGGTTGACGAGACCGAGAGAGGCAAGGAAAAGGACCAATGAGCCGAAAATCTGCGGCATAGCGAAGTCCCTCTCTTGCTCTCGGAGAAATGATGCTGCTAATAATAGAAAGACCACTGGTAGAAGGTAGTAGCCGAAACCGAAAAGATAGGTAAGCCAATCATAGACGAATGTTCCAGCTCGTCCGGCGAGACCCAAAGCTCCCAAAAGAAGGAATATAGAAAGGACTATTGAAAAAACGCCCAAAATGCCATTAGCTGTCTCTCTGGAAGTAAATTTGAATATTGACGTGCCGTCCTCCTCCCGGTCGCGGATACGCTTCTTCCGATTTCTTGACATAATAATAAAAAATTATTTCCTAATCATAACACGCTTAGAGTTGCTTTAAGGTAACCTGATCCGTTAGAGACGAGGCTCTCTAATGGGCTTGCAAAATTTGTCTCTTAACTTCATAATACGTTCGCTTGCAATAAAGGACAAAATATTATATAATTGTCAGACAGATTATAAGGGACACTAAAAGACCTAAATATAGCGATATGTCCGATATCACTAAATCAGAAAGACTTGCCTCAGCCCTATATTTAGTGACTAGTTTTTTTGATGATAAAGAGCCATTGAAGTGGAGACTTAGGGCTTTGTCTACCGATCTGGTCTCGGAGAGCATAAAAGACAAATCCAACACGACGATGGAAATACTCTCTCTTTTTTCTGTTGCCAAAACTGCCGGCGTAGTCTCTGAAATGAACTATGATATCCTGGTCCGAGAGTTATCTAGATTTAAGCAGGAGGTGGAAAAACCTTTAGCTCTCGCATTTCCACATGAGACGGCTCTTGATGAGAAAGCCTTGCCGCAAACACAGCAAAAGGCTAAATATATAGAGGATAACGTCGCTGTTAAAAAGACTGATGAAAAATTGGTCTTAAAGGAATTCGGCGCTGTCTCGGTGAAAAAAAATACTCGACAGAGCATCATTATCTCAGTATTGAAGCGTAAGAAAGAAATTATGATAAAGGACATTTCCCCTATGATTAGCGGCTGTAGCGAGAAGACTATTCAACGCGAGCTCCTGGCCATGGTACAGGCCGGCATTCTCAGGAAGATTGGGGAGAAGCGTTGGAGCCGCTACAGCCTTGCTTCTTAGCGATAAAAGCGGTAATGTAATATGGTCTTATCCGTCTTACCCATTATCCACAGTTGCTTGAGAGTTGATACTTAGCGCGACATCACTTATAATCTAGGGACTTGCCGGGAAAGGCTTTACCGTTTCCGGCAAATGTTGAAATTAATACCCGTGACGCAACTCGAACAAATATTAGAAATTATTGGGAAGCGTTCACGCATTAGAAAATAAATTAACAATGACAAATATTAGAATTGCAAAGATGGCCGGAGTTGCAATAGGTGCAACCCTCGCTTTCGGTTCTTTAGTACCGATGGCAGGAGCTGTAACTGTCGCTGAACTCCAGGCGCAAATCAATGCACTAATGGCACAACTCGCTACCCTTCAGGGTGGAAGCGTACAAACAAGTACTACTTTCACAATGAACCTGACTGTCGGTTCGAGAGGTTCAGAAGTAGTTGCTTTACAGCAAGTACTCGTGGCACAAGGCCATTTGGTTATGCCAGCAGGCGTAGCTATGGGCTACTTCGGTCCTTTGACCAAAGCGGCGGTAGCTAAGTGGCAGGCAGCTAACGGAGTTTCTCCAGCAGTTGGTTTCTGGGGTCCAATCTCCAGAGCCAAGTATGCTTCCATGGCTGGTCCGGTCGTTCCTGGTTCCCCTGTTCCTGGTCCTGGTATCACCACTCCAGGTGTTGAAGGAACCATTACTGCTACAAAGGCAGCTTCACCAGCTTCTGGGACGAAGGTCTATGAAGGTGGTTCAAGGGTAGCTGTCTTCGGTATCGAACTTGAGGCTGACCGCTCCGACATTAAAGTCGAGAGAGTCAAACTTGACCTCGATGCTACTACCAGCGGTAACTCCGACCAACAGATTTACACCAAGATTGCCAACAAGATCTACGTAATGGATGGTTCCACCGTCCTTGCATCTGCAGATCTCGACGCAACCACAGTTGTGAAGGAAGGTTCGGATTACTACATCACTATCTCTGGTTTCAGCTTCCTTGTTCCTAAGGACACGACCAAGGTCCTGACGATCGCTCTTGATCCTAAGGCAAGTTGGGATACGACTTACGACAATGACACATGGACACTCACGCTTCCTGCCAACGGCATCAGAGGCGTAGACGGTGCTGGCATCAACCAGTATTCACCGACGGCCGCATTGGCTGCACAGAGTTTCACTTCAGCAGCAGATGTTGTTGATAGTGCTGCTCTGACAGTATCTCTGGCAAATGCTACCCCAGCTAAGAGCCAAGTTATTGCCAACCAGGGTTCAAGCGATAATGAACTTGACGGTCTAACTCTTGCCATCTTCGACTTCAAGGGAGAGAAAGATCAGATCAAAGTCACCGACTTAGTTGTTGACCTAGTCCGTGGTGGTGGTAACGTAGCTACTGCTACAACCGCTTACATCTACGATGGCAGCACGCTTGTCGGTTCAGCTACAGTTGCTGGTACAAGTGCTACCGCATCTAGTGCAACTTTCTCTGATATCAACTGGATAATCCCAGCTGATACTACGAAGTCACTAACCTTTAAGGTTGACATTGATGATGCGGCTCTCGCAGCTGACACTTATGCGGTTGATATCGGTGTAACATCCGCTGTCGCCACAAATGTCACTTCAGAGAACTCTTCTGGTTCGTCAATCACAGAGACAGGCTCTGGACAAGGCAAGACCATTACTATCAGAAAGGTTGGACCTGAAGTAAGCTTGGTATCCAAGTCAGTTACAACCGACGGTGTTCCTGAAGGCAATCCTGCATCAGGTGTTACAAGTACTTCTACCATTACTGCAACATTCAACCTCAAGATCAAAGCGGTTGGTGGTACGTTGACACTTGGTACAGTCGCTTCCGGTACCCCTGTGGTCGCAAGTTCGACAACTTCGTTCAAGGTTTACCGAAACGGTGCTTATGACGGAACGCTCTCAAGCGTCTCTACCTCAACTTCGTACAACGTTGTTACTGGCTCATGTACTTCTGCCGGTACTAACAGCTGTACTCTAGCTGATGGCGCTGAAGTTAGCTTCCCTGTTACCTTCCAAGTTCTTGGAAGAAACTCAGCTGGCGCAGCTTTCGCAAACGGTCTCTACTCAGTACAATTCGAAGGTATCCAGTGGTTCAATGCCACGACTGGCTCTTCCCAGACGACTACCTTCATGTCTGGTGAGAACGATTGGAGAACAGCAGACGTTTCCTTCCCGTAATCCAAATTACGGATCGCGAATCCACTCCGGCTTCGGCTAGGGTAGGATAAGCAAACAAAAACCCCGCTTCGGCGGGGTTTTTGTTGTCTTGTGGATGACTTAAATCGGATAATCTGTACAATTAATCTATGCGTTATTTTGATAAGACTTTTTTCAAATTTCTTTTTGGCTTCCTTTGTTTGGTTTCTCTAAGCATCGCAGTAATTGCCTACACTCGTGGGTATTTATAGAAAATACTTTTTTGTAATACTGTTGGCCCTCCTGCCTGCAATCTCGCATGCCCAAGTTTCTAAAATTGTATTTACCACTGAGCCACAAACCATAAAACCAGGCGAAGTGTCTGGCGCTATTACCATACAACTTCAAGATTCAACAGGGAATTCTTCTAAAGCCACCGAGACAGTCGATGTCGAATTTTCGTCAGCTTCTGCTTCGGGAGAATTTCTAAGTCCGTCAAGCGATAACACAGTTACAAAAACTATCTCGACAGGCAGTGCTAACAAGAATTTCAGATACAGGGATTCCACGAATGGGACATTTGTCATGACTGTTAAAGCCACAGGCAGGGTCAGTGGTGATATCTGGGATGCTAATCAAGTCATTACCATTTCAGATTCCGCTGCGACGGCCACTACTACCGAAGAGATAGCCGCTGCCAGCCCCTCTTCTGCCAATCAAGGATCGTCATCTTCTGGATCCGCCTCCGCCCACTACAGTGCCGCTTCTCTAAGTAGCCTAAAAATTTTACCAGGATTTGAAGTAAGCGCAGGTCGGGATCGCTTGGGTACTGTCGGCAGCCCACTCGAATTCAAGGCGGAAACAAACATTGAATATACCAATAACAGTATTTTCGTTTGGAATTTCGGTGATGGCAGCGAAGGGGGAGGGGAAGTGACTAGTCATACTTATCTGTATCCCGGTGATTACGTGTTAGTGCTCAATGTTTTTGGGCCCAGAGGCAAGGCAGTATCTCGAGCCAATATTAGAATCGCAGATCCCGGGCTAGCCATTACACAGATATCGAAGGAGAGGGTAGAAATAGCCAACCATTCAAGAACCGAGGCAAGTCTCTTCGGCAGAGCTTTGGTTACTGGAGATAAAATTTTCGCCTTCCCTCGAGATACCATTATGAAAGCAGGGCAGAAAATTTCTTTTGGCGCGAATGTGACAGGATTGGATACGTCGAGTCAATCGAGCGTCTCTCTGGTGGTTGTGGGGACGGAGGTTAGGCCGCAGGAAGTGCTGGCTCGAATAGAGGAACAAAGATTGGAACAAATTGCACACATTCAAAGCCAGTTGACAGTTCTTCAGGAACAGCTCGCAGGCATTTCTAATCACCAGAATAGCGCGAATGCAACAATGACAACTGTTGCATCCCCAATTATAGGAGAACTTGTAGAGCCAGAAAACAACGAATCTCAAACAGCCTTGGTTATAGGTGCCATGATACCCGAGACAAGTTCCAATACTATAGGAAGTTGGCTTCAAACTCTAAAACGTTTTTTCTTTAGAACGCAATGATGAAAAAATTAGTACTTGCCCTCTTCGTATCAGTCGTACTTTTAAGCGGGGCGAAGTCTGTTTCGGCTGCGATCCTGCATCCTTATGTAGTGGATGAGAAACCACAGGTGTTATTTGGTGACAGCACACCCGTATCTACCTATTTTGGATTAGAAAATTATGCACAAGATTATGTGGGTGGTTATGCCCACTTCACCTTCACTTACACCCACGATGCGTGCTGTTACACCAAAGATCCTCCTCTTGTCTACATCATAGATACCGATCCAAGATCTACCTCGACTCCGATGGAAAAGTCGTTTGAGCCTGCTTACACTCTGACTCCGTATTGGGGTGGCTTCGGTGAGCCGACAGGTTGGTACTCATACGACATACAATTTGATGCCACAGGTTACACCGTTGTCGTGACGCAAGCCACAACCACAGAAATAGTGAATTTTCACAGAGATATTACGGGACTAACAGATAGCGACTGGGCGGCAATCGCAAAGCGTCACCCGATTACCGAACCGATAAATAATAATTCGATGTCATTTACTCCGGTGCCGATACGAGACGAACCTACACCAGAGAGACTTGACCCTGTCATTATAGTCCCAGGCATTATGGGTTCGGCATATAAGAATGGTGTGTTGGTGATTGATCCGATTCTTCATACTTACGATGATCTTATTGCTACTTTAGATGCTAATGGCTATACAGAAGGTGAGAATTTATTTACTTTTCCATACGAGTGGCGAGATTCAAATGTGTTTACTGCAAATTTCTTGGACGATAAGATAGATGAAGTCAAATCCACTTGTCACTGTGATAAAGTGGATATCGTGGCTCATTCAATGGGTGGGCTAGTCGCCCGAGCTTACATTCAGTCTACTGATTACGATGGTGATGTGGATCAGCTTATATTCCTCGGGACACCACACAAAGGGTCGCCTAAAGATTATTTGACATGGGAGGCAGGTGAATTTGAACAAGATCTAAATGGTGTACTCACTGGTCTGTTTTTCGAGGTTGAGGCCTTAAAAAATGGCTACTTAACTATTTTTAACTACATTCATAATAAGCCAATCCTGTCTGCGCGAGAATTGTTACCAGCCTTTGATTACTTGAAGGATGATGACACGGGACAGTTAAGACAATACCCGGTTGACTATCCGCGAAACTTATTTCTAGAAAATCTAAATAATAACATCTCAAATCTGCTGTCCTCAGGGGTAGAAATTACAAATATTGTTGGTAATTCTGGAGAAAATAAGACGATCGAAAAGATAAGAGTTATACCCACTGATCACGCAGTCTTTTGGGAACATGGGGAGCCGGAAGGATTTGGAGCCATAATTGGTGATAACGGTCTTGAGAGAGGTACAGGTGATAATACCGTTACTCAATCAGGTTCTTCTCTAAATGGGATTGTGAGTGAAGAAATAGTAGCTTCTCATAATAGAATTCCCACAATTGCAGAATCGAAAGTGTTTAATATTTTGACCGGCCAGACCGCTTCTACAACATTTGACCATAATTATGGAGTTAATAAAAAGGTTTTGCTATTACAATTACTATCTCCAATAGACATGGTAATTACAGCTCCAGATGGCAGGAAAATCGGTAAAAACTTTGAAACTGGTCGGGAATATAATGAAATTCCTTTCGCATTTTACTCTGGGTTTGAGACTAATGATGAATATATAACTATTCTTAATCCGCTAGATGGGAAATATAAGGTAGAAGTACAGGGAACAGATAGTGGGGGAGAGTATGGAGTACGAACAAGCTACGTTTCTGAGACATTTGCAACGACCACTGAGACTACTGGAATTACGGAGCCAAATCAGATTACAAATCTAGCAATTATGGTCAATAATCAAAATCCAGGATATCTCAAAATAGAAAAACAAATAACCTTAGTTGTCTTGATAAATGATATTGAAGGAGCCTATGCTCTAGGCTGGATAAAAGATAAAAAGACAAGGGGTAAACTCATAAAGGAAATTCAAAGGATTGAGAATAAAGCTGAAAAGGTAGATAAAAATCTCGCCAGATTGCTTAAAATTACTCTCAAAGCTTACAGAAAGGAAACAATCGACGAACGGGCGTATAATATTATTAAGTCAGATTTGGAGTGGTTGATCAATAATTAAGAATGAATAACGTCATAAAAAATATTTTATTACTTGTTGTAGATGCGGTTTTAAGTTATTTGCTGGCTCTTTATTTTGGGAGCATTTATGAATATTTTATTCCTGGTTCGTTGGGTGACACTGCGTGGATAGGTACCACGTCAGCATGGCAGTCTGTAATAGGTTTCCCATTTGCCTATATATTCTTCACAACTCTACTTTTTCAAACATTTGGATTTGGGAACAGAAATAAGTGGACGCTATGGCTCTTAATGCCAGCTCTGCTATTCTTTGCTTCCGGTGACTTGAAGCATATCTATCTGCCAATAGCCCTTGGTCTAGTTGCCTTCGGTCTTGCTTGGGTTATACGAAAAATATTAAAAATCGGTTAGAAGCGCAAGTTCGCAAGAACGGTTCTTGCGAGCGTTAGATAGGTAGCTCCCGTTACCTGCAAGGTCTTGCCTTGTATTAGATAACGAAAGGGAGGCGGGCTTGTGTTGCCGACCTCCCTCGGAACGTCTGGCGTTCCATTTCTGATGCGGACTATAGCCGCAGTCCCTTTTGCCAGACCATAGTCTGTGCCGCGCCTTCGACACGAAAGATGTAAAGCACTTCTTTGGCATCTGCTGAGAGGATGGCGAGGATAAAGAACCCCACCTCTCCCTCTTTGATGTACTTAACACAGGGGTAGAAGAGTTCGTCATTTGCCAGACAGTACCCTGCTGCAGTTGGTGTCAGGCCTTCGAGAAGCTTGTCCCCCTCAGACCCAGACCCACTGACCATCTTCGCATACCCCAGTAGCAACAACAGGAAGATAATGCTTGCAGCCGTGAGGATCATGGGATCCTTGCGCTCTTCCATTGCGCCTCCTCTCCATGCCTAGGGTTATCTTCTTAGAGTACGTTTCTGGCTTGATTATACAGAAAATATGAGGTGTGGCTAGCGTGAGACTTTAGTATAATACTGAAGTAATTAACTGGATATAAAGAAACAATGATAGAGAAAGTGGTCTTTGGCGGTGGCTGTTTCTGGTGTACTGAGGCGATTTTTAAAATGCTTAGGGGGGTGCACAAGGTTCTGCCGGGCTACGCTGGCGGGACAGCTGTAGATGCGACTTATGAAAAAGTTTCTAGCGGTAAAACTGGACACGCGGAAGTTACTTATTTGGAATATGAGCCTGCCGAAATAGATTATCATTCCCTCTTGGCCGTCTTCTTTGCTAGCCATGACCCGACGACAGTTAACAGACAAGGGAATGATATCGGCAGTCAATATCGCTCGGTTATCTTCTACACGACAGATGAGCAGAAGACAGAGGCAGAAAAGTTTATAAAAGAATTGAATGCTGTGACGGCGCTCGAACCTCTCAAAGAGTTTTACGAGGCAGAGAATTATCACAAGGATTATTATGAGGACAATAGAAATGCGCCGTATTGCGAGATCATTATCAACCCTAAGCTAGATAAAGTTCAAAAAGAATTTGCTAAGCTATTAAAGCAAAACAATGGATGAAAAAGAGTTAGAAAGAGAAGTGATGTGGAACAAGGGCACGGAGGCACCGTTTAGTGGCAAGTATGTGCACACAAAAGATGAGGGTATATATCTCTGTAAAGGATGCAGGACAGAACTCTTCAGATCGGATGCGAAGTTTGATTCCGGTACCGGTTGGCCTTCGTTTGATGAACCGGCCAATCTTGAGAATATCGAACTTAAAGAAGATAACTCGCATGACATGCATAGGACGGAAGTGGTCTGCAGAAAATGTGGCGCTCACCTCGGGCATGTATTCGACGACGGGTTGACTGAAAAGGGGAAAAGATATTGTATAAATTCAGTCTGTTTGAATTTAGAGAAGCATTAGAACTATGTTAATTGATCTGTAAGATAGGGCGTCGCTAGACGTCTCATACATTGTAGCCGATAAATTATCAGATTATCTAAGGGGGCAGACCACCAAATGTATGAAGAACAACAACAATAAGCTGGTTACGGGCACATTCCTACTCGGAGCTTTCTTAATGATTGTGCCTATAATCTCAAGTGCCAAGATTAGCGAAGATCACATGGCTTTGGTTGGCGTGAATGTAAGTTCAGGCACCAATACGGCTGAAGTGATGGAGGTCAATAATACCTCTAATGTGAATGTTGACACCTCGCTCAAAGTTAATCTCTTGGGGGTGCCGGTAGTATCTTCCACACAGGTCAGTTCAGATGCGGATCTCGAAATCTTCAGCGAGAATGCGGTAGCTAAAAATGATAACGTCTCTAAAGTCATGATCAGCTCTGAAGATCAGGATTACCAAGTCGTGGTAGTCTTCAAACATCGCGGTAAGCTTCTCGGATTTATACCGGTCGCCATCCGGTCCACCACGGAAGTAATGGCCGAAGAGAATGAAGACGCTGTAGAAGTTGACTCACATCTTTCCTGGTGGGGCTTCTTGGTTGCGGGGGAAAATTATGATGAAGCAGAACTTGAATCGCGGATTAAAAGCAATGCGATGATCAGAGCGAATGTCAAAGCCGACGCTTCCGCTAGTGCCAAGGCCCGCGCTGCCGAAGCGGTGATCGCCGAGGTCCAGACTCACGCCTCGACTCAGATAGCTCTCAACAATAGCTAGTATTGGGGGCTGTTGACACCAAATTGGAGAGGGTATAGAATGGCGGTTACCTAGAAATGTTAAGAAATTCAAAACTTTATTCCAAGCGGTTACGGTAACCTGTGGTTATCGTTATGTCGAAAGACCCCGCCTTGGAAGAGGCGGGGTCTTTCTTTCATCTCAGGTCCGCCAGCAGGCGGATGAACTTTGACAACTGAATGCCATCACAGATGATTGATCCAAGTGGGTCTTTTCGCATCTGGAGGTGGGTAGAAAAGCTAAATGAAAGTATTGATTTCATTTAGCAGGATAGAAAATTAGTAAGCCCGCGAGCTTGCCCCGCCAGTGGTGGCGGGGTGAAGTGGTGGGCAAGTGGTTTTTAAGTTTCCTAATAGGAAATTTAAGGGCGTACGGTGGATGCCTTGACTCCAAGAAGGTGATGAAGGACGTGGCTTGGCGGCGATACGCTTCGGGGAGGTGCCTAGCAACCTTTGATCCGGAGATGTCCGAATGGGGGAACCCGTCCCGACGTAATGTCAGGACACCCCGCCAACTAGGCGGGGAACGCACCCAGTGAAGTAAAACATTTCAGTAACTGGAGGAAAATAGAACAATTGTTATTTCGTTAGTAGCGGCGAGCGAAAACGAAACAGCCCAAACTTAGTTTCATTCTCACGATGCGTATGGTCGTGTTGTGGGAATGATACTGAGGGTCATAAGGTGGTAATGTCTCAACTTCGGTTGAGAGGAGAGTTAAAAAATATCTGGTTAGGTGAAGCTTCTGGAAAGCAGCACCCTAGAGGGTAATAGTCCCGTAACCGAAAATCAGATATCTCTTCCGTTACCGTTCTTGAGTATCTCGAGACATGAATAGCTCGGGAGAATTTGCCGGGACTAACCGGTAAGGCTAAATACTCTTGGAGATCGATAGTGAACTAGTACCGTGAGGGAAAGGTGAAAAGCAGCCCGGAAGGGCGGTGAAATAGACCTGAAACCGTATGTTTACAAGGAGTCAACGAGGTTTAGCCGTAAGGCTAGACCTCTATGGCGTGCCTATTGAAGAATGAGCCAACGAGTTTTAGCATGCTGCGCGGCTAAGCGCCTATAAAGCGTGGAGCCATAGGGAAACCGAGTGTGAATAGCGCGTTTACCCTGAGAGCAATCGAAGGGTTAGTAGTATGCTAAAGACCCGAAGCCAGAGCGAGCTTGTCATGAGCAGGGTGAACCCCGACGAAAGTCGGGGGGAGGCCCGAACCGTTGAGCCGTGCAATACTCTCGGATGACTTGTGATAAGAAGTGAAAAGCTAATCGAGCCTGGTAATAGCTGGTTCTCTCCGAAATAACTTTTGGGTTAGCGTCGAGTGTTTCCATTGGTGGTAGAGCACTGGAAGGTTTGGACAGGCCGAAAGGTCGCTGGACCTATCAAACTCCGAATACCGATTGGTCAGAGCTCGGCAGTTAGACTCCGGGGGCTAAGCTCCGGTGGTCAAAAAGGAAACAGCCTAGATCTCTATTTAAGGTCCCTAAATTCATGCTAAGTGCACTTAAGGAGGTGAAATTTCTCCGATACTGAGGAGGTTGGCTTAGAAGCAGCCATCCTTTAAAGAAAGCGTAACAGCTCACTCAGTCAGAGATTTTGCACCGCAGATTCATGGGGCTAAGCATGGTACCGAAACTGAGGATTTCTTCCCGCTTTGGCGGGAGGGAGTGGTAGGAGAGTATTCGCATCTGCACTGAAGGCGAAGGGGTGACCCACGCTGGAGCGTTGCGAAGTAAGAATGTTGGCACAAGTAACCACAATGCGGGTGAGAAACCCGCACGCCGAAAGAACAAGGTTTCCCTCTCAACGTTTGTCGGAGAGGGGTTAGTCGGCCCTAAGGGAATGGTGAGAACCGCACCCGATGGACACACGGTTAATATTCCGTGACTGTTTTTGCAAGTGATGGGAGGACGAAGATGAGTATGTATCGCGCATTATCGGATTTGACGTCCGTGCTTTAAGGAAGTGTACGAGGAAAAACCCGGACACTAGCTTTGATGCTGATTCCAAGAAGAGCGGAAATGCCCCGACTCGTCGGGGCAAATGATACAAAGCCATCTTCCAAGAAAATTCTCTAAACTTATTGCAAGAGCAACCGTACCGCAAACCGACACAGGTGTTCAGCTCGAGTAGAGCAAGGCGAACGAGTGAGACGTCCCCAAGGAACTCGGCAAAAAAGCAGCCGTAACTTCGGAATAAGGCTTGCCCTATTTTTATTAATGGGGCCGCAGCTAAAGTATCTCTGGCAACTGTTTACCAAAAACACAGCTCCCTGCGAACTCGCAAGAGGATGTATAGGGGGTGACACCTGACCAATGCCAGAAGGTCAAACACGGGGGGTCTTATTATCTTCGGATAAAAAGGCTGGACTGTGTAAGCCCTGGTGAATGTCGGCCGTAACTATAACGGTCCTAAGGTAGCGAAATTCCTTGTCTGGTAAGTTCAGACGCGCACGAATGGTGTAATGACTGGAGAACTGTCTCGGGGACCCGCTCGGTGAAAATACAATACCGGTGAAGATGCCGGTTACCTGCAGTTAGACGAAAAGACCCCAGGAGCTTTACTGCAACTTGATATTGAGAGTACGGTTACGATGCGTAGCATAGGTGGGAGACTTTGAAGTGCCGATTTCGGTCGGCATGGAGTCGTCAGTGAAATACCACTCTTCTAGATTGTATTTTCTAACCTCGACGGAAAAAACGGCGAGAAACAGTATCTGGCGGGCAGTTTGAGTGGGGCGCTCTCCTCCTAAAAAGTAACGGAGGAGTCTATTAAGGTCAGCTAGGCGCGAATGGAAACCGTGCCGATAGTGTAATGGCACAAGCTGGCTTGACTGTGAGGCGTACATGCCAAACAGGTGCGAAAGCAGAGCATAGTGAACCGACGGTCCGTGTTAGAGGCGGCCGGAGATTATCGGACAAAAGCTACCCTGGGGATAACAGGCTGGTTGCGCCTAAGCGTCCATAGCGACGGCGCAGTTCGGCACCTCGATGTCGGCTCAACTTATCCTGGAGGTGAAGAAGCTTCCAAGGGTATGGCTGTTCGCCATTTAAAAAGTTACGCGAGCTGGGTTCAGACCGTCGTGAGACAGGTTGGACTCCTATCTACTGCAGGCGTTCGATTCTTGAGGGGATTTGACTCTAGTACGAGAGGACCGAGTTGAACCGACCTCTGGTGTACCTGCTGTCCTGCCAAGGGCACCGCAGGGTAGCTAAGTCGGGAACGGATAAATTCTGAAAGCATCTAAGAATGAAGCCAACCCCAAGATTAGGAATCGTTTGAGAGCCCTAGGAGATGACTAGGTTGATAGGCGCTAGGTGTAAGCACCGTAAGGTGTTAAGCCGAGGCGTACTAATTGCTCGAATTCTATTAGGAAACATAGAAATCACTAAACTAATTCCGCCAGCTGGCGGTTCTGTCCTGCTGAATGAAATCAATAACACGTATCGAATTTTTTGTTTTGGTGGCTCGACGCAGAGGTCACACCAGTTCTCATTCCGAACACTGAAGTTAAGCTCTGTAGTGCCGATGATACTCGCGAGGGGAAAGTAGGTAGCCGCCAGAACAAAGTATTTGATACACTGTATCTGATGAATCAATGGTCTATCCAGCGCAAGAGAATCATCTTATCCATTATCCTTTTCACTCTTGTTGTCCTGATTGGGATGCCGGTCTTTTTCTTATTCTACCGGACACCGACTTGTTTCGATGGCAAACAAAACAGCGATGAGACCGGCATTGACTGTGGCGGGTCCTGCCAGCTTCTCTGCACTGCCCAGTCTCTACCCCTTATCCTCAAGGGCGATCCGCGAGTGCTTGAGCTAAGACCGGGTATCTACGAGGTAGTAGCTATAGTCAAGAACCCCAACACCGTCGCTGAAATTCTTCGTGCCCGCTATACTCTTAAACTCTTCGAAGAGTCGTCCTCCACAGCTGTGCGTAGTATAGAATCAGAGGTTTTCGTACCCAGCAACGGCGACTTCCTGGTCTTTGAGGGTCCTCTAGATATGGGAGAAGAGCGACCTGTCCGAGCCACGCTCGAATGGCATCAAGATACATTGGTTTGGCAGAAAACTACCCAAGTGGTCAAAGACGTAATGACCAGAAACGTCGCTCTCACTAGAGAAGACAGCAAGCCAAGGATTGACGCCATTCTCGTCAATAATTCACTAGACAAAGTCTCCAACGTAGAACTCGTCGCGCTTGTCTCAGGAGAGGACGGTAATCTCATAGCTGCTTCAAAGACTTTTGTAGAAGATCTCTCTGGAGGAGCTTCGGCGCCAGTTGTGTTTAACTGGTTAGAACCTTTTAAGATTAAGGAAAATATTTGCGGCTATCCCGTAGATGTCGTCTTGGCCATTGACCGCTCCGGTAGTATGAACTATTTGGGGATTAATCCACCACAACCTCTCACTGATGTGAAAAATACTGCGCGCTATTTTATTCATCAGTTGGGAGGAAATGATCTCTATTCCCTTGTATCTTTTGCCAACGAAGCAAGCAGACCAATCGATGCTACTCTCGGTGCCAATCTGGAGACTATCGAGCGGGCTATAGATAATATCTCGATTGCTACGAGTAGCCTGCAGAATACAAACATTGGAGCCGGCATCCTAGCCGCTAGAGAAGAATTAAATTCGACTCGGCATCGCGAAGATGCTGGCAAAGCTCTAGTGCTTCTGACAGACGGAGTACCGACCCTGCCAGTCAAGGCTGGGGTGAAGGATTATCCTGAAACCTATGCCCTAGAAGCGGCGTCGCTTGCCCGACGAGATGGCATCAGTATCCATGCCATTGGTCTCGGCAAGGATGTAGGAGTGAATTTTCTGAAAATGCTTCCCGCTACCACGACCGAAGCTTATTTCGCCCCTTCGACTAAGGAGCTCAACGGCATTTACAACCAGATCGCGACCAAAATCTGTAGAAAGAATCCAGCCGTGATAGATATTTACATACGGTTTCTCCCAAACAAAAGTTTCCTCCGATGACTGAAGTGGTAGCTAAGTTCAGAGACAGAATGCATGTCGACTGGTATCTGTTCACGCCAGCCATTTTGGTTTCTCTGGCCGGATTGGTGACCATGAATTCGTTCTCCGGCGAAAATTATTTCTTCTTTCGCCAAAGTATCTGGCTTCTGATTTCGGTCTCGATATTCTTTGCCGCCACCACAATAGACTGGCGGTTTCTACGTAGGACCAAAGTGCTTGTGCCCATTTTCATTGCCACCCTTTCGGTCCTGGTCGTTCTGCTCTTGGTGAGCGAAGTGACAAGGGGCGCACAGAGTTGGTTCCGATTTGGAGCTTTTGCCCTCCAGCCTTCCGACCCGGCCAAACTGGTAATCGTCCTCCTGTTGTCAAAGTATTTCTCCCGCAGGCATATCGAGATAAAAAACCTGCGGCATATTCTCGTCTCGGGTGCCTACGCGTTTTTTATTTTCATACTGGTTTTTTTGCAACCAGATTTCGGTGGGGCCATCGTGATCTTCGGGATTTGGCTGGGGATGGTCCTCGTCTCTGGTATCTCCAAGAAACATCTCGCTTTTGTGGTTCTTTTGGGCATAATCACTTCAGCTATACTCTGGATGTTTGTCTTTGCCCCGTATCAGAAAGCTCGCGTGGTCTCCTTTATCCATCCCTTAGCAGATATCCGGGGCACCGGCTACAACGCCTACCAATCGACTATCGCCGTTGGTTCCGGCGGGATTCTGGGCAAGGGGATCGGTCAGGGTAGCCAGTCAAAACTGCGCTTTCTGCCGGAATATGAGACCGACTTCATTTTCGCTGCTTTCACCGAGGAATGGGGATTTGTCGGCGCAGTCATTCTCTTAGCGCTCTGCCTTGGCCTCGTTGTGAGGATTACGGATAATGCTCGGCTAGCCGCCACTAACTTCGAGACTTTTTTCGGTTTAGGTGTTGTTGTCTGGTTCTCTGTCAACATCGCGGTCAACGCCGGTATGAATATAGGCGTCCTGCCAGTGACGGGTATTACTTTCCCTTTCATGAGTTACGGTGGGTCGCACCTAGTCACCGAATGGCTCGCTCTGGGCATGCTCTCGAGTATGAAGCGCCATTCCCAAGGCCCAAGGCTGTAAATATCTATATTTCAGGACGTTAATAACAGAATCCAAGCCCACTACTTGACCCTGAACTTATTTGAGTGTATAATGCGAGTAGACAATGAAGTGAGCGACATGGGATTGCTCCTTGTAGTAAACAATGGCGAAACCCTAAGAAAGGAAAAAACGCCATGGCCATCGACAAGCAGACCGCAAAGCTCGGGGCTCGCATTCTCGAGAACCTTCCGGCCGACCTGGACGGCAACACGATGCAGGGCTGGATCGACCACCCGAAGGAATTGCAGCAATTCCTTCGGGGTCTCTGCCCGTCCCCGGTGATCGTTCCCGCTAACCCCGAACCCCCGCTCGACTTCATCATCCGGGTGAACCGGTCGGTCAAGCCCGCCTACCCAGACTGGGTGAGGAAGGTCATGCATCCGGAGCTCGAGCTCGCGGGTCCTGCCGAGTACGACCTGTCGAGCGACGTGGAGCAGTGGCTCCACGACGATCAGAAGATGGGTGGGGTCAGGGGTCGGGTGATCTACGATTACCTGAAGGCAAGTAACGAGCTCGCAAACCAGCTGGGACTCGCGGACCTCTTGGTCATCCAGGCCAAGGGCACCGAGGTTTTCCGCAAGCTCTACAAGGGTAAGGCAGTCTTCGGTTGGAAGTCCGTCGTGCAGGACGGTGTCATCTTAAGCATCCTCCGCGTCCCGTATCTTGGCGAGGACGGTGGCAAGGTTGTGCTGCGCTGGGACTGGCTGGACGACAACCAGCATTCCGGCAACCCTGCGCTTCGCTTCGGCAAGTAAGTTCTTCTGATTTCGGGCCCCGTTCGCGCAAGCGACGGGGCCCATTAGTTTTTAATATAATGCGAAAGTTTCTTTTATCATTTTTTCAAATGAAAAGTTTTCTTGGATTGATGCTTTCAAATTCGCACCGAGGCGTTTCCGGAGTTGTTCATCTTCCGATAGGAGAATAAGGCTTGAGAATAGTGCCTCCGAATCTTCTTTAGGAATGAGAATACCAGTGATGCCACCCTCTACTATTTCAGGAATACCTCCGACACTTGTAGCTATCACTGGAAGACTGGCCATGCCAGCCTCAAGCAGGGAATAGGGCAGAGCCTCTGATCGTGAAGGCATACAGAAGATGTCAAAACTCGAAAGAAGAGCGCGGGCATTGTCCACGAGTCCCTTAAAAGTCACCGAGTCTGAAATACCCAAGTTTTTAGCCATATTTTGTAGATTTTGCTTTTCTTCGCCCTCGCCAACTATGACAAGATTAGCCTGGTGCTTTTTTATAAACTTACTCCACGCTGTCAGTAGTACATCCAATCCCTTGATCTTATGTAATTCAGCAATTGTGCCCACAGTAAAAGTCTGGTCCACATGTGGAGCAAGATCAAATCTTGCTATGCCATTATGGATTATAACCAGTTTATTTTGTATGAAAGGCCATTTTTCCACGTCTCCCTTCGTTTTCTCTGATACACAAATAATTTTATGAGCGAATAATATTGTGAGCCAAGTGAAAAATTTTATGAAGACCTTCTGCCAAGCCGGCCTCGGTTCATTGAAAGCCCAACCGTGCCCAGTAAAGATAATTTTTCCCACACCAGCGAGACGTCCTGCAAGCCCCCCGAGGCCGCCCATCTTCGAGCTATTGATGTGGAAGACATCAGGTCTTTCCTCTCTCAAGATTTTCAGTATCCGAAAGAAAGAAGAGAATTCTTTTACGATAGCAATATCCCGTTGTAGTTTACCAAGAGAAATGACTTTTATTTGCTCTTTTGCAAGTTTCTCAATCAGCACACCCTGTCCACCACAAAGCACGACAACGTCATGTCCCCGTTTCTTCGCCGCGATCGACAAGTCGAACACATAGCGCTGCGCGCCGCCGAAGTTCGATTTGGTAATACCGTAAAAGATTTTCATGGGGTCGGTATGGTCATTATAAAGGTTTTATTGTATAATGCACGTTTATGAGTCTCTCCAATAAGAAAGAGCCCCTCGTCCTTTTCTTAGGCGATCTTAGCTCCTTCGTGGTAGCTCTTTGGCTGTCTCTCTTCTTGCGAAGTCTCGAGATGCCGTCCCGAGAATTGTTCCTGACGCACCTGCTGCCTTTCAGCCTGCTTTTTGTCCTTTGGATCTTGGTTTTCTACATAGCGGGCTTGTACGATAAACATACCGCTATTCTCAAGTCGAAACTGCCGAGTATTCTCGCCAATACTCAAATTGCTAATTCGACATTGGCGGTGGCCTTTTTCTACTTTGTACCTTTCTTCGGTATTACTCCCAAGACTATTCTCTTCATTTATCTACTGGTCTCTTTCGTGCTTATTCTTTCTTGGAGAATCTATGGATATTCCATCATCAGTCACGGCCATACAAACAATGCTGTCCTTATCGGTTCCGGGGACGAGATGAAAGAATTGCTTGAAGAAGTTAACAATAATTCAGTCTACAACATCAAGTTTATCTCTTCTGTCGACCTTGGTCGTGCCGACGAGAAGGGTTTCTGGGACGAAATTATCTCCCACATTTATTCTGAAGATGTCTCTGTCATAGCTATCGACCTTGCCAATAAGAATGTTGAACCGGTCCTACCCCATCTCTACAACCTAATTTTTTCCAAGATTAGTTTTGTCGATATGCATAAAATTTACGAAGATATCTTTGACAAAGTGCCTCTCTCACTCCTTGATCACAACTGGTTTCTGGAAAATATCTCCGCTCTGCCTCGCGGGGTCTATGATGTATTGAAGCGTTTAATGGATATCGTCATCTCTATTCCGCTTCTTTGTGTTCCCATACTGGCGTATCCTTTCATCTTGATAGCTATGAAGCTGGAAGACGGGGGGCCAGTCTTTACCTACCAGGATCGTATTGGACGCAATAACCACGTCATTCGTATCTTGAAATTTCGGACCATGCTTTTCAATGACAATGGTGATTGGCGCAATAAAGGCATGGTCAATAAAGTGACCAAAGTCGGTAATTTCCTTCGCAGAACCAGGCTCGATGAATTTCCTCAATTATGGAATGTACTGCGAGGAGATCTTTCTCTGATCGGGCCCAGGCCGGAATTTCCGGAGGCGGTTAAACACTATACTGACGAAATTTCTTACTACAATATTCGTCATCTCATTAAGCCAGGCCTCTCTGGCTGGGCACAAATCCATCAAGACAAGCCTCCGCGTCACGGTCTTGATTCTTTTGAAACTGCGAACAAGCTCTCTTATGATCTCTATTACATCAAGAATCGCTCGTTTCTCCTGGACATCAAGATTGCCCTGCGAACCCTTAAGACGCTCGCTTCTATTGCCGGTCGGTAAATTAAACGTATAATTGCGCTCTATGAGGTCGCGTAAGCACATCTATCTTTCAGTCATCCTCCTTCTTGTCTTCGTATTCTTAGGATATTTCTTAATAATCGAAGAGAGGCCAGGAGCAAAGTTCCCGTTTCGTTTCGGGCTTGATCTAGTTGGTGGGACTGAGCTCATTTATCGGGCTGATATCTCTGAAGTTTCAGATGTGAGTGGTGCCATGCAGTCTCTAAAGGAAGTGATTGAACGTCGAGTCAATATCTTCGGCGTTTCAGAACCACTGGTTCAGACAGAGAAAGCAGGTATCATTTCTGGCAATAGAGAAGAGCGTTTAATTGTCGAGCTTCCAGGAGTAAGTGATATTGAATTGGCCAAGAAATTAATCGGTGAGACGCCGATTCTTGAGTTTCGTCTCGAGAGACCAGAGGCAGAAGCTATTATCACCCAAGCAAGTGGTACCCCCGTGGTACTCAATGAAGTATTTTATCCAGCGGAGCTTACCGGACGTTATCTTTCAAGAGCTAGGGTAGAGTTTGACCCGAATACCGGGGCACCCATTATTGGTCTTGAATTTACGTCAGAGGGGGCGGATTTATTTGCCAAGATTACTCGAGAGAATATCGGCAAACCGCTCGCTATTATCCTCGATGGTGCTGTACTTTCTCAACCAATTATTCAATCAGAGATCACGGGTGGCAGGGCACAGATCACGGGCCAGTTTACTCCCGAGGAAGCCAAGGCTCTAGTGAGGAATTTGAACTATGGGGCACTTCCTGTACCGATTAGTCTCGTCAAATCACAGACGATAGGCGCCTCTCTGGGTAATGAAGCCCTGTACGCAGGTCGCCGCGCCGGGATGATCGGTTTCCTTGTTCTCACAATCTTTCTCATTCTTTGGTACAGACTGCCGGGCCTGGTTTCTTCCTTGGCGCTGGTTTCTTACATCATCCTTTCGTTAGTAATCTTTAAAATGATACATGTCACTCTGACTGCCGCAGGGCTCGCCGGATTTATTCTCTCTATTGGTATGGCCGTTGATGCCAATGTCCTGATATTTGAGCGTGCTAAAGAGGAATTGAAGAAGGGGAAAACCATCGACGATGCTCTTCATGAAGGTTTCTCGCGCGCGTGGCTCTCGATCAGAGATTCTAATATCGCTTCGATTATCACCGCTGTCGTACTCTTCTGGTTGGGGACATCGGCGGTGAAGGGTTTCGCTCTGACTCTCGGTATTGGAGTTCTAGTCTCGATGTTCACAGCCATTACAGTATCCCGCGCGTTTCTCTTCGCTGTCGCGCCTAAGAATGAAAATAGAGTCAACAGATTTTTATTCAGTAATGGTTTCCATAAATAAAATGTTTGTCGTACGCTACAGAAAAATATGGTTCATTTTCTCAGCGATCTTAATTGCTCTGTCCGCATACACTATCTTTGCTTACGGATTCGATCTCTCCATAGACTTTAAAGGAGGCACTATTACCGAAGTAAGATATGAGGGAGTGCTTCCGGGCAAGGAGTCAATCGAAGACGCCATCGAGGCTCTCGGGATTGGGGGCTTCTCTGTACGGCCGTCCGAGAGCGATAGATATATAGTCCGCACCAGGGAACTTTCTGAATCAGAACGACAGGGACTTCTAGCAGCTTTTTCTCAAGGTCAATCCGCGTTTACAATTGAGAGGCAAAATACGATTGGACCTACGGCTGGTTCGGAACTCAAAAGTAAGGCCGTCAAGGCGGTCACGGTGGTGGTGCTTATGATCGTACTCTTTGTCACCTTCTCTTTCCGCAAAGTGTCTAGCCCAGTTTCCTCGTGGAAGTATGGATTAGCGACAATAGTCGCCCTGGCTCATGACGTGATCATTCCTACCGGGGTGTTTGTCTTTTTTGGCCACTTTATAGGGGTGGAGATTGATCTACTTTTTATTACTGGCCTTCTAGCAATCTTGGGTTACTCGGTGCATGATACCATCGTAGTTTTCGATAGAGTGCGCGAGAATCTTCGTGTTAATACAGAGAAGAATTTCAAAGAAGATTTTGAAACCACAGTAGGCAAATCAGTGGCCCAGACTTTCGGCCGATCAATCAATACCTCTCTGACTATCTTCATTACTCTGCTTGCTCTGTATTTAGTAGGCTCTACCGCTACCCAAGATTTCGCCCTGCTCCTTATTGTAGGTATCATCGCCGGCACCTACTCATCTATTTTTGTCGCTTCACCACTGCTGGTCACTTTCTATAAATTTACAAGTAGATAATTCTTAGGATTTGCGCAAGAACGGTTCTTGCGTATTCGCACTTGCCCCAATGACGGCAATCGCTGGTGGCAGCCAAACACTTACTACCATCTCTGGCAACAGGTGACGGATCCCAAAGAGTGGCAGGTGCTTGTCAGAGAAGGATACGGTCGTCCACGCTTCATGTAGACGACGAGACGTAGTGGCGATCAGTTAGACTTTGGTGCCAGCCTCCCGTATGGGGAGGCTGGCGGGCGGGCGCAGGACCTTGATCCTCGCGCTCTTTTATTTACATAATTGGGTGCGAAAGGTTCTTTTAAATAAAGAAATATTAAGAAATCCACAGCCTCTTGACAAACCTATACGTATAGTATAGGATAGCTACAGACGAGCAGCTCTACTGCTCAGAAAGGAGTGAGGGTCATTAGAACCTAGGAAACTTATTGCTGGTCCGTCCCTCCAAGAAACAGCTCGCGGCTCAGCGAGCCCGCCACTATAGGCGGTTTCCGCTCACAACATAACCCCGGAGAAGCATCCCGGGTGGTCGGCAGTAAAACCTTCTCATCCCCCGTGTGGGAGGAGACTCCCCACGGGGGTCCAGAGAGAGGCGACTTTCGAGAGCCGCCGCGAGGGGAGTACACGATTCTGCGCGGTAGTATCCGACACTGTCGGACACCGCAACAAGCAGAGGTGACTCCAATGAACTCGTTAGTCCTGGCGAGAACAAGCACAGGCAATCCGTACCCTTGAGCCAGGGTGCAGGAGCGGACTCATGCTCCGGTCGGCGCGTACGCGCGCTGACCGGAGTTCTATTTTATAAGCTCTTGACTCTAGATTTGATATCCGTATACTTATCCCCACGTCTTAACTACGAATAAATCCGTCGTTGAGACGGGTTCGTTGAAAATTGAATGAATTATGAGAACAGTAAGTTCAGTCTGATTCTATAGGATCTTGAGAGCAAGAGTTTAAACGTATCGTTTTCTCTTTTGTTCCGTTAATATTAAGAGTTTGATCCTAGCTCAGGATGAACGCTGGCGGCGTGGATGAGGCATATAAGTCAAACGGGTTCATTTTGTGTAGCAATACACGTTGTGAATCAGTGGCAGACGAGGTAGTAACACGTAGGGACGCACCCAGAAGTCTGGTATAGCTTCGCGAAAGCGGAGGTAATCCCAGATGTGGTAGAGATACCAAAGGAGCAATTCGCTTCTGGAGCGACCTGCGGAGTATCAGCTAGTTGGTAGGGTAACGGCCTACCAAGGCGATGACGCTTAGGGGACCTGAGAGGGTGACCCCCACCGATGGAACTGAGACACGGTCCATACACCTACGGGTGGCAGTAGCCGAGAATATTCGACAATGGGCGAAAGCCTGATCGAGCGACGCCGCGTGATGGATGAAGACCCTAGGGTCGTAAACATCTTTTATGAAGGAGAAAGTACCGACGTTTACGTCGTTATTGATAGTACTTCATGAATAAGGGGTTGCTAAACTCGTGCCAGCAGCAGCGGTAATACGAGTACCCCAAGCGTTATCCGGAATCATTGGGCGTAAAGGGTGTGTAGGCGGTCTGGTTAGTCTTCCGTCAAAATCTTGGGCTCAACCCAAGACCTGCGGAGGAAACGGCCAAACTCGAGGGTGCGAGAGGTGAATGGAACTCATGGAGTAGGGGTGAAATCCGTTGATATCATGGGGAACACCGAAAGCGAAGGCAATTCACTGGCGCATTTCTGACGCTGAAACACGAAAGCGTGGGTAGCGAACGGGATTAGATACCCCGGTAGTCCACGCCCTAAACGATGACAACTAGCTTTGGGGAGTATCGACCCTCTCCGAGGCGTAGCTAACGCGTTAAGTTGTCCGCCTGGGTAGTACGGCCGCAAGGCTAAAACTCAAAGGAATAGACGGGGACTTGCACAAGCAGTGGATTATGCGGTTTAATTCGATGTTGAACGAAGAACCTTACCAGGGTTAGAAATCTAAGTGAAGATACGCAGAAACGTGTATCGTCCGCAAGGACAGTTAGACAGGTGATGCATGGCCGTCGTCAGTTCGTGGTTTGAATTGTTCCCTTAAGTGGGGTAACGAACGCAACCCTCGTTGCCAGTTACAAGTGTCTGGCGAGACTGCCCCCGTTTAAGTTTTTGAGATTCCCAAGGTCAGACCTTGAGGAATTCTAAAGGTCTGACCTTTATCAAAAATTTAAACGGGGGAGGAAGGCGAGGATGACGCCAGGTCAGCATGTCCCTAGATACCCTGGGCTACACGCATAATACAATCGCCGCTACAACGGGTCGCGACGGAGTAATCCTGAGCTAATCCTAAGAAAAGCGGCGTCAGTTCGGATAGGGGGCTGCAACTCGACCCCTTGAAGCCGGAATTGCTAGTAATCGCGGGTCAGCTATACCGCGGTGAATACGTTCTCAAGTCTTGTACTCACCGCCCGTCAAGTCAGGGAAGTTGGGAGTGCTCAAAGTCCCCCTATGGGGGCCTACGGTAAACTCAATGACAAGGACTAAGTCGTAACAAGGCACGGGTAGCGGAAGCTGCTCGTGGAGTAATTCAATTTGAAATCGTTGTCTTGAATAAAGGCAGCTTATAGTGTCGATATCCCCGCGAAGCTTTATGCGAAGTGGGGGTGGACGAAGACCATAGTCTTAAAAATGGTCTGACAATACGGAAAGACGTTACGGAACAAAATAGAGAACGATAAGGAAAACCGCCTAGTATAAACACGAGGCGGTTTTTCATTGACTTTTTATATAGAAGTATGGTATAATATTAATAGAGATTTAGTTCCTCACTCTAGCCAGAGGAGATTACAGAAATGAAAACATTCGCGGTGTTCGTTGCTGTGGTTGTGCTTGTAGTGTTCTTGTCCGTTGCAATGCTGTGGGACCTCTCACTCCCGACGGTCTGGTATGACCTACGTGGTGAGAAGCTGTGTGCGTTCGATTCAGGGGGGAATCGAATCGCTCTGGATTCGGTCGGCAAGAAGTACGACCTCGGGGGGTACGCCAAGCAATGCCCCTCGTAGAGTGTATCGGGGCCCGGGCAGTGTCACAACTGCTCGGGCCCTTTCGTTTGTTTAGGGAGCATATCTTTGCTATATTTCTCTTGCGCGCGCATAGCTCAGTTGGTAGAGCATTCGACTGATACTCGAAAGGTCCTTGGTTCGACCCCAAGTGCGCGCACCCTTCGACCAGTTCAGGGCAAGCTGTTATAATATTACAATGCCGAAAAATCGGATCATTATCATTCTCGGAGTGTTCATCGCTCTCCTACCCCTCCTTGGTTTTCCTCGTCTCTGGGAATCGTTTTTCCAAGTGGTGACCGGATTCTCCATAGTATTACTTTTAATCTGGGCTAGTATCGACAAGCGTCTCAGTCTCAAGGCCAAGGCTCAAAGGCGCCAACTCCACAAGCTTCGAGAGGCCGAGATAGAAGCAGAGAAAGAGGCAGAAAAGCAAGTTCCCCAGGAAGAATCTCTCTAGATATGCCAAAGTTAGAGGGAAGTTTTATCTGGTTCACCATCGCAGGGGTTACTGTTATCCTACTTGTTTTCTTTGCGCCGTTCTTTCTACAGTCGACATACCACGCATCTTCGTCCACCGATTCCTTGGGAGAACCCTGGGCGACTTCAATTTTACCCAAGATGATTCCGGTGACCCATCTTCGTACCCCCGAACCTCTCAAGGCGCTTTATATGACCTCCTGCGTTGCCAGTAACCAGAACTGGCGTGAGAATCTCCAGACGCTTATTGAAACAACTGAATTGAATGCGGTGGTCATAGATATCAAGGACTACACAGGAGTGATTTCATTTCCAAACGAATTTCCCAGAGCAGTAACCAAATCCGGATGCGTAGTCCCCGATATACGAGAGTTCATCCAAGCATTGCATGAGTCAAATATTTACGTTATCGGCCGCATCTCTGTTTTCCAGGATCCCTCTTACACCAGGCTTTTTCCAGAATTGGCAGTTAAGAGGAAGAGTGATGGCGAGGTCTGGAAAGACTATAAGGGACTTTCTTTCATCGATGTGGGAGCCAAACCATATTGGGACTATATCGTGTCACTTTCAGAAACAGCTTACAAACTTGGCTTCGACGAACTCAACTATGACTATGTTCGCTATCCTTCCGATGGCGACATCAAAGACACGCTTTATACTTGGGCTCTGGGTACGACCACGAAGCCTAAGATGCTCGAGCACTTTTTTGCGTACCTACAGGATAATTTAGAGGATACGGGCGCCAAACTTTCTGTAGATCTTTTCGGCATGACCACCACCGCGGAGAATGATATGAATATCGGCCAAATGCTCGAACTGGCTCTTCCTTATTTCGACTATGTCAGTCCGATGATTTACCCTTCTCACTATCCGGCCGCTTGGCATGGTTTCGTTAATCCCGCTGAACATCCGTATGAGGTGGCGAAGATCGCGTTGTCTAGAGGCATGGAACGTGAGCAACTCCTCAATGTTTTAAATGGTCTGGCGACATCCACTCCGTCTAAACTCCGCCCCTGGCTACAAGATTTCAACCTCGGTGCCACTTATGGGTCTGACAAAGTCCGTGCCCAAATCCAGGCCACTTACGATGTTGGCTTAACCTCATGGATGCTCTGGAACGCTGGCAATAAATACACCGCCTCCGCCCTTCTGCCTGAATAAACTTATTTTTATTGTATAATTGGCGCAATGATAGATCCTGACAATGACAAAGTGACGTATTTCGCCGAGACGGACTCGCGACACAACCGCAGAAAATTTGGCATCAAGGCTGGTGATCGCTCGAAGCATGTCTATGTCATAGGCAAGACTGGCATGGGTAAGTCCACCCTTCTTGAGAACATGGCTATCCAGGATATTGTGAACGGCCACGGTATCGCGTTTATTGACCCTCACGGTGGTACGGCGGAAAAGTTGCTCGAATACGTGCCCGAAGAACGTATCAAAGATGTGCTTTACATTGCACCTTTCGATATGGAGTATCCCGTATCTTTCAATATCATGGAAGACGTTGGACCTAACAAGCGCCATTTAGTCGTTAATGGTCTCATGTCTGTCTTCGAGAAAATCTGGGAGGATGCTTGGTCAGCGCGTATGGCCTACATTCTTCAGAACACGCTACTTGCTCTACTTGAGTATCCGGGAGCAACGCTTCTCGCAGTCAACCGTATGTATACCGATAAGGAATTTCGGAACAAAGTGGTCTCTCATGTCACAGACGTATCGGTCAAGAGCTTCTGGATTGACGAGTATGCTAAATATACTGACAAATATGCCCAAGAAGCCACACCGGCCATCCAGAACAAGATAGGGCAATTTGCAGGCAATCCTTTGATTAGAAACATGATCGGTCAGCCAAAATCAAGCTTCAGTCTCCGAGAGATTATGGACGAGAAAAAGATTATGATCGTGAATTTAGCCAAAGGCCGGGTGGGGGAGGGCAATGCCAGACTCCTCGGTTCCATGCTTATTACCAAACTCTACCTCGCGGCTATGTCCCGCTCGGACGAGAAGGCTTCTGCTCTAGCCAAACTGCCACAGTTCTACCTTTTCGTAGATGAGTTCCAATCCTTTGCTGACAGATCATTTGCTGATATTTTGTCGGAAGCCCGTAAATACAAGCTTAATTTGACCATGGCTCATCAGTATATAGAGCAGATGGATGAAGAGGTGCGCGATGCCGTCTTTGGCAACGTTGGCACGATGGTAGTTTTTCGCGTCGGGGCTTATGATGCAGACGTGCTTGAAAAGGAGTTCGCGCCCACCTTTACTGCCGAGGATCTTGTCAGTCTCGGATTGCGGCAGATTTATCTCAAACTGATGATAGACTCGGTGAGCTCGGCGCCATTCTCTGCTACCACTCTGCCACCGATAGAGCCGCCGGAAGTCTCGTATGTAGATAAAATAATAGAATATTCCCGCAAGACCTTCGCCCAGCCGAGAAGCGAGGTCGAAAAACGTATCACCGATTGGCATGAAGAGGGTCGAGCGGTGATCAGGACCGCCCCGCCTAAAACAGTAGTCCGTGTTTCTCCACCCGTGCTCCCAGTGGCGCGACCGCCGGAGAGGAAGCCACTTCCCAGCCTTTCTCTCGGGAGTCTCAATGCCAAGGTCGATAACCAACGTAAACCGGATGCCAAGCATGTCTCTGATTTGCGGGACGCGCTTAAAGCGGTAGTTGGGGCAGGTGCTCCGGCGAAGCCAGAAAATTCTCACGCTTTACCCGCAAGTAGCGGGCTCCGACGCGACTCGAATTTGTCTGCTTCGCCTTCGCCTAAAGTGACAAATGGTCCCAGTCCGGAAGAACTCAAGAAAATTCTCGATGTCCAGTAGACATGTTCTTATCTTTTCCCTCGCTTACCATCCAGTAGTTGGCGGCGCTGAAGTTGCGGTAAAAGAGATTACTGATCGTGTCACTGATATTGCGTTCGATATGATTACTATGCGCTTCAATTCTGCGCATCCAAAAAAAGAAAAAATCGGGAATTGTGTGGTTTACCGCATAGATACCTCTAAAAATCTGTATCCCTTTAAGGCCTTCCTCTTAGCCAAAAAGTTGCATAAAGATAACTCATACGATGCCATATGGGCTATTATGGCAAATTGGGCCGGCTTCGCCGCGCTCTTCTTCAAGTTCCGTTTCCCGCGAGTACCTTTTGTACTCACTCTGCAAGAGGGTGACCCGATACCATACATAAAACATAAAGTCCGATTTGTTTTTCCATTGTTTAAAAAAATATTCATACGAGCCGATGTTGTACAAACAATCTCGAGATATTTAGCCGATTGGGCGCGAGAGATGAGCTACAAAGGAAGAGTGGAGATAATACCAAACGGGGTTGATTATACTAAATTTGCCTCTGGTCAACGCCGAGCTTTGACCAGTGGGGAAGTCGTCCTGATAACAACGTCGCGTTTAGTGGAGAAGAATGGCATCAAAGATATTATCAACGCTTTGAAATTTTTGCCCAATGTTAAATTGAGAGTTCTTGGCTCCGGCCCGCTTGAGTCGGAATTGAAACGGCTGGCTACTGGATTACCGGTAGAATTTGCGGGCTTTGTGTCTCAAGACGAGATTCCAAAATATTTGAATGAGGCCGATATTTTCGTGAGGCCGTCGCTTTCCGAAGGGATGGGCAACTCGTTCATCGAAGCTATGGCTGCCGGCTTGCCTGTCATTGCAACACCGGTTGGCGGCATCCCTGATTTTCTGAAAGATGGAGAAACAGGTCTGTTCTGTGAAGTAAATAATCCGAAAAGTATCGCGGATAAAGTTATGGAATATGTGAATAATCCTGAATTGGCGGAAAAAATTTCTAATAATGCAAGAGAAATGGTTGAAGAAAAATACGATTGGAATTCGATTGCTAAGAGGATGAAAGAAGAGATTTTTGACCTGCCTGCGGCAGGCAGGTAATGTATAGAGTATGCGGATACTTATCGCGACCGGAGTATATCCTCCAGCCATAGGCGGGCCTGCCCAGTATGCCAAGAATCTAAAGGAAGAATGGGAGAGGGTTGGCTATAAGGTGAAGGTTAAAACATTTCATCTGGAGCATTCTCTGCCTAGCGGCGTTAGGCATTTCTACTTCTTTTTGAAAATTTTACCAGCTGTTTTGTGGTCTGATTTTATCTTGGCCCTCGATACTTTTAGTGTAGGCTGGCCGGCTACTTGCGCGGCAAAAATTTTTGGCAAGAAAATAATTATCAGGACCGGCGGGGATTTTCTCTGGGAGGGATATGTCGAGAGGAGTAGAGATAAAGTGTTGTTAAGAGACTTTTATAAAACCACCAGAGGAACCTGGTCTTGGAAAGAGCATCTTATTTTTAAGATTACCAAGTGGACTCTCTATCATGTAAGCGCAGTGATCTTTAGCACCAAGTGGCAGAGAGATATATGGCTGGAGCCTTACGGATTGGAGAGAGCAAAAGTATTTCTTGTAGAGAATTATTATGGTGCCAAAGAAGAGTCTTTCAAGCCAATAGATAAAGAGTTTATCGCAAGTGCCCGGCCCCTAGTTTGGAAAAATCTCGATATCCTCAAGGAAGTCGGGGCAAAAATTAGTCTAGAAAACTCTCCCTATAAAGAGTTTATGAACAAACTAGCCCACGCTTATGCTGTGGTACTCGTCTCGCTTGGAGACATAAGTCCCAATCTTATCCTCGATGCCATAAGGTACAACAAGCCTTTTATCATTACAGGAGAGAACGGTTTGATGGATAGAATTGGGGGGATTGCTCTATCAGTGAATCCTCAAGATGTGGCAGATATAAAGGACAAAATACTCTGGTTGTCTGATGAGAAAAACTATATAGCGCAAGTAGAGAAAGTGAGGAACTTCCATTTTACCCACAGCTGGGAAGAGATCGCACGTGAGATAATAGAAATATGGAAAAGGGTTTAAAAGTCTTAATGATAAGCTCTGATAGGAAAATTCTCGAGGAGGGGAGTGCTGTCTCGAGGAGGATGAAGGAGTACGGAGCTTTAGTCGAGGAACTTCACATCATACTTCTATCAGATGCCAGACACGGTCTTAAGGATAAGCAATTACTCAACAACGTATGGGTCTACGCGACGAGCTCTTCCATAAATTTTTTACGACCGGTTGATGCCTGTCGGCTTGGCAAGAAAATTGTTTTTGATAGCAAATTTGTGCGAGGAAAGTCTGTCATTACTACGCAAGATCCTTTTGAATGTGGGTGGGTGGGCGTGAGGGTCAAGAGGAAATGGAGAATTCCACTTGAAGTGCAAATGCATACAGATATATTTTCGCCCTATTTCAGTGGATTTTTAAATTTAGTGCGCAAATTTTTCGCAAGAACGGTTCTTGCGAAAGCTGATGGCATCAGGGTTGTATCTGAGAGTCTTAAGCTGAAAGCTAAAAGCTTAAAGCTAGAAGCTGAAATTTCTGTCCTGCCTATATATGTCGACAGAAAAAAAATAGAAAATAGTCATGCCATGTTCGATCTTCATACTCGCCATCCTTGGCGCTTTATTCTTCTCACTGTTTCGCGTCTGGCGCCAGAGAAAAATCTCTCGCTAGCTATTGAGATACTTGCGCGTGTGCGAGAAAAATTCCCAGATACTGGGCTTGTAATAGTAGGCTCTGGCTCGGAAGAAAATCGGCTTAAGGCCCTGGTCAAAAAACTTAAACTTGAAGACGCAGTTGCATTTGTCGGTTGGCAAAATGACCTTGCTTCTTTTTATAAAACTGCCAATGTGTTTCTTCAAACATCTTTTTTTGAGGGTTACGGACTTTCGTTGATTGAGGCCGGACTCTCTGGTCTTCCTGTTGTAACTACACCAGTTGGTATTGCACAGACACTTGAACATGGCAAAGACGCTTATATTTACCCTCATGATCACCCGGAGTTATTTGTTGAAGGAATCATAACTTTAATCGAAAACAATCAGGAACGTGAGAAATTAAAAATGAATCTTCAGAAAACTCTTGAATCAAGCCTGCTTTCTAAAGCGGATTATATGGCTAAGATAAAGGATGATTGGGAGAAAATAGCCGCTTATATAAAATGAGACTTCTTATTGTCACACAAAAAGTCGATAGAAACGATTCTATTTTAGGATTTTTTCATCGTTGGATAGAAGAGTTTGCTAAAAACTTTGGAAAAGTCACGGTCATCTGTCTTGAGAAGGGAGAATATAGTTTGCCGACAAATGTGGAAGTGCTGTCTCTGGGCAAAGAAACACGTCGTTCAAATATACGATATATCGTGCATTTCTATAAATATATTTGGCAGGAAAGAAAAAATTATGATGCGGTCTTCGTACATATGAATCAAGAATATGTATTACTTGGATGGAAATTTTGGAAATTATCGGGCAAGAAAATATATTTGTGGCGGAATCATGCCTATGGCAGTTTGTGGACTCGTATCGCGGTGTCGCTTTCAGATAAAGTCTTTTGCACCTCTCCGCATTCCTTCACTGCTCGATTTAAAAAGACTATAATCATGCCAGTTGGTATAGATACGGATTTTTTCAAACCTAGTCCGGACATAGAGAGAATACCCAATTCCGTTCTCCTACTCGGGCGTATCTCTCCGGTAAAAAGAGTCTTGGAGTTCATCGACTGGGTTAAGGGTACCGGATATCGAGCCACAATTGCCGGACCGATTTTGCCGGAAGATGAGAAATATGGAGAACAAGTCAAGCAGAGTCTTAATGACCAAATCAAATTCATCGGGCCTGTGACTCAAAGAGAAGCTCTTAAGCTCTACCAAACGCATGAAATCTATGTGAATAAAACACCTGCCGGGAGTTTCGATAAGACGATACTCGAAGCTCTGGCTTGCGGAGCGAAGCTCGTCGTCGACAACCCGGATGCTAGAGATATCAGAACTGAAGATCATAGTCTCACATACTTAATGAGTAGACTTAAAGAAGAAATGCCATGAAAGTAATTAGATTTATCATTGCTGGCAGTAGCGCCTTTTCAGTAAATATTTCTTTCTTATATATTTTCACTGAGTTTTTCGGCTTGTGGTATATCTTTTCAGCCACACTAGCTTTCATGTTGTCGTTTATGGTGGGGTTCTCACTGAATAAATTCTGGACTTTCGCCGACTCTTCTGCCGAGTTCATCCATAGTCAAATATTTATCTATCTAGGCGTTAATCTTATCAATCTGGTCATAAATAATACGCTCCTGTACTTTATGGTAGAGAGTTTCGCCATATGGTATATATTGGCTCAAACTCTAACAAGTATCTTGATTGCTTTTGAAAGTTTTCTTGTATATCGATGGATCTTTCGGACGAAAATCGTAAGTATACCAGCATGAAAATTTGTGTTCTCTCGCAAACATTGAATGCTAGGACAGGCGCGGGTGTTTTCACGGGCGGTATCGTCGACGGGGTCAAGCGCGGTAGACCTGATATCGAATTTTCTGTTATCACCAGCGAAGATTATATTAAACCAAGCTTCTATCATTTACTGAAAACATGGTCTCGTATTAGAGACGAGATTAAGAAGTCCGACATGGCACACGCGCTGGACGGATATCCTTACGGGGTTGTAGCATGTCTTGCCAACATTGGGCTATCAAGACCAATTATCATAACGGCAATTGGTTCCGGATCTATCAGAAAACTAGGCGGTATCGGTTGGAGGTCCTGGTTTCTAAGGTGGGCTTACAGACGAGCCACTCGAGTCACGGCCATTAGTCGTTATGTGGCGGGGGAAATAAACAAAGTGTTGCCCGACCTCTCGATTGAAGTGATTAACCCTGGTGTTGATTACAATTTCTATGCTGGCAGATCAGACGAGCTGAAAACTGCTACCGAATATGAATACATCGTTACTCAAGGAGAATTTAAAAGACGTAAGGGATATGAAGAGATTCTACCCATCATTAAGGAAGTCATGGCAGTTCGGCATGACCTTAGGTACGTGATAGTCGCGAACGAGTCTCGTAATGAGACTTATCGTGATAAGCTCTATAAACTGATGACAGACTTAGGCATCCGCGATAAAGTGACGATTAGAAGCAATTTGAGTCGCGAAGAACTCCGGGAGACTTATCGAAATGCTCGTCTCTACCTGACTCTGCCGACAAATGTCGAAGGAGATGTCGAAGGGTTCGGCATGGCCATCATGGAAGCGGCCGCGGCTGGCACCCCGGCCGTGGTAGGCAAGGGAAGCGGTGCTGACGATGCTGTTTTAGACGGACAAAGCGGCTTTTTAGTAGACGGGGGGGATAGGGGGCAAGTGGTAGAGCAAGTTCTATCAATCATCAATGACCAGAGTCTTCGTGAGAAACTCTCAAATGGGGCAAAACAATGGGCGAGTGATAATAGCTGGGAAAGCAAAGTAAAACAGTATATTGATCTGTATGAAAAAATTTAAAGTCAGTTACTCATATCCTCTGGAGCATCCTATTAAAGTGGTTATTGAGAAGCCTGGTAAGTTGGGCCTACTAGGTTGGCTAATACAGAAATATGGCAAAGATGTCGACGTCAAGGATTTGGTTATAAGCGAGCGTATCATTGAACTACCGCTTTTTCATCAGTGGGTTGGAAGAATCTTTCCAAAACCGGAGGGAAAATTTCTTGAGATAGGGCATGTTGCTTCGAGCACGTCGCTTGAATTAGCTAGTCTCGGGTTTGATGTCGCCGCCATAGACTTGAGAGATTATCTATTTACTCACCGAAACCTGAAAAGTATCAAAGGCGACTTTCTTAAGCATGAATTTAATACAAAATTTGATTGTATCTTCTCACTTTCTACCATAGAACACTTTGGTTTCAGCAAAAGATATGGTGTGGAAGACAACACAGATAATCATCTTGACGAAGAGGCCTTTCAGAAAATTTCGGCACTTCTGGCTCCCGAAGGCAAGGTTATTGTAAGCTTCCCGTACGCCAAAGCTTTTGTATCAGACGTCTGGTTTAGGGTCTATACAAGAAATGATCTGGAGTCTAAACTCGGGAAGTACTTCCAAATAGAAGAATCACGTTTCTATCGCCGGGACAACAATGAATGGAATGTCGTGGTTAGCCGCGATAACGATCCTGTTTCCCCTCACGACGGAGTGGCTGTGTTTCTCCTGACAGGGGAATAGTGTAATGTAGACTCCATGAATTCCGCCGAAGCCAGAAAACTTTTTACTGCATTGGTCAGAGCTCGGAAATTCGATGAGAAGGTAAGTCAGCTTTATCCAGAGCAGGAAATGAGGTGTCCAGTCCACTTGTCTTTAGGTCAGGAGGGATCTGCAGCCGGTGTGTGCGCGACTCTTAGAAAGAGTGACTACATGTTCAGTACCCATCGTTGTCATGCCCACATAGTTGCCAAAGGCGCTAGTATCAAAAAACTCTTTGCTGAACTATATGGCAAAGTTACCGGTTGTGCCAGGGGTAAAGGAGGTTCAATGCATCTCCTAGCTCCTGAAGTAGGAGCTTTCGGAGCATCAGCTATCGTGGGAGGCAGTCTTCCTCTAGCTCTGGGGACGGCCATCGCGGCTAAGATGAGAAAAGAAGACAGAGTAACCGTGGCCTTTCTCGGTGATGGAGGTCTTGAACAGGGTAGTTTCCATGAAGTGATGAATTTCTCCTCACTCCATAAATTACCCCTTGTGATTATTGTCGAAAATAACGGTTTGGCAACGATTACTCCTCTTAACAAACGCCAGGCTAATGTGGATTTATGGAAACACGCTGAAGCTTACAATATTCCCGGTTTTAAAGTTGATGGTAACTATCCAGAAAAAGTGTATCAGATTGCCAAACAGGCGATCGCGCGCGCGAGAAAGTCTGAAGGCCCCTCACTCATTGAGGTTAGTTGTTTCAGATGGCGCGGCCATGTGGGAGAGGGTACAGATTATCATCTCGGGTTCAGATCCGAAGAAGAGGTAAAAGCGGCCATGCGAAACGATCCGGTAAAGAATTTCCACAATTGGGCAATGCGACAACATCTAATATCTGAAGAGGAAGCGGAATCTATAGTAGAAGCGGTTGAAGATGAAATAGAGGTTGGTGTGAAATTTGCCAAGGAAAGCCCTTACCCTGATAGAAGCGAGTTATATTTACATGTATGAAGGTGCCATTCTCCTATCTTCGCGATCAATTCTCCAACCCTGACCCGATACTTCGACGCATAGAAAAAGTTGTACAGCGTGGCGATTTCACACTAGGTAAAGAAGCTCGGGAGTTCGAAAAAATTTTCAGGAAAATTATTGGCACTAAATACGCAATCGGAGTAAATTCTGGCACCGATGCCCTTTTTCTTTCAATGAAAGTTTTAGGTATCGGCAGTGGAGATGAGGTTATTACGGCAGTAAACACTTTTATCGGTACGGCAGGTGCCATAGTGGCCACGGGCGCGACACCTGTCTTCGTAGATTGCGACGAAGAATATATTCTAGATCTCAACAAATTAGAGGCCGCCATTACTAAAAAGACCAAGGCTATTATCCCAGTTCACTATGCCGGTCACCCGATAGATATGCCTCATCTTTTAAAATTAGCCCGGAAACACAATCTCTATATTATTGAGGATGCTTGTCAGGGGATTGCAGCAGAAATTAATGGCAGAAGAGTGGGATCTTTTGGTGAAGCGGGAGCGTTTAGCCTTCATCCGTTAAAGAATATTAATGTGTGGTCAGATGGTGGCATTATCACTACCAACTCTAAGAAGTTATATGAGACCTTACAACTTTTGCGGAACCACGGGATGAAAAATAGAGATGAGTATGTCTCATTTGGATATAACTCTCGACTGGATACCGTAGCAGCCGCTATAGGTCTTGAAGTGATTAAAGATCTTGATTGGATTACTGAAACTCGGATAAAGCATGCTGCTCTTTACGACCACGGGCTTCAAGCACTTAGTCCTTACATTACCCTGCCGCCACGTCGATCCTCTGTCCGCTATGTTTATCATCTATATATCATTCAGGCCCAAAGGCGAGATCAATTACTTGGGTATCTCAAATCTAAAGGTATCGAAGCCAAAGTGCACTATCCTATCCCGCTACATCTCCAAGAGTGCTCCCGCGGGCTGGGTTATAAGAAGGGAGAGTTTCCTGTATCTGAAGCTCAAGCCAAGTCTATCATCACATTACCAGCTCACCAGCATCTATCCGACAGACAAATAAAATATGTGATCAAGACCATTCGTAACTTCTACTTATGAAAGTTCCTTATATAGATCTTGTTGGTCAGCACCAGAAGCTGCGTCTAGAGCTCTCAAAGGCTTTCAATCGAGTGCTCGATCGCGGCGACTTTATCTTGGGTAGGGAAGTCATCGAGCTCGAAAAAAAATTCGCAAAGTACTGCGGTGTAAAATACGCGGTTTCTCTGAATTCAGGGACTGACGCCCTCTTTCTTGCGCTCAAAGTTATCGGAGTGGGAAAGGGAGATGAGGTAATCACTGCGCCCAATTCTTTTTTGGCTTCAGCGTCAAGTATCGTCGCCACTGGAGCGAGACCGGTATTTTGCGATGTAGGCCCAGATCAAAACATGGATTCCCAGAAGCTCCAAGCCGCCATCACCAAGAGAACTAAAGCCATTATGCCCGTGCACTTGACTGGGAAGCTTGCCGACATGAATTCCATTATGAAGATTGCCAAGAAACATAAACTTTTTGTCATTGAGGACGCGGCTCAAGCAATCGGGGCCGAGTATCGACACAAGCGTGCCGGTTCCTTTGGCGCAGCGGGAGCTTTCAGTCTTCACCCACTTAAAACCTTAAATGCCTGCGGTGACGCCGGGATGCTTACGACCAACGATCGAGAGCTCGCAGTGCGTCTTAAACAGCTCCGCAATATCGGTCTCAAGAACCGTATTGAATCAGACGAGTTAGGCTACAATAGTCGTCTCGATACTCTTCAGGCAGCTTTCGTAATGGCGAAGACGAGGTATCTTAATAGGTGGATCGCTAAGCGCAGGCAAAATGCGGCTTATTACACTAAACGGCTAAAAGGAATAGTTGAGTGTCCGAGTGAGAATAAATTCGAGAAGCAAGCTTATCATCTCTATGTTATCAAAACCGATAAGCGAGACGAACTTCAGAAATTTCTCATGGATCGAGGTATAGATACTAAGATTCATTATCCAATACCTATTCATCTGCAAAAAGCGGTCAAAAAACTGGGATATAAAATCGGAGACTTCCCGATTGCCGAACAACAGGCGAAAAGAATTCTCAGTCTGCCAATCTATCAGACTTTGAGCAAGAAACAGCTTGATTATGTCGTCAAAACTATCAAGGAATTTTTCCAGTAGTTGAAGTTCGTGCGATTTTGTGATATGGTAGTAGAAGAAAAGTACTTTTTCAGTTTTTCAACGCTCTCAACATAGAAAGGGGTTTGTATGCCTAGCAGCGAAACCGCGATCCTCTTCATCATGAGGGATGACGGACAGTTTACCGAACCGATGAATCTGATGCTCCTCTCGGCCTTGGCCAAGGAGGGGCGTCCGCACCGCAGTACCCATCTCGCGCTTATCGAGCGCGATGATATCGCCGGTATGGTGCGGGAGCTTGTCCGACACAGTCGGCAAGTGGTCGTGGCGGCCTCCGCCATCACTGGTTCTCACCGTGAGTTCCTCGGATGTTTCGAAGGACTCAAGTCCGAGTTCGGTGACCGTATCTTCATCATCATGGGCGGTCCGTACTGCTCAACCTTCCCCGAGGCGATCAAGACGAATCTTTGCCTTGACGCCATCGGTGTGCGCGAGTGTGACGAAGCCTGGCCGGAATTTCTCGACGCTCTGGAGGTTGATCCGAGCCGGATTCATGGGATTCAAAACATTCTCACTCGCGAGAACGAAGGGTCGCGTCTAGCGCTAGTTCGTCCGAAGAGCACCCTCTCTCCGTATGTGGGGGTAACCGGATCGCATATCCGGAATCGTTTCCAGACGCTTGATGATCTGCCGTACCTCGACCGCGCGCTCATCTACGAGAGTACAGCCTTCAAAGGGCGGTTCAAGCGCACGCACATGGCGAGTCGCGGGTGCCCAGAGCGGTGCACTTACTGCTTCGAGGCGCAGTGGAACGACGGGTATGTCGGCAAGGGGAAACTCTTAGTCAGATATTCCCCCGAACGCTTCTGCGCCGAATTGCAGGAAGTGGCTCTACGCTACGATACTCGCTTCTGGAAGTTCTACGATGATGTCTTCCCTACGTTCTTCCCGAAAGACCGAGAGTGGTTGGAAGAGTTCGCCGAAGTCTACCCTCGAGTGGTGGGACTGCCGTTCCACTGCTTGACGCGGGCTGACCTCGTGGCTAAACATCCCGAGGTGCTCGAGCTTCTGAAGCAGGCTGGGATCGCCTCGATTACAATGTCGGTCGAAAGCGGAAACGCGCTCATCCGCGACTTCATCTTCCTTCGGAATATGACAGACGAGGATATCCGCTTCTCGTTTAGACGGGCGCGGGAACTTGGAATTGCTACCTTCGCGAACACGATTCTCGGAGTACCGGTACCGACCCTTCCTACAGCAAATGATCTGGACTTCGATACAAAGGTCGACCGGATTGCTCAAGAGGTGGGGTACCACAAGGTTCGAGGGAGTTCGAAGATTCTCGAAGAGCTTAGAGTTCTTCGCGAGATGAGTGGCGGTAGCCAAGACGAAGTGAGTCGGAGAGAAGCGGTCGTCCGCTATCTCGAACGAATTGGTGTACGCCGACACTTGCTCGACTATGACCGGGAGTCGGTACGTTACTCAACGGTGACGCTCGGAGCTTCATATATCGAGTTTCCTATTCTCCACCCGTTTCCGGCAACGGAAACGACTGCCTACGTTCTCAGGAACAAGTGGTGGGATGGGGACTACGACAGACTCCACGGCTCGTACCAAAACCGCTCACCCTTCTCATGCTTTACCGAGGAGGAGAAAACGGAAACACAGAACTTGAGTCTCTTGGCCGGAATCGTCGTACTCTTCTCTGGGTCTCGGTGGAGGGTTCTAAACTGGGTTGCTATCCCGCTTGCCCACGTCTGTTTCAAGTGGGTGGCGAGAGTGAGAGGTTTCTGGTTTACTAGACTCCTCCAGAAGCCCTACACCTTGATCAAGCAGTACATCTACGAGAGTCGTATTTACCCGTTCCCGAAGTCGGCAGCAGATGAGTGGCGATTCTTGAGGGAGCAACTTCGGCTTGATCGCTGGAAGCAATTCGGTGCTAAAGGCCGGGGAGTGTATCGTTCAGAGAGACCGGGCGCCACCCTAGGCGGTCCGCCTTCGGTGCCGTAGGTCTCGCGGTCCTGTCTCGTCACTTCGGTGGCGAGGCAGGACCTTTTTCTTTATACTTACAAAAATTATGAGCAGCCAAGAGCCATCAGAGAAACGAGCCTTTCTCGTTAGTTTAATCTGGATTTTTTGTATCGCTCTCGGGTTACTCTGGCCGATTTTCTTTGGAGGTCAAGCCATTGTTCAAGAGTTTACTTTTCGGCATCAATACGGACCACTTGCGTTCATCGAAGAAATGTCTCGCGCGGGCACGCCATCTCTTTGGCTACCCGATTACCTAGGCGGTTATCCTTTCTACTTAAGCGCTTTTGCGTATTTCTGGCCTCTGACGAAAATCATACAATTCTTCGGGTTTATGAATGCCTTTAATATCCTCTTGTTTCTCTCGTACTTGCTGGGTGGTGCCGGTGTTTTATACTTCGCTCGGAATCTGGGCATTTCAACGATCGGTTCACGTATCGGTGCCGCTGCCTACATGCTCTTTCAGTTGAATATAGGACTTCCCATCTTACCGTTTGCGCTGACACTGCCTGTCGTGCCATTTTTCTTTCTTGCCATTCTTAAACTGCACGAGCGTCGTTATCGGTATCTCCTTCTCGGAGTGCTCGCTATCGCCTTCGGCTGGCAGAGTGGGTTTGGAGAGTATGTGCTCTACACGATTATAGCCGGAGGTTGCTTCGCGCTCTGGCTTGATATCGGAAGACGGTCGCTGCGAACCGCTTCTCTAACCGTAGGCATGGTTCTCCTTGGGACCCTGTTAGCGCTGCCGCGCCTCATACCAATTGCCAATATGCTTACAATCTCCGTCCGTGCCGGTGGAGCGCAAGGAGCAACGGAATTTTTCCGGCTGAGTGACGTTATTCATCTGCTCTTCCCATACTTCTCGCTGCCATTTGCGAACATGATTCCGTACTACCACAGTAATCCTTTTACTATTTATGTCGGTACGGTCTCAATCATTCTCGGGATACTTTTCTTTTCTTATCTACGACCCATCATACGCAAAGACTTCCGAGCTTTATACTTTGGACTTCTCTTTCTCTTCGGATTTCTGATGACGTTTTCTTTCACGGGGCTCTTCTTCTTTACACGAGCGGTGACTTTCAGTCTTTTTGGCGGCGTGTGGAAACTGCTGTTCTTGGCTTTCTTCGCGCTCGCGATACTTATAGGATATGGGTTTGACCACCTAGAAAGTCGGGAAGGAGACCAGAAATTAAGACGTGTTGTCTACGGCTACGCGGCAAGCGTCTTTCTTGTCTCTCTCATCATCTTCGCCGCTAAGATAATCATCTTGTTTTTTGAAAACTCGATGTTACAGCGACTCATGGTCCTGATTCAGCCGCGCCTCGAAAGTGGCGCCGCCCCCGCGAAGTTAGAACGCGTTGCCCGAAACTTTTGGGACCGGGCTGTCTACAATGTCTCTTTCAGAAACTATCACTTCGCTGTCTCTTATCTTTTGCTCATTCTTCCCGTCTTTCCACTTGTCCAATATCTGAAGAAAAAAATGAACCTCGAACAGCTCGGAGCCTGGTTCCTTGGCATTCTCGCTTTGGGCGGGGTTTTCCTTTGGCAAGGATATTACCCACTTGTGCCGCGAAGCCTAATTACAAGCGAACCCTTGACCAGTCAGTATGTCCAAACGATGGATGCTTCTAAAAATTTTCGCGTTTTTCGCTTTTGGCCGGGTCTTAGCTGGTACCATGAGCGTGGTCTTTCGCCCGACGATCACACGGCACAAATTTCTCTCGAGAAAGAACTTCTTTTTCCCAATATTAATATTATCTACGGTATACCGATCGTCGACGGGGATGACAACTTTATGTCATCTCGCCAGTCGCGTCTCTCCGCCGAAATCGGGTCTATTCGTGCTCCTCAAAATGAGGACAAGAAGTGGATTCTAGAAGAAGTCACTTCCCTTCAAGAACGCCTTGCTCGTTTCACATCTAGAGAAAACAGATCCCTGCTCTCTGTATTCGGTGTAAAATACATCGTTACCTCGCTGCCATTTCCACCTCCGTTTGAAAAGGTGTTTGAAACGCGCCTGACAGCAACCGCCATCCCTATCTACATCTATAAGAATGAGGATGCCAAAACCTCTGCGTACTTTGCAAAGAAGGTGGCATTTGTGCTGACAGATAGCGATGCTCTAGCATGGGAAGCTCTCCTTGCACAGAAGGACTTCGGGGAGACAACTGTGATCGAGTGTACGGATCCTCGCTGCCACGAACAACCAGCGAAAGTAAGTCACTCTTCCATCACAATACTCGAGAGCCGCCCGGGATATCTTCGTTTACATATCAGTGCGGATACTTCTAAATGGCTCGTGCATTCGGAGTCGAATCTTCCTACTTGGGAAGCGACTCTTCGCTCTGCTACCACTTCACAATCACTGCCTATATTCACCGCGAATTATATTTACCAAGCGGTGCCAGTTCCTGCCGGCGCCTATGAAGTTGTTTTTTCATATCCCAGTTCGAATGGACAACTCTCCTACGCGATAAGCTCTCTTTTCGAAACATTTTTTGGATTAGACGATTAGTCTCTATTTATGTATAGTGGGACATACTTATGAAAGAAGGGAGAATTATTAAATATGCGGAGGCGGTCAACGAGGCTCATCGACAATCACTAGAGAAGTTTAAGGAAGTTTTCATCATGGGAGTAGGAGTAGCGGATGCCACTGGTATTTTCGGTACAACCAAAGGTCTCAGAGCTATTTTCGGTGAACGTGTATTTGATACTCCAATGTCAGAAAATACTCTTACTGGAATGGGAGTGGGTGCGGCCATTACCGGTTTGCGACCAGTGTTGATACACGCTCGCAGCGACTTTCTTCTTCTCACTATGGATCAAATTGTAAATCATGCTGCTAAATGGCGTTACATGTCCGGTGGAGCTTTTGCAGTACCTTTTCTCATCCGGGCGATTATTGGGCGTGGTTGGGGACAGGCCGCACAACACTCACAGAGTCTCCAATCGCTTTTTATGCATTTCCCTGGACTCCAAGTGATCATGCCAGTTACTCCGTATGACGTGAAGGGTATGATTCTAGCCGCCATGGAATCGGATAAGCCCACAATATGTCTCGAACATCGCTGGCTTCATGATAAGTCGGGCCCGGTACCTCTAAAATATTACACTGTGCCTATAGGCAAGGGGCGTACCGCTCGCGAGGGCAAAGATTTAACCATCGTAGCTATTTCAGAGATGGTACTTGAGGCTGAAGTGGCTGCCATAGCACTCGAAAGCGAGGGCATCAGTGTGGAAATTATTGATCTTAGGAGTTTACGTCCGCTTGACACCGAGCTTATTTTGAATTCGGTGAAAAAGACCAAAAGATTGGTAGTCTGTGATACCAGTTGGAAAATGGCTGGAGCCAGTGCGGAAATTATAGCCCTTGTGGCTGAACAGGCTCATGGTTTTCTTATCGCTCCTCCCGTACGCATTGCTCTCGAGGATACACCAACCCCTTGCAGTGCCGCTCTCGAAGCCCTCTTTTATCCAAACCCAGAGACCATCATAAAAACTGTTCACCGAATGATGAAAAGTAAAAGAAAGCCCTCAACTTCTAAAGCAACCAATCTCAACCACAGACATTTCACGGGTCCTTTTTGATGTTGATATATGAAAACAATTGTTACAGATGGAGCAGGATTTAAAAAACTACTCGGGTGGTCTCCCAAGACCGGTATTGACGAAGGGGTTGCAATCATGCTCCAAACAATAGATCATTGGCGGGAAGCCCCGGTCTGGACTCAAGAATCCATAGCCGCAGCTGCTAAGGATTGGTTTAAATACCTCTCTTAACTATGTCTAAGAAAAAGATCGTCACTTTAGAAGCACTGTCAGAGATTATCCAACGCCACAAGAAACGGGGGAAAGTCATTGTGCATTGCCATGGCGTCTTCGACCTGATGCATCCCGGTCATATTATGCATTTCGAAGCAGCCAAAAAGCAGGGCGATATTCTAGTGGTCACTATCACTCAAGATCGATATGTTAATAAAGGCCCAGGCCATCCCGTCTTTACCCAAGATGTCCGGGCACGTACCATCGCTGCGCTCGCTATCGTGGATTACGTTTCTATAAGCACTCATGAGACTGCGGCTGAACTCTTGCTCAAAATTCGTCCCGATATATATGCGAAGGGCGATGAGTACGCGGATGAATCCAAGGATATTACTGGAGGCATTACTAGTGAACGTTTGGCTGTAGAGTCCATAGGCGGCCGGTTGCATTTCACCAGTGAGCCAACATTCAGCTCTTCAGCACTTTTGAATCGTCATTTTAATGTTCTATCGCCTGATATCAAGAAATTTGTGGACAAATTCAAGAAGAAATACAGCGCAGCTGATGTCATAGGGGAGATGAAAGAACTCGAATCGCTTAAAGTATTGGTCATCGGAGAAACTATCATTGATGAGTATCACTATTGTTCTCCGATGGGCAAGTCAGCCAAGGAGAGTGTGGTCGCGTCAAAATATCTGCGTGAAGAATCTTTTGCTGGCGGTGTGTTGGCTTGCGCTAACCATGTCGCCGGGTTTGTGAAGACCGTACGCATGGTCTCCTGTTTAGGGGAGAGCAACTCCCGAGAGGATTTTATTCGCGCCCATCTCAAGTCGCAAGTCTCACCGAAGTTTGTCTATGACGAATCAAGACCCACTATAGTGAAAAGGCGCTACGTGTGGGATCCATTTTTGGTAAAGCTTTTTGAAGTGGTCTTCCTGGATGAAAAGCCGATTCCTGCGAAGACCGAGAAACAAATTCTCTCGATACTAGAGAAAGAATTGCCGAAATACGATTTAGTCATTGTCACAGATTATGGGCATGGGTTTCTGACTCCGAAAATAGTAAAAAAGCTTTCAGAAAAATCAAAATTTTTGGCAGTCAATACCCAGACTAATAGCGCGAATATTGGCTTTAATCTTATCACCAAGTACTCACGGGCAGATTATGTGTGTATTGATGACCCAGAAATGCGATTAGCCCATCATGACCGTTTCGGGGACATCCGATATTTAGTCCACAAAACTGCCAGACAACTCAAAGCCAAATATGTTGCTGTCACAAGAGGTCACTTGGGATCCCTAGTATATTCCTCAAAAAATGGTTTTGCAGAAACACCTGTCCTTTCAAAAGAGGTTGTTGATCGTGTAGGGGCTGGAGATGCTTTCATTGCGATTACGGCTCCTTGCGTGCTCGCTGGTTTCCCCCCTGATCTTGTAGGTTTTATAGGCAATGCAGTCGGGGCTCTCGCTGTGAGAATTGTGGGCAACCGTACTCCTGTTGAATCTGTTCCGCTTATGAAATTTATTACTGCAATTTTAAAATAATTACCATGTCTCGTCTTCATAAAGTAAAATTGGATGATTTTTTTAAGGAGTATTCCAAATACCTATCGAAACTTCTTAACAATCTTGACTTTAAGGCTATAAGAGACGTCGCCCGTCTCATTCTTCAGCGAGCAAAGAAAGGCAGGACTGTCTATCTTATAGGAAACGGCGGTAGTGCCACCACTGCTTCACACTTTGCCACAGATTTGATGCACTGCGGTCTTATAAATCATCGGCCGATTGTTCGTGCTATAAGTTTATCGGACAATCTCTCGCTAATCACCGCTATGGGTAATGACAAAGGGTTTGAGCACATCTTCTCCCATCAGCTGGAAAGAGTAGCGGATAAAGACGATATCCTGATAGCGATATCTGCGAGCGGGAATTCGAAAAATCTTATAGAGGCTTTCAAAACCGCAAAGAAGATGGGTGTGACTACTGTGGCGTTTCTCGGTTTTGACGGTGGCAAGATGATGAAGATGGCTGACCATGTCATTCATGTCAGAACATCGAAAGGTGAGTATGGGCCAGTCGAGGATACGCACCTCTTCTTAGATCACATGCTCTCTTTCTATATGGGTCTCGTTCTAAATTCAGAGATGTCAAAAAAATAAATGTCTGCAAATGATATAAAAAAAGTCTTAGTGACGGGAGGCGCCGGCTATGTTGGGGCTGTTTTGGTCCCCAAACTACTGAGTAAGGGTTTCCAAGTAATAGTACTGGATTCCATGTTCTTTACTGGCCGTGGTCTTGATCCCGTGCGTTCTAATCCAAGTTTAAAAATACTTGTTGGTGACATCAGAAACACTTCTAGTGTCAAAGAGTCACTTAATGATGTGGATGCCGTCATTCATCTAGCTTCTATCTCCAACGATCCATCTGGAGATCTCAACCTAGCACTTACTGTTGAAGTAAATTTTAATGCTACGATTGTTTTGGCTAGGTTGGCCAAAGAAGCAGGTGTGAAAAGATTTATAAATGTTTCAACTTCGAGTGTGTACGGTATCAAAGAAGAATCAAATGTGACCGAAGATCTTCCTCTCGAGCCTCTGACTATATATTCGAAAACCAAGGCCGATGCCGAACCTATCGTAATGGGACTGGGTACTCCAGAGTTTACTGTCGTCACTATTCGCCCCGCCACAGTCTGCGGCTATTCTCCTAAGATGCGCCTTGATCTCTCCGTTAATATTCTGGCTATGCATGCTATCACGAGGGGAATAATAACGGTCTTCGGTGGTAAGCAGAAACGCCCCAATATTCATATTGACGATATTACTGATTACTACGTGGATTTACTCGAGCTTCCTCGCGATAAAATTAACGGCGGTATCTATAATGCCGGTTACGAGAACTACACCATCATGGAAATAGCGGAGATGGTCCGTGACATCATTGGTCGGGGAGTAAAGATTGAAGTAACCGCAACCAATGACAACCGTTCTTATCATGTCTCATCGGAGAAAATTAAGCGCGAACTCGGTCTCTATCCGAAGAAAACCATAAGAGACGCAGTGCTAGATATTAAAAACGCAAACGATGAAGGTAAGATAGATTGGGACGACATAAACTTCTATAATGTTCAAAAAATGAAGCAGCTCATTGAAAAAGGAGAAGTTGTCTAATGAGATTTATGTCTTCCCCCAATTCGCCACTTATTACCTTGCTGGTGCCTTCTCATAAGGAGGGTACCCTCATTCGTCTCACTTGTGAGACTATCTTTGGGGCAATGAGAGCGGAGAAGATTGAGGATTTCGAAATTATAGTGAGTGATTGCAATCACGAAGGCGATGGTGGGCTCGAGATTGGAAAAGAACTTATGCGCCAAGACCCACGGGTGCGTTATGTGAGACAGGATGGATGTTATAACCTGGGATACCATTATGCTTTCGGGCTCAGGGAAGCTAAGGGGGAGTTCTTTATGATGATACCTGGAGATAATGAGACAGTTGATCAGACTATCAGAAATCTTCTCCGGGCTCGCGACAAGGCAGACCTCGTTCTCTCTTATACAGAGAATCCAGAGGTCCGTCCTCTCAAGCGCCGTGTCATCTCTAAAGTATATATTTGGATATGTAATCTCCTGTTTGGACTTAACCTATCTTACTATAATGGTATTAGTCTCATTCGTACCTCACTTCTTAAACCGCTTCTTCCTTTTTCAGACGGGTTTGCTTATTCGACAGAGATTATTGTTCGTTTGCTGAAGCTTGGGCATGGGCATACATATATCGAAGTTCCTATGCTTATATATCCACCTATTCCTGGACGTAAGGCGGCGATATTTAGATTGAGGAACTTTATTTCTGTCGCAAAGACGTTATCCCGACTTGCTGTCAAGGCGCGTCTGAAAATATGAAGTATCTCTGTGCCATCATAGTTTTTCTCGTTTTCCTTGTTCCAGAGCTTGTGGTGTGGGGCGTTGTTGATTCTTTCCAAGAACCAATCAGGTCGTATCGCGGAGATACTGCCCATTACATGACGGTTCTCAACAGCGCGATCGCCAGAGGCGGGCCGGAAGGGAATTCTTTTTTCTATGAGGAACAAGAGCATGGCAGTCGGTTTTTCGTATTCGAATCATTGGTGGGTGTTGTGGGGCGAGTAACTCCAATATCGGCCTCTGTCTTAGCGATCGTCCTTCAGGTCCTCGTGTCGCTTCTTATTTTCTATATACTCTATTCAATCTTTATTGCCCTAGGTATTGAAGAAAAAATAGCATCCTTTGTATCGCTGCTGCATGTCCTTGTATATGGAGTCGTTGTATATGACGGGTATGGTCTAGCCTTCTGGTTCGTGCCGTTTCTCCTCTTTGGTATATGGGTTTTGCTAGCTAATTCAGTAAAAGATTCTTTCACACCAGGGTCTGGATTAATGATCGTCTGCTCCATTGTTCTCTTTACTCTTCATCCTGCTTACTTCGCTTTTGGTGGAGCTTTGACTTTCGTAGTCTGGTTGGCACTTATTAAGAAATATGGATTGCGATCCGTTTTCCTCTATGCACTCTTGTGGTTATCGTTGGCTTTAACGCTCTTCCTATGGATATTCGCAGATTCCATTACAGGTTCTGTAGTTAATAATGACCTATTGGCTCGTATGGCTTTGGTAAAGACTAGGTTTCCCATCCATCCCCTCGAGACGATCCAGATGCTTCTCGTGGGAATCGCTTTATTCTCATACCGCAAGTTTAATATCCTCTCCGCGGCCTTTCTCGTTGGGTTCGTTGCGCTCTTGGCGCCCACTATCACGGGCTCTTACCTCGTCAATGACCACTATGTTATAGCGAAAGATTATCTGATACTAGCAGCCGCGCTGGTACTTATATATTCAGAGACTTTACAGAAGCGCGTCTGGCTCGGCTGGATTCTGTTGGTGGCGACTCTCCTCGATATTTTTATTGTACTAAATTACTTCAATTTTCGACTTGGCTATTATGGCAAATATGTCACTATCCACGGTGCTCTTCTAGTGATATCTCTAATTCTTATCGCCCCCAATATTCATATTTTTCTGCGACGAGTATTAGATTCCAAATACTTGAGAGTCTCTCTTATCTGTGTAGCGATGCTTTACGCACTCGTTCTACAGTATAAGGATTACACCGGTGCTCGTTTGGTAAGGGATAGAGAGATTCAAGAGTATCGTCCACTTTTCAAACATTTGAGAAATTTGCCTGAAGGTGTCGTGGTCGCTGACAATTTCCTTTCCTTCCATCTTCCCGTTTTCACTCCACAGAAGGTCTATTGGTCAAGTCTTGCCTCAGGCCAGCCCGCTCCAACTCTAAACATTCTTACGCGTTTTGAGGATGTCCATCTTTTCTTTCCCGACGACGAGAGTCACCAGCCGCCGGCCGTAGTCGATTATATCTTTGGTGCTGTAGATAAATGTAGGGAATTCAACAGAAGAAGTATTCTTGAAAAACTCGCCTCGCTCGGATTTGAAACCCCTTTGGCCGAAATATGTGCCCCCGCTCGTGAAAGACAAGTCCGTTATAACGCCTTGAAAGATATCTTGGAAGAGAGATATCAGAAAACTTTAGCGAGTAGAGAATGGCGGCCCGCTTTCAGGGTAGATTATCTGATACTGACAGAAGAAGACAAACAAGTTCCAGCTTGGCTTATCGAAAAATATTTCACCGAGATTGATCGTGTCGCTGGGACTGTCATTTACCACTATAATCAGTAAAAGTAATGAAAACAATTCTAATTCCTATTTTCCATGGTCATATTGCGAGGAATATTTTACGGACTGGCGTACTATCCGAACTTACGAAGGAAGCGAACGTCGTGTTGGTAGTGCCAAACTTCAAGAAAGAACTGTACGAGAAAGAATTCGGCAGTGAGCGCGTTTCCATAGTCGCTTCTCCCAAGATAGGCTACTTGCAGTTGGATAGGTTTTTTCGCTCATTTTATTACTATTTTGTCGATACAGAGACAGTAAGAATTACTCAACAAGAGCAATTTATACTTGGTGGAAAAAGATTCCGGTATATATGGTCAAGAATATGGACAAACATTCTCGGCCATACAAAGATATTGAGACAGACGGTGCGATGGCTCGACGGTTTGCTGGTCGAGGACATTCTGTTTACTCCTATTTTTGATCAATTTAAACCAGACTTGGTATTTATCCCGTCTCTCACTTCTGACGATGAAGGGTTAGTATTGCGTCAAGCGAGACGAAGAAATATTCCTACGGTGGGAATGTTTCGTTCGTGGGATACTGTTACAGTCAATAAAGGAAATCTTCGCATATTTCCCGATAGGATTATTGTCCATACAGAACTCTTGAAAGAAGATGTAGTGAAGTATACTGACTATCCGTCAGAAAAAATAGAAGTAGTGGGGATGTCACATTTCGATTACTATATTACTGATAATCGCATTCCGCGCGAGAAGTTTTTCGAGCAGATTGGAGGCAGTCCATTAAAAAAGACAGTTTACTTCATGCCCATCGGTCTTTCTGACCAAAATGAGGATAAGTATATGCTGTCTCTGCTTGAAAGCTGGGTCAAAAATGATCCAGCTTTCGAGAATGTCCAACTGATGATCTCTTCACATCCCAACGCCACTAAACCAATAGATTATGCATCACCGGAGACTCTTCTTATCAAGTTCCCTGATGCTATTGATTTTCCCGGCGGCAAACCGACAGATAGGGAAATTACCAAAACACACATGGAGCTTATGGCTTCAGGTATCTACCACTCTGATGTCGTTGTAAATTATCAAGGTACGACATCTATAGATGCCGCTGCCTTTGATAAACCGGTCATAAATATTGCCTTCGACGCGCATGAGGGCAAACCTTATCTTAAAAGTGTGCGCAGGTTCTATGACTTTACTCACTATCAGCCGATTCTCCATAGCGGAGGAGTTCGGTTAGCCCATAGCCCAGATGAATTGAAGAAAGGAATCCTTGACTATTTTGAGCATCCAGAGCGAGACCAAAAAGGACGAGAGAGATTGGTTCGAGAGCAGACTTTCAAGTATGATGGAAAGGCGTCGGAGCGGACGGCCCACGCTATTCTTTCACTTCTAAAATAATGAAAAATATTATAGCAATAATTCCAGCCAGAGGCGGGTCCAAAAGACTACCGGGGAAAAATATTAAGAAGATGCACGACAAACCCCTGATTGCTTGGACCATTGAAAGAGCATTAAGCTCCGGGGTTTTTTCCAAAGTAATTTTGATGACTGACGACAAGGAAATCGCTGGGGTCGGAAAAGAAAATGGTGTGACCGAAGTGTTTATGCTTCCGCTAGAACTCGCTTCCGATACCGCTTATGTCGGTGACGCCATCAGATATATGCTTGATGAATTCGAAAAGAAAGGGGAAATTTACGAAGATTTTATTCTTCTTGAACCGACTGCTCCGGGGAGGACCGCAGAACATATCAGAGATGTGGCCAAAATGCTTCAAGATAGACAAGATACTGATTCTGTAGTCGGTGTGACAGAAATTTCCCCCAACCACGGTGTTCATAAGGCACTTTCAATCAATGATAAACAATTTGTAACTCGAGCCACTGACGGGGCGCAACTTAGAGATATGAAACATAGAACGCAAGATATTTTGCCGACATACTATATTAACTCCACGATTTATGCCTGTCGCCGTTCCAATTTTGCCAAGGGAAGTCTATGGGGCGATTCCACTCTTGGGTATATCATGGACCCCAAATACAGTTTCGACATCGATACACCAGATGATTGGGATCTCGCCGAATTCAAAATGGGGAAGTTATTAAAGTAAATGAAGAGGCCTCGCGATTAGTAGTCGCGAGGCCCGTGTTCTGCTAGTGTCAGCGGTTGAAGCTACCGCCGTCCACCACGATTTCGGTTGCGGTGATGTAGCGGCATGAGGCCACGAACGCATAGGTCTCTGCGATCTCTTCCGGTTTTCCTGCCCGCTTCAGTAGCGTTTGCTCGGCAACCTCCCTTGTTCCGTTCGGGTTCGTGCGGAGCATCGGAGTATCAATGCCGCCAATGATGATAGCAACAGAACGGATGGGTGCGAACTGATAGGCCCAGTTGAGCGTTGCGATTGAAAGCGCCGCCTTGCTAGTTGCGTAGGGAAGCGCGTAATGAAGCTTTCCTCGCGACCAGATGGATGAAGCGCTGATAATCGCGCTCTCATCGTTTCTGGGTATGTGTGGAACAGTATGCTTCACGAACCAGATCGCGCTCTTGAGATTGACTGTCATAACGCGGTCGAAGTCCTCACTGTTGAAGTTCTCGGCTGTCTGGCAGACAATTGCCCGTCCCTCCGCATGGTCGAGGTTCGCCCCGACCCCGCAATTGTTGATGAGAACGTCGATGCGACCGAAGAGCTTCACCACCTGAGACACCGCCTCAGCAATTTCTTGTTCAGAGGCAGCGTTTGCTGGGATGAAACAGTATTCTTCACCCGGCACAGATTGCTGTGCCTTATCGGTTAGAACTACTGTGGCTCCGAGAGAGGTGAAGCAAGATGCCGTCGCCCTCCCAATACCACCCATTCCTCCAGTGACCAGAACTACCTTACCTTTCAATGAACTCATAACTCCTCCATGTGTTTGATGATGATTAAAAGCACGTCCACATGCTCGACTGCTATTTATACTTATTTATATCAAATTGTCAAATGAGTGCATAAAACATATATTCAATATATAATTTCTATATGCTTAAATTTGGAAAACTAACAATTGGCGGGCCAAGAACCGTGGTTATCGCGGAGATTGCTGATTCTCATAATGGTAGTATGGAAACTGCTAAGAAATTGGTTGATGCGGTTAAGGAAGCAGGAGCAGATGTAGCTAAGTTTCAACTGCACCTAGTGGGAAAAAACGAAGTGGGTGGCAAAAATGAGATGATCCCCGGTTCGATTAATATGTGGGACGGGCCGCTCTATGATATTTTGCAACGCAATCTTTTTTCCTTTGAGATGCACAAAGAGATTAAGGAATATTGTGAAAAAGTAGGCATAGAATATCTTTGCACACCCTTCTGCGAAACGGCGGTGGATGTTTTGAATGATTTGGGCGTGAAGGCGTTCAAGACCGGTTCTGGTGAACTGGACAACTTACCTCAACATCGTCGACTGGCTCAAATTTCTGCCAAGACTGGCAAGCCTGTCATCGTTTCAACTGGAATGTGTACTTGGGAAGAGATTGCTGAAACTGTTGCCGTGTATGAAGAAGAAGGGGCCAAGGATAACCTTGTGCTCACCAATTGCACTTCAGAATACCCGCCAAACGACTACAGTAATGCCAATCTCGGTCTTATTAAAAGAATGAGAGACGAGTTCGGTGTCTTGACCGGCCAGTCTGACCATACGATGGATAATTATACGGCCTATGCCGCGGTTGCCCTTGGCGCTAAAGTTATCGAGAAGCACTTCACGCTTGATCGGAACCAGAAAGGCCCTGACCATAAAATTGCCCTTGAACCACACATGCTCAAAGACCTAGTGGATGGCATCCGTAAAATCGAAGTTGGTCTTGGGTTCGAAAAAATTATTACTAAAGAGGAACAGATTGTGCGTGATTGGGCCTTTCATACCGCCACGACACTCCGTGATATAAAGAAAGGAGAGGAATTTACTCTAGGAAATCTTATTGAACGCCGCCCGAAGACCATGGTCATTAGCGGAAAAAAGGTAGAAGGAATTCCGTCAAAATATCTTGACAGACATTACGCGGGGAAACTCCTGGGGAAAAAAGCTGGTCGCAATATATCTAAAGACACAATGCTGGTCTGGGGTGATGTCGCGTAATCCAAGAACAATTGCGCCAAGCTCTTTTTTGTGGTAGAAATGGTTTCTATGGCTTTGAAAAAATCGACTAAAAAGAAACGCAAAATCGCTATTATTGCCGGTTCTCGCGGGGAATATGGATACTTCAGACCCGTCATCCGTGAGATTAAAAAGAGAAAAAATTTAGACTACAGCATAGTGGCTTCAAATATGCATGTTCTCGATGCGTTTGGTTCAAGCATTTCCGAAATCGAGAAAGATGGTTTTAAAATACATACTTCCGTCTTCAATACTTTCGACGGTTATAACCATCTGACAATGACAAAGTCACTCGCAGTTTTTATGATTCAGTTGCCAGAAATATTAAAACAGATGGAGACGGATATGCTACTTTTAGCTGGCGATCGTGGCGAACAATTGATTGGAGCTATCACTGGCGCGTATATGTATATTCCAACTGCTCATATCCAAGCGGGGGAAGTTTCCGGGAATATTGATGGTGTTACTAGGCATGCTATTTCAAAATTTGCCCACATTCATTTTGCTTCTAATCAAGACGCACTAGATAGAGTATTGAAGATGGGGGAGGAGGATTTCCGGGTGCATAATGTGGGCGCACCAATGCTGGATGAGTTGGTGGCAGGTTTCAAAACTCCAGAAAAAGTAGTCTATAAAAAGTTTAATCTTGATAAAAAAAGACCAGTCATGCTCTTTGTTTACCACTCGGTAACAGAAGAAATAGCCGATCTCCCTCGTCATATGGATGAAATACTCACGGCAGTGAAGGCTTTTCCTCACCAGATAGTGGTAATCCTTAATAACTCGGATGCCGGTAGTAGAATGATCAGGGAGAAAATTACTAGCCACAAAACATCGATGATGAGCATTTATCCCAATGTCCCGCGTGAAGATTACGTAGGTCTGATGAATATCGCTGATGTCATTGTCGGTAATTCGTCTAGCGGAATTATCGAAGCGCCCACTTTAAAATTACCAGCTGTGAACATTGGCAATAGGCAAAGAGGCAGATTGCAGTCGACGAATGTCATAAACGTCGGTTATGAGACTGGGGCCATTAAGAAAGCTATAACTAAAGCCATATCAAAAGAATTCAAGGCGAAAGTGGCCAGATGTATAAATCCTTATGGGGATGGCAAATCGGCTAAGAGGATAGTGGATATTTTAGAATCTGTGCCAATTGATGATAGACTTCTCATAAAGCGCATCACCTATTAATATGAAGAAATTTAACTATCCAAGCTCAAATTATGTTGTGGTGGAGAGTATTTTGCTCGAAGAAGCACTTGAAGCAATCACTCTAAATCAAAGAGGAGCCGTTGTTGTTGTAAACGACAAGGGGATACTTCTTGGAATATTATCAGACGGGGACGTGAGAAGAGCTCTTTTACGTGGTGCCACTCTGGTAACGCCTATTTCTAAGCTCATTAATCTAAATGTCATCAGTCTTTCTGACAAGGAGAGTCTTAAAGATCGTTCAAAAGAAATTTTCGAGGCAAACACAGTAGTCAATATTATTCCGGTAGTCGACAGTACAAATAAGGTGGTAGATATTATCGTAAGAAATCCCGGAGTGAGGAAGGAGTCATAGGATGAAATTAGTCTACATAAGTGAATTAAGGCTCCCAACCAAAAACGCGCATGGCTTTCAGATTATGAATATGTGCGCGGCTTTCGCTGACGAAGGCATAGAAGTTCTTCTCCTAGTACCGTGGAGGAAGAATCTGCTTAAAGAAGAACCTTTTGATTTCTATGGGGTCAAGCGTAATTTTGCTATTAAGAAATTACCGGCTATCGATCTTTACCCATTCCGGTCTATCCCAGAGAAGATATCTGCTTTCCTCCATCTGTGTTCTTTCCTGATGGCCGCCCGTATTTATCTTTTTTTCAAATCTTTCGATGTTCTCTATACCAGAGAGAAACACGTGACCTTTTTATTCCCGTATTTTGTATACGAAGTCCACATGCCGGAACAGATGCAACTCTACGGATTCAAACCGAAAAGGGTGGTTGTCTTGACGAACTACATCAAAGACAAGCTCCAAAAATCAGGAATTCGAGAGAAAGATATTCTGGTCGCTCCGGATGCGGTTGATCTTTCCCTCTTTAAAGGAACGAGCAAAGAGGAAGCCAGAAAGCGTCTTGGCTTTCCTCTCGATAAACTCATCGTGCTCTACTGGGGTAATTTCAAGAAATGGAAGGGGATTGATACCCTGGCGGAAGCCGCCCCTCTTCTTCCTGAAGTGTTCGTGGTGATGGTTGGGGCAACTAAGGAATCTGATTTGGCTCGTATAAAAAAGAAAACAGAAAATCTTGGTAATGTTTTAGTGGGTGGTTTTAAACCCCAAACAGAACTGCCTTGGTACTTGGCAGCCGCCGATGTTTTGGTTCTGCCCAATTCCGCGCGCGACGAAAACTCGCGTCTCTATACTTCGCCTCTCAAACTTTTCGAATACATGGCGGCCGAGCGGCCCATAGTTTCATCAGACCTACCATCGTTACGAGAAGTGCTCAATCATCGTAACGCCACCTTCTTCAAACCCGACTCGGCGAGGAGTCTTTCCGAGGCTGTCCTAACACTCCTCGCTAATCCGGAATTGCAGAGAAAGTTAGCGCACCAAGCGCGAGAAGATGTGAAGGAGTATACTTGGGGCAAGAGGGCAGGAAAGATTATAGATTTTTTAAATAGATAGAATAATGAGTTTTTTATCAAAAATTGCTAGAAGAAAGTTGAACGAAAAGGTGGCGCCATACGCGAGTGACCAAAAGACACTTGAAGTCGGCTCGTATGGGAGCTCTGGCTACGGGAAATATTTTCCCAACAGAGTCGGACTCGATATTAGAAGTGGGCCTGGTGTGGATGTGGTTGGAAGTGTCTATAAGATACCTTTTGAGGACAATAGTTTTGAAATTGTTTTGTGCATGGTCGTGATGGAGCACCTAGAAGATCCCAAAGTAGCGATTGCAGAGATCTATCGCGTGCTCAAGCCTGGTGGCAAGATACTTGTCTCGGTTCCATTTCTCTTTCCCATCCACGATTCGCCTAATGACTTTTGGAGATTTACGAAATATGGACTTAAAGTGCTGTTTAAAGATTGGGATATTATCGAGCTCAGTGCGGAGACAAACTTCAATGAAGCATTTGCTGTCCTTTTGCAAAGGGTCGGATATCAAACGAAGTTTTACGCAAATACTATTTTCAAAGTGTGCATTTTTTCACTGGCATGGGTTTTCGCCCGGATGCCAACAATGACAAAAGAAGTATACGGAAATATCGAAAAAAGTGTCCTAGAACCGGAAGCTTTCGCTAGTTCGTTTTTTCTAGTTGCTCACAAGAAATAACGACTGCGCCCTCTACTCGTTGCTTATGTTTTTCTTTAGAAAGTCAGCAAGACGAATGGCTAGAGCGCAAATAGTATAGGTAGGATTGGCGCAACCACTGGTAGGGAAGACTGAGCCGCCGCAGACGTATAAGTTCTCTACTCCATGGACCCGCAAGTCGCTATTGACCACTGATGTCAACGGGTCAGTTCCCATCCTCGTACCACCGAGGTGGTGGCTTGCTTCCGCAATGATTGGCCAAGGGTCGGCTGTTCCCAGATTGCTTTCCAGAGTTCCAATATTATTTCTTTTCACTTCCTCACCAAATATTCTATGGAGTTCTACAAGTGACCGGTGGTCAAGTGCTGATGTATTCAAGGTTACGGTCGGCAGAGCCTTCCCATTAATATCGAGCTCGTCACTTAAGGTCAGCCTATTTTCTGGCAATGGCTCCATCTCCATGAAATTTCGTAATCGCGCTATTTTTACCTCCGGTTCTTTTTTGTTGTTGAGCCGATGCGATAGATATGAATAAACAGCTGGCGCATCTGTAATGATCATCCAGCCAGCTGTAAACAAATTAATTTTCTTGTTATAGACCTGCTCTTCTTGCTGGTCATCGCCGGTTTCATTCCAGTCCCGCAGTTGAACCATATCTTTTTGTTTTTGTTTCCACCACCTAAGGAAGAATTTTGTTTTTTTTACTATCATGATGAGCGCAAAAACCCCCCTACTATCTGTCCAAGGAAAGATGGGTTCAAGACGCAGGTAACTATTAAGTATTTTCAGGGAGCGTTCCGTATCATCTTGAAGCCGAATTCCCGCGTACCCTGACCATCCATCGCGCAGGTATCCAAATAAATGAGGCAAGTTCTTGATCGGTCTTTTGAGCCGGAGAATTCCAAGGTTGCCCTTTGGGTGATTCATGAGGTATCGGCCGACTTGGTCGTGCTCATTTCCTAAACCACAAGAACTCGTATCTCGCGAAAGCAGGAGAAGGCGTGCGTTCTCCAATCCCCCGGTTGCCAACACAAATATCCGCGCGGAAATTTTCCTCACACTACCATCTGAAGCACGAATGTCAGCTGTTGTTACGAGGGTGATCCCTCCGCTATCTTTTTTTGATGATAAATGGGTAACTGTAGCATCCAAATATAAATCAATATTTTGTTTTTCAAACACAGGACGTAATTTTTTGCTGAAATTCCACGGTGGGTCGAGAGCTATAAAAGTTTTTTCTAGAATATGAGTTGATGAGAGGGTGAAATCCCCCACATCTCTTGCACTCGCAAGCCATGAGCCGTCAAATGATTCAAGAGGAGGGAACCCATATCGGGTAGCTCTTTGGTAGTATGGTTTCAAGTCGGAAAGACTCAATGACCAGCCAGATGGATACGAGAGGTAGGGTCGATTTTCCAAATCGATTTGATCAAGAGGTGCAGAAAGGCCTGACCATGTGGTAGATGCGCCGCCTAGAATCCTCTCCCGTGATGATGGTCGAATCAATATTTCCCCGGTATTTTTGATCTCGCGTAAAGTATCCGCGTATTGAGTCTTGCCCATTTTGCCGCTTTCCAGTATGACGATACGTTTCCCGAGGTCGGCTAATTCAGAAGCCACTGTTAGTCCAGCAGGACCGGAGCCGACAATACAAATATCGTAGGTACTCTCTGGAACGTTTTTTTTAGTGTCTTTCACTGCCACAAAAAAATTGTATCATGGAATACTATGGCATTTGACGTCACCTTAGTATAGGATATGACTTACTCATAATGTCTTCTAAAATCAGTATTATTCTAGGGACGCGCCCGGAAATTATAAAGATGTCACCTGTCATTCGGGCTTGCCAAAGAAAAGGATTAGATTTTTTTATTCTACATACAGGTCAGCATTACAGTTATGCGTTAGATAAACAGATTTTTGAAGATTTGGAATTACCTGTGCCAAAATACAACCTTAATATTGGTGGTCAACCGTACCGTAAACAAGTAGGTTTTATGACTGGCGAGATTGCCAAAATCTTGAGAATAGAGAATCCGAGTGTGGTCATAGTCCAAGGGGATACCATCTCAGTGCTCGCCGGTGCCTTGGCGGCAAAAAAGCTTGGGATAGTCGTCGCGCATCACGAAGCGGGACTGCGCAGTAATGACCTGACTATGGTCGAAGAAACTAATCGAGTGGTTACCGACCATATATCAGATTTTCTGTTTGTACCGTCCGCTGATGCCATGAAACACTTGCATCAAGAAGGAGCAGACATAGAAAAGATTCACTTTACTGGTAATACAATTGTCGACGCCGTACTCCAAAATATTGACGCAGCCGACAAGAAATCGGGGACGTTTGCTGCGCTTGGGCTGTCTCCTCAAGGGTATTTCTTGGCTTCAGCTCATAGGGCTGAAAATGTTGATGTGCCAGAACGTCTGCAGGGTATCGTAAATGGTCTTGACATGGTCAGTCGTGAGTTTGGATTACCGGTCATTTTTACTCTTCATCCTCGGACCAAAGCAAAATTGTACGAGTACGCGATTGTGGTGCCACCAATGATCAAGTGTATTGACCCGGTTGGCTTCTTGGATTTACTCTATTTGGAAAAAAATGCTCGTTTGATACTGACTGATTCGGGGGGCATCCAAGAGGAGGCTTTTATATTACGGGTGCCATGTGTTACTCTGCGCGACAACACCGAGAGACCCGAAACGGTTGAGTATGGAGCAAACATTCTGGCTGGAACCAATCCGGAGGTCATAGTAGAATCTGCGCGCAAGATGATGGAGAGGTCTATACGCCTAGACCATCGAGAAAATCCTTTTGGTGACGGCCGGGCTGGTGAACGCATTATTGATATCCTTGAAAGATTTTTATGAAGATTCTTATGACAAGCGAGTCTTTTCTTCCGCAAATGGGTGGCGGAGAAATGCATGTTTGGTATTTGTGTGATCGTCTAACAAAAGCCGGTCATAATCTCACCTTGGTAACCAATGAGCCAGACGGGCCATTGCCATCGGGGACAAAACCGATTTCGTACAAAGTTACCCGTATTTTGTGGGGAAAGAGAACTTTTTTCTATTTGTGGAAAATACTCTGGAAGTTGGCGGGAGAGTCAGATGTATTGCATGCACATTTTTCGTACCGACTGGCAGCTCTATTAGGTATTATAGGTGTTTTGCGTCGCAAATCAGTAGTTGTCACGCTCCATGGGCGCGGTACTCTCGACGAGCCAGGTGCACGCTTTCCCTACAAGCAAGTTCATGCTCTGTACAGGTTTCTCTCGCTGAACTTGGCTAATACTATTATCGCCACTTCTGAAGATATGGCAGTAGTTGCACGACCCCATTTCTACAATCACAAGAAAATGCTCAATATTTTTAATGGAGTGGATATCTCTATTTTCCATCCCGATATTCCTATATCGCGCAGCTTGAGAGAGCGTTATAAAGGAAAAAAACTAGTTGTGACAGTTCGTCGGCTCGTTCCCAAAACCGGTATCCATTATTTGGTGGAAGCGATGCCAGAGCTTATAAAATTAGTTCCGAATGTTTTTTTTGTTATGGTTGGAACTGGGCGCATGGAAGTATACATTAGAAGTCGGATTGAAGAACTTCGGCTTGGTGACTACATTGAAATGGTTGGCGAATTGGATAACGACAAAGTTCCGCAGTATATGCAAATAGCAGACGTGGTTGCTTTTCCGTCGACAGCCGAGTCTACGAGTATCGCCTGCGCTGAAGCCATGGCTCTAGGTAAGGCGGTCGTAGCCAGTCGTGTCGGCGGTCTCGTCGAGCTAGTCGGGAGAGAAGAAGAACGGGGACGCTTGGTCACATTAGTTCCGTGGGAAAGCTCAAATTATGATGCTCCTATACGATTGAGTCCAGATCGGTATACCATCTTAGCGCAGGCGATAGCTGAATCTTTAGCAAATGGAGATAGTGAAAGAAAGAAAAACGCATTGCACTACGCGCAAACGGAACTTGACTGGACAATAATCGCTGCCAAAACTGTCGTTGTATATGAGCATGCCATCAATCATGGAAGGAGAGAATATTAAAGAATTTTATCGCAGTTACGCTGATCGTATTACGGCTAAAAGGTGGCTCTCGAAGTATCCACTACGAGCCTATGTCCATAACAAACAATATGAAAGAATCCTGTCATTTGTAAAACCTGGTATGAGAGTACTTGATGCAGGATGCGGCGAAGGAGTACTCTCTATCATGATGGCTCAAAAAGGGGCAATGGTAACAGCTTGTGATTTATCAGAACCAAACATAAATGCGTCTAGGCAATACGCGCTTGAAAATAAAGTTGGAAATAAAATAGAGTTTTTGATTGGAGATGCCGAAAAGTTGCCATTCCCGGATAATTCTTTCGACCTTGTTGTAAGCTCTCACGTCTTGGAACACATACCGGATTTTGATAAAGGATTCAGGGAAATCATGAGAGTTACTAAAAAGCGCGCTATTATAGCGATACCGACCATACTGAATCCGTGTTCTTGGGCGCAAGTGGGCGGGGGATGGTTTTATTTAAAGGGTTTAAGATCATTTGCGGCTCTACCCTACGGTTTTTTGAAGATGCTCTGGGCTCTCGCGACTTTCGAGGAAGGGGTGGACGAATCCTATGGTGGAGCTGACGTGCCGCATGTGTTCAGGTTTCCGTTCGTAATGAAAAAGAAAATTAAGAAAAATGGTTTCCGCTTGATACGGTACGAAGCTTCCAGTGTTTGTCTGCCGTATTTTGAATTTTTATTGCCGCTCGTAAAATTCTTGGACCAACATAAGGACAAACCATTCTGGAGAAATTGCGGTTACGGCACGACCTTCGTCATTGAGAAGGGGTAGCTTCTTCAACTCCAGAGTCCTTTTTGCCAGTGACTAGAGCGGCGACACTAAGAACAAGCAGGATCATTCTAGTGGCGAGCTTGGCCCAGACTGCCCCCCAGATACCAAAGGTACTGATGAGTACAAAAGTAATGGGGATGCTAATAATAGGCGAGATGGTGTTCGCGAGTATCAGGGACTTCATCTTAGGAATAGCGCTCATGGCGGCATTGATCGGAATGACAAGCATACCCAAAAGTGAAATAACATAGATTTGTGAAAAGCCAACTGCTTCAAGGTATTGCGGGAAAAACCATAAGAAGAGAGTGGGGATAACTAGAATATAGAGAACAATAAGGGGCGTAATCACTAGAGCCATCATAAAAATCTTTTGAGATAGACCAGACATAATCTCTTGTTCACGACGGACACTTAGTTTAGGAAGAATAAGGCTTGATAGATTTTTAAAAACTCCTTTGATTTGTTCGGCCGGGGCGGCGGCAAATGAATAGACGGCCACTTCATGCGGTCCGGTAAAGTGGAAGATCAACACTCGGTCAATGTAAGCAGCGATACCACTTGCCAGATTTACCAGAGAAAAGTTGACGCCCAGTTTAAAGAAATCTGGACTAGTTTTATCTCGCGAGATTTTTTTGCGGATTCTCACAAGGAAGAAAATCTTGATCGCAATCCAACTTACGAAATATACGGCTAAAATGGTAAGTACAGACCCATTGAGTAAGACAGCAATCAGTAAGACGATAGCGGTCGTCACGTTACTCGCGACATTCGTGGCAGCCAGGATTTTAAAGAGATGCTTGCCATTAAGGAATCCTTGATAAAGGTCTGCGGACTCCATAAGTGGCAAGGCCAAAGCCATAATGAGAAATCCTGATGCCAAAATGGTATTGCCCTGTGCTAGATAGTATAGGGCTATACCCATTGTGATTATTGAGACACAAGAGGCACTTATAAATTGGAAACGAAAGGCTCGATAAAAATCCCCCTCGAACCCTTGTGCTACTGACCGAGTGACAGCAGTATTGAATCCTCCCAGGGTAAAGACAGAGAGAATAGCGTAAAAGGAGAGGAAGTATCTATAGGTACCATAGGTAGTGGAATCAAGATAATTAGCGAAGATATAAAGTAGGAGAAACGAAGAGAGAAAGTTAGAGACGGTGACTATATTAAGCCAAAACCCGCCTTGGGCCAGATACAACATGTCTGTCCGAGTATACTGTTCGCTCCAACGCAGGGCCCGGTAAGCCTTATTTCGCAGATTTCCCATGCTTTGGTACCATGGTACGATAAGGACCATGAATAAACAAATACTCCGAGTCGTTATTTTTGCGGGCCTTTTTGCTATCCCATTTGTCCCACTTCTTGTCTCCAGTTCTTTCTTCTTTCCTTTCATCACTACCAAGGCCTTTGCTTGGAGGATTATCGTAGAAATTATTTCTGCCGCCTGGGTGCTACTGGCTCTACTTGACGCATCTTACCGTCCGAAACACTCCATTATTCTTTATTCAATATTCGGTTTCCTAGCCGTTATCGGTCTGGCCGACCTCTTTGGCGCCGCGCCCATCAAGAGCTTCTGGTCGAATTTCGAACGAATGGAAGGCTACATCACTCTTCTCCACCTGGGAATGTTCTTTGTGGTCATGTCCTCTGTTTTTAAAGAGGTCGACTGGAAGAGGTGGTGGAACGTCTCACTCTTAGCCTCTTTTGTGGTGGTCTTATACAGTGTCCTACAGATTACTGGGTTCAAAACGATCAACCAAGGTGGGGTGCGGGTAGACGGCACGCTCGGTAACGCTATTTATTTGGCCGTCTACATGCTCTTCCATATTTTTGTCGCAGCCCTCTTCATGTGGCGTGAATGGAAGAATGTGGTTTTAAGATGGGTCTACGCTCTGCTTATTTTCTCGCAAGTGTTTATCCTCTATTACACTGCCACGCGCGGAGCCATCCTCGGCCTTATCGGTGGTTTGTTTGTGGCGGCGGTCTTGAGTATCTTCAATAAAAATGAAGACGAAAGAATGGTTCGAAAAGCGGGGGTTATAATCCTTCTGGCACTCACCTTGCTCGTAGGAGGGTTCTTCTCCTTGAGGAATACGGAGTTTGTCGCGTCGAGCCCGGTACTTTCTCGTTTCTCTTCTCTGACCATGGGAGAATTGAAGACACAGGGCCGTTATTTTGTCTGGCCTATCGCGCTCGAAGGAGTCAAGGAGCGGCCTCTTCTTGGTTGGGGACAGGAAAATTTCAATTACATTTTCAACGAACATTATCGTCCGGAGATGTATCGCTTAGAACCGTGGTTTGATAGAGCCCACAATATCTTCCTTGATTGGGCGGTGGCCGGCGGTATTTTGGGCCTCTTATCTTATCTTGCCCTCTATGTCGCCCTACTGCTTGCAATCTGGAAGAATATTAGTTTTTCTCATACTGAAAAGTCTATTCTCACTGGACTCATAGCCGCGTACTTTTTCCACAATTTTTTTGTCTTCGATCACCTCATTAGCTACATCTTGTTCTTCTCGCTCCTCGCTTATGCAAATACGCGAGCGCCGGGCAGTGAATCCAAGCAAGAACAAAGGATCTTACCAAAAAATACTTTATTCTTTGCCCTGCCTGTTGTCTCTGTTGCTTTGCTGGCTATGTTTTATTTTGTAAATGTCCGACCAGCGCTTGCCAATATCCGTTTAATCTCCGCTCTCTATACTCTCCAATCGGAAAAGATTGATGGGTCTTTGGCTGCCAGTTTGTTCAAATCGGCCTACGGGACTTCTCTTCTTGGCAGACCGGAAGTCGTGGAACAAATTGCCGCCAATGCTGTCACTGTCTTGACGACCGATATGGCGATGGAGGAAAAGAATGCATTCTTCAGTTTCGCGAGAGACGCCGTGCTTAAACAAGCCGATGATTTGTCCGAGGATGCTCGTTACCAGTTGATTGCCGGCTCGTTTCTCTCGACTACCGGATATTTCGATGAGGCCCTGATATATCTCGAGCGTGCCAGTCGACTGATGCCGGGTAAACAAACGATTTATCTAGAGATTGCCAACGCTTTCCTAAACAAGGGGGAGAAAGAGAAAGCGATTGACGTACTGAAATACTTAGGGGAAATCTCTCCGGACCACAAAGAGCAGATGGGAGCATACATTAGACAGATACAAAGCATGTAAAATCGGCCAGAACTCTTGCATTTTGGGGAGTACTGTGCTAGGATCTGGAGGTGGGTGCTGAAACTCGGCACCAAACGAACGAATGTCTGCGCAAGTCCCGCCTACTCGGCGGGATTTACGTTTTTAGGTATAATGGTCCCAGTTTCTTTTTGTGCGTGGAGAGCGGCCGCACTCACAAAGATATTCGTTTGGAGCTAGCCCCGCTCTCCGCGCGTGGACGGAAACATTTTTAAATAGTTATCCACATTTCTTAGTTTTCTCTATTGTGTATATTGACTTTTAGTACGATAATGAACATAAGTCGCAGGCAGAAAAATATTTCTTGAAATATTTATTTGCGACAGACGTTAATAATAATTATTTCCTTACGCCTTGCCCCGCCTGAAATAGGCGGGGTGGGGCGAGGGACAACACAATGGCAAAGAAAAAAAAGGCTGCTTCCAAGAAGCGCAAAGCTTCAAAGAAGAGACGCTAGTCTGAAGAAAAAACACTCCCGCAAGAGTGTTTTTTCTTTTTCGTTTTTGGTGTGTTGCCTGAAACGTGCTAAAATGAGCGCCTCATGGCCTTTTTGAAGAGTCTTTTCGGTGCTCCCGAGGAGAAGTTGCTTAAGTCTTGGAAACCCATTGTCGAGCGCACCAACGCGCTCGAGTCTTCGTTGGAGAGTCTCTCGGCTGAAGAACTCTGTGCGAAGACGATTGAATTTAGGGAGCGTCTCGAGAAAGGAGAGACTCTTGATGATATTCTGCCGGAAGCATACGCTACCGTCCGAGAGGCGGCGAAGCGCACTCTTGGTCAAAGACATTTTGATGTTCAACTTCTCGGAGGCGTCGCTCTCTACAAGGGTGGTATTGCGGAGATGAAGACGGGAGAAGGGAAGACTCTCGTAGCGACGCTGCCGGCCTATCTAGTGGCTCTCGTGGGCAAAGGGGTACACGTAGTGACAGTCAACGACTATCTCTCCCGTCGTGATGCCGCCTGGATGGGGCAGGTTTATTCTTATCTCGGATTATCTATTGGAGTCCTCAATCACGCCGAATCTTTTATATACGATAGAGGGCATACGGAGAAAGATAAAGAACGTGATGAGCTGGGTTCTTTCCATGTCGTTCACGAATTTTTGAGGCCAGCGACTAAAAAGGAAGCCTACGAAGCCGATATCACTTATGGTACTAACAACGAATTTGGCTTCGACTATCTGCGCGACAATCTAGTCTATAACGCGAAAGACCTTTCTCAGCGAGGTTATCATTACGCCATCGTGGACGAAATTGATTCCATCCTGATTGACGAGGCGCGGACGCCCCTCATTATCTCAGGGCAGACCGGCGCTGCCGGCGAGCTCTACGAGAAGTTTGCCAAAATCGCTCGGGAGCTTGTCGAGGGGTCTGATTTTACGGTGGATGAGAAGTTACATGCCATTTCCTTGACAGACAGTGGGTTAAATAAGGCCGAGAAATTTTTAGGTATTGAAAATATTTATGCCGAAGGTGGTGTCAAGTACGTCCACCACCTTGAGACAGCCGTCAAAGCCAAAGCCCTGTATCACAAAGATAAAGAGTACGTGGTCAAAGATAACGAGGTCGTCATCGTGGATGCGTTTACCGGTCGGCTTCAACCCGGTCGGCGCTGGTCGGAAGGCTTACATCAGGCTATCGAGGCCAAGGAAGCTGTAGGTATCAAGGAGGAGAGTCGTACGTACGCTTCCATCACTTTCCAAAATTATTTTCGCATGTACCAGAAACTCTCAGGTATGACTGGTACTGCCGTCACCTCTAAGGAAGAGTTTTATAAAGTCTATGGTTTGGAAACTTTCGTTATCCCGACCCATAAGCCGATAGCCCGTAGGGATCATGGCGACCAGATTTTCCAAACACAGTCGGGCAAACTGAAAGCTGTTGCTCGAAAAGTCGGAGAGTTGAATAAGAAAGGCCAACCGGTGCTCATCGGCACTGTCTCGATTGAAAACAACGAACTGCTCTCGGCCTATCTTAAAAATGAAGGTATTAGGCATGAGGTGCTTAATGCCAAGAACCATGAGCGTGAAGGTGAACAAATCGCTCAAGCTGGGCGAGAAGGCGCCGTGACTGTCGCTACCAATATGGCTGGGAGAGGTATCGATATAAGACTTGGAGGAACGCCTGGTACTAAAGAAGAGTATGAGAGAGTAAAGGAGTTGGGTGGACTTTTTGTTTTAGGTACGGAGCGGCACGATGCTCGACGCATAGACAATCAGTTGCGCGGACGTTCCGGCCGGCAGGGGGATCCGGGTGAGACGCAGTTCTTTGTTTCCCTCGAGGATTCTTTAATGCGCATCTTTGCCGTGGATACTATCAAGAAAATGATGGGGCGCTTTAATATTCCTGAAGACGAACCGATCGAAAACAAGCTCATTACCTCTTCTCTTGAGAAAGCTCAAGAGAAAATCGAGGGTTTCAACTTTGACGCTAGAAAACATGTCCTCGAGTTCGACGACGTTCTGAACTTCCAACGCACCCTAATCTATGACCGTCGCCGCAAAGTTTTAGTGGGCGACCAATCTGCGGTCAAAGCATATCTCGTCGAGATAGCGGAGCGTCTAGATCAGGAAGTGGAAAAGAAGCTCACTGCAAAAATGTCAGAGGGACTCCTTGATGCTCAAGGGGTATTTGAAATTCTGCGCATGATCATCCTCCAGACCATAGACTTGTTTTGGGTTGACCATCTGGAGATGATGGAGTATTTGCGCGGCAGTGTGAACCTACGCGCTTACGGCCAGCGCGATCCCCTGGTTGAGTACAAGAAAGACGGTTTGAGATTTTTCAGAGACATGGAGGTATCAATTGCTAGGCAAATCGCCGAGTTTATCATTGCCCTGAATTTGGAAGCCGTTACGTCATTTAAAGCCGCTCCAGTCCAGGTGGAAGCTCAGGCTCTGTCAGATACTTCACGAGCAACTGTGTCCAAGAAAGCTGAAGTCGGCCGCAACGACCCCTGCCCCTGTGGTAGTGGCAAAAAATATAAAAAGTGTCATGGAGCTGTCAAATGAAAGCTTTTCGCCTATAATATAGAATATGGGAAAGAAAAAATTGTTGTTGATTTTGGTGTCAGTGCTGGTAGTTGCTGGCCTGATCTGGCTTATTAGGACACCAAACAAACCGGGCGAGCTAGATGCTTTTGCCTCTTGTATCAAGGAGAGCGGGGCGACTTATTATGGCGCGTTCTGGTGCCCTAACTGCAAGAATCAAGAGGCCATGTTTGGCCGCTCGGCCCGTCTTCTGCCGCGTGTCGAGTGTTCAACGCCAGACGGTAGGGGGCAGCTTCCAGTCTGTCAGGATGCCTCTATCACGGGATATCCCACTTGGGAATTCGCCGATGACACTCGGCAGTCTGGCACTCTTCCTTTGGAGCGTTTGAGTGAAGCAACAGGTTGCGCCCTGCCTGCACAAGCAGGATTGCCAGAAGACAATGGTTGAGAGTATCAGTTTCTTGTTGCCATATTTGGTGCTCCTCTCTCACGCTGTTTTTGTCATTCTTTTTCTCGCGCTTATTTTCCGACGCTCATGGGGTGCTGGACCACAGGTGTTCATGGGCAAGCACGCTACAGTGCTGGCATGCTTAGTCTCACTTATAGCCGTTGTCGGTTCTCTCTTCTATTCCGAAATTGTGGGTTTCGAACCGTGTATATTGTGCTGGTGGCAGAGAGTTTTCCTCTATCCTTTGGTCATTATCTTCGGAGTAGCTCTTTGGAAGAAGACTACTTCGGCCTTTCTCTACGCTGTGCCCTTAGCACTAGCTGCCGCTCTCGTCAGTGCTTATCAGTCTTACGTCTTTTTCGGCGGGATCTCACTTTTGTCCTGCACCGCTCTGGAGGGTGCCTGCTCCAAAATTTACGTGATGGCATTTGGCTACATCACTATTCCCTTGATGTCGTTGACCGTATCGCTCTATATCTTGCTTATCGCGTGGGCCAATAAAATATATAAGAATGAAAATTATAACGCATAGTGGCAACTTTCAGGCCGACGATATTTTCGCCGTGGCGATTTTGATTCTCGCCATTGGTGAGTCTGAAGTAGTGCGTACTCGTGACAAAGACCAGATTAGTGCGGCCGACTATGTTGTGGATGTCGGGATGATTTACGATCCAGCCCAAAACCGTTTTGATCATCATCAGCCAGGTGGCGCGGGTGAGAGACCAAACGGCATTCCGTATGCTTCATGCGGGCTTGTCTGGAAGGAGTACGGCGAAAGACTGGCAGGAGGTAAAGAAGAGGCAGATTTAATAGACACGAATCTTATGCAACCTCTGGATGCTCACGACAATGGAGTCTCTATTGCCGATTACCGTTTTAAGAATGTTAGAACATATAGTGTCGTTGATTTTCTTTACTCATTCAAACCGATACTGCATGCGAGTGAGGAAGACCTTCATACAACTTTTATGCAACTAGTCGGAATTTCAAAAGATCTTTTGGTACGTGAAATTGCCAGAGCCAGAAATATTATTGAGGGTGAAAAAAGGGTACGTGAAATATATGAAAATAGTTCTAATAAGAGGATTATTATTTTGCCAGAAGATCTACCCTGGGAGCATGTTTTTCGGGACAAACCCGATGTCATTTTCGTCGTTTACCGTCGCAATGACGGTCGATGGGGTCTCCGGGCGGTCCAAGACGCTGGTTACGTTTCGCGCAAACCTTTACCCGTTGACTGGGGTGGGAAACGAGATGAAGAGCTGCAAAAACTTACAGGGGTAAGGGATGCTTTATTTTGTCATGGAGGACTTTATATGGCTGTAACTGAGACTAAAGAAGGTGCCTTGGCACTTGCGAAGCTTGCCCTAAATGCATAAGGTATATAAATGTTTATAGATGAATTAACTCTTCACCTTAAGGCTGGTCGCGGTGGCGATGGGGTGGTTCGTTGGCGACATGAGAAAGGCAAAGACCACGGTGGTCCTTCCGGCGGCAACGGTGGCAAAGGTGGAGATGTCTGGGCTCTGGCCGTGCGGGATATTGGTATTCTCTCTGCCTATCGCAATGTGGGTGGTTTTGAAGCAGAGCGTGGAGAAGATGGTGCCAAAGATATCAGACAAGGTGGTGCAGGAAAAGATGTTCTCATAAAGCTACCTGTCGGCTCACGTCTTACCAATCTTACCACTGGCTTTAGCGTCGAGCTTCTGAAAGACGCCGACAAAGTGCTACTTCTTCGCGGGGGCAGGGGAGGTTTAGGAAATGAACATTTCAAAAGTTCGACCAATATTCGCCCGAGAGAGTTTACCTTGGGTGTCCCCGGAGAAGAAGCCGATCTTCATATCGAGCTTCTCTTGGTCGTCGATGTCGGTATCATTGGTCTACCAAATGCCGGCAAATCTAGTCTCTTAAACGCCATCACCAGTGCCCAATCCAGAGTAGGTGATTTTCCTTTTACGACGCTTGAGCCGTCCTTAGGAGACTTCCACGGACTGATACTGGCCGATATTCCCGGTCTAATCGAAGGAGCGGCCCAAGGTAAGGGACTTGGCCACAAATTCTTACGTCACATAGAGCGTACCAATACGCTGGTTCACTGCATTTCCTCTGAAATCGATGATCCAATCGAGGCCTACAGAGTGGTTCGGAATGAGCTTGAGCTCTATAATAAGGACATGGTGAAGAAGCCAGAAGTCGTTGTCTTAACAAAGGTGGATACTATTACCGAAAAAGAACAGGAGAAGAAGCTTAAGATTTTGAGGACAATCACCGAGTACGTCTTTCCTATTTCTGTATTAGACGACCAGTTGGTCAAAGAGTTTGGCGATGCTCTCACGGAAAAATTTAAGTCATGAATGATTACTTTCCAACGATTGGGTTAGAGATACATGCGGAGTTGGCGACACAGACAAAGATGTTCTGTAGTTCTAAAAATGATTCGAACGAGAAACGCCCAAACGTCAATATTTGTCCGGTCTGTTTGGGGTATCCGGGGACTTTACCGGTGATCAATCAAGAAGCGATCAGAAGTGTGTTGAGGGTCGGTCTAGCTGTCGGTGGGGAAATGGCCGATTACACGGAGTTTGATCGCAAAAACTATTTTTATCCAGATATCCCGAAGGGGTACCAGATTAGCCAGTACAAGAATCCCTTGTTACAGGGCGGGACCTTGCAGGGAGTAGCGCTCACGCGCATCCATTTGGAAGAGGACACGGCGAAATCCACTCACCCCTCGACTGCGCTCGGGGCAGGTGACCAAACATTTTCCTTACTCGATTTTAATCGTGCAGGTGTCCCCCTTATGGAGTTGGTGACAGAGCCGGTTATCAAGACTGCCGCAGAGGCAGTCAACTTCGCCCGCGAGTTACAACTTTTACTAGAGTATTTGAATGTGAGCGGAGCCAATATGGAGAGAGGAGAAATGCGAGTGGAGGCCAATATCTCTCTTGGCAAAGATGGAAAAAAGGGAACAAAGGTAGAGGTCAAGAACCTGAATTCGTTCAGAGCAGTTGAGAAAGCAATCAAATTTGAAATAGAGCGTCAGCTCGCAATACTCGAGAGAGGGGAGAGGATAGTGCAAGAAACCAGAGGATGGGACGAAAACAAAGAGATCACTTTTTCCCAAAGACTGAAGGAGTCGGCTCACGACTATCGATATTTTCCGGATCCAGATTTGCCAAAACTTTTTATAAAATCTATTCCGGAGTTTGAAGAAGACAAACTAAAAGCGTCTTTGCCAGAATTACCCAGAGAAAAGAGGGAGAGGTACAAAAGAGACTTTGATCTGAAAGATAGCGATATCGAAATTTATGTACAACAACCGGAACGGGGGAAACTGCTCGAGGAGAGTGTAAAAATTCTTGGAGACAAGGTTTTAGCCCAGCTTGTTTCCAACTACATCACTAATGATTTGAAAACTCTAGTACCTGCAGAGAGTTTGGCCGAAATTGTGAAGATGATATCTAATGGAGAAATTTCTTCGCGTGGCGCTAAGGATATTTTGAAAATTATTCAAGAGAAAGGAGGCGAACCGAGAATCATAGCAAAGAATAGAAATTTGATTCAAGAGAGTGATAGGAAAGTCTTAGAAAAAATCGCTAAAGAAGTTCTAAGAGAAACTCCCGGAGCCCCTATAGATTTCTTGGTTGGTCAGGCAATGAAGGCGACAAAAGGCAACGCTAATCCGCAAGTCTTGAAAGAAATTTTTATAAAGATTCTTTAATCTTCCTCGTGTTTGATGAGAAGTTTCTTGATCTGTTTCTCAGCGTTACTCTTGTTAGTACCCCCTTCAATATCCTGAATAATGTGTTCTAACGCAGAAAGCTTATAAACCCGGTAGTTGTTCATGGGATGTCTTTGGGCGGGAAATTTACCTGATTTGTCCCAATTACGTAGAGTCAGAGACGATACGCCCAAAATCTCTGCTGCTTCTTTAATGGAAAAATATATTTCTTTCATATACTTATCTTATATAAACCTTACTAATCATCCATAATAAATACTATACTGATTTATATTGTCTAACAATGTTTAGGTGGGGATAAGAATTAGAAGAATTAGTTAGGTTCTAGGTGTTAGGTTTTAGGGGCTAGCTTCAAATTCTAAATATTCATGCATTCAAACTAGCACCTAATCCATAACAGCTAGAAGTTAGTTTTATTATCCACAATTCTTCACACTTTATCCATAGAGTTTTACACAGCCGAGATTTATAATTTAAGCTGATGATCAGTCCTATTTTTTCAGATGGTAAAGAGTATATCTCGGCTATCCGAGCAGCACAAAAAATTGGTTATGCAAGTGATTATATTGGCCAGCTTTGTCGGGCAAAAAAAATTCCTGGACAACTAATTGGTAAGAGTTGGTACGTCGATTTCGCTTCTCTGGTTGAACACAAGAAGAATCGTCAACTTGGAAAAGTTAAAAAATCTCTGATCTCTGAATCTAAAGGTCAGACTTTAGAAGTTCAAAAAAGTCTGACCTTGAAAGATGCGAGTGGCGGATTTCAGCGCGGTGAAAATCTTTCAATTTTGCCATTGCCTGTTTTGCCGAGATCTTTAGATAACCCCGTATTTACTTACGAAAAAGATATTGAACCTCGGCTACCCGAGCTCTCCAAGAAAAGCTGTTATATCGAACCTACCTGGACTTCTACTCGTGTAGGACAAGCCGCTACGCTCTCTCTCGTGCTTCTCATTGCCATAGGCACAGGTTTAGTTACTCTTGAACACACTAATCCTAGGGTTGCAAGTGAGGTACGACAGAAAGTAGAAAGTGTCTCTGGAGCTCCAAGAAATTTCCTGGCCGCCCTTGTCCAAAGCCGGGCTTTGGGTACTTTCACTCACTCTGAACTTGCCTCTGCCTCTTTCTTTGACGGCGTTGGAAAGTTATTCGATCGCGTTGTTGGTAGCTTCCAGCATATGAAAGAAATAGCTCTGAACAAATTTTTCTTTACAGTTCCAATTAAAATCACAGGGACCGTTCCTCCTACCACACCGGATCCCATACCCAAGGCTGTCACAGAGATCACTAAACCATTAGATTTCGGTTCTCTCAAAAGTGAATTAAAGGTTGAACTGGAAAATTATATTCGCCTGCGCATCGACGCTCTACGTCCTCCTATCGTAGTCTATTCATCTGCTCCTAGCGTAGCTACAGCCGCCGACTTCGACTCCTTTAGGGTCAATGAAGTTATTCCTATCACATATAACGTAGTTACTAGACAGAGTGATAGTGATTCCGACCGACTCTCAAGTATTATCTCCAATTTGACGAACGATGGTGATTTCATCAAAGCTACTTTCAATACCATCTGTCTCTCAGCTGACGACTGTAGGACAGTCTGGCCCAGCAGTGGTGGCAATAGCGACGCCTTCGCCTGGACTCCCACTTCTTACGGAGTCTCCACTTCCACCACCCTCGGTTTTCTCAACGGCTTTCTCTCGACTGCAAGCTCGACGATTGATTCCAACTTGAAGCTTACTGGGAATCTCTCTTTTGACGGAGAGCTTTTGCCAGATGGAACGACTTGTGCTGATGGTGAGATCCTTAAAAGGACGGGAGCTAATAACTGGGACTGCGCGGCCGATGCTTCAGGCTCTGGTTCCGTCTTCGCCTGGACTCCCACGAGTTACGGCGTCTCCACTTCCACCACCCTCGGTTTTCTCAACGGCTTTCTCTCGACTGCAAGCTCGACGATTAATTCCAATTTAATTATCACAGGAAACAGTACGACCACCAACGCCACCACCACCGCACTGGCCATTTCCTCCATTGCTTCTTCTCTTTTGAAAACCAACGCCAATGGTTCTCTCCTCGCAGCTGTCTCCGGCACTGATTACGAACCAGCTCTCACCTTCTCCACCGGTCTTTCGAGATCAGTAAACACCATCACCGTTGACCAAGCTTTCTCTCCCACTTGGACCGGTGCCCACATCTTCAACAACATCACTCGCTCTACCACCACCTCAGCCACTTCCACCAACTCCTTCGCTAACCTATTCACCGGTAACTCTCTACGCATCGGCGGTACGGCTACTTCTACCATCAACTCTTCCGGCGATCTGCTGGTGACGGGCTCCACCACTCTCCAGAGATTCACCGCCACTCACTCCACCACTACCAATGCCACTACTACTAATCTTTTCAGTACCACGGCCTCAAGTACTAATCTGTACTCTTCTCTACTCACTGTAGGTGGTACGGGCTTGGTGGTGGATGCATCGAGAAATGTAGGAATTGGGACGGCGGCACCGGGGTATTTGTTGGATGTGAATGGAGCAGTCAATATCGCGAGTGGGAGCTATCTCAGCCTCGGCGGCTCTGCGTTTGCTACTCAGGCCCTGAGCGCATTTTTGATCGGAGACAGTGTTTCTGCAAGTAATCTTCCGTTAGTATTATATACGAATGCTATTGAAAGGATGCGGATTGATGAAGCTGGCAAAATTGGCATCGGCACCACCACACCCTACGCTAGACTTTCCATCCACGCCGGAGCCACAGATACTTATAATGCGAACCTTTTCTCTATTGCCTCATCCACAGCCGCTTATGCTACCACCACACTCTTTACGGTGAATACCAGTGGTCTCACTACAATCAAGAATCTTCTCTCTACTGCCAGTTCTACTTTACAGAACTTCACCTTCGTCAACGCCACTGGCACTCAAGCCACCACCACTTCACTTGCCGTGACCAACCTCACGGCCGCGGACTGCGACGTGAAGGCGCTCACTAACGGTTCTATTTATTGTGGTACTGATGCGACCGGTGGTGGTGCAGGTACGCCAGACACGAAGTTTGCCACTTCCACTGGAGCTTATCTTGGTCTCACTCCCAACGGCGGCACGCTCGTCAATTTAGGTCTTGGCACCTCGACCCCAGTCTGGGCCCTGACCGTCTCTTCTTCCACCGGACCACAGCTCGCTCTTACTGACGCTTCTTTAACTTCAAACATTTGGACCTTCAGAAACGCTGGCGGTCTCCTCTATCTCGCTACCTCTTCTCCTTCCACTTTCGCCACTTCAACTTATAGTGCTCTCTCTATCAACGCCAATGGCTTCCTCGGTGTCGGCTCTACCAGTCCCTCATCTCTCTTCTCTGTCGCCGGCTCATCCTATCTGGGCAATGGCGACTCAAGTCTCCTGACCATCCATTCTGGCACGATCAATTATCCTATCTCCGCAACTTCCACTATCGCCAATAACAAGCCCTACGCTTGGACCATTGCGACCTCCTCAACGGCTAGTCCCATTTTCCGCATCAACACGACCTCGGCTGGCAAGGTGGCCACGACCTCCATTGTCGGCGGCTTCGCACTTGACGATGGTGCTTTCAACTACGATTCAGTCGCCGGTGAAGTTTCGATAGATGCTCTAAATTCCGGTCCAATGGCCTTTGATGACAACGCGGGAATGGTGTCCTGGATTAACATGCCGGTGTCTACGACGACCGCAGATATTGTCATGCGTTACTCGGCGCTTATGGACGACGCGGCTCTTCTCACCGTGTATGGTGAGTCAGATGGCTCGGGCGGTGCTAAAAACAATCGTATCGGTATCGCAACAACCACCCCACTATACGTCTTGAGCGTTTTTTCAACCTCTACTCCTCAACTTGCTCTCTCTAACGGAGCGGGCATCGCCCAGTGGACAATGAGAAACGCCGGAGGGAATTTATATTTTGCAAGCACTACTGTTGTAGGCACAGCCACCACCTCAACTTCGGCTCTAAGTATTACCGGTTCAAGCGGATTGGTAACTCTCGGCAAAGATCTCTTGGTGACAGGCAACTCCACCACTACGCAAGCTACCACCACTTCACTTGCCGTGACTAACCTCACGGCCGCCGACTGCGACGTGAAAGCTCTGACTAACGGTTCTATTTATTGTGGTACGGATGCGACTGGTGGTGCAGGTACACCAGACACAAAGTTCGCCACTTCATCAAGCACACTCTTTCCCAACGCTATATATGTAAACGGGGGCAATAACACTCTGGTAGGCATCGGCACTTCCACTCCGGCATGGCAACTTCAAGTCGCCTCATCCACCGGAGCGCAACTCACTTTATCCGACCCGTCGGTCCTGACCAACTCTCACTGGTCTTTCAGAAACGCCGGAGGCAACTTGTACCTGGCCACTTCTTCCGCCTCAACTTTCGCCACCACTTCCACTTCCGCTCTGACTATTATTAGTAGTAGCGGGAATGTGGGGATAGCGTCGTCCACTCCTTGGGGTCTATTTTCTATCAATCCAGACAAACTCGGTTCAGGCGTGCCGGCGTTTGCAGTCGGTTCCTCTACTGCGACCTTATTCTCGATCACTCCTAATAATAGTCTTGGTGCCGTGTTTAATTACGGAGCGCGCGCCACCACGACAATAAAAGATAATACCCAATTCTCCTGGACTATCGCCACCTCCTCAACGGCGACACCTATCTTTAGAATTGATACTACCGCGGGCAAGAAAGCCACCACTACTATAGAAGGAGGTTTGAGCATTGATTCGGGAGCCTTTCAATACGACTACTCTAGCGGTGTCACATCAGTTGACAACATCAACCTTGGGGCGATGTCGTTTGATACCGACGCGGGCATAGTCTCGTGGGCGGACATGCCAGTCACGTCCGCTTCGGCAGTGGGAACGGTGGAGAGCTATACCGCTCAACTTGATGGCAATCCGCTCCTGACCGTTTACGCCGAATCAGATGGTGAGGGCGGTATTAGAAATAGCCGCATCGGTATTGCGACAACCACCCCGCTATACGTCTTGAGCGTTTTCTCAACTTCTACTCCACAGGTGGCTCTCTCTAACGGAGCGGGCATCGCTCAATGGACAATGAGAAATGCGGGGGGCAACCTCTACTTCGCGACCACGACCGTCTTGGGCACGGCCACCACTTCAACCTCTGCTCTCACTATCCTCAATACTAGTGGCAGTGTCGGCAATGTTGGTGTCGGAACCACGAGTCCGTGGAGGAAATTGTCCGTGGCTGGAACGGTTGGATTCGATTCAACTCTTGGCACCGGTGTGGGCGGTAATTATCTCTGCATAGACACCACCACTTTCGAAGTCCTTCGAGGCAACGGCGCTGCTTGTACCGCCTCGTCTCTGCGCTTCAAAGACAACGTAGCGGATATGACGTACGGTCTTAATGAAGTTCTAGCGCTTCGTCCTGTTTCCTTCACATACAAATCGGAGAGTAACATGGGTGAGGGGACCAAACTCGGATTTATCGCCGAAGAAATGTACAACGTCATGCCCGAAGTGGTGTCGTTGGACAGTGAAGGCGAAGTCTTCGGTCTTGATTACCCGGTTTTGACATCAGTCTTGACGAAAGCGGTGCAGGAACTGGTGAACCTCGCGGACTCGTTTAAGGTTAAACTTATCGCGTGGTTCGCCGACGCGGCCAACGGCATCGGAGATTTCTTCGCCAGCAGGGTACGTACCAAAGAACTTTGTGTCAGCGACGAGTCGGGAGCAGAAACGTGTATTACTAAAGGCCAACTCGACGCTCTACTTGGCAACGCTATTTCAAGCGGCGGTGGAACAACTCCAACCCCAGAGCCTACACCGACTCCTGAACCCACTCCAACACCGGAGCCAACACCCGAACCGACAGCTACATCAACCGACCCGACTTCCGAGCCGGCTCCGGATTCGACAAGCTCACCGCAAGCAGAGCCAGCTCCAGAACCTGCTCCTGAACCAGCGCTCGCGCCGGAGCCGACTCCTGAACCAGCACCCGAGCTGGCACCTGAACCAGCGCCAGCTCCGGAACCGGCACCTTCCGGTGACGTAGCGGCGACGCCATGAAAATGAAAAGTTTAAAAATCAAAAATCAAAATGACAATGTAAAGTTTAAAATTTTCCATTTTAAATTGTCATTTTCCATTTTGATATTTACATTTTTAATTATAGCGTTCCCCCAGAACGCAGAGGCCTCTTTTCTTATAAATCGTCCCCTCTACATTGGTCTGACCAATGGTTTGGTGGGATATTGGAGTTTCAATGGCATGGACATGGCCGCGACCACTGCCTTTGACAAATCAGGTCAGAACAACAACGGCACTCTCACCAACGGCCCTGTCCGCAGTGAAGGCAAAATCGGCCAAGCCCTCTCTTTTGATGGGCTGGATGATAAAATAGATTTTGGCAATCCTTCTACTCTTGATGTGAGTACAACGGCTTGGTCGTTCTCCTTATGGTTTAAGACTTCATCAACTGGCGCTTATCAGTTTTTACTTGGGAAAAGCCAAACCGCGGTGACGCAATCCTGGGAGGTAAGAATCACCAATGGGAATGTCTTGCAGACCAACTGGTATGACAACTTAAATAACGACTTTGTCACTGGCACGACTGTTGTAACTGATGGTCGGTGGCATAACGTGGCAGTCACCAGACAAGGAGGTGCTGGCGGTACAATTACTCTTTGGCTTGATGGTAAGTCCGAAGGGACAACATCAGAAACTCCGAGAAACGTTTCTAATTCTTACAGTGTCACAATGGGGACGGATGGACGGGCACCAGGAATCTTTCCTTATACTGGTCTTATTGACGAAGTCCGCGTCTACAACCGTGCGCTGTCGGTTGACGAAATCAAACGCCTCTACAAAATGGGTGCCACCAACAAAATCAATGTCCCACGCAAAGATACACTGAAAGAGGGTCTCGTCGGTTCCTGGACTTTCGACGGCCCCGACATGGCCGCGACCACTGCCTTTGACAAATCAGGTCAGAACAACAACGGCACCCTGACCAACGGACCCGTCCGCACCGAAGGCAAAATCAGCCAAGCCCTCTCCTTTGACGGGGTGGATGACGTGGTTCAGACCGGCACTGTTATAGGACCTCAATCGGCATATTCAGCGAGCGTCTGGATGAAACCGTCTACAGTAGCAGGCGCCGTTCTTATCATAGGCATGTGGACAACAGGGGGTAATTCATACACGCAGTTTTATCGAAGTGGCACTTCTATATGCGCTCGGATCAATCAGACGGATTCGATATATATTGGTCGGTGCGCAGCTTCGGCGGTAACTGCTGGGGAATGGAAACAAGCGATGATGACATGGAGCGGTGGCACGACAAATGCAGCAGTAAAGATTTTTATTAACGGTGTTCAAGTGGATAATTCAGATGATGGAGCTGGGGTATTTACCGCTCCGGGCGCTGGAGCGGTACCGCGCAATATCGGGGCTCAAGGGGGTGGCGTCACGGCGTATAGCAATTTTTTCAACGGTCTCATTGACGACGTCCGCATCTACAACCGTGCGCTGTCGGTTGACGAAATCAAACGCCTCTACAAAATGGGTGCCACCAACAAAATCAATGTCCCACGCAAAGATACACTGAAAGAGGGTCTCGTCGGTTCCTGGACTTTCGACGGCCCCGACATGGCCGCGACCACTGCCTTTGACAAATCAGGCCAGAACAACAACGGCACCCTGACCAACGGACCCGTCCGCACCGAAGGCAAAATCGGCCAAGCCCTCTCCTTTGATGGGGTGAATGATTATGTGAACTTAGGGTCAGCATCGATTCTCGATGGCTTAGGTTTGGGTAGTTTTACTGCATCAGCGTGGATGAATCCTCGGACAGTAGGAGATACAGCCGGAAGAATTTTCGACAAACGACCAGCGGGAGGTTCAGGAGGGTGGCTTATGAACATGAACAATGTGGAATCTTCTTCTATTACAGGTACTATCGTAACCAATACTGGTGCCTCAAATGCCACTAGTCGTGGTGTCGCAAATTCTATTACGTTTAATAGTTGGAACCACGTTGTTATGACTTATTCTGATACCGCGGCATCAAGAGTAATACGTCTATATGTAAACGGTGTCGAGGTAACATATAGTGTTCAAACGGCTTCTGCTGCTACGACGGGTTCGGATGCTGATGGGAATCTTCTGGTAGGTGATGATAGTACATTGATAAGATCTTTTGATGGCAAGATTGACGACGTCCGCATTTATAACCGCGCGCTTACGGAAGCTGAAATTAAACGACTTTATAATATGGGACGTTGATAATTTTGAAGGTTTGAATATTTAAACATAAAATATAATGAAACACAAAATTATCGCAATCGTAGTCGTGCTAGCCGCCATCGGCGTGGGCGTATACCTATTAGTCAATACGAGTGCAAGCGCGCCCGCGCTCGGCGAAAATCCGGTCGATCAAAGTAGTCTCACTCAAGAATACAGGAGCGCCGACTACGGATTCTCGTTTAAGTATCCCGAAGGGTTTAGTGCGTCGGAACTCGATGACGATTCTGGCTACGTGGTACTGGTCCAAAAATCCGGAGAGCGAGAAGGATTTCAAATATTTATTTCCGAATTCGACGAAGAGGGACCGATTACTCCCGAGCGGATCAAACAAGATTTGCCCGATACGGTCGTGAGTTCTCCCCTACAGGTGTTGATAGGCGAGAAAAAGGACATCCCCGCGCTCATATTTTTATCAAAGCACGAATCTTTGGGCGATGTCCGCGAGGTGTGGTTTAGCGTAAACGGACTTCTCTATCAGCTTACTGCGTACGCCGATATGGATAATTTTATAGGACCTATATTAGAAACGCTTAGGTTTGAGTAATTCAAAAGAATGGCAAATTATAAATTAAAAGTTGTACTCACCCTCGCGATTACATTTTTGTTTGCCCCTGCTTTAGTAGGCGCGAGCGCTCGTCTCCACATGCCTCCCAACTATCTGACAGCAAATACTGGTCTCGTTGGCTACTGGACTATGGACGGCAACAAAGTCAGTTGGGCAACTGGAAGCGTAACAGACAGCTCGGGACAAGGAAACACCGGGACCATCGTGGGCATGGCGACTTCAAGTAGCGTCGCCATCGGCAAAGTCGGCCAAGCGCTCAACTTTGACGGGGTGAATGATTATGTGGGTGGTATAAATGTTGGGGCCGCGGGTTTAAGTAACTGGACTGAATCGGTGTGGATAAAGACAACAGACACGAGTGCTGGCATGGTTTTATCTAATAGGCAAGTTAGTGGGGCTTCATCAATGTCACTCGACGTTGGCTTTTGGGCTGGCGAGGCCACAGCTGACGGTTTTGCTTATTATTCAATCGATACCCCAAATTGTGAATGGGGTGCTGTAGGAACCACAAATATTGCTAATGGCCAATGGCATCACATCCTCGGAGTCAGAGAGTCTCAGAGCACGTATAAAATATATGTGGATGGTGTTCTAGAGGGAAACACGAACATATCCGTTGGAGCCGGTTGTCAAAGTGGAAATGCGTCATCGGTAGACCCTTGGAAAATTGGTGTTGGCGACCAATGGCTGAGTTCGGAATTCAACGGCCAGATCGATGAAGTACGCATCTACAACCGCGCCCTGTCGGCGAGTGAGATTCAGGCGCTCTACAAATCCGGAGCTGCCAAAATAAGTCGTGCGATCACACGTATCGGAGATCTCACGCAGGTTAACACCGATGGCGCGAATACCGGTAGCGTGGCGGTTACCGTTCCGGCTGGCGCGACGCTGATGGTCGTCGGATTATCAGGGTATTCAGGGTCACCCTCCTATTATTCGGGTGGCGCGGTGACAATCAACGGAGCCGCGATGACTTCTGTAGCAATAGATGCGAGTACCGCCGCCTTTCAAGGCGCAATGTTTTATAGAGTGCTTCCTTCAACCGGTTCACAAACGCTTGCGTGGGATTGGGTTGGTACTGAGGTGCAGACTAATGCGGCGCTACTGGTTTACGGATTTTATAAAGGCATCGACACGATAAGTCCTGTCCGGGATACGTATGGCTTTCAGGAATTAGGCGGCACACACGCAACAGACTCGCTTACGGCGCAAACGGGTGATATGGTTATTGCGTGGAGTGAGTTTTTTGTAACTGGTGGTGTTGAAGGGAGTATCACGTGGACGAATGCCACGGAGATATTGGAAGCCACGTTTTACGCCCCTAGTGATGGCGGTTGGGCCGAAGCCAGCCCTTCCGGGAACGTGATTATTACGGCGCAGGCGACTAGCGATGACGGCGGCATAGGGGCGATTGTGTTTAAACCAAAAGTAAGCGCGAGGATAAACTCCTCCCAAAATAACCAGTTAAGAAACGGTCTTGTCGGGCTCTGGTCATTTAACGGCCCGGATATAAATTCGACAACTGCTTTCGACCGCTCGGGGCAGGGGAATAATGGGACTTTAACAAACGGTCCAACACCCGCTATCGGCAAAGTCGGCCAAGCTCTCTCTTTTGACGGAGTAGATGATTATGTGAGTGCGGGTGATATAAATGTCGTGGATACTGCGACTGCATTATCAATTTGTGTGTGGGTTAAACATACAACCATAACAGATGACGATGCTCTGGTTGCAAAACGCACGGGGTCAACAGCAGGAATTCTCTTGTATCGTGATGACGTTGGGGTCACTAGAAATGATACATACTCTTTCTTTGTGGATGATAGTGCGGATGCAGATAATGCACGAGTCGAGGGGGCGGCCAATGCTTCAATAGTTGGCGTGTGGACACACGTATGCGGAACATTTCAGGCTCTAAGTTCTACAGGGTTACATCTTTATGTCAACGGAGTGGAGGACGCAAACAGTCCCGTAAGTGCTTCGGCCATCGGTGCCATTGACGCAGGTACTCAAGCTCTCACGATCGGCGATGACTTGAATTTAGCCCCACCTTCAAATAGGCCTTTCAATGGCCGCATCGACGAAGTGCGTATCTACAACCGCGCGCTGTCGGCAGCGGAGATTTATCAGCTCTACAACATGGGTCGGTAGGGTAGAAGTCGGCTCGCTCCGCTCGCCGACAAGTTTCGCAAGAACCGTTCTTGCGAGGGGTGGGATTCGTTGTTATAATGGGCGCATGTTACGTAAGGATCCATTCATCACGGGCGAGTATTACCATATATATAATCGCGGCATAGATAAAAGAGTAATTTTTAAATCAAGGAGAGATTATGAACGATTTATGATGCTTTTTTATCTAGCGAACTCAAATGATTCTTTTCGTTTGGATGATATTTTGGGTAAACAACACAAGACATTCAATGAGGTTTTATTGCTAGATAAGGGTAAACTACTTGTCTCTATAGGTGCCTGGTGTTTAATGACAAATCATTTCCATCTATTGATAAGGCAAGAAGTCGATGGAGGTATTACTAAATTCATGAGAAAGCTTGGTGTGGGTTACTCTATGTATTTTAATATCAAATACGACAGAAAGGGTGCTCTTTTTGGTGGGTTATTTAAGTCAAAGTTAATTGGAACTGATGATAACTATATGAGGCATCTTTTTGGGTACATACATATAAACCCTTTAGAGATAGTATTTCCCGAGTGGGAAGAAAAGATAAACAAACCTTCTCTTGATATGAAAAAGTTTCTTCAATCATATAGGTATTCTAGTTACCTTGATTATATTGGTGAAAATAGGGTAGAGAAAAGAATGCTAAATCTAGAGAGTTTTCCGAAGTATTTTGTAGGCAGGCAATCGTTTGAAAATTTTGTAGACGATTACTTCACAGACATAGAAAGATAGAGAGCCAACTTTCGCAAGAACGGTTCTTGCGAAACATTGCCAAGATCGAGACGAGCTAGCGATATGTGTTAAGGTAGACCTATGGAAACGAGGATTATCAAAGATAAAGTAGCTCTAGATGAGCTAGAAACTTTAGCCCAAAAGCAGTACGGTGATATCATCAAGGCGGTAGTGGACATAAAGCAGGAAATCTTGGGGGTTGGTGGCGAGCTCCATATTGACATCCAATCGCTTTTAATTGAAAAAGAGAATTCCCAAGGACAGGACACCTGGGGCATAAACTTATATCTGAAAAAAACAGGGAACGACTTTATCGAATTTGATTCCATGATTAATCTCAAACCGCTTTTGGGAAATAAAACACGCGGTGTAGAAGACCTCGGTATTCAAAACAAAATTCGGGAGATTGTAACTAAATTAGTCAAATAATATGGTTGGTGTATCGAAAGAAAGATGGGGGACACTGACGCTGGCCGAACAGTTCGGCAATATCGGTAGCGAGGTAGGTCGTGCCGCGAAATGGGAAGGAAAGGACGAAAATTCTTTTTGGAGTGCGGTGACACGGGCATTGGAGCTTCTCGACTTAACACGAATGGATAGGCGATGGAAAAGTCGACGGGTGGAGATAGATAGAGCCAGAGAAACTTTCTCTGACGCGGTGCTGGGAGGGTATGAATATAATAGTTTCCTCCCAGACCTAGAACGCTACTTTATGCTGTCTGCATATCTAGCCAATTCTCGTAGAGTGTGATACAATAAGGAAGGTATCGGATAGTTGATCCGACGTCACAGTCGGATAGGAAAGTCCGAACATTCATTGTGAGATGTCGCGCATGCGCAATCTCACAAAAGGGTAGCAGGTAACGCCTGCCAGGAGTAATCCTAGAGGTGCGAGCAGAAACGACCCGGTTAAGTCCGGCTGAAACGGCAAAATCCTTACCTGAATGCAAGGCCGTGCCCAGTACATAAGAATTTATGTGCTGGGAGTGCCGCTTGACCCCGAGAGCAATCAAGGGGCTAGATAAATAACTATCGATTACAGAATTCGGCTTATAGATACCCACAAAACACCTGCAAAGGTGTTTTGTGTTGTGATATAATAGGCGTATTAGTAGGTTTAATTTAGCAGTATTTCCATGCCCCAAACTCACAAAGCCAGCTTTCTCATCACTCTCGCGCTTCTCTTTCTTCTACCGGTGTTCTTTATTCCCGGGGGCGCTCTCAATCTGGATGTGGCCAAGTCAGCACTCGCTGTCTTCGGCGTCCTCGCGATTGTCCTGACGTTTTTGTTAGAAAGTTGGCAAGAAGGGAAGTTTGATGTCCCCTGGCATCCGTTTGTTTTCACTGTCGCTCTCCTGCCTCTGGTTTATTTACTCTCGGCTTTCTTGGCAACGCCCTCTTCTCTCTCGCTGCTTGGCTACAACTTTGAGGTCGGGACCTTCGGCTTCATGCTGCTCGGCTCTCTCGTCTTGATACTAGTAGCCGTGGTTTTCTCTGACACGGCGCGTTCCCTTCAAGCCTTGGCAACCTTCTTTATCTCTATTTCGCTCGTGGCTCTCTTTGCGGCCATTAAAATCTTTTTCGGTGGTGACCTTTTGGTTTTAGGAAACTTTTTCGGCAACATGGGTAACCCCATAGGTAACTGGACTGACCTAGCCGTTTCCTTCGGGCTCTTGTCGGTCTTCGCGGCTTTCTCTCTCGGCATGATTCCGATGAAACTTGTCATCAGAATTCTCGTCTATAGCATCTTCACGCTTTCGACGGCGCTACTTGTGATCATCAATTTCTCTACTGCTCTTATCCTGACTTTGGGAGCTTCGGCTTTTCTTTTCTTCTATTTCTGGAAAATAGAGAAACATTTCTTTAATACCGCCGCCACTCCGCCGCTTGCGTCAAGAAATTTTCTTCTCAAACCAATTTTCTTACCGTTTGTTCTCGGTGTCGTTTCTCTCATCTTTCTCGTCAATCCTTTCATCTCAGCGACTTCTGGCACGCTCGGCGACGTGGTCTCAAGCGCTTTCAAAGTTGAGAACATCGATGTCCGTCCGTCCCTCTCCGCCACTTTGGGTATCTCGAAGGAGGTGCTCTCAGAGGGCGGGCTCTTGGGTTCGGGTCCCAATAGCTTTGGGCGTGACTGGCTAGTTTACAAGCCGGTCGATGTGAACACCACTCCGTTCTGGGCGGTAGCCTTTCCGTTTGGTATAGGCTTTATCCCGACGCAGATAGCCTCCACTGGCATCGCCGGCTCAGCTTTGTGGTTGATTTTTTTCGTCTTTCTTGTGCTTCTGGGGGTTAAGGTCTTAAACCGCGTTTCAGAATCGAGAGCCGAACGCTTTATGCTCGTTTCTGCTTTCTTAATCACCTTTTTCCTTTGGGCTGCGAGCTTCCTCTATGCTCCATCGGCCACTATGCTTATCTTTGCCTTTATTTTCTCCGGACTCTTTGTCTCTCTCTGTCGGGAGTCTGGTATTATCCCTGCTCGTTCCTTTAGCTTGAAAGAGTCTCCGCAAACCCGCTTTGTCTCGATTATCCTCATCACAGCGATCACCCTCGGAGCCCTTTTCCTTGGTTGGGCAGGGTTCAATAAGACGGTCTCGGCTTTCCACTTTAAGAAAGCGGTTGACCTTTCTAACACTGCTGGCGCCTCTCTTGCCGAGATAGAAGAAAGGCTCAATAAAGCACTCGGCTTTTCCAAGCTCGACACGTATTATGTCGCGCTTTCACGGATCCACTTCGCCAAGGCTCAAGTAGCGGCCTCTGCCACCACAGGCGCTCCTGAAGAAAATCGTGCAGTTTTTGAAGAAGCTTTGAGAAAGAGTATTGAAGCGGCGAGATTGGCCGTCAGTGCTAACCCAGCCGGTTACCAAAACTGGGTGTCGCTTGGCATGATATACAGCTCTTTGGTACCGGCGCCCTTATCCGTGGTTGGCTCTTATGAGAATGCCTTTTTCGCTTACTCTGAAGCCAGTAAGAGGAATCCCAATAACCCGGAATTGCCGCTTTTCCTAGCGCGATTGGAATTCAATAAGGGTAACGTTGAGGGAGCACGCTCGTTCATCAGGAGATCAATTGCTCTCAAAGAAGATTATGCTGATGCTTATCTCTTGCTTGCTCAACTGGAGGTACAAGCAGGCGACACAGCCAGTGCTATTGTCTCCGCCGAGCGCTTGGCGCTCTTGATGCCCAATAATCCCGGCGTCCACTTTGAATTGGGTTTGTTGAAATATTCTAACGGAGATTTTGTCGGCGCAGCCGATGCCTTTGCCAGCGCGCTTGCCTCGGCACCCGATTACGCCAATGCCAAGTATTATCTCGGCCTGACCCTCATCAAGCTTTCGCGGTTGGATGAGGCTCGAGCGCAATTTGAAGATCTCCTAGTCACCAATCCCGACAGTGAAGAAGTAAAAGCCGTATTGGAAAGTCTCAATAATGGTTCGTAAGATTTTCGGGTTTCTCTATAAAGAGACGAATACTCTCAATCGGGCGGCGCTCTTATTGGGATTGTTTGCTTTCCTCTCTCAAGTTCTTGCTTTCTTGCGCGACAGGCTTCTAGCACATATCTTTGGCGCCTCGACAGAACTCGACATCTATTATGCCGCGTTTCGTATTCCAGATTTCCTCTTTGTCACGGTGGCCTCGGTTGTCTCACTTTCGGTCTTGATACCGTTTATCATCGAGAAGGAAGCCAAGGGCCTCCAGGCACTTCGTGATTTCGTAGACAATGTGTTCTCTTTCTTCTCGCTCCTCATGATCCTTGTGTCTGGCCTGGCGTTTTTTCTCATCCCCGCTGTCTCGGGTATTTTATTTAAAGGTTTCTCTGATCCGGCTCTCGCCGAAGTCATTTTTATTTCCCGGATCCTGTTACTCTCCCCAATCATCTTGGGGTTCTCGAATTTATTCGGTTCTCTGACACAAGCTTACAATCGCGTCACCATCTATGCTCTAGCCCCGCTCTTATACAATGCCGGTATTATTGTCGGCATCATTTTTCTGACTACGCGCTTCGGTGTCTTGGGTGTCGCTATGGGCGTCGTGGTAGGAGCCAGTTTGCACGCACTGGTGCAGGTACCGTTTGTGCTGAAGGCGGGTCTTTTCCCGCGATTTTCTCCTAAATTTAGTCTTGCCCTCATTGTTGGAGTAATGAGGGTCTCTCTGCCTAGAACTCTAACTTTATCCATGAGTTCACTCGCCATGATTTTCCTGGTTTCTTTGGCATCCTTGGTGGCGGCGGGTTCCATCTCCGTTCTCTCACTTTCTTTCAATCTTCAGTCCGTGCCACTTTCTATCATCGGTGTCTCGTATTCTCTGGCTGCCTTCCCGACTCTTTCGAGACGTTTCAGGGAGAATAATCTCGAAGCTTTTAGAGAGCAGATGGCGATTACCGCAAGGTTTATCATCTTCTGGTCGCTGCCCGTCACGGCGCTCTTTATTGTCCTACGCGCGCAAATTGTTAGAGTTGTTCTTGGTTCTGGACTCTTTGGTTGGGATGATACCCGACTCGTCGCAGCGAGCCTAGCACTCTTTATTCTCTCGTCGATGTTTCAATGTCTCTTGCTCTTATTTATGAGAGGGTTTTATTCCGCTGGCTTTACCAGGAAGCCATTTTTCATCAATCTCATCTCGACAGTCGTCATGGCGGCAGGCACTTGGGGATTGGTTAAGATCTTCTATCTTTCAGAAGAATTTCGTTACTTTGTGAGCGCGCTTCTCAAGGTGGAAGATTTGACCAACACGGCCGTTTTGATGTTGCCCTTGGGTTTTTCCATTGCCACCATCATCAACGGTTTAATCCACTGGGTCGCTTTCGAGAGACAATTCAGAGGTTTTTCGCGTGGGGTTGTCAAAACATTTTTCGATGTGCTGGGGGCCTCCGTCATTATGGGCGCGATCGCCTATGTCGGGTTAAATATTTCTGCCCCCCTACTTGATACCACCTCTCTTGTCGGCATTTTCTTGCAAGGATTCGGCGCGGGACTCGTCGCTATCTTGGCGGGTATTGTAATCCTGTCTCTCCTGAAGAATCGAGAACTTTTAGAAATCTGGTGCGTTGTTCATGGCAAATTCTGGAAAACCAAGGTGATCGCCACTGATCCGGAAATAGTTTAGATATGCAAAATATTCGCAACTTTTCAATCATAGCCCACATCGATCACGGCAAATCTACCCTAGCAGATAGGATGCTTGAGCTAACTGGCACAATAGAAGAGCGAAGAATGCGTGAACAGGTGCTCGACTCCATGGAGCTTGAGCGCGAGCGTGGTATTACCATCAAGATGCAGCCTGTTAGGATGGTGTACAAGGAGTATATCCTCAACTTAATAGATACCCCCGGACATATCGATTTTTCTTACGAAGTGTCGCGTGCGCTTGGTGCAGTCGAGGGCTCAATACTTCTGGTAGATGCGACACAGGGAGTACAAGCTCAGACATTGACTACACTTGGTATGGCGCAATCGGCTGGCCTCAAGATTATTCCCGTCATCTCAAAGATAGATTCTCCTCTGGCTCGTGTCCAGGAGGTGCAGGATGAGATTGTCGAACTTTTAAAGGTTAAGAAGGAAGATATTCTGTTAGTGTCCGGGAAGACCGGCGAAGGTGTTGAGGAACTTCTCGAAGAAATAGTTCAAAAAATTCCGTCTCCGCATCAAGGTCAGACCTTAGGCACTGATTCTCAAGGTCTGACCTTTAGGTCTTTGGTTTTCGATTTCAAATACTCGAATCACCAGGGGGTCATTGTCTTCGTGCGTGTCTTCAATGGATCTGTGAAGCAGGGTGATAAATTAAAATTCAAGGTGGCAGACAAAGAGTTCCAGTCTCTTGAGGTGGGCATCTTGGCCCCAGAGGAGAAAAAAGTGCCGGAACTTGTGGCAGGTGAGATAGGTTATATAGTGACCGGTATCAAGGAACCCGGGATAGCCTCTGTGGGCGATACTGTCACCTCTAGTACTGATGTCGGTTCTGCCCTGGCGGGCTACGATAGGCCTCACCCTGTAGTTTGGGCTTCCATTTATCCGGAGAATCAAGATTATTTTACGGCTCTGAAACAAGCTCTCTCTCGCTTGAGATTATCCGATTCCGCTTTCTCTTTCGAAGAAGAATCTTCTGGAGTGTTGGGTCGAGGTTTCCGCGCTGGTTTTCTCGGCATGCTTCATCTGGAGATTGTCACCGAGAGGTTAAGACGCGAATTCAATCTGCCTTTAGTGATAACTTTGCCAAGTATCACGTATAGAGTCGTATACAAAGACGGGAGCGAGGGTAATATATATACCCCGTCTTTTTTCCCAGAAGATCATCTCATCAACGCTGTCTGGGAACCGTGGGTACGGGCTACTGTCATTATTCCACCAGCATTTATCAGCCGGGTTATCCAGCTTCTGTATGAATTCGAAGCAGAGCTCGGAGAAACAAATGACTTCGGCGAGGCACGGACTTCACTCGCCTTTGAAATGCCACTTCGGGAACTTATGAGAGGTTTCTTCGATAAGCTCAAGAGCGTGACCTCTGGTTTCGGTTCCATATCCTATTCCGTCTCTGGTGAAAGGCTGGCAGATGTCACTCGTCTCGATATCTTGATAGCTGATGAAGTGGTACCCGCCTTCGCTAAGATCATCTCCCGCAGGCAAGTAGAGACAGAGTCCGAAGCGGATGTGGATAAGCTTGTCGCTATCCTGCCTAGACAAATGTTTACTCTTAAAATTCAAGCCAAAGCTCTGGGTCGCATATATGCCAGTCGCACTCTCAGCGGCATGAAGAAAGATGTTACCCAACACATGTATGGTGGGGACATTACCCGCAAAATGAAGCTTCGCGAGAAACAGAAAAAGGGCAAGAAAAAGATGAAAGAGCGCGGGAAAGTCCATATCCCTCAAGACGTTTTTCTTAAAATGATCCGCCGAGGTTAGTCTCGCTCTTTAAAAGAAGGGCGAGTAGAGAAGAATCATGCTCAAAATGACGAGAATAGAGAGTACCATCCAAACCATTTTCACTTTCTTCCTGTGTCTCCTATCGAATAACATATGTAATATAATACTAAGATATGAGAGAGTTGCAAAGAAAACAGAGAATCAGAGGCACCGTTTACTCCATTCCCTCACTGATTATTTTATCGATTATCACTTTTTTTCTTGTCAAAGGGGCTCTGGAGGTCATGGGCAAAGAGCGGGAAAGCCTTGGGTATTCGAAGGACTTGGAAAGGAAAGCGGCTGTCTTAGTTCTCCGGGAACAAGAACTTAAAGAAAATATCCATCGTCTCCAGACAGAAGAGGGGATAAAAGGCGAGATAAAGGAGAGGTTCAACGTAACACAAGCGGGCGAATATATCGCTGTCGTTGTTGATGATCCTAGAGCTGCCAGTTCGACCGACGATCGAGCATCGCCGTGGTACAAAAGACTTTGGTCTGCTATAATAGGGAGCAAATGAGAAAAGTAGAGATTTACTCAACTGAGAGTTGTCACTTCTGTCATATGACTAAGGAGTTTTTCGCCGCCAATAACATCCCTTTTACCGACTACAATGTTGGTACCGATACAGTTAAGAGGCAAGAGATGGTTGAAAAAAGCGGGCAGATGGGTGTGCCGGTTATAGTGATTGATGGCAAAGATATAGTCGTCGGCTTCGACCGTGGTACCTTGGCTAAATTACTCGATATTTCGATCTGATGTGCCCAGAGTCAGACTTGCACTGACCACCCCCCGCTCTTCAGGCGGATGCTCTAACTTCCTGAGCTATCTGGGCATGTTAAGGAGTCCTTTCACGCTGTTGAAGTTCTCTAATGCTTGGTCTAAGAGCGGCTGAAGATAGAGGTAACCGATGACCAGTGGCACGATGATAATGGCGACTTTGATGAACCCCCAAAGGACAGCCCATCGAGCCCGTCTTTCTATCTTGTGTAAGATTTGATTATTTTCTTCCGAAAGCTTCAAGGCGCGTTCCAAGAGCACTTTTTCTTCAGGGTTCATGGGTAGAAATTATAGCAAAATATCTGTTTTTTTCAAATTCTGTGTTATATTTCGGGCATCGCCCGCGTCCGCCCTGCATGCGCAGGCATGGTAGACAAGCCCCCATAGCTCAACGGATAGAGCATTCCCGTCCTAAGGGAGAGATGTTGGTTCGATTCCTGCTGGGGGCATCTAGTTTCCTTTTACTCTAACCTTTGACTCTAATTTTAGCCTGGCGATTTTTATCGAGCTTAGGTAGACGAAGGACGAGCACGCCATGCTTCTCGATTGCTTCCGCTTGATCCACGTCAACTTCTTCCGGCAGAGTGATAGTGCGGGCAAATGAACCCCAATACAGCTCACGGTGGAGATATTCGTCATTTGCAACCGTACTCTCCTCGCTACGCTGGCCACGAATAGTGACGGAGTCTCTTGTAATCGAGACGTCGAGATCTTCTGGCTTGACCCCGGCGACCATAGTTTTGATGACAATCTCCGAAGGTGTGCGGTAGACATCCACCGTAAGCTGTGCCTCCTCATCATTTTCCTCAAAAATGTTTGGCTTGGGGGCTACTTCGCGACTGGGATGATACTCTGGCTCTCCTCTCTCATCTTCGAGTCGGACTGCGCCAGTGAGTCTTTCGAAAAAAGATCTTTTGTTTTGCATAATAGTTTAATTATATATCATACTTTCTATCGCGCAATCGTCTTGGTTTTTTCAAACATGAGAAGAAGCATGGTCACTCCCAGCCACACGGACATCAAGGGAACTATTTCCGCTCCACTAAGCAAAGATAAATTAAAGGCGGTGTGGAAAGCAACGGCCACAAGGAGACCTACGAGAACGAGGAGAATACGTGTCTTGCGGGATTTGTAGAATGAAAGCGCAAGCGCCACACCAATAATACTCGAGGATACAACATGTAAGAGGCTGGCGCCGATAAACCTCAGGTTACCGGTCACCACGCTCTCGACCACGAACCCCTTCAGAAGTGGGGTGGCGATAAAGAGGACATTTTCAAGCGCCGCGAAGCCGAGAGCCGCCGTAATCATGTAAATGATTGGATCAATTGGCTCGTTGTCCTCGGCTGATTGAAGGCCGCCGAAGAAGGCCGCGGTGAATTTGAAAATTTCCTCCAAGATGACCCATAGGAGAATGGCAGAGAACGTCAAGCCAGGTAACCACGCTTCCACGACTTTCTGAAAAGGTAAGACGACGATCACCGCACCCATGCCGAGAAAGAACGTTTTTAAAATAAGGCTACGTGGTTCAGGGTGCCTGCGATCTTCACGAAGCCAAAAGGCGAGCCAGACCAGTGTTGGCAGAACACCACCTAGAAGCGCATAAATTATTTGACTGGCCATGGTTCAATCATCAGCAAGCTTTCTTTTGATTCGGACCAGATTTCCTCAGTGATAAAAGGCATGAAGGGATGGAGGAGTTTAAGCGAATGCTCTAGGATGTAGTACAGAGTCTCTCCACGTCCAGTTTGTTTCTTGCTTTCTTCGATGATTTCGTCAGCGAAGCGGTGCCAGAGATACGCATAGATTTTCTCCGCAGCGCTGGAGAGGCGGTAATGTTCCATATCGCGAGTAGTGTCTCGAGCCAGTGCATCAAATTCACCAACCAGTTCTTGATCGAGCTCGCCGCTTCTTTCTTGCGAAAGCACAAAACGCGCGATGTTCCAGATCTTGTTGGCGAAGTTTCTATAGGCTTTCAGCTTATCGTTGGCCAGCTTACTATCCGACCCGGGGCCGACACCCACTATGAGAGCCATGCGCAACGCATCGGTTCCATATCGAGAGGCAATCTCTATGGGGTCGACATTATCACCGAGCGATTTACTAAGCTTCTCACCTTTTTCGTTTCTGACTAAGCCGTGCAGATAGACTGTTTTGAAAGGAATCGTACCAAGCAAAAATTCCGACATCAATATCATACGGGCAATCCAAAAGAAAAGGATATCATATCCTGACTCTATGACATCAGTGGGGTGATAAGTGCGTAAGTCTTGGGTATCTTGGGGCCAGCCTAAAGTGGAGAAAGTCCAGAGGCCTGAGGAAAACCAAGTGTCTAAGGTATCCGGATCTTGCTCCCAACCCACTCCTTCGGGTGGTTCAATGCCAACGTAAATCTCTTTCTCCCGGTACCAGGCAGGGATTCTATGTCCATACCAAATCTGTCGGCTGATATTCCAGTCGTGGAGGTTATCTATCCAGTGGAAGTAAATTTTCTCAAACCGGTCAGGTAATATTTTGATCGCTCCACTTGAGACAGCTTCCTGCATGAGCTCTTTGAGAGATCGATTGTCCCGCTCGACAATGGGCTTATTCACATCAATAAACCATTGAGTCATTATTTGCGGTTCTACAATTCCTCCGGTCCGTTCCGCTGTAGCGATATTATGAGTATAGTCCTCTTCTTTGACGAGGAGACCTTTTAAGCGCAGTTTCTCCAAAATTTTTTCTCGAGCAACCTTGATTTTCAAGCCAGCAAATTCTCCAGCGATGGGCAAAAGTTTACCGTACTTATCTATAATCGTCTCTTTATCCAGAGAGTGAGTCAGAGCGATGTCGAAATCAATAGCAGAGTGTGCCGGCGTGACGGTCATTACTCCTGTACCGAATCCTTGATCAATTCTCTCATCCTTAATGACAGTGGCCGTAATGGGGCCGTTTATCCACTCAAGCTCGATGACTTGTCTGTGCCGATACATTTTATACCGTGCGTCTTGTGGATGCATCACCACATACTTATCTCCGAACTTAGTCTCTGGCCGGGCGGTAGCGATGACGAACGGTCCATACTTCAGGTAATAAAGTTTAGTCTTCTCTTCTCGGTGCACCAACTCATCATCAGAAATAGTCGTCTGGCCTTTGGGGTCCCAATTCACGATTCGTTCTCCGCGGTAGATGAGTCCGGCATCATACATTCGTTTGAACGCGGTTCTGACCGCCATGTTCCTTTTCTCATCAAGGGTAAAGGCTTCTCGACTCCAGTCTAAAGATGCTCCCATTTTACTGATCTGATGTTTGAGAGCCCCTTTATTTTCTTCAACAAATGCTTCCACCTTTGCCACGAAAGATTCTCGGCCGATATCGTGGCGAGTCTTCCCTTCTTTTTTGTAGAGGATATTTTCAACCTTTGCGTTAGTGGCAATAGCAGCATGATCGGTTCCCGGCAACCAAAGAGTTTTAAATCCTTGCATTCGCTTGTAGCGGATAATGATATCTTCAATGACCGTCATTAAAGCTCCACCGACATGCAAAGTGCCGGTGGTATTGGGGGGAGGAAGGACGATACAGAAAGGTTCCTTTCGGTCTCCGGGTAAGTTATCCGGGTTAAAAAAGCCGCTCTCCTCCCAGAGTTTATAGATTCGTTCCTCCGTTTCCTCCGGATTATATGGTCTAAGAAATTTTTCGTTCACACGTACTCTCAATAATAACATGTTTAAGAACATGAAGTCAGTGTGTTAAAGGACAAAATTTACATTTAGCGCGTACAAATTTAAAGTGACCTTTAGTAATAACTTTGAATTTAAATCTTTTGCGGTTTTAGTAAAAGACAATTTTAATATAAAAGACAAAAATCTAGAAAATACTGTAAATAAGCCATTTTTCTACTACGAACTATTTTACCGAACTATTGACATTACTATATTAAGGCGTACCATCTTGAATCAGAAAAGTTCGATTCCCTGCTTTTACGTTCTCATCGATGTTCTCCACACGAACAGGAGGTATCATTGATGAAAAGGCTCACCCTTGCATTTCCAGTAGTGCTACTCGTGTTCGGATGCACGGTGCCCTCGAAGTCCCCTACGGTGCTCCAGCCATTATCTCCTCCTGTCGTACGGGTATGTCCTGACGGGTTCCAGCTGGTCGCCCACGCGTGGTCCATGCAGGCTCTTCCAGAGAATCTGCAGAAGGAAGCCAGGCGACTCATCGCTGTGGCCCAGGGCCGTGATACACAAGGAGCGACAAATCCTGCCGGTTACCGGGGAGATGATGTTTCTAGGACTCTGGGTCCCCGGCTCCGTGAGCTCGGGAGGGGGCGTTCAGCGGTGACTGCCGATATCTCGTTGGTTTATCGGGATCCCTTGACTGGGTGGGTGGCCGGGGACTCGAGTGTGATGATGGTCGTGGGGGGAAAAGGTAAGCTCAGACTCGCGGGGGATCCGCGAAGGTGGACCCTTGAGGTAATTTTCCCCCGGGACGGCTTCGTTTCTCCTGTGAAATCGGGCCATGAGCGAAGACTCTGGCTCTTCCCAGAGGAGTGGGGCGAGTATTGCTCGATGAACGTCCACGGCATCGTGCCGTAAGGCGTTCGTACGGACTAGAGGGAGCGTGCTCCGCACGCTCCCAACAGTTCTCTTTTCCGGTACGTCTTTTCAAAAGGTGTTTCGGAAGCGGGAACTCTTAATATCATGCGTAAATTTTATACAGTCATATTGATATCACTTTTTGTTCTTCTGGTATCTGCGCGTGGACTCATTTTTCAATACCAAGGAATCACTCTATACGATGTTCTTCATGTATATGCTGAAGGTGATGGTGGAGGCGACGGTGGTGGAAGCGGTGGCGCAGGTGGAGACGGCGGAGGTGATGGTGGCGGTTCAGGCGGTGACGGCGGCGATTCAGGTGGTGACGGCAATGGTGGTGGTGACGGAGGTGGTTCAGGCGGCGATGGTGGTGGCGATGGCAGCAATGGTGGTGGCGACGACGGCGGTGACGGCGGCGGTTCAGGCAGTGATGGTGGTGGTGGTGACGGAGGTGGTTCAGGCAGTGATGATGGTGGTGGTGATAGTGGAGGAGGAACGCCCGTCCTACCTCCTGTGCCAGCCGTATGTTCATTACCAGCAATTACCAGTGGACTTTCGTCAGTAGTTGCCATTAACCAACCGTTCACTTACACCATCACCGCTTCTACCACAGGTGCAGCAGCAACCACAACCATCTTCTCGGTAGCCACTTCCAGTCTGCCTCAAGGTCTTTCTTTCTCCACTACCACTGGCGTAATTTCTGGTACTCCAACTCAAACAGGCACCTTCAATGTAACTATCTCTGCCACTACTGATTGTGGCACGGATTCCAAAGTCCTGGTGATCACTGTTGGTGCTGCAGTACTACCCCCACCACCAGTATGCCCTTTACCAGACTCACTCGGTGACACGATACTAGAGACAATAAATAACAGTGGGGAAAAAACCGTACAAGAAATTCTAAATGACGCAGGCTACGACTTGAATGCTCAAACTGACCAAAAGCAATACCAACTTTGGAACGTGTCAGCGAATTCTCAAGTAGAAATTGATGCAAGGTTCGTTGATGGAATCACCACTAGGACTTCTGTCTTCGGCTACTACGCTGACAGTTCTCTCTCGAACTTCGTGCCGGTATTTAAAACTGCGAACATTGCCGGCTTTGAGTCAGTGCCTATGGCAAATGCGGGACCGTTTAAAGTCAATACTGGCGCAGCTAACACTCTCGGATTTGCCATTAAGTACTTCAGTGGTGATTCAGAGTTAGGCATCTCCGCAACCACAAACACTCTGACGACAGGTGCCGACGACATGGCGATTGTCTACAATCCTTCTTCTAATAAATATGTGATCGCATTTGAAGACTGGGTAGATGGCGACTTTGATTACAATGACCTTGTGGTAGAAGTGGCGCTTGCTTGTGCCTCTTCTAATAGCGTCCCATCCACCGATCTCTCTATCTTGAAGACAGCTAATAAGATTTCAGCCAACGTGGGTGACGCCGTAACTTATACAATCACCCTCACGAACAATGGGCCAGATAACGCGACGGGGGTAACAGTTACGGACATACTTGACGTCACTAGACTAAACTTTGTTTCCTCGACATCCACTCTTGGCAGTTATTCCACAACGACAAGTATATGGACTGTGGGTAATCTAGGAAACACTTCATCGACTACACTTACATTAGTCGTCACAGTAAAGTCCGGTCTCGGGGGACAGACGATATCAAATACGGCTACCACAACAGGTAGCCAGACAGATTCAACACTCGGAAACAATACTTCTACAGTGAGTCTTACGGTTAATAGTCCTAACGGCAGCGGGGGAGGTGTATGCCCTCTACCCACCGTCACCAGTCCACTCACAGCAGCTGTGACTGTTAACCAACCGTTCTCTTATGCCATCACCGCTTCTACCACAGGTGCAGCAGCAACCACAACCATCTTCTCGGTAGCCACTTCCAGTCTGCCTCAAGGTCTTTCTTTCTCCACTACCACTGGCGTAATTTCTGGTACTCCAACTCAAACAGGCACCTTCAATGTAACTATCTCTGCCACTACTGATTGTGGCACGGATTCCAAAGTCCTGGTGATCACTGTTGGTGCTGAAAGTGGTGGTGGCGGGGGAGGTGGTGGAGGAGGCGGAGGTGGAGGTGGGGGTGGAAGTAGTAGTGGCGGAGGAAGCGGGAGTGGTAGCGGTTCAAGTGCTCCACCACCTACAGTACTTCCAGAATGCTTCTATCTACGTGATTATCTACGAAGAGATTTTGACAATGACCCAGTGGAGGTTCTAAAGCTACAGGCATTTCTCATCAATTTTGAAGGACATAAAGAAGTGTCTCTAACTGGCGTCTTTGATCAGGCGACATTTGATGCTGTGTCCGAATTTCAGATGAAGTATTTTGACGACATCCTAAAGCCCTGGGGACACACTGGCCCTACCGGCTACGTCTATATTCTAACTACCAAGAAGATAAACGAGATATACTGTCAGCGTCTCTTTCCCCTCAACCAGGCCCAAATTAACGAAATAATCGCTTTCAGAGCACTTCTGGAGAGCTTGAGGGCACGAGGAATCGATGTCCAACTACCAGCTTCTGAGCCGGGAGGGCTAGATAATGCAACTACCACCCCACCCCTAGTACCTGTAGTGGGCGAGCTGGAACCTTCTCAAGGACAAAATCTCCGCAATCTGGCAGCCGCGATATTTGCGCCACCAGAGAGTCTATTGGACATAGCAAAATGTCTTTATGAACTTCTACTGGTACTAATCATCCTATATATTCTAGGAAATGTCCTTAAAGATGTCCTTTATAAAAATGTCCCTGAGAATACTCGTAAGAGGTTCCTTGCCAAATGGCTTACTCTAGATATTGGTCTTGTTGTGTCTATCACTCTTGCATATATATTTGGGTTGTGGTGTCTTATCTTGCCACTAATCGTAGCTCTTGTGATCTCTATAATATGGACATCGACTTACTCTAAACATGACTCCATGAGAGCTTCCGCCAAGTCGTGGTACTTGGTCGGCTCTGCTCGAGCGAAATCAATGTTGAAAGAAAAGGAGATTCCCAAGGAGTCTAAGAAACCTATAGAAGAACCTATCAAAAAAGAGGCTACAGGAGGAGTTATAGTTATGGGGCCGAAGAAATAGATAAGTTGCCGTCTGCTCTGATTGTGACCTGGTTTCTAAGGGTTTCGGGCTCTCTAGATAATCTTATAAATGCTGCAATGCCTATCATTATGGCATTGTCTGTCGTCAGAAGTCTCGGCGGCATCCTAAGAGTGATATCATGAAATTCATCTACAAGCTTCTTGAGTTCGCAAGAGAGGTGGAGATTGGCTGAGACACCACCGGCCACAATGAGAGTTTTTGTCGGGTCTCCCAGTAGGAGTAAGGCCCTCCTGGTCTTCTCCACTAGTACCTCAATGGCTGCGTCTTCAAATGCTCTGGCCATATCTTCCTTAAATACAATATCCGAGCGGTCCTGCCTGCCGGCAGGCAGGTTTTCGGACTTAAGTTTGTAGAGTACTGCAGTTTTAAGACCCGAGAAGGAGAAATCAAGGTTTTTCGAATGGATCATCGGCCTTGGGAGTTTGATAGCGTCCTCAGGCGTCCTTTTTCTTGAATTCTCGGCTAGCCGAGATATTTGGGGTCCGCCGGGATAGGGGAGCCCGAGCATGCGTGCCACTTTATCGAATGCTTCACCGACGGCATCATCACGCGTTCGGCCGAGAATCTCGTATTCTCCGAAGTCTTTAATATGTACGAGTTCGGTATGTCCTCCTGATACTAGAAGCGCGAGAGCTGGTAAGACAAGGCTGTCGCTAGCCTCAAATAATACAGAGAAAATATGTCCCTCCATATGATTGACCGGTACGACTGGTTTATTCCAACGCTCGCCAAGGTGTTCAGCAAACGTAATACCTGTCCACAGAGCAGGCTCAAGACCCGGGCCGTTTGTGACTGCAATACAATCTACTTGCCCTGAGCCTGTCGAAGGGTGACCCGCTTCTTTTAAAGTTTCAGCAAGCAGAATAGGCAGGTTTTTCTGGTGCTCTCTCTTGGCCAGATTGGGATAGACGCCGCCATACTTTTCATGGAGTGCCACTTGAGACAAGAGGGTATTACCCAAAATTTTGATATTAGGTTTTCCCAATGCCCCACTTATGTCGAGAAGGGCTATCGCAGTCTCGTCACAGGAAGTTTCTATGGCTAGAATTTTCATATGGCTCCCATTATACAAAGTTGGAACTGATTGGACAGTAATATATTGCTATTTAAAGAGATTTAGACAACAGAAAGCCCGCCGCCGATACAGCAGACGGAAGGCTTCCATTATGCTGTTCGGGGCGGGAGCTAGAACGGAGGATCATCTTCTTGAATTTGAATACTGACCTTGGGTTGAAGAACGTCCTGTTGCTTCGAGCGTGCGGGACAACTTCTATGACCGAGGTCGCCGTAGTACGTTTGGCGACAGGACGAGCAGAATCGTTCCTCCTCTACATCATCTCTCCAGCACATATTCGCTTCTCCTTGTAGGTAAGGTGTAACGCTCGGATTGCCCGAATTTACTCCGTCTACTATTAGTATAACAGTTCTGAAATAATTTTAGTATAACAAAATAGTACTTTAAATTTGGTATGCTTTGCATGCAAATCTACATGAGCCACAATAATTTTCTGCTGAAAATTTTCCAGCCTCGGCCTCGCGCCGTCGCGCTCCGGCTTCACAAAAACGTCCCACGTTTTTGTGAGCCCATTGTACCTAGAATGGAACACTCTGGAAAGTATGGTTCTAAGGTGGAATGAAGTCTTCCAAACCACTAGCTTATCTCAAAAAGTCCCTGTATTTGCTTAGTTTTCTGCAGAAAAGATTTACCGTATTGGTATTAGAACTATGTAATGGAGATCTTTGAGACGGGGGTGGTATGCAACCCATTTATTCTCAAACAGTACATCCCTTATTTGTGGGTGCTGAAAATTATTCAAAAAGAGGGCCATAAAAACATTCTTGTCTTTGTGAGTAGGCAGCCCACATGCGATCTCCGTATGAATAGTGCCACCATTCCAATGGGTAGTTTACAAAGCCAGCTTTGGTCATAATTTCATATAGAATTTTCCTGTTTTTTCTTTGGTTCTCGGTAATCAAGTTATTTTCTGTATGGACTTTAATTCCATAGTCAGTAAGGGTTGTGCCCATATCAAGCCTATTTCCTTGAGGATCAATAATTGTTACATCCACTGCACCTCCATACTGATGTGAGGAGCCTCCAGGTGGAGAGGTGTACCTATTTACCATATTTCTCCACTTGGGATATCTGAAGATCATTAAAAACGGATGTCTAACAGCCAGTTGCCTTTCTCTTCTTCTATACAACTCCTTCTGCATCCAGATCGGTCTATAGGATGTAACAACCAGAAGTTTATGACCATCGGGTAAATTATCTGCTGCTTTGTACAGAAGTTCCTGAGCATTCTTGCGAAGATTTGGGGAAAGATACTTGTGATCCTTCAAAAGCTTTACTCTTTCAGTTTCCCTAATTTCAACCAATGGCTCGTTGGTTTCCTCTATATTTATCTTTCTAATCTCTTCTAATGGAAGGCCAATATTAATTTGCATATTATGAAAGCTTACTACCTAAGTCTACTGAATTTGATTTAGGTTCAATCAATACCCATCCATCACCATCATTATTCTTGAACCCAAGAGTAAGAACTTCCGAAGTGAATGGACCTATTTGTTTGGGAGAGAAATTGACCACACAACATACAAGTGAATTCAATAATTTATCTTTTGTATGAGCTCCTACAGCTTGAACACTGGATTGCTTAACACCAATTTCTGAACCGAAATCAATCTTTAACTTGAAAGCAGGTTTCTTAGCTTCAGGAAAATCTGATACTTCAATGATTTTACCGACCCGTATATCTATCTTCTCAAAATCTTCGAAAGTTATTTCATTCATTAGAGTTATGAGTAATCTGAACTTTTCTAACTAAATAGAAACCTATAGCCACAAATACAGCCATAACTATCATGGCGATACGATAACGGGTAGCTCCGAGGTTAACAAATATGAGGGTGGTCAAACCCCAGAATAAGGGTCCCACTAATGTAGAGGTTCTTTCGGCAAGGGTGTAGAAACTAAAACCAAAATTAAGCTTTTCTCTGGGGGTAAGTGCTGTCATAACAGCTCTGCTTACAGTCCATATAGCTCCAAAGAGAAAGCCCAGGAAGATGCAAAGAACCATAAAGATGGTGAAATTAGTATTTAGTCCAAGTATCGGTAAGAAGATAATCCATACTCCAATAACAAATAAGATAGACTTCTTTAGACCAACTTTATCAATAATAAAGCCAGAAAATAGTCCTCCAAACACTGATGTTAACAGAGCTCCGCCAAGAAGGAGGGTCTTTAATTTGTCGGGAACTCCGAAAACATTCTCAAGGTAAATGGGGAAGTTATTAGAGACAGTGATAACGGCATCGTTAAAGAAGAAATAAGCCAGTAGAAACATTTTCATATTCTTATCAGCAATCAATTCCTTAAATTTACTCCATTGGCTTTTGTATTCTTCCTTAAAAGAAAATTTAGAATCTAAATTCTCTTGGGGTGGAAGTTTGAAGTATAGGAGCATAGGCAACGCTAGCACTAAAAATATAATTGTTGCAGGCAGGAATGTTTGAGCACGCCCCGCTTCTCCAACCAAATAGATTGCTCCCGTAGCAAGGGGGAGAGTGATTAACAAACCTACAACCTGACCTAGGTAATTAGCCCCTATGCCAATACCCGATATTCGTCCCCACTTTTCTGGCGGAGCGATGTAGTGAAGGAAGGCGTTATAGAAAACAAAAGAAAATTGATAAAGATAATTTGCAAGAAGAAAGAAGAGGGCTGCAAGAAATACTTGATTAGAGAAAAACAGAGTGGTAAGCGAAGTCCCCACAAAGCAAACAAATGTGAGAATCGTAATCCTATTAAAATAAGACTGCTGTCTCCCATTTTTATCAGCCATGCTACCTAAAATAGGAGCTGTTAGTATCAGGAGAATAGAACCAACGGTGAAAATCATATTGAACCAGAAATCAGCAACTCCTCTATCAACTACAAGCCATTGAGAGAAATATAGGAAAAAAACAATAGAAACTATAGAGTTAGCGAAATCGTAAAGAGTCCAAAGAAAGATATTTTTCTTACTTCTATAAGGAACATTTTCCATACTTTGATGTTCTTCCATCTTAATTTTGAATACTTGTCTTGAGTTTTTCCAAAGCGATTTTTCTCATACTAAAAGAGTTCTTTTCCTCAGAGGACAGCTCACCGAAAGTTTTTGAATATCCTTCTGGCTGAAAAATTGGATCCCAACCAAACCCTTCACCTCTCGGAGCTACTATAGTTCCCTTAATAACACCTTCGTGGAATGAGATTACTCCTTCAGCATCGGAGTAGCCAATTATGGTTTTAGCTTCTGCAGAGAAATTTCCGAAAGCTTCAGCTATTTTGTAGAGGCCGTCGTTACCTACAGTCTTCATAAACCACTTGATTAAAGGCCCTGGAAGCCCCTTAAGAGCCTCGAAATACAAAGAGGTATCTTCTACTATAAATTCTCCAGCTTGGTGATTTTTAGCCTCTTCTAGCTTTGCCTTAATGATTTCATGAGCATCCAGACTTTGGATCTCAGGAAGGTCGATACCCAGGGCTTCTACATTACCCAAAATACTCTGAACTTCAGCTAATTTACCCTTATTGCCAGTTATGAAATAAATCGATTTCATATCGAGAGTATAGCAAAAAGTTGTACAAAATATGTAAAACGCCAACACCCCCGTAGGAATGCTGGCGTCAGAACGAACACTCACCCAGTCTCTGGAAATAGTCAGTCCATTATTTGTGGGTGGTATAAAATTTCAATTTTTCTTGATTTCCTTGAAGATCTTTTCAATCCTGCAATTATTTGCGTCTTTGGCGAGTCTAACATCAAAAATATGTCCACCACGCAACGGCCTATCTGTTAATAAATAGTCTGCTTTTTTATAATATTTACTTCTCTTAGAAATTACTTCGAAAGCAGAACGGTAAAGCCTTTGTTGATTAAGCCACCTTGATGTTATTATTCTAATTCTTATTTTTTGCCCTTCACCCTTAACACTTCCAACAGTAATTTTCTCTGGTGTAAGTTTCCGCCTGACATTTGTTGTGGAAATTTTGTTTGAAAATGGAACTGCTCTGGATTTCTTAGCAAGTTTATCAACCGTGTCATTCCCCAGATTTCCAGAATGTCCCTTAACTTTTTCAAAATAAACATTGCATCGAAATTTTCGTGATATTCCCAGTATGGCCCGTATAAGATCTTTCCACAAAGATGCATTCAGTACTGGTCCGCCAGACTCTCGAATCCACCTATTTTTTGGCCAGACAAATTTTGCATTATAAATATTCCTTATAACATATTGAGAATCAGAATATATTATTACCGAATCAGCTCCGCCAGCATCCTTTAGTTTCAAGATTTCTCTAAGAGCCAAGATACAGGCTTGTAGCTCCATTTCATTGCTACCAGACCCTTTATAACCCCATGGCATGAAAGATTTATCCGTCCCATCGGGAAATGTCATAAGAAATCCAACCCCTCCTATTCGAGGATTTGGAGCAGATGATCCATCAGTATAAATTTCTAAAGCCGACATTTATCAGATACTACACTTAATGAAATGAAACGGCCAGCGAATGAGAGTGACAGCTATTTTAGAGCCATTCTATATAATATTTTGATTCATCGATCTTATAGAAACGCAGAGTATCCTTGCCGTACTTGCCCAAAGTTTCTGAAGTGATTGGTGTAAGAGGAGCCAAAACTCCTGCTTTCTGTAATTTATCCTTTATCCATTCTCCTAGAATTGTAAGTTTGTTTAATGATCTTATATTTTTACAATTATCTCCACTTGTTTTCATGGGCATGATATAGCCATCATGGGTATATGCTGTAAATTCCCCTTTTGGATATAGAGGAAGTTGGTTAATAGCTGCAGGAGCAATTAATTCTACTTCGTACCAATCTCTTGGTTTAATCTTTCCAGTAACTCTGGACCATCGTCCCTTTCCGAAATAAGCATTCAAATTAGATTTCTCTGAACTTGCTGCACGAGAAAGTGGGTAATCGAATGAATCTAATACAGTTTTATCTATTGTCGACGGATCGTATCTTTCTAAATCATTTAGTCGTGTAATAGCAATCCTTTTCTTGTATTCTTCGCTTCCAAGAACTGCAATATCGGCATTTTCAATAGAGACTGAATTATTTTTGTGAAAAATATAGTCGATGTAGCTTGTTAACCTACTCTTTGTATCATCGTCATAGACTTCGGCTGTACATTCAAGATTTTCACTAAGTCCGCTTCCAGAAAAATTAGACGATCCTAGGTATATATTCAGATCGTTTTCTTTTTGAAAGCTATAAATTTTCCCATGAAATCTTCTTGCGTGGCATACATAGATTCCACAATCAGACGAAATAGATCTTAGTTTGGCATCAATTTCTTGTAAATTTTTAAGTTTTTTTGCAGGTAGGCCCTCATGAAAAGCCATCCCTACAAGAAGCTTAAATTTACCTCCTTCTTCAACAATTCTATAAAAATCATCTTTGAACTTAGAAATAACATTGTCTGAAACATAACCACTAGCAATAGCCACATTTCCAGAATGTGGCAATTTTTCTTTAATAACTTCTAAAAAATTTCCCCCATGAAGTTCGTCGTTTGAGTAAATCATTTATGTAAATTGAAGGAATTTCTTTATAGCCCTGGCAATTGGTCTTATCCCAGATGGAGGAACTGAATTGCCAATTTGTCTTCTTACCTCAGTAATAGATCCCTCAAAGATGAAGTCATCAGGGTAACCAAAAAGACGAGCTCGTTCACGATTAGTTAGAGGTCTATTTTCTTTATAGTGATAACCCCATGTTCCTCCTCCACCACCAGCAATTATTGTTGTTGATGGCTTGTCAGGATGTAAACGACGATAAACATGAGAGATCAAACCCTTAACATAATAAGGAGAATTTTTAGGTATATCTGTAAAATTTCCACCAGGAGGAATGAGTTTTAGTTTTTCTACTGTTGAAGAGGCTATTTTTTGGTGTTCATTATTGAATTGAACAGTCTCAACTCCGTTTAATGCTTCCTTTGCTGAAATATAATTATTTTCATCATGGGTTGGAGCGGGCAATTCGAAATCTTGCTTAATATCATTTCTTACGCCTATTATGAGAACTCGTTGTCTTAGTTGAGGAGCACCATAATTGGCAAAATTGACTTGGTTGACTTTTACCCTATACCCAGCCTTTGAAAAATCTTGCTTTATTTGCTCAACGGCTTTGCCTTTATTTGCACTCATCAATCCTTTTACATTTTCGGCAACAAAGAGTTTAGGCTGCTTTGCGATTACAATCCGCACAAATTGGCGATATAGATTTCCACGCTCTGTTTCCAAACCCATTCTTTTCCATATAACCGAGAAATCTTGGCAAGGGAATCCCCCCAAGATAATGTCGCAATCTGGAATAATCGAATCATCAATGTCGGTTACGCTTGCTTCAACAATATGGTTTCCAAAATTTTTTCTAAATGTTTCACAGGCCCAATGATTAAGATCATTTGCCCACACAAGTTCAAACCCTTCCTTCTTAAAACCAAGGTCCATTCCACCACATCCAGAAAATAAGGAAACAATTTTATAACTTTTCGTTCTAGGTCCATATTGCTGGCTTATCCTAGAATCAGGTGCTTTGGGATTTCGTATGCTAATGGAAGGCATTTGCTAAATTATATATCAAAACCTACTCATTTGCCGCCACTTAGAAGATATACTAGGAGTAAGAATTTATGGCATACTTAAAGGCATAGCAAAATAAGGCCTAAACCACCCTTAAAGGTTGGCATGGCATAAAATCCGTTCAAGGTAGAAAACCCGTCGTCAGGGTTCCTTGAACGGTCGCAGGGGGAAACTTCTGCGTTCTGCCCGAAAGGGTAGAGCTCCTGGCGACGGGCTTTGTGCTATCAAAAACCGTTCAAGAAATGAAAAAAATATACAGCAACCACTTTCTTAGTGGAATTGAGATGACTCTGAAGAGTGGCGAAAAAGTGATTCTAGGGAATACTGGGGATGGAGGAATTAAATTAATGAAAGTCCATTTTGGAATATTTCCTAAGCAAGTTTGGATAAGCCGAAATTCTGATTTACTTGAAAGAGAGTTGGGACCTATGAACGAGCACCAAGAAAAATTAATGGAACCTTTAGAAGTTTTTGCGGTGAATTTAAGAGAAAAATACTATTCAATAGATGAAGTTCAACGAAAATTATAGAAATGCAGATTTCCCAATATTGGTAATTAGTGTGAAAATGTAGGAAATGCAGCTGTATACACCAAAGACTAGGTACAACCGTTTTATAGAACTATACATCGCCAATGGCTTTTGTAATGTCTACAGAGCAGCCTTAATGGCAGGTTATGCTAGAACCACTGCACACTCACATGGGAAGAGAATACTCGATACTGCACTAAGAAAAATGCTGGAACAAGCAAGGGTTTCAAACTCTTAGATAACAAAAAATCAGAAAAAGTATGCCCCATTTAGTCCCTATAAATAAGGGTTTTTAGCTGTTCACACTGAGTTTTGACTAAAAATTGAGTTGTGCATGAGAATTAAGAAAGATCGTGCAATCTGCCTAGATGTAAAGTCTTTTCCTGGCTTTACAAGCTTCTAGGCAGAGCTTGTACAGCCATGAGTAGATTTTATTCATGGAAAGTTCTTTCAAAGGTACAAGAAGAGGTCGTCAGCGGGTCCTCTATAAAAAACTGGCTGATTTTCCCATGCTTTAACAATCCCGCTCTGACCAAACCTGTCAACGGGTCCCTTCCATCAGTGCATGGCTGATAACTCGGATGTTTCCCTTATCAGACAACAATTCTAGGATGAGACCTGGACTGATTGTAGGAGAACATTCTCTTGTATCACTGGTAGCTAGAAAGTTTCCTCTCCGCCAATGGATGGAGGGGCCTAAAGGTTAGTGAATTTTGTCGACAATTACATGCAAATTACAGTAAGTAAAACTAAAGATCCCAGAAATGATAAGGAATATAAGCCCAAGAAGAAGAGGGTTACTAAACAAGTGCGAATCAAAGCTCAAATACACAAGCGATTAAGGGAATTAGCAAAATCTAAGAAGAAAACCTTATCTAAGTTTCTGGATCGACACCTAGAGAATATCAAAAATTAAAATGTTCTGTGCCATACACATAAACGATTTCGAACTTATCCTACCGTCCGATGAGGGTCGGGATCCGAAATTTTGGCCAAAAACTGAGAAAAATCTGAGTAGTTTTGAAAATTGGAAAAAATCATTGGGATTAATAATAGAGAGGATGTCAGAACAAGACATCGTACTTCTATATGAGCTCCAAAACAGAATTGCTGATGCCCTCTTTGATAAATGGCTTAGAAAGAGGAATAATGTAGGTAAAGATGTCCAAAGCTGAACAGATAAATTGTGTTATGGATTGTCGTATCAGTAGCACCAAACAACAAACTGGTGGCGGACTTGATGACCAGCAGATGGTTTGTGAAAATTACGCAAATAGAAATGGGTGGAATACCTTGAAAGTTTTCAGTAAGGTTTATTCTGGTAGAGCTGAGGAAAGAGCTGACTTTGAAGAAATTCTTGACTACATCAAAGATGAGGTAAAACGAGGTGTTAAAGTTCATAACTACCTATTCAAAAGTATTGATCGTTTTACTCGTGATGGAGCTGTGACTTTTGAAGAAATGAAGGACAGATTGATCCTTTTAGGAGTTAATCCAGTAGATGCTTATGGTGTGATTCAGCCCAAGCAGAATACCCTAGCTCACCTTGGCTTTGAATATAAGTGGAGTATGAAATCTCCCACAGCCACAGCTCAGCTAATGGAAGCACAGAGAGCAAAGGATGAGGTCACGGACATCTTAACTAGAATGGTAGGGGCAGAGATTACCCTCGTTCGTGAGGGATATAAGGTAAGGCCTCCAACTGATGGATTCTTGAACAGCCACATTATGGTAGATGGGAAAAAGAAAGTCATAGAAGAACCCGATCCAATCCGAGCTAAGTATTTTATTGAGATGTTTAACCTATTGGAGTCTGGCACACTGAGTGACCAGGAAGTGGTAGATAGGATAAATGCTATGGGATATAGGTCTAAACAAAGAAACATTTGGAATAAAGAGCATACTAAAATAATTGGTCATACTGGCGGATTACAGCTTAATGTAAAACAACTTCAGAGAATCACCAGGAAAACCATATATGCTGGCTACAAGTGTGAAAAATGGACTGACCACAAATTAGTTAGGGCTAAGTATGACGGGTTAGTAAGTGTTGATACTTTTAACAGGGCAAACAAAGGCAGGGTTTATATAAAAGTTGCGGATAATAATGCAGAGCTGCTTCTAAACTTTAACCCAAACAGAACTAAGGCAAGGCAGAAGAACAACCCACTATTCCCTTACAAATTTATTCGTTGTCATTGTGGTAAGCCATATTGTGCTAGCTCACCTAAGGGTAAATCTGGCCAGACATTTCCTACTTACCATTGCTCTAGGAATCATAAATATGTTGGGATACCTAAGAAGAATTTTGAGGAAAAGGTTGAGGGGTTTATTAATGGTCTAAAGTTTAATCCTGATTATTTAAATAGTTTAGAAATAACATTCCTAAACAAGTATCGTGAGCGAGAGAAAGAGATTATTCAAAGCTCATCGAGCATCCATCTTTCAATAGGGGAGCTAAAGGCAAAGCAAGCTCAGAAGATTGAAGCTATTGTGGCTACAAATAGTGAGGTGGTAAGACGACAGTTAGAAAATGAGGTTGAGGAGTTAGAAGTGGAGATTAGGGAAGCTAGGAAAGAGAGCACTAAACTTCAGATAAGCGAGAATGATATAAAGTCCTACATCAAAGATGTAAAAAGGGTTATGGAACACCCATCTGAATTGTTATTAGATCAAGATAATTTAACCTTTAAAGAGAATATGTTTGGACTGGTGTTTGAGGAAATACCCACTTATCAAGAAATACTTAATGGAACACCAAAATTACATTGGATTTTCGATGTATCCTTGGAGTCTGATGAGAAGAAAAACCAACCTGTGACCCCACCGGGAGTCGAACCCGGCTTCCAAGCTTGAAAAGCTTGTGTCCTAACCGATAGACGATAGGGCCTCAATGTTTAATCTTACCTTGAACATACTTTCTACCAAATCCGCTTTTGAAGTATTTTTCTCTCTTACGAGCAATAGAGATATTCTCTACTTTTTCAAAATAAATCAATTCGAGCGGCAACCTTGATTTGGTTGATGAGACAAGTCCTTTGTTATGTTCTCCCAGGCGATTATCTAAATCTCTGGTCAAACCGTAATAATGCTTGCCATCCTTCTTACTTTGAAGTACGTATACAAAGTACATATTACGCCCAGTTTGCTCATGACTATAAACTATAAGAGGGCTGGCAGGCCTAACCGATACCCGCCTGCTCCCGACCGAGTATTCTCGGGAGGGCGGGCAGGGACGATAGGGCCGTCTGTCGTGCGAGCGGAGGCGAGAGGATTTGAACCTCTGAGACCCTTGCGAGTCTGCCGGTTTTCGAAACCGGTACCTTCAACCACTCAGCCACGCCTCCATAGGGAGCCAGCACATACTAGCAAATTTAGGTAAAAATGTTAAGATTTTTCCTGCCGCGCGGTTAGCTCAGTTGGTGCCCGCCCGACCGAACAAATGGACGATTAGCTCAGATGGTAGAGCGACCCCTTGACGTGGGGTAGGCCACAGGTTCAAGTCCTGTATCGTCCACCTACATAGTCACAGCATGAGTTGTAATGTCTATTTAATTCAAAGCATTATAGACGATAGTTTTTATGTGGGAATTTCTAAAGATCCATTTAAGCGCTTATTTGAACATAATAGTGGAAAGTTGAAAATTACGTCTAGAAAGAAACCTTACACGCTGGTTTACTTAAAAGAATATCCGGATTATAAGTCTGCCCGAAAACATGAAATCTGGCTTAAAAAGAAAAGTATTGATTATAAATCTAGATTAGCTCAGCTTGCCCCGCCTAACTCAGGCGGGGTGAAGTAGAGCATCCCCTTGACGTGGGGAGGGTCAGAGGTTCAAGTCCTCTATCGCGCACCAGAACAAAACTCGGATCATTATAAAAAAAGAATTGACCACCCCGAGGAGTGGCCTTAAGAATCGAATCCAGAAGAATGGTGGCGGCGGGAGGTCTATGATGGGGATAGACCGGATCCCGCCGCCGTTCTCATGCCGGGCTCGCACGGAGCCCCTTGGTGTAAGCTGTGTTAGCCGCAATAGCAACCACTTTCAACGAAACTGTCGCCGTTGCGGCTACTCCGAGCCCGGTGGAGTCTCGTCGCTCATCGACGCCTCCTTTCCTTGACCTTTCCTCGATAAGGTCTGTTGCTGTACCACTCCTTTCCTCGCGAGTAACGAACCTCGCGAATTCGATCTTCTGTCAGGAACATTAATGTCTAAGGAAATTATAACAAGGTGAGTCGGCTATGGCAAGCAAAGTTGTCCACAAGAACAGAACCCAAAACAGCATCATTATTGGGCATGCAGGTCTAAATAGATATTCTCCAGTGCCTTGATAGCGTCTCCTGCGGCTATATTGTTTTGATGGTAGAGGCCATCAGTTGAATCTCCGGCCGCCCAGATGCCCTCCACTTTGGTTCTTTGGGTTCTGGGATCGACGGGAATTTGGCCGTATTTATTCAGTGGAATTAATTCTTTGACGAAGCCAGTAGTAGGTACCAAACCGATTTCAACAAAGATTCCCGTGACTGTGAGAGTTTTCTCTGCGCCGCCTTCTTCATAAACTAATGATTCTACAAATTTGCTGCCTTTGATTTCTTTGAGCACTACATTTTTGACAGCTTTCATATTTGGGTGGGAAAGCACTTTTTGGACTGTGACTTCGTCTGCTCTGAATGTATCACTTCGATTCAGGAGAATCACTGACTTGGCGTAGGCCAAGAGTTGAGCAGCTGTTTCAAACGCGGCGTTACCACCGCCTATGACCGCCAAATCTTGACCAGCGAAAAGGGGACCGTCACAAGAAGCGCAGTAAGTGATACCTTTGTTCTCAAACTCTTTTGCTCCGGGGATCTCCAGTTTTCTCCTAGTGCTGCCAGTGGTGATGAGTACTGTCTTAGATAGGAAAGCATGGCCTGCCTGCGCAGGCAGGCCAGCAGTTTCAATTTTAAAGTTTCCGTCTGATTTAGAAATATTTGTTACCCTTTCTCCCGCTTTAATTTCTACGGAATCACCAGCGCACGAGCGCAGATGTTCCTCGAGCGCTTTTCCAAAATCAAGGCCAGAAATTTTTTTAGTGCCAATCCAGTTTTCAATGCCGCTAGACTCGGTGCTTTGCCCGCCGAAAAGTTCGGTAATAAAAATAGTTTTAAGGCGTTTACGCGCCGCGTAAACGCCAGCGGCAACGCCAGCGGGACCCCCGCCGATAATGGCTAGATCAAACATCTTTCTATTCTACTTCAACTTCGAACGTCTGAGAAATGCTGGCACGGCGCTCCAGTCGTCATCGTTGTCTTCCATGGGAGGAGGAGTTTGCTTGTTTTCAGGCTTTTTCTCTTCCGTTACTGGCTTCTGGACTTCTTTGTGTGGTGGGAGAGAAGCAGGGGCAACGTTGACACTGAAAGTGGGGAAGAGTGATGCCGCTTTTCTCGAACTCGAATAATTATCAGAGAAATTTGAGGCGATGACAGTGATCTTGAGCTCCCCTTTCTTGAGTTTCTCATCGCGCACTGTGCCGAAGATGATCTTGGCATTGGGGTCGACTGATTCAGTAATAATCTTTGCTGCATCCTGAATTTCAAACATGGTGACATCGTCTCCACCAGCTATCGAAAAGAGTACGCCCTTGGCGCCGTTTATAGATATCTCAAGCAGAGGAGAACTAATAGCGGCTTTGGCTGCTTCTACGGCGCGGTTTTCCCCCGAGGCAGAGCCGATGCCCATAAGCGCGGCCCCAGCATTTTCCATCACTGAACGAATGTCCGCGAAATCAATGTTGATGATGCCGGGAATAGTAATAAGGTCAGAGATACCCTCGACCGCTTCTCTCAAGATGTTGTCGCAAACGGCAAAAGCGTTTTTCGCGGTGATATTTTTTTCTATAGTCTGGAGCAGGCGGTCGTTAGGGATAATGATGAGGGCGTCGACCGCTTGTTTAAGTTCTTCAATAGCTGCCTCCGCTATCCTCATCCTCTGTTGTCCTTCGAAGAAAAAGGGTTTAGTCACGACGGCCACAGTTAGACAGCCGCTCTCCTTGGCGGCACGAGCAATAATCGGCGCGGCGCCTGAAGCGGTACCTCCCCCCATACCTCCAGCAATAAAGACCATGTCTGCACCCTTAACGGCTTCCAAGACTTCTTCCTTGGTCTCTTCAACTGCGCGTTTACCAAGGTCCGGATTCATGCCTGTGCCAAGGCCACGAGTCAAGTTTTTACCGATATGAATCTTTTTCTTTGCTAGAGAGTGGTGAAGGTCTTGCGCGTCAGTGTTAATCGCGATGAAGTCAACACCCTTAACTTTGGAGTTGATCATGTGGTTAACCGTATTTTTACCGGAACCGCCTACCCCCAGGACCTTGATTCGGGCGAAAGATTCTACCTCTGGTTTGATTTGTGGCATGCTCTTAAATTAAATTTTAGATGCGCCCATCTTACCAGAGGGGGCGGAAAAGAAAAGCCGTTGACTTAATATAGAGACCGTTCTCCTATTTTATGGCAAAAACTGAGAAATCCAGCGCGTGATAACTCTACCCCAACGCCTCCCGCCTTCCGTGATGAGAGAACCATTTCGAATGCCTAGGGAATGTTGTTCGTCATCCATATTGAATCCGACTATTGACAGGCCGCAGGCCACCGCCCAAGTGCGGTCCTTGATCTTGCCCTCTGTCGCATTACCTGCCCGCGTCGGTGGACCAAAATAGACTTCCGCTACTTGAGAGGGAAGTTTGAGAGCATTCTCCGCAATATTTTTGATATCAAATGTAGCAGCACCTCCACCCGCGATGATAATTCCTCCCGGCAGAAGGGCGTTCCTACCGATCGACTTGAGATGCGTTTCAATAAGCTCGAAATAGTCGTCCAGCCGCGCTCTCACTATCTCTTCCAGTTTTTTTCTGGGATAAGCCATTCTTCTCCCAGAGTCTAATTTGATCTTCTCGGCCTCTTCGGGTGAAATCTTCAGGCCCAGAGCGATATCATTGGTAATATCGTTTCCACCGATGGGAAAGACTTCGAGCGAAATCAGGTTATTGTTCTCAAAGACCACAATAGAGAGAGTTTCCGCGCCGATGTCTGCCAAGATGGAGCCAACCCTCTTCTGTTTTTTAGAGAGAGTGACACAGCTTAGGGCTACCGGTGAGGCCACCACGTCTATGACCTCTATGCCAGCTTTTTCTACTGTGCTTATTAGGTCGGTCAGATGATTTTCCAGACAGGTGATGAAAAGCGCCCTCACTTCAAGCTTTTGCGCCTTGAGGCCAAGAGCTTGTCCCCAGACCGTCTTGCCGTCGATTTTATATTCGATGGGAACGGTATTTATAATTCTCTTATTGATGGAAGTGGCGGACGGTATGGCCGCTTCAGCGGCTTCGAATGCCAGAGAGATGTCTCTCTCGGTAATTTCCAGGTCTGCCCGGGATATGACGACCGAGCCGCTAGACACGACGCTTCCCAGACCAATACCACCAAAAGAGACGTAAGCACGCCTAACTTTAATGCCGGCACTTTTTTCTGCTCGCTCGACGGCGACTTCTATACTTCTTGCCGCCTCAGCCGGACTGGCAATGTAGCCACGAAACAGGCCCCTAGATTCGTTAGAACCGGTACCAATGATTTTCGGTACGGTGTGTCCGTGTTCAATCGACCTTTCAGCGATAATCACTTTGACTTGAGAAGTTCCTATATCAATCCCAACTACGATTTGACGGGCCATATAATAATTTTTTTTCTGCTCGCTCCATTGTATCCCCGTGTTCCATTCCTTTCAAATGCAAGAGACCGTGGATAAAGAGATGCTTGATGCTAAAAGGTTTCGCGCGCCTACGATTTATAAAAATTTCACCGCTTGTCTTCGAAAGTGAAAAAGCCAGCACGTTTGTTGGCTTGTCGATGCCGCGATAAGTGCGGTTGAGACGACGTGTCAGTGCATCAGATGCAAAGACCAGCGAGAGCTCGTAGTCGCTTCCTAGAACTTTATTTTTTATCTTATTGAAATTTTTAGCGCCGGCGTGAGAATTTGCTGACTTCATTTATTTTGCCAAGTTTGATGAGCTCGGCAGTTACCTCTTTCTTTTTCAAATAGCTAACGGTTTTGGCTCGTCTAGTATTGCGAGAAGGTAGGCGTTGGGTATAACGTTTGGAGCGAACACGTGGCAGAACTCCCGATGACTGGACGCGCTTAGTGAAGCGTCGAAGCACGCTCAAATTGTTCTCATTTGCCCCCTTGACAACCTCTATGTTGACCATCGCTTGCATTGCGGTTGCTACTTTAGCACACCTTGATTTATAATGCCAAGCATGAAAATACCGAAACGAGCCATGCCTACCGGCAGGCAGGTACCCCGAGTCGTTTTTAAAACCCATACTCATGATAAGAAAGTCTGCGGAGACGATCCTTTTGCTTGGATTGATGTTTCAACGGACAAAATATTCAAAGGTAAAAGAATTGTCCTTTTCGCTTTGCCAGGAGCTTTTACCCCCACTTGCTCCTCCCAACATCTTCCGGGTTATGAGGCACATTATGATCAATTCAAAAAGCTTGGTGTGGATGAAGTAATCTGTCTTTCCGTCAACGATGCCTTTGTTATGAACGCATGGCGAGAGGACCAAGGGGTTCGAAAAGTAAAATTGCTACCGGATGGTTCAGCGGAATTCACTCGAGGCATGAATATGCTGGTGGAAAAATATGATCTTGGATTCGGTCTGCGCTCCTGGCGCTACAGCATGTACGTTGAAGATGGTGAAATTAAAAAAATTTTTATCGAGCCGGGATTTTCCAACAACTGTCCTAACGATCCATTTGAGGTCTCTGATGCTCAGACTATGCTCAAGTATCTTAAAGCTAGAGTGTAATGTTTTTCAGATAGCGGGGGAGACTCGCGATACTTACCGTGTCTTGGGCGCGTGTGACCACGTTCCTAACTGTGGCGGTATCGTCGAGCGCTTCTTTCTGTCCGATGATGATGAGATAAGGGACACGCAAGCTCTCGGCGTTTGAGAGTTGGGCGGTAATCTTATCTTTGCCGAGAAAATGCTGTAGGGGTATCCTGTGGTTGCGCAGTAGTTCTATGAGGGAAAGAGTTTTAATCTTCGCATCTTTACCCAGTTGGACCAGGTAGAATTTTGGTTTAGGCAGTTCTTTATAGACCCGCTTTCGAGTGTCTCTCGGGCATGCTGAAAAGATACTTACTCCGGCCATGGGAACTTCTTTTCTTAATCCAAAGAGGCGTGCCAAGCGTGAATAGCGATAACCGATTGCTAGTGTTCCTGTGTCTCCATCTCTAATATCTCTGATGGCAAAGATGGTGTGGGAAGCGTGGTTCTTTTCACCCACGAGTTCTGGTGTCAGGCGGAACTCTATACCTAGAGCCTCAATATATTCGAGTACTTCTTTGAAATAGACTCGGCTCTGTAAAGAAAGAAAGTTAAGGGAAGAAGGCGCCAGCTCGCGCAGACGGAGTGCTTCCGGTGCTTTCAATCTAAAAAGATTGAAGATGTCTTCTTTCATGCTTTGTTTCCATTCACTCGATGAGTCCACACCGGACTTGCGCACATAATTTATAAGCTCCCGTTCGTATGTGTTTATCGATTCTCGGTCGCCAATACAATTTATATCTACCCTTAGATTTTTATGTCCTTCTTCCGAGAGGATAGAGAGCGTTGTCCGGATCAGAGTTGCTTCTGCCACGCCAGAGGACGAGCCGATAAAATGAAGAGCATAGTTACCGAATCTTTTTCGTGAAGCATGCTTTTCATAAACTAGAGCAATGGGATGTGGCAGGGAAGCAAAATTCTCTTCCAGATACGTACGTACCATAGAAGCTTTTTCGGGAGCATCGTAATGCGGATAGTTTCCGCAATTTCGTGTTAATTCGACATCGTGTTTGGTAATTTTGGGAGCTAGGATAGGGCGGAAGCCGAAGTAGCTCGCTATCATGAGAGTTCTGTCAAGTTCAATCATTGGAGTGATCGCCTGGGAAGAATGCGGGAGGGAAAAAACGCACGATCGGTCTGCCGATGATATTGTTCTCCGGTACCGGACCCCATATACGTGAGTCGGCGCTCGAAGCACGGTTGTCTCCTAAGACGAAGTACTCCTTCGCACCGAGAATATGATTGGAACTGTCTTTCTTGCCTAGTTCTACATACGGCTCATCGAGTACGAAACCTTCCGGGTATTTGCTATTTGTAATGGTGACTTGTCCATCGGAGATTCTCACTTTCTCGCCCGGCAGGCCGATGACACGCTTGATAAAAGACTTCCTAGGATCTTTAGGGTACTTGAAAATGAGAACAGACCCGCGTTCCGGTGGTCTGAAGCGATAAGTGAGTTCATCAACGATGAGATAGTCTCCCGTCTCAAATGTCGGATCCATGGACGCACCTTCTACGATAAAGGGCTGGGCAATATAGAGACGGAACGGCACTACTATTAAGAAAGAAAGAAGAACAAGTTTGACAAGTTCTTTCCAAAAATTTGAAGAGCTTTTGTCCATAATTTGCTAAGATTGTATTATCTAACTTGATTTGACACAATAGCGATATGTATTTCATCGTAGGTTTAGGCAATCCTGGAGAAGTATACGCGCGCACTCGGCACAATACAGGGCGAATGGCAGAGGATTATATTTCAGAATCTGGAAAAGTAGAGGCCAAATTTATTTTTCCAGATACTTTTATGAACAAGTCAGGTTTAGCTGTGGCCAAAGTTATCAAAAATAAGAAAACGGCGGAGAGATTAATTGTTATTTATGACGATATGGACCTGCCTCTCGGGACTCTGAAAGTATCTTTCAACAGAAGTGCTGGTGGACACAAGGGAGTAGAGTCAATCATCCACGCTCTCAAGACAGAAACCTTTATCCGTATACGTATTGGTATAGGAAAAAAGGCGAATGTGGAAAAACACATTCTCGGGAAGTTTAAAAAATCTGAAATAGAGATTTTGAAAAAAGTTTTCAAACGCGCTCAAGGTGCAGTCGAAACAATCATCACCCACGGTCTCGACCGTGCCATGACTGAATTCAACTCCTAGTTTTTGTTCTTGTCGACGAACGAGAGGGCCATCTTCTGCTCTTTCGGGTCAAACAAGGTTATCTTGAAAGTATAGACTTTGCCCATTTCGAGTTTCTCACGGAGTTTCTCTTCTGAACCGAACTCAGAGATATGTACCAGACCAGCCACACCCTCCTCGATTGAGGCGAGGGCGCCATACTTGTTGAACTTGATGATCACCCCTTCAACGATGGCATCTTTCTTATATTTCTTCTCCGCTTCTCGCCAGGGATTTTCTTTTAGCGCTTTGATAGAGAGAGAAATCTTGTCATCCTTTATCTCGATAATCTTGACTCGTACTTTCTCGCCGATCTTGAACATGGTCTTAGGATTTTCGACGAGACCCCAGTCGATCTCCGATATGTGTACTAGACCCTCGAGTCCCTCTTCCAGTTTGATGAAAATACCGAAATCGACCAGACCAGTGACTTCGCCCACAAGCTCATCGCCTAGAACATAGTGTGCCACGATACTCTCTTTATCTTTGGTTTCAGGACTTTTCTCGGAGAAGATCAGTTTGCCTTCTTTGGGGCTTGCGCCGATGATAGTCACCGAAAGCTTTTCTCCCACGAGTTTTTTAAGTTCATCAAGAATCTTGTCTTTGTCTCCGTCGGAGATTCGCGGATAGTGTTCCGGTTTAAGCTGAGAGGCGGGCAGAAAGCCCGAAAGACCTTGCCAGTTAATAATAAGACCGCCCTTGTTGGCATCTATGATCGGTAGCTCAAATGTGTGTTTCTCGCGAATGGCAACTTCCGCCTCGCTCCAGATAAGCGCTTGGCGTGCCTCTTTCAGAGAAATCTCGATATAACCTTCTTTACCGCCGATACCGACGACTTTGCCTCGGATAATGTCCGAGACGTTGATTTTCTTGATAATGTCTCGGGCATTTATAAACTCTCGTCCGTAGATGATGCCGGTGCCGAAAGGCGGCAAGTCGATGTAAACCGCACCTTTATCAATGCTTATGACAGGTCCCTCCACGAGGTCGTCGATTGAAGGGGGATTGGGAAGGCTTGTTAGAAACGCGTCAACTGCTGAAGTGTTGGTAGTCAAATTAAATGGCCGCTTCCGGTCCTCGTGCTTAAGAATGTTTGCCAGAGAACGAGGGATAACGAAAACGGGGGTTAATAAGGAACTGGCTTATGGTAACAAAAAATAAAAGATTTGCAAATGTTAAGGGCGGCCTCGGCTTTCGCCTCGGCCGCCCGCTTACTTCTACTTCGGACACTGCTTTGCGTACCTCACGTGGTACCGACCGAGCACTTCTGAAAGAGGTAAAGGCTTTCCTTCCGAATCCGTGGCACAAATCTTTTCACCACGGAGGTTCAGCCATACGGTCGGAAGATTGATGTACCACACGAAAGATCCGCCGACCAGAGACATACACACGATAGCGACCAAGACTGACGCAATCCTCGTAATCATGCCCTAAGTCTCCTCTTGTGTCTTGTGAAAGTTGGGAACAGAAGTCTAATGATATTATACCATGCTTAGCTATAAAAAGTCAAGGAATGTTAATAACTGATTAGAGCCCTAAAATGCTGGCTTTTGTTACTTTTTTATGCTAAAATAGAGCGATGATAATCAGCTATCACGGCGCGGAATGCTTCAAAATCTCCCAGGGAGATATCACTTTGGCGCTTAATCCGATATCTAAGGATTCTGAATTGAAGCCTACGAGATTCGGCGCCGATATCACCCTCATTACCACTAATCACCCAGATTTCAACGGTCGTGACCAGACTTCCAGGGGTGATAAGTCTTCTTTTGTTATAGACGGTCCGGGCGAGTATGAAATCAAAGATATTTTTATCAAAGGTTTTCTTTCTGAAGGACCCGCCCTGCCTGCGCAGGCAGGCAAGAAGGTAAATACTATATACCTCATATCTTTCGAAGGAATGAATCTCTGTTTCCTCGGCGCGCTTGCTAATCCGACTCTCCCCGACGAGACTCTTGAGGCCATAGAAGACGTAGACATCCTCTTTGTACCTACAGGCATGGGTGGTACGCTTGATCCAGTCTCTGCCTACAAACTTGCCGTCTCACTCGAACCGTCCGTGATCATACCAATGTACTATCACAAAATCTCACTAGAACAGTTTATAAAAGAGGGCGGCGAGGCAAAAGTGGATTCACTCGACAAATTTGTGGTAAAAAAGAAAGACTTGGAAGGTAAAGAAAGCGAGATAGTAGTTTTAAAAGAAGAATAAAAAATATGAGAAGATATCTAGCAAAACTCCAAAAGAAGCCAGATCACCATAAGAAACAATTCGCGTTGCTCGCCTCCGCCACCATTACTCTTTTCATCTTTGGCATTTGGTCTCTGGCTACTTTTCCGCCAAAGGCGGACCAGCCTATGGCTGGCGGCAAGAGTAATGGTTCCAATGTAAATGAAGTCAGTCCGTTTCAATCACTGGGCACAAACTTGGCATCGAGTCTCGAGGCGCTCAAAGGCAGTTTCGGAGCACTTCAGTCGAGCCTTAAAATAGTGGATTTCGAAGCTAAATACCGAGAGATGAGAGATGGCGCATTAGATATCTATGGCGAATAAGGACCCCAAAGGACAGGATCCTGCCTTCGGGGCAGGCGAGAACAGAATCGTTCCTCGAGCGATTACGAGCGAAATGAAAGAGTCGTTTATCGACTATGCTATGTCGGTGATTACGGATCGTGCTCTTCCAGATGTCAGGGACGGTCTCAAGCCGGTACACCGCCGCATCCTTTATACGTTGCATGAACTTGGGTTAAATGCTGTCGGAAAAACGAGAAAATCCGCCAAAATCGTTGGAGACGTGACAGGTAACTATCACCCTCATGGCACGATAGCTGTCTATGATTCTATGGTAAATATGGCGCAAGATTTTCGTATGCGCTACCCGCTTGTGATCGGCCAAGGCAACTTCGGTTCGATAGACGGGGATAACGCCGCTGCGGATCGATATACGGAAGCGAAGATGTCAAAAGTATCAGCCGAAATGCTTAAGGATATTGACAGAGATACGGTAAATTTTCGTCCAAACTATGAAGGTACTCGGAATGAACCAACGGTGCTTCCTTCGGCCGCGCCGAACCTGCTTCTCAACGGTACGCTTGGTATTGCTGTCGGTATGGCTACCAATATTCCTCCGCATAACTTGGCCGAAGCGGTTGACGCCGCTATTTTTCTCGCTGACAATCGCAATGCCACGACCGAAGACTTACTCGAGTTTGTAAAAGGACCTGATTTCCCGACCGGCGGCATCATTTTCAACGAAAAAGATATCCACCACGCCTATGCCACCGGTCGTGGACCAGTGGTGGCTCGAGGAGTGGCCGATATCGTGGAGAGTAAAGCTGGTCAGTTCCAGATTATTGTCACAGCCATTCCTTACAGGGTAAACAAATCCGATCTGATTACTAAAATCGCCGATCTCGTGCGGGAGAAGAAGATCGAAGGCGTGAAGGGTTTGCGCGACGAATCGGCTAAGGATATCCGTATCGTCCTTGACCTCAAGAGCGGCAGCCAACCGCAGAAGATATTAAATGCTCTCTACAAACATACTCAACTCGAAGATACTTTCCACTTTAATCTCGTGGCGCTTGTCGATGGCGTACCCCAGACATTATCACTCAAGAGTATTCTCTTAGAGTTTCTCAAACACAGAGAGACGGTGGTTAGTCGTCGCAGCGCCTTTGACCTGGCGCGAGCATTGGAGAGAGAACATATTCTTCTCGGTCTCGTCAAAGCGCTCGACAACATAGACAAAGTGATCAAGCTCATCAGGGCTTCCTCGAGCGTTGATGATGCTCGTACTGGTTTGATGGCAGAATTTAAACTCTCCGCACTCCAAGCCAGTGCCATACTGGAAATGAAGCTCCAGAAACTGGCCGGTCTTGAACGAGAGAAAGTCGAGAATGAGCTCAAAGAAGTACAAGCCTTTATAAAAGAGATGAGAGAGTTACTAGCCTCGCCCGCCAAGATTTTGGGAGTAGTGAAGACTGAACTCGCAGATATTAAGAAAAAATATGGTGATGAACGCCGTACTAAAGTGATAAAAGGCGGCGTCAAAGTTCTCTCTGTCGAGGATCTTGTTCCCGAGGAGGAGAATACACTTGTTTTAACATCCGGTGGATACATCAAACGCACTAATCCAGACGAATACAGACGCCAAAAGCGCGGTGGCGTGGGAGTGGTAGACCTTGATACGAAAGAAGAAGATTTTGTCACCAATTTCTTAACGGCCAGCACGCACGCTGATCTCCTGTTCTTCACCGACAAGGGGAAAGCCTATCAAATTAAAATGTATGACATCCCAGAGGGTAAACGTGCCACGCGCGGTAAATCCATCATGAATTTCATCTCCCTCTCTGATGACGAGAAAGTGACTTCCATCTTAGCTATGCCAAAAAATAAAAAAGATGTTGAGGGCTCGTTGTTTATGGTTACGGAAAACGGTACTGCCAAGAAAGTGTCTGCCAAGAGTTTCCAGGATGTGCGCTCTTCCGGTATCATCGCCATTAAACTCGCTCCGCCTGTGGCAGGACAAGCCGCCGACAGATTAATATCAGTGGAGCTTGTCGAGAAGGGCGATGATATTTCAATCGTTACAAAGAAAGGTCAATCTATACGATTCAAAGAATCGGGTGTCCGCGAGATGGGTCGTGGCGCGCTCGGAGTTCGAGGAATCAAACTCAGTAAAGGGGATATGGTGGTAGGGGCGCACGTCACCAAACCAGATTGGAAAGCCGGTCATCTCTTGGTTATTTCAGCCAATGGCTATGGCAAGCGCACCAGCCTCTCCGAATATAAGATTCAGGGTAGAGGAGGTTCCGGAGTCCTCACTTCGAAAGTGACATCGAAAACTGGCCAAGTTATTGCCTCGCAAGTCGTCACGGACCAAGAAGACGAAGTGATCGCTATTTCGAAGAAAAGTCAGGTGGTACGGGTTGGGCTCAAAGAAATTCCCGCCTTGGGTCGCCAGACTCAAGGTGTGCGCATCATGAAGCTTCGCGAAGGAGACTCGATCGCGTCTCTCATTTGCTTGTAGTCTGTTATAATTTAAACATGTCAAAGTTCCAAATTATCTTACTCGCGGCTTTCGCGGCTTCTATCGTTCTAGGCGTAGCGGCATTCTCTCTCTATCGCGGGGCAAGTAACCAGAGCGTGGCCATGACCGTCTGGGGAGACATCTCTCTCCAGGATTTCAGTCTCTTGCTCGACACTCCTGCCATTAGCCAAGATAGAGCGTTTATCGTAAATTATGTGGAAAAGCCAGCCGGAACAATCGAGACAGAATTTACAGAAGCACTCGCGCGGGGAGTAGGTCCCGATCTTGTCATCCTCACTCAAGATAAACTTTGGAAGAATAAATCTAAACTCTCACTCATCCCTTACGAGAGTATCAGTGAACGAGACTTTAAGACAACATTCATCGAGGAGGGGGAGCTCTTTCTCGACGAGAAGGGCATCTACGCCCTGCCTCTCTCTATAGATCCAATGGTGCTCTACTACAATAGAGACTTGCTTTCAGCTGCGGGACAAGCTAGGCCAATCGCATACTGGGACGAGATATATAAAGCCGCCGCCAATCTCTCCAAACTGGACGCCGCCGGAAACTTAGTCTCGTCAGTCATGGCCCTAGGCGAAGCGAGAAATATCCATCACGCCAAAGATATTCTCTCGCTCCTCCTGCTTCAGGCCGGGACGCCTATTACGAGTTTCATTGGTTCGGACTTACGCTCGCAGATTTCCGCAAACTTCGGCACCCCGGTCTCGCCCGGCGAAGCGGCTTTCGACTTCTACACTCAATTCTCAAATCCGACGAGATCCTATTACAGCTGGAACCGCTCACTTATTGATGCGCAGACCCACTTCACAAGCGGTAGCTCTGCTTACTATCTGGGCTTTGCCTCGGAACTTCCTGTCCTTAAGAACAAGAATCCGACTCTCAACTTCGGGATCTCCCTTGTGCCCCAGTCTAGAGTTTCAGGTAAAACCATCACCTTTGGTCGCCTTCGAGCGGTAGCCATCTCTCGTAGTTCCTCAAACCCAGACGTTGCACTCGCTCTTGCGACAAAATTGGTTTCCAAAGAAGCGGCGCTTTCTCTCGCCAAGATTCTTGCCCAACCGCCGGCACGGCGCGATCTCCTCTCTCTCCGACCGACCGACGCCGCCTCTTCTGTTTTTTATGATGCGGCGCTTCAATCTAGGGGGTGGCTCGACCCGGATACAATGATGACCGACGCCATCCTCCGCACAGCGATAGAGTCCGTTACTAGCGGCCGGGCCCGTACTCTTGAGGCAATGAACAAAGCCAATAATGAAATCGAGGCACTGATCAAAAAATCATGACGCGTATACATATCCATAGTCTGTCTTTTCTGATTCTGGTCACTTGTCTCTTGCTTCCTGGCCAAGTCGGGGCGCAGGACCTCGGGCTGATCGTTTGTGATGGGCCGGATTGTACTTTCGGCGACCTCATCAAACTTGCTCGAAATCTCATCAATGCCCTGATCCTTATTTCTACCTTTCTCGCCACCGCTGCTTTTGCCTACGCCGGTTTTATTCTCTTGACATCAGGCGGCAATGAAAGCGCCAAAAACAAAGCCAAAGAAATTTTCAGAAAAGTGCTTATCGGCTACCTGTGGATACTCGGAGCCTGGCTTTTGGTTTACACTATAACGAGCGTCCTCTTGAAGCCTGGCTATTCACTCCTCGGCGCGCCGTAATTATGGAGAATATGAAAAAATTATCTGCTACTCTGGTATCGCTTGCGATTTTTTCTGTTTTGGGGACATCTTCGGTTCAGGCGATTACCCTCGATAATCCTTTTAGCGGTGGTAATTCGCTTTTCTCCCTCCTTAGAGCAATTATCGACGGGATTGTTCTTCCTATCGGGGGGGTGCTCGCGGTGCTCGCTTTTGTCTACGCAGGCTTTCTCTACGTCACGGCGCAAGGGAACGAATCGAAGCTCCAGACTGCCCACAAGGCGCTCCTCTACACCTCTGTAGGCACGGCAGTACTCCTCGGTTCCTGGGTAATCGCGAAAGTTATCGAAAATACCATTAACCAACTCAGATAGTTCTATGGTTCGACAAGCTCACCATAAATAAATTTACTGTAATGAGAACCCCAACTAATTTCAGTGAATTGGTGTATATCTTTGTCGATTTGATACGAACAGCCGTGCCTGTCATCGCGGGTCTGGCTCTCTTAGTTTTCATTTGGGGTCTGGTTAAGTTTATTTTTCGTGTCGGCGGAGATGAAAAAGCGGTTGAAGATGGAAAGAATTTAATGAAATGGGGGCTCATCGCGCTCTTTGTAATGGTTTCGTTTCTCGCCATCCTCGCCTTTGTCTATAGAGACCTTGGCTTCAGAGAGCCGTTCGGCGGGACTTACTTACCACAATAATGAATATCATATGACTAATATCAAAGGACTTATCGTAGCAGTGGGGTCTCTTATTAATCCACTCATTGCTATATTAGTCGGTCTTGCCCTCCTCGCATTCTTTTGGGGTCTGGCTAAGTTTATCCTTCGCGCCGGTGGCGATGAAAAGGCTATCGAAGAGGGAAAGAAGCTCATGATCTGGGGGCTCATCGCCCTTTTTGTCATGGTTTCGGTCTGGGGTATCATTAATTTTATGCAGAATGCGCTTCTGCCTGGGGGTGGTTCTACTCCCACAAGCCTTCCTACCCCCACAGGTCTTCCCGCAATGACAGAGATATAAGCACGGGGGATAAGAGACGTTGTCTTCTGGGCGCGTTGTTGTAGCATATAAAGATACCGCTTAGGTATATTAAAAGTAATATAGATAGTTAAATAAATGAAAAAAGTTATTATCGCTACCTTGGCACTGGCTCCGGCTTTCGCCTTTGCCCAGCAGCTCGGTAACATAGAAACCCTCATTGGGTCCATTGGTAGGGTAGTGGCCCTTGCTCTTCCTATCGTCGTCGCTATCGCCCTTCTCGCATTCTTCTGGGGACTGGTGAAGTTCATCTTTGCTCAAGGCAATGAGGAGTCCAAGGCGGATGCCAAAAGGATTATGCTTTGGGGCATAATTGCCCTCTTCGTGATGGTCTCCGTCTGGGGTCTTGTCCGCTTTATTGGCAATGCTCTTGGGGTTCAACAGGGCGATACTATTATTGTTCCGAAGGTTCCCGGTCTTTAGGATTGAGAGATGACGATTGTACCGTTTCTGAACAAGATTAATCAGTTTATACTGAATCCTCTTATTCTATTGTTTTTTGCCGTCGCTTTCCTAGTGTTCTTCTGGGGCATCTTCCAGTTCATTGCCTCCCAGACTACCGATGCCGGTCGTGACGAAGGCAAGAGAAAGATTTTCTGGGGACTCTTTGGGATGTTTATCATGATTTCAGCTTACGGTCTCATTCGCCTGATTCTCGGTACCTTCGGTATCCCTAGTTCCGGCTATCCGTTTAATTAAACAAAAAAGCCCGTCCGACTGAGAGTTCAGTCGTTCGGGCGGTGGGCGCCCCGACCCTCGAGGTCGGGGCGCCCTTGGTGGTGCGTCGCGCGCTCATTGGCGGCGCCACCAATTGGGGTCCGGGTCATGGTATCTGTGGATTTTGATCTCCGCAGATCCCATGCCCCGGGTGGTGAAGACTCTGACCTTATCCTTACCACGCCAGACGGCGTGGCTCTTGAACTTCGCTTTGTCTCCCCACCAGACGATCTGCCAGCCTGGCGGCATGACAACTTCGACCGGCTGATCTGGTCGTGCTGTCACCAAGAAGGTGGTATCAGTGGTGGGGGTAGAGGGCGACGACGGTGAGAAATCAGGTGAGCGGCCGAGAGCCATGAGTTTCGGCTCCCAGCACGCACGGGAGCGGGGATCCGCTCTCCAGTGAAGGGTGTCAGACTCTGCGTAGAGATAACGGGCATACCCCTCGTTACCCTCCTCTGTCCGAATGTCGTATCCCAGACTTCTGGCTCTTGCCTCGTGTAGGCTGGCCATGATCTGGTACTTGCCAATGGCCGACGACCCCTCCCTGTTACGGATCGGAGTCTTGCCGTCAGCCTCGAACTGCCGACCACTACCGGGCTTGCCGTTTCCACTCTCGCAGTCAGCAATGATTGGCAGAGCAACATCTGCGGGTAACTGCGAGAGTGGGGCCGATGATCTTCCAGGATACCTACCCCATTCCTCATTATTCGAGCGGAGCGCAAAGTAAGTAATGGGTGCATAGATGCCAACGAGGATGAGGATGACAACAACTGCCGGCCTACGAAACCATGAACTGCTGTAAACCTCAGTAGTACGCGCTTTCCGCCTGATGGCCTTCTTCTTGAGGAACAACCCGACAATGAGGGTGATACTACTCACGATTCCCAGTCCCCACCACCAGTAGTGATGGGGGATAGATGTGAGTTGCTTGACCGCTTCGTCTGTGGCGCGCTCTAGCCAGAAAGCCAGAGCAATGAAACTGACGAGCAAGACGATTGTCTTGGTCCAGTTCCACCAGTTTCTTCCGATTGATGTTCTACTGAGTTTCCTCCGAGTTAGTCTGAAACGGATCCTAAACTTTCTCACAGTAGCCTCCCCGCGTCACGCGGACGCAAAAGTAGTGTGGTTTCAGGTGCTGTCTATTATGATTATATCATGGTTACATCGTATTTGTCAAATGGAAAGGGGCCGGGCAACGTGTTGCCCGGCCCCACCACACTTGCGCTACTTCGCGAGGGGGATCATGGTGTTCGCTCCCGGAGCGAATGTTGTGACCGTCTCATTATTCTCGTACGCCTCAGCGACTCGCACAGCCACAGTGCGCTCGTCCCGCGCCGCCGGGATGATAACCCGCGTCACTCGGTCAGCGTCGCCGGTATTGCGAGCTACCTGTGCGTCTCTTTCGGCTTCGGCGATGGCAACCTTTGCCCTATTCTCGATCTCCGTTTTCTTTTCCAACTCAAGAAGCCTCTGTGTCTCGGAGTCAAAGGCCACATCGGCGAGAGTGACCTTCTTGATATTAATGCCGAGTTGTTCCTCAACCACAGGCGCGATCGCCTGTATGGCGTCAGCTAGTTCCTGCTGTAGCCGCTCTTCAGCGATGAGCTGTTTGGGGTCGGTGCCGCCGACCTTGCTAATGACGAGCCTCGTCACCATCATGGTCAGGACGGCATAGGGGTCGGCTGTCCGGAGTCGGACTCTGACCGGGTAGGTTTCCTCATAGATCAGGTTGAAGAGAAGGTTGATCTTGAGAATTCCGACGGTCTCGGCACTCTCGACTTGGACGTCATGCTGGCCAGAGAAGAACACGTACCGAGTCTGTTGGCTCTTGGCCATGATACTGTACTTACTCTCTTCGTCCTTTCGACCGAAACGGAAGGTCCGCACGTCGCTGAGCCTCAGGTACCGGAAGGGCCAGATGAACTGGATTCCTAAGAGGTAGTAAAGAAGCCCCCTTGACTCCTTGCCATTCCGGTAGCGCCAGTTCATGGGATCTACTGAAGACTTGTCGAGTCTCTTTCCAGGAATGGCGTGAACGACGTTGACGACATTACCGCCGCCCTTTGTTGCGTCTGTGACCTTGCTGCTCTTGGTTGTTACCAGTGCGTGCATCTGGGCAGGGACAAAGGTGACGACGGTCGGGTTCTCCCGACTTGCCACTTTTCTAAGAAATACAGCGAGGCCGAAGAACACAGCGAGGGCTAGAATAAAACCAATCATGTGAGTCTCCCCGCGCCGCGAAGGCGCTCTGTGAAAGTAGTGTTAGATTGTCTACAGTCTACCACTATTATACAACAAGTGTTTATAAAACGCAAGTATGGTAAGGAACCATTATACCTATATAATTCTCATCATGAATACAGAAATAATATTTTTTATCGGCAGGCTCTTGCTCGGCAGTTTCCTGCTTTTCAACGCCTATAATCATTTGTTTAAGACCAAAGATTTAACCGCCTATACCGAATCCAAAAAAATTCCCATGGCCAAAGTGGCAGTCATCGCTTCTGGCTTGCTCTTACTCTTCGGTGGCTACTCCATCATTACCGGGGTAAGAGTGACAGCGGGCATAGCCGCTTTAGTGCTCTTCTTCATACCAGTCACATTTGGTATGCACGCTTTCTGGAAAGAAGAAGGACAGGCGCGAATGATGGATCAAGTCCAATTTATGAAAAACTTGGCGATTCTCGGCGCGATCTTAATGCTCCTTGGCATCCCGACCCCTTGGCCAATGTCTCTCTGGTCTTGACTATCCACTGTTGACGTTTAGGCAACTTATGTTAGATTATTAAAGGACAGTTTGTATTGTGTCCGATCTCTTTCCAACCCCTTTACCCCTTGTGGAGGTGTCTATGAGTGCTGGACCAGTGTTTTTTACCCTAGCCAGGGACGGAAATGGTGGGGCAGCAAACCCACGGAGTGTCCTCGTAGTCGAGGCGCTCCAGCGACGCATTCTTGAAGTCGAGGCGCTCCAAAAGCGCGGTTGCTCCGCTGTTGTCCTCGACTCGCCCAGGCTTGTGGTACCGGCTACGGTAGTGGTGGCCCTGTTTGACGTCAACTTCGGCGTGAACAGATGGTCACCGCGTCCGAACAATGCCGCAAGAACGCCCAGCTGGGCTCGGGAGCTCTCGAGCGCTTGCGTCGCCGTCGGCGAGCGGTGCGTGGCCTTCCCGACGATCATTGAAGGAGCAGCGGCCCAGATCGCAGCGCTCTTCCTGCGGGATTGCCATATGCGCAAGGGGGAGTACCTCTGGGGGCCTGCCCCGACGCGGAACCGTAGTGGTCGTCGTGAACGCGATACGCTTCGGTATCGCGCATGGGTACCGCAGTCGCACCTCTCGCGACGGTAGAGAGGACAGAGAGAATCGCTCGCCGGCAGGTAAACCCCCAGGGGGTTACCTGCCGGTCTTTCTTTTACATTTATTTAAGACTGGTTGTCTCTTTCGGCCAATGGTACGCCGTTACGGATAGGCACCTTTTTGATCATCTTAATAATTTCAGTGTGGTCGTCGACTATATGAAAGAGATTAAGGTCAAGAGGCTCAATGGCACCGCGGGTAAGTATTTCTCTTTCCATAAAGCCCTTCAATCCGTTCCAGTATTCAGAACCGACACAGATTATAGGTACACCGGCGATTTTCTTTGTCTGGACGAGAGTCAGGATTTCAAAAAACTCATCGAGAGTACCAAAGCCTCCCGGAAAAAATATAAATGCTTCAGCCGAGAAAGACAACAAGACCTTACGCACGAAAAAATAGTAGGAAGCGAACGATTTGGTGATGTACTTGTTTATTACCTGTCCTTCCGGAAGTTTGATCAATAGTCCTAGAGCATTACCGCCCGCTTCGTACGCACCCCGGTTGGCTGCCTCCATAATACCGGGGCCGCCGCCGGAAAAAACGGAGTAGCCAAGCTCTTTAACCACGAGCGAAGCCAGTGCACACGCGCTTTCGTAGTAAGGATTATCCTCTTTGAACTGGTTAGCACCGAAGAAGGTGACAGATTTCGGATAATCTTCGAGAAACTCGAATCCCTCGGTGAACTCTCTCGAGATTTCTGAAACCCTTTTTCGAGCAAGCTCGTGCATCTCTTCTCGACTTAAAGTCACGATATTTTCTGTTGATTTTTCCATCACGCTATCATATCATATAGTGAGTACATCTAAACAATATTTGGAACAATATGAAAAAATTAAATAAAAATCAGTGGATTGCCGTATCATTAAGCTTAGCTTTCCTGACCTATCTTTTGTTTACTGCTCCCTTGATGGAACTCTTTAGACCTTCTGTCGATAGTTTGGATACTCGAATGCCTCAGGCTAATTTAGTAACAGAAGAAATTGTGGTGGGAGAGGGCCCCTTGGCCGAACCAGGCGACATTCTCACGGTGCATTATGTTGGCACTCTGCCGGACGGCACGGTCTTTGACAGTTCTCTTGATAGAAATCTTCCATTCAGCTTTACTCTCGGAGTGGGACAGGTTATCCGTGGCTGGGACGAGGGGTTCTCTGGTATGCGTGTCGGGGGTAGCCGCAGGCTGATCATTGCTCCGGATTACGGCTATGGCGAATTTGGAGCGGGCGCTGTCCCGCCGAACTCGACTCTTATCTTTGAAATCGAGTTATTAAATGCCGAGAAACCTGCATCACGCTAATCTTCTCGTTGGAGCGCCGGAGCAAGCAGAATCATACCTACACTCGCTCTGTGATAGTTGGGGTGTAGGGCTTGCCAACAATCCCGATTTCTTCGCTTTCAAGATGGAGACTTTCGGCATCGAAGAAGCCCGAGAGTTGAAGTTATTGTCCACGCGCAAATCTGTCTCGGGGCAAGCTCTCGGAAAAATGTTTTTCATTGCGCCGACCCGTTTGACGCTCGAGGCGCAGAATGCTCTGCTCAAGACATTCGAAGATCCATTCCCTGGTACCTATTTCTTTCTGGCCACGAGAGTCGAAGGTCTCATCGTACCGACCTTACGCTCACGCATGCAGACCATTCGTGTCTCTCGGGATTCGGTTCTCGAGTCTAGGGACGCGGAAGCATTTCTCTCGCTTTCTATCAAGGACCGCCTTTTATTTGCGAGGGCCTTCGCTCTCGAAGAAAAGAGCCTGTTGGTCTTTCTTGATAGCCTTCTATTTTTGTTAAGGAAACAGAGAGGGAAAGGGGATCTCTTGAAGAATGTTTATAATGTCAGACGTCTCGTTGGGGATTCTCTGATTACTCCGCGTCTCGTGATCGAGCATCTATCACTGGTGCTATAATGGCTGTATGGGATACGATTTTAGAGAGTTCAAGCATGCGGGCGACTTGACACTTGACTGGCTCAAGAAAGAATACTCAAGTATCCGCACTGGCCAAGCCACACCGAGTATTCTAGACGGGATATTAGTAGACGCTTACGGCTCGCCCATGCCCATAAACCAACTAGCCACTGTTTCTATTGAGGATTCGAAAACTTTGCGTATCGCTCCTTGGGACAAAGATGTCACCAAGGATATCGACAGAACTATTAGGGAGTCAAATCTGGGACTCTCTGTCGCTCTCGATGCGTCGGGTCTGCGTATCTCTTTCCCTGAATTGACTGGCGAGCGACGCGCCATGCTATCGAAAATCGCGAAAGAAAAACTGGAAGAAGCGCGTATTAGAGTGCGCACAGCGCGCGAGAAAAGTCTCGATGACCTCGACCGGAAGGAGAAGGATGGCAGCTTAAGCGAGGATGATAAGTTTAGGCTTAAAAATGAGTTACAAAAACTGGTCGACGATACTAATCGGAAGCTTGAAGAACTAACTTTCAAGAAAGAGAGGGAGATCTCAGAATAATTCACGACGTGTCAATTATCATATTTATTGTTATCTTAAGTGCGCTTATAATTGTCCATGAACTTGGGCATTTTCTAGTTGCCAAAAAGTTTGGTATCCGAGTGGATGAATTCGGCCTTGGTTTCCCACCTCGTGTCACGAAATTATTTATTTGGAAAGGGACACCTTTTACCCTCAACTGGTTGCCGTTTGGTGGTTTTGTCAAAATTTTTGGAGAGAACCCTATAGATAAGGTCGAGAACTCGCTTCCAGATAGCTTCCAGTCCAAGAATCGAGGTATCCAAGCATCGGTACTGGTAGCCGGTGTGGCTGGGAATTTCCTCTTCGCGTGGTTTTTAATCTCGCTCGGATTTGTAGTCGGCTTACCCGCACCGGCTAACTTCTCTCTCCCGGTTGAAAATGCCCGTACCGTGATCACTACCGTCTTGCCGGCCACTCCCGCGGCGGCTGCCGGCTTGAAGTCGGGAGACGTCGTCCTGTCGCTTTCAAGAGGAGAGATTCATTCTCTTCTCACGCCAGAAGCCGCCTCTCTCTTCATCGCTGAATCAAGAGAGCCCGTCACTTTTACGGTAGAGAGGGGGAAGAAAGTCTCCGAAAAAGTTGTTACACCAGCAGAAAATATTATTAGAGACAGACTGGCTGTAGGCGTCTCTATGGATGTCATAGGTACAGTTAAATTATTGCCCCACAAAGCTTTATGGTATGGACTCAAGACAACCTCTGAACTTACTTTGCTCACTGGCCGAGCGATCGGGGCTTTTATCGGACAGGCGCTTCTCGGCAGAGCTAATCTCTCCGGCGTCACAGGACCGATCGGGATTGTAGGCATGGTAGGTGACGTACGCGAACTAGGACTGACTTATCTCCTGACTTTTACCGCGCTCCTATCTATTAATCTTACCATTATCAATCTCTTGCCTCTCCCGGCGCTTGATGGCGGTCGCCTACTCTTTGTCGGGATTGAGGGAGCGACTCGCCGCTCTATCCCGCCGCGAATTTTCAATGTACTAAACACAGTCGGCTTTGCCCTGCTTGTCCTTCTGATGCTTCTTATTACTGTCCAAGACATCCGCAACATTTTTTGACAATATAAATAGCATGAATAGGAAGATACTTCTTGTTGTCGTGACCATAATCATCGTATTCACCGGTGCGGCAATCATTCTTACGCCATGGAGTCTTTACGATGCACGAGGACCCATCACGTTGAGAGATATGGTGCAATACTTTGTGTGGTATTGGAGACCATTCTAATTGTCTTTAAGCAGTTTTCTGTAAAATATATTAAATATTGAAGTGGGATATGCGTGAAGTTGATATATTTGTCATAAAGCAGTATTCTCCTCTTAGACACTAAGACCGACAAGAGAGGAGGTAAAAGAATGGGTATTTGGCGGGATCCGATGTTCGAGAAGTTCGTAACTACAAGGGGGATCGGGGAGAGGGTAGCGGGAATTCTTGAATCCTGCGGTCTCCGTTGTACCCAGTGCGGTAGTTGGTGCGACAGCACCATTTCTATCACACGGAGAATTGTGTGGGGAACGAACGCCGGGGGTCTGCTGCTCATGGATCCGCTATTCCTCAAGGCAAAAATACGTACCTGTCGGTGCGGGCACACGATGTTCGCACGCATCGTGTGCAGCGAATCTGTCTGACCCCGCCCCGAGCGGCAACGGAAAGTCCTCCGTTAGCTGTATCGGCGGCGGGTTTTCTGTATAATGGGGCGATAATGCGACAGAGCAAACTTTTTACTAAAACGCGCCGAGAGGCGCCTAAAGATGAAGAGGCGAAGAATGCCAAACTTCTTATACGAGCTGGTTTTATCAATAAAGAAATGGCGGGAGTGTACGCTTATCTACCACTTGGTCTTAGGGTGATTGAAAAAATAAAGAATGTTGTTAGGGAAGAAATGAATGTTCTTGGTGGTCAGGAAATCATCATGACATCGCTTCAACGCAAGGAGCTCTGGCAAGAGACCGATAGATGGGACGATGAAAAAGTCGATGTCTGGTTTAAGTCACAGCTCAAGAATGGAGCAGAAGTTGGTCTCGGCTGGTCGCACGAGGAGCCCATTACCGAGATGATGACAAGCTATATCTCAAGCTACCGCGACTTACCAGTCTTCGTCTACCAGTTCCAGACGAAGTTGCGCAATGAACTGCGCGCCAAAAGCGGCATTATGCGCGGACGTGAATTTATGATGAAGGATATGTATTCCTATGTTAGAGACGAGATGGCGCACAAGAGAATTTATGATGTTGTGACCGCTGCTTACATGAATATCTTCAGAAAAGTAGGTCTTGGTGACAGGACCTTTCTTACTTTTGCTTCCGGTGGCGCTTTCACCCAGTTTAGTCACGAATTCCAGACGATTATAGATGCCGGCGAGGATACTATCTATCTCAATCGGGAGAAGAACATCGCTGTCAATAAAGAGATTCTCAATGAAGAAGTACTTAAAGGACTCGGGCTTGTTCGTGGGGAACTCGAAGAGGTGACGGCGGCGGAAGTTGGCAACATCTTCAGTTTCGGTGGATCAAAATCAGAACAGCTCGGGCTTTTGTTCAAGGATGAGAAAGGAGAATCAAGGCCAGTAATATTAGGTTCTTACGGTATCGGTATCACTCGGCTTATGGGCGTTATCGTGGAGGCTCTCTCTGATGAGAAAGGTATTGTCTGGCCCAAAGAGGTAGCGCCTTTTACGGTCCACTTACTTGCCCTGGATCCGTCAAAAGGGCTTTCTTATGCAGATGAGATATATCAGACCCTTATCTCTCAAGGAATCGAAGTACTCTACGATGACCGCGATTTACGCGCCGGAGAGAAGTTCGCTGATGCCGACCTCATCGGCATTCCCACGCAGGTGGTTATTGGAGAGAAAGCTCTTGGGTCGAAAATGCTGGAGGTCAAAGATCGGGCTACCGGCGAGATGAAGGCAATGACTGTCGAGCATTTGGTTTATGAACTGGCAAAATAATGAAATTTCCCGGCATAGAAAACTTGCGCAGACTTTTTTCGCACGATATCGGTATTGATCTCGGTACAGCTAATACCCTAGTTTATTTGCGCGGTAGTGGGATAGTCATTAACGAACCGTCAGTGGTAGCTATTAACCAGAAGACTGGGCAGGTTGTGGCCATTGGTACGGAGGCGAGAGCGATGCTTGGCCGTACTCCGGGGCACATCTTAGCCATCAAACCTTTAGTCGACGGTGTAATCTCTGACTTCGAGATTACCGAAGAGATGATTAGTTATCTCTTGAACAGAGCGATTGTAGGTTCTAAGAAAATTTTTAGCCCGAGAGTGGTTGTCGGAGTGCCGTCAGGCATAACCAATGTGGAAATTCGAGCGGTGCGTGACGCGACTTCCAATGCCGGTGCCGGAGAAGTGCATATCATCGAGGAGCCGATGGCAGCCGCCATCGGCATGCGTCTGCCTATTCGCGAACCAGTGGGCAATATGGTCATAGATATCGGCGGCGGTACTTCTGATATCGCCATCATCTCGCTCGGCGGGGTAGTCAGAGCTAAGAATTTGCGTATCGCCGGGGACAAGTTTAATTCGGATATCGTCGCCTATGTCAGGAACCAGTTTAAGGTTCTTTTAGGAGAAAAGACAGCCGAAATGATCAAGACTTCTATAGGTTCGGTTCTACCTACTCATGCTCCGCTTGAAATGCCGGTCAGGGGACGTGACTTGGTATCAGGTCTACCGAAAGAAATAATTCTTACCGATACAGACATTCGCGACGCCCTCTCTCAATCGGTTGAAAGTATTATTGAAGCTATCAGGGAAGTGCTGGAATCTACCCCTCCCGATATTTTAAGCGATATTATGAACAGAGGAGTGTATCTATCCGGCGGAGGAGCTTTGGTTAAGGGTCTTCCCGAACTTGTTGAAAGTGAAATTAACATACCGGTGCATGTAGCCCTTGACCCTCTCACAGCTGTGGCACGTGGCACGGGGATCATTCTAGAAGACTTAAAAAGCTTCGAAGATATACTTATAAAAAATGAAGGTGAACTACCTCCCAAAAAATAGATTAAGGCATGCTTATTTAAGACGAATAGTTATTCTCGTCTCCATTTTTATATCCGGAGCAGTGATTTTTTCCTTTCTGGGTACTCCGGTGATCTTGGTGGTTTCTCCTTTCTGGAAAGCGGAAAACGTGCTCATTCGAAGTTTGCGCGAAGGCATAGCTCTTTTCGACTCCAAGAAATCACTTGTGGAAGAAAATATCGCACTGAAAGAAAGACTCTCTTCTCTCGAGACTGAAATCCTGTTTCTATCGATAGGACGAGTTCAAGAAGACACTCTCCTCGAGTTACTAGGTAGAAAGGAAAAGTCTGGTACGGTGGTCGCGGCAGTGCTCACTCGTCCGCCCCAGACGCCTTACGATGTCATTGTTATTGATGCCGGCTCAAACGAGTCTCTCTCCGTTGGCTCAGAAGTATCATTACCGGAAGGGCCAATTTTGGGAGTGATCTCCGAAATCTTTCCTAAGAGCGCCAAGGTGAAACTCTTCTCCGCTGGGGGGGAAGAAACAAATGCGGTTCTCGAAAGGAATAATGTGCCCGTGACTCTTGTCGGCACGGGTGGCGGTAACTTCAAACTAACTCTCCCGCGTGATGTAGCAATTGAGAGAGGAGATAGGGTACTCTCGCCGGACATCACCTCGCGCCACTTGGCTACTATCGGTGAAATAAGTGTCCGGCCAACGGATTCATTCAAGGAGGTATTGGCCAAAAGTCCTATTAATATTTTTAGCTTAAGATTTGTGTTTGTAACACCATGATCCGCCGCATTCTAGGATCTCTAGTCATACTCATCTCCATCCTGGTCTTGCCGTACTGGGTCTATGTCACCCTCTTGTTTATCGGTGCCGTCCTGTTTCCTTTTTTCTGGGAAGGTATTTTGCTCGCGTTTCTCATCAGTGTGGTTCATGGCAGTGAAATGGCGATCCTACCTTTGCTTGTTTCTCCGCTCGCACTCTCTCTTCTCGTCGTGCTCATTCTTCTTCTACCCATTCGAGAGAGTCTCAGGTCTTATGTTTAAAAAATTTTTCCGCAAAATAAAAAAACGCCAGTATCAAGATATCAATCCAGAAGATATCTTTATTGACTCCACCAACTTACCCGGTTTCGAGGAGCATCGTTTTGAAGGCAGGATGGAGAAGCCAATGAATTGGGAAACTTTCTTCATTTTGAAAATTGTTCTCTCTGTGATTATTCTCGCTCTAGTTTCGAAGCTTTGGGTCCTGGGGATTAAACATGGCTCTAACTACGCGCAAATCTCAGAAGACAATCGTTTGGAACAAACTCTGATATTCGCGAATAGAGGGGTGATCTACGACAGGAGCATGCAAGAGCTCGCCACCAATGCCATAAAGGAAGGAGAGAGCCATTTCGCTCGCCGACTCTATCTTCCTATCAAAGGTATTGCACACGTGGTTGGTTATCTGAAGTACCCTCTCTCCGACGAGATGGGCTTCTATTACGAGGAAAATTACCGTGGTCGTGATGGAGTTGAGCGTGCCTACGATGCTCTCCTACAAGGTGCTAATGGTCTTAAGTTGAAAGAGACAAATGTCTTTGGTGAAGTTATTTCGGAGTCAGTGATCAAGAGACCGCAAGATGGCAACCCTGTCATTCTCTCCATTGATGCTCGTTTGACGGAAGTTTTATTTGAGGCCATTGAGTCCCTGGCCAAAGATAGAGGATTTGTCGGGGGTGCCGCTGTTGTTATGGATGTCCGGACCGGCGAGATTCTGGCTCTGACAAGCTTTCCCGAATACGATCAGAACATCCTCACAGCAGGGACCGACCAAGAGGCTATTAATTTTCTGGTCAGTAATTCTTCTAAGTATTTTCTCAATCGCGCCATAGGCGGACTTTATACCCCGGGTTCTATTCTAAAACCTGTTATTGCTCTCGCGGCTCTGAACGAAAAATTAATTTCCCCCACCAAACAAATCTTAAGCACTGGCTCTATTACGGTTCCTAATCCCTATGACCCGTCCAAACCTTCTGTCTTTAAAGATTGGAAAGCTCATGGTTGGACCGATATGAGAGAGTCTCTGGCTGTTTCTTCGGATACATACTTCTACTCTGTCGGCGGTGGCTACGGGGATCAGAAAGGGTTAGGCATCACTCTCCTGGATAAATATTTCCAACTCTTTGGATTGACGGAGAAGACCGGAATTGAGCTTCTCGGCGAAGTAGAAGGTGTCATTCCCACTCCGGATTGGAAAAAGCAGAAATTCAACGGTGACCCATGGCGCTTAGGTGATACATATATTACCGCCATTGGTCAGTATGGCACGCAGATTACCCCTCTTAACGCAGCAAGATTTATTTCCGCCATCGCTAATGGAGGAGAGCTGTTAACACCGTCGCTTTTACGCGGAGGGAATCCAGGTCAAGCCAAGCGTATCATAGAATTGAGCGATGAGGATTGGAGAATAGTGCGCGAGGGTATGAGAGCAAGCGTCACGTATGGCACTTCAGTTGGTCTCAACGTACCCTACGTTAAAGCCGCTGCTAAGACTGGTACGGCGGAAGTGGGTTCTGCCAAGCGGTACGTTCATTCTTGGTCCGTCGGCTTCTTTCCGTTTGAGAGTCCCAGATACGCTTGGGCTATTGTCATGGAAAAGGGACCGAGTTCAAACGGTGCCGGAGCCACCTCGGTAGTCCGTCGACTTTTCGACTGGATGGCCATCAATGCTCCGGAATATTTTGAGTAATCTGTTCCGCCAAGGCGGGATTGATTTCTAGGAGATAGTAAGATATGATTCTTCCCACTAATTTAATTTTATGCACGGCGGCGAAGATTATCTGACCAAAGAAAAATTCCAGGAGCTCGAGAAGGAACTCAAGCATCTCAAAACAGTGAAGCGCAAAGAGGTCGCTGAGGCTCTAGAGTATGCCAAGTCTTTGGGGGACTTATCCGAGAACCAGGAATATCAAGAGGCGCGTGATGGTCAAGCTGTATTAGAAGATCGTATCAATCGGCTTGAGGTCATTTTGAAATCGGCTCAAATTATCTCTACCAAAAGTACAAATATTGTCTCCGTCGGTTCCGTCGTAGCTCTAGAAAAAGAGTCAGACAAGTCGCGCAAATCTTACACTATGGTTGGTTCGGAAGAAGCCGACGCCGCTCATGGCAAAATTTCCACGCGCTCTCCTCTGGGTCTTGCCGCTATGGGAAAATCGAAGGGCGAAACATTCTCCTTTGAGACTTCCAGTGGTACAATGTCGTATAAGATTATCGACATTAAGTAATGGCATCACTGGAAGAGATTAGGCAAGTCAGACTAGAAAAGCTTCGCTTTCTTATTTCGAAGGGCATCAATCCTTATCCCGCCACTGCGCGTCAAGATATTACCTGCGAGGCTGGCGTTGCCCGCTTCGATCAATTAATGGGAAGTGGCAAGAGTTGGCACATGGTTGGCCGCATCAGATCTCTGCGCGCCCAGGGAAAAGTCATTTTCTTTGATTTCGACGACGGTACCGGCCGATTCCAAGCGCTCCTGAAAAAGGGAGAACCTCTATCCGAAGAGTCCTACGAACTTTTCGAAAAAGCGTTTGATATTGGTGATTTTGTAGAGGTCAAAGGCACTTTTTTCTTAACCAAGAGGGATGAGAAGACGGTACTTGTCGAAGAAATCAGAATGCTCGCTAAATCTCTGCGCCCATTACCTGAGAAGTGGCATGGCCTCTCGGACCATGAGACCAGATTTCGTCAGAGGTATTTAGATATTCTCTTTAATCCTGAATCACGAGAGATAGTGAAAAAACGTTCTGTCTTCTGGAACGCTGTCAGAGAATTTCATACAAGCCGCGGATTCTTGGAGGTCGAAACTCCAGTTTTAGAAAATATTGTGGGGGGAGGCGATGCTACTCCATTTAAAACTCGTCATAACGCGTTAGATATGGATGTCTACCTTCGAATCTCAGCGGGGGAGCTTTGGCAAAAAAGGTTGATGGTGGGCGGGATGCCAAAGACTTTTGAAATTGGAAGGATTTTCCGGAATGAAGGTATGTCTCCAGAGCATCTGCAAGATTATACTCAGTGTGAAGCTTACTGGGCCTATGCCGACTATAAAGATATGTATAAATTTTTGCGGGAATGCTATCTGTATGTCGCGGAAGCGACTTTCGGTACGTTGCAGTTCAAGATAAATAATTTCGATATTAATTTAAATCAGGAGTGGCCGTTGCTAGACTATGCGGGAGAAATCAAGAAACAAACTGGCATTGACGTTGAAAAAGCTAGTGATAAAGAAATAGAAAAAAGATTGAAAGAACTAGAGGTGGAATATGAAGCAAATAATAGAGCGCGCTTAGTTGATTCTTTGTGGAAATATTGCCGTAAAAAAATCAGCGGACCAGCTATTCTTATAAACGAACCGAAAATAACGTCCCCACTGTCGAAATCTTCGTCTAATAATCCGAATGTCACAGAACGCTTCCACTTTATTATCGCGGGCTCGGAAGTCGGGCAAGGTTATAGCGAACTCAATGACCCGATAGATCAAAAAGCGCGTTTTCAAGAGCAAGAACAGATGAGGGAAGCGGGTGATGTTGAGGCCCAAATGATGGATAACGACTTTGTCGAAGCTCTAGAGTATGGGATGCCTCCTACCGCTGGGCACGGCTTCAGCGAACGTCTTTTCAGCTTGCTCATGGGCAAGCCGATCCGGGAAACACAAATATTCCCACTCATGAAGCCGAAACAGTGATTGCAGTATAGTATCCGGCTATTTTTTTTCCCTTATTTCTTGCTTAAGCTTGGAGATAAGTTCCTCAATATCGAGTTGGCCTAAGCTACCGGAGTCGCGACTCTCGAGAGTGACTTTGTCTCCCGAGACTTCTTTCTCTCCGATGACTAACATATAAGGCACTTTCTCGGTCTTGGCGTTTCTGATTTTCTTGCTTAAACTTTCATTCGAATCGTCCAATTCTACCCTGATATTTTCTGCTCTTAGTTTTTCAAAAATATCTTGCGCGTATTGAAAGTGTCCTTCTCCTATTGGAAGAACTTTGACTTGCACTGGCGAAAGCCAGAGAGGAAAGGCACCAGCAGTATGTTCTATTAATATACCAAGAAAACGTTCGAGAGAACCATAAATCACTCTATGCACAACTACTGGGGTCTTTCTGGTTCCATCTTTGTCTGTGTAGTAGAGACCAAATCTTTGTGGTAACTGGAAATCTAACTGTATGGTGCCCATTTGCCACTCGCGCCCCAGAGAATCTTGCATAAGAATATCTATTTTGGGGCCATAGAACGCCCCATCTTCTTTCGCTACGGTATAGGGTTTGCTTGATTTCTCAAGAATCTCTTTTAATTTGCTTTCTGCTTTGTCCCAGGTTTCTTTCTCACCTAAGAATTTCTCTGGTCTAGTGCCTAACCTAAACGAGTATTCAAGATCAAAAACCCCATAAAAATTTTTACAGATCTCGAAGATATGTTCATATTCATCACCTATCATATCTTCAGAAATGAAATTATGCGAATCATCTTGTTGGAAAGAGCGAACTCGCAAGAGGCCATTTAGCGTCCCACTTCTCTCGTATCGGTGAAGTCGGTCAGTGTCAGAGAGGCGTATAGGTAAATTTTTATAGCTAACCTGCATTGACTTGAAAACAACCATAGCATTAGGACAGTTCATGGGCTTGATGCCATAGACCTCATTCTCTCCCATATCAGCGATAAACATATCATCTTTGTAATGATCCCAGTGGCCAGATATTTTCCAAAGTTCAGCTTTATTTACGAGTGGACTGGAAATTTCCTGGTAACCTAATTTTGCATGTTCCACTCTCCAGTAATTTACAAGTTCATTGTAAGTAGTAAGTCCTTTAGGCAACCAATAGGGCATACCTGGTGACGTCTCGTGGAACATGAAAAGGCCAAGTTGGACTCCAAGTTTTTTGTGGTCCCTCTTTTTGGCCTCCTCGATTAATTGTTCATAATGATCCAATTCTACTTTTGAATCAAACGCCAAACCGTAGATGCGGGTGAGCATCTTATTTTTCTCATCTCCTCGCCAATATGCACCTGCAAGATGAGAGAGTTTAAATGAATTAGATTTTATTGCCCTCATATCATCTGTATGTCCTCCACGACATAGATCAGTAAATTCTCCAAAAGTGTAAAGAGTAAGCGGTTCACCCTTTGAGATGATTTCGTTTATTAACTCAAGTTTGTATGGGTTTTTTTCGAATATCTTTTTGGCTTCCTCTTCTGATACTTCTCTTTTCTTAAACCCTTTCCACGTTGGGAGGATTCTTTTCATCCTTTTCTCAATTTTCACAAGATCTAAGTCACTTAAGGGTGAACTAAACTCGAAGTCATAATAAAACCCATTATCAATAGCTGGTCCAATAGTATTTTTAGCATCAGGGTAAAGTTCTAAAACGGCTGCAGCTAGGAGATGAGCTAGAGAATGACGTTTTTCATCAATTTTGTTCATACTCATACATCCTACAAGGCCTTAATCTTTTCGGCAATAAAGGAAGTCTCGCCTTTACGTTTCGAGATCTTTCCCTTGATAGCGATACACGTTTCCGGTTGGATGAATGAACGAAATTCGTCCAGTATTCTTGGAAAGATGGCTACCTCAATGACGCCTGACAAATCAGCCAAACGCATGAAGACCATACGCTCGTTTCCTTTAGTGAGAACGTCACGTACTTCCTCGATTATGCCCGCAATAACTGTTTCAGTACCCTCGCGCAAATCGGAAAGTTTCTCGATACTGACTTTAATCGAGAGAAGCTTGTCTCGATATGCTTCAAGTGGATGGCCGGAGATGTAGAGGCCGAGAAGTTCTTTCTCCCATAACAGCTTCTCTCTCTGCGAAGCTGGAGACCCCGGGCCCAGTCGTAGAGCCGGTAGGGTAGAAGTATCGGTCATCAAGCCAAAGAGGGAGTCTTGATTTTTTGGTGCGCCCATCCTTTCGCGATGATACCCGAGCAGGTTATCAATGTTGGAAAGTAACATGCCACGTTCTCCAAATCCTGCCTTGCCGGCAGGCAGGTCATCAAGAGCGCCGCATTTGATCAGTGATTCGAGGGACTTTTTATTCAAGTTCTTATCTTTGACGCGGTCGAGGAAATCCGCTAAATCTTTAAACTTGCCGCCGCGTTTTCTCTCGGCGGTGATAGAACTGGAAATACCTTGCCCGAAGTTTTTTATAGTGGTTAGCCCAAAGCGTATCTTGTACAAGCTGGGCGGATTGTTAACTACGGTGAATTGGGAGAAACTTTCGTTGATGGATGGGGGTAAGACTTCTATACCCATGCGCGAACACTCTTTAATCATTATCCCTATTTTCTCTACATCACCGGATTCTGCCGTGAGCACGGCGGACATGTAGATCGCCGGGAAGTTTGCCTTGAGCCAGGCGGTCTGGTATGCCACATGACCATAGGAGACAGAGTGGGCTTTATTGAAGCCGTAGGCAGCGAAGGGTTCTATCCAGTCCCAGAGCGCTCGAGCTTTCGATTCACGCCATCCAGAATGTTCTATGCAGCCCCTGATAAATTTTTCCTTTTGAGCCGCCATTTCCGCGGGAATTTTTTTCCCCACGGCTTTGCGAAATTTATCAACTTCGCCCCACGAATAGCCGGCAATGTCGTGCGCAATCATGAGAAGGTCGTCTTGATAAACAAGTATCCCGTAGGTTCTCTCCAGAATCGGCTTGAGCGCAGGATCGGGATAGGTAACTAGGGACGGATTACGCTTCCTTTCTATAAACAGGGGAATGAACTGCATCGGACCAGGGCGATAGAGAGCGACCATGGCGTGAATATCATGGATGGCTGACGGCTTGAGCTCCATGAGGAATTTGGTCATGGCGTTGCCGTTCAGTTGGAACGTGCCTTCAGTCTCGCCTCTAGATAGGAGGTCAAAAGTCTTCTTGTCGTCTAGGGGGATATTTTCTATATCAACTTTGATACCCTCAATTTTATTGATGCGCTCGATAGTGTCAGCAATGATCGACAGGTTTCTCAAACCAAGGAAATCAAATTTAAGCAAACCCACACCGCCGTACTCGTCGGTGATTGAGTACATGTCATACTGGGTAATAATCTTTCTTTCACCTTTGGTGTCATATTGAAGGGGGGTGTATTCCGTCAGAGGCCTCGGAGCGATCACCACTCCAGCGGCGTGGACACTGATATGTCGGGCGTTCCCCTCGATTTTCTTGGCCATGTCTACAATAGTCTTTGTTTCCTTATCTTCTTCGTAGAGTTTGGTGAGCTCCGAATTTTCTTTCATAGCTCGATCAATAGTCATAGGAAATCCTTGGGCGCCCAGTGGGATAAGTTTGGCAATCTTATCGCCCAGGGCGTAAGAGAAGCCGAGTGCTCGAGTGACATCACGGACAGCTCCGCGTGCCATCATAGTGCCGAAGGTGCCAATCTGCGCGACGTGGTCCACTCCGTATTTGCCTTTGACATAAGTTATCATCTCGTCACGTCTGGTGTCGGCAAAGTCCATGTCGATATCGGGCGCGGAAGGGCGGTCTGGGTTCAAGAAGCGTTCGAAACGAAGGTTATATTCCAGAGGGTTAACATTGGTAATGCCAGCAAGATAAGTGACGATTGAGCCCATCACCGAGCCCCTAATATTTGCTAGGATGCCCTGTTCCCGGGCATATTTCAAAAGATCGCTTACCACCAAAAAATATGGCGAGAATCCTTTGCCTTTGATAATATCCAACTCATACCGTACCCGCTCTAAAATTTCTGGGCTCTCTGCAAGATTTCTCCTTTTGAATCCCGAATAGACCTGATTCTGAAGTTCCTCATCATAGGATCGGCCACTTTCCACCAAGTAATTCGGGAAAATCCATTTGCCGAGCTCGAGCTCGACATTGCATCTCTCTGCGATCTTGATCGTATTCTCAATCGCTTCGGGAAGATTTTTGAAGTCTTCTTTGGCTTGTTCTGGGGACACGAAAGAGAGATCAATCTGTTCGTCGAAAGCGCTGTTCCTGCCCAAGTGTCCTTGAATGGAGACCAAGGTATCAAGAATTGGTCTGTCAGTCGGTTCAAGATAGTGGGTATTGTAAACAGCCACTATCTGGTCGCTGCTCTTCTTCAAATTGGGCAGATTCTCTGGACCGACGCCGAGATAAAATCTGTCCCCGAAGATTTCTCTGTACCACTTAGGCTCTTTTGAAATCGCGATCAATCCCTCATGATATTTTTCCAGAAGTTCTCTATCGATGCGCGGTTTGTAGTAGAATCCCTCGAGGTAGGAGTCGGTCACCAGTTTGAGTAGGTTCTGATATCCTAAGTTATTCTCCGCCAGAAGTATCAGGCGACTATGTTCGTTATCCACTCGTGCTTCCTTGTCGCCTCTAGAACGGTAAGCAACATAGAAGTCAACTCCAATGATGGGCTTGATTTCTTGCTCCTGACACTCTTTATAAAACTCTATGGCCCCGTAGAGATTACCTGAATCAGTAAGGGCGAGCGTGTCCATGCCCGAGAGACTAGCTTTCTTGACGAGGTCTGGAATTTTCGGTAAAGCTTCGAGGAGAGAATAATGACTGTGAGTGTGGAGATGCACGAATCGCGACATGCGGGTATTATAGTGTATAAAATGCGATATGTCGTAGGCATTGATGAGGCGGGAAGGGGGCCGCTCGCTGGACCGGTGGCAGTGGGAGCGGTTGCGATTCCATTACATTTCAATAAGAAGTTCTTTCGAAGCATTCGTGATTCTAAACAACTTACTCCAGAAGAGCGTGAACTCTGGTTTCAACTTGCGATTGAAGCCAAAAAGAATAGGGAACTTGATTTCCATGTCTCGCTAGTATCAGAGAGAGTCATTGATCGGCATGGTATTAGTTATGCTCTAAGACTTGGTATCAAACGCTGTCTTGCCGAACTTAATCTCGCTGAAGAATCACAGATTTTCCTGGACGGTGCTCTGAAAGCGCCCCAAAAATTTACCCATCAACTTACGGTGATAAGAGGGGATGAAAAGATTCCTATTATTTCTCTGGCTTCCATCGTGGCTAAGGTGATACGTGACAGGAAGATGGTCAGGCTCTCAAAAAAATTTCCAGAATTTAATTTTGACATGCACAAAGGCTATGGCACGAGTCTGCATCGACAAGCCATCCAGAAATTTGGTTCAACGGTTATCCATCGCCAGAGTTTTTTAACACGGTTGACAAGACATAGGTAAGTGTAGTATAGTTGGAAGTAGAAAGGAGGGCTCAATGGTTACCCATCAAAGGCATTTCGCGTGTGCAGTGGTCTTTCGAAAGACGCGAAACGGATTAGAAGCGCTTGTTTTGGAGTCAGTCACCACTGACCCGAGAACGGGTCGGCCCGGTAAGGCCAAACTCAAGCTACCCGGTGGAATGCAGAAGGGCTCGTCGGAGAGCCCACTCGCAACAACGATGAGGGAAGTCGAGGAGGAGACAGGATTGAGGGTGAATGGGGCCCGCCAAGTTTACGCGCGACCATCGCCTTCCAACCGGCTCATCACCCAGTTCGCCTATGTGGTTGAAATTGACGACTGCACAGGCGTTCTGCACACGAAGGCCATGAGGGACGGCAACACAACTCACTCTAAGCCAACATGGGTAGACGCTAGAGTTATTCTACGGGGGGGCCTCATTCCCAATCATCACAGGATGTTCCTCGCGGCTCTCAGGGATCTGTACCTTTAGCCCCCGCACCGAGCGCAAGCTCTGGTGCGGGGCTTTTCTTTTGAGAATTTAGATGCTAGAGTGTGGTTATGACAGTACGAATGAGACATACCAGGTCTCATACCAAAAACAGACGCTCCCACCATGCGCTCTCGAAGCCGACCCTCTCGAAAGATGGGTCGGGCAATTTTCATCTCCGGCATAGACTTTCAAAAATAAGTGGTACTTATCGAGGTAGAAAAATTATTGATTTAACAGCCAAACTTGACAAACTAGCGAAAAAAAATAAATAGCTCTTTTGTTCTTTATGTCCAATCGACATCTATCGAGATCAATTGTTCTCCAGACTCTGTTTGAGTGGGACTTTGAGGGCACAAAAGCAGGAGAGATATTTCCCATATTCGAACGCACCATTACCGAATTTGCGCCGGGTACGAATGACAGGCCGTTTATGGATAATCTCTTAAGGCAGGTGCTTGAAAAAAGGAAAGACCTGGATATCTTGATAGAAAAAGCGGCACCGGACTGGCCGATTGATAAGATTTCTGTCGTGGATAGGAATATCTTACGCATCGGCCTTGCCGAACTCTTGTTTGCTGACCGCAAGGAGGTGCCACCCAAAGTGGCTATCAACGAGGCGATAGAGCTTGCCAAGACTTTTGGTGGTGAAACTTCCGGCCGATTCATCAACGGAGTACTGGGGGCTGTCTATAAGGAGATGGGAGAGCCGGGAAAGTTCGATGTGCCTAAAGCCAAGAAGCAATATGGTAATGTACCCACGGATAAACTGCCGGTAGAGCGTCTAGCCGGGGCAGTGGTTTTTGCTCGTCAGGGAGGAGATATTTATCTCGCGCTGGTTCACGATGTCTTCGGACATTGGACTTTGACTAAGGGAAAACTGGAAGGAAAGGAGAACGAAGAAGAAGGTCTTCGTCGAGAAGCTCAAGAGGAACTCGGTATTCCTATTAACATTTTAGAACGTCTAGGGGAAAATTCGTACTCGACCTATCATCCGGAGAAAGGTAAGATACTGAAGCATGTCGTTTACTTCCTCGCTGAAGCCCCTTTCCAGGAACTGACTCTCGAGAAGAAGGAGGAACAGGGCGGTCTAGACGACGTGCGCTGGTTCAAACTTGCAGACATCCTAGATCTTAATTTTTATGATGACATCTTGCCTATTGTCACCAAAGCTATGCAGAAATTGGCCGAAGATAAGAAATAATGAATTTCGAGAAATTTGAAAAGAGAGCGGGAGTGACATTTAGTGACAAGAGCCTCTTGAAGCAGGCTTTTACTCATCGTTCGTATATCAACGAGAATAGGAGCTCTGCTCTCAAGCATAATGAGCGTCTGGAGTTTCTCGGTGATGCTGTCCTGGAACTCGTCATTACTGACTATCTTTACGGACGTTTCCAGGATTCGACCGAAGGGGAATTAACCTCTCTGCGCTCGGCCTTGGTCAATGCCGATACTTGTTCTCTGGTAGCGCAGACACTGGGCGCTAACGATTTTCTCTTGCTCTCTCGGGGCGAATCAAAAGATATTGGTCGAGCACGCCAATACATTCTCGCCAACACTTTGGAAGCTATCATCGGTGCCATATATATTGACCAAGGATATGAGGTCGCCAAAAATTTCATTCTGACCCACGTGGCGCCGCTCATAGAAAACATTCTCAAGAACGGTGATTGGATAGACGCCAAGAGTCTCTTCCAAGAGAAAGCGCAAGAATACATCGGGCTGACTCCTGTTTACAAGACTATACGCGAATCGGGGCCCGATCATAATAAACGTTTTGTCGTCAGTGTTTCTGTGGGTACTGAATTGTACGGGGAGGGAGAAGGTGAGTCCAAGCAAGACGCGGAACAAAAAGCCGCCCGCCAAGCGCTTGATTCAAAGGGTTGGGATTAAATATGGGTATCGCGTAAATTAAATGTATTTAAAGTCGATAGAGCTGTCGGGATTCAAGTCTTTTGCCAAAAAGAATACTTTTGAGTTCAACTCGCCTATTTCAGCTATTGTCGGGCCGAATGGCTCGGGTAAGTCGAACGTCGTCGAAGCCTTCCGTTTTGTGCTCGGAGAGCAATCGATCAAGAGTATGCGTGGCAAGCGCGGTGAGGATTTAATTTGGAATGGGGCTACTTCTGAACCACGTGCCAGCAAGGCTTCTGTCAAAGTTATTTTTGATAATTCCTCAAAGATTTTTGATATCGATTTTTCTGAAGTGATTATTGAGCGAGTGGTACATCGCGATGGTTTAAACGAATATCTTATTAATAATAGTACCGTGCGTCTCAAAGATATTCTAGAACTTCTAGCCCGTGCTCATATCGGCGCCTCCGGTCATCACATCATTTCTCAAGGCGAAGCTGACAAAATCCTTAGTGCTAGTCCCAAGGATAGGAAGAGTATGATCGAGGATGCATTGGGGTTGAGACTCTTTCAATATAAACGTCTGGAGAGTGAGCGGAAACTCAAGAAAACATTTGAAAACATTGCCCAGGTCCAAGCTCTGCGAAAAGAAATAGCTCCTCATCTGAAGTTTCTTGAGAAGCAAGTCGAGAAACTCAAGAAATCAGAAGATATGCGACAAGAACTCTTGGAGCTGGCCAGGGAATATTTCAAAAGAGAAAATGCCTATCTCTCCTCTTCTCGCGCCCTGCTAGGAGATGAGAGAAAACCTCTAGACCGAACCCTCGCGAAGCTTTCAAAAGAATCGGAGAACGCAAAAAAAGTCATTGAACTTGAATCAGGGCTTAATACTGTGCGAAAGCAGAAAGATGATTTGACAAGAGAGTTCGGTAAACTCGAAGGACTTATCTTGGCAGAGGAAAGAGCTATTGAAAATGAAAAAAGACTCTCTGCTTCGGACGAATTCAAAACAGTGCGACTTAAAGATGTCGAAACTCTTTATAAAGAGCTTGGCCTCCTTTCTAGTATTGCTGAAATTATGAGGAGACTTGGGGATTTTATTAATACTAGAAAGCATAGTACTGACTCCAGGCTTATTACAGAAGCCCAAACTAAGATAGACGAGATGAGGCGAAACCAGGAAAGGCTGGAAAAGTCTCTTGAGACTCTAAGAGGGAAAGAGCAAGAAATATCTGACGCGGAGAAAGCCGTCTTTCGTATCATGACAGAAGAGAATACATTAGTTGCGCAATTAAATCTTCTGAAAGCGCGCGAAGAGAAACTTAACGTGGAAGAGCAGGAGTTTAAGCGAGAACTTGTCGAAGTCGGGCATCTTGTCGGTACTGGTGTGCTCAAATTCGAACACGGAGACAGCGCCTCCGCATCTGTTAGTCGCGAAGAACAGGAAGCAGTTAAACATAATATCCAGAGACTCAAAATTCGCCTTGAGGACTCGAGCGTTTCTGGTATGGAAGAGGTGGCGAAAGAATTTAAAGATACTTCTGAGAGAGATGCATTCTTGGCTCGTGAGTTATCTGATCTTGAGAAGTCTGTTCAGACTTTGACGGAGCTTATTAAGGAACTTGAAACACGCTTGGCAGTTGAGTTTTCTTCCGGACTTGAGAATATTAATAAAGGATTTAGTAGACTCTTTGTCTCTATGTTTGGTGGGGGAGAAGCAAGTCTGGTTCTGACGAAAGAATCGGTCGGGAAAAGGTCAGATCCTGAAGAGGTCGAAGAAGAAGTGGAAGTTGGTTTGGATATAAAAGTCAATCTGCCCAAGAAAAAAATTCGGGGCCTCGTGATGCTCTCTGGCGGGGAGCGAGCACTAACCTCCATCGCGCTCATTTTCGCGGTTTCTCAAGTCAATCCTCCGCCGTTTATTATCCTAGACGAGACAGACGCAGCGCTTGACGAATCTAATTCCAAAAAGTATGGAGATTTAGTCGAGATACTCTCCAAACATTCTCAGCTTATTTTGATCACGCATAACCGTGAGACCATGAGTCGTGCAGGAGTTATCTACGGCGTGACCATGGGCTCAAACGGTATCTCTAAACTTCTCTCCATCTCTTTCGACGAAGCTGTCGAAGCCGCAAAGTAAATACTCCGCAAATATAGCTCAGAAAAACGCGCTATCGTTTTTTACTAAAAATGCACGCTCCACTCGCGTCGTCGCGCTCCGTGACGTTTTTCTGCCCTCATTTGCTCCGTGGAGATAGTATACGATATATCGTATGTTATTAAGTAACTAGTGATCACTATGATATATCATAGTATTTTAACTTATGAGTTATATAAAAAGCGCGGCGCCGGTTGTAGCCGGCGCCGATGGTGTTGACGAAAACTTGGAACTCCCCCGATCGACTCAGACGGATTTCTTTTCTAGGGCTTGGACAATCTTCGCCTTTTTAAGCACTGTGTCGAGTGCATTGTGAAGCATGATAGCCGCTTCTGGGCTAAGGTTCACCGAGGTGACGAGGAGTCTCTTCTGTCGGAAGGTTGTCGCGAACTGTGGGGTTTCGCGACAATCTCCCATGACTTCGGGAGTGAGTCTTCTCCCGAAGCTGATTTGGATGCTTCCATTCGGGTCATCGGCCAATGCAGGGAAGGCCTCGACCTGAACAGCACTTCCACTGATACTACCTCTTCCGTTCCAGTCTGCTGTACGTGCCTTACGCGTGATCTTGAGCATCTCTTTTCCTCCTCTATGGTGGGAGTGTGTGTCTAAGTCCACAATACCTCTAAACTAACTGAAAGTCAAGAGTTTTTCGTTCGGGGTCAGAGGCAATGAGTTTGACGCGGATTTTATCGCCTAGAGAATATTTCTTACCGGTTGATTTTCCCACTATGGCGTAGAGCTTCTCGTTGAGTTCATAGAAGTCGTCTTTCATATCGCGCAATTTGACCATACCTTCCGCTTTAGTACTAATCTCTTCAACGTAAATGCCCCACTCTGAGACACCGGAGACGATAGCGTCAAACTCTTCACCGATGTGCTCCTGCATATATTCCACTTGTTTGTATTTGATAGAAGCGCGTTCAGCTTCTGCTGCCTCAAGTTCGCGCTCACTTGATTCGTCGCAGAGTCTTTGGTATTTAGTAATCTCGTCCTGTTCTATTTGGCCTTTTATAATGAAGCGCTGGAGAAGTCGATGGACCATTAGGTCTGGGTAACGGCGTATAGGGGAGGTAAAGTGTGTATAAAATTTGAAAGCGAGTCCGAAGTGGCCAATGTTGGAAGTGGAATATATGGCTTTTGACATGGCTCTGATGGCTGCCGTTTTGATAAGCATTTCTGCTGGGCTACCATCCACCGAGCGGAGCATTTCCGCAATGTCTTCGCCGGTGGTTTCTCCATCTTTATTTTTGAGTTCGAAGCCGAGTGCCTTCACAAAGGTAGCGAGATTCACAATTTTCTCCCTATCAGGAGCATCATGAATGCGGTAGACAAAAGCAGCCCGACTATTTTTGCCATTAGCAGCATGCATATACGTTGCCACCTCTCGATTGGCAAGAAGCATGAAGTCCTCGATGAGTTTATTAGTATCTTGGCGTTCTTTTCTGTAGACTCTAATGGGTTTGCCTAAATCATCAAGTTCAAATTTGACTTCATCAGATTCGAAGTCAATAGCACCTTTTCTGAATCTTTCCTCCTTTAACTTTTTAGCCAGCTCGTTTAAAGTTCTGAGTTCGTCGAAAAATATCCCGGATTTTTTGTCTAAGATTTCCTGAGCTTCTTCGTAAGTGAATCGTTTGTCGGATTCGATAAGCGTTTTACCGAACCAGCGTTCTTTGACTCTTGCCTCTTTGTCCATCATGAATACAGCAGAAAATGCGTATTTAGGTTCGTTGGGGTTGAGAGAACAAAGGTCATTGGATAATACTTCCGGAAGCATGGGAATAGTGCGGTCTACAAGATAGATGGAAGTGCCACGTTTGCGAGCCTCACGATCGAGCTCCGTTTTTTCTACCACAAAGTGAGACACGTCAGCAATGTGGATACCTATTTCGTAGTCGCCGCTCGGCAGTATTTTAAAAGAGAGGGCGTCGTCGAAGTCCTTGGCGTCTAGAGGGTCAATGGTGAAGGTTGTTGTTTCGCGGAAATCTTTACGGTCTTTCAATTTATCTTCCTTCTGGTATTTCTCTTTCCACATTTGCGCTTCCTTTTCTACATCGGCAGGGAAGTCGACCTCGAACCCGCTCTCATAAACAATGCCGAGCATTTCAGCGTTGTGTTCACCGGCTTGGCCGATAATGCGAATAACCTCTCCCCTGGGGCTTTTGGATGGTAAGGGCCACTCGGTAATCTTGACCTGCACTTTGTCGCCCTCGGAGGCGCCTTGAGCGGAGTTGAAAGGCACGAAGATATCTCTATACATTCTTTTGTCGTCTGGCACTAGAAAGAAGTTCTCATCATCTCTTTCTAGAGTACCGACAAATTCTGTTTTATGGCGCTCGATAATCTCTGTGACCCGAGCCTGTTTTCTGCCGAGAATTTCTTTGTGCAGTGATTCGACTTTAACCCTGTCTCGATTGAGGGCGGCATTGAGATTCTCCGGCTGAATTTCGAGATCTTCGTCACCACGAGATAGAGGGAAATAGCCGACACCTTTGCCAGTGACGCGGATTACGCCTTCGAACAGATTATTTTTTTTCGTCATTTTGAAATACTATACCAGAAATTATTTAGAAAAAAGCAGAGCCCCAAGCAAACTGCTGTCTGCGAGGGGCTCAAGGAGATCGGCGGGGGCTCGTCGAGTTCAGTGTCAGAGAGGCGTGGCCTCGTACCTGTAGACGACACCGTTCCAGACGAAGACGCCGTGCAAAATACCTTTCGGGTTGAACTCCGCGGACTCTACGGCCACCTTCTGCGGGGCGAGGCCGTGCTTGTGGGCGAGCCGCGTCATGATGAGCCGGGCGACGTCCTCGACTCGTCCATCAAGAAGACTGCACGCCTCGGCCTTGATCACTCCGGCGACCTCGGAAGCGAGCTGTTGGAACTCCGGCGACGAATTGGAGCGATGGGTTCCAGGGTCCACCGTCCAATCCACTTCGATCGGTGGTGTTTTCATCGTCACCTCCTCAAGGTGCTGTTTTCGCTGTCGCACCATGCGGACAGCGACTATCGGTCTATGATTCCGATAATGCTCAAGATTGCCATTTTAAACCATAAAAGTCAAAGAGAATCTTAGAAAGTTACATTTGGTGCCGAGGAGAGGACTCGAACCTCCATGGGTTACCCCGTTGCGTCCTAAGCGCAGTGCGTCTACCAATTTCGCCACCTCGGCAGTGCGTCCACGAGGATTCGAACCTCGGACCATCTCCTTAAGAGGGAGTTGCTCTACCAACTGAGCTATGGACGCATACAGGAGTACAGTATTTCAAAAAAGCAGTGATTTATCAATTATGTTAATGTATAAAAGTTAACTGACTGGATAATGGCGTGGTGGCGAAGTGGTAACGCTTTGGTCTGCAAAACCAACATACAGGGGTTCGATTCCCCTCCACGCCTCAGGCTATAATTGGTATAGCTTTGCGCCCGGGTGGCGGAATTGGTATACGCGCGAGACTTAAAATTTCGTGACCGTAAGGTCGTGTGGGTTCGATGCCCACCCCGGGCACTAATACAATTTGATGCAAAATAAGTCATGGATTCTTCTATAGTAAATTTGCTTACCACTTACCAACTACCAGCCGTTTTCCTCGGCGCGTTCTTTTTTGGAGAAACAGTCATCCTGACAGCCGCATTTTTGGCCGGTCAGGGTACCTGGTCAATCGAGAGTGTCTTTTGGTTGTCGCTCGTGGGGACTGTGATCTCGGATTCTCTATGGTTTCTCCTTGGTCAAACTTTTTTCAAGTTCACTAAGCGATGGGAAAAATATCAAGATCAATATCAAACATTCCTTATTAAACTTGAACAAATCACTGGCCAAAGACCGTTTCTCTCCCTTTTATTTATCAAGTTTTTGTATGGTACACGGATTTTGACCATCCTCTATCTATCCATCCGAAAAGTACGTTATTCTACTTTTCTCTTGTTTAACACGATTGGTACTATCATTTGGCTATTGGTCATGATTTTTGTCGGCTGGTTGGTGGGAAGGGGTGTGGGGAATGCCGCCCAGATCTTTTCTAGAGTTGAGTACATAGTGACCGCATTGGTTTTGTTAATTGTGTTCTTCAAAATAATGACCACATGGCTAAGCAAGAAGATCGCAAAACAATAACGGCTATAGTCCCGGCATACAACGAGGCAGCAAGAATCGGACGTGTTTTGAGTATGTTGACCACGTATCCGCATTTTGAGGAAGTGATTGTGGTAGATGATGGTTCAACTGATGATACGGAAGGAATTGTAAGACAATATCCAGTTCGTTATGTGAAAAATGTCAGAAACAAGGGAAAGGGACACGCTATGGATACCGGTGTGGCTCTCTCAAAAGGTGACATTATTTTTTTCGCTGATGCTGATGTGGCGGGCTTAACGCACGAGATTATCGATGACATCCTTAAATCAGTTGTGAGTGGAGCGGTGGATATGTCTATCGGGATGCGCAATCGGAAGATATATTATCTACACTCCATCATCTTTTTTATTCCTCTGTTTGGGGGAGAACGAGCTTTAACGAAAAATTTGTGGCAAATGTTGCCGGGTTATTATAAACACCGTTTTCGAGTCGAGGCGGGGCTCAATTTCTACGCACGGTATTACGGAAAGGGGTTTGATTATAAAGTTTTCCAAGGGCTATCCCAAGTCATTAAAGAAAAGAAATATGGATTGAGAGAAGGATTGAGACAGCGTTGGCATCTGTGTACTAACGTTGTTTCTGCCCAACTAGAGTTGCAGTTTGTGGATATACCCAAATCTGCTAAAAACCAGCGGACCTCGGCTCTGGTCGCTCTACAAAGTCTGGGGGGAATGTTTTTGGGAATCTTATTTTTTGCCGCTGTGTATTTCGGACCGCAAGATTTTGTTTACACTGTCTTTGCCGAAGCATTGCTAGAGGACCCCTCCACCCCCTTTGTGGATTTCCTTTTATATTTTGTGGGAGTAGTAAGCATCAATACCTTACTAATGATCGGCACTACTTTGGTCACTGTAAACCTCATTCTACTTTTATTGACTATCAAAAGATTATCCTATTTGTCCAATGGTATCTTATACAAAATCAGAAGTAAGAGATGAGTGTATAATTACAGCGCATATTGCGAGATTAGTTTAGTGGTAGAACTGGTGCTTCCCAAGCATCGGGCGCGAGTTCGATTCTCGCATCTCGCACCAATATTGACAGAATATGGTTAATATGTTACCATCTCAATTAGACGCACAGGCTACGCTTGTTTCCAACCCAGCGCGCAAAGGAGGATTCCATGCGCAAATTGATGTTGACGCTAGCCACGTTTTTCGTTCTCGTCGTCGCACCAGCCGCTGCCAATGCCCAAGGGTTCCTGTTTGGGCTGGTGGTCGGCGGAATGTTGTTTAGCGGTAATACCCAATACAGTGGTGCGGGTGCAATTATCCTCTACTCCGCCAACGAGGAGATGCTGAGAAGCGTGCCCCCGCTGGAGGTGCGGCTCGTCGCTTACGACCAGTGCTTCACAGGCGGCAACGATGCTGCCAACAAAAGCATCGGGGAAATGTTTGCAACTCTCACCAAGGGACGGAGAGACAAGAAGCAGACAGTTCTGCAAGTTGTCCGCATCTTCTCTCCTCGGGACGCCTCCTGTGCTGTCATCTGGTTCGCCTACATCGAGAGGTGAAACGACGCCAGACGGATACCGATTCGACGAGCTCGCGCTTGAAACGCGAGCTCGTTTTCTTTTTGCATGAATCACAATCTGTACTACTCTTTCCTACTCAACTCATCTAATCTCTGACGGTTGCGCTCGCCGTAGTCAATTTTGAAATCGATGTGAGGCACTAAGCCAATGCGTGATTGGCTACCGATATACTTCTTGAACTCCGGCGTTTTTCTGATTAAAAATTTTAAGGCCGTATCCTCCTGGTTCTCGGGTAGAGTAGTGAAATATATCTTGGCTTCCTTCCCTGTAGGCGAGAGCTCGACGCGGGTGATAGTGAGAAGCGAAGAGTCGCTTGCTTCATCCCGTACAAACTCCGCCGCCAGGCGGTGAATTATTTCTCCTATTTTTTCTCGCTTGATCTCGCGCATTATTTATAGTGAGCTTGTCGAACTATTTGGTTACCAGGATGGTTGCACTGAGCACGTCTCCTGGAGTAACTTCTATTTTGGATTCAATCAAGGCGCCGAATTCAGTACCTTCACCGGCAGAGTCAGTGGCAATCTTAGACTGTTGGAGTTCTTTCACTTTGCCCATGCCGATTTCTGTCTCGCGCCTGATAATTTTGACGACAGCTCCTCGTTTGATTTGACCAGAGAGAACACGACCTCCGATAACTTGCTTACCTTTGGTAATACCGAATAGTTTTAACACTTTAGAGGTGCCCACTATTTCTTCCACTTCGATTCTCGGTTCTCTTAGAGAGAGGAGCTCTTTCACTTTATCTGTCAGTTCATAAATAATACTGAAAGTCAGGATGGCAATGCCCGAACGCTCTGCGAGACTCGCAGCCTCTCGGTCCACTTTAGTATTAAAGCCGAGAATCACCGCTCCCACGGAAGACAGTGCCGATTTAACATCGTTTTCATTGATACTGCCAACGCTTGAGAGGATTATTTTCGGTAGAATTCTTTCTCTTGCAAGCTTTCCCAGTTCTGCTGTAATAGCTTCGAGACTGCCAGCGGTGTCCGTCTTGAGGACAAGAGGGAGGATAGGAACATCCTTCCCCACGCTAGAGTGTGGATCGGTCGGGGTCCCGACATTCGCAGAGGTTGAGTTTGCGAAAAAGAGCGCCTCTTCTTTCTTCAGAAAGGTTTTGAATTTCTCTCCTATGGTCGGCATCTTGTCCCAACCAATAATCTGCACAGGACTAGAGAAAGAGAGCTCCTCTACCGTTTTCCCCTCCGCGTCAAGGAGAAAGCGTATCGGGGCGATTGCCCCGGTTTGCCCCGCCTGACTTAGTCGGGGTGAAGCGGCCGCGAATAAACCTGGGCGCACCGTACCGTCCTTGATAATGCCCACCGCACTAATACCCCTCTTGGCATCACGCCTGCTTTCTATAATGACTCCGGAGCCAAGAGCGTCGCGATCTGCCGTCTTGTCTTCAAGCTCTGAGATAAGACCGATCATATCCAAGAATTCATCTACTCCTTCGCCCGTTGTGGCTGATAGTTCAATCACCGGTGTATTGCCGCCATAGCCCTCGACATAGATTTCATTTTCTGCCAAATTTTGTTTAGTGCGCAAAATGTTGGCCGAAGGCTTGTCGATCTTAGTAATCACCACTAGATAAGGTAGGGCGCATTCTTTAATATGCTTAAAAACTTCAAGGGTCTGGGGTTTAACTCCGTCTTCCGCGCTGACGATGAGAGCCGCGATGTCGGCTACATTGGCGCAACGGGTGCGAATGCTACTAAAAGCCTCGTGTCCCGGGGTGTCAAGAAAAGTGATCTGTCTCCTTCGCCCGTCTTTTGCGGTATGGGTAACCTCATAAGCGCTTATATGTTGAGTAATGCCTCCCGCCTCTGTGCCCGTCACATTAGTTTTCCTAATGTAGTCGATGAGAGTCGACTTGCCATGGTCGATGTGTCCCAAGATCGCTACCACTGGCGGTCGTATGTCCTTTCCCCCTTTTTCTTCCAATTTAGTCATAATTAGGTTATAACCTTAACATAAAAATGGGTTGGTTTAAACAAAAAAGAATTTTCCTTGACTATGCTTCCGCGACTCCGGTCTTACCGGAAGTAAGGCAGGCGATGGAAAAATATTGGTCAAAGGATTTTTACAATCCCAATGCTATTTACGAGGAGGGGGTGAGGATTAAAAAAGACATCGATGAATCTCGCACGAAAATTGCTCGCATCTTGGGTGTAGCAAAAGAGGCGGTCATTTTTACTTCTGGCGGAACAGAGGCCAACACCTGGGCGGTAAGGGGAGTAAAACCGGGACGCATTGTTGTCGAACCAGATTCTCACCCGTCGGTATCAGAGGCTGCCAAAGGCATTACGGGCCTGCCTGCCGGCAAGGCAGGCATGGAGACTACTCTTGTCTCAAGTACTACGACAGATAACAAGCTTGGTCGCAAAATACGTGAGGAAAGGAGGAAGGGTAATACCGAGTTCCCGCTTCTCCACGTCGATGCTTCCCAGACAGCAGGATATTTCAACGTTGGTTTAGAAGCCCTGTCGTGTGATCTCTTGACTCTTGATGCCGCTAAACTTTATGGACCGAAAGGCATCGGAGCTCTGGTTGTTAGAAGAGGTGTTAAGCTCGATCTTCCGCCGCTAGGCACTCCTGCCGTGCCGTTAATCGCCGGGTTTGCTAAGGCACTTGAGATGACAGTACGCGACAGGGAGCGAGAGAGGAAACGTCTGCATTCTTTAAGCGCTCAGTTTGTAGCAGATATCCGGCGCTCATTACCTGAAGCAGAAGTAACCCAAAACGAGCCCAATATCATTAATATTTCTATATATGGAATTATGCCGGAATATCTAGTTCTGGCGCTTGACCGCTCTGGCGTCCTAGTCTCCGCTGGACCCGCGTGCAACTCAAACAAGCCTGAACCGCCAGAGACGCCAGTGCGTTTTTCTTTCGGTCGTTATACTACTTTTCCCGAAGTCAAGCGCGCGGCCGAAATATTTTGTAAAATCTGTCGCTCTGTAGTAAAATAGTTCTACTAGCTCACTATAAATAGCTATGCAGCCCTTTAATCATTTCACCACCAAGGCCAAAGAAGTTATCCGCAAGGCTCATGAGCTCGCTATAGAGCGTGGCCAGAACCATGTGAATCCTACCCATCTTTTAGCGGCTCTTTTGCTCGCGGAGGAGAGTATGGCTGTCTCTATCTTGGACAAGATGGACATTGATACTATCCTTCTCTCCGATTCGGTCCTTGATCTCATAGAGAGTCCTGAGACGAGCCAGACTATCTCTCCGTCTTACCAAATTTATCTTACTCCGGAGTTGGCTCACGCCATCGAGTCGTCTAGTAAAGTAGCGCAATCTCTGGGAGATGAGTTCGTCTCCACCGAACACCTTTTCGTCGCTGTCCTAGATATCCCAGGAGAAGCCCGTGAACTGCTGCTTAAATTCAAAATCGACAGGCAGACGGTCCTGAAAGTGCTTGAAGAGCTTAAGAAAACAAGTCCTACCGAGCCGAAAGAGATGAAAAAATTTAAATCGCTTTCCAAGTACACTCGCTCCCTAACCCAGTTAGCTAAGGCTAATAAACTCGACCCAGTCATCGGTCGCGATGATGAAGTCTCGCGCATTATCCAAATCCTTTCTCGCCGGACTAAAAATAATCCTATTCTCATAGGCGAAGCCGGTGTCGGTAAAACTGCTATCGTCGAGGGCTTGGCCCTGCGCATGGCGAGTGGCAATGTACCGGAATCTTTGCGGGAGAAGGAGCTAGTTTCTCTTGATATTGGTCTTCTGATCGCCGGCACCAAGTACCGTGGAGAGTTCGAAGAACGACTCAAGAACATCATTAAAGAAATCGAAAAATCGGAAGGCAGAATTGTGCTCTTTATAGACGAAATTCATACTATTGTCGGTGCCGGCGCGGCAGAAGGGTCTATGGATGCTTCAAACATGCTCAAGCCGTCCCTGGCTCGGGGCGAATTACGTGCCATTGGTGCCACGACCTTGCGCGAGTACCAGAAACATATCGAAAAAGACCCAGCTCTGACCCGCCGTTTTCAACCCGTCTACGTTCAAGAGCCCTCTATCGAAGATGCCATGACCATCTTGCGCGGGCTCAAGGAGCGATACGAGCTCTATCACGGAGTACGCATCACTGATGACGCTATCCAAGCGGCCGTCAATTTATCCTCGCGCTACATCACCGACCGGTTTCTGCCGGACAAATCAGTGGATCTCATAGATGAGGCGGCATCATTTTTGAAAATCTCCCTTGAAAATATGCCGCCGGTGCTTCAAGAGGCTCACTCCAAGATTATGAAACTTGAGATTGAGAAAGAGGCGCTGAAGAAAGAGACTCTCATTCCCAAGATGAAAACCCGGCTGAAAATTATCGACAAAGAGATTGCCGATTTGCGCGAGAAGACTAGTGAAATCGAACTGAAGTGGAAGAACGAAAAGGAAACAGTGGGGGAGATAAAGGAAATTAAAAAAACCCTCGAGACTCTGCGTCTTGAGGCTGACGCGGCGGAGACACGCGCTGACCTTGCTCGCGCGGCGGAACTGCGTTATGGCAAGATCCCCACTTTGGAAAGAGATCTGGAGGCGAAAGCCAAGCGCCTTAAGAAACTTCAGAGTTCCAGAAGAATTTTGAAAGAAGAGATTACCGCATCCGATATCGCGGTTGTAGTTAGTCGGTGGACTGGTATTCCGGTCTCTAGAATGCTTGAAGAAGAAGCGGCCAAGCTCTCCAGGATGGAAGAGTTTCTCAAGAAGCGCATTGTGGGTCAAGACGAAGCGGTCAAAAAGATTGCAGACACAGTGAAGCGCTCACGCGCCGGCATCTCCGACCCCAATCGTCCTATCGGTTCCTTCATCTTCCTCGGTCCGACCGGGGTAGGCAAGACCGAGCTGACTAAGGCTCTGGCGGAGTTTATGTTCGACGATGAACGGGCTCTCATCCGTGTGGATATGTCAGAGTTTATGGAGCAACATTCCGTCTCGAAGTTAATCGGCGCACCCCCAGGTTACGTAGGCTTCGAAGAGGGTTCGAGTTTCGCTGAGTCTGTGCGACATAGACCGTATTCGGTAATCCTTTTCGACGAGATAGAGAAGGCACATCCGGAGGTGTTCAATGTATTATTGCAAATTCTCGACAACGGTCGTCTGACCGACGCTAAGGGTAGGGTCATCAATTTCAAAAACACGGTCATCATTATGACCTCTAACATTGGGGCCCAGTACATAGACAAAATGCAGACCATCGGTTTCAATAGCAGCGAGAAGGATACTTATGATGGTGTTAAGGAAAAAGTACTCTCGACTCTCAAAGAACATTTTCGCCCCGAGTTTCTCAATCGTCTCGACGACATTATCGTCTTTGACATACTTTCAAAAGAAGCTATCCAGGAAATTGTCAATATCCAAATCAGCATCATCAAAGAACGTCTTAGAGAGAAGGAGATCAACCTTACAGTCTCGGAGTCGGTATTGAAGCTCTTGGCGAGCGATGGATATAACCCACAATATGGAGCAAGACCCTTGAAACGTTTGATTCAAGAGAAAATTCTTAACCCGGTGGCTTCTATGATGATCTCGAGCAAAGTACTCTCTGGAGGCACAGTTTTAGTCGATGTAAAAGATAATCAATTTACTTTTGATATCAAGAGGAGTGCGCGCTCCAGCCGTATGAGTACCATGGTCTCCAGAAGAGAATCGGCTCTGAAATAAGAATTGTGCGTCGTCTGGGACAAGGTTGGAACTCATATAAAACAGAAACCTCGCACCCAACCGCGAGCACGAGGCTCTGATGGGTGCGAGGTCAAACCCGCTTTTTGTAACTGCCCAATAGGACAGTCGTCTCAGCACTGATCCTGTCGCGCTCCGCGACAGTAATAAGACCGACTTCTCCGTAGTACTTCTCCGAACTGACCCCACACTTCCGACACAGGGCCGGGAGAATGTACGGAAGCAGTCCGGGCGTGAGCGGTGTTCTATCCCACTCATGGCCATTCATCCAGCAAGGCAAAAGCCGAGTGATCCCAGAAAACATCATATTCACCCCATTTCGACTAGGCGCTTAGAAGGAAGTTAATCCATGAATGCGGCCGTTCCGCATCCTTCTAACTAACATTATATACTATATTACATTAAAAAGTCAAGTGTGCGCTGTCTGGTACGCAGTCGGAACAGGGCTAAAATAAAATTCCTTTGAATTTTCGATACATTTTACTTAATAAACTATATAAGACCTCTGGACCTGGAGATACAGTAGCTAATGTCACTGGACCGTAACGCAAATGATATTTGCCATAAGAAGAGCTATCAAAGTATCTTTCATTCAATAAAGAAATAACCCGCTCTTCGTCACCATCAATATTAAAATAAGATATTGATTCTTTATTTGGTCCAAGTAATTTAATTAAGTCGTGTATATTATAGACATTCAAATTCTGTAAACAAAGAGCTGCTTTAAGATAATGCTCAATTACAAAACCCCCACAAAAATATATTGGGCTTTCAATTTCGTGGAACAACCCTCTGTTTCCTACAAAAAATGGACTCGCGAGGATGTAAAAAGCTTTTTTATATTGATTTCCCAAAGTGAAATGCTCAGATGCTTCCTGCATATTTGTTGGCATTGTTGTCCCAATCTCTTTATTTTTAGGTCCCAAAATCTTGGTTAAAAGACCAACAATGGCTATTGTACCATGGTTTTTAGTATCTCAGAATTTTTTGAGTGAAATCTTCTCCAAAATTTTATGAAAAATCTTCCGTATAACTATTATCACTATCGCTTTCTGATTCATCTTCCAGCTCTCCAATTTGTTCCTCTAATTCTGCTATTCTCCTTCTTAAGGTAGACTTACCACTACCTGCAATACTGGCCACAACTATGATCCCTAAAATTATTACCCACCAAGGTATAAACATATTTGATTTTGTGCGCCGGGCAGGATTCGAACCTGCGTAGGCCTAAGGCCGACAGATTTACAGTCTGTTGCGATTGACCACTCCGCCACCGACGCGATTGGGCCATTCTAATGGAAAATCTGGGGACTTGCAAAATTTTGAGGTAGCGCAGTTTGTATATTTTTCCATTTAAACAGTGCTAGACTTTTATAAAGCAAGATAGTAGAGTCTTGGCAGACTTCACACAAGAGGAGGGCATAACTATGCCAATGGTGAAAGTGCTGTATCGATCACCCGCTGTAGGGTGGATGACTGCAAACCTGCTTGGTAACAGCTTGCCACAGATCGTCGCTGGTGCGTTGACGAGCAAGGACCCCGAGGGTGAGTTGGTCGCTTCGGACATTGAGGTCGAGGTAGCGGACATGAATCCTGGTCTTCGTACCAGATACGATCTACACATCGAAGTGGAGGCCAATGACTATCCAGAACGCCGAAGGGATCTAGAACGTCGAGCCCATTGGATAGCGAGGGAAGTCCGTATCTTCTTCAACCGGGCCGAGACCTGGAAGTTGTCAGAACCTCCCAAGGGTTGGGTCTGGGTCAAGTTGGTTCCCGCGCATTGGGTTGAGTTGTAGTCGACTCTCGAGATTGTGGACGCCGTGCCTCTTCTAGGTGCGGCGTCCTTTTCGTTTCTTCAAACGATTTATAAACTTATTTACATTCAATTTTCACAAAAAGGAAAAGAGGCCGGGCGCATGGAGCGCCCGGCCTCTCGTGGATCTAGCGCTCCAAAGAATGTCTAGTCCACACTCTTCTTGAAGAGGCGGAACTTCTTCGAAGTCTTCCAGAGGAAATCTGGTTCGAAACCCGGTGCTGCCCCCTTAAGAACCTTTCGAATCTTGCTTTCGGCTTTCAGGAAGCTCACTGGGACGGTCAGACTTAAGGTGAGATAGTCGCCTTCTGGCATACGCACGAAATCCTTGCAGAGTTCTTTGGGATCCATGACTCTCCTCTTAAACTACGTAGGGTGTTGAAGTGCGTAACTCTGGGAAGAGTATACTCACTTTCGGCATAGTTGCAAAATTTGATAAATGGTGTAACACTTATTCCATGCCAAAGGACAATCCCATCGGTAAAGTGGTGCATTGGTACGACAGACTTGGCGTGGCGGTAGTTAAGTTAAATAAGGCCCTCAAGGTCGGGAGCCAGATTAAAGTGAAGCGTGGAGATGAAGAATTTACTGACACGGTTACTTCCATGCAACTTGACCATAAGCCCGTCGATGCTGGTAAGAAGGGAGAAGAGGTGGCTGTGAAAGTGTCTCAACCAGCCAAAGAGGGAGCAGAAGTCTACGCCGCCAAATAATTTTTTCCAATGTCGCAACTACATCTTATAAAACTAGTCTCGGTAGGAGACGAGAAAGGCGCTGGCAAAGGGCACACCTATTATTCTCGCAAGAACAGGAAGTCTGTCGAGCGCAAAATCGAATTTAAGAAATATAATCCTATTGTCCGCAAACACACGGTTTATAAAGAAAAAAAGGCCTAACTGGCGGGCGATGAGGGAATCGAACCCCCGATAGCGGATTTGGAGGCCGCAGTTATACCACTTAACTAATCGCCCTTAGAGAGCTCTATCCTAACATATTTCTCAATCTCCTTTGCTTGTGACGGTTCAAACCATCTTATCTTCTTATTTCTCTTAAACCATGTCATCTGACGTTTAGCGTAGTGTCTGATTGCTATACGAAGCTTCTCAACCATTTCCTGCTTGGAAATTTTATTTTGCAAATACATACCGATATATCGATATTCCAACCCGAGTTCATGCATACGTCGGTAGGTGAGTCCTTGCTTGTGTAATTTTTTGCCCTCACGAATCATTGGCTCAAGTCTCTTTAGTAATCTCTTGTAGATTCTCGCATCAAGATTACCGGGCTTCAAACCAATAAATACAAAATCGAAACTTGTCGACCTGGCAGGTTGACGAGTGGGGACCTTGCCGAGTGTCTCGATTATTTCTAGGGCGCGGATGAGACGGACTTTATTGTCTCGGTCTATGGTCGAAGCTCTCCTCGGATCTTTTTTCTCGAGTATTAAAAAGAGTTTTTCCTTACTAAACTTATTCAACTTACTCCTTAGTAACTTATTGGGCGGTACGTCGGGGAATACTGCCGTTCCAGTTAAGGCATCTATATAAAACCCTGTGCCTCCCACCACAATTGGTAATTTGCTTTTTTGTACGATATATTGTACAAATTTATCAGCCAAGAGTTTGTATTGCGCAACGGAGAATTGCTTTCTGGGGTTAGCCACATCAAGAAGATGATGGGGGATCCCATTCATTTCCTGTTTGGTAATCTTGCCAGTACCGATATTAAGACCTTTATATACTTGCCGCGAGTCGGCGGAAATTATCTCCCCGTTGAACTTCTTCGCTAATCGAACCGCTAGGCCTGACTTGCCTGAAGCCGTAGGGCCGACGATAATGATGATTTTTTGTTGCGCCATAAAAATTTTCTAACTTCTTCTACCCAGATAATAGAAGTTGCTAGAGCAATGATCACTAGCCAATCGGCAAGAGTAAGCGGCACAGTATACAGGAATTTCTGGAAGAGAGGATTGTAAACGGCGAGCATCTGGAACGAGAACGCGGCCAAAGTGGCAAGCATCATAAATTTATTTTCGAAGGGATTTGTCTGGAAAATGGACTTGTCACTAGAGCGGCAATTCCAGGCATTAAACCATTGGAAAACGGCTAGTATAGTGAGAGACATTGTCCAAGCCTTCGCTAAATCTGTGTCGAAATAATTTTGAAACAGCGCCAGTGTGACTACTACCATTGGTATGGCCATGAGAAGCATTCGCTGTCCCATGAGAGCATCAACTAAATATTTTCTTGGTTTCTCGAAGTTGCCGCGCAGCAATCCCTTTTCTCTTGGTTCCATAGCGAGCGCTAGGGTGAAAAAACCGTCGGTCACGAAGTTAAGCCAGATAATCTGCGTTGGTAAAAGCGGCAGAGGCAGACCAATGACGATGGCTCCAGTAATGACAAGCACTTCTCCCGCGCTAGTAGAGAGAAGATATAAAAGTACTTTTTTTATAGTCTGATAAATATTTCTTCCTTCTTCTATGGCCGAGACGATACTACCGAAGTTATCATCCAGAAGCACAATGTCGGCAGCTTCTTTCGCCACCTCTGTGCCCACTCTCCCCATCGCCACTCCGAGATCTGCCGCGACCAAAGATGGTGCATCGTTGACTCCATCGCCAGTCATGGCAACAATTTCTCCTCTGGATTTGTAGGCATTAATAATCCGGAGCTTATGTTCTGGTGTCACTCTGGCGAAGACCGAGGTCTTGGCTAGCCGTTCTTTGAGTATGGTATCCGATAGGTTGTCTATTTCGGAGCCAGTCAAACTGATATCGCCTGTTTTATAAATGCCGGCTTCCTGGGCCATTGCTTCTGCTGTTGCAAGGTAGTCGCCGGTAATCATTACTACTCTGATGCCTGCGTGGGAGGCTCGTCGGGCAGCTTCTTTGACCTCAAGACGCAAGGCATCCTTGAGACCCAGGAATCCTATAAAAGTGAGATTTCTTATATCTTCCTGATTCAAACTTCCTGCCACTTGGGTACTAAAAGCAAAAGCTAGGACCCTCAGTCCTTTCTTCGATATATCGGAGAAAATTGATGTTAGCTTGTCCCTTTCTTCCTCTGAGAGGTTTTCTTCCCTCTCGTTATGCCAGACTTTACTCGAAATTTTCAAGATAACTTCCGGCGCTCCTACGACCGACACGAAGTTTATCCCATTGTCTTTGTGTAGAGTAGTATGATATTTGAGATTGTAAGTGAAAGGAATTTCTGATACGGGTGGGGATTCACGTTCCAAGACATCTTTATTGAATCCGAGCTTCTCGGCCAAGACCAAGAGGGCCGCTTCTGTCGGGTCGCCAGAGATTTCCCACCCCCTAGTCTTTTCAGCAAACATAACCCGAGCATTGGCGCAAAAGGCGGCAATCTTACCAGTCAGCATAAGTTCCGGGTGATTAGGTGGGTCTATAATCTGCTTGCCGATTTTAACATCCCCCCTCGGTTCGTATCCGACTCCGCCGATTTCGAAGGTCTTGCCGTCCACGTAGACGGTCTGAACCATCATTTCGTTTTTGGTAATGGTGCCGGTTTTATCAACAGCGATCACTCGAGCTTGTCCAAGCGCTTCCACTGCCTGTAAGCGCTTGACTAGGGCGTTTCTCTTACTCATCCTCCAGACACCGGCGGCCAGAATAATGGTGATGGCAATAGGGAGGTCTTCCGGTATTACGGAGACGAGCATGGAGACGACCATGGCAAACATTTCTCGCATAGGCTGGCCGGAGAAAATACCGAAAGTAAAGAGAAAGGCGCTGATACCCAAGGCGACAGCTATGATGACTCTGGAGAGATAGCGAATATTGGTCTGGAGCGGAATCTCTGTTTCGATCGTGGCAACTTCTTTGGCTATTTGGCCGATGACTGTTTCTCCTCCGGTTCTCGCTACAATCGCCGTACCGCTACCGGAAACGATATGAGTGCCTCTGAAGGCCATATTCTTCTCTTCGAGTATCTCTAAATTCGGATTAGCCAAAGTCTCGCTAGTCTTATGCACTGGTACAGATTCTCCAGTTAAAGTAGATTCATCGACCTTGAGATTGCGGACCACTATCATCCTCGAGTCAGCCGGTATCTTGTCGCCCTCTTGAAGCAAGATGATATCTCCAACTACCACTTGAATATCGGGAATGATAATTTCCTTACCGTCTCTTAAAATCACTGCTCTGGTCTCCACCAATCTTTTCAATGCCAAAATAGTATTGCGGGCTCGGCCTTCCTGGATTGAGCCGATAATGGCATTGAGTATTAGCACTGTCATGATCACCACGCCGTCGACCTCTTCTCCCATGATAAAAACCGTCAGAGCCGCTGCGAGGAGGATGTAAATTAGAGGACTTTGAAATTGGCGCAGAAAAATGAGGGTGGTACTATCTCGCCGAGAGTCTGGTAATTTGTTCAACCCATTCTCGTCGAGCCGGCGCTTGGCCTCTCCACTAGAGAGTCCATGCTCTCCGGACTTCAACATCTCAAATATTTCGGAAAGTTGTAGCGTATGCCACTTAGTTTCTGTTGTAGAACGCATTCACTTTATTATACACAATACACAGTTGGTGCCGGGAGAGAGAATCGAACTCTCATGGATTGCTCCGCACGATTTTGAGTCGTGTGCGTCTACCAATTCCGCCATCCCGGCTGGCGATGAACAATTCACAATCTACAATAAATTGAGTTATGTTACAATCAATTCATGTCTCGATTCTATAATGATTCCATTTTCTGGATAGAAGTGGATAAAATTAAACCAAATCCTTACCAGCCTCGTCGTCACTTTGACGAAGTTCAGCTTAAGAGTCTTGCGGACTCGATTCGCCAGTATGGTGTCCTCCAGGCTCTAGTGGTGACGCGCAATGAAGTGGAAAAAGAAGATGGAGGTATGGGAGTCGAGTATGAATTGGTTGCAGGCGAGCGGCGCCTCCGCGCCGCTCGCCTGGCTGGTCTCGGGCAAGTGCCGGTACTTATCCGTACCGGCGAAGAGACCGATCTAATGAAGTTGGAACTTGCGATCATAGAGAACATCCAGCGCGAGGACCTTAGCCCTGTTGACCGTGCTCGCGCCTTTGATCGTCTGGTGAAGGAATTCAATTTCAAACATCATGAGATTGGCAAGAAGGTGGGTAAAAGCCGCGAGTATGTCACGAACTCTCTGCGCATTCTCTCTCTGCCGGAGTACATTATCAACGCTCTTTCAGAAAATAAGATTAGTGAGGGTCATACTAGACCGCTAATGATGCTTATTGACCGACCGGCCGAACAAGAAACGCTCTTCAAAGAAATTATTTTCAAGAAACTTAACGTCAGAGAAGCGGAAAGTATTGCCCGCCACATAGCAGTCGAGCGTGCTCGCAAACTCATTGATCAGGAACTCATAGACATAGAAGATTTATTTAAAGAGAAGCTTGGCGCTCGAGTGAGAATAGAAAAGAAAGAAGAAGGTGGGCGTGTCACGATAGACTTTTTTAATAAAGACGACCTACGTGCCCTCTTAGAGAGAATTGTTACTGAAGAGGAAGTTAGAAAACTACCTGAGAGAGAGTTTTCAATAGATGATGCTCCTATTTTAACGGACGAGGAAAAGATTCTTGCCGAAGATAAGCCAAAAAGCGAGGAAGACGATGAATCGCTCTATTCTATTACCAATTTTAGTATTTGACAGAAAAGGATTACTATGATACTGTAGTTGCAGACTTGGGATCCAGAGGCAGTTCACATTTCACGGACAGGGGGTATTACCATGTTCGAGTTTGCGATGATCGTGCTGGGTGCCCTTATTCTTCTCGTGTTGGTCGCAGCTGTGCTCTGGCATCCGTCAGTGCGGGGCCAGGTCACGACGCCGGGTGTTGTGATTCGAACGGAGAAATCAGACTTCAGCGACCCGAACCGGATCTCTTACGTGACAGGATCTGGGCGCTCCGCTTCCGCCGTGATCCTGCGGAAGGATGGGAAGTATCTCGTTCTGCAACGGTGCGCCTTCCCGCGCAGGGAATTCCGGCGCATCGTGTAAGCGCAGAAACAGCAACAGGTGTTTGGGGGCGGCGTCTCTGACGCCGCCCTTTTCTCTATTTACTCTTATTTAGCCTCTGATCTTCTCATCTTACCAAGTTTTTGGCGGATGTGACGGCGGGCTATCCCAGTCTTGGTCATAAGAAGCCACTTACGATTCGGCTTGGCATTTTCACTAGTCATGATAAAAACGATATCTCCATTGCGTAACTTTGTATCAATGGCAACCAGTTTTCCATTCACTTTGCTCCCTATCATATGGTCTCCTATATCTGTATGTATCGAATAGGCAAAATCAATTGGAGTTGAGTCAATTGGTAAATCAACCACGTCACCTTTGGGAGAAAAGACAAAAATGCGATGATTGAAAAAATCACTTTTTAATCTTTCTTGAAAAAGTTGTTGATGCTTAGTCGAAGCCTCATATGCAGCAAGTTCTCTTATCCACTTGGGCACGTCTTTTCCATTACTGTGGCTTGTTTCATTTATCGATTTAGATCTTGGTAAGAGTGAGTAGACCCAAGCTAAAATATTTCTACCCTGATTTTTATCCTTGTATTCAAGATGGGAAGCAATGCCGTATTCAGAATATCTATACATCTCATGTGTTTTGATCTGGACTTCTACAATGTTTCCATCACCTATAAAAACGGTTGTATGAAGAGCCTGATAACCGTTTGGTTTAGGGAAGGCGATATAGTCTTTTATTCTATGCGGTAATGGTCGCCATTTCCCGTGTATCACTCCGAGTGCTCGATAGCAATCGGATACAGTATCAACAAGTATACGTATGGCACTAATGTCATAAATTTTCTCAATATCTTTGTCGTATCTTAGAAATTTTTTGTATAGACTATAAAGTCCTTTTAATCTGTATTCGCTCTTCGCCTTCGTTAGTCCTTCTTTGGCAAGGGCTTTCATAACAGAATGGGAAAACTTTTCCACACTCTCGACTCTATCCCAATGTCGTTCTTTAAGAGTCTTTCTCATTTCCTCATATTCTTTTGGGTACACATAAGGAAAGGAGAGGTCTTCAAGCTCGCGATTAATTTTCCTAATACCTAGCCGGTAGGCAATGGGAGCATAAATCTCAAGTGTTTCCGAGGCTATCCTTTTTTGTTTTTCTTTGGGTACATAAGAAAGTGTTCTCATATTATGCAGACGATCCGCAAGTTTGATGAGAAGAACTCTAATATCTTCCGACATGGCCACGAAGAGTTTGCGCAAGCTCTCGTTGTGTCGATTGATACCCCTATATTTAAGATGTCCAAGCTTGGTTACACCATCTACCAGGAAAGCAGTCTCTTCACCGAATTCCGCCACAACCTCTTCTCTCTTCACACCAACATCTTCTATCGTATCGTGGAGTAGCCCGGCCACAATCGTTGCTCTGCCTGCTCCTAGTTCCGCCAGTATCTGAGCTGTCTCGGAGAGATGTTTTAAATATGGCTCACCGGACTGTCTTTGGTGTCCAATATGAGCACGGTTAGCGAAAGCAAACGCTTTTCTAACAGAGGCAATATCCTCGGCAGTAGGATTTGCCATGCTCCTCAGGATTTGGGCCAGCGGGTCTAGCTCTGATTGATTTTGTGGGGGTTGTGATTGAGGCATTTTTTATCTGAGCATCTCTCTCCAATGGTCTTAGTGCCCGCCATCATTAAACTGTCACAGAGTTTGCAGGTTTCGCCCGTGGGCTTAGCCTTCAGAGCGTACTTGCAATCAGGATAATTCGAGCAGCTGTAGAAGATCCCAAAGCGGCCCCGACGTTCAGAGAGAAAGCCAGTTTTGCAAACGGGGCAGAGGATACCTGTCGAATTAGCTTTAACCTGTTCATCATCTTTTTTGACAAACTTACACTTGGGGAAACGCGAGCAAGCAGTAAACATTCCAAACTTGCCCTCACGAGTGACCAAGCTTCCCTTGCCGCACTTGGGGCAGATTTCCCCAGTATCTTTAGGCCCCTCAAGCTCCTTACCCTCTATGGTACGCGCTCCATGACACTCTGGATACTTCTCACATGACAGGAACTTACCACTTCGGCCGAGCTTGATAATCATGTTAGCTCCGCAGATAGGGCACTTCAAGTCCTCGGGTGCTTTGCCGAGATTGGTAACTTTTTCTGCTTTTTCTTTAGATTTAACCGCTTTTTCGAATGGGGTATAAAAATCTGATAGAGTTTTTTTGTAACTTCTCTCACCGTTGGCTATATCATCTAACTCATTTTCCATCTCCGCAGTGAAGGAGTCGCTGATATAGGTAGGGAAGTGTTCTTCCAGAAATGTGCTGACCACTTCGCCCGTATCGGTCGGATAGAGTGCCCTCTCTCTCTTTTCTACATATCCACGGTCATCAAGAGTCTTGATGATAGAGGCATAAGTAGAAGGTCGGCCGATGCCGCGCTTTTCGAGTTCCTTGATTAATCCTGCTTCCGAATATCTAGCCGGCGGCAGGGTTTCTTTTTCTTCCGAGCTTATATTGAGAAGTGCTAGAGGGCTACCAACCAAGAGCTCTGGCAAAATAACATCCTCACTGGCAGATCGTGGATCAATTCTTAGCCAGCCGTCAAAGATGATGCGCGAACCATTGAGCCAGAAGTCGGGTATAGATGAGTCAGCAATGTTGGCGATGACTTTAGTGCGCATGACTTCCGCAGATTTCATCTGGCTCGACATAGTTCTCTGCCAAATTAAGGCGTAAAGTTTTTTCTCTCCCTCTGTCACTCCGGCTGTTTCCACGTCCATATGCGTTGGTCTGATAGCCTCATGGGCTTCTTGGGCATTTTTAGATTTTCTGGCAAAAATGTGCGGTTCAAAATAATTTTCTCCATATTTTTTCTTGATCAATCCCTCAATCTCTCTTCGAGCGGCTAGACCAAGATTGGTCGAATCGGTACGCATATAAGTAATGTGCCCCGCCTCGTAAAGTCTCTGGGCAAAGTACATACTGCGGGATGGCGCTAGGCCAAGTCGAGAACTGGCTGTTTGTTGCAAGGTCGAGGTGATGAAGGGTGCCTTCGGAGCACGCGCCATCCGTGTTTCTTTGATATCTGTGACTTTCCAAGAACCTTCTTTCGCGATCTTCAAGATTTCTTCCATTTCTTTTTTATCTGTGGGCTCTTTAGAACAAGAGAAGATGAGATTGTGTTTCTTGTTATCTTCGAATTTAGCAGTAATAGTCCAGAAAGTGACTGGTTCAAAAGCGCGTATTTCGCGCTCGCGCTCCATTACAATGCGCAGGGCAGGGGACTGCACTCTGCCGGCAGATAAACCATAACGCACCTTTTTCCAAACTAGTCCGGAGAGATCATAACCGACCAAGCGATCCAAGACTCTTCTTGCCTCCTGCGCTTCCCGTAGACTGGTATCAATCTCTCGGGGGTGTTCTAGAGCTTCTTTCACTGCTTCTTTAGTGATTTCATAGAAGACGACACGTTTCGGAGACGTCAGACCGACTGCTTGCTCTACGTGCCAAGCAATAGCTTCTCCCTCGCGATCCGGATCAGTGGCCAAGAGAATTTCGTCAGCCTTTTTTGCCAGTGACTTAATCTCTGAGATCACTCTCTCTTTTCCCTTGACCACCTCGTAGCGCGGCACGAAACCAGCTGCCACATCGATGGCTGATTTGTTTGACTTGGGAAGATCGCGGATATGACCGACAGAAGCAACCACTCGAAAATCTTTACCAAGGTATTTCTCAATAGTCTTGGCTTTCGACGGCGACTCTACTATTAAAAGCTTCATTAAACTCAATTAGTACTACAGAAACTTTCTATTTGCAAACCTGTCAGTTGGCTGGTGGGCTTAAAATGTCTTTCGCACCTCGCCGAGTTCTTCAACTATCAAGCCTTTAATTTCCAGAAGCGAGAGGGTGGCCGAGGCGTTACCAATGTCGAGTTTCGAGAGACGAATGAGTTCGTCGCGTGGGCGCGGTCTCTCCAAGAGTTTTATAAAAATTTTTTCTTCTTCGCTCAATTCTTCTATATCAACGAGAGTTGGGTGCTCATCCTTTCTTGGAAGTCCGAGAAGTTCGAGTACGTCGTTGGAGTCGCGTATGAGCGCGGCGCCGAGTCTAATGAGCATGTGCGGACCATCGGAAGTAGGAGAGTCAACTGGACCGGGGACCGAACCAACTTCGCGATTGTATTCAGTAGCTAAGCGTGAAGTGATTAGGGTTCCAGATTTTCTTTCTGCTTCAATGACAATAGTGGCATGGCACATACCGGCCATAATTCTATTTCTTCTGGGGAAGGCCCAGATGCCAGCCGGCATCGTATCGTCGTATTCCGAGATCAGACCTCCACCATTTTCGATAATCTCTTCCGCGAGATTGACGTGTGAGTGAGGATGCAAAACTTTCCGATCAAGACCGGAGCCGGGGATAGCTATAGTCTGAAGACCGGCGCCGAGAGCAGCGCGATGGGCGATCGAGTCCATACCGAGCGCTAGGCCAGAGATAATAGTGACTGGCGAATTGGCTAGTCCCGCGATGAGTGTTTCGCATATTTCTCTACCGTAACTTGTAAACTTTCTTGAACCGACGACGGCCAAGAGTTTATTGCCGGCTTTTGGTAACTGGCCCTCGTAACGAAGTCGTAGAGGAGCGTCCGGAATTTCTTTCAAAAGCTCCGGAAAGTCAGGTGGAAGCAGTTCGCGTATCATTATGATAATATTGTATCGTATTATGCTGGATCTTAAGTTTATCAGGGAAAATAAGGACTTAGTCCAACAAGCGGCCCAAAAGAAGCATATCGAATTTGATGTCGATAGACTTATTGAAGTTGACGATAAACGCCGTAAACTTCTCGGCCGCGTGGAAGAAAAACGGGCCGAACAAAAAGTTGCTAGTAACGCTATCGTCAAGGCGGATTCCGAAGAACGTGACAATATTTTAGAAAAAATGAAAGTGCTTAAGAGTGGGCTCGAGCGTGAAGAAGAAGAGTTGAAGGGGGTGTTGAAAGAGTGGCAGATGCTCATGCTTTTGGTACCAAACGTGCCTGATATCTCTGTGCCGGATGGTGACAGTGATGCCGATAATAAGGAAATAAAGAAGTGGGGAAAGATTCCTAAATTCGATTTTGAACCCAAGAGTCATATAGACATTATGACGAGTCTCGGCATGGCTGATTTTGAACGTGGAGTCAAAGTGGCGGGCTTCAGGGGATACTTTCTCCGAGGGTCGGGAGCGATGCTCTCCTTCGCCGTTTGGCGTTATGCCCTAGACTTCTTCGTCTCACGCGGTCTCTCTCTTTATCTGGCCCCTTCTATGGTCCGTCGTGAGCCGCTTCTAGGCACGGGCTGGCTGCCGCAGAGTGAGGAAGACCTCTACAAGGTCCAGGATGAGAAGTATCTGGCGGGTACGGCAGAAGTAGCCATTATGGGACTTTATCAAAACGAAGTGATTCCCAAGGAAGAATTGCCGAAAAAGATTTTGGCATTCTCACCATGTTTCCGCAGAGAAATCGGTAGTCATGCCAAGGACGTCAAAGGTCTTATCCGAGTCCATGAGTTTTTCAAATTTGAACAAGTGATTCTTTGTGAAGCAAGTCATGATGAATCGGTGAAATATCACGAGGAGCTTAATAGAAATACCGAAGAATTCATCGAATCTCTAGAGATACCATATCGCACGGTAGTGAATTGTGGAGGAGATCTAGGTCTCGGGCAGGTCAAAAAATATGATATCGAACTTTGGGTACCGCTCGAAAACACCTACCGCGAGATTGGTTCGGCTTCTTACTTTCATGATTTCCAGACTAGGCGTCTCAACATTCGTTATAAAGACTCAGAAGAAAAATTAAGATATGCTCACTCTCTCAACAATACGGCGATAGCTACACCGCGCATTCTGGTTTCCTTAGTCGAGAACTTTCAGCAAGCCGACGGTTCGGTAAAGATCCCCGAAGTGCTGGTGCCGTACATGAATGGTCTTGTGATGATAAGGAAATAGACTATAATACCGGCAGACTTAGCACCCACCATAGGAGGTGTCGATGCGCAGGCAGGAAATAACGATAAAGGGCGGTCACGTCGAGACGATGAAGAGCCAGCGAGTAGGAGCACTGTCAGTGGGTCACGGTCGTCGTGGTCGGCTGGAGCTTCAAAAGGTAGAGAAGTTCTTCCAACAACGCTTCAGTCGTAACTTCCCGACTGCCACTGTGAAGTGCAGCCACGGGAGAAGGGGGGTGGGGGGTCAACCATTTCTCCGGGTTGAAATCTCATACCCTAGCTGAACAACTCTGCTCCACTGCCCGGCGCGCATGCGCGCCGGGCAGTTTTCGTCTATACTTCATTTTATGAAAATTGTGTCGAGTGGGAGGGTTCTTAATTCACGAGAATTTTACGAGAAGAAGAAAAGGAGAAGACGTATCCAGTTTATTCTGCTATCTGTTGCATTTATATCCATAGTTTCTCTCTTCATTTACCTTTCCCGTCAGGAACAATTCTTGATTGTTGAGGTCGCAGTCCTCGGAGACAATGTTATCGACAAAGAAGAGATTACAAGGGTCGCCCAAAGCCTGCTCGCTGGTCACTACCTTTGGATAGTTCCTAGGGCTAACGTCTTTATCTACCCTAGCCGCACCATTGAGCACAGTCTCCTAAAAGAATTTCCTAGACTCAAATCTGTTGAAGTAGATTTGGGCGAATCACAAAAGCTTCTTATCACCGTTAAAGAACGCGTACCCTTTGCCCTCTACTGCATCTCCGATTGTTTCTTTCTTGACGAGGAAGGACTCATTTTCGCTCCGGCACCCTCCTTCTCTGGCGGGGTCTATTTTACCTACATAGCCGAAGCTTCTTTGGAGAATCCTGTAGGCGAGAGAATTATTCCTATTGAAGAGTTTAAAAAATTATCAGAGTTTATAAAAACTCTCTCAGTCCTAGACATTAATCCTGTTGGACTTGAGGTCAGCGGAGATGCATACAGGCTCCTTCTGCCGTCTGGCGGAAAAATTCTCTGGCGAAGAGATGATGATTTAATTCTCATTTATGCAAACTTAGAGGCTTTTCTCGCCAACGATGCTATCCGAGCTCAAAGTGATTTTTTGGGCAGGATTCTCTACCTGGACTTGCGTACTGAAAATAAAGTATTCTACAAATTTAATGAATAAGGGATTTTGGGGAAAGTTAGAAAAGCCAATTTTCGTACTAGCGCCAATGGTAGATGTCACCGACGTGGCCTTTCGTCGTATTATTGCGGAAGTTGCTAAGCCAAATGTCTTATGGACTGAGTTCGTCTCCGCAGATGGTCTAGCACTTGCGCCAGAAGTGGGTAAAAAGAAACTTCTCAAGGCTCTTGAATACAGTGAGGCAGAACGGCCGATAGTAGCGCAGTTCTTCACTTCCTCTCCAGAACATATGAAGGAGGCTGCCCGTCTCGCGCGTGAGCTGGGCTTTGATGGTGTGGATATCAATATGGGTTGCCCGGACAGGAGTGTTGAGAAACAAGGTGCAGGCGCATCACTCATGAGAAATGTTTCGCTGGCGAGGAAGCTAGTTAGGGCAGCCAAGGAGGGAGCAGGTGCTCTACCCGTCTCGGTCAAAACTCGCATAGGTTATAGCCGACCGGAGCTCGATAGTTGGCTGCCTGAGATTCTTAAGGAGGAGGTGGCCGTGGTGACTATTCATGCCCGCTCTCGGAAAGAAATGTCGAAAGTGCCGGCCCGATGGGAATTCGTCCGACGGGCGGTCGAAATCAGAAATGCCTCCAAAAGTGAGTCTTTGATTCTTGGTAATGGTGATATCAAAGATTTGAGAGAGGCTAGAAAGAAGGTGGCAGAAACTGCCTGTGACGGAGTGATGCTCGGTCGGGCTATCTTCGGTAACCCGTGGTTGTTTACGGAAGGGAAGATTCCTACCACTGAAGAAAAATTAAAAGTCTTAGTCCGTCACACAAAATTATTTGAAGAATTGCTCGGTGGACACAAGAATTTTGCCGTCATGAAGAAACATTTCAAGGCATACGTTAGTGGTTTCGAGGGAGCGGGGGACTTACGTGCCCGGCTTATGGAAACCAGTAACGCAAACGAAGTCGAGAAGATTGTATCTGATATACTACTCTCATGAAAAAAGAGAAGGAGACCGAAGGAGTCCTTTATCGCAAATACCGCCCGCAGAAATTTAGCGATGTCATCGGTCAAAACCATATCGTCCAAGTGCTGGAGGGGGCCATTAAGCTCGGTAACATTTCCCATGCCTATCTTTTCTCCGGACCACGTGGCACGGGCAAGACCTCTGTGGCCAGGATCTTATCAAGAGAAATTGGTACCTCGGCCAATGACCTCGTTGAGATGGATGCCGCTTCCAATCGTGGTATCGATGATGTACGAGAAATCAGGGAGTCGGTCAATACCTTGCCCTTCGAGTCTCACTACAAGGTCTATATTATTGACGAGGTACACATGCTCACGCGGGACGCTTGGAACGCCTTTCTGAAGACTTTGGAAGAACCACCGGCGCATGTTGTCTTTATCCTCGCGACGACCGAATTGGAAAAAGTGCCGGAGACAGTGATCTCGCGCTGTCAGAGTTTCTCATTCAGACAGCCCAATCGGGCAACGCTCAAAGACCTCGCGCTCTCAGTGGCGAGAAATGAGGGTGTGGCGCTTGAGCCGGCGGCGGCGGAGCTGGTGGCGCTTCTCGGTGACGGCTCTTTTCGAGACGCGCATGGTATTTTGGAGAAAGTACTTTCTTTTACTAAAGATAAAAAAGTTACTCGTGAAGAAGTAGAAGCGGTGACAGGTGCGCCCAAAGCAGCACTGGTGCGTGACATTTTAGAGTCCTTGGTGGAGAAGGATATAGAGAAGGGGATGAAAGCGATTCAGGGCGCTGCCTCTCTCAATGCTGAGATGAAACTCTTTGCCAAGCTGATTCTTGAGCGTTTGCGCTTTCTCTTTCTCCTGCGGTTGAAAGCCCGAATGGATGGATATATAGCAAATCAAGTCTCGGAGGATGATTTCGAGTTTTTGAAGATGCTAGCGGCCAAAGCCGGAAATAACTTGACTGCCGATGTGCTCTTGCGCTTCATTGTCGCTTACGAAGACTCCGGTCGCACCAGTATTCCAGAACTGGCTCTCGAGCTTGCTTTAGCGGATAGCATTGGGCAAACTGGAGAAGTGTAACATCTTGCGGGATCGTCTAATGGTAGGACATCGCCCTTTGGAGGCGAGTATCTTGGTTCGAATCCAAGTCCCGCAGCAAACTTAGATATCCTTCCCGTACACACCAGAGAGAAGCTCCAGGTCTTTTCTGGTTGTGGTCAGTAATTCAATATTTTTCTTTTCTATTGATTTGAGTATGGCGAGGGACTTTTCATCATCCAGATTTTCTTCGAAGAATTGACGGAGAGCGGCGAAGTCTTTTATAAAACAATGCCCTCCGGCCCCGCGGCCGGATTTATGGAGAGGACTCATGTAAGTGGGACCGTTTTGCGGATCAGCACTCATGGCTTCTTGGATCACATTCCAATCGGCATCAATATCTTCAGCAATATCATATAAAATGTTAGCAAATACTATGCGCACATATCCCAAAGTATTCCTACCATATTTTATAAGCTCTGCTTCCTTGGCGGCGCAGATCTTCTCATAAGGAGCTTTAGGCAGGATCTTTAAAAGAAATTTTGCAGCTCTAATGTGTTGTGGTGTATTTTCTGGGACTCCCACGATGTTTCTATCTGGGAAAGCGGCATCGCGAGCAGCAGTGCTCTCGCTCAAAAATTCAGGGGCATGTATAACAATAATACTTGGATTTTCTTTCTGAAGGGATTCTGTCGTACCTGGCAGTATGGTGGATTTGATCACGGCGATTTTTCCCTGACCCACTTTAGAAACCGCTTGCTTAACCGAACTGTAATCAAATCCCTCCGGAGTAGTGGGCGTAGGAGTAGCTATGAATACCACCTGGCAATCCTTTAAGAGGTGGCCGTTATTTACGAAATCCTTTTCGAGGGAATATCTGACTACCTTGTAACCTCTTCTCTCGAAGTCATCGGCATGGTTTTTACCCACAAATCCTTGTCCGATAAAGCCTATCTTCAATTTTTTATCATTCATGATATCTATAGTTTAAGACAGTGAATATGAATTCTACATGAGCTAGTATGGTGTGATTGCTAAACTTCACTCTTCATGAAGCAAACGAGCTTTGATCTAAAGGCTTTTTAAAAGTCTTCATGATTATTAAGTTAATTTATGGTTTAAGTGTGGAAATTGATTGTCTTGGAGCCATCCGTATTGGTAGAATCTAACGTACATGAAACTAACAGACAGGCTGTCTCTAAACTTGATATTACTAACCATCCTATCAATAACACCCATAGCATATATTAGAGCTTCTGAAGCCATCCAACCTTCATCTCCTTACCTCTACAACTTTAATAGTTCTGGTTCGTTACAAGAAGCAGGTAGTTCTGGCGAGAGTTCAAGTCCTTACTGGTGGCTGAATTCCGGCGGGTATTTAAAAATTAATGCAGGCCGAGGGTCTACTGTCATAGGTCCACTCTCGAATCAAGATCCCCAAAGGATATTATATGCCCTTACTAACTCTTTAGATACGGACGGTGGCTATCATACACAGAACGTTTTCAGATTGCTTTCCCGTTCTTTGTGGGGTGATATAAGACAGGAAGCTTATTTTGTTGTTAAAAAAGATAACCTAAGCGCTAGCCAAAATCGCAATAGTTCTAACGGCTTACTACTTTTCAACAGATACCAGGATTCTGATAACCTCTACTACACCGGTATTAGGGTTGATGGTTCCGCCGTTATCAAAAAGAAGAAAAATGGTATTTACTATACAATGGCGCAAGTTAAAGGCATTTATCCTGGTAATTATGAAAGAATTTCATCTCCTAATCTTCTGCCTAAAGATAAGTGGATAGGTCTGCGCAGCGAAGTGATAAATCGTCCTAACGGTTCTGTAGAGATAAAACTCTACATCGATAAAGGCTGGCAGGGCAAGTGGGATCTCGTGGCAAGTGTCATCGATAACGGAGAGAAATATGGAGGTTCCGCTCTCTTGAATAATGGCTATATAGGGATACGTACTGACTTTATGGATGTGGAATTTGAGAACTTCAGAGCCAGAAGTATTGACTCTTTTGCCTCCTAGTTTTAGGTTTATAGTGTATCTTCATGAAGCTTTCATCAAGTTTGTATTAGAATAGAGCTATGAGAATATTAGTAGTAGAAGATGAAGAAAAGCTGGCAAAAGCTGTCAAAATTGGTCTGGAGAAAAATGGGTACGCGGTGGATTTAATCACCAACGGTGAGAAAGCTTTCAACCGCCTTTCTCTCAATCATATAGACTATGACTTAGTGATCTTGGATCTCATGTTGCCTGATATGGATGGATTCTCTATCACCAAAGCCTTGAGAGAGAGAAATGTCACCACACCGATACTTGTTCTCACAGCCAGAGACGAGACAGACGTCAAGGTAGAACTCCTGCTTTCTGGCGCTGACGATTATATGGTTAAGCCGTTCTCATTTGACGAACTTCTGGCTAGGATAAAAGCTTTATTTAGGCGTCCGCAAAATGTCTTGCCTCTTGTACTGACTATAAATGATGTGGAACTCGATTCCTCAAATATGCAAGTTAGTAAAAAGGGGGAAGATGTGCCGCTTACGCTTAAAGAGTTTATGCTTTTAGAGCATTTTATGCGGAATCCTAATAAGGTGATCAATAGGGAAGAGTTGCTTAGTCATCTTTGGGACTTTAATTACAGTTCCTTTAGTAATGTAGTAGATGTCCATGTTAAAAATCTTAGAAAAAAACTCGGCTGGGGCAGCTCTGAAGGGATACTGGAAACAGTTCGCGGAGTTGGCTATCGTCTCAAAGAACAAGTGGGATGATCCTTTTTTCAGGAGTGAAGTTATTGTAGTGGTTCTGCAATTATTATTTGCGCTGGTACTGATAACATCAGCATATGTATTTTTCAGCTATTTTTATAAAGGGATAATCGGCACGGTCGTATCTGGAATAACGGAGAGTGTGGCTTCTGGCAGATTCAATACAGGAGATAACCTTCTTTACTCCCTTCAAATTATCAAGGAAAAAAATTTTGTCGTATTTTCCGCTATATCCTTAGCATTAACTGCGATATTTACTTTTCTTATAGCCAGAATGACCTTAAAGCCGGCGAAAAATGCTCTCAATCTGCAAAAACGGTTTATCTCTGATATTGCCCATGAGCTTCGCACCCCTCTATCAATTATCAAGGCAAACAGCGAAGTCCTTTTGATGGATGAAAATAGAGATCAAAAGGTCAAACATATGCTTAAAGATAATATAGAAGAGCTTGATAGAATGTCAGAAATCATCAATAACATTCTTTCTATTAGTAATCTGGTTAGACCAAAGAGAATCAAGTTTGTCGCTGTTGATATGGGTCAGATTGTCGATCTCGCTCTCCGAAAATTAAAAGATCTTGCAGAAAAGAAACATTTAGAAATAACTGTAAAGAAAATTACTCCGTATATAGTCTGGGGCAGTCCCGTGGCTTTGGAGCAGATAGTTATTAATATACTGAAAAACGCTATCAATTACACACCTAGAAACGGTCATATCACAATTAGAATTAGTCCGGACTATTACGGCAACGTACTTCTTCACATAGAGGATACAGGCATGGGTATAAGTAAAAAAGACCTTATGCACATATTCGAGCCGTTTTATAGAGCCGAAAGATCTAGAAAGAGGAGCAATGGTTCATCTGGATTGGGACTGACTATAGCAAGTGAGCTTGTAAAAATACATTCTGGCAGAATTACCATAAAAAGTGCTGAAAACAAAGGTACTGTAGCCATTGTAACGCTTCCTTACGGCAGAGCTATCGACGAGGAAGAGAATGTAGACTTGTCTAGTTTAAGTGAAATTTCCACAAACTTCTTGAGAGACAGGAGTTAGGTCGATTCATGTTTTTTTCACAACACCCTGCTTAGAATGAGCATGGCTTTTGTGTTGTGTTTCCATCGGGTAGGTGCGTTTGAAACGAACCTACCCGTCAAACGTCTGCACCACCATGGCGCAATCAATATCAATCAAATATAAAGGGGATCCTCTGGCCAAAAGAGGTGAAGGCAACACAATAATGCATGATCTGGGCTTACGCCTGGCATTTTTCCTTATCATATATCTTGTCGTCATGATCAAGGTTGTCTCATGGGAATCATTAAATGACCACTTTCTCTTCAGTTTCTATAGCTTTACCATCACCGCCTATATTTTCTCGAGATTCTTGTTGGCTTACTTTCATCGTTCAGTAGCTGTCAGTAAAGATTATGTGCCCTCTGTGTCATTCGTCGTTCCTGCAAAAAATGAGGAAGATAACATAGCAGAAACCTTAAGGTGTTTTTATCGGGCCAATTATCCTAAATATAAGATGGAAGTCATAGCCATCAATGACGGTTCCACAGATGATACCTTAAGTGAGATGTTCAAGGCCCAAAGAGAATTTGGCCACCTCATCAATAGGTTCGAAGTGCTTGATTGGAAAGTCAATAAGGGGAAAAGAGAAGGTATGGCTGCTGGAGTAAAAATGGCCCGAGGGGAAATCGTCATTTTCGTGGATAGTGACAGTTTTATAGACAAGAATTGTATTTGGCATCTGGTCAAGTATTTCTCCAACCCTGAAATTGGCGCCGTTTCCGGCCATACTGACGTGTATAATTACACAGAAAATATCTTGACGAAAATGCAGGCGGTGAGGTATTACGTCTCATTCAAGATATATAAGGCCGCAGAATCTGTCTTCGGACTGGTGACATGTTGCCCGGGGTGTTGCAGCGCTTATCGACGCGAGTATCTAAACGAATTTATAGATGAATGGTTGGATCAGACCTTTCTGGGCAAAAAATGTACTTTTGGGGACGACCGTTCACTTACTAACTTTATTCTCCGCAAATATAAGAGCGTTTACTCGACCGAAGCGCGGGCCGAGACCGTCGTACCGAATACTTTTCGCAAATATCTCAAACAACAGCAAAGATGGAAGAAATCTTGGGTCAGAGAAACCTTAATTGCAAGCTCCTTCATGTGGAGGAAGAACCCGGTAGCCGCTCTATTTTTCTATGCTTATGTTTTCCTTGCCATGGTGGCTCCCATCGTATTTTTTAGAGCGGTTTTCTGGCATCCATACTTGTACCAGGTCCTGCCCGTGGCCTATTTGGCCGGATTATTTCTGATGCTCTTGTTGCACGGTATATATTATCGAGTCGAGGTGGGTGATAAACACTGGTTTACCGCAGTAATCTCATTCTGGTTCCACACAGTTATCTTAATATGGCAGTTACCATGGGCTATGGTAACCATTTCTGACAGTCGTTGGGGTACGCGCTAATATGTTTGTCTCACTCAATAAAAGGAAAATACTGAATATGGTTGTCATTATTACACTATTGTGTATCGGAACATTAGCAACTTTGTCTATTGAGAATCGTTTAAATATTGGTGAAGCTTATGGTCTCTATACCCGCCGTTTGAGAGAGAATGTGAGTTATTTTTGGTCAAACAAGATTCTCGGTAATGGGTGGGCGCAGGCTGTTAGTTATCAGGGCGATACCAAGTCGGCCAGATCAATACCGGTTTTGATTTATCACGGTTTACCGGACGAAGGTGGTGGCGAAAATCCATTCAACTCTGTCAATTTCTCTGAACATATGAGAGCTCTTAGTGACGCTGGTTGGAAAACTATTACATTAGATGAGTTCGAGGAGTTTATAAGAGGCAAACGACAACTTCCAGAGAGATCGTTTCTCTTAACTTTCGACGATGGGCGCAAAGATACTTTCTACCCCTCCGATCCGGTTCTGAAAGATCTGGGTATGCACGCGGTCATGTTTGCTATTACTAAAAAGTCTACTTCTCCTACAAGTGACCAGTCTTCATATTATCTATCTACTTATGAGCTTGGGGCCATGGAGAAAAGCGAGCATTGGGAAGTGGAGTCTCACGGCAGAGACAGTCATGATTGGTATTACATCGACGGCAATGGATCTGTCGGCCACTTTTTTAGTAATCGTTTATGGCTTTCGGAAGAAAATAGGATCGAAACTGAAAAAGAATTTCGAGACAGAATTATATACGACTTGTCCAACTCCAAATCAGATTTGGAGAGAGTTTTTGGTAAAGAAGTTCGCGCCCTGGCTTATCCCTTTAGTGATTATGGACAAGACGGCACCAATTATCCACAGGCTCTAAATGTGGTTGGGGAAGAAGTGCCGAAATACTATCGACTGGCCTTCTATCAGTCATGGGATGGCAATGGAGAAACATTTAACTACCCAAGTAAAGAGGAGGTGATGATGAAGAGGATAGAACCACTGGGCGGTTGGGATGGGAAACACTTGCTTAACGTATTGGAATCAGGGTTATCCAAGGACATCCCTTATAACAGCCTCTCATTTGGTGATGAATGGATAGGAAGTTGGGGAGAGGTTTCAGGGGGCGATGAAATATCTTTAAATGCGACGGCCTTGACCACAGGCGCTTCGGCTGCGTTGAATGGTTCTTGGTGGTGGCGTAACTATACATTTACCACTGACGTTACTTGGACTGCTGGCAGTAATGTGGTTCTGATTGGCAGACGAGGTGATGATGATAATTATTTCGGCTGTAATTTTGGCAGAAATAAAGTCTATATTAAGACAGTTGTAAACGGCTCATCAAGTAATCTCGAGGATGCCGATTATCAAGTGCCTCTTTCCGATAAGGATATAAACTTAGGCTTATCAGTAAGGGGTAGTAGGATACAATGTCTTGTCAATCATCAAGTTGTCCTTGACCTCCCCAACGCAAACCGGCGGATTCCTAATGGTGGTATCGGCGTGGAGATCTGGGATGCTAGAAATGGGGTGGCACAGGCCTCATTCGACAACGTAGAAGTTTTGGCAAACTAAAATGAAACCAGTATATATCTCTGGTGCTTTAGTCTCCTTAATTTTACTTGTTTTTGTTTTATCGAGAGGTATGAGCAGTCCAGATGTGCAGGTAGCCATGGTAAGTTCACCCTTTGTATATAGTTTTAATGTTCCAGGAATTCTTAATGAATCAGGTAGCATGAGCGAGAGCCCAAGTCCTTACTGGTGGCTGAATTCCGGTGGAGTTATGCATATCAGAGATAACACAGGTAGCACCAACGAGGGAGAGATGCCAACTTTATCAAAATGGAGATTGCTTTATAAAATTTCTAATCCTAGAGATACCGATAATGGTTATCATCCTCAAAATATTTTTCGGCTTATAAGCCGCAATATCTGGCAGAATTTTTCTGAGAGTAGCTATTTTAGGATTGTCGAGGAAAATTTAAGCGAGAGCTATAACCGTAATGTATCAAACGGTCTCTTGCTAATGTCTCGTTATCAAGACAATAACAATTTATACTACGCTGGAGTCAGAGTAGATGGTACCGCCGTCATTAAGAGGAAAAGAGAGGGCGAGTATATCACCCTCGCCCAGAAAAAAATTTTTGCGGGGGAATACGACAGAGTCAGCAATCCTAATCTCTTGCCCAAGAATAAATGGATTGGCGTGAGGAGCGATATCAAAAATTACAGAGACACGGTTGTTATCTATCTCTATGTGGATCTGGATAATAACGGTCATTGGCTCCGAGTGTTAGAAGCGGTTGATATACCTTCTGACACAGGCGGCGTACCTATATATCAAGGTGGTTTTGCCGGCATACGTACAGACTTTATGGACGTCGAGTTTCGTGATTTTAGAGTCTTGGACATGTAGCCACGATAAAGCATCCTTACGGATGCCTATCGTCATTGATGTTGGAGGAGGTCGGAGCAAAGCTTTAGGAGGAGACTTCTTTAGACACTCCGGATGTGCCTCTCGAGCATCCTCTGTACACTGCCCCATTCTTTGCCATATGTAGTAAACATAGAATCATTATAGGGCTCGATGATTAAGAAATAGTGAATATATGTTTGAATCCAAGTCCCGCAGCCCACTCGTGGTATTCTTAGTATATGGAAGAAATAGAGGTAAAATTTTTGAATATAAATAAAAAAGCTCTTGAGAAGAGATTAGTTGAAATTGGGGCACGGCAAGTAGGAGACTTTTTCTACAAGCGACAGGTTTTTGATTACCCCGATCTTAGTCTGGATAAAAAAGGTGCTTGGATACGTTTACGAGATGAGGGAGATAAAATTCAGCTAGCCTTTAAACAACGCTTAGGTATGAGGGACAATACGGGTAACGATGAAGGAATGAGAGAAATAGAATTGACTGTGAGTGATTTTGAGACGACAGCCAAGTTTCTCTATGAGCTTGGTCTTGTCAATAAATTCTATTTTGAAAACAAGCGTACTCGCTATGAGAAAGATGGTATTGAATTTGATATCGATGAATGGCCGCTTTTAGAACCATACCTAGAAATTGAAGCCGATAGTTGGGAAAAGATAGACGAAGCCATTGCTTGGTTAGATCTCAATAAGTCAGATATGAAGAAATTTTCTACTACCCAGATATATGCGCTCAAAGGTATTAATGATAAGGATTACTCCAGACTGACATTCTTAGAGGCTGTGAAGAAATAATGGTTTCAATGACTAGCGAAGGAGTGAATTAAGAATGAGTGCTACCTCGTTTACTTTTATTTGTATGAGCATGAGGGTCTCTGACAGGTCCGTACTCTGCTCTTCATTGGTTTCTATGCTCTGGAGCACGAGAGCAGGCATTGGTAGGTCGTTTTCAATTGCGTCGAGTGTCCGCTCCATTTGGTAGGTCTGGGCGAGCAGTTCCTCGATAACTTTCAATGCATCGAAGTTTGCGCTGGCAGAAAGCGGAGAAAAAATGGCTAAAAACAACACTATTACGACTATAAGTTTCATTACTACTGTATATACTATCTGATACTATTTGTCAATAGACTTAGATAGAGCCTCCGGTATTAGTGATATAATGCCCTTGTGTCCGAAATGTCAGACAAAATCCTATTAGGAATTGTTGTTTTAGCTACCGTAGTAGTCGGGATTTATTATTTTAATATCAAAGAAAAACAAGAAGTTGAGAATACAGAGAGTGGTGGCATTCAAGGTAAAGTTCTTCTTGGTCCTATCTGCCCGGTGATGAGAGAGCCGCCTGAAGAGCAATGTGCCGACAGACTATTTGAGACAGACCTTGTGCTTACTACTTCAGACGGAACACGAATTGTGAGGCGGTTTAGTTCTGACGAGAGGGGAGAGTTCCGTGTCTCTCTGCCTCCTGGACTTTACCTTATCCGCTCCGCTCCAGGTGGTCCCGCCATGCTGTCTTGTTCCAAAGGCGAGATCATAGAGGTCAAAGTAAATGTCTATACAGAAACGACAGTTTACTGCGACACGGGTATTAGATAAAATAGAAGAGAGCAAATGCAGGAGCAAATAAATTTTTTGAAAGTGGCTTTGTTAGACCATCAGATCGGCGCTATGACGCGTAGTTCTAAGTATGTGGTGAAGGCGGTAATGCGTAATTTGAGCGATCTACCATTACATCGAGTTATAGAATATGGCCCTGGGGACGGTGTTATAACTAAAGCAATATTGAACAGAATGCCAAAAGATGGCCAACTGATTGTTGTAGAAACAAATCTTAAATTTTTGCAAGTCCTAAGAGATATAGGAGATCCCCGACTAAAAATCATCAAAGGAACAGCCCAAGAAGTCTCAAGGGAATTGAAAAGCAGTTACCACGCAAGTGTCAATCTGGTTGTTTCTAGTATCCCATTCTCCATACTGAGCCGCGCTGATCGAGAACAGATAGTCCGTAATACGTTCGATATGCTTGAAGACTCTGGAAAATTTGTTATTTTTCAGTATTCTCCTATCTTCCTTAGCCTGTTAAAAAAATATTTTGATAAAGATGCCATCAATACTCAATTTGAACTTCGTAACATCCCGCCAATGTTCATAATGAGCGCACAGAAGTAGTTTGTATGAAGTGGAAAAAAGAAAGTGATGGATATTAAAGCTAAAATATTAGAGGTTCTAAACCGGGGGCACTTGATGAGTCTGGCTACTCTCGATGACGGCGGCCTCTGGGTTGCTGACCTAGTCTATGTTTTTGATGAAGATCTCAATATCTACTGGATGTCTGACCCAGGAGTGCGGCATTCAAAAGCAATTTTGAAAAACGCTCAAGTAGCGGGCACTATCACTATCAGTAACAAAAGTAAAGAGTCAAACTTAGGCATTCAATTCTCCGGCCAAGCAGAGAAAATAGATGGACCTAGACATGATTTAGCTATCAAGCATTTAGCCAAAAGAGGCTACCCGGAACCGAAAGAGAGTGATGACGTTTTGCAAGGAGATTCTTGGTATGTTTTACGACCCAGACAACAAATCGACCTCATCGATGAGGAAAATTATGGTTACAATAAGAAAAGCTTAGAATTATGAAAAGGGTCTATATCATACACGGCTGGGGTGAATCGCCGGATGAGCCGCTGCACCAATGGTTGGCTTCTGAACTTAGGAAAAAAGGATTTATGGTCGAAGTGCCAGCTATGCCGGATTCGGATGAGCCCAAAATGGGGACTTGGATTCCATTTCTAAACCAGTTAGTTGGCACACCTGATGCCAATACATTTTTTATTGGGCATAGTATCGGTTGTCAGGCGATTATCAGGTATCTCGAGACTCTGCGGGAGGGTGTTAAAATCGGCGGAGCCGTTTTCATCGCGGGTTGGTATAATGTTCGTAATTTAGAAACTGAAGAAGAATGGCGGATCGTGGAACCATGGGTTAGCGCCCCTCGTGACGATGAAAGAATCAGAAAAGCTGTCAGTCAAGCGGTCGCCATTTTTTCAGATAACGATCCATTCGTCCAGCCAGAAAATCAAGAATCTTGGAAAGAGAGAGTGGGAGCCAAAATAATTGTGGAACATGACAAAGGCCACTTCACCGAAAGTGATGGAGTTTACAGCCTACCTTCGGCTCTTGATGCTATTCTGAAAATGCAATAAGTTTATGAAGTTGGTTACTTTAAACACTTGGGGAGGCCGAGCTGGCAAGGTCTTGCTTTTAGGGTTTTTCGAGAATTACAAGGATATTGATGTTTTTTGTTTACAAGAAATCTGGTCAGCTCCTTATGAACATCTAGAAGGGCATTCGGCAGGAGGTCTAGCTATTAGCCATGAACAAATCATGACCCGAGGTATGCAAGAGATCTCGGAGACCTTGGCGGACCATTCCTCGTATTTTCGTCCGCATCATCTGGATAATTACGGTCTTCAGATACTTGTGAAAAATAACCTGACTGTTATAGAAGACGGGGAAGTATTCGTCCACAAGTATAAAGGATATATCCCGGAAGGGGATGTTGGCAATTGTGCTCGCAATATCCAATACGTCACTTTAGACTTCGAGAGCGGTCCGATAACGATTGTTAATTTTCACGGTGCATGGATAAAAGGATCAAATAAGACTGACACGGAAGACAGAATAAATCAGTCAAAGAAAATAGTAGAATTCATCCAGAATCTCTCTAATGATTTCATTTTGTGCGGCGACTTTAACCTTTTGCCAGATACGGAAAGCATGGCCATTCTAGAACGAGCCGGTTTCAGAAATCTGATTAAGGAATACGGCATTACCTCCACGCGAACCGCTTTTTACACAAAACCAGACAAGTATGCTGACTACGTTCTGGTCTCCAAGGATATAGATGTGAAAAACTTTAAAGTGCTTCCCGAAGAGGTATCAGATCATTCCGCCCTTTTTCTTGAAATATAATAGTTATTATTTCCAAACAAGGAGAAGTGCGCCGAGGACAAGCAAGACCAGACCAGAGATAGATTTCAAAGTTAGAGCCTCGCCGAGAAACATAGCGGCGAGAATAACTACAAAGACGACACTCAACCTATCTAGGGCAGCCACGCCAGTGGCCGGGCCGTATTTGAGAGCGAGGAAATAAAATAACCAAGAGAGCGCTCCAGCTACGCCAGAGAAGATAATAAAAGTTAAGGTCTGATTTCCGACAGTTTTGATGAGCGAGAATTTCTGCAATACGGCCGCGGCGCCAAGAAGGAAGCTCGCCATCACCACCGCCCGGATGGTGGTGGCTAGTGTCGAGTCAACATCTTTAAGACCAATTTTGCCAAGAATGGCGACCGCGGCCGCGAAGACGGCCGCCAAGAGAGCATATATTATCCACATCATATAATGCTAAATTTTATCACATGTTATAATTAACACATATGAACATCAAAAAAATAACGTGGTTGGGACTGCGTCTTGTAATGGGTTTGATTTTCCTTTGGGCTTTTGTTGATAAGTTGTTTGGATTGGGCTTCGCTACTACTCTAGGAAACGCTTGGATAAAGGGTGGGTCGCCTACTTCGGGATTTCTCTTGAATGCTACTCGCGGCCCTTTGGCGGAATTTTTTAAAGGACTGGCCGGGGTACCGTTAGTCGACTGGCTCTTTATGCTTGGACTTCTTTTTGTTGGGCTGACAGTCACGTTCAATAGGTATTTGAAGTGGGGGGCCATAGCCGGCAGCGCGATGCTTCTCTTGATGTACCTCGCCGTTTTTCCACCCGCTAATAATCCTCTTATTGATGACCATATTGTTTATATACTGGTATTAGTCCTGTTGGCATACAAGAATACAGATAGTTCATAACAATCCTTAAGGTATGCGCCGTATGATATATTGTACGGGCAATGAAAGACTGGCAAGACGAGAGGGACGACTTCGAAATAGAAGGAGGACGCAAACTCTCCGGCCATATTAGTACTAATGCTTCCAAAAATGGCGCTATGCATCTCTTTGCCGCTGCGCTTGTGAATCGTGGAAAGACCACTCTTCACAACATTCCGCGTATTGAAGAAGTGAATCGGTTCGTAGAAGTCTTCAAGAGTCTTGGTGTCAAAGTGGTCTGGACCGACACTCATACTATTACTATCGAGCCACCAAAAAAATTTTCCGTTTCGCACATCAATAGTCGCTCAACGGGTAAAATTCGTTCCGCTTTGATGCTTATTGGTCCGCTCTCGGCTCGATTGAGATCCTTCAGATTGCCGCACATCGGTGGCTGTAAGATGGGGGAAAGGACGATCGCCGCGCATCGCTATGCACTGGAAGACTTGGGTCTGAAGATAGAGACGAAAGAAAACTACTACCATATCTCACATAGCAGACGGACCAAGCGCGAAGTAGTTATGTATGAAGCATCTGATACCGGTACCACTAACGCTATTTTACGCGCGGCCGTCTTGCCTGCCTCGCCGGCAGGCAGGCCGCAAAAAACTGTCATAGACTTTGCTCAACAGAACTATATGGTGCTTGAAGTTTGCTACTTCCTGAAGAAACTTGGGATTAAAATCGAAGGTATCGGCACTAAGACGCTCACGATCGAAGGCAATCCCAATGTCGAAGTTGACATCGAGTATTTCAATAGTGAGGATCCGGTAGAGGCTATGCTCTTTATCACGGCGGCGATCATGACTCACTCCAGACTGAGAGTCAAAAGAGCGCCGATTGATTTTCTTAAACTTGAACTTCTCAAACTCGAGAAAATGGGATTACACTATGATATCTCCGCACCCTATTTTTCTTTCAATGGTTATACTCGACTTGTTGACCTGACGATTAAACCCTCTAAGCTCAAGGCGCTTCACGACAAGATCCATGCCCAGCCATACCCCGGCATCAATACTGACAACTTGCCGTTTTTTGTGCCAATTGCCACCCAAGCCATAGGCAGTACCCTGATACATGACTGGATGTGGGAAGATAGAGCAGTCTTCTTCACTGAACTCAATCGACTCGGTGGCAATGTCCGCTTAGCTGACCCACATCGCGTCTTTATCGACGGGCCTTCCAAACTCAAAGGCGCGCAAATCGTCTGTCCTCCGGCGCTCCGGCCGGCTGTGATGCTTATGGTGGCCATGCTTGGGGCAGAAGGGAAATCGATCTTGCGTAATGTCTATGCCATCAAACGTGGTTACGAAGATATTGTGGGACGATTAAACAAAGTCGGTGCTAAAATTAAAGTACTTAAATCATGAAGACCTTTGTCTACCTTGCCATAGCCATAATAGCGACCGTTCTCTTGATTGTCTCCATTCGTACGTTTGGCGGGTGTTCTCGTTGCAGCGATACTAATACAGGCCTGGCTACTAGTACCGAATTGATTCGCGTGACGACGCCGGTGCCAGGAGCGCTAGTACAGAGTCCCTTAATCGTTTCTGGTGAAGCGCGTGGTAATTGGTATTTCGAAGCCAGTTTCCCGATACGACTTTTAGATAGTGAGGGCAAGGAACTTGCTGTCAGTGTCGCCCAAGCCCAAGGAGAGTGGATGACAACGGAGTTTGTACCATTTGAGACAAAACTTATATTCATCTCGCCCCCTAGAGGCCATGCGGGCACCCTAGTATTAGAGAAAGATAATCCTTCTGGCTTGTCGGAGTACGATGACGAGTTGAGGATACCAGTCCGTTTCGAAGGAGATACTTCTCGCACGAGGATTATAAAACTCTTTTACTACAACAAGTCGAAGGACATGGACTCTTCCGGAAATATTATGTGTTCGGAGAAAGGACTCGAGTCGATCGAACGGCAGATACCTATGAGCATTACTCCTATTCAAGATGCTATCAAGCTTCTTTTACAAGGTGAGCTTACTTTCACAGAACGAGGTCGCGGTATTGAGACCGAGTTTCCTCTCTCCGGTCTAGAACTAGTATCCACCTCTCTTTCAAATGGCTCTCTAACTTTAACCTTTGCCGATCCTCAAAATAGAACGAGCGGCGGTTCTTGTCGCGCCAATATCTTGCGAGCCCAAGTTGAAGCCACGGCTAGGCAGTTCGGTGGAGTCAAAGAGGTGCGTTTAGCGCCGGCCGAACTTTTCCAACCCTGACACTTCGGAACTGTACAGACGACGGGACTAGTTGTAGAAAAGCGATTCAATAATATCCCACCAACCATCACCGTCTTCGTCATGTCTAATTGAATCAGCCTCAATGCATTTCTCTTGAGAAGTTTCGTTTTCCAGACAGAACCTGAGACCAAGCACTTTAGGAGTGCCGTCTAGATCTTTGGTGAAGAAAAGGATGGCTACCAATGGTCCGTCAGTGTAGATAATCATCTGGCGACCGTCTTCCTCTACGTGTCTGAAATCACTTTGCTTAAAATCTTTGGCAATCTCGTAGACACTATCCATCAAAGCGAAGCATTCCTCTACTTTCGTTGGGTCAGAACAGGTGGCGGAAATCTGATATGAAAGACTCTTCACCCCTGGCAGATTATGAGTACGGGCAAATTCCAGATAGTGCTCGAACGTAGTCCACGCCTCGCGCTTGGATTCTCCCTGCCACGGGCTAAGCAGGTCAAAGGTGGCTTGGAAACTATTTTCTTCCCAACCAAAACCCTTATATCCGAGCAAAACAACTACACCAATGGCCAAGAGGGGAATCAAGACACCTAATCGTTTTTTCATATGTTTGATTATATCAAAGTCTGTGTGATAAACTAACGAGACATGATTGTCTTTGATCGCGTCTCTAAAATCTATCCAGATAGTTCTGTGGCTCTTGACGAAGTCACACTTTCAATCGAGCCGAATGAGTTTGTCTCTATTGTCGGACCGTCCGGCGCGGGTAAAACCACGCTTCTTAAACTCTTCCTCGCGGAAGAAAGACCAACCGACGGTGCGGTTTATTATGAGTCCGCTAATATCCATTCTCTGAGTAGAAAAGAGATAGACGCCTTTCGACGGAAGGTGGGCATGGTTTTCCAAGATTTTCGTCTTCTACTGAACAAGACTGTTTATGAGAATATTGCCTTCACCATGGAGGCGGCGGGTCGCACGGACGAAGAAATAGAGTCAGATGTGCCTCACGTCCTGGAGCTAGTAGACTTGACGCCGAAGATTTGGAACTTTCCGCGTGAGCTCTCCGGCGGGGAGAAGCAGAGGGTGGCTATCGCTCGCGCCCTGGTCAACGAGCCAGACATTATTATCGCTGATGAGCCGACAGGCAATCTTGATCCAGCCAATACTTATGACATAGTTCAGATACTGAAAAAGATTAATGATCTCGGTACGACCGTGATACTTGCTACACACAATAAGGGTATAATTGATTTGTTGCAGCGGCGTGTAGTGGCCATGGAACGCGGTAGGGTTGTTCGCGATGACAAAGCCGGTAAATATTTTGTATAGGAAATTCATCCATCTTCAATGATAAGGAAGCAAATGTTCTGGACAAAAATGAAAAGGATTCTACGCACTGGCTTCTTCAATTTCTGGAGAGATAGTACGGTCACGCTCGCTTCCGTTTTAATGATGATGGTTACCCTCCTAGTTGTTGGTTTAATCGCTTTCTCCAGCGCTATCCTGGATACCACTCTCACTGAACTGCGCAACAAAATTGACATCAATGTCACCTTTATTACCTCGGCGAATGAAGAAGATATTTTAGACATTAAGCACACCATTGAGTCTCTGCCGGAAGTTCTACTTGTGACCTATGTGTCGCGCGATGAAGCCCTGGCTCTTTTCAAAGAGAGACACGCAGGCGATCAATCTATTCTCTCGGCCCTTGACGAGCTTGGCGCAAACCCTCTAGGGGCAGTCCTAAATATCAGAGCCAGAGATCCTTCTCAATATGCTTCGGTGGCCGAATTTCTGGAGAGTGGCGATGCGCTTTCCTCTGGCGGCTTGACTATTATCGACCGTATCAACTACTTTCAGAACAAAGCGGCTATTGATAAGCTGACCAGGATTATCGCTTCTACCGATAGGCTCGGTTTTGCTTTAGCGCTTTTCTTCGCGATCATTTCTGTGTTGATTGCTTTCAATACCATCCGTCTTACAATTTATCTTGCCCGAGATGAGATAAGCGTCATGCGCTTAGTAGGTGCTTCGACTACTTATATCCGAGGACCGTTTGTAGTAGTGGGTATTATCTATGGAGTGGTGGCCAGTCTCCTGACCCTACTCCTTCTTTTACCTCTGACTTACTGGCTTGGTAGCACCACCGAAAGCTTTTTTATCGGTTTTAATATTTTCTCTTACTATCTTCGTCACTTCCTGGAAATCGCTTTCATTGTCACGGTCTCCGGAGTCTTTATCGGGGCCCTCTCGAGCACTCTTGCCATTAGAAAGTACCTTAAGATATAATTGAGGTTACTATGAATAACAAAATAATTGTAATTGTTGTAGTCGCCGTTTTAGCTGTTGGTGGGTTCCTCTTATTCAAGAATAGAGGTTTAGCGCCTGCCGAAATAGAGACCGATAATAATATGCCCGTTCTAGGAAGCGATACAGATGAGATGATAGTAGGGGAAAAAGATGTAACAGAAACAAGCCCCGCCAGTATCAACACCAGTATCAGCACTAGTATCAAGGAGTTTAGTATTGACGAAGTTCCTTTCTCAATGTCGCCTTCGACTATCACGGTTAACCGAGGAGATACGGTCAGGATTACTGTCAAAAATAAGCAGGGTACTCACGACTTAAAGATAGACGAGTTTGATGCTTCTACCCGTGTGCTGAACGTTGGAGAAGAACAGATCATTACATTCGTAGCAGACAAAGTAGGCGTTTTCGAATACTACTGCTCGGTCGGCAACCATCGTGCTCAGGGCATGGTAGGTACTCTCAGAGTCCGCTAGTCTACTCCGTCTTGAAAAGATGGACGTAAAAACACTCACATTTGAGTCTGTGCCGGAGTACAGACATCTAGAGGGTGCTCCCGTGGCTTTTTTCTGCGCGGAATACGCTTTCGATGAAGACTCATCTATGTATGCCGGCGGGTTAGGCGTACTCGCGGGCGACTTTATACTCGAATCGGCCGACGAAGGTATACCTTTCGTGGCCATCGGGCTCTGGTATGGTGGATCGACAAGTTCTGCCCGAGCGAAAGGGTTCACTCTTGTCGAAAAAGACGGTGTGCATATCCTCATTGAAGTTCCCTGCGGGGAAGAAATCGTCAAAGCTCGTGTTTGGGCGCACCGGTTTGGAAAAAGCGCGTATCTTTTGCTCTTGGACACTAATATTCTTGAAAATTCGCCAGATAATCAGGTTATTACAGAGCGCCTTTATGATTCCAATTTAGAGACTCGCCTGAAGCAAGGATTGCTTCTAGGTATTGGAGGAGTGAGACTCCTCTCTCAACTGGGTATTACACCAAGCATATATCACCTGAACGAAGGCCATACCGCCTTTGCTGGCTTTGAGCTTATTGTCGAAAGTATGGCAAACGATGGGGCGGGGGATGTAGAATCGGCTCTTGCTTCTGTTAAAGAGAAGGTCGTGGCGACGAAACATACCATTTTCTCTATTGCTGGTTTCAGTATGGATGAGGATAAATTTGTCTTGCTCGTAGGACCTTATTGCCAAAAAAATAATATACCTGTTAGAGACATTTTTAAACTTGGCAAGGATAAAAATGTAGAAAAAATGTTCTCAACGACTCAATTTTTACTGAATTGTGCTCACAGACAAAATGGCGTAAGCATCTTGCATACAACATTTGAAAAACTCGCTCATCCTGACAGTATTCTTTTCCCTATCACGAATGGGGTCCATCAAAAGCGTTGGCAAGCGGAAGCCTGGCATAGTAGCCTCCCAAGCGAGACTCGGCCCACCAATGAAACTATGTGGGAGATAAAACACAATTTACGGAAGCGGCTTGTGGATTTTGTCGCCATAAAGACCGGAGTGAGGCTGGATCCAGACGCTTGTACCATAGTATGGGCGCGGCGCTTCACTAAGTATAAACGTCCCGAACTTCTTTTCTCCGATCCGCCGCGTTTAAAGAAAATTTGTGCCCAGAGCGCTAAAGTTCAGTTCATCATTGCTGGTGAGGCTCATGCATCAGACGTGGCAGGGCAGAAGATGGTAGACGAAATAAAAACAATCACCAAGGATCCTATTTTCAACAATCGAATCGTTTACCTTGAGGATTATTCGGTTACTGTAGCAGTAGAGCTCGTACTCGGAGCAGATGTTTGGCTTAATACTCCGGAAAGAGGTTTTGAGGCGTGTGGTACGAGTGGTATGAAAGCGGGCCTGAACGGGGCCCTAGAAGCAAGTGTTTCCGACGGCTGGATAGACGAAGTAGATTGGTCCAATATCGGCTTTATTTTGTCGGAAGACGATACTGCGCGGTCAGTCTATGACACAATCGAAAAAGAGATTATTCCACTCTTTTACAGAAGAGAGTCCGGAGGATTGCCTCTAGAGTGGATCAGGCGTATGCGAGATACTCAAAGTATTGTTGAATCGGGTTTTACCGCCAAACGAATGCTTCATGATTACCTCGCCCGAGCCTACGTGATACCAAAGTAGGAATCTGATACAATGAAACGTGTAGTGGGAATTTTCCATACCAAGAAAAGTCTCAAAATCCTCTTTGTCGCTACCGAGGCGGCTCCTTTTGTGAAGATTGGGGGGCTTGGCTCTGTCATCTATTCTCTTCCACGGGCTCTCTATGGGCTTGGACACGATGCTCGGGTGATGATCCCAAAGTATCTCTCTGTGGACGAAAGTGTACACAAATTGAAGCTTGATTACAGGGGTCTCGAGGTCCCGACAGAGAACGAAAATGAGCCCGCTCACCTTGTCTGCAATGTGAAGCGCTACGACCCAGAAAACAAAAACACTGACCCGGTTACGACATACTTTCTCGAAAATCAGGAATACTACGAACAGAGAGCGAATGTTTATGGTTACGCCGATGACGCAGTGCGCTGGGCTCTTCTGTGTCGTGGCGCTCTTGAGTTCATTCGTTTGCATTCGGGCTGGGTGCCTGATGTCATTGTCTCGTCTGATTGGCAGACTGGACTTATTTCCAATTTTCTCAAAACTACTTACAAAAGCGATCCTCTTCTTTCGAAGATCGCTACAGTTTTCACCATTCATAACCTTTACTTCCAGGCAATGTTCGACCACAAGTTTGTCTCGGAGATGGACTTTGACGATGGACACTCACCAATACCTGCGTTCAATTCTTCTCGGCTCGAACATATAAATTGTATGCGTAGAGGAATTATTTATTCCGATCTTATTAATACTGTATCGCCGAATTACGCCAAGGAAATTATGACCGCAGAATATGGCGAACTTCTCGATGATCTATTGCGCGAGCGCCGCGCAGTCTTGTCTGGGATACTCAATGGTATTGACTATAATCTCTGGAATCCGGAGACCAACCAAAATATTGAATCATCTTACAACTCAAAGCATCTAGATGCGCGACAAGCCAACAAAACTGCCTTGCAAGAGCGCTTTAGGCTGCCGAGTGATAAAAATGCTTTTATTGTGGCTATCGTTGGGCGCCTGACCAGACAGAAGGGTCTTGATTTGCTTCCCCACACAATAGAAACGCTTTTAACCGAGTTGCCGATACAACTTATTGTGGTCGGAGAAGGAGAATTTATGAGTTTTTTCCATGACCTTGAATCAAAATATCCCGGCAAAGTAGCGGCTCATCTCAAATTCGACAATGTATTGCCGCATCTGGTCTTCGCAGGGGCTGATGTAGTCCTCTTACCATCGCGATTTGAACCGTGTGGGCTAGTCCAGATGGAGGCTATGAGAATGGGCACAATACCAATAGTGAGAAAGACTGGTGGACTTGCTGACAGTGTCGAGGATTATAATCCGGACAAAGAGAGGGGTACCGGCTTTACTTTCGAACGGTTCGATTCTTCATCTCTGATGATATCTTTTGTGCGTGCTTTCGAGAATTTCCGTGATAAAAAGAAGTGGCGCGAACTTCAAAGACGAGCGATGGCAGAAGATTTCTCTTGGGTGAACTCTGCCCATAAATATGCTGCTTTATTCCAGCGTGCTGTCGAGATACATAGTCGATATTAATTTTTAAATTTCACTACTCATGAAGTGGGCAAATTTTTTACATATTTATCAACCCTCCAATCAAGTAGAGGAGATTTTTCATAAAGTGGTAAGTGAAAGCTATAAACCACTGATCCAAACTCTTAAGGATCATCCGCTAACGAGGATCACTCTCAATATAAACGCGGCTTTGTCAGAACAGCTTCTAGCTCGCGGTTACAAGGATTTGATCGACGATATAATTTTTGTCGCTGATAGGGGACAGATTGAATTTACCGATTCTGCTAAATATCATGCTCTCCTGCCTTTTCTGGAGAAAGACGAAATTATAAGACAGATTAAGCTGAACCAGGAGACAAATCAAAAGATATTCGGTTCCGTGTATAACCCAACCGGTTTTTTCCCACCCGAAATGGCCTACGATCCGGCTTTGGCGCCCATTATTAAAGCATTGGGATACCAATGGATAATTATTGATGAAATTGGGTTAAACGGAAAGGTGAACCAGATAGACACCAATACTGTATATAGCATTGATGATACTGGTCTCTATGTATTTTTTCGAGAGAGAAATGTTTCCAATCTCATTATGAGCGCCCTAGTTCGCCGTGAACAAGATTTCAAAGAATTAATGGGTCAGGAGTACAAACGTAAGGGCTACATGATCACAGGCATGGATGGAGAGACGTTCGGCCATCATCGTCCCGGTCTTCAGAAGCTTCTGACTGGTCTTTTGATCTCGGATGACTTTGAGCACGTCTTCTTTTCCGAACTGCCGAGCCAGATCAAGCGGCATGTTCAAGTGAGTCCAGTAGTTTCGACCTGGGCTTCAACGGAAAAAGATATCGAGAAAGGAGAACAATTTTTAACCTGGAAAGATAGCCAAAACAAACTGCACGATATGCAATGGGAACTTCAGCATTTAGTGCTTAATGCCGTGAAAAGTTATGCTGGTACTTCCGAGGAGATAAATCTGGCTCGCCGTAAACTTGACCAAGCTTTGGCTTCCGATCACTTTTTTTGGGCGTCAGCGCGACCGTGGTGGTCCTTGGAAGTTATCGAAGCGGGTGCTTGGATTCTACTAGATACTATACGAAGCATACCACGATGTAGGCTTGAAATAACTCAACGTGCCGAGTATCTTTACCATGCTATTATTGCACTTTCTTTTGAATGGCAGAGAACTGGTTATATCCGCAGTATTTACGGACAGTACAGAGAAACTCCTCGAATTCCTTTTAAAGATAATACGATAGGTCGGGGCGAACCGTGGGTTTATAATGCCTTTATTGAATTAATGAGAGATGCCATGAAAGAAGCAGCGGAAAAAGAAAATTTTGAGGAAGCAATTTTATGGCGAGATGCCATTTGGAAACTTGATACCAAGAACGATATTTATGATGCTGTACATGCCATAGACATTTTACGGAAACAGATTACCAATGCTCAAATCTTAGATATGATCGGTAAATATCGCAGAGAGTACGAACGTTTAGTTTCCGGTCAGCCAGAACAGAGAGGATCGTGAGGGGAAGAATTTTGTCTTCTATTCGATAAACGTGAGAGCTTTGCCGAGCTTGTCTCCACGGCCAGTACGGCCGATACGGTGGACATAGTCGTCGTAGGTAGCTGGTAGGTCGAAATTGATGACATGTGTGACATCAGAAATATCAAGGCCGCGAGCGGCTACATCCGTCGCGGTGAGTACCTGGGCATGGTCACGTTTGAATAGATCGAGCGCCCGCTGTCTCTCTCGCTGACTTTTATTACCGTGAATGGATTCGGCTTTTAAACCTCGTTTTCCTAGTTCCTGTGCCAGTCTCTCCACGCCGTGCTTGGTACGACCGAAGACCAATACTTTACTGTATTCTCCCTGGACGAGAAGGTTGTGGAGGACATCGAGCTTGTTTTTATCTTTGGGAATTCTCACTATATCTTGGTGAACATTTCTCGCGGTATCTCGAGTTTTAACCGAGATGCGCACTGGCGCATGAAGGAATTCATGTATAAGCTTTTCAATCTCTGGTGAAAGAGTGGCGGAGAAAAAGAGCGTTTGCCGTTCCTTAGGCATCTGCGAGATCATTAATCGCACATCGCGTATGAAGCCCATGTCAAGCATCCTATCTGCTTCATCTAGGACAATGGTTTTAAATCCGGAAAGGTTAAGCACTGCCTGTTCCATGAGATCTTTCAAACGTCCCGGTGTACCAATGACAAAGTGGTGTCTGTAGCGTAGCTCTCTAACCTGTTTGCCCATGCCGACGCCGCCAATGCAGAGCACGGAGAAGAGATTAGAATTTTTAGCAAAAGCCCGAAGCTCTTCGTCAATCTGACAAGCGAGCTCACGAGTGGGTACCACGATCAACACCTTTTCTCGCGAGTCAAGAATTATTTTATTGATAAGGGGGAGGAGATATGCGGCGGTCTTGCCAGTGCCGGTATTAGCGATGCCCACAATATCCGAACCTAAAGCGACATGGGGGATTGCTTGATCCTGGATGGGGGTGAGTTCCACATAGCCCTTGGCCTCGATATTTTTCTTCAGGATGTCTTGGAATTTGAAATCGGCAAATGAATGCTTCGGTACAAAGCGTTCTCTCTCTTGGGTAGTAGTAGCCTTGTTCACAAACTTGGACACGTCAGAAAAAGCCTTCTGGGGCCACTTGCCTACATGTCCTCTATTTTGCGGCCTAAAGCCACGGTTTCTATTTTGCATATAAGATAAACCTCGCTCGTGAGGTTTATAGACTTGCGTCCGCGTAATAGAGATAATCTCCAAACGAAACCTGTGAGTACTGATTTACCCCTCCAGTATATCGCACCTCACTTATTTTGTCAAATAGTATCTGAAAAGGGCCTTGATCCCGGCTAGATTCTTCTCCCACTCTATAACCTCATGAGTCTTAAGCTCTACTGTAATGGAAGGGATATTGATAGAAGCGAGCCATCCTTCAGCGTCGCCCGAGGTCTCATAACTATCAAATGATTCAACTCTTGGATATCCTGACCCACGTGAATAGGCATTCATAATTTCTAGCGTCTCTGGTAGGATACCGTTCTTGCATTCTGAGGCATAGACGGCATTGGCTTGGCTATGCCAAAAGATAACGGCATCCGGTTTATTTTCCAAAACAAAATTTCGCAAAGCTAGAGCTTCCGGTTCGGAGAAGGGTTTCAGCCCCGCGCTCACGATTCTTTCCCGCCACTTGCTTGTCGGCTTCCAATCACAGTCGAAGTTGCGATTGAGGTCCACCTCGTGGGCATTAAAGCGTCCTGAAGCTAAAATCTCTTTGTTAGTGGAGACATCGTCAGAAGTGAAGCGGCCCTCTTTTTTAGTGACTCTGTATACTCCATCTGGGTTAAGAGAGGGGATGACTGTCACGGTCAAGTTGTCGGGGACGATGGCGGGATTGGCCACCAGGTAATCCATGAATTGATACGCCAGAATAACGCTATTCCACTCATATCCGCCATGGATACCACCGATAAAAACAAGATGTTCTTCTCCGTTTCCGTAGGTAAAGCTTTCGATCGGACGTCCCTCCACAGACCTGCCAATAACCTCATATTTAGCTACGAGGTCTCCCAGATCTTCGGTTGGTTCTATTGACGGAGTTTCTGACGGCTTACTGTATAGACTGATCAACACAGTTAGACCAATACCAAGGACTGCAAGGATAAAAACTACAGTAATAAATTTCCTCAAGTTATTTGCTGTAGTACTCAAGTATTGCCCTGACACCTTTCTGATTTTTAGTCCATTCAGTATCCGTATGATTCGTGAGAAGTACGCTAATGGCGGGGATAGTATTCTTGGCGAGCCAATTGACCATGTCTCCAGTGATTTCGTAGAAGTCGAAATCGTCGTAGGCCTTGTACCCGGAAGCATCTGCATATGCTTTAGTAATGGCTCTAGTTTCTGTAGAAATGCCATTGTGGCAATTGGAGGCATAGACACCCCCGGCGGCACTGTACCAAGTGACTACGGCAGCAGGTCTATTAGCTTCGACGTAGTTTTTGATTGCTATGCTTTCTGGTTCAGAAAACGGTTTACTACCGCCACTGACAGTTTTATTCTGCCAAGTACCGGTGGCTTGCCAGTCGCAATCAAAGTTGCGATTGAGGTCCACATTATTAGCATTGAAGCGGCCAATGACCGTAGCCGCTGATGACGAAGGGACGTCTCTAGGGGTAAAGCGGCCTGCTGTTCCGACCACCTTTTCCAAACCGTCGGGGTTTAATACCGGGATCACTGTGACCTTTACGTTTGCTGGGATAGCGGCAGGGTTTGCTTTCAGGTAGTCCATTAATTCGTAGGCGACGAGTACCGTATTCCATGAGTATCCACCATGGATACCGCCAATAAACAGCAGTCTTGTCTCGCCGGTGCCGAAGTGGTAGGCAGTAATATCGCGACCCTTGACAGACTGGCCGATAACAGACTCACTTGGGTTTTTCTCCACCTCGTTTATCTGGTTATCTGTCGATGGGGTTGTAGTACCCACATTTCGATTCTCTGTCACGTTGATTCTCATCGGGAAGTCCTTAACTACAAAGTAAATACTAAAACCTGCTACTACAATGACGACAATGGCAATAATTAGTTTATTCATAGACTCTTATTCTACCACTAATTAATATGATTTTTCTATTAAGCGAATGACTTCCCTTACAGATTTACAAATGGAACAAAAGCGAACCCTGGATACTGGTTAACTTGCCATTCGCTGTCATTAAGTTTAATTTCTTTATAAATAGAGCTCCCTTGCGGGTAGACCAATCTGCCGCCAACCTTGAGCTCGGAGCGCCACACCTGGGGTACATCTCTTACCTCTGCAGCCACAATAATACCATCAAAGCCCCCCGCTCTCTCTGCCTCCTTAGGCAGACCAGGTTCCGCATTTTGGCAGTATAACTTCACCCTTTCTAAAAGTTCGGGATACTTCTCCAAATTTTCTTTGCCAAACTCATATAGATTCCGCACAAGTTCGATCGCATAGATCTGACCTTTGCTACCAACTATCTCGGCTAATAGCGCAGTTTGCCACCCAGACCCTGATCCCACATCCAAGATATGATCGCCAGCTCGCGGAGAAAGAAGGTCGAGAAGAAATGCCACAGTGTATGGTTGGGAGATTGTTTGACCTTCACCAATTGGTAAGGCAGTATCCTCGTAGGCAAGACTAATGACATCGCTTGGTACGAAGTGCGCGCGATCAACCTTTGCAAACGCGCGGCGTATCGATTCTGAAACTATGACCCCTTTATTCACAAGAGATTTTATTAGGTCATCCATAGTGATTGTGTACTTTAATTATACTCCTCGAAACCCGAACCTTTCTCGAGGTGATACAATAACAAGTAAATGAACGGTAAATTACTTGAAAAAATTCTTTATACAGGCATTTTCTTGGTGCCGTTTATCCCGCTTTTCTTCTGGAATCCTTTAATATTTCCTCTTATAACGAGCAAGAATTTTTTGTTTAGGATTCTGATTGAAGTTTTATTTGTTGTTTGGCTTCTGTTGGCAGTTCAAAATAAAAAATTCAGACCAAAGCGTTCTTGGATACTTTGGTCGCTTTTATTTTTTCTGTCTGTAATTTTCGTGGCTGACATTTTTGGGGAAAATCCACATCTAAGCTTATGGGGAAGCTTTAATAGGATGGAAGGATTTGTAACACTTGTTCATTTGTTTGGTTACTTTTTGGTTGTTGGTACCATTCTCAGAGAAAGAAAAGATTGGGAGAAGTTTTTCGGTTTATCTGTAGTGGTAAGTGTAATTTTGTCTATTATAGCTTTATTACAATTAGCTGGATTTTTGAGCATCAATACAAGCGATGGACGGCTTGATTCAACTATAGGCAACGCAGCTTTTTTTGCTTTTTACTTGCTCCTACATATTTTCCTCGCTCTGTTCTTGCTTGTAAGCCGGCAAGACTTAAAAGGTAGATATTTTTATTCTGGAGTAATTCTTCTTGAAGTTGTTGTGCTTTACTTTACTGCTACCAGGGGTTCTATATTGGCTCTCATGATTGGAGTTTTAGTTACGGCTGGGCTTCTTATTTTTTTTGAATCTAGGGAGAAAAAATCAAAAAAACCAGCTATTGCAGCCGTATTTCTTATTGTTCTAATTGTCAGTAGTTTCGTATTGCTAAAAGATCACTCATTGGTAAAAAATAACTTGACCTTAAATCGTTTAAGTCTGATTTCTCTTGAAGACATAAAAGATGAGCCACGGTACCGCATGTGGGTTATGGGATACAAAGGCTTTAAAGACAATCCGATTCTAGGACAGGGTCAGGAAAACTTTAACCTTTTGTATAACAAATATTATGAGCCTAGTTTGTATAAATTCGATGAATCAATAAACACCAGAGCTCATAATGTGTTTATAGAGTGGCTTGTTGCTGGAGGAATTTTAGGTTTACTCGGTTATTTAGCCATTATTGTCTCCCTGTTTTGCTATATTTGGTTTTCAAAAAATAATAGCTTAAATACAATTGAGAAAAGTGTAATCTCTGGTTTAGTTTTTGCTTACTTGGTCAACAACTCTTTTCTTTTTGATAATATAACTAGCTATATATTATTTTTCTCTTTGCTTGCTTTCATACATTATCTACATACAAATCACGGGGAGAAAAGTAAAGAAAACTATGGCTGGGAAATTAGCTATAAACCAATAAGTCTTGCCCTTATTGTAGTTACGGTTCTGATTTACTCATTCAATTTCAAAGGAGTCGCATCAGCTTATCATTATAAGAAAGGTATTGATCTTTTACCCGGAAAACCTGAAGAGAGCTTAAATCATTTCCAAAAATCTCTCTCTTATAATTCATTGGGGCGAAGTGATGTTAGGGAAGGGTTGGCTTCTATCATTATCCAAAATTACTTATTATCTGAAGCCACGGAAGAATTGAAGAATGAGTTTATCCAATTGGCTATGGAAGGAATGAATCAGGAGATAGTATCCGAACCCAATGCCCAAACTTATTATGTAACTGGCTACGTTTATTTTCTTGCGGGCAAACATTCTGAGGCTTTAGAATTATTAAAAAAGGCTCATGGGTTAGCACCGAGAAAACAGGAAATACTCTTAGCTATCAGGAAAGTCTATATATACAACGATCAATTTGAACAGGCCTTGGCGGCATCAAGAATAGCTTACGAACTGGATCCAAATATTGGAAAAGCTCGCATTCCATATGCTATATCTCGCATGTATGCTGGAGTCCAAGATCAAGAATTTTTGGCTGAAATGAATTTTTTGAAAGAACATCTTAAGCAAGTTCCCGATGATGTGGAAGCTCATTTAGCTTTGGCGAATGCTTATCTTAAATTGGGAGATCGGGATAGTGCCTTGGAAGAAGTGAAAGAAGCTATAGATAACAATCCGAGCTTTAGGGGAGAAGGAGGAATTTTTATACAACAAATCAAAAATATGTGGTAATATAGACCTATATGATTAAGAAGGAAAAGGTTTTAGTTACTGGAGCCGGAGGTTTTATAGGTCATCATTTGGTAAGATTTTTAAAAAATAAAGGCTACTGGGTAAGAGGGGTGGATATTGTATATCCTGAATATTCCCCAAAAGACGAAGCCGATGAATTTTTGCTGCTTGATTTAAGGGATTTCAGAAATTGCATGGCAGCAGTAGATGGGGTAGATAAAATTTATGCACTTGCTGCCAATATGGGGGGTATAGGGTTCATCACAGAAGTTAAAGCTGACATTATGCGTGATAATGTTCTTATAAATACCTATACGGCTGAAGCTGCAAGACTGGCGGGGGTAAAGCGGATTTTTTACAGCTCCTCGGCCTGTATCTACCCCTCTTTTAAACAAGAGGAGAGTAACACTGCGGCTTTGAAAGAATCAGATGCTTATCCGGCAGATCCGGATAATGAGTATGGCTGGGAAAAACTATTTTCCGAAAGGCTGTATAAAAGCTACGCTTCTGACTATGGATTGGAAATAAGAATCAGCAGGTATCATAATATTTTTGGCCCCGAAGGCACTTACGAAGGCGGTCGGGAAAAAGCTCCGGCGGCCATTTGTCGCAAGGTGGTGCTTTCCAAATCTGGTGATGCAATTGAGGTGTGGGGCGACGGCAAGCAGACAAGATCTTTTTGTTTTATTGATGACTGCCTTGAAAAAACTTTCAGACTCATGGAATCTGATCATATGGAACCTCTAAACATAGGGTCCGATCGCTTGGTTACCATCAATGAGTTGGTTGACATTGTTACCAATATAGCCAACAAAAAGGTAAATAAATCTCATCTTAAAAACAAGCCCCAGGGAGTCAGAGGCAGAAATTCAGACAATACCTTGTGCAAATCGGTATTGAAATATGAAAATAAAGTTGACTTAGAGAAGGGGTTGGAGCAGACATACCGGTGGGTGGAAAGACAAGTAAATAAATCTTAGCAATTATGGAAGAGGACGAAAGAATTTCTGTTATAGGATTAGGAAAATTGGGGTCATGTTTGGCGGCGACTTTAGCCTACAAGGGATTTACTGTTTTAGGACTGGACGTAAAGAACCACACAATTGAACTCTTGAACAAAGGCAAGGCTCCAATTGTTGAGCCTCGCTTGCAGGAAATTATAGACGGATCAAAAGGCCGTCTCAAAGCGACAAGTAACTTCAAGGAAATAACTAATAATTCTGACATATCATTTGTAGTGGTACCGACTCCTTCGGAAAAAGATGGCTCTTTCTCCAATGCTTTTCTGAAAGACGTTTTGAAAGAGTTGGCAACGAATATAAAAGAAAAGAAAGGCGATCATCTTATTGTGATAAATTCCACTGTAACGCCAACTACTACAGAAAAAGTCTTGATTCCGTTTATTGAAGAGCATTCAGGCAAGAAAGTAAAGGAGGGCTGGAACATCTGCTATAATCCCGAATTCATAGCCTTAGGCAATGTGGTTAATGATATTTTAGAACCAGATGTCGTTCTAATCGGAGAAAATAACACCGCGGTTGGGGACAGGCTGGAAAAGATTTACAGAAAATTGTGCGACAACAATCCGATGATAAGCCGAATGTCTCTAGTAAGCGCTGAAATTGCCAAGATTGCTTTGAACGCTTACGTCACTATGAAAATAAGCTTTGCTAACACCTTAGGCAACATCTGCGAAAAAGTTCCTGGGGCTAACGCCGATTCCATAAGTCAAGCTCTGGGGGCGGATAAAAGAGTTTCTCCTCATTTCATTAAAGCCGGCCTGTCTTTTGGAGGTCCTTGTTTTCCTAGAGATAATAAAGCTTTTGACACTTTTGCTCAAAAGGTAGGGGTTGATGCTCCGCTTGCTAAAGCGACTGATAAAATAAATGACTCCCAAATAGAAAAACTCTTTGAGAAAATATGCGAGACAATTGATAAATCAAGTTATGACTCTATATCAATACTCGGTTTAGCGTACAAACCCAATACTGATATTATTGAGGAATCCGCTGTGGTAAAAGTTATCGATAAAATTTCGAACAAATATACCGAAGTGGAAATTTCAGTATATGATCCTCTGGCCTCGGAAAACACTAGAGCTTTATTTGGCGACAGGATCTCATACTCAAAATCGGCCAAAGAGTGTTTGGACAGGTCACCGTTTTGGATTATTGCTTCTCCGGAAAAGGAATTCAAAAATATATCTGCCAAACAAGTAAAACATGACTTGACTACTATCATTGATTGTTGGAGAATTTTAGATCCAAAAGATTTTAAAGGAAAAGCAAGATACCTTTCCCTGGGAGTAAATCACTATGAAGGAGATTGAGCGGGTCCGAAGTTTTTGGGACGATCGCCCCTGCAACATTAGGCATTCTCGAAAGCCTGTGGGTACCAAGGAGTATTTTGACGAAGTCGAAGCAAGAAAATATTTTGTGGAACCTCACATACCGAAGTTCGCGGAATTTGAGAAGTGGCGAGGCAAAAAGGTACTGGAGATAGGCTGTGGCATTGGTACTGATACCGTCAATTTTGCTCGAGCTGGAGCAGAAGTGACAGCTATTGAACTTTCAGAACAATCTCTTTCAATCGCTAAACAGCGAGCAAAGATTTATAACCTTGATAATATCACTTTTTATCTTGCCGACGCTGAAGAATTATCAAAAATAGTTCCTATTCAGAAATACGACCTGGTGTACTCTTTTGGAGTCATACACCATACTCCCCACCCAGAAAAGGTTCTGGAAGAAATAAAAAAATATTGCTATAGAGAGACAGAAATCAGAATCATGCTCTATTCAAAATGGAGCTGGAAAACTATCTGGATCATCCTCACTTACGGCAAAGGCAAGTTTTGGCAAGCCAAGACTTTAATTCCAAAATACTCCGAAGCTCAAACCGGTAGCCCTGTTTCTTACGCATATTCATTCAGCGAAATCCGAAAACTTATGAAAGATTATGAGATTGTTTCAATAACTAAAGACCATATTTTTCCTTATGCTATAGAAAAGTATAAAAAATATGAATACGAGTACGTTTGGTATTTCAGGTGGATGCCGAAATTTTTATTTAGGTGGCTTGAAAAAAAATTGGGTTGGCACACTCTTGTAACGGCTAGGCTTAAATCGACTCCCATTCATCATCCTGTATTCAGAAAATTTAACGCTTTTGAAGGAAAAACCCCGACTAATTTTGAAGTTGATTTTATAGGCACCCAAATACACAAAAATTATCTGCCCATATTCACACCCAGACTAACTGAATATATGCAAGCGACAATCCCTGCTTTTGATGAAGAATACTTTGAATGGGTAGATCTTCTGGAGGCGGTCTCTTTAGCTAAAAATGCATTTACCATGCTCGAATTAGGAGCCGGTTACGGCAGATGGTCTGTTCGCGCGGTTTTGGCAGCTCGTCAAAAGAAAATATCGCGCATACGCATAGGAGCGGTTGAAGCAGAGCCGGTACATGTAAGGTGGTTACTTGAACATTTGCGGCATAATCATATAAACGAAAACGAGTACTATGTTTATAGTTGTGCTGTCGGCAAATCAGACGAGCCGGTTTATTTTTATGTGGGTATGCCCGGCAAGCAACTTACAGACTCAGCACAGAAGTGGTACGGTCAGGCTAAAGTTAAAGATTATGAAAAAGCAGAGCCAATTAGTACAGATACCTATGACGGCAAGTCTTTAGTAACTTATAAATCTGGCTGGAGAGCAATTAGAGTTCAACAAACAACGCTCAAAAATATTTTGTTCAATTATGATTTTGTTGATCTTGCTGACTTGGATGTGCAAGGAGACGAATATGACATAATAGATAGCGCTATGGATGAGATTAACCGTAAAATCAGGAGACTTCATATAGGTACGCATTCTGCTGATATAGAATCAAATCTAATTAAACTTCTTTCAAACAATGGCTGGAAATGTCTTAGAAATTTTGGCTGTGGGAAAATTAACAAAACCCCATATGGCGACATTTCATTTGTTGATGGAGTCCAAAGTTGGATAAACCCCAATCTATAGGACATATTAGGACAACAGGGCGGAATATTGATGGGTTTTACTTCTTTTTGAGTAATATTTAATCGTATATTCCCTGCCGTTTTGACCCATTTTTTCCTTAAGGGATAGGTTATTTTTTATCCTGATTATTATGTCAGTCATTTCCTTACTATCTTCTGCTGTTAGGCCTGCTCTGGCGCTCCCGATGAGTTTGGCCAATTCGCTTTTTCTCTTGCAGATTCCAATGATAGGTACCCCAGAGGCCAGGTAACTGTAGACCTTTCCAGGAAAATTGAAATTTTCCATGCCGGGGTTTTGAAGAACTAAATGGCAATCAGCGGAAGAAAGTAACTTGTTATAATCTTCTTCAGCCACATAACTCATAAAGTCAACATTGCTTAAATTTTTTGATTTTACTAAGGTCTGAAGTAATTTCTTGGCCCCGCCTTCGCCAACAAAGAGAAAAACAATGTCTGGTTCATTTTTTAGATGTTCGGCAGCTTTTAAAACAATACCTAAATCATAAATTTTACTAATGTTTCCAGCATATAGAATTAAAAACTTATTGGCATAGCCGCTTACTCGCGACCAGGGATTATCTTTGGGCACAGGATATATTTCTTCGGTATCAGCCCAGTTGGTAATGGTAGATATTTTTTCGGTAGGGAGGTTGTAGGATAATGCGAGGTACTTGCTCATTTGGTCAGTAAGGACAATGATTTTTTCAATATGCTGGAAAGCCCATTTATTTAAAGCTCTCATTCTGCTAGCCAGAAAAGACTTTTTTGAAAGCACTCCCAAATGGAGTGCCAGATCGGGATAAATATCTTGAAGAATGAAATAGATTTTTTTATCCCATAATATATTTAGAAAGGCTCCCAAACCGACTATAGTGGGTGGATTGGAAACCATGATAATTTTATCCGCCTTTCTGAAAGAAGTCAGATGAAATAATAAGAAGAGTGGAAAAGAAATAAAGTTTAATAGACGACCCAACTTTAATGCATTGTCGAAGTGAACATGCCAAATTCTCTTCACTGAAATTTTATTTTTATAATCCCTGTACTTCTTTCTATTGAAGTAATGTGTCATACCGGCTACTACTCTGATATCAAAACCATAATTAGATAGGTCTTCAGTTAGCTCTCCCATCACTCTGCCGGTACCGGCCGTATCGGGAGGAAAGTATTGAGTTATAAGTATAATTTTTTTCATAAATTGTTTTTTGTATTTTTCTCTTTTACTTTTTCAGCCAGGCATTCATTTAGTATTCTTTGCCATTTTTCCAAATTTTTGCCTACCTTTGTAAGTTTCTCTAGTAATCTGTTCGGTAGACCGATAAGGGTTACTTTAAGCACTTTTCTAATAAATCTCTTAGCGTAAAGAATAAAGTAAACCGAAAACCTTTTTAGCAGAGATAAACGATAACTTTTAGCGCTTAAAGATAAATAGACAAAACCCCAAAAAGGAGTTTTAGCCTGCAAACCAAATTCGGTTACGGCGGCCCAAAAATAAAGCCCGCCGTAAGCTCTTTTACGCAACTTTTTTATTCCCAAAGGCATTCTGGGAGAGTCAAAAACCCTATTCATAACCAATTTTTTGCTATCTACAAATCTCTCTGTCGTTCTCATTGATTTGCTGTCTAAGGGGCGGCTATGTCTGCGATACTTGGTAACAAAACCGGGTACGTATTTCATGGGAAATTTAAGCCCAATCCGGACCCACATCTCATAATCGGGACAGGTATCAAGAGTGTCGTCCGCGTAAAATCCTACTTGTTCAAAATGGGTACGTCTTATGAAAGCGGCTTGGGCAGGAGGCACCAGTTCAATACATAAGAGTTTTTCAAAATCATAGGGGTGGGCTCTGAATTCTTCGATTCTCTTGCTGTTTTCGTCAATAATATAGACGTCGCCATAAACAACTGCTATGTCCGGATTTTCTATTAGCTGCTTAACGGCCCACGAGCTGGCATGAGGTAAAATGCAATCATCAGCATTTAGGACTAATAGAATATCTCCTCTAGATCGTAAGATGGCTTTATTTAAAGCGTCGGCTTGGCCCTTATCAAGCTCTGATACATATTTTATTTTGTTTGGAAATCTTTTTGCGTATTGTTTCAGTATATTGTCTGTGCCATCAGAAGAGGCGCCATCTTGTATGATGTGCTCGACAAGGGGGTAATCCTGATTCAAAACACTCTGAACGCATTCTTCGATAAATCTTACGTCGTTATAACAGGGAGTTATTATGGAAACGAGCATTGGTTTTTGTAACATATTCAATAATTTATTTTTGTGCCGGCGGGAACAGCTATCAAGTTAAAACTACTTTTAGAATTGGCTGGCTTGTCGGGAGATAAAAATGGTTCCAAAAGACCATAATCCTTGCTAAAAGTGTAAAATTGGTACCCTAGATTACCTAAGAAGGTATAAATATCGGCGCTACGGCTACCCTGGTTCTTTAGTGACAATTCCGCAATTTCTATCAACATAACGGGTTGGAAACTTTTGATAGCCTCGATTGAGCTTTTAAGTATAAAAAGCTCAGATCCTTCGGCATCTATTTTAATAAAATCGATTCTCTTGATATTTTCCTTCTTGACCAGATTATCTAGAATATCAACTCTGACCTTTTCTTTAGTTTTTAAGTCTGTTTCATAAATAAAATTTCCAAAAGTATTGTGACCGTCATTTTTATCCTCGGCAATCAGCAAATCCATAAATCCCTCTTTATCCAAGAGGGCGCATTCTAAAACTTTTATATTTGTTAAATTGTTTAACTCAATATTTTTGTTGATTTTATCAATCTCTCTCTGACTAGGTTCAACTGAATAAACCATACCTTCAGAGCCTACTTTTTTGGAAGCAAATACTCCAAACCACCCGTTATTCGCTCCAATATCAATAAAAACCATTCCCGATTTAAGAAATTTATCCAAAAAATAAAACTCGTTGGGTTCGTAAAAACCCTCAACGTAAATGCAACGACTTGATGCTGTCTTGGGATAAAGAATTAATTTTAGATTTCTCCACCACCTTATTTTAATGACAATGTTGTCATAAATTTGATGAGTCATTAAGACAAACCAAATTTTTTGTAACCTTTTTCTATAAAAATTTAGTCTATGTTCGTTTTCAAGTATTCCAGTATACCAGCCGGGGACGGGTCGCAAAGTCTCGGGTCTGTAGATAAGCTCCGCAAATTTTACAAATAACTTTTCAACCATCACTTTTCATATATCTGTTTATAACCTCTTCTGGCTGACCGATCTCTTTAATATAGCCTTTATCAAGCCATAAGATTTTGTGACAATGTTGCTTTAACTGATCAAGATCGTGGCTGACAAAAACTACAGTTTTATTTTTGAGTTTGTTTTTAAAAATAGCCAAACTTTTTTGTTGAAAGGAATAATCTCCTACAGCAAAAATTTCGTCAATTAAAAAAACATCAGCTGTAGCATGCATGGCAATAGAAAAAGCCAATCTCATCTTCATACCGGAAGAAAAATTTTTGAGCTTTTGATCGACAAAATTTTCTACCTCAGCAAAATTAACAATTTCATTAAACTTTTCCTCGATATATCGACGCGATATTCCTAGAAGTAACCCATTTAGATATATGTTATCCGAGGCAGATAGTTCTGGCTCAAAACCTACCCCCAATTCTAATAGTGGGGCAATGTTTCCTTCAATATTTACTTCTCCGGAGTTGGCAGTATATATGCCTGCAAGTATTTTAAGAAGAGTAGATTTACCGCTACCGTTTTTGCCTATAACGCCGAGCCGTTCGGCGTTACTTACAGTAAAGTTGATGTCTCTTAAAGCATCAAATTTTTCATAAGACACTCTGGAAAACAGATTAATAAAATGATCTTTGAAACCAAATCGCCTTTCATGCGGTACGGTAAATTGTTTCGATAAGTTTTTTACTCGGATCATAGGATCAAATTTCTTCAGCAATTATTATCGCTTGCTTGTTGAAATAGTAATAGCCGATTATATTGATCGCAATAATTACGCCTCCCAAAATAATCACAGAGTACAGCGAAACATTGAGAGAAGTACCAAGCAGTTGGTTTCTGGAGAAATCAATAATTATAGTGAGCGGATTTAGAAGTATAATTCTTTCTAAATAGTCAGGCAGTAGAGTAATGGGGTAAATAATAGGCGTTGCATATAAAAGCAATTGTAAAATCAAGGCCCAAATTTGCTGAAAATCTTTAAATTTTACCTGTATTATGCTTGCAAAAAGACCAAATCCTACTATCAGCAAAGAGAGAAAAAATATAGCAATCCCAAAGAATAACACGCCTGGTATATCTAATTTATAAGATGATCTGAAAAACGTTGCTACCAAAATGAAAAAGAACAAGATGGAGGCAAAAAAATTTATCAAGGAACTTAGTAAAGACGACCAGATAACTATAATTCTCGGAAAATTCAACTTTAGTATGATATTGGCCCGCTTAAGTAGTGTGTCAGTAAGCTGTATCGTGCCTTCAGAAAAAAAATAAAAAAATACTAAACCGATAAGAAGATTCATAGAATATAAAGAGTCATACTGGCCGAAAAATGTTGAGAATACGACCAATATAATCGTAAAAGTTGTAAAAGGTTTAAGAAAAACCCAAATAAAGCCTAGGAAAGACCCCGCGTAACGCAATTTCAAGTCAGTTTTTGTAAGCTCCCAAAGGAGCGGCCAGTATTGCTTGAATTTATTAAAAGACTGATCAAATGTTTTTAACATATGGAAGTTAAAATCATACCATTTTTAGAGATATTTCAAAGCCCTTGTTGGCTAGCCGTCTGGGACGATGTTGGAACGGGATTAATTAAGCAAGTCTATTACCGATAGAAAGAATTCTTTATCCTTCTTGTGGGTTAATAATTCAGCGACCTTGTCTTTACTGACCCATCTAGCTTCTTGGTTTCCCAGATCAAGTGGTTTCACTTCGAATTCTTCAGTCGTAAAAAGAAACATCGTTATGGTTTTGAGTTCAGATAAATCATCACCTCCTTCCAGGCTAATTTTATAACGCTCGTATTCTCCCAGTTCTTTTATATAGTGAAGTTTATTTAAACCTGATTCTTCGTACACTTCTCTTTCTGCTGCCTGTCTTGCAGTTTCTCCCTTTTCTATATGTCCTTTGGGTAAAGACCATGATCTCCCTTTTTGATCTACCACTAGAACATCACCATCTTTGTTCAAAATGACCCCTCCTGCGCTATGTGTTCTCTTAGTCCCTTTTTCCATATCTTAAGAATGTTATCACAGGCTGGCTGTTTCGAGTGTTGGATGGTTCTTCTTAACTATCATCCCGATAGTCTTTGTGGTGGAAAATTTGCCGGTTGTATTGACATATTTAACCTTTATTCCGGGTGACAATTTTTCTATAGATTTTCTATACCCTTGCCTATGGTTTGCTCTCCCGCCGTCTAACGAGAAGGTAACAATATCTGGTTTGATCAGCTCGATAGTTCTCTTATCATATGCGGAGTATTTGGATACAAAAACATAATCTACAACACATAAAGCTGATACTATTTTTGCCCTGCTTTTCTCGTCGTATATCGGCCTTGTGGGACCTTTTCTTTCACGCACCTCTCTATCTTTAGTAATACAAACCACCAATATTTTACCTAGTTTCTTACTCTTCTCTAAGAACTCAATGTGATCGGGGTGAATGAGATCGAATGTCCCGCCGACAAGAACAATTCCTCGTCCTCTTCCTCTCAGTTCGCGAACTAAATTTTTGATCGAAAATACCTTCATCGCTGTACCTAACGAAAAACTGCAAAATCAGCCTTACGTCTTAGATCAAGAAGAACCGCAACGTATACCTTCTTATTTCTCATCTTCCTCAGCATTCTTTTAGTTGCCCCAACGTGAGTACCCTTCCAAATAACATCTTCTGCTATTAGGACCGTCCCTTTATACCTGTCCTTAGAAAAAGACGATTTCCAAACAGTAGATTTACCTTTAACCACGTTGGTCCAGATCTCATCATAAGAAGCCTTGATCCCTTGTTTTTTAAAATACTTAAATATGCCTTTACCGACTTTCTGACCACCAAAGCAGATAGCAACAATGTGGATCGGTTCCTTCAACTTGATACACTGTCTTGCAAGTTTTTCTATAAGTTTTTCTACTTTCCTATTTTTCATAGGCTGGCTGCGGGACTTGGATTCGAACCAAGATACTCGCCTCCAGAGGGCGAAGTCCTACCGTTAGACGATCCCGCAAGAATAAGTGACAGAATACCTGAAAATTGGCAGTTTTTCAATATTTTTCCGTTTCTGCTATAATTCAGATATGGAAATAAAAAGGTTATATCGAAGCAATACCAATAGGGTTTTCGCCGGTATCTGTGGTGGCTTGGGTGACTACTTCAATATCGATCCAGTGCCTTTGCGCCTCGCCTGGCTTCTAATAGTCATCTTCAGCGGTGTCGTCCCCGGCCTCTTAGCCTACTTCTTCGCTATCTTTATTATCCCCAAAAGGTCCTAGCCACCGGATGTGCTAGAATCACCTCAATGAGGAAAACGGAGAGGGGACACAAATATATCTTCGTCGTGGGCGGAGTGATGAGCGGGGTGGGCAAGGGTATCGCCACTTCCTCTATCGGAGCCATTCTCCAATCAAAGGGTTTCAAAGTGAACCTGATGAAAGTCGACCCCTATCTGAATGTTGATGCCGGGACTATGAATCCCACCGAGCATGGAGAAGTCTTTGTGCTCGACTCTGGACTCGAGACTGATCAAGACATGGGCAACTACGAGCGCTTCCTGGGGCGCGAACTTGGTCCCGAAGACTACATGACGTCCGGCATGGTTTACCAGACGGTGATCGAACGTGAACGCAATTTGGGCTACGGGGGTAGATTCGTCGAGGCGATCCCGCATGTGCGCAACGAGATCATCGAGCGCATCAAACGTTCCGCCCATCTTGGAAAAACTGATATCACTGTTATTGAAATAGGTGGTACGATAGGCGATTTCCAGAACGCGCTCTACATAGACGCGGCGCGTGTGACTAAGATGAAGAATCCGAAGGACGTGCTCTTTGTCATGGTCTCTTATCTGCCAGTACCCGCTACGATTGGTGAGATGAAAACGCGTCCTACGCAACATGCGGTCCGTGAACTCAATTCCTATGGTGTCCAACCCGATATCATTTTGGCACGCTCGACGCACGCGCTAGACCAAAAGCGCAAAGAAAAGCTAGCAATTTGGTGCAACATGGAGCCAGACCATATCATCTCGGCACCGGACATCGAGAGTGTCTACGATGTACCTATAAACTTCGAGAGAGACGGATTGGGTGAAAAGATTCTCAATTTCTTCAACCTCAAGCCTCGCCAAGTGGATTTGGTCGCTTGGAGGAAATTCGTCTCGAAAACAAGATCGGCCAAGAGGGAAATTAAGATTGCGGTGGTCGGTAAATATTTCGACACAGGGGACTTCTTGCTCTCCGATGCCTATGTTTCCGTCATCGAAGCCGTCAAATTTTCTTCATTTTGGCAGAATGTCAAACCAAAACTCGTGTGGATCAACGCTAAAGAATATGAAAGTGGCAGACGTAAGACCAGTGAGCTCAAAGGTTACGACGGAGTCATCGTGCCCGGTGGGTTTGGTGTCTCTGGAGTGGAAGGTATCATCAGTGCGATAAAATTTGTCAGAGAGAACAAGATTCCTTACCTCGGACTCTGTTACGGTATGCAATTGGCAGTGGTCGAATACGCAAGGACCATTCTCGGTCTCAAGGGTGCTCACACCACAGAAGTAGATGAGAACACCAAACACCCGGTCATAGATGTTATGGCAGACCAAAGAGACAAGATCAAGGATGGTAAACTCGGCGGTACCATGCGGCTTGGCGCTTGGCCGGCTATTCTCAAACCCAAGACTATTGCCTTTAAAGCATACAAGACCAATAAAATTTCCGAGAGGCACAGGCATCGTTTTGAAGTCAATCCGGACTATGTCGAAAGACTGAGTAAAGCAGGCTTAATTTTCTCCGGTATGTCTCCGGATGGACGACTCTCTGAAATAGCCGAACTACCAGAGAGCGTCCATCCGTTTTTCCTCGGTACACAATTTCATCCCGAATTCAAGGCCCGACCTCTGGCACCGCATCCTCTTTTCTCCGCTTTTATTAGAGCTATAATAAGAAAAAAGAAATAGTTCGACAAGCTCACTATAAATAATATGGATATTCATCCTCTGGTCATACATTACCCGATAGCGTTTCTCACGGCTTATGCCATTTTCGAACTTTTGCGTTTCAGAAAATTATTGGATTTGCCATACTGGTTTTATATAAAAAAGATACTGATCATAGTCGGATGGGTCGGTTCTTTAGTTGCCGCTCTCTCTGGACTCAATGCTGCTAGCTGGACGATTCAAGGCCCAAGACTTTTTGTGATGCATGAGATTTTTGCCCTGACAACAGTAGTACTCTCTACTACTTCAGCTATTTTCTATATGAAGAATGAACAAAGTAAACTTCTGATTCTTCTTGCTATTTTTATCCTCATAAGCATCACCATCACCGCCGGACTCGGTGGAGCCATGGTCAAAGGTACCAATTTTGATCCATTCTTGGCCCCCATCTTCAAACTTCTCAACGTCTACTAAGTATGTTATAATGTTCCAAGAAATAGAAAGTAGTGCACTTCATGTGTCTCGTTATGAGACAGAGGAGAATGCAATGAGTCTTTTCGCAGAGTTCATAATGGGGCTGGTTCTTGTAGTAGTAATCTGGCTCGTATTGACCAAGTATGTTAGGTCGATGCGAAGCCGTCCCGTCTCCCTCTCTGTCATTCCCAAGACCGAGGATGAGGCGGGGAAGCACTGTGGACCGAAGATTCTTGAGGAATACGCCCTTGGTCTGAAGATATTGCCAGACTGGGTAGTTGTCGAGATAGGGAGACATCTCGAATCATGCAGGAAGTGTAGGTGGCAGGTGGCTGATATTCTCCAGACGAATCTGCCGTAGAGGTCCGACCAATCCAAGACTCCTCGCGGTAGTAATACCGCCACGAGGAGTCTTTTCGATTTAAAAGCTATTAAAGCGTATCTTCTAAAGATAAGCTTTCTCTGAGACCAAAGAAAACTAAAACTGCCAGGGCAAAAAACATTATTTCATACGAGAACAAGTTGAGGGTCAAGACGCCAACAGTGATGCCCCAAATGTTGCCTGCAGGACGAGCTAATCTGAAGATAGAGAGAAGCCCAGTGTCGTCCGCTTGCACATGTTTGAAAAAATAAGTTTCTGTCATCGTCTCAACCAGACTGGCCCCGACACGCGAGATAAAGAGTACAAGCATCCAGGCCCAAAATATTTTTCCTATAAATGGCATAAAGAGAAGAGAAAAACCAGTAACAAGAAAACCCGTGCTCATCAACTCTTTCTCTCCCCAGAATCGATCAGCCAACTCTCCTCCCATCCAATCAAAAAGTATAAAGGGCAGAAGCATGACGGTAAATATAATACCGAGTTCTGACCATTCGAAACCGAGAACCCGATTAAGGTAAATCGGAGTATAGATGATCATCAAACCGTAGAAAGACTCGAGTATTAATCGAGCTAATGTGGCCCGCCTGATATTTCTATCAGACCACCATGTGCCGAAAGGTAGCTTAAGAGAGTGATGATAGGGCGCATGTGTCTTGTCTGCGTTTGATTTGAAGGAAAAGATTGCGAGGAAAATCGGCGGGATTAAGAGTAGTGCTGCCACGGTATAAGCAGGCTGGAACCCTTGCCACATTGTAGCCAAAAGGGCCAAGATAAATGGCCCCATAGCCACGCCGAGACTAATGAAAGTAAGGTAAATGCCACGAATCTCTCCTGTTTTATTGTCTGTCGAAATTTCCTCGAGGAAAATATCTAGACAATAATAAGTCATTGGTATAAGGCAGGAGTAGATAATTGAAGAGATCGCAACTGTCAGGGCTGTAGTGGCTAAAGCCATAAACGAGGAACTGGCTAAAACTAGAATGAGAGAAAAGTAGAAGAAGGCTCGTTTACCTAAAGATCTAATGAGCTTAGGAGCAAATAGGAAAAAAATGATACTGCCGATTGCACCAAGAAGCAATAAGAAACTAACGACATTTGGTTCAAAGAAGTCGCTTAAAAAGGAGGAGTGAACATAGAGAATGACACCATAGTGGACGGAAAGGAAAAAGACAGAGCCAAAGATGGATACAAATCGCATCATGCTCCTAAAATGACAGGAATGACTATCGGTTTCTTGGCGGTGCGCTGGAAAAGGAAACGAGAAATATCTTCGGTGACAGCATTCTTGGCATAATCAAAATTAATGGGATTCATGCCTACGGTTGTACCTTCTATCGAGCGTCTGATGATGTTGCGTGCCTCGGACAGGAGTTCTTGGGACTCACGCAGGTAGACAAATCCTCTGGCGATAATGTCTGGCGACTTTTTGAGACGACCCGTTCGAGCATTGACCAGGGCTATGACGACAAAAATCCCGTCTTCTGCCAGCATCTTTCTGTCGCGGATGACCACTTCCGAGATATCGCCTATAGAAAGGCCTTCTACCACCATGTCTTCGGAAGGCGCCTTCTCCGGCAGTTTGACAAACCGAGCTCCCTTGTCTTGAATCTCAATGATACTGCCATTGTCTGGCACAATAATATTCTCTCGTGGGCAGCCAAGACCAGCCGCTAGCTCGGCGTGCATCTTAAGCCGGAAATGGTTGCCGTGAATGGGCATAAAATATTTGTACGGAATTTGCTTGTGAACCCATTCCAGTTCGCCCCGCTTGCCATGACCGGAAGTATGTACGTCCGAGTCAATGTAAGTGATAATTTTTGAGTCGTGGCGGTAGAGATTATCTTTGAGCTTGGCAATAGCGCGTTCATTGCCAGGAATAGCGGAGGAAGAGAGAACAATGGTGTCAGAACGTTCCAGACGGACAAATTTATGGGTCTTATTGGACATGCGCATGAGCGCGGCAAACTCTTCGCCTTGTGCGCCGGTAGTGATAATCATAATCTTGTTCGGAGGATATTTGGTCATATCTTCTATGGGAATAATGTGACTGGTGTCGACAAGGTTGAGATGTTTGATAATCTCGACGTTCGTTTTCATGCTCCGACCCTCAATGATCACTTTCCTCGAGTAGTGCTGGGCCATTTTTATAAATTCAATCACTCGTTCCACCTGAGTAGCGAAAGTAGCCAAGATGATTCGCCCAGGCGCCGCGGCCACAATGGCATTTATGTTTTTTAAAATATAAGACTCCGGTAGTGAGAATCCGGGCTGCTCGATATTAGTCGAGTCCATGGCGAAGAGTAAGATCTTGCGATCATGAAAGAGCTTGTATTGTTCTACTTCTTTTTCGGTTGGCACGCCATCTTCGTTTTCGATACGCACGTCGCCGGTATTGACGATATCTCCGTAAGGGGTCTCGATAATCACACCGGTAGAATCCGGGATGGAGTGAGTCACACCGAAAAAGCGAACCTTGAGATTTTTGGTCAAGGGAATAGCTTTGTCATTCATGTCGACAATCCTGATATCAAGAGGGGCGAGATGGGGGAATTCCACCTGCCGTTTTTGAATTAAGAGAGCACCGAACTCGCGAGTATAAATGGGCGGGTTGCCCAGCCGGTCGATAACGTAAGGGATAGCACCGATGTGATCAAGGTGCCCGTGAGTAATCACAATGGCGCGGATGCGATCCTTACGTTCCTCGAGATATTTGGTATTTGGCAAGATATAGTCGATACCGGGAGTCTCGTAGTCGGTAAATTTGATGCCGACATCCGCCACGATAATATCTTCGCCGAATTCTATCACTGTCATGTTTCTACCGATTTCTTCTACCCCGCCGAGTGGGATTATTCTGATGCTATCTCCGAGAGCTGGGATAATATCGTGAGGCTTTTTAACTACTAGAGGCGCGTTCGACCTTCTTCGAATGTTCTTGTGCCGTAAGCCTGCCATAAATATATTATTCATACTTCTTTAAATTTTAGTTCACAAATATTTTCCACACTTTGTCTGTTTCTATATACCAATCTGCGATACTAAGAAATCTATCTTGAGAAACCATTAGTGAGTTAAGACCGATCGCTTCTATCTTTTCTGGCACAATGTAGAGAAAACTTGGTGTGTAGAGAAAAACCCCGGGCACGTCTCCTTCCACTTCTTTGGCGAAGGCCTTATAGTTTTCTTCTACCACCTCAGGATCAGAGGCACTCCTAGCGTTGTCTAAGTACTTGTCAGCGCGACTGTTGGTGTAAAGAGCGATATTAAGTCCGGGGTCAGTTCTTTGTGAAGAATGCCAAAACGGATAGAGATCCGCGTCTCTGCCGACCACTTCACCGAAGAGAAGGGCTTGAAAGTTTCTCGGGCGAATAACGCTTTGGTTGAGCTCACCAATCTCGAAGACTATTATATCGACTTTCGCTCCTAACTTCTCCCACGCAGCGACCAGCTCCTTGGCCACTTGTTGAAGTTCCGGAGCATCACTGGTAGAGATTGAAAACGACAGTGACATTGTACCAGAGGAGGATTTCTTTTCAAGTATGCCTGTCTCTGGGTTTGCCTGCCAACCCGCCTTAGCCAGAAGTTCCTTCGCTGTCTCCAATCTCTCGGCTAGCGTAAGATTGTCCTCTCCCTGACTCGTCCAAGAGTAGATACCGGCCGGCATTGGGCCAGTGATGGCCGTAGCATATCCACCGAGAATTTTCTCGATGATTTCTTCCTTGGGACTAGCGAGACTAAGTGCTTGGCGTACCTCCTTGTTTAAAAGCACTTTAGATTGGCTTTGGTTGAAGAAAACGGCGAAAACGCGAGGTAGAGGAGAGGAAATGATGCGCGAATCTCCTATTTGGATCTCGAGTATTTTCTCTGGCGAGATGCCACTAATACTTTCCACCTCTCTACTGTTGAAGGCCTCAATCAGGGCGATTTCACTCGGATAGAATCTAAAAACTAAGTGTTTTATAAACGGTACTTTATTTGATACCTTTTCGAAGGGGACCAGTTCATATAAATTTGGTATGCCGCCAGAGTTCCTCTCAACCTTTTCTACCTTGTACGGTCCTGAACCGATAGGAAGAGTATTGAACTGGCTAAAAGAAAACTCATCAAGAGAAACGTTCTTCCAAATATGTTTGGGTAAAATGCCGACTGCGAAGTTGTAAATAAATGGAGTATAAGCCTGCTTAAGAGTAAAGGAAACGGTTCGCTCGTCAACCTTTTCTAACGTGATTCCGTCCCAGTTACCCCTTTTAGGACTCTTGATACTCGGGTCGGTAATTTTTTGTATAGTAAAGATGAGATCGTCTGCCGTCACGGGCGTGTCATCATGGAAACGGACGTCTTCGCGGAGACGAATAGTATAAGTCCGACGGTCATTGGAAATAGTTACTTCCTCGGCCAAATCATTTTCTACCTTGCCTTCTGGAGTAATGCGCACCGGACCGGAGTAGAGAAGAGAAACAAGGTTCTTATCTGCTTCGGAGATTGCGAGCACTGGATTAATGAAGCGGGGATTGCCGACCACTCCTTCTGTCAAAGTACCGCCGCGAGAAGGCACTTCGACGAGAAAAGTGTCGCTCACTGTCCACAAAAGGAAAGTACCAGAGAGTAGAAAGACAGAGACGAGGAAATAGAAGACGGCTTTTTCCGCTATGGTCAGGGAACGCAAAATCCTGCGGATCGAACGTTCTTTTGGCATACTGAAACGCTTCAAGAGAAGCACTCGTAATTCTTTGTAATTCATCCCGTTAGAAGGTCTTTAAAATTTATTAGCGGCCGAGAAGTAGGCTCGCGAAAGCAGAGATGGCAAAGAGGACAGCTACTACCAAAGTAGCGTTGAAAAGAATTTTTTCGAGTCCGCGGCGCATAAAGCGCCCTCCCAGCGCGCTGTCTCCTCCAAAAGCCGCGCCAAGGCTTGCTTCTGAACGCTGGAGGAGAACTCCTGCTATGAGAAGGAGACTTAAAAAAATCTGAACGTAGGGAAGAATCTGAGCCATTGCCTGTACTGAAATATATTAACACAATCGGGAATAAAAACGCAAACCAACCAGTCCCTATGTTTGACTTTGGAAATCTTTCGTATACAATGTGCGGGCAATTAAAAATATTTCAAACAATATGCAGAAGAAAAATATCAAAACCAAAGCGCAAATTAAGCCTTTTGGTGACAGGGTATTGGTTCGTCCCTTTACTGAAGATGAACTTAAGGGTGGGCTGAAAAATCACTACGGCATTATTATTCCCGACACCGTTTCGAAAGAGAAATCCGCCCAAGGCAAAGTGTTGGCAGTTGGGGAGGGGAAGTGGGTTGAAGGTCAGTTAGTGCCGGTACGTCTCAAAGTGGGTGATGTCGTCTTTTTTTCCAAATACGGATACGACGAGGTAGAACAGGATGGTGAGGAACTTTACCTCTTAAAAGAGGACAGTATTTTAGCAATCATTAAGTAAACTCTCATGGCAAAACAAATTCTCTTCAATCAAAATGCCCGCGAAGCACTCAAGCGTGGAGTAGATAAAGTAGCCAATGCAGTCAAGATTACAATAGGGCCCCGGGGCCGAAACGTAGTTTTGGACAAGGGCTACGGCGCGCCCACTGTCACTAACGATGGCGTAACTATCGCCAAGGACATTACTCTTAAAGACAAATTTGAAAACATGGGTGCCGAGATTGTGAAGGAAGTGGCGTCTAAAACCAACGAGACTGCGGGCGACGGCACCACGACCTCGGTGATTATTACTCAAGCACTCGTCGAGACAGGTTTCCGGAAATCTCTGGCAGGCGCGAATTCCATGGGTATTCGCCGAGGCATCGAGACGGCAACACGCGATGCCATCGAGATGCTCAAGAAAATGAGCAAACCGATTAAAGCGGATAATGAAGTAAGACAAGTGGCTACCATTGCCGCTGAATCGCCGGAGATCGGCGCCATTATTGCCGAGACTATTAAGAAAATTGGTAAGGATGGAGTCGTCACTGTTGAAGAGTCACAAACTTTTGGCGTCGATTCGGAAATAGTCGAAGGGCTTGAATTTGATAAGGGATATCTTTCCCCTTACATGATTACCAATGCCGAGCGCATGGAGGCGGAGTATCGCGATCCGGCGATTCTCGTAACTGACAAAAAGATTTCGACTATCAAAGATATTCTGCCGCTCCTGGAGAAATTAGCAGCAAGCGGCAAGAAAGACTTGGTCATCATCGCTGAAGACGTGGATGGGGAAGCGCTAACGACTTTTGTGGTGAACAAACTTCGCGGTAGTTTCAATGTGCTGGCAGTCAAAGCGCCCGGTTACGGTGACAGAAAGAAGGAGATGCTTCTGGATATTGCCGTGACCATTGGAGCCAAAATGATTTCGGAAGAATTGGGCATCAAGTTTGAAAATACAGAACTGGCGATGCTGGGCCGGGCTTCGCGAGTGGTCTCAACCAAGGACGGTACGATTATCGTGGGAGGCAAAGGCAAGAAGTCGGAGATAGAAGCGAGAGTAGAGAGTCTGCGTACTCAGAGAAAAAATATCACCTCGAAGTTTGACGTAGAAAAGCTGGACGAACGTATTGGCAAACTCACGGGCGGAGTGGCTGTTATTAAAGTCGGCGCCGCCACAGAGACCGAGATGAAATATCTTAAACTCAAAATTGAAGATGCTGTCAATGCTACCAAAGCGGCTATAGCCGAGGGTATTGTAGCCGGTGGTGGTAGCGCTCTGGCCAAAGTTTCAAAGAAAATCGAGGCTAAGTACAAAGAATCAAAGGAGGCGAAATCCGCCCATGAAAATGCCGAGGCAGCTGAATTCGCTGCTGGTTATACGGCTGTCTTAGAAGCGCTCAAGGAGCCACTTCGACAGATTGCTAGAAATGCAGGTAAAGAGGACGGTGTTGTATTGGCGGAAGTACTTAAGAGCGAGGCGAACGCCGGTTATGATGCCCTATCTGACATTTTTATAGGAGATATGTTTGAAGCGGGTATTATCGACCCCGTTAAAGTAACGAGGTGCGCTCTGGAAAATGCTGCTTCTGCAGTCGCTATTCTTCTCACCACCGAAGTAGCTATCGCCGACGAACCGAAGGAGGAGACTATGCCGTCTGGCGGACCAGGTGCTGCAATGGATTACTAATTACTAACTGTTGGGGATTGTTCCTTTTGTCTTGTCGTTGTAGAATTAGAGGGTGATGGAAACGACAAAAGAAGAGAAAAAAGTGGTGCTCGTCGAGGATGACTCGCTCATGTCGAGTATTCTGGCAGCGCATTTGATCAAAGAAGGATTCACTATCGTTTCCGTAACAAACGGAACACAAGCATTCGAGCGCATTCAGGCTGAACAACCGAGTATTGTATTGCTCGATATTGTTTTGCCAGGGGTAGGCGGTTTCGACATCTTGCAAAAATTGAAGCAAGAACAATCAACCAAATCAATTCCCGTGCTCATTCTTTCCAATCTGGGAAGTAAGGAGGAAATCCAGCGCGGTATGGAGTTAGGCGCCGAGGCTTACCTCGTCAAGGCGAACAGCATGGTTGAGGAGATCACGAAAAAAGTGCGAGAAATCCTCAGTCGACCTATTAGTAATCATTAACAAAAATATGAGTTTTTCTAAATTCTTTCCGGTGTCGCTTATGGTGGCTGTTGTCGCCGCCGGATGGGTTCTTGTTGGACAGTATTACAATGTGGCGTTATGGGTCCCGTTTATCAGTTGGCCAATGTATTTCGTCTATGATCCTGACGCTACCAGACTGAGAAGAATTCCCAAAGAGATTATCGGCTTGTTCGGGGGCATCGTACTCGGCTATGTGACCTTGTGGCTGGCGCCGCAGATTGGCATATATGCCGGCGCGACTTGGGCCTTGCCGCTCACGGTGTTTCTAGTGGCTTTCACGATTGTCACGCTTGAATTAACTAATCTCTTCGAACTGGCGCCGGCTTACTTTTTCTCATACGCCGGGTACTTTGCGTACGTATTTGGAGGATTTGCGGGTGCTTATTCGCTCGAAGTGGCCTTCAAAGCCATGTTGCCGTACGGGGTTCTGATTCTGGTCGGTTTACTATTAGGATTGATGACTGCCTATCTTCGCCGGTTAATACTTCAAGGAGAAGGTCTGTACGGCTCTGCTCAAAAGACAGTGTTCGACAAAGAAGCAGCGTAAATTTCATAAATGACGCTTACGTAGTAGGCGCCTTTTCGTGAGAGAGGGGAAGAGAGAGGGGAAGCTGGACGACAAAGGTCGAGCCACTGTTCAGATGCGATTCGAAACGGACGGTTCCGTGGTGGTGTTCAACAATATTTTTTGTGATATAGAGGCCGAGGCCAGAACCCTCGGTCTCTCGGAGAACAGCATTTTGGCCACGGAAGAATTTATTAAATATAAAAGTCTGGTCTTTTTCAGAGATACCGATACCGGTATCGTGCACCACGAGAGAAATAAACCCTCCTTCCTCCTGGAAAGTGATGGTGACGGTTCCGTCTTTCGGAGTGTACTTGATGGCGTTATCTATCAGGTTTTCTATGGCTATTTTAATTTTTTCTCTATCAACATCGACTTGGGGAAGTGCGTGATCTAGTTCGATGAAAGCAATGGCGACACCATGGCGAGTCGCATCTTCTTTGAATTTCGCGACAATGTCTTTAACCATTGTCACAAAATCTGTTGGTTCGAAGTTATAACCATATTGCCCTTCTTCGATGCGAGACATGTCGAGTAAATCGTTAATGAGGGTTATCAGATGTTCGTTAGTTTCTGAAGTCTTTTTCACAATTTCTTTCTGCGCCGGAGTAAGGGTGCCGTTTTCCTCCAGCAGGGCATTGAGTGCCCATTTTATGCCAGCAAGTGGCGTGCGCAGCTGGTGCGAGGCGGTTGTGAGGAAGTTTGACTTTAGCTGTTCAACTTCGCGCTCATGGGTGACATCGTGGAGTACTTGTACAGTGCCGGTTTGCGTACCTGCTTCGTCTCGAACCGGAATCCTGTTTACTAAAATAATAGTGCGATGAGGTCCATCGGTAATGTATTCCCCACTGTTGTCGAAGGATTGGAGGAGGCAGTATATGGCGTAAAGATTCTTATGGTAAACATCTGTTTCAGCGAAGGTTTGGGAGGGGTGTTTTCCGATGACGTCTTTCGCTTCAAGCCATAAGAGCTCTTCGGCTTTTGGATTGAAAAAGACAATATTATCATCCAGGTCATACATGATAAGACCATCATTGAGGCTTCTAACGATAGAGAGTGTTTTGAGACGCTCCGTTCCAAGCTCGTCGAAAATACGACCGTTCTCGATGGCGGTCGCGGCCTGATTCGCGACGATGCCCGCGATAGTCATCTCGAATGGCTCAAATGTGTGTACCTTTTTGTAGTAGATGCACATACCTCCAATGGTGCGGTCCTTGATCTTTAAGGGCATGCACATGAGTCCGTGATAACCCTGTTTCTTCGCTGCCGGCAGCCAGGACGAAGGAAGGCGCGGGTCCTTCTGGACATTCGAAGTCGCCCAGACTTTGCCAGTTTGCATGGCTTTCCCAATCCAAGCTGTTCCAAGAGGAATAGGGTCGTTCTTCGAGTGCGTGAGATACTGCTGCTGCATGCCGTACGCTGCGCGGATATAGACCTTTTTCTTGTCTGAAGTGAAGTCCCAAAAGTTTACATATTTGGCATGGATAGCCTGGCCAATGCTTCTAGCGATACCTTCCAGGATAGTATCAATACGTTTTTCGATCGCGAGAAATTGAGAACTTTTCGCTAGAGCAGAGAGTAGTCTCTGACGTCTTTCTTGCTCAAGCGTAGTGAGCACACGTTTCGTATCAGTTAAAACACCGGTCGCTAGAGAAAAAGTTTGATATTCTTTCACCTTTTTTGTTCGAGTCCTCATTTTATGTTTATGGTATCATATCTTACAAAGGAATGTTATAATACCGGTATGTCACCAATATTTATCATCTTGGCAGTTGTTGCCGCAGTGGTTCTCTGGTTTATCTTTGCTTACAATGGCTTCGTCCGTTTGATCAATAGGGCCAAAGAAGCTTGGGCCGATATTGATGTCCAGCTCAAGCGTCGCTACGATCTCATTCCCAACCTCGTTAATACCGTCAAAGGCTACGCCACGCATGAATCAAGCGTATTTGAGAACGTCACCAAAGCTCGCACCGTTGCCATGGGGGCAGGAAATCTGGCCGAGAAAGGTCAAGCGGAAAATATGCTCACTGGTGCGCTCAAATCAATTTTTGCTCTGGCCGAAGCCTATCCGGATTTAAAGGCGAACCAGAATTTCCTTGAACTACAGAGAGAGCTTTCTGACACCGAAGACAAAATTCAAGCGGCCCGCCGTTTCTACAACACCAATGTTCGCGATCTGAACACTCGAATCGAGTCTTTCCCGAGCAACATTATCGCCGGCGCGTTCCGCTTCTCTAAAATGGAATTCTTCCAACTCGAAGAATCAGCCGCTAAGAGCCCCATCGAGGTCAAGTTCTAAACCTGCCTGCCGGCAGGTGCCTATGAATAATATCTATACTCACCAAGATAGTAATATCTGGAAAACCTGGATATTGATGGCGCTTTTCTTTGCCATTATTATTATTCTCGGATGGTTTCTATCAACTTTTTATGGCAACACGAGCATCCTCTATGTAGCAGTGCTCTTGGCGGTTGTCATGAACGTATTTTCGTATTGGTTCTCTGATAAAATTGTGCTCGCGCTCCATAAGGCGAGGCCTGCCACACGACAAGAATACTTCGATCTCTGGAATGCCGCCGAGAATCTCTCTATCACCGCGGGACTGCCCATGCCTAGACTCTACGTTGTGACTGACGCGGCACCCAACGCTTTTGCCACCGGGCGAGACAAGAAACATGCGGTGGTAGCAGTTACAACCGGTCTCTTAAAGATTCTTGAAAAAAACGAGCTTGAAGGAGTGGTGGCCCACGAACTTTCTCACATTGGTAACCGCGACATGCTGCTCTCGACCGTGGTTGTGGTGATGGTGGGCTTCGTGGCTCTGTTATCGGATTTCTTTCTCCGTTCGCAGTTGTGGAGCAGTAATCGTAGCCGCAATAACAATGGAGGAGCAATCTTCTTAGTGATCGGCCTCTTCCTAGCCATCTTCACACGCATTGCCGCCACTCTGATCCGCCTGGCCATCTCGCGTAAGCGCGAATTTCTGGCCGACGCCACTGGTGTCCTTTTGACTCGCTACCCGGAAGGATTAGCCAGCGCTTTGAAAAAAATTAGCGCTACTTCCGTACCGATGCGATCGGCTAACAACGCAACGGCTCATCTCTTCATCGCTAATCCCTTCGGGGCACAGTCAACTTCTGGTTTCCATAAACTTTTTATGACCCACCCACCTGTTGAAGAAAGGGTCAGGGCTCTCGTCGGAGACTCTCATTAATTTGAATGATGTGGAAAAAGAACTTCACAGGATTGTCACGACGTGTCTAGTTTATAAACCGGACTTCACTTATCTTGTGGTCAAAAGGGCATTGTATAAAAAAGTGATGCCAGGCAAGTGGACTATCCCGGGTGGGGGACTCTCGGTAGATGACTATCTAAATACTCCGCCAAGTACCGCGGGGGCCAAGCAGTGGTATGGAGTCCTGGAGCAATCGCTTCGTCGGGAGATAAAAGAGGAGACCAATCTGGAGATAGGCAAACCAGAAGCCTTGACCGACTTAACCTATATTAGGCCGGACGGTATCCCGATATTGTGTCTCTCATATTTTGCCCCCTATATTACGGGAGAAGTCAAACTAAACGAAGAGGCTACTGAATTTGCTTGGATTACCGCTCGTAAGGCGGAAGAATACGACTTGATCGATGGTATCTCGGGGGAGATAAAAGAGGTCGATAAGATTCTAAAAGAGAGAAAATTGAGTTAGTATGCTCTCTATATGAGGAGGGTTCGCATAGAGGTCTAGTGCACCACGTTGGAAACGTGGCGTGGGGAAACCCACCGAGCGTTCGAATCGCTCACCCTCCGCCAGAAAAGAAATGAAACAATACTTTAAAAAAATTTGGGCTGAAAATCCGAAAATCAGAAAAATTATCGGCGTAATTCTAGTGGTTATCGGTCTCGTCTCTATCATTACTCCGTTGACGCCGGTGGGGTTTCTTTTGCTGGTAGGATTGGAAATATTGGGAGTGAGAGTCTTATTGTGGGATAAATTAAAGAAATGGTTGACAAAATTTTGATTATAGACTATAATGGGCGTATGTAAGGTTCTCGTTGAGAGGTTACTTTAGGTTAATCCGAGAGAGAGCGCGAGATGAGATCGGCCCGGCACTTACATAGTTAACATAATGCCGGCACAAATAAAATGGCAACAAAGCTATACGTCGGTGGAATTCCTTATTCCACGACAGAAGCAGCTCTAAGCGACTTGTTCGCTAAAGCTGGATCTGTCTCCTCTGCGTCAATTATTATTGACCGCATGACCGGCAGAAGCAAAGGTTTCGGATTCGTCGAGATGTCAAATGATGATGAAGCTCAAGCAGCTATCAACATGTACAATGGTCAAGACTTCGAAGGAAGAAAGTTGACTGTCAATGTTGCTCGTCCGCTAGAGCCTCGCGCTCCTCGCGATCGTCGACCTATGTAAGTGAACAAAAAAGCCCCTTCGGGGGCTTTTTTGTTATAATAGGGAAGTGAAAAATCTCTTTTTTCTGGTTTTGGGGTTAGTACTTATACTGGGGTCAGTTTTTTTATTTCTCGGGCAAACATCAGTCAAGGAAGGTCAGACAAAAATTATAAAGATCAATGGTAGCAGTATCCAAGTCGAGGTGGTAGACACTCCCGAGACACGTGCGCGGGGTCTGTCGGATAGAAAAGTGCTACAAGAGGATACAGGCATGCTTTTTATCTTCGACAGTCCCGCCCAATACGGATTCTGGATGAAAGACATGGATTTTGCCATTGATATAGTCTGGATTGATGAAAATTTTCAAGTCGTGGACGTCGACAAAGAAGTGCTACCAGAGACTTTCCCAGAAATTTTCTATCCGGCACAAGCCGTTGTATATGTCTTGGAACTCCCGGCCGGGACTGTCGATAAGTACCAAATTGCCACCAGCACTGTGATACAATTCTGACATGGCAATACGAGTAGCAATCAATGGCGCGGGCAGAATTGGGAGAGCTTTTTATAAATTAGCAGTTGAACACCCAGGAATCGAGGTCATTGCCGTCAACGACTTAGGGGAGAGAGAAAACATAGAATATCTCTTAAGGCATGACACCGTTTACGGACCTTGGAATGGCAAATTTGATGTTAAATTTTTCCAGGAAAAAGACCCGGCGAAACTCCCTTGGAAAGAGCTCGATATAGATGTGGCCATCGAGTCCACAGGTTTCTTCGCAAGTTACGCCGGCTCGAAGGCGCATCTCGATGCCGGAGCAAAGCGCGTAATAGTCACCGCTCCTATGAAAGACGAACCGATCTCCGGCATCGAGGGAGCCACGGTGCTCATGGGAGTCAACGAAGATAAACTTTCCACTTGCCTCATCACTTCTAACGCTTCTTGTACCACTAACGCCGGCAGTCCCTTAATCGCCATTCTCGACGAGACAATAGGCGTTGAGAAAGCAGTTTTAAATACTACGCACGGATACACGGCTTCGCAGTCGTTGGTTGACGGCCCTTCCAAGAGAGGGTTCAGAGAGGGACGCGCGGCCGCGCAAAATATCGTCCCCTCCACCACCGGAGCAGCTATAGCCGTGACTAAGGCGTTTACCAAACTTCTGGGATTGTTTGACGGCATCTCTGTGCGCGTGCCAGTAGTGGCGGGCTCTCTCGTCGACATCACTTTCATTGCAAAAAGAGATACTACAAGTGAGGAGGTGAACACTATTTTAAAAAGAGCGGCAACAGATGTAAGGTGGAAAGGCGTTTTCACCGTGACGGAAGAAGAGCTTGTCTCCTCAGACATCCTAGGTAGTCCCTACGGCTCTATCGCTGACCTGAACTTCACCCGCGTGGTGGGCGGCAACCTGGTGAAAGTTCTCGCTTGGTACGACAACGAAGTGGGGTACTGTTATACACTCTTAGACCACGTTATTAAGTTTAGTTCTCATATTAAATAATATGAAAATTTTCGTAGGTTCTGACCACGCTGGGTTTGGTTTGAAAGAAAAACTCATTATTTATCTCAAAGAACTGGGCCACGAAGTGGAGGATAAGGGTCCGTTTGAATACAAGGAGGAAGATGATTATCCTGATTTTGTCATTCCGGTTGCTCGCGAAGTCTCTATGCACCCCAACGAAGTTAGGGGAATCGTCTTAGGCGGTTCCGGTCAAGGAGAGGGTATGGCGGCCAATAAATTTAGAAATGTTCGAGCCATGGTTTATTACGGCCAGGGGCAATGTGTGGTACCAGAGGAACACGAGTCCATAACCAAGATTTCTCGGGCAGATAATGATGCCAACATCCTTTCGCTGGGAGCCAGATTTATCACGGAAGAAGAAATGAAGGAGGCGGTCAAGGAATGGCTCAGCACACCATTCAAGAACACGGAGAAATACAAGAGACGTATCGCCAAAATGGATCGTATTCATGAGTGAAATCATACCAGCACTCTTACCAAAGAATGCAGAGGAGCTCAAGAAGTCTCTTTCCGAACTACCTCTGGAGGCTCGTTTGGTACATTTAGATATACTTGAGACAGACGTCTGGACTTCTATCGACAGAGATTTCGAAGTGCATCTAATGGTCAAAGAACCGGAGGAAATAGTACAGAGGTGGATTGGCCGAGGAGCTAAAAGAATTATTGCGCATAAATATATTGATTTAGCTGGAGAAGCACAATTCGGTCTTGCGTTTGAGCTGAATAAAGAAATAGAAAACTCTGAAAATGTTGATTTTTTCCACCTTATGTCTATTGCCGAGATAGGGGAGCAGGGACATCCGCTAGATGAACGGATCTTTGATAGAATAAAGGAGGTTAGAGCAAAATTCCCGCAAGTACCGATAAGTGTAGATGGTGGAATAAATACCGAGAACTATCGAAAACTCCAAGACGCTGGAGCCGATAGACTAATAGTTGGTAGTGGCTTCAAAGAATTATGGAAATCACTGACGAAAAATTAAAAAAACTTAAAGAACTGGCTAACAATATTCGCATCTCACTTATTGAAGCGCTTGTTACCGCTGGTTCCGGCCACACGGCGGGACCGCTTGATATGGCTGACATTTTCACTGTGCTCTTCTTCCATACCCTAAAACACAATCCTAAAAAGCCCGATTGGCCAGAACGGGACAGATTGGTACTCTCCAATGGCCACATTTGCCCGGTACTCTACTCGACTATGGCTCATGCAGGCTATTTCCCACTCGAAGAACTCAAGACCTTGCGTAAGTTCGGTTCACGTCTCCAAGGACATCCTCATAGGGACTTTCTACCAATGCTGGAGAGTAGTTCAGGACCTCTTGGCTCCGGACTTTCCCAAGCGGTTGGTATGGCTCTCGCTGACAAAATTGACCACGGTCTGACCAGCGAACGCCGCATTTACGCGCTCCTTTCCGACGGCGAACAGAACTGCGGGCAGACTTGGGAAGGAGCTATGCTAGCCGGCAAAGAGAAATTGCAAAACCTTGTTGCCGTCATTGACAGAAATAATATTCAAATAGAGGGATACACAGAGAATGTTATGCCTCTTGAGTCACTCTCCGACAAGTGGCGAGCCTGGAATTGGCATGTGATTGAAATAGACGGGCACAACATAGAAGAAATCGCTGACGCCTTCGAGGCGGCCAGGGCCATATTTGGCAAACCCACGGTAATCATAGCCCACACCATCGCGGGCAAAGGCGTGCCAGAGTTCGAACGTGATTATCGCTGGCATGGCAAACCACCGAGTAAGGAGGAGGGTCAAATGGCGATCAAAGAACTCCGCACCCTCGGTGGTAAGATAAGAAGCGAACACGAATAGTTCGATTATACTCACTATAAATAATGCTCAATCCTGATTTAAAACTTAATGAGAAAATGTTCGATGAAAACCTGTCTGCCGGAAAGATGGGAGTTGAACAAATCCCAATTCGCCAAGGTTTTGGCGAAGGACTTTTGGAAGCGGGAGAGAAAAATCCTCAAGTAGTAGGACTCTGCGCCGATTTGACAGAGTCTACTAAAATGAACTTGTTTAGTGAAAAGTTTCCCAACCGATTTATCCAGGTGGGAGTGGCCGAACAGAATCTCGCTTCGGTTGCATCAGGCCTAGCGGCCATGGGCAAGATTCCATTCATCAGCTCTTACGCCATGTTCTCTCCTGGCAGAAATTGGGAGCAGATCCGCACCACTATTTGTTATAACAACCGACCAGTTAAGATTGCCGGCTCGCACGCCGGTGTATCTGTCGGTATGGACGGTGGTACGCACCAAGCCATAGAGGACATAGCTATTACTCGTGTCATCCCTCGTATGATAGTGCTCTCTCCCTGCGATTCTCTGGAGGCAAAGAAGGCGACATTGACAAGTGTAGATACTGGTACGCCCGTCTATATCCGCCTGGCTCGTGAGAAGACACCAGTTATGACAACGCTAGAGACACCTTTTGAAATTGGAAAAGCTCAAATATTTTGGAAATCTGAAAAACCAAAGGTCGGTATAGTAGCTACGGGAGCGCTTCTCTATAAAGCTTTACAGGCCGCTAAAATCCTTAAGATCATTGAGGAAAAAATCGAAGTAGAAGTTATAAATCTATCTACTATTAAACCTTTAGATGAACAAGCTATTGTGGAACTAGCTAAGAAAACTGGAAGAATTGTCACTGTAGAAGAACATCAAATCAAAGGGGGTATGGGTTCCGCCGTGGCGGAATGCTTGGTTAAACATTTTCCCGTGCCCATGGAATTTATTGGCGTGGATGACCAATTTGGCCAGTCAGGAACACCAGAGGAACTGATTGAGCACTACGGTATGGGTACTAAAAGTATCATTAATGCAGTCAATAAAATTCTAAAGCGATAGAGCTATTTGAATTTGCTAGTTTTGAAATCAGTAGGGGCGTCTTTGAGATATTGTTCTATTGCAGAACGAGAAAGAAGGCCTTTTTGGGCGCCAACTTGCTGGACCACAGACATTGAGTTAATCGCACCCCACGAAAGAGCTGTGGGGAGATCCTTTCCAAGAGCTAGAGCGGCTACGGTAGTGGAAGAGAAGGCGTCTCCTGCTCCTGTACGCTCGTATGGTGGCTTAAGGTCCGGATATGGTGGCTGGAACCAAACATCTTCACCATCGAAGGCGTAGGCCCCCTTTGGCCCATCAGTGATGACTACAATTTTCGGCCCGAGCGCGTGCACACGTTTGAGAAGCTCATGTGTTCCGAGTGTGTTTAAACCAAGGATTCTTTCAGCTTCCCCAACATTAGAGAAAAAAATATTACATCTCTCATAGACTCTTTTGAGTTTCTCTGGTCCCAATTTTATTTCATTCGTGCCGGGCTGGAAAGCCAGCTGTACCTCTGGTCGCTTATCCAAGTATTCAATGATCTCGTTGTGAAATGGGTAAGCGTGCTCACCTATAGAGCTGAAATACACCCATTTCGGACTACCGATATCTGGCATGGTGTACAAAAATTCCTCGTGTTTTCTCAGTATCGTTCTGTCGTCCTTAAACCATAATACGTAGGAATAGTTGGTTTTCTTCCCTTTCTGAACTGATATAAAATCAGTCTTGATACCTCGACTGGTAAGAGACTCTAAACATTCTTCACCATTTCTATCTTCGCCGACACTTGCCACAAGTGCGGCATCAAGACCCAGAATAGTTGCGGACGCAGCAGCATTAGAAGCATTGCCGACAGCAGGTACTACAAACACTTCTTCAAAAGGCACCTTATCGGCAAAGGGTATCGATAGTTCATATTTACCATCCCTTACTTCGGCATGAATTCTTGGATCTTCAAGTCGGATAAAGGCATCTGTAATTAAGTCGCCTATAGCTACAAAGTCACGCATACATAAATTATATCATGATAGAATTGTAAGAATGAAAACTTTAAGGGAATACCTTGTCTGGGCAGAAGAGAAACAAATCGCTTTAGGACACTTCAATATCTCTGATTCGGAAGGGTTCAAGGCGGTAATGGAGGGAGCAAAAGAGCTCAATGTGCCAGTAATCATCGGGGTCTCTGAAGGGGAAAGAGACTTCATTGGACTCAGAGAGGTAGTTGCTTTAGTGGAAACCGCAAGAGCAAGTGGCCTTCCAGTCTTTATAAACGCCGACCATACTTACTCGGTGGAGAAAGCCAAGCTCGCAATCCTCGCTGGGGTTGATAGCGTTATCATCGATGCAGCAGAGAAAACTCTGGAGGAAAATACTAAATTAACTAAAGAGACAGTCGACTACGCCCGCTCCCGAGACCTGCCTGCCGGCAGGCAGGTATTAGTGGAGGGGGAACTAGGTTTTATCGGCAAATCATCCAAACTACTCGAAACTCTACCAGACGGAGTCTCCGAGGAGACTCAAACTAATCCGGAGGAAGCGGCCCAGTTTGTGCGAGAGACAGGCATTGATCTTCTGGCGCCATCCGTAGGTAACATCCACGGTATGATCAAAACAGGCAATCCCAAATTAAATATAGAGCGTATTAAAGCTATCAGGGCAAGAGCGAAAGTACCTCTAGTGCTTCATGGTGGTTCAGGCATCAGTAATAAGGAGTTTACCGCGGCCATAGAGGCGGGCGTGAGAATTATCCATATTAACACCGAACTTCGAGTCGCTTACAAAGAGGGAATCAAAGAGGGTCTTCAATCCGGCGAAATAGCGCCTTATAAATTCTTGGCAGAAGGTGTGGAGGAAATGAAGAAAGTAGTTCAAGACAAACTCAAGTTGTTTAATAAATTATGAAAGAAGAGCTAAAGAAGTTTTTCAAGGGTGACGTTCTAGATGATGATATTAATCTTAAAACATATTCTCGGGATGCGAGTCTGTTCGAAGTCAGACCTAAGCTTGTGGTATTGCCGAAAGATTCTGAAGATCTAAAAAATCTCGTCAAATGGGTGAAGGATAACCCAGATCATTCTATAACTATAAGAGCGGCTGGTTCTGATATGACTGGAGGCCCATTAAATGAATCTATTGTGGCAGATGTCACTAAGTACATGAATGCAATGGTTGAGGTCGGGGTAGGGGGAACAGTTGTGGAACCAGGCATGCTCTATCGCGACTTTGAGAAAAAGACTTTAGAGAAAGGTTTAATCCTCCCTTGTTTTCCCGCGTCTAAAAACCTTTGTGCCCTCGGCGGCATGTTCGGTAACAACTCGGCGGGGGAGAAAACTCTACGCTACGGGAAGATGGAAAATTTTGTCTTGGAGACAAAGGTAATCTTCTCCGATGGCAACGAATATCTTGTAAAACCCTTATCAAAGGAGGCCCTCGATCTTAAAATGGCTCAAAATGACTTTGAGGGCAATGTTTATAAAAATTTATTTAATCTGATAAGAGAAAATAGGGAAGCCCTAGAGCAAGCAAAACCAAAAGTCACTAAGAATTCTGCCGGCTACTATTTATGGAACGTTTGGCAAGACGATACTTTCGATCTCAACAAGCTTCTTGTAGGTTCCCAAGGAACACTGGGTATTGTGACGGAGATGAAACTTCGACTAGTACCTGAAAAGCGCTACCACGACCTTGTAGCCCTCTTTTTCAAATCATGGGATGAACTGCCGCAAGTGGTCAATGCTATTTTACCACAAGATCCGGAGAGCCTTGAAACATTTGATAAAGACACACTCAAACTTGGCATACATTTCATGCCAGAGATTGCAAGAAAAGCCGGGGGTAATTTCTTATCCTTCGCGCTGAAATTTCTGCCGGAAGCACTCATCAGCGTAGAGATGCTCGGTCTGCCAAAGCTTGTGGTGCTAGTTGAAGTATCGGAAAACACAGAAGAAGAAGTAAAAAATAAGGTTCAAAATATTGTTGAAGCGATAAAACCGTTTGATATCTGGTCTAGAATAGTAGCGAAAGATTCCGAGGAAGAGAAGTTTTGGGTAATGCGCAGAGAATCATTTAACCTCTTGCGACAACATGTTAAAGAAAAAAGAACGGCGCCCTTTATAGAAGACTTTTGCATTCCGCCAGAGAAAGTGCCGGAATTTCTGCCACGGGCGCTTAAAATTCTCAAAGATTACGGCATAGATGCGAATATTGCCGGTCACGCGGGCAACGGAAACTACCATATCATTCCTCTAATGGACTTGGGGAAAGAAAGTGAGCGAGCAAAGATAACAGTCGTAGCCGACAAATTTTATGACCTTGTAGCAGAATACAAGGGTTCGATTACTGCGGAACACAATGACGGCATCATCCGCACTCCGTATCTTGGTAAGATGTATAGTCCGGAAGTGCTAAAACTTTTCGAAAAAACTAAAGAAATCTTCGACCCTCTCAATATTTTCAACCCGGGTAAGAAAGTTCAAGGGACCGTTGAATATCTCAAGAAACATATAGCTATTGAATAGTAGGAAGAGTCATGCTATAACACGTCAAGAAAAGCCAGGGTGCCTGGCTTGGTAGTTCAACCTCCCTCGCAGGGGACAGAGACCCCTGTGAGCAATCCGAGGAGAGCCCTCGGAAAGGAGCACTTATGCCCACTCCATGCAACGCACTTGTTTCTTGGTTAGTCGTGGCCTTCTCTATCTTAACAACCGTAGTCATCGCCGTATGGGCCTGGCGGGCTGGAAGGGCTTTTTATCTCATGAACTTGAATGAAAAGCACTTCGATGGGTATTATGGCTCAGACGCGGTGAGACAGAGTCTCAACCAGATCGCCCGATGCCTTGGAAGGAACTACTACGATAGAGACAAAGTCATTGAGTCATTGGTAGATGTATGCGCCCAGAAAGACCCGGATGTGATTTCGAGACTGGGTGCGGACCTCTCCAGGATCAATGCGGAAATCGCTAGAGTTTGGGCCGTGCGCCACGAAGCCGAGGCGACAGCCAAGTTGATGGGATTCGGCCAACTCGTGGATGAAATCCACGAAAGGGGAATCCCGAGACAGGAACCGGCGGTGACATAGCCACGGTTTGCTAGCTTCCCCAAGCGGGGCCTCTCTGAGGCCCCGCTTTCACTTTTAATAATAATCAGGTAAAATATGCATATGCTTACTTTGAAGGCGGAAATACGGGATAAAACTGACAAATTAGACAGAATCAGAAAAGCGGGAAGAGTTCCCGCAGTCTTTTATGGTAAAAAGGAAGCATCCACCGCGATTTCTATTCCCCAAATCGATTTCCTAAAGGTTTGGAAAGCAGCAGGCGAATCAAGCGTCATCACCCTAGAGACCCCCAAAGGTATCAAAGAAAGTCTGATCCAAGACGTAGACCTTGACCCTATTACCGGTATACCTCGTCACGCGGATTTCTACGTCTTTGAAAAGGGTCACAAAGTAGAAGTGGAGTTATCTCTAGAATTTACTGGGATTTCCCCCGCAGTCAAAGATTTGGGCGGCATGTTAGTCAAAGTTCTCTATAAACTTAAAGTGGAGGCCATGCCGAAGGACTTGCCGCATGGCATTAACGTAAATATTGGCTCCCTAGTTAACTTCGGTGACCAAATTCTTGCCCAGGATATTGTGCTACCGACGGGCGTAAAGCTTAGAGAAAATCCTGAAGAAGTGGTTGCCCTAGTATCAGCTCCGCGAGAGGAGAAGGAGGAAGAAGCGGCAGAACCAGTTGATCTTTCGGAGATAGAAGTAGAAAAGAAGGGTAAAGAAGAGAAACCTATTGAAACTAATGAAAGCGAAGCGAAAAAAGAGACACCGCCAGCTTAATCAACTCCCAACAATCTTTGCCTTGATATTAACTCTTGGCTTTTTAATTGTGACCAACGATACTTCGGCCCAGAGCGCCTGTACTGACCAAATTGCAGGCAAAAGTCGGACCCAACTCGAGCAAGAGCTCGAGATATGCAACAAAGAAATTGCTGAATGGACAGCAACTCTTAGTAAAACTAAAAACGATAGCGCCTCATTCACCAGAGACATCGCCGCCCTCACGGCCAAAATCAAAGTCGCTCAAGCTAATATCAAAGGTAAAAATATTGCCATCGCGAACCTAACCAAAGATATTGCTACTAAGCAATCGGAGATTTCCGTACTGAATACTCGTATCACCAAAGGTAAAAATGCTATCGCAGATATCCTCCGTAAGACGAACGATATTAACTCTTATTCACTAGCCGAAGCGATGTTGAGCGATAAGAATCTCTCTGAATTTTTTGTAGATATAGACACTTACGCTTCCACCGAGCGGGCGCTCGCCAATTTGTTTGCCGAATTACGAGAGGTTAAAGCTCTCACAGAAGCAGAAAAGGCCGCTCTCAATAAAAAGCGAGAGGCCGAAGCTGCCGCCCGGGCGTCACTTGAAGCCTCTAAGAAAGAAGTGGAAGTAGACCAAGCGGAGAAAAAGACTCTCTTGGCCATAAACAAGACTAAGGAAAAAACTTACGAACAAGTGCTGGCAGATAGACAAGCGAAGGCCGCTCAAATTAGAGCAGTCCTTTTCCCTCTGCGTGACGCCGGAGCCATCCCTTTCGGTACGGCGCTTCAGTACGCAGAAGCGGCGAGCGCCAAGACAGGAGTAAGACCGGCTTTTATCCTGGCGATCCTTCAGCAAGAATCTAATCTGGGCGCCAATGTCGGTTCTTGCGTTATTACCAATCTCACAAGTGGCCAAACTAAAAGCGTTAACTCTGGCACGATATTTTCAAATGGTATTCATCCGACACGAGACCTTCCACTAGTGCAGTCAATCATTAATAATTTGGGGCGAGACCCACTCAATACCAGAGTTTCATGCCCGGTTTCTGCCACCTTCGGATACGGTGGAGCCATGGGTCCCGCACAGTTTATTCCTTCTACCTGGAACCTCATGTTAAACAAAATATCAGAGGCCACCGGCAAGAGTACCCCTGATCCTTGGAACCCTGCCGACGCCATCATGGCAGCGGCTATCTTCCTCGCTGATTTGGGTGCCGGAACTCAAGACCATACCAATGAACGTACAGCGGCTTGTAGGTACTATTCCGGTCAAATCTGTTATGTGAACGGTAAAGCCAGTCGTGGCCTCAGTTACGGCAACAGGGTCATGGAACGAGCAGCTACGCTTCAACGCGATATCGATTTCTTGCAAGGTCTCTAATTTTCTGATAAAATGAGGAATAAATGAAAAAGAAGATACATCCACAAGATTACCGACCGGTGCTTTTCATCGACAACTCCGACGGCACAGAATTCATTGTCCCTTCTACGGTGGTCACTAAAGAGACTGGTAAAAGCAAATCAGATAAGAAGAATTATCCCGTTTTTCGAGTGGAAATCTCTTCCGCCACGCATCCTTTCTACACTGGAGAGGCAAAAGTACTCGACATCGCTGGTCGGGTCGAACGCTTCAAACAAAGACAAGCCAAAGCTAACCCTACTTCGCATAAAGCTACGAAGGGCAAAGGAAAGAAGTGATGGACTGGCAAGAGTGGAAAACAAGTAAAAAAAGCGTGGAAACGGAAGAATTTCCCAATGAAATCGTCCTGGAAGTGCGCGCTGGAGCCGGAGGGGAAGAGGCAACACTCTTTGCCAAAGAGCTGGCAGAAATGTACGTGGCTTATGCTCTTAAACAAGGCTGGCAAGTATCAGAGATTGATAAATTGACTTATGAAATCCATGGCCAAGATGCTTACCGAAAATTACGCTTCGAGACGGGGGTACACCGTATTCAACGTGTGCCGAAAACGGAGAAGATAGGCCGGGTACATACTTCCACTGCTTCTATAGCCATCCTGCCCGTTAGAAAGAAATCAACCATAGAGATAAAACCGAGTGATCTAGAGATAGAGACCTCTCGCTCCGGCGGTGCCGGCGGACAAAATGTCAACAAAGTGGAAACAGCCGTGAGAATCATTCATAAACCGACCGGTATTGACGTACGCTCTACAGCGGAGAGAAGCCAGCTGAAAAATCGCGAGAAAGCTATGAGTATTCTTTCCGCTAAACTCGAGGCGATGAAAGATGAGGAGGAAGCCGCTAAACACTCCCTCAATAGGAAGACCCAAATTGGCACAGCCGACCGCTCGGAGAAGATCCGTACCTATAACATCCTCCAGGACCGTATTACCGACCACCGTATCAAAAAATCTTGGCATAATATTGAAAAAATTTTTGGGGGGGCAATTGAACCTATTCTAGACGCTATGAGGGACAGTAACCCTGTTGTGTAAAGACTCTCTTTCTGCTAAACTGCTCTAAATATATGGAAAAAACAGACCTTACTTCGAATACCGGCAAGAACATTTTCAATGCTCTTTTTTCTGTCGGAGCTCACTTCGGCTTTGTAAAGTCTCGCCGCCATCCTTCAGCCAAACCATTTATCTTCGGTTCAAAAAACAATCTCGAAATCTTCGACCTTGGGAAAACAAGCAAAGAGCTCGAGAAAGCACTGGCTTTTGTCGGAGAACAAGGGAAGGAAGCGGTTTCCGGTCTTTGGGTAGGAGGTAAAAACGAAGCGAGAGAAGCTGTCAAGAAGGCCGGTCTAGAATTAGGAATGCCGTACGTGGCTGGCCGGTGGATCGGAGGAACTCTCTCGAATTTTCCTGAAATCAAGAAACGTATTGCCCGACTCGAGGAGCTAACAAATCAAAGAGAGAAAGGGGAGCTTAGTAAATACACTAAGAAAGAGCGCCTGCTTTTCGACCGGGAGATTGAGAAACTGACCATCTACTTCGGCGGACTTTCTCGGTTGAAAACTATGCCCAAGTTCCTAGTGGTTATCGATCCGAAGAAAGAATACATCGCGGTCGCCGAGGCAAGAAAAATCGGTATTCCAGTCGTCGCCTTGGCCGGCTCCGATTCTAATCTCTATGAGCTTGACTATGCCATTCCCGGCAATGACTCTTCAAGACAAAGTATTGCTTTCATTCTTAGCGAGCTGGTGGCTGCTTATAAGAAAGGCTTGTCTCTGCACGTAGAAAAAATAGAACAATAATTTAAGAAATGATCAGTACGGAAGAAATCAAAGCTTTACGCGAAGCCACTGGTCTCTCTATCATGGAGTGCCGTAATGCGCTAGAGGTCGCCCTCGGAGATAAAGATAAAGCTATAGTACTGCTCCAAAAAAGAGGTGCTGAAATCGCTGCTAAGAAGAGCGGCCGTAATCTCGGTGCTGGAGTGGTAGTCTCCTACATTCATGCAGGCGAAAGGATTGGGGTGATGACTGAACTCCTCTGTGAGACAGACTTTGTAGCTAAAAATCCTGAGTTTAAATCAGTGGCTCGCGATATTAGCATGCACATAGCGGCGATGGATCCTCTTGATACAGCAGAACTTCTCGCCCAACCTTTTATCAAAGACCCTGGGCAGAAAATAAGCGACCTTATAAACAATACAGTACAGAAATTTGGTGAGCGGACCGAACTGGGACGTTTTGTACGCTTTTCTATATGATTATTACTTCTATTTTCGCCTTCTCCGGTCTTTCGATGATTCTGCTTCTAGTGTCTAAAAGACTAGAAGAGAAGCGGAAAAGGACCTTATTCATCTCGAATGCAATCTCCAAAGGTGATACGCGCATCCGAGGACTTTATCAGAAGATAGTCCGCCTCTATTCTGAAGGGAAGGAAAGGATTTCCTTTTTTTACAAAAAACAGGTCCCTATACATTCGAAAAACTTTCTCAACAAATTAGTCATTTTTTTGAGAAAAATGAGAGAGCGATACATCGTTAGTATGCGTGATTCGAAACTCTTGAAAAAGTCAGACGGTATCTCAGAATTCTTCAAAAATATGTCCGAGATTGAGAAAGGAAACGGAGAAATACATGACTCGGTCGAGCAGGGTTCTCAAGACAATGAAAAAGAGGTAAGGTAGTGTCAATGCCGGGATAGCTCAGTTGGTAGAGCAGGGCTTTTGTAAAGCTCAGGTCGGAGGTTCGAGTCCTCTTCCCGGCTCAATTAGTCTTCTTTGTAGAAGTAGCGGCTGCTTCGAGAGCCTTGGCGCGGGCCGCGAGTTCCTTGAGGGCGGGCACCGTCGTCTCGAGGTCTTCGATGGAATAAAAACCGTAATAAGTAAGGCCGTTGATAATCAGAGCGGGCAGGTCTGATTTAACTTTATAGATGGAAACAAGGGTACTAATAGCACCAAGGTCAAAATGATAATCGAAAGAATACACACGTAAGTCTGGATACTTGTCACGAAGCGCCGTTAAAACATAACCGGTCTTCTGACAGTCTTCACAAAGATCTTTGGTCGAATAGAAATAGAGGATAAAGGTCGGCTTGACACCACATTTCTCCGTCAGACGTTTCATGAGAAGATAATCTTTGATTTCGAGCAAGAAATAGGAGCGTTTTAAATATTCCAGATCTGTATTGTTGAATTCAATCTGGTTCTCTGCATAAGTAAGTTTTTCTCCTATGGAACCCAGTTCTTTAGAAAGGAAACCGGGACCGATGTCTCTGCAGGAAGTCTCTTCTAGCAAAGCAAATTGGGTTTCCGACGAGAGGATATCGAGTGCTACCCGATTCTCGATAGTGCGGACGTCTTTTAGCTTCTTTTGGCTAAGAATATTAGACACAAAGATAGCGGTGCCGAAGATAATGGCGGTGATAGCAAAGGCGACAAAATATTTCTTTGAATTAATCATCTCCAATTTATCTGCCTTCTGAAAATGGTGTTAAAAACCGCTTTAGCCAACCAGAGAGGCACAATGAAGATATAGAGGGTGAGATAGAAGAAGATACCCCTCGAAAGTCTGACTTGGCCATCAGCCATTTTAATAGATAAGTACAAAATAATCAGTGTCAGCATCACTGCGCTCAAGGTTAGAATCGATAAAACACCAGTGTTGATGAAAAACCAGTCAAAAGAGGGTAGAGACGACTGCCAGTGGAAGCCTACAGTCCGGAATTTAACCAGAGCATCCAGAGCTCTGGATAAATTGTGCCAGACACTGCTAATAGCGAAAAAGAGAGCGGAGAAAATCGAGGAAGCAGCAATCGGTAAGATAAAGATCCCAATATGGCCGTATTTCTTATTAAAGAACAACTCACGATAATCGAGAGCGTTATTGAGAAAGCCATATGTCCAACGCACCCTTTGCCTGTAGAGCGCACCGAGACTCTTTGGCGCTACTGTATAGACATGCGCTCCCTGGGAATTAACAATTTTATAGCGATGTTTCTGCATACGCAGAGCTATTTCTAAATCTTCGGTATGGTGTCCTGGGGCATAGCCACCGAGTTCTCGAAACACCCGAACACGAAAGATGGAGAAAGGTCCTGGCGTAACATAGAGCGCTCCGATAGAGGAAAGCATGCGACGCAGGAAAATGCCCCAGCTGTACTCAATTTTCTGGAGATACTGCAAGACACTTTTAGGTTCGAACACTTTAATCGAAGGAGTGACAGCCATGATACTCGTGTCTTGGAAAAACGGCACAATCTTTCTCAGAGCGTCCGAATTAACAAATGAATCAGCATCGAGACACCCCACTAGTTCGCTTTGGACTTTCTCTAAAGCGAGATTGAGCGCTGTGTATTTGCCTCCGTTTTCTTTCGACAGGACACTGATTTGAGGATGACTTTCAAATCGGAGAAGTGCTTGGCCCGTCCCGTCAGTCGAACCGTCATCGACTATGATGATAGCAAGTTTCTCTTTAGGATAATCCAAGTTTAAGAGCGAACTGATAGTGTTATCGATAGTGCGCTCCTCATTGAAACAAGGCACGATGATAGTCACGGTTGGGAACTTCTGGATATCCTTACTAAGATAGTGCTCTTCTCGTTTCAACTCTTCCCGCACTTCAAGATAGGTGATTAGAAGAAAAACCTCAAAGAAAAGGGAGACGAAGAGAGAGCTATAAAGAATAAGTGTTTGGATCTCGGCCATTTGCGATTTGAATGACTATACCATACAATTGCCTTAATGAAATCAAGCAAAATATACTGCTATATTAATGCAAAGATAGCCACTTCGGACAAACTTTTTGTCAGCAGCTACGACATAGGACTCTTGCGAGGATATGCAGTATATGATGGTATCACGACACATAATAATAAACCATTTTATCTTCCTCTGCACCTCGATCGCTTTAGGAAATCGTCATCGCGCCTTGGTTTGAAGGTCCCTCTGACTGACGCAGAGATCACCAAAATAGTCGAAGTGTTGATTAAAAAAAATAAATTCACCCGTACCAATCTACGCCTCATTCTCTCTGGCGGTCAAACGATAAATGGTATCGAATACAGTACTCGCAAGCCCACTTTTTTTATTCTAGCTGAAAAATGGAGCCCTCTTCCCAGACGTTTATACGAAAAAGGAGGAAAACTGATAACAGAAAAACATCTTCGTTTCATGCCAGAAGCCAAAACCACACATTACATCACCGCTGTTAGACTCCAACCTAAACGTAAGAAAGCCCAAGCGGTAGAAATTCTGTTTGTCTCGGATGGAAGAGTTTTAGAATGTGCTACCAGTAATATTTTCATATTTCTCAATGATATTTTGATAACCCCCAAAGATGATGTGCTGCTCGGTATTACTCGGAGGGCCGTGCTTGATACAGCTAAAAAGCATTTTAAAATAGAAGAGAGGAATGTCACAGTACCAGAATTGATGAAAGCAGACGAAATCTTTATTACATCCTCTTTTAAAGATATTGTGCCCATCGTCAAGATAGACGAGAAGATAGTTGGTGGCGGAGTGGTGGGGAAAAACACGCGTAGACTGATGAAATTATTTTCTGAATTAACAAAAAGCCAATAACACTGACCAATGCTTATACACGAACCCCGAGGCCATCTTCATCCTATTTCTTCCTTAATACGTGAAGCAAATCTTATCTTTCACCAGATGGGGTTCACTCTTGTCGAAGGGCCGCTTCTCGAGAGTGAGTGGTATAACTTTGACGCACTAAATTTCCCTAAGGATCATCCTGCACGCGACATGCAAGACACTTTTTTTCTCAAAGACGAGCCAGGATATGTGCTTCGTACCCATACATCTGGTCTGCAAATCAGATACATGACTGAGCAAGTAAAGAAAGGGATAATGCCACCCTACCGAATAATCGCACCTGGCAAGTGTTTTCGTAATGAGGCTACAGACATGACGCACGAGGCAGAATTCTTCCAGATTGAAGGTCTTGCTCTCGGCGAAGACATAACTCTGGCACACTTGAAAGGAACTTTTGAAAAATTCTTTAGTAAAATATTTAAAGGTGATGTCGAAATAAGCTTTCGCCCCAGTTTCTTCCCGTTTACTGAACCGAGTATAGAAGTGGATATGCGTCTGACAGGCATTAATGTGATAAAACAACTTCGTGATAAATGGATTGAGGTTGGGGGGGCTGGCATGATTCACCCTCAAGTTCTCGAGAATAGTGGTTTAGATTCGAAAAAATATCAGGGCTGGGCCTTTGGTCCCGGACTTGATCGTATAGCCATGCTCAAATGGGGCATTGATGACGTACGCTTGATGCACTCTGGCGATTTACGATTTATCAACCAATTTTAGTATGAAAATCTCAAGAGCATGGGTGCAAGAATTTTTTGATCATCCGCTACCCAATGCGGAGAGCATCAGTGACGCCTTAACATTTCACGCATTCGAAGTGGAGGACATTGAAAAAAATGATGACGACGACATCTTGAACGTAAAGGTAACACCAAACCGAGGCCATGACTGCCTCTCGCACCGCGGTATCGCCAAGGAACTTTCCGCGATCCTTGGCATACCGATGAAGAATGACCCTCTTCGTGAGTCTGTTTCGCTTGGACCTATGACAGACTCTGTTTCCATAAAGATAGAGGAAGGTAATCTGTGTTCTCGCTATATCGCTGGCTATGTTCGGGGAATTAAGGTTAGCCCGTCACCCGAATGGCTCTCTAAGCGACTAACATCCATAGGTCAGAGGCCTATAAATAATATTGTAGATGCAGCCAACTTCGTGATGTTTGATATCGGCCAACCGCTACACGCTTTTGATGCTGACAAACTCGTAGAACAAAAAGGTAAATACCAGATCTTAGTGCGCAAGGCACACGAGAACGAAAAGATACTGACTCTAGATAGCAAAGAATACATCCTGACCAATTCGACCGTACTCATAGCAGACGGTCACGACGATAGGCCTCTCGGTATTGCCGGCATTAAAGGTGGCCATTATGCCCGAGTGAATGACGCCACCAATAATCTTATCTTGGAAGCAGCTACCTTTGACGGCCCCTCTCTTAGAAAAACTGCCCAAGCGCTTCAACTTCAAAGTGACGCTTCAAAAAGGTTTGAACAGGTTTTATCACCTGAACTGGCAACCTATGCCATGCAAGCTTTTATCACTTTGATACAAAAGATAGCGGGAGGCCAAGTGGTGGGCTTCTCGGACGCTTATCCGACAGCACAAGAGAAAAGGGAAACCGCAGTTACTGTCGACCACGTGAATGCCGTATTGGGCACAGAATTAAGAGCTAGCCAGATCGGAGACACTTTCAAACGTCTCGATTTGGCATTCAGAGAAAAAGACGGACTATTCACCGTCAGCATACCTTTTGAGCGGCTTGACATATCGATCCCCGAAGACCTGATCGAAGAGATTGCTCGTATCATAGGGTACGATAAAATTCCGACAGCAGAACTGCCTCCTTTTTTAAATAAGCCTGAAATAAATACCAACTTCCAAAAGGCGGAACTCCTGAGAGAAGATCTCAACTCAAAAGGTTATTCGGAAGTCTTGACATCAGTATTCCGAAACAAAGGGGAAAGAGAGGTTCTCAATAAGGTTGGGGGAGACAGGCCATTTTTGCGCCAGAATCTGGCAGACGGACTGAAAGAAACGTTAGCACAAAATATTCACAACAAAGATTTACTCGGGCTAGATCAAGTCAAGATTTTTGAGATTGGCACAATCTGGAATCGAGATAAAGAAGAGGTGCACGTCGGGACAATCGCGGAGGGAGAAGAGGCAAGGGAAGTATCCCTCGACCAGGCGAGAGTGAGCATCGAAAAAGAACAACTCCCTCTTTCTCGGACACTTCATTACGAGCCATTCTCACGATACCCAGCGGTCACACGAGACATCGCCCTCTTTGTACCCAATATCACAAACCCAGACGAGATCGAAAAAGTTATCCGAGACAATGCTGGCGAGCTCTTGGTTCGTTCCCGACTCTTCGATAAATTTGAGAAAGAAGACAAAATATCGTACGCATTCCGGCTCGTCTTTCAATCCCAGAAACGCACTCTCACTGACAAAGAAGTGAACGCGACCATGCAGAAAATTTCATCTAAACTTACAGAAAACAAGAACTTCAAAATTCGCTAAACAGAGCCACTTTTTCTCCACAACGCCCCTTTCTTTCAGGACCTATTTATGCTAGAATACGGGGATAAATATATATGCCGAAATCAGTCAAATCAGCCAAGAAAACTAGTACCTATAGCGCTGAATCCATCACCGTTTTAGAGGGTCTTGAGCCAGTACGCAAGCGCCCCGGCATGTACATTGGCACTACCGGTCCGGATGGTCTCCATCATCTAGTCACAGAGATCTTCGACAACTCTCGCGACGAGGCCATGGGTGGCTTCGCCAATGATATAGAGATTACTCTTTTACCCAATAACCGCGTGCGTGTGGTAGATAATGGCCGAGGTATTCCCGTCGACACTCATAAACAGACCAAGGTCTCCGCTCTTGAGACGATCATGACCACTTTGCACGCTGGTGCTAAATTCGGCGGAGAGGGATACAAGATATCAGGAGGGCTTCATGGCGTCGGTGGTTCGGTAGTCAATGCTCTCTCCAGCTATTGTCGGGCCGAAGTCCACCGGGACGGGGAAGTTTACGCACAGGAATATAGTCGAGGTATAAGAAAAAGCGCGGTTAAAAAAATTGGTAATTCTCCACTCCACGGCACTATCATCACTTTCCAGCCGGATTCAGACATCTTTCCCGATACTAACTTTGACTTCGAACGTATAGCAAACCACCTGCGCCAACAGGCTTATCTGGTCAGAGGTCTTAGAATCTCGGTTTTGGATGCTAGAGCAGTTGCCGACATAGACGAAAACGACGTCTTTTATATACGAGAATTGGGGGCAGATATACCTTCCATGTCTTTCTACTTCGAAGGCGGACTCATATCACTGGTACGATTTGAGAACGAACATTCAAAACCGATACACAAAAATATTTTTTACGTTGAACAGAAAGCGGGTAGCAACGATTATGAAACTGTCGAGGTGGCCCTCCAATATGTAGATGACATCTCTTGCCGCCTCTTGCCTTTTGCTAATAATATCTACACTGCCGAAGGCGGTACTCATGTCACTGGTTTCAAAACTGCCTTAACCAGAAGTCTAAACTCCTACGCTCGAAAGAATAATCTCGTTAACGAAAAGGAAGATAATTTCACAGGAGACGATGTGCTTGAAGGTCTGACCGCTGCCATCTCGATTAAATTGCGCGAGATTCAGTTCGAAGGACAAACAAAAGCCAAGCTTGGCAGTGTGGAAGCACAGAGCATGGTCACTACTGTTTTCGGCGATGCCTTCTCTAGTTTCCTCGAAGAGAATCCGGACGATGCGAGAAGCATAATTCAAAAAGTGGTACTGGCACTCAAAGCCCGAAAAGCTGCCAAAGCAGCTAAAGATTCCGTATTACGCAAAGGCGCGCTCGAAGGTATGACTCTGCCCGGTAAACTTGCCGATTGCCAGTCACGCTCGGCAGAGGAGTCAGAACTTTTTATTGTCGAGGGGGACTCTGCTGGAGGTACGGCCAAAATGGGTAGAGACAGACGTATCCAAGCCATCTTGCCTCTACGCGGTAAGATTCTCAATATTGAACGTGCGCGTCTTGACCGCATGCTCGGGAGTGAACAAATTAAGAACTTGGTGGTCGCCTTCGGCACAGCGATCGGGGACACTTTTGATATCACCAAGCTGCGTTATCATAAAATTATCATCGCTACTGATGCTGACGTCGATGGCGCACACATCAGGACTCTCTTACTAACCCTCCTCTATAGATTTTTCCGCCCTCTCTTAGACTCGGGCTATATCTACATCGCTCAGCCGCCGCTCTACAAGATTAAAAAAGGGAAAGAGATTATCTACGTCTATTCCGACAAAGAGCGCGACGAGAAGACAAGTGAAGGCGCCGATATTCAACGCTACAAAGGTCTGGGGGAAATGAATGCAGAAGAACTTTGGGAAACAACCATGGACCCTAAAATGAGGATCCTTAAACAAGTGACTGTGGAAGACGCAAGGGAAGCAGACCGCATCTTCGATATTCTTATGGGAACCGATGTCCCTTCTCGCAAATCCTTTATCCAATCCAACGCTAAAAAAGCTGTTTTAGACGTCTAGAAAAAGAGAGGACTAGCAAATCGGAGTCTCGCCCGGCATCCAATGCCTGGCTTTTTTGGGGGAGAAGATGGGGATAAAAAGTGGATAACTTTAGTAGTATTGTGGAAAGTGGTGGTATAAAATGTTTGTTGGTGGGAAATAGTGGTAATATGAAAGAGCAATGTTTATCGGCGAGTATACACATACAGTTGATGAAAAGAATCGCTTCTCTTTACCTGCTAAATTTCGTAAGGAGCTTGGCAAGCGTGTAGTCGTTACTCGCGGTAAAGATCACTGTCTCTTTCTCTATCCCACGAAGACCTGGGTTGCCATCTCCGAAGAGGTGAAGAAGCTCGGTCACGTAGAAAGTGATCATCGCTATGCACGATTTACTTTCTCTGGTGCATCTGAAATCGAGATTGATTCTATAGGTAGGATTCTCATCCCAGAATTCTTGCGGGAGTTTGCGGATTTGAAAAACCCGATCATTATCACCGGCGTCCACGACAGAGTGGAAATCTGGAACGCCTCGAACTGGTCATCCTATAGAAAAAAACTCGAATCAGAATATGCATAAACCTGTTCTTTTACACGAAAGTATTGATGCCCTGGATCTCAAATCTGGCGAAATCTTTGTCGATGCTACATATGGGGGCGGAGGACATAGTAGGGAAGTGAGGAGGCGATTCCCGACGGTGGAGGTGATTGCTTTTGATCAAGACCCGGAGGTAGACGCGACCACAGCCAATTTCAGAGACTTCGATAAAGTCGTCACCAAAAAGGTCGATGCCGTACTCTTTGACCTCGGCATCTCTAGAGACCAGCTGGAGAATTCAAATAGGGGATTCTCGTTCCTGCAAGATCAACCTTTGGATATGCGTATGTCCAAAGAGGGAATCAGAGCCGCTGACATTTTAAACTCCTGGGACGAGCATGCCATTGAGCTTGTCCTACGCGGCTTCGGGGAAGAGAAATCCTCAAGAAAAATTGCTAGAGAAATAGTGGAGAGAAGAAAGGTCAAACCGTTTAGAACCACCTTTGACCTTGTAGAAGTGGTGGGGAAGAGAAGGGGCAAGATCCACCCCGCTACTAAAACTTTCCAAGCCCTCCGTATCGCTGTCAATGAAGAACTCACCGCTCTAGAGGCGGGACTAAAAAAGGCGTTCAAAGCTCTTGGGTCGAATGGGAGATTCGCAGTGATATCTTTCCATAGTCTGGAAGACCGGATAGTAAAGAACTTCTTCCGAGACAGAATCAAGGACAAGTCAGCTCGACCAATAACAAGAAAACCGATTACGCCAAGCCAGGAGGAGATCGGAGCAAATCCGCGTTCACGCAGTGCCAAACTAAGAGTAGTAGAGAAAATATGATCAATAAAACAAAAACAATTTCATACCATAGTCGAGTGCGTTTTTTCTGGATATTAGTAGCTATCTCTATAGTATCGCTGGGCGTCTATGTCTATGCCGTAAACACTATCGCTAGAAATGTCGCTATTAGACAAGACTTAGAAAGACAGATAGGCAAAACCACAGCCGGTCTGGACTCGCTTGAGTTCGCCTATATCGAACTAAAAAATAATATTACTATCGAACTGGCTCATTACTACGGTTTCCAAGAAGTGAGATCTCCGCTCTATGTTTCTCGTGCCCCCTCTTTATCTCTCTCGCTCAATACGCTTAACCGCTAAAAGTGATGCGTGGGCTCCAAAACAGACTACGTCTTCTCTCGCTTTTCGTGTTTCTGTTTGCTCTCTTACTTGTCGGTAAGCTTTATTTAATACAAATTGTATCGGGAGAAAATTTCGAGACTAAAGCGGAACATCAATACGTAGCCGGAGCAAACTATTTCGACCGAGGCCTAATCTATTTCACTACCAAAGATGGGGCCTTAGTACCCGCGGCTTCGATCAAAACTGGCTTCATCCTTCATATCAATCCCAATATCCTGGGTCGACGCAGTGACTTGGAAAAAATTAATGAGATTGTTAATGACATCACTCCGATCGATCAAGAAGATTTCCTGGCTAAAGCCAAGAAACAAGATGACTACTACGAAGAGCTGGCAAGACGCCTACCAGCTGATGTGGCGGAGAAGATTCAGGCACTTAAAATATCTGGCCTCTCGGTTGCTAGAGAAAGATGGCGTATCTATCCCGGCGGAACTATGGCGGCACACACTGTCGGCCTCATCGGCTTCAAGGGCGACACTCTAGCAGGACGCTACGGACTGGAACGTTTCTATGAACCGGTCATCGAGAGAAGCGGAGATGACGCTTTTGTTAACTTCTTCGCCGAAATTTTTTCAAACATAAAGAAAGCGGTAAGTGAAGACGAAAATCTCGAGGGAGATATCATCACCACCATTGAACCGTCAGTCGAGGCCTTTCTGGAGAGCGAGATAGAGAAGGTGAACGTAAAATATTCTTCAGACTTTACCGGCGGCATAGTGATTAATCCAAGGACGGGGCAAATCTTTGGCATGGCTCTATATCCAACCTTCGATCCGAACACGCCGCAGAAAGAGCGCGACTCCGCCATCTTTAGCAACAGGTTGGTGGAAGACCGATACGAGATGGGCTCCATTTTGAAAGCTCTGACACTTGCGATAGGGATTGACTCCAAGGTCATCACAGCCAAAACCACTTATAACGACCCTGGTTGCATGACCCTCAACACCAGAACCTTTTGCAACTATGACGGTAAATCTCACGGTTCTGGCCTCTCCATGCAGACGGTGCTTAATAAATCACTCAACACTGGTGCCGCCTTTGTAGCCGCTCGCGTGGGAAGCTCAAATTTCAATGACTATATGCTGCGCTTTGGCCTCGAGACTACAACCGGTATTGACTTACCAAACGAAGGCAAGTCCCTTGTCTCAAACCTTCATACCCGCCGTGATCTGGAATCGGCCCAAGCTTCCTTCGGCCAAGGTATCGCGTTGACTCCGATCATTACCGTGCGCGCCCTGTCAGCTTTGGCAAACGGCGGTACACTCATCACACCTCACTTGGTCAAAGAAATTAAATATAAACTAGGACCAACTAAGACCATATCCTATCCGGAAGTAGAGGAGAGGGAGCGGGTGATCTCGCTCGAGACTTCGGCAGAGATATCACGCATGCTTACAGAAGTACTAGATCGTGCTTATCGTAATGGACAAGTTAGACTCGAGAATTACAGCATTGCCGCAAAGACTGGCACCGCTCAAATTGCCAAACCGGATGGAGGCGGATATTATGATGACCGTTACTTGCACTCATTTTTCGGATACTTCCCATCCTATGATCCAGAGTTTCTCGTCTTTCTCTATACTTATTACCCCAAGAACGTTCAATTCGCGTCGGAAACTTTAACTGACGCATTTATGAACATTACAAAGTTTCTCATCAATTACTACGACATCCCACCGGATAGGGAAGTAGCGCCTCCCGCTCGTAGTTGATTCGTCATCCATTTTTCGTTATCCTTCTGTTCACGGCCCTATCGTCTATCGGCTAGGACACAGCCTTCTCAAGGCTGGAAGCGGAGTTCGATTCTCCGTAGGGTCATAAATCGCAGAAAGCAGGTAAACTGCTTTACCTGCGGGCGATTTATGAAGCCGCAGGCATATCCCGCAAGCTTGCGGGAAGCCGAGGCGGGGTCGGCGACCGAGGCGAGTGGCGACGAGCCGAGAGTTGTAGACCACGTAGATCTGAATGCGAAGCATACACAAGTGTTTCTTTCGAGACTTAAAACTCTACCTAACGACGTTTGAAACCTATGAAAGAAGGACATTGCAAATTGTGCCTAAAGTATAAAAAACTCTGTAGGGAATCCCACATCGTTCCCAGGTTTATGTATAAGCATATAACCGGAGACAACAACGAGTTGGTTTTTATTGATGCCCAGAGCGCCACCCATAAATTCAACAGTGAATATGAGGGGAATATCTTGTGTGAAGATTGCGATTCAGGGATTATCGGCAAGTTAGACGATTATTTTGCGAAATTTATACACGGAGAATTTCCAAATGTCATACGACCGCGGTTTGAACGAATGGACAATAGAAACATCATAGTTAGGGAAAATGACCCACATTACGACTACAATCGCTTTAAGCTTTTTCTACTTTCGTTATTGTGGCGCGCCAGCATCTCCTCCAGACCCCTTTTCGGGCAAATAAAACTACCACAGGAAATTGAGGAAGATTTGCGACAGAGGATTTTAAATCAACAACCAGGTGAACCTGATTTATACGCATGTTTCATCCATCTCCCCCCAATAACCACCGATCAGCAAGGTAGGACTGGATTCCACACCTTTTACATGCCCACAATGTCTCCTATTTACATGGAAAAGGGAGATTTGAGAATGTGCGAGTTTATTATTGAGGGGGTTCACTATTACTTTATTATTGCTCGACCATCAAACATGAATGTTGAACCGGCAGTTGATAAAAACAAGTTAACTTTGGCTTTTAGCACAATAGACGACCAGAATAAACTCATCAACCAGATAGTGGCATACGCTAAGAGTCATAAGAGAAAACGCGACTAAATTATGTTTTACTTGACAGCGTAATATAATAGTAGTATGATAGGGCTAGACAAAAGGTAGAGAGGCGTCAACACCGCTAACCCGAACTAGGAGGTGCGCCATGGCGACTTACTACGACGTGTACATGACCAAGGACGACGGCGATGCGGGTAACGAGGCCCGGTTCGTCCGTGACCAGGGCTGTAACGGCCAGAGCCACGTCGACGACATTAACAAGGTGTGGTTCGGCGACGACGGTGGGGTCGAGCACGCCGAGCCCGTCAGGACGGAGGAGAAGGGTCCATGCGACGGAAGCTGCGGGCGACCCTTCAAGTCGCTGGGCTTCTTCGGCTACACGTCCTCGGCCATCACCGCTTGATCGCAACCCAACCGCCCCGCCAGGGACCGCTTCGTCGGTATCTCGGCGAGGCGGTTTCTCATTATAAGCTCATCCCAATTCTGTCTCGCTTGGCTCACCTTAAAGAACTTGCATCAATTGACGTGCTCACGTCATCAATTTCGCAAACCCCACTGACGCAAGCGAGCTCCGCTTTCTGATCAAGTTCATTGGTCACTTCATATGTCACAATTTTGGAGAAATCAATGTCTCCAAAACGTTTAAGCATCTCTTTGTACGTCTTCTCGTCGATAGCTTCATACGGTGCCAGTTTATAGACATGGTTCTCTCGCGGGAGAAAAGCTAACCCTCCGACAATGTCCCAATTTTTATAAATCCAATTGGCCACGTCTATCCATTCGTCCTCACCGATAGAAATGGTGGTGGAGGGATTATGCTCCGTAAAGTTTTCCTTAACCATTTTCCAGTACTCCAGCTGCTCAATCGCGCTTTGATCATTTTTAAACACCGAGCGGTCCGGGGCTTTTACTGGAAAATCCAAGACGAAGGTGGTGGCATTCTCCATGGTCTGACCGACTTCCGGATGAAACGGCACACCCTGGTCGCGAAGCATTTTAAAAAGCGAATCGGTATGAGAGATGCGCACGCGTCTGATATAGAAGGCGGAGTGTCTCGGATGAATGCCGGAAGAAGAGTCAACTGTTTGAGAGAGATTCCCCGATGGCTTGACGCAGGTCACACAGGTGGATTGATTGATACCAAAGCGCTTGGCATACAACTTATTTATTTTTACAGCTTCATCACGCAATTTCCGCATGACTTCCGGTTTCCGTACGACTGGGCAATCCCACTGACCAGTGATGGAGACACCGAGCAGAGCTTCCTTAGCACAATTCTTACGCCATCTTTTCGAAAGATAAGGAAAATTGATGAGAGATGCCTGGTATGTACCGAGAATGGTAGCAATTCTGATTTTGCGCAAAAGAGTGGCCTCCGTATCTTCTGCGCGGGCTACTACTTCCGACAAATTACAAAATTGTTTGGGTTGCAAGATAATTTCTCCGCACGGGTTACCTCCCCAGCGCGGCATTGTCTCTTGAGTGAACTGGGCCAGACGGCGTTTAGGCAAGGTCAGCTGTAATCCGCCACGATTGTAGATGCCTCTCTCGCCGGAATTGGATTTCATTAGAGCGATCCACTCGTCCATGAATTCTGTATTAGTCGGTTTGGTCTCATAGACGGCAGAATTATTGGCGAGCATTCGCTGGGGATCCGTATGCCAGAACTGACCTTTCTTGGCATCACGAATAGCGTCATCCTCGAGATCAGAGAGAGAAATCATAGCACTTCGGCGCACGCCTCCAGCTACCACAATGTTGCCAATTTCACAGATAATATCGTGAGCATCTATGTTTTCGAGTCGTTTACCTTGACGGGCAAGCATCTTCCTTCTAGTGAAGGTCAGGAGTTCGCGCAATGGTTCGGGTCCCGATGACTTGCCTCCCATAGTTTTAAGCCGCGCGCCCGCCGGTCGAAGTCCTGAAAGATCGAAATCGACATCTAAACCGTTCGCCCATGTTTCCATACCAAAAGTGAGAGCATCGCACCAACCTTCTTTGCTGTCAGGCACGATGAATGTCGGTAATTTCTTGCCGGTCTGACGTTTAATCTGCGGAAGTTTCTGGATATTTTCGCTTTCTACTGACCAGCCGACGCCAGCGCCTGACATAGATATATACATGATCTCGGCAAAATCACGAAAAGTTTCTGGCGCGGTATAAGAACAGTTGTATGCGCATATGTTGTTAACACGCGCGGCCGTACCCGCGAATTGCAAGAGCCGCATGGACGGCATGGCCTCTTGTTTCAAGATCGCTTCTCTCACTTCCTCATATTCGGAGTCTTTTAATTTTTGGCCGAGGTTCTCTTTCATAAAGTCCATGTATCTATCTACTGTCTCGATCCAAGTTTCTCTGCGGTTCTCCTCCACAATCCATTTGGAATAGGTACGATAGTAAATAAATTCACCGAGTTGGTTTCGAAAATATTTTTTACTTTCTTCAGCAAGCCTTTTGACTTTTTGCGGCACTTCAACACCTTTGTAACGGAGTCTGGTTCTTTCTTCACGGTAAATGATATAAGCCTTGGCGGTGGCAAGAAATTTCTGGAGCATAAGTTCTGCCTCCACTAGGTCTTGCACTCCCTCAACTGTCGGAGTTGAGAGTGCCCCACTCTTTTTCTCTACAAGTAATTTCTGTGAAATGGCTTTCGCAATCCTTTCCGGCGCGCCGCTTTCGAACTCTCCGGCGGCATGCATGGCTTTTTCCACCGCGCGAGCGATTTTATCGGCGTCGAAAGGGACGACTGAACCATTTCGTTTTACTATGGAGAGAATTTGCGTTGGTTTATCGAGAGGGGCGGGTTTCTTCATGACTTAGGCGTGTTATATTGTTAATAGTCGGTACATTATAGTACAAGCAGATATCTAAAGGTAAGAAAAAAGCTGGGGAAATCGTATAGCGAAACAAAAAAGACCCTCTAGCAAGAGCGTGCTTTGAATTTATATGACATTTCGAGACAAAGTCTACAGAGTTGTGAAGAAAATTCCCAAAGGAAGGGTTCTAACCTATAAAGAGGTATCGAGGAGGGTAGGGAAGCCCTCCGCGTACCGAGCTGTAGGCAATGTTTTAAATAAAAACGTAGACCCCAAAGTGCCGTGCCACAGAGTGATACGCTCGGATGGAAAGATTGGCGGGTATCGAGATGGAACTATCTTCAAAATTAAAAGATTAAAAGAAGAGGGATACCTAAAGTGATAAGGGGGCCGACGCACGCGTCGGCCCCCACAAGGACAACTCTTTCTTCATCTCCTCCCGCACTGGTGCCCGATGGTATCGCACCATGAGCACCAGTGGGGCTCCTTTACCGCCTTCTTGATCTGCGTTACGGGTGGCCCGGCAACTTGCTTCTCCTTCTTTTCCTGTGCCTTACGCGAGAGCTCAAGCTTCTTGAGCTTTCTTCTAGCTCGCCTTCTCGGCACCACGAGGTATTCTCTATACATGTCCTCGAGGCTCATCCGTGATCACCCCCTTTCTCCCCTCATCCTATCACGAAACAAATAAAGTGTCAACCACTTCTTTTACTAAAGCTCCGTCTGCTTTACCATTAAGTTCTTTCATTATCATGCCTATGAATTTATTCTTTTCAGATGCTTGCGGTAGGGGCTTCGTTTTCACATATGCCACTATCTCGCCCTGAGACATTTGAGCGGGAAGGTATGTTTCCAAAATAGTGAGTTCAGATTTTTCCACTTCCGCCAAATCTGTTCGGCCACCTTTTTCAAATTGTTCTATAGAATCTTTTCTCTGCTTGACCGCACGAGTAATAACCGCGAGGGCCTCTTCATCCGAGAGTGCTTCATCTGGTTTCTTTTTCTTAGAGACTGCTTCGTTGGTGAATGACGACAGAAGGCCACGCAAGACATTGAGTCGCGCAGTATCGCGCGTTTTCATGGCTCCTGTCATTTGTTCTCGAATATCTTGGTGTAGTGACATGTTATAATCCTAGCATGAATTGGATTCTTGTCATTCTAGGGCTCATTTTCTTAGTCAATCTATGGCTAGCGTATAAATTTACTCACGATAATAAAAAAGAGGATGGGGAAGGACTCAAACTTCTCCTGACTCAACTCAATGAATTAAACCGCTCTGTAGATCAGAAGATGGGTGAGGGTAATAAGACTATGCACGAGTTTATGAACTCGCAATCGAGTCAGTCTCAGAAACTGATGTCTACTATAACCAAGCAGATTTCAGATCAGCTGTTAGAAGTGGTTAAAGGGGTGAGCGAGACCAAAGAATCCACTAAACAAGTCTTTACTATTGCCGAGCAGTTGAAAAATTTAGAGAAGGTTTTGAAAAATCAAAAGCAGCGAGGAAATCTTGGAGAAGCGTCGCTTGAACTTATCCTCTCAAATGTATTGCCAGGGCAATACGAGACTCAATATATGTTTAAAGATGGAGAAAAAGTAGACTTCATAGTAAAAACTAAGGATGGACTTCTACCAGTAGACGCGAAATTTCCTTTAGAAAACTACATGAGACTCATGGATGAGCCGGATGAAGAGCGTAAAGACATTTATAAGAAAGATTTCAAAAACGATGTCAAAAGACGTATCGACGAAACTGCTAAATATATCCGGCCTGAAGAAGGGACAATGCCATTTGCCTTTATGTTCATTCCTGCAGAAGGAATTTACTACGATCTGTTGAATAGTGAAGTTGGTATTGGGGTAAACTCACGAGATCTTATAGATTATGCCTACCAACAAAAAAATGTCATCATTGCATCACCAACCACATTTCTCGCGTACCTCCAAACAATTCTATTTGGTAATAAGCGAGCAAAAATCCAAGAGGACGTTAAGGATATCATAGTGAAAATTGGCGAACTCCAGAAACACTTGGCTTCCTACTCTGAATATCACAACAAGCTCGGCAATGCTCTCGGTACCGTGGTTAATCACTACAATATATCCGGAAAAGAATTTAAAAAGATCGATAAAGACATATTAAAGATCACCAGCAAAAGCATGGATATCGAACCATTGACTTTGGACAAACCATCAGTAGAATAGGCAACCTATGGTTGAGACTAAAACAGCCAAAAAGGCTCTTTATGCCGTTTTTACCACTGGAGGTAAACAATACCGTGTGGCGGTGGGGGATAGGGTTAAAATTGAGAAACTTGGCGATGAATATAAAGAAGGAGACAAACTTACTTTTGACAAAGTGCTATTGGTAGATGATGGAGCGAGCGAAGCCACTATCGGTACACCCTATATAAAAGGTGCGGAAGTAAAAGCTACTCTAGAGAAAATTGCTCGATACAAGACTATTGATGTGATCAAATATAAACAGAAGTCCCGCTACTTTAAAAAATACGGCCACCGCCAACCTTATTTCGAAATCAAAATAGATTCGATTAAGTAAAAACGGTTTAGTACGCGAGGAGTCGCTTCGCGCACTTCTCCACCTCCCGCTTCCACTGGGAAGAGGAGGTGGTATCGATGTCAGCAAGGACGGTGCATGGGGGATTTTTGATCACCCACTGACCACCGGCCTTGTGTTCCCATCGATAGTGGAGGGGACTTCGACGCCACATCTCCCGGATCTTCACCACCGCTCCTTTCGACTGTTCGCTCCCTTCCCATTTCGAGGAAGCACCACCGAAGAAGTCGTCGGCTATACTACGATAATCTGTAGTGAGGGCGCGACCGACCATGACATCGAAGTCGGCATAAGTACAGATGAAGACGACGCGAACCCCGGCCTTCCGTGCTTTCTCGCGAAGACTCGCTCGCTTCTTGGCGTCGATAAAGTCGGAATCGAGGATGACATTGCCACCCTGACTCACGATTTCAAGTGCCACATTTTCAGCAATAGCGCGAGTCTGCTCGTATCGTTCGCCGAGCTTTCTAAGCTCGACACGGATGTTGTCGCCTTCGACAACTGTCCCACCAATGTGCCGGGCAAGCTCTCGTGCTACCGAGCTCTTACCGGAACCAACGAGACCGATCATAGCCACGATGAGTGGCTTCTTGGTCTTGCGTTTCTTGAGCTCGAGCTTCGCTATAAAGATGTCCTGGGCAATTTTCTCCTTCTTGGTGAGTGTCTCGTGTTTGTGAACCATGACTCCGATTATACGCGGCAGAATAGACTCAATCAATCGCCTGAACACTCAACACCTCCTTGACTCTGTGTGAAATTCAAGTGTTACGTCTGTCTGTACAGTATATATATTTTTATAAAAAGTCAATAGTATAACACAACATACGATATATCGTATGTTATGTCTTAAATCTGTATAACTTACTTAGTCCGATGCAAAAAGGCGTTTTTGAGAGTTTCGGGATCGACATACTCAAGTTCAGCGCCAGTCGAGAGGCCTCTACCGAGAGTGGAGAATATCAAGGGTAGCCCTTGATATCTTTGCTTGATGAATTCAGCAGTATTCTCGCCATCAAGATTGGCGTTCATGGCAAGAATAATTTCTTTAAGATCTTTAGCTTTTTTAATTCTCATGTCTAGTTCTTTTATTCTGATTCTCTTCTCCGGTTCTTTCTCAAGAATCGGCACTACTCCGCCCAAAATAAAGTAATGACCATTATAACTACCGCTCCTCTCCACCGCTTCGAAATCAATATCTCGGGGCACGATCATGAGCATCGAGTGGTCTCTGGTCTCGTCCGCGCAAGTCGAGCAGAGTTTTGCCCCTCGACTATGCTCGGGGTAAACAAAAAATCTCATGCATTCTCCGCACTGAATAATTTCTTTCTTAAGAGCCTGAATTGCTCTCGCCAGTTCGCTCGGATAATCACCGTTTCTAGAAAGAAGAAAATAGACAAAGCGCTTAGCTTGTCTCGGCCCGATACCGGGGAAACGGGCAAATATCTCTGACAATTTTTCTATCGAATTCATCCGGGTCTATAGATTCTTAAACTCTTCTTCCGCTTTACCGTAATTGGAGTAATCTATTTCCACAAAAGTATTGAAGCGAGTGTGATAGTCGAGCGTCGCGACACCTAAGGGGCCGTTACGATGTTTAGCAATGATGAGTTCCTTTCTCTGCACTTCCTTCATCTTGCCATTCTCATCACGGATATCATCTTCTCCAGAGTGAATAAACATTACCAGGTCGGCATCCTGTTCAATCGAGCCGGAGTCTCGGAGGTCGGATAGCTTGGGCTTGCCGCCGCGAGTCTCGACTGCGCGTGAGAGTTGGGAAAGGGCCACTACCGGGATATTGAGTTCGCGGGCCAGGTGCTTAAGCGAGCGGGAAATCTCAGTGACCTGCTGCACCATCGAGTCGTTAACCCGCGCGGTCGAAGGCGCCATGAGCTGGAGATAGTCAACAATCAAGAGTTTGAGTCCCTTTTCAATTTTAAGCTTACGTGCCGCCGAGCGCATCTTCATAACTGTGTTGCCCGGCTGATCGTCAATGTAAATAGGAGTGCGTGAGAGTTCATCGAGCGCGTCCCTAATATTTTTGAAAACATCATCGCGCCATGTCCCTGTCTGGGTACGTACTCCTTTCCTAATGACCGAGGAATCTGTGCGCGATTGGGCGGCCACAATGCGGTCAACCAGCTGATCGGCCGACATTTCAAGAGAAAAGATGCCCACGGGAGTCTGGTGGACGCTCGCCGTGCGCCTGGCGATATCTAGAGCCAGAGCGGTCTTACCCACGGAAGGGCGGGCAGCGATGATAATAAGATCAGAGTTCTGGAAACCGCCTAAAATGTCGTCGAGTGACTTGAAGCCGGTCGGCACCCCGCGTAGTTCGTGCTCCGCACTTGAGAGTTTCTCGAAACGTTCATAGGCTTCGGCGAGTAGAGGTACCAAATCTTTAAAACGGGCAGAGCCGGCGAAGTGCTCGGTGATGTCGAAGACTTTTTTCTCCGCGTGGTCGAGAATCTCTTCCAGATCACCCGCTTCATTGAAACCGAGATGCGAGAGAAACTCAGAGGCCTCGATCAGCTGACGCATCATAAACTTTTTCATCACAATTTCGGCATAATGCTTAGCATTGGCCGAAGAGGGAACGGCGGAGGAAAGTTCGGTCAAGTATGTGGTGCCACCGATACGTTCGAGCAAATCTTTCTCTTTGAGCCTGGAAGAAAGGGAGAGAATGTCTATCGGCGCATGCTTCGTAAAGAGTTCGAGCATCGTTTCAAAAATGGTTTTATGTTTCTCGAAGTAGAAAGAGGCCGGCATGACGATATCGAGCACGTCATAGATAGCATCGGGACGAAGCATGATAGAGCCGAGGAGCGCTTGTTCGGCTTCCATGGAGTGAGGGGGGATGCGCAAACCGGTTTTGTCTTCGAGAGAAGTGACCTGCATGACACCATGCTACCAGTCTAGCCATTCATCGCAAGCTGGCGAAAGTTGAAAAGTTAGGGTGTAAGTTGTGGAAAACCTAAGATTTAGAGATTCTCGGACCTTCGGAGGTATCTTCGATGGAAAAACCAAGTGATTCGATTTCCTGGCGGAGCTGGTCGGACTTGGGGTAGTCTCCGAGGACTCGGGCAGATTCGCGCTCTTTGACCAACTGCTGGACTTTGGCTGGGATATCCTTAATCTCGTATTCGTTATTCTCAAGCTCGAGACCAAGTACTTGGTCAAAATCTAGGAGAGTGGCTCTTTTGTCAAGAGGGGAGACAGATTCGTCCTTTACCAACTGCCAAACTACTGCCAGCGCTTCCGGAGTATTGAGGTCGTTTGAGATGGCTTCCGAAAATTCTTTTTTATAACTTTCTATAACCTTGCCATCAGCGCCGCCGAGTCCGGCAAAAAATTCTTTCAGTTTTCGATACGCGTTCTCCGCCGCTTCGAGCGCTTCCCAAGAAAAATTGACTGGAGTTCTGTAGTGAGCCATCAGCAAGAAATATCGATAGGCGAGGGGACTAAATCCTTTTTCGATAATTTGAGATAGATAAATAACATTGCCTTCTGACTTGGCAATTTTCTCACCGGAAATTTGGAGATGGGCACGATGAAGCCAATATTTGGCAAAAGGGACTTTCCCTGTAGCGGCTTCGGATTGCACAATCTCGTTGTTGTGGTGTACCGGGATATGTTCTACGCCGCCGGTGTGAATATCGATTTGCTCTCCTAGAAGCTTAATAATCATGGCCGAGCACTCTATGTGCCAACCAGGAAAACCTTGGCCCCATTCGCTAGGAAAACCGAGCTCGCTATTAAATTTCCAGAGAGCAAAGTCTCTTGGATTACGCTTTTCCGGATTTGAAGAAACCCGCGCTTGAGCGTTGGATTCCGAAAGGCCGCCTAATTTGCCGTATTCATGGCACTTTGATATATCAAAGTAGACACCGTCGCTAGCGGTATAAGTGAATCCTTTTTCTTCAAGGATTTCTATGAGTCTTATTTGTTCATCTACATACTCGCTCGCATATGGAAAGATTGTTTCTTGAGTATTGATATTTAGTTTAGACAAGTCGTCGAGAAACACTCCGGCATACTTCTTGCCAAGCTTCTGCATATTCTCGATACTAGGAAGAAGGCCGTCACGTCTAAGACCTCGAGCCATCTTGTCTTCTCCTTCGTCAGCATCAGATGTTAGGTGGCCAAAATCGGTAAAATTTATAACCTGTGTTACCACAAAGCCCTTGTACTCAAGTACCCTTCGGAGCATATCTGTAAACACAAACATTGAAAGGTTGCCAATATGCTGGATACCGTAGACAGTAGGTCCACAGTGATACATCTTCACTGCGTTAGGCCCAATCGACCTAAATTCTTCCAGCTTGCCTGTCAGAGTATTATGTAGTTTTATAGCCACCTATGTATTATATGATACAATCCTAGAAACCTAGCAATGGAATTTTTAAGAAAACATATCGCACTCTTGGCACTGGGAGCGGTTATCGCTGTCGGCTCTTTCAATCTCGGTTTCAACTCTGGAGAAAAAAGTCTTTCTACAACAGTCGCCGATATAGAAAACCCGAATAAAGATAGGCCCACTAATGTAGACTTCGCACCTTTCTGGAAGGCTTGGAACCTTATCAATGAGAAGTATGTACCCGCCAGCACCACGGCCGAAACGGTGGATGACCAAGAGAAAGTTTGGGGCGCTATCAAAGGCTTGACCAGCTCACTCGGCGATCCTTATACAGTCTTTTTTCCGCCCGTGGAATCTGAACTTTTCGAATCTGACATCCGCGGCAATTTCGAGGGAGTGGGTATGGAGGTAGTGGCCAAAGACGGCACTGTCACGGTGATTGCGCCACTCAAGGATTCTCCGGCTGCAAGAGCTGGTATTATGGCCGGCGACAGGATTATCAAAATTGACAGCCAGGAAACAGGGAATCTTTCTACAGAGGATGCCGTCGGTATTATTCGCGGGCCGAAGGGAACACGCGTCACCTTAACCATTTTCAGAAACGGCGAGAGTGAACCGTTTGATATCAAGGTGACACGAGACGTCATAGACATACCGACTATCGATACCAAAGAATTACCGGGAGGTATCTTCGTCATTGAACTCTATAGTTTCTCAGCCCAGTCTCCCAATCTCTTCCGCGCCGCTCTGCGAGAATTTATCCTATCCAACAATGATAAGCTTATCCTCGATCTTCGGGGCAATCCGGGTGGGTACTTGGAGGCGGCTATAGACATGGCTAGCTGGTTCCTCCCTTCTAGCGCGGTAGTGGTCAGGGAAGACTTCGGTCAATCGAGAGAGGAGAAAGTCTATCGAAGCAAGGGCTATGACATCTTTAGTGAGAACTTGAAATTCGTCATTCTTATAGACAAAGGTTCTGCCTCAGCCTCAGAGATATTGGCGGGAGCGCTCGCGGAACATGGTAGAGCGATTCTCGTGGGAGACCGGACTTTCGGCAAAGGTTCCGTTCAGGAACTGGTCAACATTACTTCGCAAACTTCCTTGAAAATCACTATCGCCCGCTGGCTTACCCCGAACGGTTTATCTATTTCCCAAGATGGTATTGAACCGAAGTTCAACGTGAAATATAGCCCGGCTGACAGGGAAGCGGGCCGTGATCCGCAGTTGGAAAAAGCGATTGAAATTCTTAAATGAAAGTTATTTTACTCAAAGATATCAAGGGGGTAGGGAAGAAGTTTGAAGAGAAGGAAGTCTCTGATGGCTATGCCGGCAACTTTTTACTCCCTAATAATTTGGTGCTTGTAGCTGATAAGGCAGGCATTGCTAAAGTGAAGCAGCTGAAGGAGCAGAGCGAAGTAAAGAAAGCCGCAGAAGAAGAGGAAATTAATGAAAAACAGGCGAAGCGTCTAGAGAAACACTTAGCACTTGAGAAGTTTAGGAAGGAGAAACATTCATAACCTTCTTTTTGTAGATTTTGTTATCGAAGTGAATCTGGCGCTTATAGCCGATAGAGACGATGCCGTCCTTTATAGCAAAGAGGGTGTGGTCCCGACCCATCGAAACATTTTTACCCGGTAAAATGTTGGAGCCACGCTGACGAACTAAAACAGACCCGATTCGAGCAGAGCTTCCGGGAGAGACTTTGATACCAAGATACTTCGGGTTAGAATCCCGGTTATTTTTTGATGAACCTCCTGCTTTTTTTGTAGCCATGGGTGTTTACGGTGAGCCTGTCGAACCGTATAATTAAACCCCATGAGTATATCGGAAATAGTCTCTTTTGACAAGGATGGCCGAATCGAACGCCCCTCGACTCTGCTCGGGATAAACTTTTCGCTATTTCAGAAGCTTTTTCTCTCTTTCGTGATTATCTTGATCGCTTTACTTGCCTTCGGTATTGGTAGGCTATCTGTAGTAGGGAACAGGGAACCGATAAAAATTGAGTACGACCCCAATTTAACAGAATGGTCAACGCCGAGCGTTGACCAAACAGCAAACGTTATAAATGCAGTTAAGAAAGGAGAGGTTATCGCTTCCAAAAATGGCGCACGCTACCACTATCCCTACTGTCCGGGAGCCAAACAAATCAAGGAGGAGAACAAAATCATTTTTGCGACAGTGGCCGCCGCCGAGGCGGCCGGCTACAGCCTGGCAGCTAATTGCAAACCTCGTTAAGTTTCACAATATATGGCTTAACAGAGCTATTTCTTAAATATTTCACCATATAAATTGCTTGACAGCAATAGTTGCATATGATAGTATGTAGGTAAGTCAGCAGGTGCTGGCTTTTCGTTTAGGGGAGCCCTTACGGTTACGGACACCTAAAATTAGAAATTTATTCTACTGTTATTTTACAGCTTACAACGATCAGTCTTCTGTTAAGCTTCTCATCCGGAGCCTGGGCTGTATTGCCCGCGATACCTTCGCTCGCAATGCCTACATCTGTGATGAAAGGGGTGACGTTAGAACAACCAGTACCTAAAGAAGTGAGAGCCGAAGACTATCAGCCGATTGCAGATTCCAAGAACATTGAAAGGTTCATTAATGACTACTTTGCTGATATTCCCATTCTCGCCGACATTGCAAAGTGCGAATCACGGTTTCGCCATCTCAATAAAAATGGCACCGTGCTGAAAGGGGACCAAAACAGCTACGACAGAGGAGTGATGCAAATTAATATCTTGTATCACGCTAAGACTTTAGAGAGACTTGAGTTAGACGTCCAGAACCTCGACGATAATGTCCGATACGCACGTTATCTCTACGAGAAAGAGGGCGCCAAGCCGTGGATGTCCTCTTCAGCCTGTTGGGCTAAGTTCAGTAGGTCTGAAATCGCTCGGAGGTAATCCTCCCAACAAACCCGCGCCTAGGCGCGGGTTTGTGTTATTGGGGAGGATTCTTTAAGTCTGAGGCTTGAATGGGACTGGGTATATTAGGGTTCCATTCTGCTTTTATCTCACCATACTGCTTTTCATAATCTTCTACTTGATGTTTGGCCCATTGAGAAAATTTCTTCATATGGGCGGGGGTGAGAGTAAATACCGTAGCTGTTTGTCCAGAAAACATTGCGATGAGAAAAACTTCTTCGGAATGAGCACCCGTTACATTGTCGCAAAATTGTTTGGGGGCGGCAGTGAGTTGGTCCACTAAGGGCTGAGAGTTCATAGTAGGGGATAATTAATTGTTAATGGAGGCATTATACACCTAATTTGAGCTTAATTGCGTGTCGCACAATATATCTTTGCGACCCCAAGCTGTTCAGAGACCAAACTTGGCAACTTTTAAATTACTACCCATATATTGTATCAATGATACTAACTTCATCTTTCCATCAGACCGGCAGTCTCCCATTTCCTAATTTGTTTATCCATCATTAAAAATTGAAAATTATAAATTAAAAATTTTGCCCCCACCACTCTCCCCTATTCGACTAGATGGGGAAGTTTGGGCGCTTGATTTTATTGACACTTCTATATAGAGTAACGAGAGACAAGCAACAAAACGATCCCAAACCACAATAGAACTAAGGGGGGTAAAAATGCAAGTACCATCAGGAAGAGAGTTCGACAGGGCCGACTTAGACATTGTTCGGCGAATGGGAGAGGTTGGACTGGTGGAGTATCGGGACGAACCCTTCACCCTGGTGTCAGGGATCCAGTCTCATGTATACGTCAATGGCCGCCAGGATCTGACTGACCACCCAGATCTCGTGTGGAAGGTCGGTCGCAAGCTCGCCGAAGTGGTCTACGAACATACCCACGGACACATCTGGGCACAGTGCCTCATCGGTGTACCGGTGGTGGGTCGGACATTCGCTCAGGCAGCCTCGATGGCAAGTGTCCAGCTCCGGGGTGAATCCCATGAGCGACTGCTACCAATCTTCTTCAGAGTGATGCGGGAGTCGAAAAAGCAGCACGGCGCTCACCAGAAGTGGATCGAGGGTGACTATACACCCTCTCATCGCTACTGGCTCGTCGACAACGTAGCAACCAACGGCGAGAGTAAACTCAAGGCCGCGGATCGAGCCGAGGAGGACGGCTACCCGAGTCGGCAGATGCCCTGCCTCATCTGGATTGATCGCCAGCAAGGAGCAGTGCCGAGGCTTCAGGCAGCAGGATTTGGGAAGATCGTGGTGGTATACAACCTACTTGACATCACGTTCGCCTTCAGCGAGATGGGCCTGTGGCCCGACTCAGCTGTGGTCGCGGTCAAAGAGGAGATCAGGGCACACCAGTTCAGAGTCTAGAACAACCGGACAACGTGACATGGTCGACGGGGGTCGCTATCGCAAGATAGCGACCCCCTTTTCTTTCAAAGCAACGCTTGATTTTATTGGTATTTTTGTTAGAGTACCCCAAGATTCACCTGCTGGAATATCCCAGCAAACAGTACACACACCTCTAGCCGAAAGGGAGGACGCGCGTATGAAGAGGATCTTGCCGTGCAAACGAAGTGTTATCGTCGCGGCCGATGTCCCAGACTACCCTACCCTGGGAAATCTGGCCAATGCGGTGCGGGATGTGCCAGGGATTAGCGGTTTCAAGATCGGTTCCCTTCTGGGACTGGCTGGACTCGCGGACGCTGTTCGTATCGTGAGGCGATACGAGCTGTCCACCCCAATCATCTATGACCACCAGAAGTGGGGCAACGACATCCCCGAGATGGGCAACCCCTTCGCAGCCCAGCTTGCAAGGTCGGGCGTAGATGCAGCCATCCTCTTCCCCTTCGCCGGACCAGCGACGCAGGAGGCCTACACCAAAGCCTGCTTCGATGTAGGCCTCCAGGTCATCACAGGTGGCATCATGACCCACCCAAAGTTTCTGGTAAGCGAGGGTGGGTACATTGCCGACGAGACGGTGGAACGAATCTACCGCTTTGCCTGCCAGCTCGGCGTCCAACACTTCGTGGTTCCAGGCAACAAGGTCGACTGGGTGAGACGGATTCGGGCCATTCTGGTCGAGGAGCTCGGGGTTGGAGAGGGCAATTTCGTCCTCTATGCCCCGGGATTCATCACCCAGAAGGGTGATATCTCGGAATGCGGCCAGGCTGCCGGCGATGAGTGGCACGCCATCGTGGGATCGGCGATCTATGGAAAGCCGACTCCAGAGGCCCAGTATGAGGCGGCTCTCACCGTCACGGCCCAGATTGGCGCTACGTCGAAGAACGTGTAGGAGTGATGCAACCGGAGAAGAAGAAAGTCAGGGGTCGCCGGTGTACCGGCGGCCCCTTTTCTATTTATCCAACAGGCTTGACCACCATTTGAAAGTGAAGGTCATCAAGAGATAGGCCGGCACATAAATCGGCGCCAAAAGAAAGAAAATAATGAGCCTGACGATTTTCATACAAATTTAGCGAGATTGCCATAATTCAAGCACCTTCTGCCAAATGAAGAGAACCGGAATTCTGGCATAAGACCAAACGAAATTTAACACATCCTTAATATAATTTATCGTGTTTCTCCCCTGCTCTGATGCCGCCGCGTCGAAAATGGACCAATTTAAAAAATACTTCAAGAGCGCTAAAGCAATAATAATCAGTATCAACCAACCAATAAAACCCTTATCTTTTCTCATTGTTTTATTTTACCCCTCGACTGCGCTCGGGGCAAGTTAAATCACCGGTAAGTAAGCAAGCGGGTCAAGGTAGGCCTTAGGATCAGCGATAGGCAAAGAAATATGTTTGCAGTTCCTGCTGGTCGTAAATTGACGAATCTGAATTCCCTGGCTGGCAAGAAGACCGACATGGAGATGCGGACCCGTCGAGTATCCGGAACCATTCACTCCCGGAGTGCCGCCCGAGTAGCCGATAATTTCCCCGGTCTCAAGACTCTGTCCAATTTTGACAATAGAAGCCGAGAGGTGCGCGTAGATGCTCGATAGGCCATTGTTGTGATTTATCAGTATCCATCTGCCGTATGAACCGCAGGTTGGTTTCCCCGCTCTTCTAAGTTCGGCATTCATTTCATCAGTATTACCCATTCCATCCACCGTACCGGCAAGCATCGCCTTGATCGCTGTTCCCTGGGAGGCTCTGAAATCCACCCCCTTATGAAATCTGGTCGGACGCAGACCAAACGGGTCAGTGATATAAATGTTAACGAGAGGCCAAGAAAGCAGTCCTCGGCGCGGAGATGGGATGAGCGATGGGTCAAGGGTAATCCTCAACTCTGATTCCAGTCTCAACAAATCTTCGTCGAACTGCTTTTGATTAGCGAGATTTTCCGCCAGTAATTTCTGATATTCGGTTTCTTTGTTTCTGGTCTCGGCAAGAAGCTTTTCTTTCGCTTTCTGATTCTCTTCCACTACCGACTTCTGCCCGTTTAACTGCCCTACTAAACTCACTTGTTCTTTCTTGACCTTTTCCTTCTCTACTTTCTTCTGATTAAGAACTCTGCGGGTCTCACGCAAAGCATCAACTTCCTCTGTCAGGCGAACATTGAAACTTTCGAGCTCGCTTCTGTCGCCCCAGACATCCGAGAGTTGTGTGAAAGCCAAAACATCGAGAATCAGCGGACGCAAATCATATTCCGAGAGCGTTAAAAGAGCATTGGCAATGGCTTGGCGGTGGACAGCAATCTGGCGCTCTTTTTCGCCCATAGTATTTTCGAGCGATCGGATAGTTAAGTCGGTAGAAGTGATCCTCGATCGAGTGATGCTAATATCTTTGGCCAGCTTTTTTCTGGTGGAGTCGAGAGACTTGACGGTACTGCCGAGAGACCGACTCTCTTTATTGACTGCTTCAAGCTCGGCCTCGAGCTTCTTCTGTTCTTCGATGAGAACTTCTCGTTCCCTTCTGACTTGTTCAATCTGTTGTTCGAGCTCACTTGGGTTAGCGGCACTTAAGATAGCCGGCATAATCAAAAAAATAATGAAAATGCTGATGAATCTTTTCTTCATTTATTTCCGGTTTTGCCAAGATTGAAGTGTTTCCGGTTCACCCAAGCCAGTTTCTTCTCGTCGAAAATTGCGCCCCCCTTATGAACTCGTTTTAGGTCAAAGACATTTATCAACTCCTCCAGAGTAAAGATTTCTTGCTCCGTGCCGGGATTCCACCCTAAAAGTGCGAGGTAGTTGATTATCGCCTCCGGCGAGTAGCCTTTATTGCGGTAGTAGTCGAGCGAGACCGATTCACCATGTTTGCGTTTAGAGAGCTTCGAGCGGTCTTGGGCAAGAATAAGTGGTAAGTGAGCGTATAAGGGTCTCGGCGCACCAATGGTCTCTTGAATCAAGATTTGTCGAGGTGTGTTAGAAATGTGGTCCTCGCCGCGAATCACGTGCGTTACACCAGATTCGAAATCATCAATGACTACCGCGAGATGGTAGAGCGGTTCATCTACACTTTTTGCTATCACAAAATCTCCGAGTTCTGTGGTATTAAATTCAACTGTGCCACGAATTAAATCGTCGAATTTGACAGATTTATTTGGGTTGCGAAAACGCACCACTTCCCTATTCTCACCTAGAGTCTCGGTAGAAATATAGGCTTTGTCCTCGTCGATTAATTTTTGTAAATATTTTTTATATATTTCCGTTCTTTCTGATTGACGCAGCAACTCGCCGTCTCGCTTTAAGCCAAGCCACTCTAGACTTTCGAGCATTTCGTTCTCATACTCTTTGTTCGACCGTGCTTTGTCAGTATCTTCCACTCGGACGATAAAATCCCCGCCCTTCTGTTTAGCAAAAATATAATTGAAAAGTGCGGTCCTGACATTGCCAATGTGAAGCGGCCCAGTCGGTGAAGGCGGAAAACGTGTGACAATTTTGGTACTCATTTCTCTAGTTCGTGCTCGAGAGCAATTTTGAGAATCTCTTCGGCCACTAGACGCGCAGCATTGGGTTTATAGAACACTTTGGTCGCCGCCTGCATTTTCTCCCTCTCGCTCTGGTTTGTGACCAGACGTTCGATTTCCGACGCTAGGATGTTAACAGTCAAATTATTTTCCTCTATCACTTCGCAGGCTCCGGCACGAGCGTAAGCAAAGGCGTTAGAGTGCTGGTCCCGACTGACTTTCTCGTTGATGGGAATAATGATTGAGGGTACTCCCCAGGCTGCGATTTCGAAAATAGTCGAGCCGGCGCGCGAGACTACTACGGAAGCCACGCCAGATGCCATGCGAAGCGCCAAGACGTTGAGATAGTCGTATACTTTGTACCGATCTTTGTGGAGAGAGTTGAAGAGTACCGCCTCGCTGGTCGCCCTGACTTCTACAATATTTTTTCTGCCGGCCTGGTGGATAATCGCGTATTTTTTCACCAAGTTATCTAGTCCTTCCAAAACCGTATCATTTATCTTCTGAGCCCCTTGCGAGCCACCGAGTACCAGGACGACCGGCACTTCTTCTTCAATTTTCAAAAACTCACGAGCGCCAACAGTGATTGGCAAAGCAACATCTTTACGCAAAGGCTGACCGGTATAAGCCACTTTTCCCGTGGGAAAATATTTGGCTGCTTCTTTATAAGAAACCGCGACTATCTTGGCAAATTGGCCAGCCCATAAGTTCACTCTGCCGGGGACCGTATCCGATTCATGGATAACAACAGGAATGCCGAGAAGTCGCGCCGCCACCAAGACCGGGAAACTCGCGTACCCCCCCTTCCCAAAGATGACATCTGGATAAAGTCTGTAGACCAGTACCAACGAGGTCACAATCCCCCACCCTGTTTTAAAAAGGTCGAAAAAATTTAAGATGGAGAAGTACCGGCGAATTTTCCCGGCACTGTTTTTCTTATAAATAATACCGTTTTCAAAGAGTACTCCCGGATTATATGGAGTGGGCGACATATAAAAAAGTTCAAGTCCAAGAAGCCTCTTCTCCTTCGCAAGGTTGTTGAGTTCCTCGGCAATGGAGACTATCGGGTAGAAATGTCCTCCGGTGCCGCCGCCAGTGAATAAAATCCTCATTTTTTATTTATATCGAACTACGTTTCTCGGGTCCGAGAGATAGAGAGTACGATGCCCACTTCAAGTAGAGTGACGAAAAGAGAGGTGCCGCCGTGGCTCACAAAAGGGAGCGTAATGCCAGAGAGTGGGATCACTCCAAGCATGGCACCGATGTTGACGAATGCTTGGGAGGTAATCATTATAACAATTCCGACTACCGTGAGTCTACCGAAAACATTCATCGTCCCAGAGGCAATCTTGAGGCCTCGAGCGGCAAAAAGAACAAACATCATTAATAAGAATACGGAGCCCACGAAGCCGAACTCTTCAGCCGCCACGGCAAAAATGGAGTCCCCCACCGGTTCGGGAAGGTAGGTGAATTTCTGGATACTCTGACCAAACCCGCGACCGAAAAGACCGCCCGAACCGATGGCGATGAGAGACTGCTGGACTTGGTAGCTTGCTCCCAACAAATCGACTTGAGGATCGACAAAGGTGGTAATGCGCTGCATGACGTAAGGCCGCGTAAAGGCTAAAAATGTGATACCCACGAGACCAGCCAGCGCGAGAAGAAAGATGTAGCGCCACTTCCCGCCTGCGGCTACAAACATAGCCATGCCGGCAAAGACAATCAAAATGAGATTGTCGGTATCTGGTTGTTTCAAGAGAAGCAAAGCCGAGATGGCAAAGAGGACGAGAAGCGGCAAGAAGCCCCAAGAGAAGGTTTTCATTTTCTCCTTGATCCCGGCAGCCCAAGCGGCAAAATAGATAATGAAAGCGAGCTTCAATATCTCGGAAGTCTGAAAAGAAATTGAGCCGAGCACAATCCAGCGCCGGGCACCGGCATGCTCAAAGCCAATCCCCGGCACCAAGACCAAAATATTGACGATAAAAGCGACCAAAAGAAGCCATAGGGCGGACTTCTTCCAAATTTGAGAATCCAGACGCGAGGCGACGGTCATCGCAATAGTGCCCATAAAGAGCCCGAAGACTGTCTGCGAGAAAGCCACACTCGAATAATTGGAATGCTCTTTGGCCAAGAGGGCGAGGGAGGCCGAGCTGAAAATAAAAAAACCGACCACTATCAAGATGATGGAGATAAACAAAAACGGTTTATCAACTTTCCTCCTACTCGCCATAATTATTGCGAATTATAGCATGTGTCTCTAACGAGACTTCGCAAAATATCGGTTTGATATAAGTCTCCAAATGATATAGACGACAATGATGATCCAAAGGGAAACGATGGAACAAGTGTATGGTATGAGCCAAAGAATAAGTGAGGCAATAAGCCCAAAGATGAGAGAAAGTGTCAAATCTTTAGTAAGCGATTTTTCTTTCTTAACTCTAGAAATGAGCCAGATTAGTCCGAGTATCAAGAGGAATATGATCAGGGCCACGCCGATACAGAGGAGCCCGGGAAATTCGAAGCCGAGTAAGGACGCGGCTAACTGCGAAACCAGAGAATCAGAAGAAGTGGCGGCAAGAGAATCTTCTTCTACATTGCGCAAGAACCATTCTTGCGTAGCTCCCGGTTCTTGCGCCACTCCTGACTCTCCTTCTGAAGCGTTTCCGTCAGGTAGAGTTTGAGCTATACCGAAATTTCCTGCTGCACCAGCCGTCGGCATGGTGAAAGTATGTTCAACGCTCACTGTAGGAGGCGAGGCTCGAGACACCACTCTATACACATAGGTTTGCCCGCCTACCAGGCCAGTTAGCACCACGCTATGATGTAGAACTTTTGTACCGTCTTCTACAGTGCCTAGAGGATAACCTAAGTTTGGTAAAATAGCGGTATTAAGAATGTATCCACCTGGTGGTACTGATCCATAGATAACTTGGCTCGTTGCTAAAAGGTTCGTGTCCCACTCAATTGTCGCGGTACCATTGGCCACATTCGGAGTCCCAGACACAATATTTGATATCAATTCATTAAAGATAACCAGTTGGAGAAATTGACCACTACTTCCTCCACTCGAAGATCCCGAACCTGTCGAGGAACTTCCGCCATCACCTGATGGGGTCACTGGCCCTTCGTCGCCGACCACACTGTCACCGCATTGGAAAGTGCCGCCCGAGAAGCCGATACAGAGGTCGAAGCCAAGCGACTTGCCCATATAGTCGTTATCCGCGGAGTCGATAAATGAAACTTCAAAGGTATAAGTTTTGGTAGAGAGAGCACCAAGCGATGAAAGCGACACTGGCCCGAGAGAAAGGAAGTCATCAAATTCGTCTTGGTAGACTGGGATTGGGTTTGCATTCTCAAACACTTTCAGATAAAGCTGGCTGCCGAGCCCATCGGGGTCAAAGCCGTTCACTGACTCTACGTAGACACTTTGTACATCCGACGTGTTGTTTGTTACTGTCGCATCACCTTCCTTTCTATCACCCGGCAAGAAGTTAACTTCGCCGAATAGCGGACTACTTTCGAAAATCACCGTCATAGGACCCACAGCGAAAGCTCTCGGAGCAAAACCGAGTATCGCTATGACGGCAACCGGCAGTATTAAGATTTTAAGAAAGTTTTTCATATCATTATTCGGCTTGCGGTGAACTTGTCGAATCCGTAGGCACTGGCTCTATCGGGGCGCTCTCCTCGACTATGACGGGTGTCTCTTCTACCACAGATGGAACTTCTTCTATGACGACAGGCTCAACAGGTTCTGTTTCCGGCGCAGCTTCTTCAACTACTAACTCTTCGACCACCACTTCTTCTATGGCCTCTTCTGACACTGCCGCTTCAACCACCGGTTCGGTCGAGGATGCCGTCTCTTCTCCCACCACTTCTTCGGTCGAGGTAGCTGTCTCTAGCAAAGGTGGGGTTGAAGTAGCAGTCTCTTCCCCTGTTGTTATAATCTCGATTTCCTCTTCAATAGTAGTCGTGGTAGAAGATGCATTTTCTTCAATCGATAATTCAAAAGGTATCACACCTTCCGGTCCGATAAAGATCGGGGACGGATCGTAGATTCTGCCGCTTATAGTACCCGAGTTAAGCATCGGGTTCTCGGGTCCGATAGCCACCAGATAAATCCAGATGTAGCCGAGGAAGCCAGACGGCACTGTCCAGGTGAAGGCGCCGTCATTATCTGTTGACTCGACGATAGTATGAGCGGTATCGCCCATGCTAATGATGCTGTCATGATTAACATCCTTCACAAAGAAGATTGAGATATCGAGATCCGAGCTGTCGCCGTTGTTATTGTCGGCATCCCACTCTATGGTGTAGCTGTGAGTCCAGTACCAAGTATAAGAACCGCCCTCGTCGGGATAGACGAGGTCAACCGATGGCGGCACAAGCTCCTGCCAGTCAGAAGGAGAGTCGGTATCCAAGCCAGATGGTACGCGCGCGAGGACGTTGCCTTCAGCCACGTCCACTGCACCGGGGTTCCAGACATCGGTATCGTCTTGCCAATTCATCTCATCTACCACCACGCCATCTGGCCGTTTCAAAATAAGTCTGTCTCCATCATTGGCCAGCCCGCCGCCAATTCTGGAATGAATATTGATTTGAGTCACTTCACTCGGCAGATACCAATACGCGGGTAGGAGGTTTGAAACGGTAGAGGAAGCGGCGACAATGACTGCATACTTCAGCGCGGGAATTAATGGTGTTGAAGGTAAGGTATCGCACGAAGTGTTATCACAAATCTGCCAGCCGGAAATATCTAAAGCAGTATTAGTCTGGTTATAAATTTCTACCCATTCATTATCGAACTCTTCGCCTCTGTCAGCTGCAACGTCATAGTAAACCTTACTAATTCTGAAACCCCACGAAGCCAAGTGATTGGACACTCTTTCTGTATCACTGAATCCCCCACTCTCGTAAGTAGGATAATTGTGCCTCTCCTGCCAGCCGTTTAGGTCAATATCGAAGTCGCAAATCTTATTTTGAAAATCGTTGACACCGGTAGTGTAAGTAAATTCCCATGAGTCAAGCACGGTTGTGGTGGCTGTCAGGAGCCCGGTAAGCGGGCCATTGTACATTTCTGCGTCCTCGAGAGTAGCTACAACATTGAGTCCTTCGCAGAAATCAGTGTCACCCGTAAAATTAGTGGAAGTGGCAAAATATTGGAAAGGGTTTGAGTCTTGAGGAAAAATAGTTACCTCTTTTTTCACAATATCTCCTGGTGGCATGGAAACCGCGGTAGTAGTCGCCTGCCAGCCGGAAATGCCGAGTGAGAAATCAACTGAACCCGCTTCAAGAGTGTTCTCAGTTGAGGTCTCGTTGTCGTTGTAGTAACCCAGAGTGTAGCCGACGCGGGCAACCGCGACACCGTTGAGACCAATGGCCAGCATGAGCACAAGGAACTTGAGCGAGACCTGTCTCACCGCTTCCATAAACGCAAAGTTTGCTTGCGGTGAGTATACAGATAATGTAACTTTCCTCTCAAGAACTGGCGCTCTCTGAACATAGAGCTTTCTTACTACGAGCACAGGCACTCTTCGACCAACTAGTTTTCTAGCTGTATGCTTTGTCTTGGTGATTTTCTTCACCAACCTTTTTTTAACTTTCGTTTTGATTCTCGCCATTCAATATATTTTTCTTACGTAGTCGTCGAGTTTCTCTCCAGATATTGGCCCCTTCATCGAATACCACGATAGCCGCTGGTATGCCGATGAGAAGTACGAATCCTAAGGGCTTTTTGGCGAAGTCAAGGATGTAACCGAGATATGGTATGGAGAAGAGGACCTTCCCTATCACCTCGCTTTGCGCTACTTGCTGTGGGTCGGGGTCTTCGTTGGCGTCCCCCTTGGTTGTGTAGTAGAAGATGCCGCTTCTGACCTCATCGGCCACGATACGATGTGTCGTCGGTACTTCCGTCTTCGTATCTTTGCCGAACATGATGACGTCTCCTACACGGTACTCGCTCGATGGTCTGATGACCACCAAGGCACCTGTCGAGATTGCCGGCTCCATGGAACCGGATTGCACAATCTTCACCTCAAGATTGCCGGGTACGGGGAAGAGACTTGTAACGAGAAGTAGCCCCAGCAAGACTACTGCCGTCACAAATATCCAGTAACCAATTTGGAAGAGAGTCTTCATTTAGTTTTGCTCAAGTCCCGACCTTTCCATCCCAAGAGTGAGATGGAATTCGCCGAGACTCAAGCTTTAAGAGTCAAGGAACTATTCGTCTGCTGTCTCTAAATTCACTTCTGAACAGAGGAATTCGTCGTTATTACGAGTTTGTTCTGCGTAAGCTGTCAAAGATGCAGAGAACGAATCTGACTGTGCCTTGTTTGGCATACCTGATCCATCGCATTCGAAATCTTCATCAGCTTCTGCGGTTAGTATTCCAGCACACCAAGCGAGACCAATGTTTTTGGTTGTGGTTGCTGTAAGGAACCCTTCGTTCGATGTATCCAGACTCATGATACTTCCGAGTTCAGCCAAAGTCCCTTCACCTAGAGAATCTTCTCCAGATTCATAGGCACCATCTCCATCATCATCCCAAGTAAAGACATTGATGAAACTTGATAGTTCGCCATCTCCTAATGGGTTGCCTTGATTAACCGCATCACCATCTTCTACTTCTGTTTCAAGCAGTGAATGTTCTTGATCATCCTTATCAGCAGTGATTAAGCAAGCGTATGCATCATTGTCATAGACATGAAGCGAGATGACATTCGTACCCCAGTCTGCTGGCTTGATATCGTTGAAGTTGAAGAATGTGTCGCCCTGGCCAAGATCTTTTTCGGTCCATAAGTGACAAGCATTCTGGAAGTAAGCATCGCCACAGTTTCCGTCAATATGGAATTTGTAGATAAGACCGGCGGGATTACCGAACGGCGTACCATTAGGCAAAGCCATATTGGTAACAACGAATTTAAGAACGTTGTTCCCTTGTATTATGTTGCCCGTGATATTGGCCGCGGGAATATGCAACATAGACCCTTGCAGGTAGCCAAACTCTCCAGTGTTTGAACCAATCAATACATCGTTGAGATAAACCTGCACACCATTGTCAGAGCCTACTGCCATTGTGAGGTCAGAACCAGAGATTGGGCCCAACCAAGTAAATTCCTTCTTGAATGTATAGGAAGTATCTACTGTTGTGTCTGCCTGTTGCGTTGGGTCAGACTCCCAAATCCACTTAGCGCCAGCTGCCAAAAGATCAGGATCGTTTTGAGCTGTCCACGCTGAATGAATAAAGTTAGGCGGATTGCTACCAACAAATACAGCGTTATATGGTGTTATTACACCGCCGTTTTTTTCAACGACTATGTTTGTCGGATCGCTGATGACTGTGACATCACACGTCTTACAATCCACACCATTGTATGTCTGTAATGTGTGATCCACTTTCAGATCAATTGAACCAGCCGTGAAGATGTTACCTGTCGAAGTCTCGGTATCGTTGTAGAACGCAATGGTTCCGCCGACCGCGAGAGCTCCCACAACCGCAATCATCCCGGCGCTAAGTAGAATTCTTTTCATAGTTCTTTTATCTTTAATAATGATTAGATTTCGAAGTTGTAGGTAGTGCCGTTTACGATAAGTTTGTCGAAGTTGCCAAGGAAGTTATCCCATGCACCAGCGCCACCGCCTGCTTGCATTCTAAATGCAGGCTCAGTAGTTGAGAGCTTGGCTCCTGGATATTGAGTTATATAGTCAGCAAGTTTAGTGTTAGGTGGTCCACCTGCACTATCATTAACACTCCACCAACCTCCTATATCCGCATCCCATGTTTGCCATGTATCATTCACAACACAACTTGGGTCTCCACCACATTGATTGGGAACAGCGCTACTGTATGAAAGTGCGCCATAAGTTCCATTCTGATATACAGGCTCAAAGAAAAGACGATCATCAGTAGTTCCATTTCCATCTTTATCAATGCGAAGTTGAATATATGTAGCTTGGTCACTGACTGCGGTATCTACATAAGTTGAATACTCAATTTGCGTAAAAGATGAGAGTGTCATACCGTTGAATGCATTTGTCATAAGACGTTGGGCATCGTTACCATTTGTACCGATGTTTTGACTAAAACTTCCTGTTCCAACTGGCGGAGTTCCAGGTCCAGTTACAAAGTCACCGTCTGTTCCAGAAACAGTTGGGGCCACACCAGTACTCAACCCAGTAGAAGCGTCAAAGTTGTCAATAATCCAACCATTCAGGCTGTTCGGGTTTACCACGACATTTTCCTCTCCTTCATCTTCACCACCAAGGTGCGGTGCGCACACGAATCCACCGTTGTTGCGTGACTGTACTGCCATGAAGCTGATAGTTGCTGTCAAACCGTCAGTTTGTGTTGTGTTATCTTCGTCAGAACCGTCACAACTAAATCCGGGACCACGAACTATTGGGCCTGTATCTGCATTGTTTAGCACACTACCGCGAGTAAACTCGCCAAAGCACCATGCCTTGCCGATGTAATAAGTGTTTGAGCCAGTCAGAGCTCCGTCATTAAGATCTTCTGAATCGAAGATGCTGTCTTCTGAGTCTGCAAGAGCAACTGTAGTGACTTGACCTACTTCAAGATTACCTAGTGGCCCTGCCTGAAGAAGATCTTCGCCCTCTTCGAGAACATTATCCCCGTCATCTGCCCACCAAATAAAGTTGACCGCGTCAGCAAGTTCACCCTCACCAACTCCACCTGTATCATCTCCATTTTCTTCTTCAGGCTCGGTCAAGTTGTTGTCATCATCAGAGTCAAGACGAACATCGACGCATGCGTATGCATCATTGTTATTTACGTGAAGTGAGATTGTATCTTCTCCCCAATCTCCCGGCTTCAAATCTCTGAAATTGAAGAAAAATTGTCCGTCAAGATCTAAAGGTTCAAGCCAGCTAGTACCTGTATTTAGGACAAGATTCCCTTGCCCATCAACATTGGCACTGTAGTAAGATTCGTTATCAATCTTGAGATCAATAGCACCGGCGGTGAAGGTGTTGCCGGTTGAGGTCTCCGTGTCCGAGAAGAATGCGCCCGTGGCGCCGATGACCACTGCGCCGACGAACACAATCATTCCCAAACTTAATAATATTTTTTTCATATTTATAACTTTACCTATCCCGACTTTAGGTCGGGACTAATTAATAATACTTATAATGCTATGTACGTGTCCTTTTACTGTCAATGTCAAAAATCGTAGAAAGAGATACTTCTATCGGACTGTCAAACACACCTTTTTGTCCTTGATAAAACCTTTCTAGTTTCTTATTTTCTAGCGCCCAAAATTCTGTCTCTTATACAAAGCAAAACAAGGTAAAACCTTGTTTTGCCAAACACCCTGTTAAAAAGAGGTGTTTTCTTAATTTCCAGTACCGTAGCCGTTTGGTAGCGCTTTTGCATACCAAATGTGCCCAGGACCAGTATTTGGATCAACACCCTGATCCATGAGGGTTTCAAACTGCCCCCAGATGCAATATCCTCCATCAGGTAGAGGCGTGAGATCAGGGCCACACGGACCAACCCACTTAATCTTGTAGTGCCACACACTATCTGATCCATCCTTCACCCCCTTGCCATTCCATTCGTTATCAATCCAGGCATCCGAGTATGGCGGTACTCCCCAATCTTCATCATTGCCGCGATCCCAGTCGGCCGTCCATTTCATGACCAGTTTGTCAGGCGAGTAGATACCCAAGCAGTCGGGAGCTTGTCCACCTTCAATGCACCAGCTTGATCCCGTCCCATTAAACATACGCGCAGTCCTGTTGTACCCGTACGTATCGAACGCTCCTCCGGCAGCTGCTAAGTTCGCGCTCGGACTTTGTCTAGTCAGGATCATCGCTCCGCCGACTATCACCAACAAAGCTATGATTCCAAGCAATAATTTACTATTCATAAACAATAAGAAATAACAAAACTAATAAAACCTACTCTTTTATCATACCACTAAGTTTAAAACAAAAAATCTGCCAGGGAGGCAGATTTTTCGTTTGCGAGGCAAAATGGAGCGGGAACTAATTCGCCGCTGTCATGAATGAATGTTCCGCAGTCGTAGTGCTGTTGTTGGCCTGGTCAGAGACTTTCACCAGGTAGTAGTAGGTAGAGGAAGCGGAGAGCCCCGAGAGGCTGTAAGAGTGGTAAGTCTTCCAAGTGCCATTGTCCAGTCTACTTGCGGATGAGACGTTTAGAGGCGTGGTAGTACCGTACCAAAGCGTGGAAGTAGCTTTCTCGTTCGTAGACCAGGTGACGGAGACCGAGGTGCTGGCAGTGCTTGTAGTGGACAGGCTGCTTATAATCGGAGCAATTGTATCAGGCGTAGTTGTAGATCCTTGATTATCGTCGTCATCTTCGTCGTCGTCATCGTCGTCTATTTTTTTCTCAATACCTTTTGGCAGTTTCTGGCATTCTGGAACGATAGGTCGGACTCCATCATGTTTCTTGAGCCATCCCGGAGCTATAAGATGTCCAGGAGGAACAACAGCGCACAATCGTCTGTGCTCCTTACCACGGTTATCATTATCATCATCCTCGTCGTCCCCATCGTCGTTGTCATCATCAAGTTCAAAAGCAACTAAATTATCTTTGAGAAGTTTATTCAACAGTTGCCGAGTCTTGGGACCAACACGGCCGACTTGTTCAAGATCGTTATCTTCCTGAAAACGCTTTAGGGCACGCTCTGTGGCTTTGCCGAAATAGCCGGTGATCAGACCTTCGGGATAAATACTTGCATTGGCGGCAAGGAGGGCTTGGAGGGCCTCGACAGCCTCTCCTCGCGATCCAAGGCTTAGACTGGTGACGAAAGCGCTAAACTGTGTGGCCACTTCTGCTTTAAGGGTCGTTTGGCTCGCCTTTAACGCGTCAATCTGGCTCTGCAAAGTCTGAATTTGCTGTAGGAGAGTCGATATGGTGTTAATCTGTGCCGTACTTGTAGCGGTCTCGGCCATGCCTACAGAAGGCACCAGCACCAATCCCGCCACAAAAAGTCCGGCTACGGGTAAAAGTAATTTTTGCTTCATAATTTAATTATTAACTCGTAACTTCGATACTGTAGACGATTATATCACCACTTCCTTACAGGATGTAACTAGCTGATGAGTACTAGAATTACACCCGTAATGGCAGAGATGACGGAGACTATCCAGTAGCGCATCACCACTTTCTCTCTTGGCCAGCCCATAGCTTGGAAATGATGATGGAGCGGGGCGACTTTGAAAACTCGATGCTTGTTGAAAAATTTATAAGAAACTATTTGGATGATGACCGAGAGCGAAGTGACCACTAGAGGAAAGGCGATGATGGGTAACAAGAGAACTGTATTGGTGAGAAAAGCGATCACCGCGAGGACAACCGTCAGTGCGAGTATCCCCGTCTCGCCCATGTAGAAACGCGCCGGCGGCACATTAAACCACAGGAAAGCTAGTATCCCGCCGGCCAAAGCGCCGGAGAGAGCAGAAATATCAATTTGATTGTTGACAAAAGCGATAACGGCGAAAGCGGAGAAGACGGACGTGAGGACTCCCCCAGAGAGGCCGTCGAGGCCGTCAATCACAGAGGTTGAGAAAGTCGAGAGCATGACCATGATAAAGAAAGGAATAAAGATAATGCCCAGTTCCAGACTCCCGTTGAAAGGAACATGAATCGAGCTGAAGTCGAGCTTGTAGTAGAACCACAGACTGATAACGAGACCGATGAGGACTACTAGAACGACTTTTACTTTGCGATAGACGAGCGCGTCTCGAGCATACGCACCCCATCCGGAGATTTGTAACATATCGTCGATAAACCCGACAAAAGCGGCAAAGAAAAAAGCTCCCAAAGGCACCAGGGTCTGCGATCTGGAAAAGAAGTTGAGCTTCAGGGTAAGGTCAGATGGAGACACGAGTGAGAGAAGATAGATGACACAGACGGTAAAAAGAACAGAAACCCAAATAATGACCCCGCCGATGCGCGGAGTACTAATCTCGTGTTCAGTATTGTGAATACCGTTGAAAGCAGCGGAAGTACCAGCTTCGGTCCTGGCAGATTTCTTCCACATCTTATATCGGTAGAAATATCTGGTGAAAAACGGTGTGATGGCAATACCGATAAAGAAGGAGAGAACCGTTGGGAAAATAATTTTAAGAATATCCATGTTTTAATTGTCGCCTATATACTCCATGATAGCAGCTAAGAGAGTGCGAGCGTCTTCGAACCGGCCACTTTCAGTAGAACCAAGAATAGAAATAACGATCGGCCGGCCGAGTTCAGGATCAAAGACGATGATCAAGTTGCCTCCGGCAGTATCGGTCAAGCCGGTTTTGGAAGCCACCAGTCCGGGAATTTCGGTAGTGATAGTGTTGGTATTGGTGGCCACATGTAGACGGTCATCCAGAGATTGGAAGATCGTTTTATCTTTCCTCGTAGCTTCAAACATGAGAGGCCGATGCGTGAGAATATATTCCGAGAGCACACTCATGTCTTTTGCACTGCCATAGGCACCTCCCTTAATATCCGACTCGTCGAGTCCAGTTTCATTCCAGAAATAAGTATTCTTGAGACCAAGTTCTCGGGCTTTGTGATTCATCTCTCCGACGAAGTCACCAATAATCTCTTCGGAGCTGGCTCCCGCCTTCGAGAGAGCGCCGAGCGAGAGAGCCACGGCACGCATACCATCATTGGAAGACGTCAGTAAAGAGAAATCCAGAATATCCTTGAGCGTCCACTTCTCATCTCTAAAGAAACCACTATCCCCTTCTGCCTTTAAGGCCTCCTCGCTTACTGTGACAATGCTATAGAGCGGACTCAGATCTTCGGCCACCAACGCCGACATAATTTTGGTCAGAGAGGCAAGCGGCAGGGGGGTATTCTCATTTTTAGCGAATAAGACGGCCTTGGTGCGGGTATCGTAAACGTAGGCCGCTTTAGCCTTGAGCACTACTGTTGGGAATTTCTGGGAAGCGGTTTCTGAGGGAACGGATCTGTCCCTTCTCTCTACTGCCGAGCTAAAAATGAAAGAGACAGTTAGTAAAAACGCCAGAACGGCAGACAGAATCAAAAAAAACTTTATTTCAGAATGGTGGACAGTATAAAATTGGTTATTCATTGTCTTCTCTCGGTGCTGTGTTTACAAACTCTTCCACTTTCTTTAAAGCATTCTTATACTCCGGCAAATCTTGGAGGCGGGTCACGCCGAGATATTCTAAGAGTTTGAGGGTAACCTTATAGCTATAACTTCTATCAGTGCTTGCTTGCCCCGAGCTTGTCGAGGGGTCACTACGCTCGATTAGCCCACGAATTAAGAGGGTACGGAGGATGAAACTAGAATTGACTCCGCGGATATAGTCAATCTCGCGGCGGGAAATCGGACCTTTGTATAAAACGATGGCCAGAGTTTCGAGGCCAGCTCGACCGAGCTCACGGGACAATTCCTCTTTTTGTAAATCTTCGATGAGGGAGCTGGCGTCCGGATGCGTGCCGAAGCTCACCAATTCCCCATCGGAAGCCACGATCACTCCCCTATCTTTATGGTATTCTCTTAGATTCGCAAGCGCTGTTCTCACTTCTTCTGGTTTTCCTCCAACTAATTTTATCAATTCGGAAATTGATACCGGCTCGTTTTTGAAAAACAGGATTGCTTCTATTTTATTTTCTAAATTAAGCATTGCAAATTATCACGTGTATATTGGCACACCTACCTCTTCTCCCTCCATCTCGATGTCTCCCCGACCGACTTGCGTCACGCGGATAGCGCCCCGTTTGACAAGCTCTAACATCGCCAGAAAGCCAATGATGATGGAAACTTTTTTCTCGTAGGTTAGAGCACCTTTGGTCCCTGCCTGCGCAGGCAGGCCGTAGAAATCTTTGAAGTTAACCTTGCTAGTCTGCGCAATCCTCTCCACTAGTCTCTCTATCATTTCCTCAAGACTAATCACTTTCTTGACGGTGACCTTGGGTAACGCTTCCTGCCTCGGCAGAGATTCTAAGACTTTCTCGAGCGCAAGCAAGAGATTGCCGACATCTGTCTTGGAGTCTGGAGAAAAGACAACCGCCTGATTCTTCGATGGGATCTTCTCGAAAATAATACGCTTACCGAAGAGACCTTTCAGCCCGGCCGCGAGCTCCTTGACCCGCGCGTAGATGGTAAGTCGGTTCTCCAAGTCGTGGATACTTTCTTCCTCCTCATCTGTCAACTTAATCATTGGCAAAAGAGAACGGGACTTGATGAGCATCAGAGTCGAGGCGACCACTATGAATTCGGCCGACTCGCCTATCGGGAATTCTTCATGCTCTTCAAGGTAATGTATGAAGTCGTCTGTGACTTGAGAGAGCGAGACATCGTTGACGAAAAGCTTCCTTTTGGTCACCAAGTCGAGAAGAAGGTCCAGAGGACCTTCGAAAACCGCCGTTTTTACAGTATATAGTTGTTTTTCCACTGCTCTACTATAGCGTCTAAAAGCCCTATTTTCAATGTTAATAAAGAAAACCGCCAAAGGTAAGCCAACCAAAGGCACTCAAGAGCGCGTCAGAAAGATTATCGCACTCACATCTGGTAAAATCAGTGCAATGAAGAGAACGCCTGTTATTGATAAAAGTCCTTTCTATAAAGCCTATGTTCTGTTGGGAGCGAGTGATCCGCGTGGTTTATCGGATAGATATCTAGAAGAAGATCAAAAAATAGTCACGTCAAGAATTTCTGATTACCATGATCGAAAACTTATCACGAATAAAGTGAAGAACATCTTAGAAAGGATTGACACCCACACCTTGTCAAGCAACGAGCAACACGAACGACGACTGATAATGTGGCTGTGGTATCATCACGCGATTAGCTACGCTGTGTGGGGATATAAAGATAAGCGACGCGCGCAGAAATATTCATCGTTGGCTCTCAAGTACCAGCCTAGGAATCATCCCAATAAAATTACTCGCTTGCTGTATTTGCTCGTGCGCAACCGATTTTCAGAAGCTAAAAGATGGGAAAAAACTATTAAAGTGGGACCAGAAAAAACAACGGCATTGCGTTTACTGAAATTCTATAACGAGGGAGGATTTTTTGTGTAGAGAGATCGAGGACCTTACTCTTTGCCTCTTAATTTGACTCCCAATTCCTTCAATTGTTTTTCAAAAGCTACGGATTTAATCTTTTGACGTCTCTGGGAAGATAGGTCACTTCTCGGACATTGGGGAGGTCGAGAATTTTCATAATAAAGCGTCCTGGCCCAATACCGCCGCCGCCGTGTGGTGGACAGCCATAGCGAAAGAAGTTCAGGTAATCTTTCAGCGGTTCCAGATCCATACCCTTTTCCCTCGCTTGTTTTTCCAGGATTTCCGGTCGATGCTCGCGCTGGGCAAGAGTTGTCACCTCAATACCTCGATAGAGTAAATCCGCCCTTCGACTACGCTCAGGGTCATCTGCTAATGACATATGATAAAAGGCGCTTTTAGATTTATGATAATCGGTGATAAAGACGAACTCATGATTGTACTTATTGAGCACATATTCTGAAATAACGCGCTCCTCTTCAGGAGAAAGATCATGCTCTTCGGGACTCGAGATACCGATTTCTGAAAGAATTTTTTTTGCCTCCGTCATCTTTACTCTCGGAAATGGCTGGGTCGGCACGGTAATATCAAGGTCGGGAAATTTTGCTAACAGTTGTTTAAAGCCAGCAATGATCATTCCTTCTTCCGCATCCATGACATCATAATGATCTTCAATATAAGAAATCTCGAAGTCCCAGCCGGTAAATTCTGTCAGATGGCGAGTGGTGAAGGACGGTTCGGCGCGAAACACCGGAGAGACCATGAAAACTTTTTCCAATCCTGCCGCCATAGCCATCTGTTTGTAGAACTGGGGAGACTGGGCGAGATAAGCCTTGCGATCGAAGTAACTAACTTCGAAGACTTCCGCCCCACCCTCAGACGGTGTAGACATGAAAGCCGGCGGATAGAGTTGGATGAAATTGTTTTCATCCCAGTATTTACGCCAACCTTTCTCAAACTCTGTCCAGACTTTAAATATCTTGGCCTTCTCGGGTTTTCTCAAATCAAGCCACCGATAATCCAGTCGTATGGGGAGATCTGTCTCTTCTCCCCCCTTTACCACTACCGGTATAGGCAGTTCGGGCAGGGCTCGAGAGAGTATTTCAATCTTCTCTGGATGCATTTCCACACCACCGGGTGCATTCTTCTCTTCTCTCATCTCTCCCGTTGCCCTGATCACTGATTCCAAAGAGAGAGACTTCGCTTTTTCAAATGCCTGGTTATCTATAGTCACAACCAATTGCGTCAGCCCTGTCATATTACGGACAATCACAAAGATTATCTTCGACTGAATCCTCAAAGCATGTACAAAACCCTGAATCATGACAGTTTCAATCCCACCTTTTCTCTGACTTCCTCCATCTTCTTCTCTGCCCTCTTCCGAGCGACCCCACCACCAGCTTCGAGAATCTTGAGCACCGCTTTTTTATCTTTTTCCAGCGCTCGTCTTCGCTCACGCATCGGTCGGATAAATTTCTTAAGATCTTCTACCAGAGCTTCCTTAAGTTTTTTGTATTGACCTTTATTTTCAGCATAGAGCGTATCCAGATCATCTTTCTCCAAGAGAAGCGCGTGGATAGCATAAACATTCTCCGGACGCTCGCCGGAAGAGTCCGTCACGATACTCATGACCGCTTTTTCTATCTCTTCGTCCGTGGCGAAAAGCGGGATAGTATTGCCATAGCTCTTGCTCATTTTCCTCCCGTCTGTGCCGGGCACCGTGGCCACCTCTTTGAGAATTAAAGGCTCTGGCAGTTTGAGAGTATCGCCAAACGTGCGATTAAACTTTTGCGCGGTGTCGCGCGCGTATTCTACATGCTGTTTCTGGTCCTGCCCCACTGGCACCACATCCGTATCATAGAGCAGAATATCGGCCGCCATGAGCATCGGATAGTTGAAAGTGCCAACACTAATCTCCTTATCTTTCGCCTCCGCATCCTTGAAGGCATGGGCGCGCATGAGATAGGGCATGGTCGTGATGGTATCAAATATCCAAGCGAGTTCCGTATGGGCCGGTACGTCGGATTGCCTAAAGATAAGAGAGGTCTTGGGATCAAGCCCTATAGCCAAGTAGTCGAGAGTGAGGTTAAAGATATTATCACGCATCTCTTCCCTATCCTGAATGAAATTGAGCGCGTGGTAGTCCGCGATCATAAAGAGACAATCGTAGCTGTCCTCTAGATCCGTAAACTGCTTCATGGCGCCAAAATAATTGCCGATATGCGGCCTGCCGGTAGGTTTAACTCCGGAAAGTAGTATCTTTTTCGCTGCCATATGGACCTATAGTATCAAGAATTAGCCGGTAGCTCCATGTAGAAAGTGGAACCCTGATTGGGTCCGGCAGACTCCGCCCAGACGCGGCCATGGTGCGCCTCCACGACACCTTTGACGAACGAGAGGCCATAGCCGGTTGAGTTAATGTTGATTTTGATTGAATTGATATCCCGACCGCCTTTAGTGAAGAGTCTGGGTTTGAGCTCATCCGAGATGCCTACGCCAGTATCTTTGACGGTGAGAAGAACCTTGTCACCCTTCCTCTCAAGAGTCACCTTGAGCCCGCCAGTGGGTGTATATCTAATGGAGTTATCGATTAAATTTTTCACCGCTTGACTAAGTTGGCCCGCATCCCCCTTGATATTGTAGTCGCCATCCGCTGCCGTAAGATCGAGAGAGAGACTCCTCTCTCTTGCTATCTCTTTCTGTTTCTCACTAACTTTAACCACTATATCTTTGAAATCCAGAGGTTGCATGTCATAGGCAAAGGTTCCTCTCTCAATATTAGAGGCGACCAGGAAGTCCTGAACGAAGTTCACTCCTTCTGTGACTTCTGCATACCCCTTCTCGATCATCGGCCGAGCTTTCTCCGATATCGGTCCATAATCCGAGTCATTGAGAAGCGCATCATATATGTAACGCGCCTTGGTCATATAACTTTTGATCTGATGATTGATGATGTGTATCAAATTCGTCTGCCCCTCATTGGCAGCCTCGAGCTGAATATTAATTTTTTCTAGCGATGTTGCATATCTTTTCCAAGCGTAGATGATGAACACAATAAGGATTGAAATAATAGAGGTAAGAAATGCGATAAAGATTAAGAATGGCTGTAGGGTTTGTCTCGTTATTGTAAAAAAATCATCTGCCTTAATATCGGTAGCTAGGATGGCCGTTGTATTTCCATCTTCATCTGTAATTGGAGCATAACCCGTAAGAACCGTTCCATAAGCATCCGTATACAAATCCTCACTTGTCAAAGGTCCATTATAGGCCGCGAAGGCCTCAGGTATATCAGAAGCTTCAGGATAATCTTGTCCCGGCCATTGGAGTTTATCTGGACCATCTGGTTCTAGTTTTCCATCCCGATTCACATCAACATATCGAGACGGATCACTGCCTGTATTGGCGTACGGGTCTATAGAATCAGCATCGGCGACAAATTCCATCTGTGTCTGATCAGTATCCTTTTTTCTAAAAATATACATAAAAACAATATCCTTATTGCTATATTTGGCTTTATGTAATTGATTTACAACTCGTCCCCATTCTGGTGTTTGCCAGTCACCCTCTACTTGAAGCACCTCAAGGTCTTTGGAGTTAATACTTGTAGCCGCGGTAATGGATACAGTCAAAATACGTTCTCGCAGATTCTCAGTTAACAAGTCTACAGTACGTTGATAGAGCACTCTTGATGCAAAAAAAACAATAGTAAGAGATACTATAAAAACAATTGCGGCAGTCCAGGTTGGATTTATTATTTTTCTACTTTTAACGTTATTCATTAATATGCATTATTATACATCCAAAAGTCTATCTATTGCTTTCTCTTCTGCATCCATAAGAAACAGTGCAAGCCGCGGACCAGATTTGCGTCCAAACAGTAGTTGATAGACATGTTGGAAAAAAAGGCGCTGGCGAGTGATGTTGCTAGCCTTAGTTTCGTTTAATTCTTTTGGTATGGAATACAATAGAGAGGTAAATTTGTCTACTGAAATTACAGACTTATGTTTAAGCAACTTTCTCAAGTCATGAATTAGCTTGATGTCTCTACGATGCAGACTGTTAATATACTCAACATTTGGCTTAGTAAGAAGGTGGTAAACATCTTTCTCGTCTATTTTTACATAACGTGAACCATGTGTTTCGATTAAATGTGAATCTAAGTAGGTATCGTCCATGATTTTGTCAATCTGTGGTTGTGGATTCATAGTCAGGGATTGTAACTTTAATAATCTTTCAACATTTTTCTCTTGAATCTCTGTAAATCTCTGGGCTCTTTTATCGTAAGATTTAACAGCCTTCTTATTTAATAGAGGCAGGACAATCCATTTATAAATATCACGCTGAGGAAGTGTTGGCTTAGCGATAATTTTACTATTAATACTTAAGCTGGAAGCTCCATAACCATATCCCCCATATGGCAGAGTCCCCCGTTCCACACCAGGTGCATGCAGATGGGTGTTGTGAATAAAAGTTGACCGATCAAGGATTTTTTTTCCAAGAATAGGCCGACCTATTAGACTTCGTATATAGGCGCTCGTCCCATAAAGAGTAATGTACATGGCATTTTGTGCATAATCCTTGTTTTCAAAATACAGCCTTAGTTCTTTGTCGTTTGCATATTCTTGGACAAAAATAATAGGTGCAAATATTTCGCTAAAATTTCCCCCTTCGACAATTGGTTTATAGATAATAGTTGGCTCGACAATAGAATCCAGAGTTCTGATAATCCCTGGAGTGGATGGATCAATCCATTCACGATTATTGACAAGTAAATTTTGAATTCGTACAAGATCATCCGGATCACTGATGGGGCCAACTCGGCATGATTTATCGGCATAGTGGCCAACTTTAATATCACGGATATTCTCGCGAAGCAGACGTAGAAACTTAATGGCAACAGATTTATGAACTAAAATAGAATTAGGTGCTGCACAATCTTGCCCTTGATTATAAAGCTGCAAAGTAAGAACAGCCTCTACTGCCTTATATAAGTTGGCGTCTTTGCTGATCACCACGGGATTATGACCCGCTCCATTCACTATAAACAAGGTCCGTTTATCGAACACTAGACGCAGCCGAGCAGCATGAGCTGGTGTGCCTGTGAAGATAACCGCATCAGTAATGGGTTTGCTTTCTTTAGTTTTAGGATCTATTAATAATGCCGAGCGAGCCTTCAGAAAATCCAGTCGCTCACTGAAAGAGACAACGATATTTGGAAATAATCTGGATATTTCTAGAAGTTTAAGCATTTCAGGAAAAAAACTTTTCATACTATGAGGAATGCGGAAATGTACTTCACTTGCCATTAACGATGGCACCACCACAAAACACGTGAAAGCATACAAAGGCTGATTTCTAGGTAAAAACGTGGTAATCGCACCGACACGCAGTCGAAAATATTCTTTATTTTCCTTTAGATGTCTCAGGAGATCTAGGGTTCGGGCCACTTCATCTAGTACTACTTCATGGCTTTCATATTTCAATAGAATACTAGTAAGGCTCTTTAAACGGGTTTCTATAATATGAGCAAAGTACTGGGCTAATAACCCGACTTCAGAAAAACGAATAGGGGTATATGGGTTATTCCGCTTCTGTATTCTCATGGTAAGCTTTTAGCCCGCTTTATGAAATTGCATTAAGATTATTCCAGAGACAGCGAGAAACATTCCTATATATTGATATACAGACACATTACCCCATTCTTTAAACAGAAAGAGTCCAACTAAGATAGTAGCGATTGTTAATAATGAATCGATAATTGCAGAACCCATGGATAATCCCAGTTTTGAAGCAGTCAATCCAAAGGTTATAAAAACAAGGGGTGAGATTACTACCAGCAACAAAAGCCATACTGAGAATTTGCCTCCCTTATTGGTGGCCCAAATGACACTTATCGAGTTAGCTAGCACCGCGATAGAAACAGCGCCAAAAATATAAAGCCAAATTTGAAGCTTGCTCATCGCCCTTTCATTGTAACACAGACAGCATCCAACCTATAAGGAACAAGATTAATAAATATTATTTTCTGGGTAACGGGTACCTCTTTTGATGAAATTCTGCTCAATGTCTTTTAGGTCAAATTTTTCCTTGAAGTACTTCAATATAAAATCTGTGTCCATATCATTTTTGCAAGTGTAAACATCGATACTAACAAAACCACGAAGAGGAAAAGTGTGAATGCTCATATGGCTTTCGGCGATGACTACGAAGCCGGTCCAGCCACCCGGATCCTTTTTATCATTACTCAGAGCATGGATAACTTGTGGTGCAAGGAGAATCCCCATGCCAAGTTTCCCGGGTAATTCCTCAAGGCACTGCAAAACTAAATTTTTGTCATCGAGCTTATCTTTGTCCCCCCCGTAGCCGTCTATCGTTAAATGTTCTCCGAAATGCATTTGAGATTATTATAACCCGGACTTCTTTAATTCCTCAACCGCTTTGTGCGCCTCTTTGGAAAGTTTGTCGGGGATTTGGATAGAGATGCGAATATAGAGGTCGCCCCGCTTGTCCGCCGAAGTCGGGACTCCCTTACCTTTCACGCGGAGAATAGTGCCATGTTTGGTACCGGCAGAAATTTTTAAGGTAATTTCCCCATCAAGAGTATGAATCACTTTTTCGGCGCCAAGGAGCGCTTCGGTTAGTTTGACTTCCAAATCCATTATCAGGTTGTATCCTTCTTTGCGCAGATACGGATGCTTGCGGACGTGAACCTTGACATACAAGTCGCCGGGCACCCCGCCTTCTAGAATCTCGCCCTGACCAGTGAGACGAATCATCTGGCCGTCGTCGATACCGGGTGGCACACCGATCGAGACCTCCTTCTGTCTGACAAATTTCGAATTGATAACTACTTTTCTCTCAGCGCCGAAGACTGATTCTTGGAAAGAGAGCTCGATATCCACTGCAATATCACGTCCGCGTCGGACACGACGCCCACCGAAGATGCTCGAAAGAATATCCCCCAAATCACCTGTATCGAAACCGGCGTTACCAAAACCGGAGAAGTCGAAACCGAAACCGGACGGGTCAAAGCCTGCTGCGCCTCCGCCTGTCGAAGGGCCCGCCCCAAACGTATCGTATTGAGCGCGCTTTTTCTTATCGGAGAGTACGGCATAGGCCTCGCTTGCTTCTTTAAATTTCGCTTCATTGCCACCGGACTTATCTGGATGATAGACATGCGCGAGTTTACGGAAGGCCTTTTTTATTTCCTCCTCACTAGCATTTTTATTGACTCCTAGAATTTTATAGTAATCCTTCATTTATTATCATTATGATATTTATTTGATTCTAGCACACTTGACATAAATTATCAAGTATGCTATCATATTGGCAGAGTCAAGCCTACCTAACCCAGATCAATTGGAGGAAGATCATGAAAGAGTTCTTTGCTGGAGTTGCGACGACGTTGATCGTTCTGGCTGCGATGGGCTATGTCTATGTCATGACCCCACCGTGGGTGAAAAAGGACATGACGGACAGGGCCGCGGTGACGATCGGCCGGCAGGTCGTGGAGAAGTATGACTGTGGCGAGATCGTGGAAGCACAGGTGTACGAGAAGCCACGAAGAGTCTTCCCGCCAGAGATCTTTACCTGGTACACCAACCAGATCGTCCTGGCGGACGGTCGGACCAGAACGTTCGACAGCAGCTTCATCTACAAAGTGGGCGGAACCCACTGCATCTTCTGGACCGAGTACGTCAAGTGACGGTCTTGGTCTAGCCCCGTTTCAAGCAAGGCCCCGTGCCTGCATGAGACGGGGCTTTGTTATTTATTGACTAAACTTTTGGTTCCGAATCGTCTTTCTTTTCCTCTTTTACTTCCGCATCTTTGACTTCTCCTTCCTTCGGCTCGCTGGAGCTTTCAGCGGAGGCGGCCGGCGGATTTTTACTTAAGTATTCACCGATTTTTTGCAGTTCGGCAGAGAGCGCTTCTGTAGCAGATTTAATCGAATCAATCGTACCACCCTCTTTTTCTTTCTTGAGCCCCGTTATTTTCTCGTTGACTAGAGTCTTGATATCGTCCGGCACACTAGCGTTGTCTTTCAGAGACTTTTCTGCCGTATAAATGAGCTGTTCTGCCAGATTTTTAGCATCCACTAGCTCTTTCTTCTTTTGGTCCTCTGTGGCATTAGCCTCCGCGTCCTTCTGCATCTTGAGAATTTCTTCTTTCGACAAACCGGAGCTTGCTTCTATCCTGATGGATTGTTCTTTGCCCGTAGTTTTATCTTTGGCTTTCACATTTAGAATACCGTTCGCATCAACATCAAAAGTGACCTCAATCTGGGGCATACCGCGCGGTGACGGCGGGATACCGTCGAGGATAAATCGGCCAAGCGACTTGTTGTCCGCCGCCATCGCCCGCTCGCCTTGGACGATATGAATCTCGACGGAGGTTTGATTATCGGCGGCGGTGGAAAAGACTTGTGATTTGGCCGAGGGAATGGTGGTATTTTTCTCGATTAGTTTAGTAGCGACGGCGCCCATGGTCTCGATGCCAAGCGAGAGAGGAATAACGTCAAGCAACAAAACGTCTTTGACGTCGCCGCGAAGGATGCCCCCTTGGATGGCGGCACCAAGCGCCACCACTTCGTCGGGGTTGATAGATTTGTTCGGTTCTTTACCAAAGAATTTTTTGACTGCTTCAACTATCGCAGGCATGCGCGTTTGCCCTCCCACCAAAATCACTTCTTGTAAATCGCCTACTTTGAAAGGAGACGCTTCCATGGCGCGCTTGGTAATGTCCATCGCTCGATCCAAAAATTCTCTAGAAAGTTCCTCTAGCTTAGCCCTGGAGAGCTTCAGTAAGAGGTGCCTGGGACCCAATGCGTCGGAAGTGATGAAAGGGATGTTAATCTCCGTCTCGGTGGCGGTGGAGAGTTCGATCTTGGCCTTCTCGGCGGCCTCATCGAGACGTTGAAGCGCTAGAGCATCCTTTCTCACATCGATGCCAGATTCCTTCTTGAATTCGTCCGCGATGTAGTTGAGCACTTTCTGGTCTATGTCTTTGCCTCCCAAGTGAGAATCGCCGTCAGTAGACTTGACTTCCACTACGTCGTCACCGACCTCAAGTATCGAGACGTCGAAGGTACCGCCACCGAAGTCGAAGACAGCGATTTTTTCATTCTTCTTTTTATTGAAACCGTAAGCCAGAGCGGCCGCGGTCGGTTCGTTGATGATGCGCTTGACGTCGAGTCCTGCAATCTGACCGGCATCTTTGGTCGCCTGACGCTGCGAGTCGTTGAAATAGGCAGGTACAGTAATAATGGCTTCGGTTATCTTCTCGCCCAGTTTCGCTTCAGTGTCACTTTTGAGCTTTTGGAGAATCATAGCGGAGATTTCTTCCGGACGATAATCTTTATCAGACATTTTTACCAAAACTCCGCCGGTGGAACTAGCTTTAGCCTCGAAAGGTACGGCAGCCTTGTCCTTCTGAACCGCCGGATCGGAGAAGGTGTGACCGATAAAGCGTTTGATACCAAAGATTGTGTTTTTGGGATTAGTCACTGCCTGACGCTTGGCTAGAAGTCCCACCAAACGATCGCCAGTTTTAGAAACGGCTACGATAGAAGGCGTGGTGCGAGCTCCTTCGGCGTTTTCTACAATCTTCGGCTGACCCGCCTCCATCACCGCTACGGCAGAGTTAGTGGTGCCGAGATCAATTCCAATTATTTTAGCCATGATATTCTCCTATTTTTACTTTAGCTGGTCTAATAATTTTCCCCGATAGTATATAACCTTTCTGTATAACTTCAAGAATTTTATGATCTTTCTCCCGTGTGTCTGTCGGTATTGCTCCAATCGCCTCGTGATACTTAGGGTCGAATGTCTCATCCATCGGATTTAATTCTTCCAAACCATTCTGTTTCAGTATGGAAAAGAATTGGTCATGAACGGGCTTGACGTCTTTGTTTCCGTGAGCAAGGGCTAGATTAAAACTATCAAGCACGGGAATTAATTCCTCGATGAAAGAAAGTCTGGCAAATTTGAGAAATTCAATTTTAGCTTCTTCATCACGACGACGAAGATTGGCGAAGTCCGCCTGCGCTCTCTGCCAACCGTCCAGATATTCCTTGGCCTTGGCCTCCGCTTGTTTGAGTCTCTCTCTAAGCTTTTTTTGCGCTTCGGTCGGAGCTGCCAAATCTGGATCGTCCTCTATTACGATGTCGTCATTTTCCTCTTTCATCTTTTCCTATATGTCTAACGCTTACTCCACTTCGGAGCCTTGCGAGCTTTCTTGAGGCCGAATTTTCTACGTTCTTTGGCGCGAGGATCACGCTTGAGGAATCCCTTAACCTTAAGCTTGGTACGTAAATTAGGCTGGTATGAGACCAGGGCTCTCGCTAGACCATGCCGCAGAGCTTCAGCTTGCGAGGAAATACCACCGCCATTGAGCTTGGCCGTCACAAGAAACTTATCTTCAGTATCATTGAAGACAGACAGGACAGTTTTCTGAAGCATGGGGGTCGGAAAATATTTTTCAAGTTCTTTATCATTGACAGAGATGGAGGTCTTGGAAGCAGGGGTAATACGCACCCGGGCTACGGAAGTTTTTCTCCTCCCCACCGCTTCTATGTATTTTTCTTTAATCATTGATCTTCAAATTCTTCATCATCTCGGCGCGTAATTTATTCTTCGGAAGCATGCCATAGACGGCTCGACGAAGTACTTCTTTAGCTCCCTTGGTCCTAACCATATAATCCTGCGATCGTCTCTTTAGACTGCCGGGAAAACCGGAATGGCTCGAATACATCTTATCTCTTAGTTTTTTGGCGCTAAACGACATTTGGGAGCTGGAGACTACTTCCACCTCGACGTCCGGGATGCGGTTTCTGGCAAAATCTGTCCGATCTTTGCCCATGAGAAGCACGGCTACTTCCGTAGCTACTCGTCCCGGTGCTCTGCCCTTAGCGTCGATAATATGCTTGTTCATACAAATTCTATAAGTGCCATAGGACTCGCGTCGCTCGTCCGTGGACCCATCTTGGTGATCCGAGTATAGCCCCCTGTTCTGTCTTTATACATCACCGAGAGTTCCCCCGCAATCTTTCTGGCGGCTTCTCGACCGACTCGGCTCTCGAGGATGCGGCGAGAAGCGAGGGTCTGTTTTTTACCTAAAGTAACGAGTTTCTCCATATACGGCCGTAATGATTTTGCCTTAGGCTCTGTAGTTTTTATTTTGCCCTTGAGAGCAAGAGAGTATGCAAGCGACTTGAGTAACGCCCTTCTCTGATTCCTCTCGCGGCCGAATTTTCTGTTGGAGTTATGATGTCGCATGCGTTCTCTACTTACTTTAAGATGATGCCGAATTCTCCAAGCGCTTTCTTAATCTCCTGAATACCTTTGGCTCCGAGACCTTCGATTTCTAATAGGTCCTTCTCTTTCTTGCGGGCGAGACCTCCCACAGTACGGATATTGGCAAGAGAGAGAGCAGTTCGGGCACGAGGAGAAATATCTAGAGATTCCACGCGTGTTTTAAGCACTTCGGGGTCAATGGCCGTCTTCTCGGCCGAGCTTCGGCCTTCTCGAGCACTCTTGCCCTCGGCGACCAGTTCGTCTTCTCTGAAGCCCACAATCGCTTTGAGTTGGTTGATCATAATCTCAACGGCGGAAGAGAGAGCAAAGGAAGGAGAGACGGTACCGTCAGTTTCGATGGACATTCTCAACTTATTGAAATCTGTTCTATCTCCAACCCGCATATTCTCGACCTCGTAGCTCGCGCGACGAATAGGGGTAAAGATGCCATCAAGAGCAATGGTGCCGATATCTACGCGGGATTTCTCAATCATCTCCTTGGGCATAAAGCCGAGACCTTTTTCTGCCTTGATTTCCATGTCAAGTACCGTATTTTTCCCAATGATGGTAGCGATCACTTCGTCCGGAGTGAGAATTTCCACCTGACCGGGCACCTCCAAGTCGGAAGCCCGCACTATCTTTTCTTCGGTTTGCAGAGCTGGGCCTTTCACTTTGAGATAGAGAGTCTGGGGTTCGTCGGTCGTGAAGCGCATACGGATTTTCTTAAGATTAAGAAGCATAGTGATGACATCCTCTTTCACTCCCTCTAAGACGGAGAATTCATGGCTGACACCTGTGATCTTGACTGAAGTGATAGCTACTCCCGGCAAAGAAGAGAGGATGATGCGGCGAAGACTGTTACCAAGCGTGTGGCCGTAGCCTGGATAAAGTCCTTCAATTTCGAAAACGCCGCTTTCCCCTTCTTCAGAGATGACCTTCGGTTTGGAAGGCAAAAGTATTGTGTAGTCAGCCATAAAAAATATAAAAAAATTAAGTTTTAATTATAACATTATCTGTTATAGAATTCAATCACCACTCCAAGATCGAAGAGGTTCTCTTTCACCACATAGACCGGCTGTCCTAGAACTGTGGCAGACCGACTTATGGGGTTAACCTCAAGCCAGGCTGGCATTGCCATGGTCTTCATCCTCTCTCCAACCTCTCCGAAAAGAGGACTCGTGGCAGAGCCGGCACGAAGACTGACCGTATCCCCTTTCGAGAGAAGTAGAGAAGGTATAGTCACACGAGCATTATTAATCATGATGTGCCCGTGGTTTGCGGCCTGACGAGCTTGGGCACGTGTTTTAGCCAAGCCGGCTCGGTATACAACGTTGTCGAGTCGGCTCTCAAGAATACCGAAAAGTTTCTGGACAGGATCTGGAGAACGCAGTGCCTTGGAGACGTAATTTTTGAATTGTTTTTCACCGACACCATAGCTGAAGCGAGCTTTCTGCTTTTCTATAAGCTCGCGACCGAATTCACTTTTCGGTTTTCTCCGGCCCTTGTTATCACTTCTCTCCTTACGAGCAAGTGAAAGAGCGTACTTCGGAGTCTGGGTCTTCTCAAAAACTGGTGCACCCAAGCGTCTCGCTATTTTATATTTAGGTCCTATGCGCATGATTTTAGTTTCTCCTAGGCTTAGGGGGTTTAGGGCCGTTGTGAGGTACCGCAGTCTTATCTTGGATAGTAGTTAGATTTATGCCTTTAGAAATAAACCCCCTGATGGCCGACTCCCGACCGGAACCTACACCCTTGACTACCACCTTAACCTCTTTGATACCCAGATTCTGGGCTTTGAGCGCCAAGGCTTCTCCTACTTTGGCGGCGGCAAAGGGAGTACCTTTCTTAGCACCCTTGAATCCGAGACTGCCGCTCGAAGACCAGGCGAGAGTATTGCTTTTGCTGTCAGCTAGCATCAACTTGGTATTGTTGTAGGTAGACTCCACATAGAGAACACCGGAATCGACGCGCCGGCGTGATGTCCTTGCTTCCTCCTTTTTCTCCACACTCGTAACACTATCGTTGGTGTTACTGACAGACTCTTCTTTTACTATGCGTTTCTTACCCATTATTTTTTCTCTGCGACCTTACGTCCCGTGCCCATAGTCTTTCTCACACCTCGTTTCGTCCGAGCGTTGGACTTAGTACGTTGACCATGCACCGGCAGATTGCGCGTATGGCGCAGGCCCCGATAGGTTTTAATATCTTTGAGGCGTTTAATATTGCCTGCCACCTCTCGCTTCAGATCGCCCTCAAGAGTAAGACTTTCAATGACCGAGCGAATTTTATTTTCTTCATCTATGCTTACTTCTTTTGACTTCTTCCCCAGAGGGACACCAGCTTTTTCGAGGATGGCTCTAGCACGCGGACGACCAATGCCAAAAACGACCGTCAGGCCAATATCAAGACGCTTTTCCTCTGGAATGGTGATGCCAAGTATTCTCATCTAGCCTTGTCTTTGCTTATGTCGTGGGTTGGCTTTGCAGGTTACATAAACATAGCCCTTTCTACGGACTATTTGGCACTTCGTGCACAACTTCCTAACCGCTGCCTTAACTTTCATAACAAGTCTGCATTCTAGCTTAACTTTGTTTTTCTGTCTACCCCCGTCTGGCGGGGTCTAGAGCCGTTTGATAATCCTAGCTTTGCCGCCGTAGGGTTCGAGCTCAAGAAGCACCTTGTCACCCACCAGAACCCTGATGCGGTGGAGACGCATCTTGCCGGAGAGGTAAGAGAGAATTTCCTCGTCAGTTTCATCAAGTCTGACCCGAAACATGATGTTCGGCAGAGATTCAATGACGATACCTGTTCTCTCCAAATCCGGGGTCTTGCTTTGTGGCATATATTACTTGACGGGCAGTTTCCTTATCGATATATCCGCGCTATCGGACGGTAAAGACTTTTTCCAAAACGGCCGGATGGTGGTGGTCGCAGAGCGTACGGTCGGATAGTTGTTAAGAATAGAAGGAATATCTTTTTTATGTTTCCCGATTAAATCTGCTTTCAGAGCTACTTCGTCTGTACGCCACACAGCGATTGCCTCACCGGTAACGGAGAACTTAATTTCATTCGATGACAGACCTGTTGGAAGAGCGCCAACGAAAGCCACATTGAGTGAGTCGAGTTCAATAATATCGACTGACTCGCCGGGAGCTCGCTCAATTTTATCTACAGCAAGATAATTAGACAAATCGCTTCTCTTGAACATGACACCCGATAAGTCGCCACGTATATTAACTACCGCCTTGTCTCCACTCTGAGAGTCTGATAGAGGCAAATCCTCGAAAGTCACAGAGGAGAGAGCGGGAAACAAGATAAAATCTTCCGGCACTTGGGCTTGAGCTTCTGATATGAGTTCATCCCTTAGTGTCGCTTCAAGTTCAGCCTTGGCTCGCGCGATCTCCCCACTCTCGACTATCTTTTGAACACCCGCAAAGCCTCCAGACATCTTTGTCTTAGAGCGGGCATAAATAGATGAAGATAAGGACGTCCCCTTAAGACCCGGGAGGGTGAAATCTGTGAGACCGATATTAAATTCTTCTCCCGGGCGTTCGGCATAAACTACGACCTCCAGGGTGCCCAACTTTTCGACACCGCCGACCACTGACTTACCGGGTAGAGTGATAGCGTCTTTGATCTGATAGATTTTGCCATCTGGAGTCTCGAAACGCGTAGTCTCCCTTAGTCTCTGTTTTTTAGCGCTGGTATTGTAGATAATGATGGTGCCGCTCGCCTTTTTTTGAACCTCTTCTTCCCCAGACGCGGGCACTTCTGTGCCCTTGTCTAGAGAGAACTTAATGACACTGTAGAGAAGTCCGTCCTCTCCAGTCTGACGCGCCGTGTAGACATCTTGGTTGAAAGAGAGAGCACTAGACTTGGGGACATAAGCCAAGGTTGCCCCATTGAAAATAGAAAATATGGCAAAAATGAGCACCAGGAGAGCAAAACCTGCCGCCATCCAGACATTCTTTCTCTTCCGCCACCCCTGTGCCATAGCGGGATGAGGCGGTATGGAATAATCTTTCTCTATTTGAAGAGCGCCGAAATTGTCGCGGGGAGGTACAGGAGGATGATACTCATTATTATTGCCGCGTCTTTCTGGGATAGGAATATCCCTAATACTTCTTCTCCTCTCCGGCACGATAATGTCTTCAATCTTTTTTGGCATCTCCTAGAGTATAACCTATTTCAAATTATTCTAAAATGGCTTTTATCCTTCTGGTACCTGTGGAGACGGCTTCTTCTTTAATAATTTTAAACTGACCGAGGAGGCCGGTATTCTCCACATGCGGTCCGCCACAAAGTTCCAGACTGAACTCGCCTATTTTATAAACACGTACTTTATCACCATATTTTTCTTCAAACAGACCGATAGACCCCTTCTCTTTGGCTTCTGCAAGCGAGAGATCTTCATAAGAAACAGGTAGAGACTCTTTTATCTTCTGATTTACCAGTCCTTCCACCTTTTTCTTTTCCTCATCGGTCATCTTTCGTGTGAAAGAGAAGTCGAAACGCATTCGCTCTGGTGTAATATTGGAGCCTTTCTGGAAAACCTCCTTACCTAACACCTCGCGCAGAGCTTGATGCAAGAGATGGGTAGCGGTATGGTACTTAACCTCCATCTCGCTATGTCCCGCAAGCCCGCCTTTGAACTTTTGTTCCATGCCCACTTTAGAAATTTCTTGATGCTTGCTGAATTCCTTCTCAAATTTTTCGATATCAAGTTCCGGAAACTTATCCTTCATTACATCAAGTGGTAAGCCGTAGCTGCTGTATAGCCGAAAGGCGGTTTCAGAGTCAAGACTCTTTAATTTATCCAGTTCCTTCATGCCCAGATTGAGTGCGACAATAAATTGACTCGATTCTTCATTGATTACTTCTCCAATCAGGTTTTGATTCAATTCTCGATATATCTTTCCATACTTAACGACGACCAAGTTCAACGCCAACCTAATATGCTCTCTATTAAATTGAGCCAGAACTCGCCTCAACAAACGCCGAAGTATGTAGTCCGCTCCTTTATTACCCGGCCGGATACCATCGCAGATGATGAAGCTCGCCGCCCGTAAATGGTCAGCGATGATTCTCTTCTTTCTTTCTTCCATGTCCGCCGGCAACACTCTCATGAGCCCAAAGAATAGGTCCGTGTCAAAAACTGTCGGAACTTTTTGTAAGACCATCGCGAGCCGCTCTAGACCCATGCCCGTGTCGACGCCTTTTATTTCAAGCGGTTCAAGAATTTTACCCTTATTATGGTAATACTCATTGAAAACGATATTCCAAATTTCTATGCCATCGACGTAAATTTCTGTAGTTGGGCCACACGGCCCTTCCTCCCCCGTCGGACCCCAAAAATTATCGCCTCTACCAAACTTTTTGACCTCAATGCTTGGATCAATAGATTTCCAAATTGCTTCAGATTCTATGTCTGATGGTATGCCAATCTCGCCTTTAAAAACGCTGACGTAGTCGATTTTCAAGCCCATTTCTTTCGTTATAAACTCATGGGCGTATTTGATGGCTTCTTTTTTCCAATAACCTCCAAAACTGAAATTGCCAAGCATTTCGAAAAAGGTAAGATGCCGTTCATCGCCGACTTCATCGATATCCGAAGTCCGGACGCTTTTTTGTGCTGAAGCAACGTTTTGCGAGCCAAAATCCTCAATCGGATTCTTCGCACCCAGATAATAAGGCTTGAATTGCTGCATGCCCGCGGTAGTGAAGAGAACTGAAGGGTCGTTCTCCGGCACAAGAGAGGACGAGGGTATGATTTTGTGTCCCCGTTTCTCGAAAAAAGTTAGGAACCGCCGCCGAATTTCTTCAGATTGCATTAGATGAATATAGCACAGTTAGACGAGAGTCTTAAGCACCTTAAAATCTTCTTTCAGGGTCGGGAGAAGGTGTTGGTTGTAAATTGCGGAAGCAGGGTGGTACAAAGGTACAAGTTGAAAGTTTAAAGTTTGAAAGGATCTGCCGTGGAGTTTGCTTATGGAATCTAATTCAAATTCTAGACCATATCGAGCCATAATATACTGCATTGAGAACCGGCCCAGCGTGGCCACGACCTTCGGTTTGATGATTTCTATCTGGCGATCAAGGAACGGCGCGTAGATGGCTATCTCATCAGGATATGGGTCGCGGTTGCCGGGCGGGCGGTCTTTGACAATATTTGTCACATAGACGTCTTTTCTCTCTATGCCGACAGAAGCGAGAAGCTCGTCAAGCACTTTCCCCGCCCGCCCGCAAAACGGCCGGCCAGTTTTGGCCTCATTTTCCCCGGGTGCCTCGCCGACAAACATTATCTCGGCCGAGTGATTCCCTTCCCCTATCACTGGAAAATATTTATTCTTTACTCGCTCGGCATAGAGCGGCGAGGCGACGAGATCCACCACCTCATCTTTGATTTTCTTCAGAGCTTCGTCTCCCTCGTTCATCTTTTACAATTCGTTTATCTCATTAATAACCGGCCTGATGTCAAAGGTTTTACCAAGAAATTCTTTCAACAGCTTGGGATTTTTCTTAATATCAGAACAGAGGACTACCCTTTCTCCCAGAAGCGTTCTCTTATCGGCAGCGGATAGAGAGACGAGACAAGTAACGGGGTGCAGGGCTTCACCTTCAATCATGTCTTGCAGACTGCCTTTTTCCGGATAATTCCACCCTATCATGGTCAGATTTTTGCAGAGACCGTAGTGAATAGCCGTGCTTGAGAATTTAGTATTAGTAACAAGCCAGCAATCAGTAATACGCCTGTTAGCACCGCCGTAATTAAAGACGTTACCGGCCAGATCATCAAATCGCGCTTTGATGTAGAGCACTACTTTCAGGTCTGACTTGGTGCCAAGCTCATTGTGGAACTTGGCTTCAATCATGATCAGTTTCTTTTTGTTATAAGCCACCACATCCACTTCGTGCGGCACACATCCGCCGAGTACTGTCTCGCGAGTCTTACATTTGAATCCTTTGGCTTTTAAAATTTCTGCTATAAAATCTTCAAACGGGAAGCCAGATGGTCCTAGATCCATCACCGCGCGACGGAGAGAGTAACTTCTAGCAACCGGCCTCGATATTTCTTGAAGGACAGAAAAGGCATGCCTATAAATATCATTTGTTGTCATGCCGTCATGAAGCTCGGGCAAGATATGCGATATCACTTTCTCAACAGCTTCTTCGGTCGCGCCAGAATGAAGAAGTGAGGCGCTAAGCTTCCCCATTTCAAACGCCTCGCGCTTACCGTCCGCCTTCAGAACTGTTATCTGATTAGCTTGTGTCACAGTGCTATTATAGCCTATGATTAGATTATAAGTTATGTATAAGCCCTCAAAACCATACAAACAAAAAATTATTGACGAAATAAAGAAAACCTGGAACTCACCTTATGTCAAAATTAATTTCAACACCTATCCTATTATCCAGAAAAAATTTGATTATAAAGAAGTCGATCATACTGATGGCATAGGCACAAAAGGGTTCTACCATTGGCAGAAAAGGACATTCAGAGCCGCGGTCATCGATGCGTTGGCAATGAATTTGAACGATTTAGCTATCGTAGGCGCTGCACCTTATAAACTTTCTAATCACATTACTGTACCTATTGAGGATATCCGCATCTTTAAGATTATTAGAGCATTAGTGCGTGAATGCCAGAAGAGAAAGATTGCCATTGTGGGAGGTGAAAACTCTTTTCATAATAATATAAACGGGTTGGATATCAGTATGACTATTTCTGGTTTTATAAAAAATCCTAAACCAAATAAATTCAAGGCCGACGATATCCTCGTAGGAATTAAAAGTTCGGGTCTACATTCAAATGGAATAACCTTGGTTCGAAAAATCTTTGCGAATGAATTCAGGAAAGAGTTCACGGTGCCGACAAGAATTTACTTGGATGGAATTCTAACTCTGCTCCCCAAATGCCAGATTAATGGCATGATGCATATTACCGGCGGGGCTTTTACTAAATTGAAAGATATGTTAGGGGAAGCAGACGCCTTTATTGATCATCCAACAAAATTACAACCTCAGAAAATATTCAAGGACATGTATAAAAAAGGAGTTTCCAATAAAGACATGTATACTACTTTCAATTGCGGGATTGGATTTGTAATTTCCGCACCGAAAACAGAGACAAACAAAATTCTCTCTCACCTGAAAGACGCTTATATAATTGGAAGGATCGTCAAGGGAAATGGTAATGTTTTTATTAAATCCGCTTTCGACGGAAAGATGGTGCATTTATAAAAATTTATGTAATATCAGGACTAGACTTGAACGCAAGACAACTATCACAGGAGGCTCAGGATGCCAAGACGGGAAAGTAAATGGGAGTTCAGCAATGCTGTCTGCTGGCTTCTCGGACACGGCGTCGATGGTAAACTCATCCGGAACTTGTACCAGCGTACTGTCCGGCTTTGGATTGAAGGGGCAAGCAATCGCTGGCGTTTCAGGAACTTTAACCGAGATTGGGAAAGGAGGAAGAAACGTTTCCATCTCTACCTGGACGAACAGCTCGAGAAGTCCAACCCTCGGGAGCCAAAAACTTGAATGGTGCTTAAGCTTAGGCTCCTGAACTAAGCACGGGCCCGCGGTCATATGACCGCGGGCCCATTCCTATAGACCCCATACCGCTTAAACATAGCGTACGATATATCGTATGTTATGTAGATTATTTAATTATTTTGTCCATCACTCCGCCGCCGAGGCAAACATCGCCGTCATAGAAAACTATTGACTGGCCGAGGGAAAGTCCCCGCACAGGCTCTCTGAATTCTACCGCGAGACGCGAACCCACTAGAGAGAGGATGGCAGGCAGCTTCTCTCCCCGATAGCGCACTTTTGCCCAAAGCGACGGTCCCGAAGGTTCAGTAATCCAATTTATATTCTTAACCGTAATTTTAGTCGGAGAGAGAGAAATGATTTCTGATTCTTTGTTTGAAACTGTCAGAGTGTTCGCCTCCATATCCTTTGACAATATAAAGAAAGCCCCGCCATCTGGCTGCTTTTCGGTAATTTCGAAACCATGTCTTTCTCCGATAGTGTAAAGCGGAGCTCCCCTGTGACTGCCTATGATTTCGCCTAAAGTATTTGAGACACTACCCGGTTTAGTCGAGATGAAATGAGAAAGAAATTCGTCCATGCTGACATCACCGATAAAACAGATGCCTTGGCTATCTTTCTTTTCGGAGATGGGTAGATGATATTTTCGGGCCAACTGACGCACTTCGCTCTTTTCCAAATGGCCAACCGGAAAGAGAACGTGGGGAAGATCACTTTGATTCAGAGTCCAGAGGAAATAGGATTGATCCTTCTCTTTGTCTTTTCCCTCTTTTAATTGTCCTTTTTCGATCCGCGCATAATGTCCGGTGGCGACAAAATCCGCCCCCATTTCCTTGGCCTTCTTCCAAAACGCGCCGAATTTAACTTCTTTATTGCAGAGCACGTCAGGATTTGGAGTGCGGCCGACCTTATATTCAGCGATCATCTTGTCCACCACACCTCTCTTATACTCTTGCTCAAAGTCAAAAAAGAGAAACGGAATATTAAGCGCGATAGCAACTCTCATAGCGTCACGCCGCTCATCTCTCCAACTGCAAGGCAAAAAATCCGGTTGCCAGACTTTGATAAAAACACCTGTGATGTCAAAGCCGCGCTTCTTCAGCAGCGCCGCGGAGACAGCACTGTCCACTCCGCCGGAAAGCCCGACGAAGACCTTTCTTTTAAGAGGGGTATTTGTTTTGTGTTTGTTCCAAATTCTAGCCATGTTCGTTTCGTTCACCGGGCCTAACGTGGCCCCAGCATTAAAAGTACCGGGAATGTCAGTTTTGTCCAATTCCCGTTCGTGAATCTTATTTGGGAGAGGGATGGTGGCAAAAATCTTGACGCGTTCCCCTTCTATCACCACTTCATCAATTAAGAGTTTTATTATATCTTTTTTCAGCCGTTCTGTCACGATTTTCGGATCATTTATCCTACTCAAAAACTTGTGGCAGGTTTCTTTAAATAAATCGATTTTCGCACCGATGTCATGTTGAACATTGAGTTTTATCTTGAGTGCGTCACGTTCGGAGATAAGCTTCTCCTCGCTTAGCTCCAGATCATTTTTCTCTTTTCGTAATTCCGGCAGTGTCATAACTTCGGCTTTGAAAGCTTCTGTGATGCGTTTTTTTGCTACTTCCAGTTTCCTGATCGCACTGTCGATATAATCGAGTCGGCCTTCGATGCTCTTGGCGCGTTCTTCGTTGAGAATTGATTCGTCTCTGAAGCTATTGAACACTTCTTCCGGATTCTCCAAAGTTGACCTTACCGTGTTCCATACCATCGGTTCAATCTGATCGGCTCGGAGATAAGGACTGTTGCAGTTCTCTTGCGGCGTATTGTTCATCCGGCTTTTGCAGTAGTAATAAATGATGCCGCTTTTCTCCTGATGACCTCTGTAAACAAGTCCGTCCTTACCACATCGGATAAGTCCCTGCAGTAAATATGTCTGCTTGGTGCATCGCTTGGCAAACATAAGGTTCTTTCTAGCCTGAAGAAAGGCTTTCTTATGCTGTTCATCAGAAACGATTCTTGGTATTTCTATTGGATGCCATTCTTCTTTATCCCGTATTATCTGACGGACTTTTGGCTTACCTGTCCTAGAATTGGCTATGTCTAATTTTAAGGTGCGTCTTTTACAGCAATTCCACCGGCCAGTGTATGCTTCGTTAGCCAATACATTTCGTATGGTCACTTCGCTCCACCAGCCGACGGGGTACTTTTTCAACCCTTTCATTTTCTTATTCTTTTCTGTGTTTTTCAGAGCATCATATTTGGTAGGAATTTTAAGTTCAAATAGTTTCGCCTGAATTTGTCGGATATTCAGTTTATCTTCCGTATACCAGTCGTAAATTATTTTTACCACTTTGGCTTCAGTCTCATCCAGCTCATGTTTACCGAGCGGATAATTATATTTGTATCCAAAGAGAGGTCGACCGCCATTAAATTTTCCTGACTCAATTCTCCTTTTCATTCCACGCTGGGTTCTCTCCATGATTTTAGCTCTCTCAAATTCACTGAAGGCGCTTAAGATGGTAAATAGTAGTTTGTCGTTTGGAGTTGTGCCAAGCTCACCAGTCTTAAAATGAATCGTGACGTTTTTCTTCTTGAGCTCTTCGAGGATAATGAGCTGATTATATGTGTCTCGGCCGATCCGGTCGGCATCGTAGACCAGAAAATAGCTCACGTCATCATGTGTTTTTAAATATTCACGGAAAGCAGTAAGAGCCGGACGGATCAGTGTTGCTCCACTGAAGCCGTCGTCGATAAACATCATCGACTCGTCCGGGACCGGCAGTTTGTGATTGATTGCATATTGCATCATCCCACCGATGCCGTGGATTTGAGTGTCGATGGTCTGATTGCTTTTTTGTTCCTCGGTCGAAACCCGAGCGTAAAGGACTGATTTCATATTTTTATGCTCATTTTCGTGATCACGAACACCCTATACTAATCTTGCTCATCCGCTAAGCTTGAGTTGCCCACAGATGGTTCTCCGGTATCGACCCAGTTTTTTATGATCTCGGCTCTGTCATCGGTATATTGGTTGCGAGCCAGGGCAAGTTGCATCTCATACGGAATGAAATCCCAGCGGTCACTCGGTGACATTTCT